>Ga0116126_1000007_pt1 | contig 193404 bp, 176 predicted proteins | sample June2015DPH_16_5_FD_89730 | JGI IMG/M metagenome (GOLD analysis project Ga0116126, IMG submission 89730) | Peatland microbial communities from SPRUCE experiment site at the Marcell Experimental Forest, Minnesota, USA - June2015DPH_16_40 | ecosystem: Environmental > Terrestrial > Soil >...
CATACCCGTGACCGGCATACCCGTGACCGGCATACCCGTGACCGGCATACCCGTGACCGGCATACCCGTGACCGGCATACCCGTGACCGGCATACCCGTGACCGGCATACCCGTGACCACTGCCATACCCGTGACCTCCGCCATGACCCCCGCCTCCATGACCGCCGCCCCCTCTGGATGCATAACTGGTAGATGCAAGCATCAGGGCGGCAACTACCACCAGGACCACCGAAAAGATCTTAAGTAAGCGCATCATGACTTTCTCCTTGAAACTGGCCTTTTCTCGGCATTCGAGCATAAAGGCCTTATGGTTCTGGACAAGCACGGCAACGGGAGCAAAGACCCCAAACGTTGCCCTTATCATCTCAAAGTATATTAAGTACTGCCTGCATCGAGCGCTTGGCCCCCGGGAGGTTTGAACTCCGTGGTGGGGACTGCTCACCCGGCTCAGGCGCTAAACTGCCTTTTCCACTTTCTACAGCCTAAGGACGTATTGCCTGTCACTTTTGTCTAGGAAAGGCAGCAAAACATTTTACTGGAGAGCGTCTTGAAACTCAATCTCAATAAACGCGCGTTCAATGCACAAAATGGAAACCGGCATTTGGGAACCGGTTACATCCAGAGGGCTATAATGCGGCTTTACCGGTGTCCCGACCAATAATTCTTTGCTGATTGACTGTAATTTGCCTACTTCGATCGGTTTGATTTTTCTTCTGGCGAAACGGGCTCTCAATTCACCCTCGTCAGTCTCCCTGCCCATTCATTCTCGCCCGCAAAACGCCAGAGCACTTATATGTCACCACTTTCCTCGGCGGCAGAGTAATTGGCTCCCCCGTCTGGGGATTCCTGCCTCTACGTCCGCGCTTCTCTTTCACTGAAAATTTCCCGAACCCGCTGAAGAGAACATCTTCACCATTTTGCAGGGACTGTTTTATCAGCTCAAAAAGGGTGTCGATGATCTGGGCCGACTCGGGTTTGGTGAAAATGTTCTTGGCAAAGAGTGCTTTGATGAGATGGGCTTTTGTGATAGTCATAGATTGGATTTTCTCCACAGAAATGAACATAAGGCCCTATAGTTTCGGATAAATTCAATGGGCAAATTGGTGGATGAGCAAAGATATACCGCACCGGCTGTCCTGACTCAAGGAAAGACCAAGCGCTTTCTGAGATACATCAGGAATCATCCGAAGAATACAAACAAAATCAGGACGTTCTTGCAATGTGGATACAAACTGTTCACCAAATGTGTATAACAACGACAGTACAAGATGCGAATATTGTGAAGCTGTTACTTGTTGATTGATATTAGCAAGGAGAAGCACAGTGAACAGAAAACTGCGAATAACACTGAGTGTTTTAGGACTTATTTGTATTGTACTTGTGTTATTAACGTTCTGGCCAGCTAAGACTATAATGTTCCTGTGTATAATTCCAATTCTGATATTGTCACTGTTACCAGGATATGTTGGATTATCATTGATATATGCTGTTATGTATTATATTTCTTTGTATGAGAATAGAGTATTACGACTAAAATATGGATACCTTATTGTAAGGTATGCAGTCCGAATTAATAGATTTATGGATATCGTGAGGTACGTATTTGAGTGTGTAATAATAGAAGGATATGAGGTGAACACTGATTCACTATCGGTTTCTAAGAGAGAAATGAGCCCGCAATCCATAGAAGAGATTACAGATGAAGATGTTAAAACACTCGGCGGCTGGAAGGGTAAAGATAAGGAGATTGAAAAAATACGAGTAACATTTGTTGAAAAACGCTTATATGAAGAACATGAAGAAAGGGAGGGAGAACCACCTAAATGGGACAACTTCGAACGCGAGATGCAACGTTCATTCAAGCACATACCTAATTTTCCTAATCTTCACTTTAAGCTGGTATGGACAGTGATCAGAGAGGGACTGCCAGAAGACCTTTTGAAGGGAGGGAGGCCACCGGGGGCTAAAAGTAAAAAGGTCGACGATTCTCCTAAATAGCTTCAATTGGGGCGCACAGGTAAGACATGGCAGGTTCTTTGAAGTCTCTTCTTAAGGAGACGTGTTTGTCGGTTCGGCAGGAGAGAACTCCGGTTTTTCGAGTGCCATTTTCCGATTTCTCTTCCTCCGCTCCGTGAGAGTTAACCAATATGAAAGAACATTCCAATTCGGTCAAAAATGAGCATAGATAAATAACCATCGTTGAACACATAGTGCTTCAAAACTCAAGTCTCAGACTGGTTGGGTCATCCTTCGGATTGTAACTATTTTGTAACCATCAACCTCAAAAATTTACTCACAAAACCAAAAGTATCCAAAAGGAGATCGCATAAACCCTTATGATATAAGATGTTGTCCAGCTCTAACAATGACGGCCATGCTTGGCTTTGGACTCCGGAACCAAAGGTCGCGGGTTCGACCCCCGCGTCGCCCTCCAAGCAAAATAAATTACTTATATGGAAAGATTTATCGGCACCCTTGTGAGGTTAATGTTAAGAGGAGCAATGCCGACACGATCTTTCAGCCATCTATTCCAAGTGGTCCAAGACCTGTCTGATTCTTGCCGCAAGCTCATCGCTGCCGAAAGGCTTCTGAATGAAATTCAGTCCTTCCTCCAGAATGCCTCGATGTGCAATCGCATCGGCGGTATAGCCCGACATAAAAAGGCACTTGAGGTTCGGGCGGACGGCTCTAAGCAGTTCTGCCAGTTCCCGCCCGTTCATCTCCGGCATCACCACGTCAGTGATCAGCAGGTGAATATCTCCCGGATGCGCCTCGACAAGGTGCAAAGCGTACACCGGAGTATGCGCCGCAAGGACCTTGTAGCCGAGCTCTTGGAGAATCATCTTGCCGAGGTCCAGGATCGCTTCATCGTCCTCGACCAGCAGAATGGTTTCCGTACCTGTCGGGCGCTTGGCTGTAATCTCTTCAGAGGGGGCCTGTGCGGTTTGACCCTCGAACCGCGGCAGGTAGATTTTGAAAGTTGTTCCTTTCCCCGGCTCGCTGGCGACATAAATAAAGCCGTCGTTTTGTTTAACGACGCCGTAGACGGTGGACAATCCAAGCCCGGTTCCCTTGCCCAGTTCCTTGGTGGTAAAAAAAGGCTCGAAGATCTTCTCGCGGACTTCCCGGCTCATACCCGCTCCTGTATCGCTCACGGTCAGCAGGACGTAATCTCCGGCAATGATTTCGGGCTCCTCGGCACTATTGGAATCATAGATCGCAACGTTTTCGGTCCTCAATGTGATGGCGCCTACTCCGGAAATGGCATCGCGGGCATTGACCACAAGATTGGCCAGGACCTGGTCCACCTGGGAGGGATCAATTTTGACTTTCCACAGATCGAGTTCCGGGGCCCATAACAGGTCGATATCCTCGCCGATGAGCCGCCGCAACATCTTGAGCATGCCCGAGATCGTGTCGTTCAAATCCAGTATCTTTGCGACGGCGGTCTGTTTGCGGGCAAAGGCCAGCAGTTGCCGGGTAAGGTCTGCTGAACGAAGGCCCGCTTTGAGGATCTCATCAAGGTGGTGCTGGAGCTTGTCAGGGGAAACGTCCTGCTGCAGGGCCATTTCCGCCCGGCCGATGATCACGCCCAGCATGTTGTTGAAATCGTGCGCCACACCTCCCGCCAACCGACCTACTGACTCAATCTTCTGGGCCTGAAACAGTTGTTCCTCAAGTTTTTTTCTTTCCCTTTCGCCCCGCTTTTGTTCGGTAATGTCATATACAAGGCTCAAGATATACTGCTTCCCGGCTATGTCGATCATCTCCCCAAAGCCGACCAAATCAATGATCTCACCGGATTTCCTGACGCCCTGGCGTTCAATGCCCCGTATCCTGCCATGCTCCAGCAGTATCCGGAGCATCTCCGCCCTGTCTCCAGGATCAGCCCAAATTCCCAACTCCAACGCGCTGTGGCCGACGACCTCTTCGCGTGTATAGCCAAAAAGGCTCAGGAACGCGTCATTGGCGTCGACAAATCGGCCGTCGCTTAAGCGTGATATACTGGTGCCGATGGGACTTGCGCGAAAGAATCTCGAGAAACGTTCCTCGCTCTCGCGCAACGCATCCTCGGCCAGTTTGCGCTCGGTAATGTCCGAATATGTTCCCAGCACGCCAATCACCTGGCCTTCCTGGTCATACATCGGCACCTTGCTTGTGATAAGCCAGGCCTGAGAACCATCCGGCCTGATTTGAGCTTCTTCATAGTTGAGCTTGGGCCTGCCGCTCTCCATCACCTCGCGATCGTCATCGCTATAGTGGTCGGCCATTGCTGCAGAGGCGGTCTCGTAAGAGGTCTTTCCCACAAGCTCACTTGGGTCCTTGTAGCCGCAATCGATGACGAAGGGTTTGTTGCAGCCGACAAATACCGCGTCTCGATCCTTCCAGAACACCCGCTGTGGGATGTTATCCAGGACTGACCGGAGCATCTGACGCGAGTTGAACAGCTCGTCCTGCGCCCTCTTGCGCTCGGTGATATCCCGTATGGATTCAATCGCACCGGTGACATTTCCCTGCTCGTCGAACAGGGCGGTTGCGACACCCCACAGGTAGGCCCCCTTTCCTCCATATGCCTCCGGCGCATAAGTCTCGGCAACGATGTTGCCCCCAACTGTTGAAACAGGGTCATAGTACTCAGTTTTCTTCTCTTCACTTGCAAACAAAAGGTCTATGAGTATCGGTCGCCTGTATCCGAAAAAAGGTAAGGAATACTCGAAATCGCCCTTGCCGATCATTTTACTCTTCGAAATTCCGCTCATTGCTTCCATGGCGCGATTCCAGGCGATAACCGTTCCTTCGTTATCGATAACGAATGTAGCATCCGGCAAGAATTCAATGATGTCAGCCCATTGCCGTTGATATCTCCGCATCGCCTCCTCAGCTTGCTTGCGGTCGGTGATGTCTCTAAAACTCCAGACCCGCCCAACGATCGTGTCGTCAATTCGCTGAGGCTGTGAATAGCGTTTGAATATACGGCCGTCCTTGAAGACCAACTCGTCCACGGAACTTACCTCAGGCGTCCGATAAAGCGCCCGAACCTTGTCCAGGAAGGCATCGGGTTCCAAAAGCAGGCCAATGGCAAACTGGAGCAACTGCTCGTCATCCCGCGTCGCAATTAAGCTTTCGGGAATCCGCCACAGTTCCAGAAAATTCCGGTTAAAGGCGGTCACCTTGCCTGCTGTATCCACGACCAGAATGCCATCCGCAGTGGACTCGAGCGTCGCCGCCAATAATGAATGGGAATTCTGCAGAGCCTCCTCCGCCCGTTTGCGGCCGGTGATGTCGTTGCCAATGCACAGCACTTCCCTTATCTGACCGTTTTCGTCAAAGACAGGCTTATTGGTCCAGGCAATCCAGACACGCTCGCCGTTGCTGCGCATATTTTCGTTTTCGTTGTTGGCATAGCGATCAGGGTTCACCGCGATATCTTCGATCATCAACCGCAGGTCCCTCCCGGTCGTTGATTCAACCTCCGGAACAATAGTGCCTACCACGTTTTTGCCGAGCATCTCCTCTTCGCTGTAGCCGAAAAAACTCTCGGCAAACTCGCTGAAGAAGGTCACGTTCCCCGCGTTGTCCATTCTCACTATGATGCTGTTGGCATTCTCCACCAGTTCGCGGTATTTTTCCTCGCTCTCCCGCAGCGCTTCGTCTGCCCGTTTGCGTTCGGTGATGTCGATATGTGTGCCTATCATCCGAAGCGCCCGCCCGCCGGCATCCTGAGTGATGACTTTGCCGCGCCGAAGAATCCAACGCCAGGTTCCATCATGAGAAAGCATGCGGAACTCAACCCCAAAAGCGGGAACATCGTTGCGGATGCACGCTTCATTTGCGGCCAGAACTCGTTTGCGGTCGTCCGGATGAACCGTTTCCAACCAGGCATCGGCTTTGGCCGGAAATTCCTCCGGTTCGTACCCCAGCATGCGGAAGTAGCCGGGGCTGTAATAAATGATTCCACTGGCCACATCCCAATCCCACAGGCCGTCGCTGGTGGCTTCCATTGCTAGAACGAAGCGTTCCTCGCTTTTTTCCTGCTGCCGCCGGCTCATTCCCGCCTGCCGCCTGGAGCGATGCAGGGTCTCGCTTAGTACGCTGACAAGCACGCCATTCACGATAAGGATGACCCACTGCACAAAGTCGTGTGTGAATGCGAAGTGGAACGTGTAGGTCGGCGGTATCAGGAAGTAGTCCACAAGGACAGCGGACGCCGCTGTGGCCACCAGCCCCGGTCCCAATCCGCCCATGTAGGCGCTGATGACGATGGGGAGATAGAACAGGATCAACATGGGCCGGTCGCCAAACGCCACCCCCATAACCATGCGCGCAAGCAACATCGCCACTGACAACACCACCGCTAAGACATACGCCAGGGACACCGACCAATGCTCCAGGACGGCGCGTTCCGGCGGAATCGCCGCATGTGTGCCGTTACTCATAATTCCTGCCTCCGATTTTGGATAAACCAATGAGTTGCAGGACCTGACAGCCAAACTGAAGTGCCGTTGGCATTAGCGGAAAACATTAGGCAGGAGCACATCACGATACCCATTCTGCCGTTCGATAAGCGAACAAACCTTAGCAGACGAGATCGAAGAGCACAGCTACGGGATGACAGTGGCCGACCTAATGCCGGCACGCGCAAGAAATGAGCCTTTCGATGGTTATGTTAAAGACCTGCGAACAAATAGTCAATGATTCTGACACGATTGGGATCATAGTGAAAATTAGTATTGAAGTATAAATATGTTTATGCGCACATCCCTGTAGGCTCCGGGATTGAGCTCCGGTCCTCAACACCCTGGAGCATTTCCTCCGCTTCGCCTGTAAACTGTAATGCCGGATACCGGCCCCGTTGACCTTGCTCTTGCGTTTTTTATTCGTATATGGGAAGGTTCTATGGCCTTGAAGGTGTCCTGGGAGTTTTTCAGGGTGTTGGGCGAACCCCAAAAACCCTTCGGGATTTGTTGGTAGTCAGGTTGATGCATTATTCGGATTAATCGGAAGGAATCGTTCCGGGTACGCCCAATTTCTCCAGAACAGAACCCGAGTTTGAGGACCAGAGGGTTTCGGCTTCCGTCCGGAAAGCCGATGGGAAGAGTTTCCTTTCGGTAAGCTATGGAATTCCCGGTCAATCGTCCAGCGTTCCGGTTGAAGGCCGTATCGACAAAGTATGAAAAAACCAAAAGGGATATAGAGTCTATGACGACCCACGCTTCCGGCAACCCTTTGCATCCTCTCCGCTCGCAAGCGCGAGTGCTGCTGGTTAGCGTCTTTGGCCCTTACGCCCAGGACGATCAGTACGGCAGCCGCGCAATCAACCCGATGGAGCTGTTTCACAACCAGGTGACGCGAGTCCAGGGGGCCTTCTCGTTCCGTTCCTTCTATCGATCTTGGGGCCTGATGATGATTCAACTGAACATCCAGGCACCTTGCACGTTGCTGGATTTTCCATCCGAGAAGAGGTTTGTCGAGGAGATAAAGTCGCGGGAATATGACGTCATCGGTATCAGCTCGATCGTCCCGAACCTGCTCAAGGTACGGAGGATGTGCCGATCTATCCACAAATACCAGCCCGGCGCTACGATCGTCGTTGGCGGGCACGTGGCCAACGTGCCCGATGCGGGACGGATTCTACATGCGGACCATATAGTCTGCGGGGACGGCGTTCGATGGATGCGCCGGTTTCTGGGCGAGGACGAAGATAAGCCCATCCGGCATCCCCTGGACCTGACCAACAATGGTCCCCGCATTATGGGTGTGCCGCTGAGCAACCACGCCGGGCTGGACCATGCCACGCTGATCCCGAGCGTCGGATGTCCCTTGGGATGCAACTTCTGCTCAACATCGGCTATGTTCGGGGGCAAAGGCAAATACATAGAATTCTACGAGACCGGCGCAGAGCTGTTCGAAATCATGTGCGCGCTGGAGTCTAGGCTGCACGTGCACGGCTTCTTCGTGATGGACGAGAACTTCCTGCTGGACCGAAAGCGGGCCCTCCAGCTCCTGGACCTGATGGAGAAGCACGGCAAGGCGTGGTATCTGGAGGTCTTCAGCTCGGCCAACGTTCTGCGCCTCTACACCATGGAGCAACTTGTCGGGCTGGGGGTCAACTGGGTGTGGATCGGCCTGGAGGGAAAGCAGTCGCAGTACTCCAAGCTTGCGGGCACCGATACTGGTGCGCTGGTTCGCGAGCTGCATTCCCACGGGATCCGCGTGCTTGGCTCGAGCATCATCGGCCTCGAGGAGCATACGCCCGAAAACATCGACGAGGTGATCGACTACGCTGTCAGCTATAATACGGACATGCATCAGTTCATGCTCTACATGCCTGCGCCGGGCACCCCCCTGTTTGCCGAACACACGGCCAGGGGCACACTGCTTGATGTTCTCGATTTCCCGGTGGGTGATGCCCATGGACAACTTTCGTTCAATTACCGGCACCCGCACATCAAAAACGGCGAGGAAGCCGAATTTCTCCTCCGCGCTTTCCACCGCGACTTCGAGGTCAACGGTCCCAGCGTGGTGAGAATCGCCCGCACGATGCTCCAGGGTTGGAGGCGGTACAAGGACCACCCCAACCCGCGGGTCCGCGCCCGTTTTGCACACGAGGCGAGCAACCTGCCGAACAACTACGCTGGCGCACTCTGGGCGGCGCAGCAGCAATACCGGTACGATCCCCATCGCTTGCGTCTGATCTCCGTGTTGCTCGATGAGCTGTATGCCGAGTTCGGTGAGGTTGCCCGCTCAGCTGCACCCATCGTTGGCCGCCGCCTTTACCGCGCGCTGCAACGTGAGGAGAAGCGACTTCAGCAGGGGTGGACGTATGAACCGCCGACGTTCTACGAAACGAACTCAGCCGAGGGACCGGCAGGTGCCGTGCGAGTCTTCGGCATAGAGGCCGGCTCCGCCTCTGCATAGACGCAGTTCGAAACTAATGGAAGCTGATTTGTTCCTGCCATAATCTTATGAAGCTTTTCAGAGCCTTCGGAGTGGTCCCAAACCACCTAAGCAGGTTGGGGTAGAGCCGCTCAAAGCCCGTTTAGGGCCATTCCCATCGATATATTTTCTCGATCATCAGGGGAAAGACTCTCTTCGGTCAAAAATCTACCCGAAATCATCCAATTTGCTTTTCACGGTCGTAAAAAGTTTTGCAACGGCCTCTGTTGGCGCTAATAATAGTGTTGCTGTTTGCTACACTTTTTGATATGGGTAATCCTAAAATTGAGGCGTATTGATGGGAAAATATCTTATCGATTTAGGAAGGGAATGTCATGCACGGACACTTTGAAGGTCATGAAATCACCAGTCTGATATTCGATAGTCTGTCAAGAACGGGGATAACGATTGTAACGGATTCGGAAGATAGAATCATCGCTATAAGCGACCACTATGTCAAGATATTGAACCGCAAGAAGAAAGATATCATTGGCCAGCCCGTTCTCAAGATAATCCCTAATACGAGCATGCCTATGATCAGGGAAACGGGACAACCGGATTGCAAGTTGTTTACACTGGCCAATGGCGAAACCGTGATCGCACATTATGTCCCGCTCATCAAAGGCAATAATATCCTTGGGGTATTCGCTTACACCTCAATGAATACGATTAAATATATGAGTACCATTTCCACTTTTGATCTGGTGAGGCGTTTAAATGATGAATTGAATCAATTCAAGAATGAATTGCAGAAATTGAGAGGGGCAAAATACTCTGTAAACAACATCATTGGCTCATCAGCAGCGATAACGGAGGCAAAGGAACTTGCAAGGAAAGTGGCGCAAACGAAATCGACGGTCCTGATTACAGGGGAAACGGGAACAGGGAAAGAATTGTTTGCTCATGCAATCCATCAGGCAAGTCCCCGCAGGCATCAGCCATTCATTGCATTGAATTGCGCCGCAATTCCCAAAGATCTGATCGAGTCGGAGTTGTTCGGCTATGATGAGGGTGCGTTCAGCGGCGCCCGAAAGGGTGGCAAGCTCGGAAAATTTGAGATGGCACATCAAGGGACATTGTATCTTGATGAGATCGATCAACTTCCGCTCCCGCTGCAATCAAAGTTATTGAGGGCTATTCAAGAAAAAGAGATTGAAAGAATAGGAGGGACAAGAACCATTTATACTGACATCCGCTTGATCTGCACCTCGAACAGAAATTTAAAGGAACTCGTCGACAAAGGTGAATTCCGCGAGGATTTATACTACCGCGTTCATGTTGTATCGCTCCAGGTTCCTCCGCTCAGGGAGCGGCTGGACGACATTGCCGAGTTGGTCAATCATTTTATTGCGAAAATAAACAATGGATTGGGCCTCAATATCCAGGGCGTGCACAAGGACGTGTTGAAATCATTGACCCGATATCATTGGCCCGGTAACGTTCGGGAATTGGAACACCTTCTGGAGAGAGCCGCAAATATGGCCCTTTCAGGACATCTGAACCTTTATCATTTTGAACGATTTGTACCGAGATTGCTTGATAACACTCCCAACAAGCCTGTCGAAAAATTCGCCAATTTAAACGACCTGCGAATTAAGCTGGAAAAAGACGCGATCATCAACGTTTTACAGATAACCAAGGGAAATAAGAAACGGGCCGCTGAAATGTTGCAGATGGACAGAAGCGTCCTCTATAAGAAAATAAGTCGGTACAAGATCAATATGTAAGGGAAACACACAAGCGAGATAGTGTGGCCAATATCTACACCTATTATTGTAGATATGCGCTACACCAGCCGATGCTCAATGCACCATCCTATTGTAAACATTGAGTATTTTTTATTGGCATGCAATGTGCGAAACCGTCACTTCGGCAGGGCTTTGTTTTTCTTCATTCATCCTGAAAGGAAGGGAGAAATTTAAATGGACTGGAGTGTTATAGGAATTATTCTGTCGTTAGTGTTCATTGTCGTTCTGGCGCTGAGGGGGTGGCATATTATCATCATCGCGCCCCTGGCCGTCGTCGTCTTATGCATTTTTTCCCAAATGAATATCATGGAAACGATAGCTGGAACTCCGAAGGAGCTAGGACCCTATATGAAAGGGTTCATAAACTACGCAGGGAAATTTTACCTGATCTTTCTGGCTGGTTCAGTGTTCGGCAAATTCATGGAAGACGGACAAGCGGCTCGCTCCATCGCCAACGGTATTTTGAGAGTGATCGGAAAAGAAAGTCCCCTGCGGGTGATGCTGGCTATTTCGATCGTCTCCATGTGTCTCACCTATGGCGGCGTGAGCCTGTTCGTCGTTATATTCACCGTTATTCCGATCGCGCGGCCCCTCTTCAAGGAGGCGAATCTCTCCTGGCATCTCTTCATGGCGGCATTCATATTCGGAGCGGCATCGCTGACAATGACCATGCTCCCTGGAACTCCCCAGATCCAAAATATCATGCCCACAAAATACATGGCCTCAACGACGACTTCAGCCCCGCTGGTCGGTCTTATGGGAGCGTTCATTGTCGCCACCTTTAACGTCCTGTATTTCCGCTACATACTGAAAAAGTCCAAGGCGAGAGGTGAAGTGTACGAGGAACCCGCAGCCGGCGTCCTCGGAGCGGGGGCCGCGGCTTCGGGTCCAATGCCCAGCGTATGGTTAAGCCTGGTTCCGATGGTGATCGTTCTTTTGCTGCTCAACATCGACCTTCCTTATGTCAAAAGAGACGCCGTTGCCGCTTTGACAGGGGGCGTGGTGACCTGTATCATCCTGTTCTGGAAATACTATGTCAATAAGCTGGATACTTTGAATAAAGGCGCCCTTAATACGGTCGTTCCCATCGTGAACACCTGCGCCGACGTCGGCTACGGTATGGCCGTGGCGGCTACAACGGGATTCGCGGCGGTCTCATCCTGGCTGCTCACGCTTCCCATGCACCCGATCATCTCTCTTGCGGTCGCTACGAACATCATGGCAGCCATCACAGGGTCCGCATCCGGAGGCCTCGGAATTATCCTGACGACCCTGGCTCCCAAGTATCTTGCCCTAGGCCTGAGCCCGGACCTGATCCACAGGATTGCCGCAATGTCATCGGGCGCTTTTGACGCCATGCCCCATAACGGGGTCGTCATCACCATTCTTGCGGTTTCCGGGCTCACCCACGCCAACGCATACAAACACATCTTCTTTGGACACGTTGTTGCTACAACCATAGCCCTGTTCTTCGCGATCCCCCTGGGGATCTGGATCTATGGATAATCGGAATCCCGGGAGAACGAATCCATGAAGATACCCGAGATCAAAAAAACGGCTGTTCTTGGAGGAGGCCTCATAGGTTCAAGCTGGGCAACCAACTTCATCTGGAAGGGTGTCTCCGTCCATATCTACGACATAAACGATGAGGCCTTGAAGACAGCCCGGAATCGTATCCGGGAAAACCTGGAATATCTCGTCTCAAAAGGCATCTTGACCTCAGGTGAAATGAACGTGGCGCTGGGTCTGGTAAAATACACGACGAGCCTTGGAGAGGCCGTGAAAGATGCCCAGTTCCTCCAGGAGTCTGTCCTGGAGCAATATGAAGTCAAACAGGCACTGCTCGCCGAGGTTGATAAGCATGCACCGGCGGATGCCGTCTTCGCGAGCAGCACTTCAGGGCTCCTTATCACGGAAATTACAAAAGGCTCAGAGCATCCTGAGAGATGTCTGGGCGCACATCCTTACAATCCTCCTCATCTTATCCCGCTTGTTGAGATCAGCAGGGGGCAAGAGACGAGCGAACAGACAATAAAGAGAACCTGCGACTTTTACATGTCGCTTGGCAAGGAACCCATAGTTCTTCGGAAGGAGGCCCATGGGTTCATCTCCAACAGGCTCTCCATGGCCCTCTACCGTGAAGCCGTCGATCTGGTGATGAGAGGGGTGTGCTCCGTGGAGGACATCGACAAAGCCGTAAACTTCGGACCGGGCCTGCGCTACGCCCTCATGGGTCCCAACCTCATCTACCAACTGGGAGGCGGTCCGCACGGGATTCAGGGTCTGCTCAAACACGTCGAGAAGTCCGTGGAACTCTGGCTGGATGACATGGCGGTCTGGAAGAAATTGCCGCCGGGCTGGTATGAAACAGCTCAGCAAGGCGTGAACACAGAAATGGCCAATCGTCCACCCGAACAGGGCCGCACCAATGAAGAGATTGCCAGGTGGAGGGACGGCGGCCTCATCGAGATACTGAAGTTTTTGAAAAAGATCTAAATTAATCCCGTTCATTGCGAGTTTCCTGTTCAAAGAATAACACTGGACGCTCAGACCCATGCACGGATGTAAAGTTTGAAGGGAGGACTTATGAACAAACCATTCGAACGTGTAACAGTCGTAGGTTCAGGAATTCTGGGTACGCAGATCGCCATGCTTGCAGAATATGCCGGCTATAAAGTCTGCGTCTACGATATCAGGGCCGGCGCCTTTGCTGAAACATACGCCAAACTGTATTCAGACTTAAAGGCAAAGGGCGTGAATCCTTTCATTGCATGGGATAAGTGGGAGGGGTGCAAACAGAACATCCAGCTTGTGACAAATCTGGGCGATGCGCTCAAAGACGTTGATCTGGTTGTAGAGTCGATAACCGAGGACGTGGAACTCAAGCGCAAGGTCTTCAAGCAGATGGGACAAAGCGCGCCAGCCAAAGCGATCTTTGCCACGAACAGCTCCTCGCTTCCCGTGTCGAGAATGGAAGACAGCAGCGGCAGGCCGGATCGGTGCATCAACACCCACTTCTACCTTCCTCTCCAGGGAATGAATATGGCCGATCTCATGGCGGGAACAAAAACCCTTCCCGAAGTCATGCAGAAAGGTGAAGAATGGATCCGCTCTTTAGGCGTTGTTCCACTGCGGGTAAAAAAAGAGGCCCTGGGTTTCTGTTTCAACAACGTCTGGCGGGCAATAAAGAAACAAACCCTCTATATGTGGGCAAATGACTTCGCCGATTTCCGGGACATCGACCGGGCATGGCGAATCTTCTCCGGCATGAAGGTCGGGCCTTTTGGCCTCATGGATTCAGTTGGTCTTGACACGGTCTATAATATCGAAATGGTTTATTACGATGAGTCGAAGGACCCCGGGGATAAGCCGCCATACCAACTGGTGGAAAAGATCAAAAAGGGGGAACTGGGCGTTAAGAGCGGAAAAGGATTTTATTCATATCCGAATCCGGAATTTCTCCAGCCCGATTTTTTGAACCCTAAGAAATAAGGAGGAACGGTATGAAAGAAAAAGCCGTCATAACAGCGGCAATCACCGGGAGCATCCATACCCCGACGATGTCGGATTATCTCCCCATCACGCCGAAACAGATTGCCGATGAGGCTGTGAGGTCTTGCGAGGCTGGCGCTGCCGTCTGCCATATCCACGCCCGGAATCCTGAGACGGGGATGCCAGTCCCCGATCTGGACCTCATGAAGGAGATCATCACGAGCATCAAGAGCCGCTGCAACATGGTCGTTTGCATCACGACAGGCGGAGGCTTCGGGATGACGCTCGAGCAGCGGGTTGCCCCGGTGGATCTCTATAAGCCGGAGCTTGCGTCATTCAACGCCGGATCCATCAACTTCGCGCTTTTTCCGGTCATCCCTAGATACAAAGAGTGGAAGTTTGAATATGAGAAACAGTATCTCGCCATGACGGAGGATTTCATCTTCGCCAACACCTTCAAGTCTATGAAGGGATACTGTGCGAAGTTCAATGATACGGGCACCAAACCTGAGTTCGAGATTTACGACTCAGGGATGGTGAACAATGTGGCCTTCATGATCCAGGCGGGGTATGTCAAGAAACCGGTTTACATCCAGTTCGTCATGGGAGTCCTGGGCGGGATCACCCCGAGTTCCGAAAACCTGCTTTTTCTCGTGGACTATGCGAAGAAGCTCATCGGGGACTTCGAGTTTTCCGTCTGCGTCGCCGGCCGGGCACAGTTTCCCATATGCACGCAGTCCCTGCTCATCGGCGGAAATGCACGAGTCGGCCTGGAGGACAATCTGTACCTTGAAAAGGGCAGGATGGCGAAAAGCAACGCCGAGCAGGTGGCCAAGATAGTCCGCATCGCCAGAGAGCTGGGCATCGATCCGGCGACACCCGATGAGGCCCGGAGTATCCTGGGGCTTAAGGGAATAGATAAGGTGAATTTCTAAAGTACTTTCCGTAAAGACCTTTTTCGTTATACAACCCTCATCTGGAATCCGGCTGGGGGTTGTCTTTTTCAAAAACTGCGGGATCTCGGGCCGAGGCTGCCTCCTGCCCGCTCATTACTCTGCCCGGACTGTGCGCCGGGCCCGGCCATAAACCCCAATGCCATACTGCGCGAGCCGGATGTACTCCGGCTTTCGACGGTGTCTCATCTTGCCCCGGCTCTCCGCGTCGCGTTTCGCAGGGGCGGGAACGGGGTGCGTATCATGTCAGGCATCATTTGAAGGAGCCAATATGGATCAAACTGAAAAAGACTACATCGCCTACAGGGCATATGTGGACTTATGGGCCGCTGAAAACCCGATAAAGACTAACAAGCTGCAAGTTTTGCTGATTGTTAATGCATTGTTGGTATCGGCTCTTCATGTGGGGGGAGGATTTCACATCGCTAAGTGGCCGATTTTCATGGCAGGTTCTGTCTCTTGCGTAATATGGCTCATGTCTATCGGCAGGACGAGCCTATTTCAAAAAGTATGGCAGACAAAAGCGATCGAACTTTCTAATACATATACGGGAGACCATAGGTTTCAACTGCTCGACACGGAAGCCGCTGAATTGGCGGCGCCCCGCTGGCTGCGTTTTTGGGGAGCTGTACCATCCAGGTTTTATTTACTGGGGGCGCCGATGGTTTTTTCATTGGCCTGGACCGGAGAGCTTGTTTACATTATTTTGATACGGGTCGGTTCCCGGTGAACTGAACACTTGGCCTTTTACTCAATTTGAACGGGCCATCGAGGCCGTTTCTTATTTGGAGAAAACCAATGAGCAGGTTATTCGAAAGCAGCACGATTAATGGAATGCAGTTGTCGAATCGATTCGTCAGGTCGGCAACTTGGGAGGGCCTTGCCGGAGAAGATGGATCTGTTACTCCGAGGCTTATAAAAATGATGAGCGAACTTGCAGGCGGCGGCGTGGGGCTGATTATCACAAGTCACGCCTACGTGCGGCCTGATGGGCAGGCGGGCCCATGGCAGCTTGGCATCTATAAGGACGAACTCATCGGCGGACTTAAAAAAATGACGGCCGCAGTTCATCAGGCTGGCGGCAGGATAGTAGCGCAACTGGCCCATGCCGGTCACTTCGCAGCAGAAAAGCTGACCGGGCAATCTCCACTCGTTGTCTCAGATTATGAGGGGCTGGCACGATCACCGCGAAGAGAGATTTCGGCGGGCGATATTGGAGAAATCGTTAAAGCCTTTGCCGAAGCGGCAGGAAGAGCTAGGGAGGCAGGCTTTGACGGGGTGCAGATTCACTCCGCCCATGGCTATCTTCTCAGCCAGTTCCTCTCTCCAATATTCAACAGGCGCCGGGATGAATACGGCGGGAGCCTGGTCAATCGGGCCCGGATTCATCTTGAGATCTACCATGCCATCCGAGGGGCCGCAGGCAACTCATTCCCAGTGCTGATCAAAATGAACTGCCAGGATTTCAGCGAGAACGGACTGAGTCTGGACGACTCCGTTCAAGCGGCGGGTCTTCTGGCCGATGCCGGCCTGGATGCCATCGAGGTGAGCGGTGGACTTCTCACAGGAGGAAAACTGTCTCCCAGCCGCCCCGGAATCGATTCCGAGCAGAAGGAAGCCTATTTTTCGGAAGAAGCCCGGACCTTCAAGAAGGCAATCCACATACCGTTGATCCTGGTAGGCGGCATCAGGTCATTTGGAGTCGCCGAGCGGTTGGTGCAGGATGGACTGGCTGACTACATTTCCATGAGCCGCCCATTTATCAGGGAACCTGGTCTGATCAGTCGCTGGAAAGAAGGGGATCGACGCCGGGCGGAATGCCTGTCGGATAATCAGTGCTTCGCACCGGGCATGGCAGGCGAGGGGATCGATTGCGTTACCGCGAAAAGGGAGCAAGGGCGAAACAAATAACCGCCTTGAGTTCACCCTGTGAGACGAGGCCGGCGTCAGTCCGGATTTTTTCCCGCATCAGCTGCCTCCGCGATTGTGGCTGAGCTGGATGCGGCCTCAGGAGAAGCGGTTTTTCTTCTTGCCGTTGACCAACTCTTCTCCTTCACCGGGGAAAATCAGGCACTCCGGATCGAAGCCGTTCGCGGCGGGGCTTTGAGCGCTTGTTCTCCGTGACTTGGGCCAGGTCCCGGCCACTGGTTCCGGGCCTTCCAGTGCGGCCGGCCCCGGCGCCGTATCGACCAGCCTGGGATCGGCACCCAGATCGACTCCCTCCACCACGGCGCTGAATTCTATTGGAATACCGTTGGGGTCAAAGGAGTAGATCGAGTGGATAATGCCGTGATCGATCACATCGGAAACCCAGAAGCCGGCGGCATGCAGGGTTTCCCGCAGCACGCAGAGCGCCTCGCCGTCTTCGACCCTAAAAGAGACATGGTCAAAAACCATGGGGCCGGAAACAGGAATGCCGTGATCTTTTTCAACGACAGGCTCTACATTTGGCCATTCAAAAAAGACGACATAATTTTGCGGACAGATTTCGAAAAAATAGAGTTTGTATCCCTTTTTCCCGAGTCCCCCCACCAGCCTCATGCCGAGCAGATCGCGCCAGAAGCGGATGGTGCCGTCCATGTCCCTGGTGGCCATAGCCAGGTGGTGAATGCCTTTTAGCCTCACGCCTTAACCCTTTCGCGGTAAACCACCCGCAGTTGCCTGTTCATCATCTCAATTGGTAACACACAGGGGAAAAAACCTCAACTTTTCGCAGCACGAGACCCCGACGGCAAAAGAAACATACGAAGAATCGGAGAATTGAAGGCAGACCGTTGCGGAATTTCTGGCCGCATTGTAAGTGGTTCCTGGGTTGTTGGCCGAAACCGTTTTCGAGGTCGAATTGCGTTATGCGGCAGACTCCCGCCTTATCAGGAATATGATTGCACCATGGGGCATGGAAATGCGAAGTGCTATCTGAAATTTCTGGCTCTGCGAGGTGTGGATTTTCTTTGCCCTTTGCACTGCTGACGCGCAATTCATTGAAATCTTGTCAAGCATTTGCCCTTACGTTATTGTGCACCCTGAGGCCTGTGCCTGTGCGGTTAATTCGAGTCCCGGTGGACCGATACGTGGCCCAAAGTTTTCATTGAGCATTGCGCTGAGGGGAAAAATCAAATTGACCATGCAGCAGATTAGAAATTTCAGCATTATTGCCCATATCGATCATGGCAAGTCCACCCTGGCCGACCGTCTGATTCAGCACGCCGGGCTGGTTAATGACCGGGAGTTTCGCGACCAAATCCTTGATAACATGGATATTGAAAGGGAAAGAGGCATTACGATCAAGAGCCAGACCGTGCTGCTCTCATACACGAGCCGATCCGGTGAGGTATTCGATCTCAATCTTATCGATACTCCGGGTCACGCGGACTTCTCTTACGAAGTCTCCCGCGCGTTGGCTTCGTGCGAGGGTGTCCTGCTTCTCGTAGACGCTTCTCAGGGGGTTCAGGCGCAGACGATAGCCAATCTATACGCAGCCATGGAGCATGACCTCAGCATTGTCCCGGTGATCAACAAGATCGACCTGCCTTCGGCCGATATTGGCAGGGCCAAAGAACAGATAGAACATGATCTTGGACTGGAACCGGACCTTGCCCTCCTGTGCTCCGCGAAGGAAGGGACCGGTATTGAAGATGTTTTCGAGGCTATCGTAAATCGGGTTCCGCCACCGTCTGGAAATGCTGAAAAACCTCTTGCAGCGCTGATCTTCGATGCTCACTATGACCCTTTCCGGGGCGCCATAGTGAACTGCCGTGTCTTTGACGGCGCACTTCGGCCCGGAGACATCATCCGCCTCATGTTTAACGGAGCGGCTCACAAGGTGGAAGAAGTGGGTGTCTTCCGCTTGAACAGGGAGTCTCGGAGAGAACTATCGGCGGGTTCCGTGGGGTACGTGATTGCAGGGATAAAGTCCGTGGCCGACATCAGAATCGGCGACACGATCACGCTGGACTCCAATCCCGTTTCATCTCCACTGCCGGGATTCAAAAATATAAAGCCTGTGGTCTTTTCTTCTCTCTACCCCATATCTTCCGATGATTATCCGTCCCTTCTGGATTCGCTCGAAAAGTACAAGCTCAATGACGCCGCACTGGTCTATCAGAAAGATACCTCCGTAGCCCTTGGCCAGGGATTCCGTTGCGGCTTTCTTGGGCTTCTTCACCTGGAGATTGTCCAGGAGCGGCTGGAGCGTGAGTTCGATCAGTCCATTATCATGACGGCGCCGAGCGTTCAGTACCAGTTTACACTACTCGATGGCACTACCCTCACCGTGGAAAATCCCCAATATTATCCGGATCCCACCGTTATCAGGAGTTCTGCGGAACCATTTATACGGGCCGCGATTATCCTTCCCGAGCGATACATGGGCGCGGTAATGAAGTTGTGCCTGGAGCGCCGGGGAGCCAATCCGAGGATCACATATCCGACCCCGGCCCGTGTTGAAATCACCTTCGATATGCCTCTTGCCGAGGTCGTCTTCGACTTCTACGACAGGCTGAAGACGGTCACTCAAGGATACGGCTCGTTTGACTACGAGCTGATCGAGTACCGGCAGAGCGACCTGGTAAAGCTCGATATTCTGGTGAACTCGGAAAGGGTTGACGCCCTTTCTATCATTGTGCACCGTGAACGTGCGAGGGAGTGGGGTGTGCAGGTCTGCGACCGTCTTAAGGAGGAAATACCCAGACACAGTTTCAAAATCGCCATTCAGGGCGCGATAGGGGGAAAAATCATCTCTCGTTCCACCATTTCGCCCTTCAGAAAAGATGTAACGGCCAAATGCTATGGTGGGGACATCAGCCGGAAGCGCAAACTTCTTGAAAAGCAGAAAAAGGGAAAAAAGAGGATGAAAATGGTGGGCTCCGTCATGATCCCTCAGGGCGCGTTTGTTTCCGTGCTGAAAGCCAAAGATGAATAAAGATAGACATCCGGGACTCTACATTCATGTCCCATTCTGCCGCTCAAAGTGCCTCTATTGCGATTTTTACTCAGTTGCTTCGCGTGCTGCAATCCCGGCATGGCTCAAAGCCGTTAAAAGGGAAGTGCTCCTTTACAAGGACAGGTTCCACGGTTTTGACTCACTCTATCTGGGGGGCGGCACCCCTGCAATTCTTGCTGAAAGGGAACTCGCCGAGCTGCTGGAGTGCCTCCATAAGCATTTTACCTTTTGTCCCAAATCTGAGATGACCATAGAAGCCAATCCCGACGGCCTGTCCAGGGATAAACTAAAAGCCATCGGAAGTCTGGGCATTAACCGCATTAGTCTTGGCGTGCAATCCCTTGACGACAGGGACCTCAAATACCTGGGAAGAAGCCACGGTTCCAGGCAGGCGCTCAAATCGCTCGATATGGTCCGCTCCTGCGGGTTTGCCGATCTTGGAGCAGACCTTATGTACGGGCTGGAAACTCAGAGCATACAAGGATGGAGAAGGACACTGGAGAAAATCCTTGAATTCAGGCCCGAACATATTTCATGTTACCAGATGACCTTCGAAAGGGGCGCCCCGTTTTGGAAGATGAAAGCGGCGGGCCGGGTTCGATCCATCGGCGAAAAGTTGGAAAGCGCATTTTTCATTTGGACTTCCCGCTATCTCGAGAAGCACGCCTATCAACACTACGAAATATCCAACTTTGCTCGAGGCCCGGAATTCATGTGCCGTCATAACCTAAAATACTGGCACCATATTCCTTACCTGGGTTTGGGTCCATCCGCCCATTCCTTCGATGCCGGAACCAGATGGTGGAATGTCAGGTCAATCAAGAAATGCTGCCAGCTCCTTGCGGAGGGAAAGGCGCCGATCGAAGCCTCCGAGGTCCTTTCCGAAGAGCAGCTCGACCTCGAGACCCTCGACCTTGGCTTAAGGACAAGCGCCGGCGTAGATCTTCATGCACTTGGAGGCAGATTGATAACGGATGAGGCTTTGGCGGAGTTGCAGAAATCAGGTCTGGTAAAAGTGACAAACGATAGAATCCAGCCCTCCCGCAAGGGTTTTCTTGTGGCCGACAGCCTTTCCCTTACGCTTTGCAGTTAGTTTTAAAGCCAGGTTGCGACCACACCGGACGGAGCCTGGAGATGGGTGCGGGCGACGGGTGAGAAGCGAGCGCGCCTCTGTGATTGTGCAAAAAAATATGCACTATCAAAAGAACGATTAGCTGTTGAAATCCCTTTTTAGTCGTGCTATTGGAACGTTTCGTGTAGTTGCTGCCCAGGATGTCGGCTGTACAATAGTTTTCAGGCTGTTCAGTGCTTGTCCGCTCGATGTCGGGAATACATTAAATTCCCCGCCGCTCCTTCTCCGGCTTACACTATCGGCTATCCTAATAAAAGGGTCTATTCCCCGCACCGGTGCGGTAGGCCTCAGGCAAGACATGGCCATCGAACAACATCTTGTGAAAAACAAAAAAAAACTCCTCCGGCAATGGTTCGATATGCTGGCGGGGAGTTATCCACCTGAAACGGTACGGTTGCTCAAAAAGGAGACCAACCAATTCGCCAATCCGGTTGGACAAACTTTTCTGGTTGCAATCGGCGAGATTCTCGATGAATTTTTAGCTCAAAACAGCGCGGAGGCCATGGAGCCCCTGCTGGATAAAGTCATCAGGATCAGGGCGATCCAGGATTTTTCTCCATCGAGTTCTTTGGCCTTCATTTTCGGTTTGAAAACGATAGCCAGGGTGGTGCTCGAAGGGGATTTGGCCTCAGGCGTGGTGAGCAGGGAGGATTTGTCCGATTTCGACCGAAAAGTGGACGGTCTGGCCCTGTGTGCTTTCGACGTCTACATGCGCTGTCGTGAAAACCTTTTCGAAGTGAGGATGACCGAGGTAAAGAACAGGACGCACAGGCTTCTCAAAAGGGCCGAGATCATTGGTGAACCAGGAGCGGGAAGCGAGTAGCGGGAGCAGGAATGGTTCTTGCCTCCCGGGTCTTTTGCTTCTATGTTGCTGCTCCCTGCTGTTGAGTTTTTATGGGAGGTTGTGTAAATGGGCATCACTTTTTCCCTAGCTGCAGTCGTCGCGCTCGTTTTGGCTTCCTATCTGGGGGTCAAGGCGGCCGGACTCAATTACTTCTTCGGCGCAACCATGCCGTACATAGCGATGTTCGCTTTTCTTGGCGGGGTGATTTTCAGGGTGCTGAGGTGGGCGCGATCACCCGTTCCATTCTGTATCCCGACGACGGCCGGCCAGCAGAAGACTCTGTCCTGGATACCCCAAAGCAAGTTCGACAATCCTGCGACCAAAAAGCAGGCCGTGGTCAGAATGATCCTGGAAGTGCTCCTTTTCCGCTCGCTTTTCAGGAACACCAAATTCGAGATGCAAAAAGCACCCAAAGTCTTCTACCAGTGGGAAAAATGGCTCTGGATAGCGGGGCTTGCCTTCCACTACTGCTTTCTGGTCATCCTGATAAGGCATCTGCGCTTTTTCACCGAACCGGTGCTCTTTTTCGTCCATGACATTGAAAGACTTGACGGGCTTTTCCAGGTGGGGCTTCCCGGCGTCTACATCACCGATCTGATTTTTATTGCGTCGGTCACCTACCTGCTGATCAGAAGGCTAATCATCCCGCAGGTGCGCTACATATCGCTTCCGCAGGACTTCTTTCCGCTTTTTCTGATTATTGCAATCGGAACAACGGGCATTCTTACCCGCTATTTCCTCAAGGTCGACCTTATAAAGGTGAAGCAACTCGCCATGGGACTTATTTCCTTTAAGCCGGTCGTACCCGAAGGGATCGGGGTCGTTTTCTTCATCCATCTTTTCTTGGTAAGCGTGCTGTTTGCCTACTTTCCTTTCAGCAAGCTGATGCACGCCGGCGGCGTCCTGCTCAGCCCGACGCGCAATCTTCCCAACGACAGCCGCATCAGACGTCACGTAAATCCCTGGAACTACCCGGTGAAAGTACACACTTACGCGCAGTATGAAGATCATTTCAGGGAAAAGATGATCGAGGCAGGATTGCCAGTGGAAAAAGAATTGGACGAAGCCGCAGTTACGGCCAAAGATTGATGAACCCGGCGGAGGTGGCGCGCGCCTCGCGGAGCGTCGAGATTTTCGGCGGCCGGCCGGAAGGCCCCGGCGTCTCGCCACCCCGATAACCCTACCAAGGAGTTATTTGAGCAATGGCTAAGGTCCCCAAACCAAACGAACTCGTAATAGAACATGGGTTTCCCAAAACGGGATGGATGGACACCCCGGCCGTTTTCAGGCCTGGAAATTTCAGCTATCCGGGAAAGGCGAAAAACCTGCAAGCCCTCGGACTTGCAAACCCCAGGGAATGGTCTCCGCTCGATGAAGACTGGAAACTGCCCTCCAATTGGAAACAGATTATCCTGGAAGGCATCCGGGAACGCCTTGACAAATTCCGCTCACTTAAGATTTTCATGGACATATGCGTGCGCTGCGGCGCCTGCGCCGACAAGTGCCATTTCTATTTAGGCTCGGGCGACCCGAAGAACATGCCCGTGCTCAGGGCCGAACTGCTGAGGTCGGTCTACCGCAAGGATTTCTCTCTTGCAGGCAAGCTGATGGGCAAAATGGTCGGCGCCCGCGAACTTACCGAGGACGTAGTAAAAGAATGGTTCATGTACTTTTTCCAGTGCACGGAATGCCGCCGATGCTCGCTTTTCTGCCCCTACGGGATCGATACGGCGGAGTTTACCATGATGGGCCGTGAACTTTTGAACCTGGTCGGCCTGAACATCGACTGGGTCGTCGGCCCGGCGGCTAATTGCTACAATAACGGAAACCACCTCGGGATTCAGCCGCACGCCTTCAAGGACATGATCGAGTTTTTCGTTGATGAAATCGAGGCTGTAAACGGCATCAGGTGCGAGCCGACATTCAACCGCAAGGGGGCCGAGATCCTTTTCATCACTCCTTCGGGCGACGTTTTCGCAGACCCCGGAACCTATACTCTGATGGGCTACCTGATGCTTTTCCATGAGATCGGGCTGGATTACACGTGGAGCACCTACGCCTCCGAGGGCGGAAATTTCGGCATGTTCACCTCCCACGAGATGATGAAGCGTCTGAACGCCAAGATGTACGCGGAGGCCAAAAGGCTCGGCGTAAAATACATCATCGGCGGAGAGTGCGGTCACATGTGGCGCGTTATCAATCAGTACATGGACACGATGAACGGCCCTGCTGACTTTTTGGAAGTGCCGGTGTCCCCCATTACGGGCACGAGGTTCGACAACGCCGCGTCTACGAAGATGATACACATCGTCGAATTTACCGCCGATTTGATCAAAAACGGCAAGCTGAAGCTCGATGCGAGCCGAAACGACAACCTGGTCATGACCTACCATGATTCCTGCAACACCTCGCGCGGTATGGGCTTTTTCGAGGAGCCGCGCTACGTGATCAACAACGTCTGCAATAATTTCCATGAGATGCCGCCCGAGACCATTCGTGAGCAGACTTACTGCTGCGGGTCGGGGTCGGGCTTAAACAACGATGAGTTCATGGAAATGAGAATGAGGGGCGGGTTGCCCCGGGCTAACGCAGTGCGCTACGTACACGACAAGTTCGGCGTAAACGCGCTTTCATGCATTTGCGCCATCGACCGCGCGGTTCTTACCGCCCTGATGGATTACTGGGTGCCCGATGTTACCGTATACGGAGTTCACGAACTGGTAGCCAACGCCCTCTTGATGGAAGGCGAAACCGAGAGGACCACCGACCTGCGCGGCGAGCCTCTGCCCGGAATGGAGGAGGATAGCGAGAATGAAGCTGTATGACGGAAAATATATCCTTGTCGGCCTCGTCATTTTCATCGTGCTGGCAACCTTCCCGGTATGGTTCAATCATGGCAAGGCCGCTCCACCGCCGGAGCTCAAGCTGGATACCCCGGTCATAGCCCAGATGATCAAAAAGCAGTGCGTTTTGCCCAAGGAAGAAATGATCACGGAGCATATGAAGCTTTTGAACGACTGGAGGACGGAGGTCGTCCGAAACGGCAAAAGAATGTATGTGGCAAGCGACGGCAAGACTTATGAAATGAGTCTCCAGAACGGGTGCATGAAGTGTCACTCCAATAAGTCTCAATTCTGCGACCAGTGCCATAACTACGCCGGACTGCAAAAGGACGCCGACCCCTATTGCTGGAATTGCCATATTCCTCCAAAGGAGAGCAAGTAATGGAAACTGGCAGAAGGAATTTTTTGAAAATCGGCGGGATTTGCGCGCTGGGGTTTGGGTCTTTGCGGGTAGTAAACGCGTTGGGCCAAACGGAGACCACCCCTAAGTTCACGGCAAACATCGAGGGGCTTACCGCGAAGCGATGGGCCATGGCGATCGATATGAAGAAGTGCTGGGAAAAAGGGTCTCCGGGCTGCAAGGATTGCGTGCTTGCCTGCCACTCGACCCATAATGTTCCGGATATCGGGACCCAAAAAGAAGAGATCAAGTGGATCTGGGAAGAAAAATATGAGAACGTCTTCCCTGGGCAGCAAAGCGGTATGGAACCTGAAGAGATAAGGGAAAAGCCCTTCATGGTTTTGTGCAATCACTGCAAGAATGCCCCCTGCACGCGGGTTTGCCCTACCCAGGCCACCTTCAAAAGGGCCGATGGAATCACGATGATGGACTTCCACCGCTGCATCGGCTGCCGGTATTGCATGGCCGGCTGCCCCTTCGGCGCCAGGAGCTTTAATTTCAGAGACCCGCGCCCCTATATCAAGACGGAACTTAACCCCGCTTTCCCGACCAGGGACCGGGGGGTTGTCGAGAAGTGCAGCTTCTGCGACGAGCGGCTTGCAGTTGGAAAAATGCCGGCGTGTGTCGAGGCGTGCAAGTGCAAGGCCCTCTCTTTCGGCGACCTTGAGGACCCGGGCTCCGATGTGCGAAAAGCCCTCGGTTCGCAATATTCAATAAGGCGCAAACCCGAGTTGGGGACAGAACCCGGCGTTTACTACATAATCTAAACAGAGATCGGAAGACGGATGACGGAAGACGGAAAAATCTGTCCTCTGTCCTCCGGCCTCTGTCCTCTGACAAAGGGGTGGGATATGCTTGAAAGAGCACTTACTGGAGGCACAAGATACAAAAAGCTGCTTGGGGTCCTGCTCGTCTTCATGGGGCTTGGTTTTGCAGCTTACCTCACTCAGTGGAACAGGGGTCTTACGATCACTGGCCTTAGCAGGGACGTGTCCTGGGGACTCTACATCGCCCAGTTTACTTTCCTGGTCGGAGTCGCGGCCTCAGCGGTCATGGTCGTGCTTCCCTATTACCTGCACGACGTAAAAGCGTTCGGAAAAATCACCATTCTGGGCGAATTTCTGGCCATAGCTTCGGTCACCATGTGTCTTCTGTTTATCTTTGTCGATCTTGGCAAGCCGATGCGCATTTTGAATGTCTTGCTCTATCCGACGCTCAATTCGGTCCTTTTCTGGGACATGATAGTTTTGAACGGCTACCTGCTGCTTAACCTGCTCATCGGCTGGAACGTCCTCGAGGCGGAACGCAAGGGGACTCATTATCCCAAGTGGGTAAAGCCGCTCATCTACATTTCGATCCCCTGGGCGGTCAGCATTCACACGGTCACGGCCTTCCTCTATGCAGGCCTGCCCGCAAGGGAGTACTGGCTGACCGCCATCTTGGCCGCCCGCTTTCTTGCCTCGGCCTTTTGCTCGGGTCCTGCGCTTTTGATCATGCTTTCCTACCTGGTGAAAAAATACTCCAAGTTCGATCCGGGAAAGGAAGCTATAGACAAGCTGGCAACGATCATGACTTACGCCATGCTGATAAGCGTTTTCTTTGTCGGCCTCGAGTTCTTTTCGGCGTTTTACAGCAATATTCCAAGCCATATGGACGCGCTCAAGTACCTGTTCGTTGGCCTTGAAGGTCACCACAATCTGGTCCCGTTCATGTGGCTTTTTGCCATACTGGCCGTAACCGCGGTTGTGCTGCTTCTCCACCCGAATGTGCGCAAGAACGAAAAAATGCTCCTTACCGCGGCAGCCTGTGTCTTCTTTTCCATGTACATCGAAAAAGGCGTCGGGCTGATCGTGGCCGGTTTCATTCCAAACCCCTTCGACCAGGTTCGCGAATACGCGCCGAGCGTCCCGGAGATAATGATCGTGCTCGGGATCTGGGCAACGGGTTTTTTCGTTCTGACCGTGCTCTACAAAATTGCCATTTCGGTCAAAGAAGAGGTTGAGGCATAGAATGCGTCAGTATTGGGGCGGTGGGACCGCCGGCCCGGATCTCGACGCTCCGCGAGGCCCTGATCCCGGGTGAATCTCACCTCCGGTTGGATGAGTAGATAATGGATAATTAGGTCAGAAAGCCCGTGCCGCCTGATCCTGAATCAACCTACCGCCATTACAAAAGGAACCTGCCTCTCCCTGACATTCAGTCTTCCTGACGAGGCATTAGTAGGCGGAGTTCAAACGCTGGTTGCAAGGGTCAACCGCACCCGGGACGGTAAACCAACCGAAGTCGGAGCATCCTTTACCGGCCCGCAAAGCGAGATTTCAAAGATTTCGAACTTCTGCCAATTTTTCATGCTCTTCGACGTGGAAGAATCCTCCCCCCCCCAGGTTGAACCACGGATTACTGGTGCTTCAGGCATCCTGCCGTGGTTAACTTCGATCTATAAGGCATTCGGTTATATCTCAGATGATTCCGGGAAAGAATATTTTGTGGAGCATACGTGAAAAAGGCCATGACTATAATTCAGCTCGCAATTGTTTCCGGTCTCATTATTTATGGAACGATATGTCTTTATATGGGAGATTTTGTAGGGGCCTACTCTGCCTTCCCTGTTCTGCTTGTCTATTACGTCTGGTTCGTGGCCAGGAAACGTCGGCAGAATCCGGAAAAAGCCGATGACCGGTAAAACATTGAGCTTAGGTTTCTGCAGTTATGCGAATCAGCAGGCCGGTTAAATTAATAGTTATCTGTGCGGTTTTGGTCTTTGCGGTTTCACGCTGCGTCAGGCCCCTTTTTCGCCAAAGGACCCATCCTCCGAGTGTCCCGAAGACATCACTTGCACAAAGAATCTCTGCCGAAAGACACACTGAAATTCCAATAAACTACCGGTGAGTGTGGAAAAGCTTGATTCGGGGTGGAAAATGGTCCAAATAAGAATGCTTGGGCAGGTGTCACCTTTTGCCTCCGGGCGGGGCAAGCTTTCTCTGTGGCGCATGTGATTTTTTGGTTTTCGCGCCATTGTTTTTCATATAGAGTTCGGGCGCGGATTAGGGGGATACGGTCGCAGGGGCCTCCCTCTGGGCTTTTTATTTACTGATTTAGAGGTGTTTTTATGAAAGTCTGCATCGGAGCGGATCACGCCGGTTTCGCATTGAAGGAGATTGTCGCTTCCTCTCTGAGAGAGGCGGGCATAGAGGTAGTGGACGTTGGCACGAACAGTCCCGATTCGGTCGATTACCCGGTCTATGGCCTCCGAGTCGCGCACGCGGTGGAGAGTGGACAAGCGGACCGGGGTATCCTGGTGTGCGGCAGCGGAACCGGGATGTGCATAGCGGCCAACCGGGTCCCCGGAGTACGGGCCGTGAGCGGACACGATCCGTTCGAGGCGCGCATGAGCCGGCGCCACAATGACAGCAACGTTTTGTGCCTTGGGTCCCGTTTTATCGGCGTTGACCTGGCCCTTGAAATAGTGCGCGAGTGGATAAAGGAGCCTTTCGAAGGCGGCCGCCATAAGAGGCGCATCGACCTGATCGATAACCCAGAGGCCGAATGAAGGCTATAGGTTTTATAGGACCAATAGTACGTATTTTCCCATAGGGAGATCCAAGAAATGACATTCCAGGAACTTATTATTGCCCTGGGCAAGTTCTGGGCCGACAGGGGATGCGTGATCCAGCAGCCCTATGACCTCGAAGTCGGGGCGGGTACGTTCAATCCCGCCACCTTTTTGAGGGTTCTCGGGCCGGAGCCGTACAATGTGGCCTACGTCGAACCCTCCCGGCGGCCGACCGACGGCCGGTATGGGGAGAACCCGAACCGGCTCCAGCATTACTACCAGTACCAGGTGATTCTTAAGCCTTCTCCCGCCGATTCGCAGGGCGTGTACCTGGAGAGCCTTAAGAGCTTTGGCGTCGACCCCCTGGATCACGATATCCGCTTTGTCGAGGATGACTGGGAATCGCCCACCCTGGGGGCCTCGGGTCTGGGCTGGGAGGTCTGGCTCGATGGAATGGAAATAACGCAGTTCACCTACTTTCAGCAGGTCGGCGGTATCGCCCTCAGCCCAGTCAGCCTCGAGCTTACCTACGGCCTGGAAAGAATCGCGATGTACCTGCAGGGTGTAAACTCCGTCTACGACCTCATCTGGAGCGGCAACGTCACTTATGGGGACGTGCACCACCAAGGTGAGGTTGAATGGTCCCATTATAATTTCGAAGAGGCGGACGTGGGCATGCTGCTCAAGCTCTTCGGCATGTACGAAGCTGAATCGTTGCGCATGAACGAACGCGGCCTGGTCCTGCCCAGCTACGACTATACGCTCAAATGCTCACACGTGTTCAATTTGCTCGATGCGCGCGGGGCGATCAGCGTGACCGAAAGGACCAACTATATCGCCAGGGTCAGGAACATGGCCCGCAACGTAGCGCACGCCTATTACGCGCAACGCGAGAAAATGGGATTTCCCCTGTTGAATAAATGGCGTTAAAGATAATTAATGAATTGCGAATTGAGGGATTCCTGAGATTACAACAAATTCCTCAATGCCTGAATGAGTCAATCCCTAAATGCGTTTCTAAGGTGAACAGATGGCGAAGACCCTGTACATAGAGATTGGAACCGAAGAAATACCGGCCGGCTACATCCTGCCCGCACTGGAATCGATGTCTTTGAGGATGGCCCGGTTTCTGGATGATAACCGCATAGCGCACGGTGAACCCACGGTTACCGGCACGCCTCGCCGGCTTGTGCTGCATGTGCCGGGTGTTGCGGATTGCCAGCAGGCTGTGAGGACCGAGATCATCGGGCCGCCCAAAAGCGCCGCATACGATGCGCAAGGAAAGCCGACGAAGGCTGCCGAAGGCTTTGCAAAAGGACAGGGGGCAAGTGTCGGGAACCTGACAATAAAGCAGACGCCCAAGGGTGAGTATCTTTGCGTCTTTCGAGAGGAAGCCGGTCTTGCGGCCAAAGAAATCCTGGAGAAAATGCTCCCGGACTTTATTGCCAAAATTCCATTTCCCAAGTCCATGCACTGGTCGTCCTACATTGTGACGTTTGCCAGGCCGATTCAATGGATCGTGGCCCTGTTTGCACAAGAGGTCCTTCAGTGCGAATACGCCCACGTGCGCTCCGGGAAAAAGTCCATGGGCCACCGGTTCATGAGTCCTGTGTGGATAGAGGTCAATGACATCGAGGGCCACCGCGAAAACCTCAGGAAGAACCACGTCATCCTAGACATAGCCGAGCGGCGTGAACTCATTCGGCAGGGCGCCGCAACGGCTGCCGCAGGGGTCGGCGGCAAGGTCCTCGCAGACGATGAGCTTCTGGATGAAGTCACACAACTGGTCGAGTTCCCTCAGCCGCTCGTCGGGCGGTTTGAGGACAAGTATCTCGAACTTCCCCCCGAACTGCTGATTACGGTCATAAAGAAGCACCAGCGCTACTTTGCCCTGACGGACGGCGCCGGCGCGCTGCTCCCATATTTCGTGACTATTTCCAACACCGTTCCAAGGGATTTCGCACTGGTTGAAGCCGGCAACGCGAGAGTAGTGAGGGCTCGGCTCGAAGATGCCCGCTTCTATTACCGGGAAGATCAGAAGGTGACTCTCGAAGACCGGGTCGAACAGCTAAAGGGGGTCGTTTTCCATTCGAAGATCGGAACGAGCTACGAAAAAATGGAGCGCTTCAGCGAGTTGGCCGTAATGCTGGCTGAGCGGATTGCCCCGGATCTCGCCCCCGAGGTTAGCCGTGCAGCTTTGCTTTGCAAGGCCGATCTTGTATCGGGCGTGGTGAGCGAATTTCCGGAACTCCAGGGGATAATGGGAAGAACTTACGCGCGGCTCCAGGGCGAGCCGGAAGCAGTTGCAGAGGCCATCTACGAGCACTACCTGCCCAATCGGTCGGGCGGGCCGGTCCCATCGCGAATCGAAGGCTCGCTCATAAGCATCGCAGACAAAATCGACACCATTGCCGCCTGCTTCGGGGTCGGACTGCTTCCAACCGGTACGGCCGATCCGTTTGCCCTGAGGCGCCAGACGCTTGGAATCATTCGAATCGTGCTGGAAACGCCTCTAAGAATTTCACTCGCAGAGATCATAGACAGGGCACTCGCACTACTTTCCAGTAAACTCACGCAGCCGGCGGAAAATGTAAAACGGGACATAACGGCCTTTTTCGAAGGACGCCTTCAGCACTACCTTGCAACCCTCGACGAGGGTGCAAGCCCCGACGTGATCGATGCGGCGCTTTCAGTGGGCATAGACGATCTGCTCGAAGCCGTACAAAGGACCAAAGCGCTTTCCCGCTTTACCGCGAGGCCTGACTTCGGTGACCTGGCGGCCGCAGTTAAAAGGGTGGCCAACATCATCAAGGCGCCCGAGACCGCGCCCGTTGACGCTTTACTTTTCAAAAACCCAGCCGAAGGAACCCTGTTCGACGAGCTGACGAAGGCCGAAGCCGAAGTGGGCAGCCAGCTCGGCCGGTCGGATTTTCCCGGGGCTCTCGAATCCATGGCCCGGCTTAAACCCATGATCGATTCCTTCTTCGATACCGTGCTCGTTATGGACAAAGACGACTCGGTTCGACGAAACAGGCTTGCGCTGCTCACCCGAACGCGGGACCTTTTTGCCCGAGTGGCGGATTTCCGCAAAATTCAAACCCCCTGAGTGTAGATTTAAGATCGCAAATACTTACCTTTACCAATGTCGGACAGCGCAACGCAGCAAGGTCCCGAATGCGCAGAGGCGCACAGGGGTGCTGAGCCGCCACGGAAGGTTTGAGTGGCGGATCTGGCTGGCGGTTACACCGCCCCCGCTGTCTGTTCCATATTTCTTATTCGCGATTTTATTTAAGGAGGGGATTTACAATGCTGGATAAACGCACGCTGCACATGAAGGTCCAGGAACACTGCGATTGCTTCGCCGAAACCGACCCGCTCAGTGAAATGGGCGCTCTGGTCAAGGAGCATGATCCCGAAGATGGCGCCCTGAAATGGATTGCCTTGGCCGTTTTGCATGGAATTGACAGAAATGCGGAAAAAATCTCTCTTCGCTGCACCTCCGAAGGAGGCGTCTCGGTAACCGCTAAATATCGTAAAACCGAACTGCCCAGCCCCTCGGCGTCGATAGGACGCAAAGTTTTCGATGTGGTGAAGGGAATTACGCACATCGAAGCAGATAAAGGAAACTCGGCGGTTGTGATCGGCATTCGCGACAGCAGCGTAACGCTTGAAGTGAAGCTCGACAGCGACAGCGCCCAGGAAGAAGTCGTCCTGAAATTTCCCGATTAGGGCGAAATTGCCAAACGTGCGGCTCAGAAGACAGTCGGGACCGTGACGCGGCGAGAACAAAAACTGACGCGGGAGATGCAGACAATAGGTCTTATCGGTCCTGGGGGACTTATTGTCTGCTTTTGTATAATGCCGAGCTCTATCTCCGCACAAAGCCTTCGCCTCAAGCTCCACATCTTTTTTGTGCGCTCCGGTAATGCTTAAACAATCAATTACTTACGAGCGCAAAACCCCATTAGGCCCTCTCCCCGATCAAACTCCGCCTTCCCGCCTTCAATCTCGCTTGTAACCGGAGCGACAGAAGTATAAACTTGTACGGGAATACCGGATGATACCGGTGGTTTACAATTCCGATTTTTGGCTGAAATTTTTTTGACCCCAAGAAGGATCTTTCGTCCCGGCAGGAAAATCGGGGGGCCCTTGTGCAGGGACGCGGTGACAAAGCGGACAATAAGTCCAATAGGACATATAATACCTATTGACTACCTTTCCCGCCTCGGGTTTGAACTCACCGCGTCAGCCATCGAGGCTCCCTACTCCTTCTGGAAAAAAAAGGGGAAAATCATGAGTAAGAACATGGATACCAAAAAAGATGGGAAGAAAAAACCAGCTAAGAGCTTGAAAGAAAAAAGGGCCGAAAAGAAGACCAAAAAGGACACCAAAAAGTAGTAATGGTCCACCGGAAAACGGTGGTCTCATAACTCAGGGGTCTGGTGCACGCGAAGCCTGAATCGGCGCCGATGAGAAACTTTGTCCTGCGTCTGCCCGAAGGGCACAGAGCGCAGAGATTTCGATTATTCGTCCTTTAATCATTCTTCATTGCAGTCGCAGAAAAACCTCCGGCAGTAGACTCTGCAAAGGGTCTTGCCCGTTATAGTGGAGTGTGTTAAGGATTTTCCGCCATGGAAGTTTTCCCCGTTCTTTGTCCCCAATCTCAAGCGGAAGGAGTATGTGCATCGAACGCTGTCCCCTCATCATTAAGCAGACGTCCCCAGCCAATTTACGTCCGGATTCTTTGGCGTCAATAAAGGCCTTTTCGGCCTGGCGGGGCATGGGAACCGTGACTCGCCTCGCGTGGCGCCGAGATAATTCAAACATTGGGCGGCACAGTCGGTATCTCGACGCCCCGCGAGGTAAGCCATCGAGTTCCTTGCCGGAAAGAAAATCCCTTTCTCTTAGGTCAAAAAAATCCGAACAGAAACCCCGGATCGGGTCCGGGACAGCCTCTCGGGGAGCGTCGAATTCTTATCCGGTGTTTCCGGATGAATGCCGACTAACTGCAAAACCTTTTGAAAGGAGCCAACTTCATGAGCGATCAGTATGATGTCGAGTTGAGCGAGGACCACATTATTCTTCGGGATATGGTTCGTAAATTCGCAGACAACGAAATTGCACCCTTTGTCGACCAGGATGAAAATGACCATCGTTTCCAGCGGGAACTCGTGGACAAGATGGCGGAACTGAATCTTTTCGGCTGCCCTATCCCGGAGGAATACGGGGGCAACGGCATGGGTTACCTGGCCCACGCCATAGTAACCGAAGAGATCGGCAGAGTATCCGGTTCACTAAGGATCTCTTTAAACATGCAAACCATGGGAACGTCCCTGTCCATCCTGAAATGGGGCAGTGACGAACTCAAAAAGAAATATATTCCGGAACTCATGTCAGCCAAACTGCTGGGCTGCTTCGCAATCACCGAACCCAATTCGGGTTCCGATACCGTGTCCATGGCCACTACAGCGGTAAGGGACGGAGACAGCTACATTCTCAACGGCCAAAAGAATTGGATCAGTTGGGCGCCTGTCGCCGACATAGGGATAATATTCGCAATGACGAACAAGGCTGCAAAGCACAATGGGATGAGCGCCTTCCTCATGGACATGCACTCGCCCGGCGTGTCCACCATCGCCACCAAGGCCAAACTGGGCATTTGGGCCTGCCCGACCGGTGAAATAATTATGGAGGACGTCAAAGTCCCGGCAGGAAACATCATTGGTCAGGAAGGAAAAGGCTTTGGCCACCTCATGCAGGAACTCATCAGCACGCGCCTTACTGCTGCGGCCGGCGCGGTGGGGAGTTGTCAGGCAGCTCTGGACGCGGCTATCAAATACGCGTGCGAACGCAATCAATTCGGCCGCCCGATAGCAGAATACCAGATGGTGCAGGAAGTTATTGCCAGGATGGTCGCCGAAACGGAGGCCGCCAGAGCGCTGACCTGGAGATGCGCCATTCAGAAGGACCGTGGTTTTATCAACAACAATAGAGAGACCGTACTGGCTAAGTTTTATGCATCCCGCGCTGCGGACGAAGTCCCCAACCTGGGTCTGGAGGTCTTGAGTGCATATGGGTATTCCAATGAATACCCGATAGCGCGAATCCTTCGGGACGGGAAAGTATACAAGATCCTCGAGGGGGCCACGAACATCATGAAGATGATACTCGCGACAGATGCACTCGGGATAAAAAAGGCCAACAAATAACGCGGCGGCGCACGTCCACATTGGGATCAATATCAACCTATTGAAAAGTTGGGAGCAGAATATGAGAGAAGTCGTCATTCTTGGGGCAGCCCGCACTATTGGCGGACAATTCGGAGGATCGTTCCAAAACCTGACCGCTCCGGAACTCGGCGCTACCGTGGTCAGGGAGTCTATAAAACGTTCCGGAATCACACCTGAGGTTATAGATCAAACCGTCTTCGGCAACGCCTGGCAGGCAGGGGTGGGACCTAATGCGGCAAGGCTCAGTTCTGTCATGGGCGGTGTTCCGGTCGAGGCCCCTGCGGTTACGGTCAACGTCCGTTGCGGCTCGAGCATTCAAGCTTTGATTTTCGGGGCGCAGGCAATCAAGGCGGGTGACGTCGATACAGTTCTGGTGGGCGGGACTGAAAGTGCAAGCCAGATCCCATATGGACTGGAACGGGCCCGCTGGGGTTATCGCATGGGCAATGGCCAATTAACCGATCTGATGCACAAGGATGGGTTCAGATGTCCGCTCGGCGGCGGTCTCATGGGTGAAATTACCGAATGGCTTGCCGAGGAAAAAGGAATTTCGAGACAAGAGCAGGACGCCTTTGCCGCCGAATCTCAAAACAGGGCCGAGGCCGCTGTTAAGGAAGGAAAATTCATCGAAGAAATCGTCCCGGTTGAAGTCAAGGGTAAGAAAGGCGAACTTATCTTGGCCGTCGACGAAGAGATTTACCGTAAAGGCGTCACCGCCGAGAGTTTGAGCAAATTGCCGACGGTTTTCAAGAAAGGCGGGAGCATCACCGCAGGCAACTCATGCGCCTTGTGCGATGCGGCATCCGCCGTGGTGCTTATGGACAGAGCGAAGGCCCAGGCAATGGGGCTGAAACCCATGGCCCTGCTGCGCGGCTATTCGTTTGTGGGAGTCGATCCCAAGCGCTTCGGCATCTCGCCCGTAAAAGCCATTCCGGCAGCGCTCAAAAAAGCGGGCCTTACGCTCGGCGATATCGACCTGGTCGAATTGAACGAGGCATTCGCCGCCCAGTATATTGCCTGCGAGCAGGACCTCGGTCTCGACCGCCTCAAGGTCAATGTCCATGGGGGAGCTATTGCCCTGGGGCACCCTGTTGCCGCTACGGGCACCAAGCTGCTCACTACGTTGCTCTATGCGATGAAGCAGCGCGATGCGGCTCTGGGGACCGTGAGCATGTGCATTGGCGGGGGTAATGGTGTGGCTGCGGTTGTCGAGCGGCTTAACTAGTTTCCGTCCGGAAAGGGTCCTTTCCCGCCTTGGCGGTGTCAATCTTCGGGCTTACTTGTGCGGCGTACCAATGTACGCCTCCGCGCAAGCCCTTGATTTCCTGGCCAGAGCGAAAAATCCCTCCTTTCCGAATCGGAAACCGCGAGTGTCTCATCCGGTGTTTCCGGATGGACACTAACTAACATGTGATTCAGGGGAGTAAAATATGGTTGTGAAAAAAATTCTCGTTGTCGGCGCTGGAAACATGGGAGCAGGAATTGCGCAGCTCTGTGCCCAGCAAGGTTTCGAAACAGTGATCAGCGATATCAGCCTGGATCTTTCCACCAGGGCCAAAGCCCGCATAGAGAAGGGGCTGCAGAAAAGGGTGGAGCAGGCAAAGCTGAGTGAGGATCAAAAAAACTCCGTTCTGTCGCGCATCTCGACTGCTGGTGATCTAAGCCCAGCCAGGGAATGCGATTTTGTAATCGAGAGCGTACTGGAGGACATCGAAATAAAGAGGAAAGTTTTTGTGGAGTTGGACAAGCTCGCGCGGCCGGAAGTCATCCTCGCCACAAACACAACTTCGCTTCCTATCAGTGCGATGGCTGAGGTCACCAAACGCCCCGATAAAGTGGTCCAGATGCATTTTTTCAATCCACCTACAATAATGAAGCTTGTTGAGATCATGCCCGGCGCGAAAACCTCTCCGGAAACCCTGGAGGCAGCCGCAGCGCTGGCAAAACAGCTCGGCAAGGACCCGGTGGTCTGTAAGCACGAAGCGCCTGCGGGGATTGTCAGCCGGGTTTTGGGGCAACTGCTCAACGAAGCGACATGGCTGGTGGCATCCGGGGTGGCGGCGCCTGAAGACGTCGATAAAGCCCTGAAGCTTGGGGCCAATCATCCGATGGGCCCCCTGGAGCTGATCGATCTTATCGGCCTCGACGTCCATCGGGCAAAGATGCAGACTCTGGCCGCTTTTTTTAATGATCCCCGCTACAAACATCCGGAACTGATTGACCGGATGATAGGCGAAGGCCGGCTGGGTAAAAAAGTGGGCAAGGGTTTCTACGTTTATGAAGATGCAAAATAATAGAGGGGGGAGTGTATGGACCTTAAAGGCAAAGTATTGGGTTTATCAGAGGCCGTCGAACGATATGTACATGACGGGGCCTTGATTTCATTTGGCGGATTTTCCGCTACCCAATGCCCAATGGCTGCAGTCCATGAAATCATTCGCCAGAAGATCAGAAACCTTCATGTCGCAGCGGCTTCCAATGGACAGGCCGTTGATGAGGTAATAGGTGGCGGCTGTGTCGAGGGTGTTGAAATAGCTTACGGTGGCAACGGCAGGTTTGCCTCGACCTGCATTCGCTTCAGAAGGGCTGCCGAAAGAGGCGAAATCAAGGTGGAGGATTACTCAAATTATCAAATGTCCCTAAGGTTCATGGCTGGCGCCATGGGTGTTCCTTTTCTCCCAACATATAGCTCCCTGGGCACGGATATTGTCAAAAAGTGGGGATATGACGAGGAAGAAAGGCGCCAAAATCCTCGACTGGCCACAAAGAAACTTCATATCCTTGACAACCCGTTCAATGTCACCGGCCGGGTAGATCAACTGGTGCTCGTGCCCGCTCTGCGGCCCGATATTACTATTATCCACGCTCCAAGAGCCGATATCTGGGGTAACGTTCAATTAATGGGTCTGCAGTTTGCTGACCTTGAACAGGCCAAGGCTTCAAAGAACCTGATAGTGACTTGCGAAGAGATCGTCGAGACCGAAGAACTCAGAAAAGATCCTTATAGAAATCAGATTCTTAGCTTTCAGGTGAGCGCTGTGGTTGAGGTTCCCTGGGGCGCCTACCCTTGTGCCGTGTTTGGGTATTATGACTACGATCCCTGGTTCTTACGCGATCTGTACCAAAAGGTGGCAAAGAATGAATCCGAATGGCAAAACTACCTGAATAAATATATCTACGGGACCAAAGATAGACAGGAGTTTTTGGACTTGATCGGCATGGACAGGCTTAAGACTTTAGTGGCCGATAAGGAAGCCGGGTACAATCCAGGTCTGAACCGGAGGTAAGGATTATGGCTGAGTATAGCCTTCAGGAGATGATGGCGATTATTGCTGCAAGAGAAGTCAAAAACTCCGACATTGTTCTGTGCGGTACGGGAATAGCTATGCTCGCCGCTATAGCTGCCAAGAAAATTACCGCACCTCAGGCCTCTATTTTTTTCGAGACGGGAGCGGTAGACGTTCAGTTTATGCAAACACCTTTAAGCCTTGCCGATCCAAGAATTATGCAGGGAGCGATAAGGCTGGCAGGGTTGTTCGAGTCTTTCAATATTCTCCAAAATCGGACTACCGGGCCTAACGTTATAAGCATCCTAGGCGCCGCCCAGATCGACATGTATGGAAATTTGAATTCCACTGCGATAGGAGATTACCGCAAACCTACGGTGCGTTTTAGCGGCAGCGGTGGGGCATCTGACATCGGGTCACTGGCCGGTCAATTTTGGGTCTTCATGGAATTAGGGAAAAGAAGGTTCGTAGAAAAAGTAGATTATTTAACCACAGCCGGCTTCCTGGATGGAGCAGGAGCACGTGAAAAACTTGGACTGCCCGGCGGCGGCCCTTCACTGGTCATAACCAATAAGGCCTGTTTCCGTTTTGATGATACAAGCAAGAAAATGTACCTCCATAGTTTCTATCCGGGGTTTACACCGCAAGCCATCCAGGAGGAGATCGGTTTCAAGATCGATTTGACCAGGGCGGCGGAAGCCAAACCTCCAACCGAACACGAACTTAACATCCTTCGAACACAGTGTGATCCCGATAGAATGGTCTTGAAATGAATCTCACAGGAGGGGACTGATGGTGGCAATTACTTCGGGCCATATTATGGGTATGGTTGTCACATTGTTGATTATTGTCGGTGCGGGCATTTATGCGGGAACCAGGGTCAAGGGCGAAAAAGACTTTTCAGGCGCCTCCCGTAAGGCCGGCTCGGCAGTTGTCGCCGGAACTATCATGGGGACCCTGGTAGGTGGATCGTCCACCATCGGCACTGCACAATTAGCATTCCAATACGGTCTGGACGGCTGGTGGTTTACGCTTGGAGCAGGGATCGCCTGCCTGCTTCTGGGGACCTTCATGCTCAGGCCCCTTTACAGCAGCAACAAGTCAACCATTCCTCAGTATCTGACCGAGACATACGGTCAGGCGATCGGACCCATTTCCAGTGTGTTCACTTCAATAGGCATATTCATCAATGTCATTGCCCAGGGTCTGGCAGCGGTGGCTCTGCTGACTTCGATGGCCCATGTCAGCACTACGGTTGCCCTGGTGATCAGCACGGTATTGGTGCTGGCATATGTGTTGGCGGGAGGTCTTCAAGGTACGGGCATTGTCGGAACGATCAAGTTAACGATGCTGTATGGGGCCGTTATAGCTGCCGGTGGAATCGCTCTCTACAAGTTTGGCGGAATGAGTGGGCTATTCGAAGCCTTCCCTGAACACTTCCCCTGGTTCTCTTTGTTCGGCCGCGGCTTTTCACTGGATTTTGCTGCTGGGTTCTCGCTGGTGGTTGGGGTGCTCTCTACTCAAACCTACATTCAAGCCGTTCTTTCGGCCAGAAGTTTCAGTCAGGCCCGCAAGGGCGCATTGATCTCGGCATTTTTTATTCCACCGGTTGGTATTGGCGGCATACTGGTCGGCATGTATATGAAAGCTCATATAACCGACTTCCCAGGGTTGAAATCCGCCGATGTTTTGCCAACTTTCATCCTGCACTATATGCCGCCGCTGCTCGGTGGCGCGGTCCTGGCCACCTTGCTTGTCGCGGTAGTAGGGACTTGGGCCGGCTTGAACCTCGGGATTTCCACCATGCTCACCCGTGATATATATAAACGCTACATCGACAAAAAAGCCGATGATAAAAAGGCGCTGCTCGTACAAAGGGTTTTGATACTTTGTCTTTGTGCCGTCACTATCGTAGCGGTCAGCAGCAATATGGGCGGTTTGATCCTGGGATTTTCATTCCTCTCCATGGGACTGCGAGGTTGCAGCGCGCTCTTCCCATTGTTGGGAGCCATGTTCTTCAAGCGCTTTGTTTCCCCGGTAGCCGGCATATCGGCTGCGGTATTGGGACCATTGACCGATCTCATATGGCATTTAGTGTACCCGAAGGGGTTGGACCCTCTCTACCCGGGACTTTTGGTTAGCGCCGGCGTTCTGTTTGCCGTCGGTATGTTCACTCGCAGGAAGCCGGAGATCCAAGCAGCGGTCAGTACCGGCGGTGAGTAAAAGACGGGAGTTTGGACTCGACTTCCTGGTACTATTCTTGCCTGCCCGATCTGTTTAAGAGGAGTTATCAGGTGGTAAAACGCGGCGCCGTTATTGGCATTGGATTTTTTTTGCTGGGCGTCGGTCTGACATCCCTGGTTCTTATGAAGATGGAAGGGGTTTACCGGCCGGCGTCCAAAGGACAGCCCGACTTACACGATGTAAAACCGCCAGCCCCATCCCAGCAGGAGCCAGGCACGCAACCAGGATTTGAGCTAAGGCCGCTTCCTGTAACACCGGACAGCATCAAACAGACCCCGGAACCCGGGAGTCAAACCGTGCAGTCGCCGGCGCCTCAATCCGTGGAGGAGCCCAAAAACCCACCGCTTGCCGAGACTAAATCGCAGCCTCGCCCGTCACCCGAAGCGTTGCCGCCGGTGGTGATCAGGTTCCGTTTCGATCCGGCGCAACAGCGCGAAATCAACGTGGCGCAGGTGCATTTGGGTGACTCGATAAGCGTGAGAGTGCGGCGGCGGGGGCTAGCGAACCTGGGGCTCCATCTCGCTTTCGCAGTTCCGGATACTCTGGAGACCGACGCCTGGCGCCAGTGGAGCACCGGGGCCCGACGTGCGGCCGTTGCCCCGATCCATGACACTGACCGGATCGTTTTGACGGCTGACGGGGATTTTGGAGTCGCTCTGATAAAGAAGCTCGATTCCAATGAGGGGGCCGTTTTGAGGCTTGGGGCCGATTACCCTGCCGGCCCGGTGGTTCAATATCGAGGCCCCGCGGGGTGGGGCAGCTATGAAATCGAGATGAGAATTTATCCGGGCAATCGTTGGAAAATCAAGCCCAGGAGCCTTATGTGAGCCGGAGCAGGGAGCGGGAATGGTCTTTTGCCTCGTATGATAGACTTATATAACACCTTGGTTCTAAAAAATGCGCCTGACACGATAAGAGCGGCGAGCGAGCAGCCTTGCAGAACGCCCAGACATTAAACGTGGTGCGTTTGAAGGCAAGCCAAATGTTAAGCGCATCAGAAAGTGAAGTTACAATGGTGTAAAGATCTCGCTTCGCGGGGCTTCGCCCCCGTCTGTCATGGAGGTGCAAACAGATGTATTCCGGTGGCTTCAGGTGGAGAACTGCAGCGGTCGTGACGGCGGTCTCAGTGTTGCTGTGGGCGGCCGGCGCCATCGCTGGAGCTAATGAGGATTTGGGCCGGGCGGCAATGGGTGGCGATGTGGCTGCGGTCCAGCGATTGATCGGCAGGGGGGCCAAGGTCAATGCCAAAGACAAGTCCGGCTGGACTGCGCTGATGCTTGCCTGTCAGGGCGGCAAGATCGAGGCGGTGAAGGCCCTGATTGACAGGGGGGCCGATGTCAAAGCCGCTAACAGCAGCGGCGTAACTGCATTGATGATTGCCTCCGAAAACGGGTACAGCGACATAGTCAAAGTGCTGCTGGGCAAGGGCGCTGAGGTCAATGTAGCCAACCTGGACGACTGGACCGCGTTGTCGACCGCCTCATGGAACGGCTACAAAGATGTCGTGGAAGCGCTGATCGCCGGTGGGGCGGATGTCAATGCCAGGAACAGCAAGGACGGCGCTACAGCGTTGATGGCTGCATCCTTGAGGGGCAACGCCGGGGTCGTGCAGGCGCTGCTCGCCAATGGGGCAGATGTCAATGTCAAGGACAGGGAGGGAGCAACCGCGTTGACGCTTGCCTCACGATATGGCCACACCGACGTCGTGGAGGTTCTGCTCGCCGGAAATGGGGCCGAGATCAACGCCCGAGACGACCACGGCAATAGCGCCTTGTCGCTTGCCTCCCGGTACGGCCGCCTGGAGATCGTGCAGACGTTGCTCGGCAGGGGGGCCGATGTCAATTCGAGGGCAGGTAACGGCGCAACCCCGTTGATGTTTGCCTGCATGAAGGGCTATGCCAAGATTGTGGAAGCGCTGATCGCCGGGGACGCCGATGTCAATGCAGAGGCCGATGACGGCGAAACCGCCCTGATGGTGGCCTGCCAGAACAGCAGCGTGGAGGCCGTGCAGGCGCTCCTCGACAAAGGGGCCAGGGCCTCTGCGGCTAACAAGGACGGCTACACCCCGCTTATGATTGCCTGCCAGGACGGCCACCGCGAGATCGCGGAAGCGCTGCTCGCCAATGGGGCCGAGATCGACGCAAAAGATAAAGATGGCCTAACTGCGCTAATGCTCGCTGCGCAGAATGCTCACCGAGACGTGGTCACGGTCCTGCTCGACAAGGGGGCCGATGTCAATGCAAAAAGGAACGACGACCGGACCGCGTTGATGGCGGCTTGTTGGAATAACGACCGCGAGATCGTCCAGGCGCTGCTCGACAAGGGCGCCGAGGTCAATGCCCGTGCGAACGACGGCGAAACCGCGCTGATGGTTGCCTCCGGCAACGGCAACATCGATGTCGTGCTCGCGCTGCTTGACAGGGGGGCTGATATCCATGCCTGGATGAATGAAGGTTTCAGCTCCCTGATGATTGCTTGCATGCTTGGCAACCGGGATGTCGTGCAGACCCTGCTCGACAGAGGCGCTGAGGTCAATTCCGCAAAGCAGGACGGCGCAACTCCGCTGATGCTTGCAGCCCAGGATGGCCATTGGACGGTCCTGAACCTGCTGCTCGCCAGGGGGGCACAAGTCAATGTCAAGGACAATAACGGAGTTACCGCCCTGATGCTGGCGTCCCGCAATGGCCGCGTCGAGGCTGTTCAGGCGCTGCTGGCAAAAGGGGCCGAGGTCAATGACAAGGACAAGGACGGTGCAACCCCGCTGATGCATGCCTCGCGGTTCGGCCACGTGGGGGTCGTGCGGTTGCTGCTCGCAAAAAAGGCCCTCGTCAATGCCAGGGACAACAACGGCCAGACCGCGTTGATGCTTGCCTCCCGGGAAGGGTATCGCGAAGTTAAGAAACTGCTCCTCAGAGCGGGAGCAAAATAAAAGTAAGCGTTTACCGCGAACACGAAGAGTTCGAAGGCGGCGTGCCGAGGGGACAAGACCGTATCCCGTTGCCCGCGCCAGTCTTTCGCCACCCCATCCGCCCCCCCCGAGAGCCTGCCAAGCCGCCCCGGGCCTGATCGGTGGGACCTGATCCGGGGTGGGCGGCCTGCCTGAGATACTCCCGTTTCCGGCTGCTCTTTTTTCGCTTTGCGCTTCCCGCGCCTTTTTATGTCGACTAAAATACTCCCGCAATCGTCTAACCAGCTGAATAAACTAATATCCAATCCCTTCGACAACTTTTCCCAAAGGGGAGGACTAACGTGATAACACGCGGAGCTATTATCGGCATTGGAACGGTTATCCTTGTAATTGGACTTTCGGGTCTGGGTCTTTTGCAGACCGGGGTGTTCCACCCAACCGAAGTGAAATTGCCCGAACCCGCATCCAGCCAACAATCCCAGGGCACGGTGAACCAAACTGAGACCGCTAGTGCACCGGCCCCTCAGGCCGGGGTGGAACCAGGAGCCCCAAGCGGCCCGAACCTACCGGAGAGTGCTCTCCAGGGGAGCCAACCCCAATCCGGAGACCTTGCGGTAGTAAAACCGGTCCCCCCGGCAGGCAAAGGCGAGAGCAGTTATCAAAAACAGGATAAATCTGCGCACTTCCGGTCATCGCCTGTAGAGATCCAGAGAGAACTCTCGCAGAACGCCAAGACAACTCAAACGCCAAAATACGACGTGAAGCGTAGCCAGGTTCACCGCAAATCCGGACCGGAGCGCTACGCGCGCAGGACGCCTCCTGCTTACAGCGCGAAGCCTGTTGTTATCAGGTTCAATTATGATCCGGCCCGGGATCGCGGACTTAATGTGGCGCAGGTACATTCGGGTGACAAAATAAGGGTGAAATGGCGGCAGGTCGGGCAGGTTGGCCGCGGGGTTTACTTCACTTTTTCCAGGAAGCTCAATTCACCGAAGGGCGCTGTTTTAAAGCTGAAGACGAGGTATTCGTTCGATCGCCCGGTTATGTACCGGACTGATCGGGGCTACTATGTATTCGAGGTGAAAATCTATCCGGGCAACCGGTGGAACATCAAGCCGAGGAGTTTTGTATGAGCCGATTCTGTCTAACCATGTTGTTTTCGGTTATGTCCGTGGCCGGCTTAGGCCTGGTTCTCTACGCACTTCTGGCCGGGGGCCGCCGAAGAAATAGCGAGCCAATCGAAGCGGACCGTATTGGGGCCGGTCTTGGTGACTCTGCCGGGGAACCTGGCGGGGTTCTCGATCTTGATATAGGTCATGAAGGTCTAAAACACTGGGAAAAAAAGCCCTTCAACCCGGATAAGCACAAACCGGAGCCTATCGAGGCCAGGAAAAAAATTTCTTAGAAGCGTCCACGTGAAGACGCGGGGATACGGATAGGCGAAATATAGCCGAATTTTTCGGATGCGACAGCAAATCTCAGGAAGACGGCGGAAAAGGGGCCGGCCTCACGGGAGGCTGGAGGTCATCTCCGCGATCCGCGAGGTTTTTTTCGATCCCGCAGGCTGACTAACCGCGCGCAAGCCCTCACGGCAGAACTCCCCCAAAAGTCTGCGTCTAACCGTGCTTTGCGGCAAAATATTTCATGTAATCGACAAGCACCTTGACCGCCTCAAGGGTTACCGCATTATAGATGGACGCCCTCAAGCCGCCGACCGAGCGGTGCCCTTTCAACCCGACCAATCCGGCTTCAACCGCCCCCGCCAAAAATCCTTTCTCCAACTCGGCGTCAGGCAGCAGGAATGTGACGTTCATGCGTGAGCGCGAATCCGGTCTGGCCGTGCCCCGGTAAAAGTCTTGGCTGTCAATAAAATCGTAGAGAATCCGGGCCTTCTCGTCGTTTATCTTCTCCATGCAGTCCAGACCTCCGACGGTCTGTTCGATCCACTTGAACACCAGTTCGCATACATAGATACAAAAGCAGGGAGGTGTATTGTAGAGGGATTTGTTTTCAGAATAGGTCGTGTATTTGAGCATCGTCGGAAGTTCTTTGGGAACTATTTCGAGCATGTCTTTGCGAATAATGACCAGGGTAACCCCCGCCGGACCGATGTTTTTCTGCGCCCCGGCGTAAATCAGCCCGAAGGGGCGCGGATCGAACCTGCGGCTGAATATGTCTGAGGACATGTCGCTGATAAGAGGCGCAGACCCCGGACCCGGGAAGCTCCTCCACTGGGTGCCCCGGATAGTGTTGTTCGAGGTTATGTGCAGATACGCTGCATCCTGATTGACAGGGACACCTTCCGGGATGAAGGTAAATTCCATGTCCTCGGAGGTTGCTACCACACGCACCTCTTTGCCCAGTGTGCGGGCTTCCTTTATTGCCCTGGTCGACCAGGTCCCGGTGTTGACGTAATCGGCCGGCTTGCCGGCAACCGCAAGGTTCATCGGGACCATTGTGAACTGGAGGCTTGCGCCTCCTTGAATGAATAGGACCTGATAGCTGTCGTCGAGGCCCAGCAGACGCCGGACCCTCTGAACGGCGCTTTCGAGAACGGTTTCAAAACTCTTGGACCGATGGCTTATTTCCAGCACCGACATGCCTGAGCCTTGAAAATCGAGCATTTCCATCTTTACCTGCTCGAGCACAACTAGGGGCAGGGCAGCCGGGCCCGGATTGAAGTTGAAGACTCGCCGGGTCATGGGTCTTTCTCCTCTATCGCTGAATCGTAAACGGATGAACAGGACCTTGGAGTTTTTACCTATTCACCTATGCTTTTTTTTGTCAATTTCTTTTTCGAATTATTATTATAGGATCTATTGCGGATGAATAGATCGGCGGAGGTTCCACCCTGGGAGTGCCACCCGCCGTGATACACTCAAGTTAGGATTTTAATGCAGATTGAATGGCAAATTGCTCCTTGTGATGAGTGGCGGGCGGATGCTCTGGTTTTCTTTGTTTTTGAAAAGCCCCACGAATATCTTCCCGGTTTGAGGGGGTTTCTGGAAGGTGCTGGAAAGTGGCTCGCTGTCTCCGCTGCGCTGCCCGACTTTCAAGGCAAGCCCTCAGAGGTGGCCGTCGTTTATGCGCCTGCCGGTGAGGTGCTGGTCCAGCGCGTCATACTTGCCGGTCTTGGCCCGCCAGAACAGTTCGAAATCGAAAAGCTGAGAAACGCCGCCGCGTTCGCTCTTAGAAAGTGCCGCGAGATGGGCATAAATAGGCCGGGGATCGCAATATCGGCCTTCGAAGGGTTTCCCTGCGAGCCGTCTTCATGCACTGTAGAGAGTCTGCTGAGGGAGGGTCTCACCGGCGCGATGGCCGGACTTCACCGTTTCAGTGAAATGAAGACCAAAAACTCGGATGGACCGCAAAGCCCCGAGTCCATCCTGCTCCTGTGCGATGCCGATCCGGGACCCGTTCTGCGGGAAACCGCCGTCCTGGCCCAGTCTGAAGTCGCGGGGATCGTGCTCGCCAGAAACCTGACAATATCTCCGGCCAACCGGGCGACCCCCGGATTTATTGCCGAAACCGCATCCGAAATTGCTGCAAAATTCGGGTTCCAAATCGAAATAATCGACCTGGATTCGGCGCGATCCCTGGGCATGGGGGCATTTGACGCAGTCGCCAAAGGCAGCACCGAACCCGCTTATGTCATCGTTCTGGAGCATGTGCCGCCCGGGACCGGGAACGATCCTCCGATTGTTTTTATCGGCAAGGGCATCACGTTCGACACGGGGGGCATTTCGCTCAAAGCAAGAGATAAGATGGAAGAAATGAAGCAGGACATGGCAGGCGCCGCATCCGTTTTGGGCGCCTTTGAGGTGATCGGCCGCACCGGTCTTGTGAGGCGAGTGGCAGGCATACTTCCCTGCACGGAAAATATGCCCGGCGGCCGGGCATATAAGCCCGGAGACGTGTTCCGCTCCTATTCGGGGCAGACGGTCGAGGTCATAAGCACCGACGCCGAAGGCAGGATGGTGCTCTGTGATGCGCTGGCCTACGCAGCCAGCCGCTTCAAACCCGCACTCATGATCGATATCGCCACCCTCACCGGGGCGAGCATCATCGCTCTTGGCAGGGATGTGGCCGCAGTTTTGGGGAACCGCGAAGAACTGGTCCGTTCCATTCAGCAGATCGGCGCCTCAATTGGGGAAAAATTCTGGCCGCTACCTCTGTGGGACTCTTACTTCGAAGCTTTGAAGAGCGATGTGGCCGACATGAAAAATGTTGGGGACCGCAGCGCCGGGGCGATCGTTGGGGCAATGTTTCTCAAACAGTTCGTGCCGAAGGAAATCCCCTGGGCGCACCTCGATATTGCCGGCACTGCATGGACCGACAAAGACACCGGCTTTTCTCCAAAGGGCGCAACCGGCTTCGGGGTGAGGACACTGTTTGAAATCGCGCGCAGGTGGCCTGAACTCTGACACTTGCAGTCTCTTCAGCCTTCCGTCACGGTCCGGTTTGCCGTTTTAAGCTGTTGAGCTTCTGTATGAGTTCCCTGGTCGAGTCCGAATTTTTTTGGTCGATCACGTGCGGAGTAATCGCTATCATCAGTTCGGTACGCTGTAGATCGGTGCTCTTACCTGAGAAAAGAGGCGAGAGCAGGGGTACGTCCTGGAGATAGGGAATCCCGGTCTTGGTGAGTGTATTCTGAGAGTTTATTATTCCGCCGATTACCACCGTTGAGCCGTTCTGGGCAAGAAGAGTGGTCTTAATGTTCCTTTCGGTAAACGTCGGCGCGGTATTGCTGTTGCCTACCGTAGCAGCAGTGTTGGTCACCTGTCTAATCGTCTGTTCCAATTCGATCCGGACCAGGCCCCCGGCGTTTATATGCGGCGTTACGTTCAGGATGACGCCTGTTTCCGCGTACTGGATCGTGTTGATAACCTCGCCCCCCGTGGTGACGCCGGTAACCGAACCGGTCGGCACCGGCACACTGCCGCCGACCGTAATGGTTGCCTCCGTGTTGTCGGTGGCCAGCAGAGTGGGAGTGGAAAGGACTGTGACGTTGGTTTTAGAGGCCACGGCGCTCAGAAGCGCTGCTATGCTCTGTGAATTCGCGACCCAGCCGAGGCCGAGCCCCGGTCCCGTCGCCGAGGACGCCACCGTTCCGATAGTCTGGGAGATGACGTTGCCGATCGACGTGGACGTGGGACTGGTGACGCCGGATGTGTTGGTAGTTGAGGCATTTGACAGCCCTCCGAAAGAGAGGCTGTATCCGGCGCCGCTACTTGGATGTGTCTGAAAATAGTATTGCAGCCCGTAAGCGAAATCCTTCGTCAAGTCCACCTCAGCGACCAGCACCTCTATCAGTACGGCCCTCGGAACAATATCCAGGGTCTCGATCGTCTTTTTTATCTTCCCGTAATCGACGGCGTTTGCCCGGACGACTATAGCGTTATTGACATCGTCGGGAATTACCGTCACCTCACCGGTGAAAATGCCCCCGGGCTTTGGCGGCCCGGTCGATGCCCCGGTAGTCGTTGCGCCGGTCTTCGCTGCGCCGGTGCTCGAAGTCCGCGAAGAAGCGCTCCCGAATGAGCTTCCTGAAACCGCCCCGGTAGAGCCGACGCCGCCCGTCATACCGCTGGCGCCTGACAGACTGGTGCTGCCGGAGGTGCCGCTGCCGAAGGGGCCGCCGCCGCCCCCAAAGGGGCTGGCGCCGCCTCCAGTACTGGTTGAGGTGCGCCCGGATGGCACAATCTTCTGTCCCAGCCCTTGCTCGCTGCCCGTTCCAATCCCGAGCACCGCGCTCACGATCTGAGCAATGTCTCGCGCCAGGCCGTTCTGGAGGAAGTACACATAGATTTCTTCCTGGGTCCCCAACCCACGTACATCCAGGGCCTGTATCCATTGCCGGGCCGATTTGAGCAGTTCGGGGTTTTGAGCCATGACCAGCACGCCCCTGTAATTGTTAAGGGGAATAAGCGCCAGGCTGTTCTTGATTGAACTCTCTTTGAACCCGCCTAGCTTGCTCATTAGAGATTCCATCCCCTGAACGGCGTCCTGAGGAGCTATCGAAGAAAGGGGGATGATCTCCATGCTTACTTCCTGAAGAACATTTATATCAATCGTCTTGAGAAGATTGATAAGCACGCGGGCGTTATCGGTTTCTTCAACAAAGATAATGCTGTTGGTAAGCTGGTCGGATAAGATTTTCCTACCTGGTGTCAGAAAAGGGGTGAGCAGGCTGATCGCCTGCTTGTGCTCCATGAATCGGAGCCGATAGATTACTATGAGCGGTCTTGTGCCTTTTTCGCCTTTGAGCAATTGCTCATTGGCTAAAGGAAGACCGCTGCCTCCCGTTTTCTGTGCAACCTGGATGAAATAGAACCCTTTTTTGGGGATGACGCTGATCCCATTTGCTTCATAGGCCCTGGTCACCATCCGCAAGAGCTCGTCGTTTTCGAAATCACCTTCGATATACATGCTGATGTGGCCCTGAAGGGTTTGGTCCATCACGTAATTGAGCTTCAACTGATCGCTGAATATCTGGTTGGTGACCTCGGCAATATCGGCTTTCTCGAAATTAAGGACGATTCGCTGCCTTTCCTTCTGTCCGGGCACGGGCGCCCCGGCGGCTATCTCCTGGGTTGAAGGGCCCAAGAGTCCCGTCTGGAGGGGGGAAATCACGGGCTTTATGGGGGACTTTCTTTGCGGCGGCAGTGCCCCCAGGGAAACTGCTTTGGAACCCGCCCCCTGCTCATCTTTGGCCTGTGTGCCGGTCGAGAATTTATCAATGGCGGCGGTATTGGATGAATCGATTTCGTCCGGTGTGGAAGCAGAGGGGGATACAGTGGGCGCCACCGCCGGCCGGGCGACCTGAGGCTGCGGCATCCGGCCGGCCGGACTCTGCGGTGAAGATTGGCATGAAACAGAGGTGATTACCACTATTGTTGCCAAGATAGCCTGGCATGTTCTCATTAAAAGGCCCCCCGCTTGGCAAAGAAATACACACCGGCGATTTCAAATATCGCGATACTATATCAGAATCGGTGAATCGGCAACAGGATAACAGGCCCGAAGCAGGAATCGCTAAAAGAGGCGCGGCACTAGGATTTTTCTCCCTTTTCCATGAGCGCTGCAAGAATTACGTCTACTACAAGGTCAGGTCCCTTAGGTTTTTGTACTTTTTGTATATTAATTTCTTGCACATGGAGGGCGAACTCAGAATTTTTGACCATGGAAAGAAAATAGTGCAGCCCATCGATGTTGGTCTCGAGATGGAATCTGAGATGCACTTCCCGATAAAGACCGTACTCCTTGCTTGCAAGTACCTGGTAGGTCTTGATGTCCAGTTTCCGCCCGCCAGCCCCACCCTTTGATGAAAGCAGGTCCCTCAGAGAAGAGGCGAACTGGTACGGGTCGGTCCCCCGGAACAGTTTTTTTTGCATCTCCCTGAGATCTCCCTCATGCATTGCGAGTTTGTCCTGAATGCTTTGGCTCTGTTTGAGGTTTTGATCGTATTTGGCGATGAGTCCCTGCTGCTGTTTTATTTTCGAATCGAGCGCCTCTTTTTGAGCCGCTATCGGCGCGATCAGGATAAAATAAGCTCCCGCCAGGGCCGTCATCACGATGACTGAAGCCGCTATTGAGCCTCTGTGTTTCACGATATCCGCGATTGTTATCTTAGGAATTTTGACTTTCATTGCGCGCGCTCCTCGGGGGCCTGTTTCCCGGCCTGCTGCTCTATAGCCGTGGAGGGCGAGCCTTCCAGCAGTCCTTTTTCGGCGGCGGGCGCCCCGGCATCCGGACCCTGATTCAAAACCTCAACGGGAGTTTCAGGCGGCAGCGCTTCGAAACTTTTTTTCAGCTTCTCCATATCCAATTGAAGCTGGATGTTAAACTTCTCCAGGTCGGGCCCGGGGTCTCGGGTTACAGGAGAATCGAATTTGACTTCGTTAAACCCCTCGGTCTTCGACAACTGCGCGAGATACTTTATCGCTGAGTTGCTTTCTCCCCTGAGAATGAGCTGTCCCTGGCGAAGTGAGAGGTAATTGAGCGAGGTATCCTCAGGAGTGAGTTGGGTAAGGAAGGTAAGAAGCTCCAGGAGCTGACAGTCTTCGCTTTTGAACTGCGAGAGTGTTTTCTGATCTTCCTGAAACTTCGTAATACGCGTCTGGATCTGCTCGATGGGTTTCCACCGGGCTTCGAGCTGGTTGATTTGAACCTTGAGGCCATTGCTGGTCTTAACCATGCTTGCGGTCGAGTGCGACTGATAGAGGCCATAGAGGGCGAAAATGAAAATGAGCGCCGCCAGAGGCGCGGCAATTCGAGGAATTTGCCATGGCTTCAACAGGATTTCGGAATCGAAAGTGTGAATTGCGTCCTGTTTTAGCATGTGGTGAAGCCAACTGGTGACTAAAGACTCAGGGATCTCTTGCGCCTTAACCGGTAACCCCGCCCTGGTCCAGATTGCAGCCGGATCTTCGAGAGAAGTGCTCTCACCTGGTGCGAAGACAAGATGGATATGCTGCCCGCACTCATCGTTGCCGAGGCATTTCAGGGTTTCGCCAAACAGTTTCAAGCCGTTGAAAGACTTACCGACCACCGCAGAATTCAAAAGGGCGCCCCGGTAGAAGCGATGTGCTTCAAGAGTCTCATCATCCAGACCTCGGACTATGATCTCGCACTCTTCTCCCTCATCATCGATCAGGGGCAGCAAAGCTGAAAACGACAGCGCGCTCGGCGCCACGGCGAAGGTATGGAAAAGCGCTCCATTGAGCGCATGGTTCAGTTTGTCGTAAATCTCCTTTTGAATGGAGAAAACGGGGACCGAAACATGTTGATTCAACGCAACCGGCGGCCCGGGAAAATGCAGGGTGCTGTCGTAATCCAGAAAGATGTTTTCCTGCCAGTCGAAGTTGATCGCCTCATCGAGCTGGTCCTTTATCGACAGGGGATAGTGTTCACTGTGGACGGAATAGAAAACGCTCGACACAATGGCCAGCAGGGCGCTTCCTTTCCTGTCTTGCGGCGTGAGGTTCAGATATTGGAGATGATCGAAAACCGATTCACCCCGGGGGACAAGGGATTGTTCGGCTACTCCGATTTCCCACGATCTCCAGTGCCTGTGCGCCTGTATGACCTCTATCCTGAGAGGTTCCACATAAACAACATGCAGGTTGGTCGGTCTGTACTTGATTATGCTCTTTAGCATAACGATTCCTTGCAAATCGAATTCAGCGGCTTGGCGATCTGCCTACATCACCTTCCTGCTCAATATCTGGTACGGTTTTTCGCCGCTGCTCGTGTAGCGTACCGTTAGCCAGACACCCGCACTCGGGGGTCCGTTTGCCGATTTCCCAAACGAAAGAATGCGATAGATGCCTCCGGGTCTCCAGAATTTGAACACAGAAGCCTGTTGGCCTCCAAGACCTGGAGACGAGTTTGTATTGCCGCCATATATCGTCAGCAGGCTGAAGAGGGAATTGGGGGCCGGAACTACGATATCCTGACAACTCCCCCGGGACTCGCCCATCCCTTCATCTGTTCCGTTACCGTAGCCGTAAAAAAGCTGCTGGCTGACGCCCGGCACGAGCAGCAACTGATCCAGGTCGGTGAGCGGGCCATTGAACGGAACGTAGTTAAGGCTCGCCTTGATATAGTCATATTTTTCCATCCCTCGAGGCCGGGGGATATTGTCGGCATTGATAAAATCGAATATCCGGTCCGCCAGCTTCTCCGAGGTCAATTCATCGGCGCCGGCATTTTGAAGCACCTGCCTGAGTTGAACCGTCTGGGCCGAGTTAACGTTTACCTTGGTCTCTTCGGGTTCGATAACAACAACGGCGATGCCGCTGTTATACCTGACCGTGCGGGGCTGCCCATCTGGCTGCCAGTTCAGATCGATGGGCTGGTCCTTCCTCAGAGCAGGCGCCTGGCCCATCCGCGCCAGGGCTTCGTAGCATCCCCCAAGGGCAAGATAGATGGCCTGGGAGTCTCGTATCGAGTGCATCCGGTCCTCTCCCAGCAGGCGGGTCTGGGCGCTTATCTGGAATGCAAACCACATGACAAGAGCGCAAATCCACAAAACGGCTATAAGCACAACACCCCTTACGGAGGATAGAGGACGGAGAGCCTCCGGCCCGGCGCTGGGCAATTTTGGAGTGGTGTTTCGCCGGGTTGTACGCGCCACGGAGGACAAAGGGCGGATTTTAGTCTTCTGTCTTCCGTTCTCCGTCTTCCGTTTCCCGTCTTCCGTCTTCCGTCTCAAGCTTTGGGCGATATTATTCATTGGTTTAAGCCAGTGTTAAAACCACCTGCTCCGGCGCCCGGGACAGCCACATTTGAGGCCTCGACCGGGAATGGAGCGTTCAGCATGCAGACCCGGGCATGAACCACTGAATCACTTGCTCTCCACCTCACGAGGACTTCCACCGGTAATTCGTTCACAGCCTGCCAGGATTGCGAAAACCGCGTGGACTCCTTGCCTGCATAGGCCAGAACGAATTCCGGAAAATCAACTCCATAAGAACGAACTGCAGTGACTTGTTTGCTGGAAGACCCGCCGGCGATAAACCTCTCGATGGAATCCGGATGATAGGGGTCCAGCAGAAGTTCAGAATAGTAGAGCACCCTTGAGTTCGGATCATACGTGTAACGAGCGACTACCGGCACACCCTGTGAGATCGCCTTTACGGAATGAGCGGTTATAAAAACAATCGAGTTCTCTTGCCCGGCAAACAGAGAACGCACGCCGCCCGTGAATTTGATGGGCTTTGGATCGCATTCGGCCAGTTGGCGATTGAGCAGATCCGCCAACTGGAAAGTCTGGTCCGGCTTTTGATTCTGAGTACCCTGCCATACGCGCAGCGTAAACGCAAAACAAACCGAGAGAATGCCGAGCACAAGCGCGGAAATCGCCGTAGCCAGGATCAGCTCGATCAGCGTGAAGCCTTTCGGGCATCCGGCATCCTGCATGTATCCACCACGCTGCGCTCTTCTATCCACTCCATTCCTCCATCGGTGATTCACCGCTATTTCAGATCCTTGTTGGGAATTATTATACTAAATTCCAGACTTGAGGACCCGTAGTTCAGCGTCACGCGGTATAACCGGCCGGATTTTCCGCCGCCCTCACTTTCTTCAGCTAGTGGGACCGGAAGCAGGTAAACACCCACCTTAGCAGATCCACCAATCTCTCCCAGGCTGATAAACCCGGCCATCGCCTTTACCGGATCGGCCAGGATGACCTGTGCGGCGGACTCCAATATGGGCTGAATATAAGCCTTTTCCTTCAAATTGATCCTATAGCGAATGGACTCGGAGATAAGCCCCATCACAGCGCCTATAATCAAAGCGCCGATAGCCAGGCTGACCATCATCTCAATAAGAGTGAATCCGCGTTCCCGTGTCGCTGTGTCGCCGTGACGGGCTTTTTGTCTCCGCGTCTGTTTTCTCACCCCTTCACTTAGTCCTCTCCAGGCTCAGCGTTCCGAACAGTGGATGTATATAGACGTGGTAAGTGCGCTCGTGATCGAAGACAACTTCAAAATCGTTTCCGACGAGGCTTCCGTCCGGGTAAAAAATAATAAGGAAATCGCCTGTTCCCAGCTCCTGCTGCAGATTCTCTGAAAATATTTCGGCATTAAGAGGTATGGAATGCCGGGGTGGATTTTCAAAACCGTAAACCCTCGTGTCCCCGTTGAGTCTGAATGCGATCGGGCGTCCGCAATTCATGGCGAACAGGCGGCTCCTTTGTATGGACTCTGTAAATTGCTGGAGAAAATCGCTGTCTTCAATCTGTTTCCAGTTGGAGCCGACCCTTGGGACAACCACGGCGATGGTCAGTGAAATGATCGCCAGTACAACGATCATTTCAACCAGGGTAAAACCGCGAACGAAGATTCCGGGACTCAAGACGGAGGGCAGAGACCGCAAATCGAATACTCTCCGCCATCGATTATCCATCTTCCGTCTTCCGTCTAGAACTTTATGTCGTTGATTCCAAAGATAGCCGAATACATGCTCATGACTATCAGGCCGATAAGTCCGCCGGTGCACAAGATCACCGCGGGTTCCATAAGAGTCATGATCCTCTGAAGCGTACTGTGAAGTTCTTTTTCAAAGTATTCCGAAAGAGAGAGCAGGCCCACTCCTATGTTGCCCTGCTCTTCGGATATGCGCAACATTGTTCCCATTCGCGCCGGAAAAGCGGAATGGCTGCGAAAAAAATTGCTCATCGACCGCCCGGTTTTTATTTCCTGATGCAGGGGTGATATCGACTCCCTTAGAACGGTATTCATTATCAGTTCCTGGCCGAGGCTGAGGGCCCTCAGAAGGGGGACCCCCGACTCCAGCATGGTCCCAAGCGTTCGGCAGAAACGGGTGAGTTCGCTGTACAGGATCAAATAACGCGAAAATGGGAACCAGAACAGGCACTTATCCAGAAATCTCCTTGTATTGGGCCGGCGAAGAAGGTATTTACCGACCAACCATCCCACTGCAATAGCTATCGGAACCAGCCATCCGAACTCCTTGAGCCATACGCCGATATTGACCATAACCTGTGTGAGAAAAGGGACTTTCTGATTCAGGTCGTGAAAGATTTGCGCAAATTTGGGAATGACATAGACCAGCAGCACTATCACCGAAACCGCAGAGGTCACCAGCAGGATAACAGGGTAGATCATCGATGATATCATGGCCTGTCGGAACGCGCGCCGCTGCTCAAGGTACTGGGCCAGGCGCTTGAGGATAGGCCCGAGCGTGCCGCTTGCCTCCCCTGCCCTTATCATATGATCCGACAGGGAGCCGAATACATCCCGATAATTACTCAAGGCGCCCGAGAGATCATTTCCGGCCTGAACGCTCTCCCACAACTCTTGCAACATGCGCTGAAAGCGTTTGTGAGTCTGATTGCTGCTTAGAAGGCTCAGGGCGCGGTCAAGCGGTAAGCCTGCAACAAGAAGGTCGGAGAGATCGAAAAAAAAACGGATGATATGCTCTTCGGGAACCCGCCGCTTCTTCCGGCTTCTTACGGCCTTGATCCTGACCGGGAAAAGCCTCCCAGCCTTAAGCTTCCTGACGGCGTCCTGTTCCGAGAGAGCTTCGGTCACTCCCCTGTGTATTGCCCCACTGGCATCCCGCGCCTGGTATTGGAAAAAACTCATACGGACTCCGTGATTAGTGATTGGTGATTAATGAGCGGAGCGGTGAGCTTCACCATTCACTATTCACTAACCGAGAGGCTTGTTACCCTCAGGACCTCGGAAAGGCACGTTATCCCTTCGACCACTTTTCGGAACCCGTGGTGGGACAGTGGCCGATAACCGAGTTCAAAGGCTATATGGGCAATGCTCCCGGCGTCTTTGCCCGCGACAATGGCCGACCTTACGGCCTCGTTGACCGGGAGAACCTCGAAAATTGCCTGCCTGCCTCTATAGCCGGTATATCCGCACCTCTCGCACCCCTTGTTCCGGTAGAGGGTTAGGCCGGTGGGCAAATCGGGCAGCAGTTCGCCGATTTGTTTCCTGTCCCCTTCACGTCTGAAGAGGCCAGTGGAGTCCTCAACCTGCCGCAACAGTAGTTCGCCGATTCGTTTCCTGTCCTCTTCACTGGCCGAGTATTGGATTTTACAATGAGGGCACAGCACGCGGATAAGACGCTGGGCCATGATTGAGAGAAGGGAATCGGCCATCAGAAAGGACTCGATTCCGATGTCTCGAAGGCGCGTAATTGCCCCCGGGGCGTCGTTGGTATGCAGCGTCGATAGGACAAGATGTCCGGTCAGGGCCGATTCGATGGCTATATCGGCAGTCTCCTTGTCACGAATTTCACCTATCAGTAAAACGTCCGGGTCCTGCCGAACCAGAGAGCGCAGCGTATTCGCGAAGGTTAGGCCAATCTGCGGTTTCACCTGCACCTGGCTTATCCCCTCTATCTGGTATTCGACCGGATCTTCGACCGTGATAATCTTGCGCGTAACCGTATTGAGCCTTTTCAGAACGCCGTACAGAGTCGTTGTCTTGCCCGACCCGGTCGGTCCGGTCACCAGGATCATCCCGTGTGGTCGCTCGATCAGGTTCCGGACGTAATCAAGGTCTTTATGATCCATCCCCAGGTTGGCGAGATCATATTCAACGCTTTCCTGCGCAAGGAGCCTCAGAACCACACTCTCCCCATAGATGGTCGGAACGCTCGATACACGAATGTCCACCTCGCGATTTCCAAACCTGATTTTGATCTTGCCGTCCTGGGGCAGCCGGCGTTCGGCTATGTTAAGATTGGCCATAAGCTTGAGCCTGCTCAGGATGGCTGGCTGCATGGCCTTCTGAGGCTGGTCGAGATCGAAAAGTACGCCGTCCACCCGGCATCGTACGTGAAAGGAGCGCTCGAAAGGCTCGAAATGTATGTCCGAGGCCCGCATATCCAGCGCTCTGGAGATCAGCACGTTTACCAGCCTTACAATAGGCGCCTCCTGGGCCAACCCCTTGAGGTGTTCCAGGTCTTCCTCAAAGCCGTCCGCACCGATGGCGATCCCGTCCCTGGACTGTTCTTCGGCCTCGCGAGCCGCCGTTCCGTAAAGCCGGTCGATAGCCGTACGGATTTCCTCGCGCTGCCCCAGGCAAAGGCTAAGTTCCATTCCGCTAAAATAGTTCGAAACAATATTGAGAATCGGCAGGTCCAGAGGATTATTCACCACGACCCGCGCCCGTCCGCTTTCCACTTGAATGGGCAAAACAGCGTGCTTGCGCAGAAAAAACATTGAAACGCCTTCCAGAAGCACGGGCTTTTCCGGATAGTCTTCGCGATCGAGCATCTCAATGCCCAGATGCCCGGCCATAACGCGAAGGATACGGCCTTCATCGGTAACCGCAATGTTTTCGAAAGCATCCATCAACGGAAGGCATTCGACGAAAAAGGATTGCTGCAGAAGCCGTTTGTGCTCTTCAGGCAGATTGAATTCCTGCTGAAACGCATCCAGAAGGGAAATTTGTTCGTCCATGGGATGTTCCTATTAAGGGCTTGTCCGTAAATAAAACCTTTGCGCTCGCATCCGGCTTTTGGCCGGCTTTGACCGCTCCTCAATTGCAAATTCCTCGACGTAGCCCAGCTAGTTTCCATCCGCAAAAGGTCCTTTTCCGTCCTGGGCGGCAGGGCCGCAGCCAGCTTGGCCGCTGCCTTCGGCGGCGGCACAAACATGATCTCGACGCTCCGCGAGGCGGTACCCAAGTACGCCTCCGCGCAACCCCTCGATTTCCTTGCCAGTACGAAAAATGCCTCCTTTTCGAATTGGAAACTGCTAGTGTTCCATCCGGAGTTTCCGGATGGGCACTAGCTACGCCTGCGGTTTTGCTCAATCTTCGCGACCAAATCAGCCTCAAAATCCGGCGCAATCCCTAAGAGGCTTACTTACGGACAAGCCCTAAATAAATTCGCGCACTTGCAGGTATGCAAATGTTAGCAGTATCCACCGAAAAAGTAAACGATCCCTGTGAAACGAGTGTCCTTCCCTGCGCAGAAGGCGTTCCGCGCTCCGCGATGTGAAGCTATTTAGGGATGCCTGCAAGCATGCTTCACGAAGTGAAGCAATGCGAAGCACGCGACGCAAGGCTTACACGACTTGTAACTTCACTTGTTGATATGCTCGACGGTTGGCTTGCCTTCAACCGCACTCCACTCGCTTTGAGTCCATCTCGGATGGCTCCGCCAATAGCAGCTGTCGCAAAATAGCCACCTTATAGGCGGCTTCGCACTTGTCTTTGTTCCTATGGAATAAACCGGGCTCTCGGTTTTCCACTATTCAACATAACGACATGCACATGCAACACTATCTGGTATTTATTTTTGCGTGATGCGCGTTTTTTTAATTAAGTGATATATGTAAGTCTATCATACAAAAGTTTAAAATTAATCATATTCCGGTGCAGGGGGCCTTTTGCGGCTGCCGATACCCTGGAGTTGACTTCGTGGAAGATAACTTTTAATGTGGCAAGCTTCGGTTTTGTGCAAATCGGAGCGTCTCGCAATGGACGGAGTCTTTTTTTCGACATCCGATTTGCGCCAAAGGAGCGGTTTTACAATGAAATGTGACCAGAAATCGTGCGCGGACTGTCCGAGCGCGGCGCAAAAGAGGTCTAAAGAGGACCTCATCGAGTGCAGGCTATCGCGCATCAGGAACAAAGTGTTGGTAATGAGCGGCAAGGGGGGAGTGGGCAAAAGCAGCATTGCCAGTTATCTGGCGCTGGCGCTGGCGCAGAAGGGATACCGGGTCGGACTTCTGGACATCGACCTGCACGGGCCTTCTATTGCAAAGATGTTTGGCCTGCACGGGCCTCTTGACATCACTGCCGAACGCGAAATCGTCCCGCACCAATACAGACCCAATCTGAAAATCGTCTCCATCGAATCAATGCTGGAAGACACAGATTCTGCAATAATCTGGCGGGGTCCTTTAAAGCACGGTGTAATACGGCAGTTTTTGGCCGATTGCAGGTGGGAGGATCTCGATTTTCTGGTGCTCGATTCGCCGCCGGGCACGGGAGATGAGGTCCTCAGCATCTCCCGGCTCATTCCCGACGCGAAGGCCCTGATCGTTGCAACCCCACAGGAAGTGGCGCTTGCCGACGTGAGAAAATCCATAAACTTTTGCCGCAAGGTGGAGATGGAGATCCTGGGACTTGTCGAGAACATGTCCGGACTTTTCTGCCCGCATTGCAACGGGTTTGTTCCCATTTTCCAGACGGGCGGCGGCCGCAGGACTGCCACTGCCATGAAAGTGGATTTCCTTGGGCAATTGCCATTCGATCCCGAAGTGGTCAAGGCGGGAGACAGCGGTGCCCCGCTTCTAAATGGGGGCACAGATACGCCCTTTGTAAGGGCGGTCTGGGAATTCGTAGAAGCGGTCCTGAAAAACCTGGGTGAGCGGTGAATGGGTGACCGGAGAGCATCGCGATAATAAACACTATCCTGCTTCAGGACCAGTTTTCCGCGCCGGCCCGCCCTGGACCGCGTTTTTCATCAAACCCCACGCCCCGCGTTGCGGATGGCTGTTTACAGATATGCCGATTCACCTGTGTGGAGGATTACGCAATGTTTAAGATTCCGCTGGATCAGGTTGCTTTGAGCGAGCAGCAGAAAAGAACTTTGAGTGAGATGTGGCTGCACTGCATGCGCCGTATCATCGTGAGCACCACTCTTGCCGGGAGCGGCCATCCCGGGGGGTCAATGTCCTCGCTTCACCTTCTTCTGATGCTCTACAGCACCATCTCGCACCATCCTGGCGACCCTTGCTGGCAGGAGCGTGACCGGCTGATCGTAAGCATGGGTCACATCAGTCCGGGTGTTTACAGTGTGCTGAGCGAGTTCGGATATCTGAACGAAGACGATTTCTGCATGGAGTTCCGGCGCGCCGGATCGTCTTTTACCGGGCATGTCGAATCCTGTGTTCCGGGTATCGAATGGAATACCGGGGTCCTGGGACAGGGCCTTTCAGCCGGGACTGGAATGGCGCTGGGTTTGAACCTCCAGGGGAAGAAAAACAGGGTCTTCGTGCTCATGGGGGACGGTGAACAGCAGAAGGGACAAATCTCGGAGGCGCGCCGATTCGCAGTAAAATTTGGCCTCAACAACATCGGGGTCCTCATAGACCGCAACTACCTCCAGATCTGTGGAAGCACCAACTCGGTAATGCCCCAGGAAATAAGGGCCGACTATGCGGCAGCTCACTGGAACGTGGTTTATATCGAAGACGGCCATGATTTCGAGCAGATTTTTCAGGCGCTTCGAAAGGTTTACCGCTATGAGGCCGGAGACCCGCGCTTTCCCTCGGCTATTATCGCCCGCACCACAATGGGTAAGGGCGTAGCGTTCATGGAAAACAAGGCAAAGTACCACGGCTCCGTCCTGAATGAATCAGAGGCCGCAAAAGCCCTCGAGGGACTTGGACTCGACAACCCCATAGCTGAACTCAAGGAAAAGCGGCACGCCTGCGTCGTGTTTCAAAAACATTTCTCGCTACAGCCCGTTTATCCCAGCATCGACACCGGCGCCCCCAGGACTTACGGCCCCGGAATTATTACCGATAACAGGTCTGCTTATGGGTCCGCCCTCGAGGATCTGGCCACAATCAACAACTCCGGGACAGTCCCCAAAGTTATCGGCTTTAGTTGCGACCTGGAAGGTTCGGTGAAAATGCAGGGGTTCCACAAGGTTTCGGGCAACGCCTTCTTTGAATCCGGCATCCAAGAACACCACGCCGCAACGGCATCTGGAGCCATCAGCAGGGAGGGTTTTGCCGCCTTCTTCAGTACTTTCGGGATTTTCGGGGTCACGGAAGTCTTCAACCAGATGAGGTTGAACGACATCAACCATTCCAACCTCAAGCTGGTATGCACCCACCTTGGACTGGACGTCGGAGAGGACGGCCAGACGCACCAGTGCATCGACTATATCGGATTGCTCCAGAACCTGTTCGGCTTTTCCGTATTCCTTCCGGCCGATCCGAACCAGACCGACAGGATCGTCCGGTATGTGGCCGAGCGGCCCGGCAACTTCTTTGTAGGCATGGGCCGATCAAAACTCCCAGCAATCCTTGACGAATCGGGCCAACCTGCGTTCAGCGGCGATTACCGGTTTTCACCCGCCAGGGCCGACTGGCTCAGGCATGGCGACCAGGCGGCCATACTAGCCTATGGTCCTACGATTCACGAAGCGGTAAAGGCAAGCGAAGAGCTGGCAAAAAATCACGGTATCCGGGCGGCCGTTCTCAATTTTGCCTCGATCAAGCCGCTGGACATCGACGCAATCTTGCAGGCAGCCAAAACGGGCCTCGTTGTATGTGCCGAGGACCATCATATCGATACCGGTCTTGGATCTCTGGTCGCCGTCATTCTGGCCGAAAATGCTCTTGCGTGCAGGCTGGTGCGGCTTGGGGTAAAAAGATACGGCTTTTCCGGAACACCAGAAGAACTCTACAGCTCGGAGGGGATCAACCGGGACGGGATTGTGAAAGCCGTTTTGCAAGCGAGCACAAATCGGCTTCCAGAGAAATGAGCGCCTGTTCCATGAAGTAGTCGCTGAACGGATTTCGATCTTCCGGCAAAGCGTGTGAGAACAAAGCCGGCAGGACGGGCCGCGCAGGCGTCACGAGCGCGCCCAGGGCACGGGTTGGCGGAAGCGACAGCAGACGGTCCCTTTTGCCGCCCAACATCCTGCTTGCGAACAGCCGCAGAAGAAAATTCTGGCACAGGCAGCACTTGACAATCCGCCTCTCGGAAACGCCGGCGCTCAGTCCCACAAATTCCAGGAACCGGCGATAAAAGGATGCGATCTCGACAAGCCGGCCCCGGTCTCTTTTGAAGTCCCTCAGAAGTTCATCGTATCTTTGCGGCGTGCTTGATCTCGCCAGCCAGAGGGCTTCAAGCTCGGATTCGAGCAACCGGTGGCCTTCAATCTTGGAGAGCCTTTTCACCCCAATGTAATCCCGCACAAGGCGCGAGCCGCTCAACTCGTTTATTACCGGATGCCACAGCGCATCGGTGAGAAAATGGCAGGCGAAGCCAATCCCCCACAGGACTGCGCTTGCGTGGGTGGTCTTAAGCATCGAAGAGTTTTGGGCAATCCATCTGGAAATAATGGAAATTCCTTCCCGGTCGATTAGATCATGCAGCGCGTTGCCCAGAGGGGATAACTCAAAGGAAGGCAAATCGTAGTAAAAAATGTCGGGAGAAATAGCCCCTATAGAAAACTCCGCAACTCGCAGGTTGGTGGGTAGGCTGCGGATTTCATTTGACGGCAGGCTGCCGGCGCATCTGTTAAGAAGCTCATCGGCCAGGTAGAGATGGAAACGCTCTTTGGGCATAGTCTGGGGGCCTATACTGATGTCTGTTTATTTTTTGCCGGCTTTGTACCTCCGGATGTTTGGCGTGCGGCCCGTGGGGGCCAAGGTCCTGCCCACAGCAAGGCTGAATCTCAATGGTTGTGTGGGTTAATCCATGCAAGTCGGCAAGCCGTGCTCTGTAAGCAACCGGCGGTTCAGACCCATCTGAGACGATTGATACCGCAGTGGCGAAATGCCCTGGCCCGATCCGCCATACGTGCAGGTCGGCGACCCGGTCTCCGTTTTTTTCCAGTCGTCTGCGTATTTCCGAGCAGAGCGCTGCGTCCGGGCGCATGTCGAGCAGGACTGAACCTGCCGCCCGCACCAGGCCCCAGGACCAGTTTATGATTACGCATGCCCCGATCATGCCCACGACCGGGTCTATCCAGATCCAGCCCATGCGCCAGGCGGCGGTCAGGCCAAAAACCGCCATCAGAGAGACCGCAGCATCGGCCAGTACGTGTACGTAAGCCGCTCGAAGGTTTAGGTCGTGATGATGGTGAGTATGATGATTCTCAGCATTATCCCTGCGATCGTCGTTATTACGATCACCTGGTTGACGGCGCAGAAGCCGGGCGCTCGTCAGGTTCACGCCAAGGCCGAGCACGGCGACAAAAATGGCTTCACTGAAGGCAATCGACACGGGGTGCAACAGACGCCAAAAACTCTCCGAAAATATTAAAACAGCAATCATCGCGAGTATGAGGGCTGAGCAAAAAGCAGCAAGATCACCGAATTTGCCCGTCCCGAAAGTGAAACGCTCGTCGCGCACATGCATTCGCGCCAAAGTATAAGCCAGCGCCGCGATTAACAGTGCGCTGGCATGCGTGCTCATATGCAAACCATCTGCGACAAGCGCCATAGAACCGAACCACAGGCCGCCCGCGATCTCTGCAACCATCATCGCGCCGCAAAGCGCTATAACGATCCATGTCATGCGCTCATTGCGCGCATGCTGCTCTCCAAGGAAAAAATGCTCGTGCAGATACTGTTCAATCGACTTGCTGTGCATTCGAAATTCCCTGTTGCATGGTATGGTGCCTGAGAGCGCCGGCTGTCCTCCGTACACAGGGTAAAACAGGCGCGATACCGCGGGCGCTCCACATTAGGCGGTGTCCATCCGGAAACTCCCAACTAAATTTAAGACCTGTCAGGCGATTGGGCGAGAATTTGTGACTTTGATTGCCGGGATTGGCATAGGATGGAGTTCTGCAGGAGGCCCCTTATTCTGCCGTATTCGTGAGCCACTCCTTTCTCAGTGCACTCATTATCTCCACCCATTTACCGAAGCTCGAAGGTTTGGTGATAAATGACTTTGCCTCTGCTTTGGTGGTGAAGTCAATGTCCCTATTCTCTTTGGATGTACTCATAATGACAATCGGAATATGCCTCAGCGCGGGCCGGGATTTGATTTCAAGGAGGGCCTCGCGGCCATCCTTGCGAGGCATATTCAAGTCAAGGAGGATCAGATCGGGTAGCCTTTTTGAATCGGAATGGGAGCGCTCCGAAAGATAGAGCAGCAGTTCATTTCCGTTTGCAACACAATCGAAAGCAGCCTTGCTTCCACTTTCTGCAAACGCTTGAGCCGCCAACATGCAATCATCTGCATCATCATCAGCCATGAGGACGGTCTTTTGGTCCTCTCTCGCCATTATATTCCCTTCAATTTGCTTTGCCTTACGGGAAGCCTGATTATGAATACCGAGCCTTTCCCCGGTTCGCTTTCCGCCCGGATGCTTCCACCATGCCGCTCAGCGATTTTACGGCATATTGCCAGGCCCATTCCGGCGCCTTCATATTCAGTGTGATTATGCAGTCTCTGGAAAGGTTTGAAAATGCGCTCCGCATACTGCTGCTCAAATCCGATGCCGTTGTCCTCGACGAATAATTCGCAATACCCACGTCCATCCTGCTTTGCACTGATCCTGATTCGAAGGCTTTGCTCGCTGCGGTATTTCAAAGCGTTACCAACAAGATTTTGAAAGAGTTGCAGCATCTGGGTCTCGTCTGCCTCGATTTCGGGAAGGTCCCCGGTCTCGATCGAGACGCCAGCTTCTCTTATCTTTTCTTCAAAAATATCCGCCGCTTCCAATATGATTTTTCCCAAATCAACTGTTCTGAACATCTCCGGTCTGGTTGCAACCTTTGAAAACTGGAGCAAGTCGTCAAGAAGTTGCCTCATCCGGGATGCCGAGTTAATGATGCGTTCCAAGTATGCCTGTCCTGCACTGTCAAGTGCCGATGCGCATCTCGTTTGAGCCAAATCACAGAATGTCTGTATCTTGCGCAGGGGTTCCTGCAGATCATGGGAGGCTACGAAAGCGAATTCCTGTAGTTCCTGGTTTAACACTCCCAGCCTCGCTATTGTGGCACTGAGTTCGGCTGTGCGCTCCTGGACCCGCAGTTCCAGTTCATCGCGCGATTTACGAAGTTCCTCATCACGCAACCGCAACGCCTCCATTGTCAGCCGCAGGGCCTTTGTCCGCTCTTCGACCTTCCGTTCAAGCCCCGCATGTGCAAGCAGCAACTCGTCTTCGGCCCGCTGCCTCAGCTTCTTTTCTTCAGCCTCTTTCAAGGCCCTGCTGACGCAATGCGGAAGACGTGAAAGCCGATCCTTCAGCACGAAATCCGTGGCGCCGCTTTTCAAAAGGTCAACAGCACGCTCCTCCCCGAGCGCACCGGTAACGAAAATAAAGGGCACATTGGGAGCTTTCCCGGCAGCTATCAAAAGGGCCGATTCTCCGTCAAAAGAGGGAAGCGAGTAATCCGAAAGAATAATCTCGGGCGAAAAATCTTCAAGTTCCTTCAGGAAAGACTCTTCACTGTCCACCCGTCTGGCCGCGAACTCGATCCCGGCGGAACGAAGTTCGCTTTCCACAAGTTCCGCATCGGTCGAGATGTCCTCCAGAATGAGGACCTTGAGGCGGCCATCGGGCTGATCGTCGAGCATATCGGCTTACCTCCGGGACACTCAGTAAGGGGGCTTATTGAGAAAAACCCAGTAAAATCCTATCTCTGAGACCACATTGGCAAAGGTGTCGAACTGCACAGGTTTCACAATATAGCTGTTTACCCCGAGGTTGTAGCTCTCCACCCTGTCTTTTTCTTCTTCCGAAGAGGTCAGGACAACCACGGGAATAAACTTGGTCCGTTCATCGGAGCGGATCTTTTCCAGCACTTCGAGCCCGCTGACCTTGGGCAGCTTCAGGTCCAGCATGATCAGGAAAGGGCAACCCGCTCTGTCGGCCGTAAGGCCGCAGGAATTAAACAGGTAATCAAGTGCTTCCTCCCCATCAGTGAGCACCTTAACTTTGTTGGCCAGGTTTTTCTTTTTCAGTGCATCAAGTGTAAGCTCTATGTCGGCCGGGTTATCTTCAATCAGCACTATTTCGACATCAGCCGTGTTCATTCCTGCTCCTTTGGTGAAATCGTAAAATAGAAAGTAGCCCCCTTATCGATTTCTCCCTCGGCCCAGACCCGGCCGCCGTGCCGCTGGACTATCCGCTGAACGATGGCCAGCCCGACTCCTGTCCCTTCGAATTGGCTCTCGCTCACCAGGCGCTGAAAAACACCGAACAGTTTATTGTAGTATTTCATATTGAACCCTGCACCATTATCTCTCACATAATAAACCTGCTCCCCCGGACTCTTGATATTGCCCACCTCGATTCGGGCATCCTGTTTCCCTCGGCTGAACTTCACGGCGTTTGCCAAAAGATTGAACAGGACTTGTCGTATCATGGCCCGGTCGCCGTATGCCGCGGGGAGTTCATCAATTTCGGCTTTGAACTCGCGTTCGGAATCTGCCGACCGAATTTCCGCCAAAACTTCCTGCACAAGGCCTTCCATGCTCAGTTTTGACCGATTCAGTCCGGTCCGGCCAAGGCGTGAAAGCCTGAGCAGATCGTCAATCAGTTGCCCCATCCTTTGGGCATTCTCCTGGATTATTCCGAACTTCCGGTTTGTCTCCGAATCGAAGGAAGCCCCCTTCTCATCGAGTATCTTCCTGGCGAAGCCAATGATCGCTCGAAGTGGCGCGCGCAGATCGTGGGAGGCGGAATAGCTGAATGATTCAAGCTCCTTGTTGGCTTCCTCGAGTCCAATGATGTTCTTATTCAGCTCTTCGTTGAGTCTTTTGATCTCCTGTTCCGCCTTTATGTGCTGCGTTATCTCCAATTCCAGACGCTCGTTGGTCCTGGTAAGTTCCCTTGTGCGCTCGGACACCAGCTTTTCGAGATGCGCACGGTGTTCTTTCAGCTCTGCTTCCGATAAGAGCTTGTTTACAGTTGTCCCTGCCAGACCTGCGACTGCCAGATATACGTTGAGTATCTCTCTTGAGATTGGTCCGGCCGTCACATGCCCGACAAGCATGGCACTGGCAGTTTCGCTGCCGACCACAATCGGTAGCAGGACTACCGTATACGGCTCTTCGAAAACTGTCAGGGTGCGCCAGGCCAAAAAACCGGTTTGCAGCACCTCTCTAACACTTTCCAAGATCTCCGGGGACTCCGGGAAAGCGCGGCAGGACCGATCTGAAGGCCTCAAGTTGTGGAATTCTATTTCGCTAGTTTCGAGCTGTCTGGCAAAACCCGCCGAATCGGCGCCGTAAAACTTGACCATCAGCTCTGCAATATGATTCCAGACGTCCTCGTGCGTTGTCAAGGAGGCGAGGTACTGAGCTGTTCTCATGAATGCATCTAGGTAGGCGCGATCGTTAAATTCAGAATTCTTCATAAATTCCCATCACCATCTCCGGTTACAATCTCTCCACGTGCCAAGATAGAGCCCTTCCATGAAAAAGTCGTCGAACTCGGCGCATTGGGCCATATTGATTAGCCGTGTCTTGCTCTTGATCTTGTTCAAGGTCTTCCCGGAATCTTCCGACATCAGGAGTTCTTCGCACCCTCCAAGAGCAAAGTTGCCGCAAAGCTCGATGGCATTGGACTCCAGATCGGGCAGAAGTCCGATCTGTCTTGCATTCTCCCTGTTCAAAAAATGGCCGAAAGCTCCGCCGATATAGACTCGCCGCAATTGCCCGGGAGTCAGCTTCGCCATCGAAAGCATGACTTGAACCCCGGCGAATATGGCTGCTTTCGCACGCTGGAAAATGTCCACGTCTTTTTTGGTCAGCCGCAGTTGTTGCCGGTCTCCATTAAGAAGAACGATTCCGCCCTGTGGAACTTCGGGTGAAAAGCGCCCGATGCTGGTAAGTTGGCCGGACCTCACCAGGCATGCGATAAGATCGACTATTCCGGAGCCGCAAAGACCAATGGGCCTTTCATCATCTATGGTCCGAAATTCGAGATCGGAGCATGCCAGTTTATTCCAAAAAATCACGTCCTCGAAATTCGGGCAAGCGCCACCGGGCGGCCCCGCACCGCCGGGGTGTTCGCGGACCTGGGAAATGGCCCCCGGCCCGCCAGGGATTCCGCAACTGATGCCGCACCCCTCGAAGGCAGGGCCTCCGGCAGCGGAAGTGACCCACAAAGATTCGCCATCCCATAAAGCGATCTCGGAGTTCGTCCCAAAATCGATCAAAAGGGCGCCGGGTTCTTCTTCGACAAGTTTCGTACCAACAGCGCCGGCCAAAAGATCGGAACCAACAAAGCCGGCTAGGGGCTGCACGACCTCGATGATTGCTTCCGGGTGGATCCCCCAGGTCGCCGATAGTTCCCGCGGATTTTCCGGAACGCAGCCTATGGGCGCCATCCAGTAAGCGGGCTGAAGCAGCAGGTCGCAGTTTCGCCCCGAAAACACCGCCAGCATGGCCGTATTGCCCACCAAAGTCACTTTTACAACCTGCTCCAGGCCGATGCCCTCGCGGACAGCCATGTCCATAGCGGCCGAGCCGATTGCATCGATGATCAGGCCCCTCAAAGTGCGAGCCGCTTCCCGTGACTCGTTATAGGCAATGAGCCTGGTCACAACGTCTGCGCCGAAGCACGCCTGCGGATTCAGGCCGTGGCGCCCGGCAAACCATTCGCCGGTTGAAAGATCGTAAAAGGATACGCTGATGTGAGTCGTCCCGATATCCACAGCAGCCCCGTAAGCGTTTCCAGGGGATCGGAGCAGCTCTGATGCAAGGCGGGTAAAGCGTCGGGAGGCGCCCGGCATCGCCCTCCACGAAGAAACCGGCTCCCGGTTAAGGACCGTTACCTCGATGTCCTGCTCAGGTTTGATTTGGCAGGCCAACCGGACACCCGATGCGATTTGATCCTCTGAGAGGTATGCGCGCTCTATCAGGCTGGGTCCTGCCGGATCATTTGTCCTTACATTTACGCGGCATAGACCACACGCACCGGTCCCCCTGCACCCGGAACGGACCCGAAAACTCGTTGAATCCAGAATTTCTCTAAGGGATTGACCAGGGCAAAACTCAATATGGCGATCTCCTTCGCCGGTTTTGATCGTAACTAAAGGCAAAAACTATCTCCCCTCACGAGTCGCCGATACAAGGGCCGCCACATTTTCAGGCTTGGCTCCCGGCGGAATTTCACAACCGGACGAAAGAATGAAGCCACCCCTGGTGGAAAATAACCCCATCAGCCTGAGCGACTCGTTAAAAATGTCTTCAGGTTGAGCTGTCTCGAAATCCAGAGACTTTATGTTGCCATCAAAGCAACGCCGTGGTGCTGCACTCATTACCTCATGGGGATCGACGCAATAGTCGAAATTGAAAATGTCAGCCCCTGTTTCTCCGTAATAGGGAAGAACAGGCGTAACCGGTCCCGCAATGTGGAGCCAACCCTTCGATGTGCCGGCTGTTTTTGATGCTTCGAAAAGTTTGTTCAGCCTCGGAAGCTCGAACTCGCGGAAAAAGGACGGAGGTATTACGGCCATCGAAGCGGAAGGATCGAATACGAGAACCACTTGCGCCCCAGCCTCGATCTGGGCGGCTGCAAAGCGGATTAGCACACGGGTGGCGAAATCCAGCAGTCTTTCGAAAGCCCCGGGATCATCTATGGCCATGTATAACGCTGTTTCTATTCCAACCAGTTGAACAGCCAGGGTCATTGGCCCAAGAACACAGCCTGCAACCAGAACTTCTTCCCCCACTTCTCGCCGCATTATGCCCAGTGCTTCCAGAATTTCCGGCATTCGGCCTTCCAGGTACGGATCGGGTATGGGAAGCAGATTGAGGTTCGTGCCTTTGCTAAAGGCATGCGACTGCACGTAGGGATAGTCGTGGGAGCGATAAACGAGCTTTGACCCAAGGGCCTCAGTTTCGATATTTACGTCCATAACAGCAAAAACACAGTCATGGCCGTATAGCTTAAGAGCTTTTATCTGGCAATCCGCCAGTTCTTTACCGCTAAGAACATATTCCTGAATGGTTTTGCCGGCGATTATGGCGGTATGCCCGAATACCTGGGGTATCACCGGCATCCGGTCCGCAGGTTGGAAATCAACGGTGGCTTGAATCCTTTCGATGCTTCTCATCCCATGCCCCCGATCTGAAATTTTTTGCTTAAAAAAACCTTTTGGTCAGTCCGGAAAATGAAAGATCCACACATGCGCTGAAAAAAGATTGAAATTCCCTTTTAGAGTTTTTTTGCCACAAGCAGGCTCTTTTCCAGCACCTGCTAAACTGCCGATTCAAGATAACGCGCGCCGTCAAAAGCTGTTTCCGCCACATAATCGACATTGAGATATTCCGCCGTTGCCTGTTTGAGCGCGGCGCCACCCGCCAGAATCTTGATTTGCCCGAGACCGCGTTTGGCTGCAAGGTCCCTGGTTCTTTTTACCTGCGGGATCACAGTGGTTATCAAACCGCTTATGCAGATCGAATGAGCATGCTCTTTGTCTGCTGTGTCAATCAGCTTATCAAGAGGGCAATCCTTTCCACAGTCTATTACCCTGTAGCCTTTTCCGGTAAGAACCATTTTCAGGATGTTTTTCCCTAAATCGTGAACGTCGCCTTCCAGGCTACAGACGATTACCGTGCCCCGACTCGGTATCCCGGACAACTCACCTTTGGGAAAAAGCTCTTTCATGACACTCATTACCGCCCTGCCCGCGAGCATGATCTCGAGCAGATTGTACTGATCTATCGTGCACTTGCCGTCGAGCTGCTCCATTGCTTTGCCGATGCCGGCCACCACGATCCGTTCGATGCCGGCGCCTGCCTCCCGAAGTTTTGCCACCTCAGCCACCGATCGAGCCTGGTCACCCTCCAGTAAAGCATCAATAAGTAAACTCATCGTCGAATCGCTCATATTTAGCCTTTTGCCGAACCCGAATCCGATTCGGGCATGGTCCTATGAATGCAATTCAGTCCCGGTTCGCGCGGAATTTAAGTTTAGGGCTTGTCCGTAATATAGCTTATAACAAATCACCTGCACCAGCGGCAAGGACCCGAAGTTCTCGTAACTATGGAAAATCACAATGGTTTGAGGTCGATGGCGATGTGAACCAATCCACTGAACCACCTGCGAACGTGAAGCAGCGTGTGAGATGATCGAAGAGATCCTCGGTGAGATCAGTTACTCTGAACTAAGTCGCCTTTCCATTTAGCATTTTCGTATATCATCTGGTTGAAATCAACCTCTGAGAGGACATTGTTGTTCCAGATCAGGCAGGGTGGAAAAAAGAGCGGTCTTCATGGTCGGCCGGAACATTGATCGATTTATATGAATTCGTATTGTTTATCGAGCTGATCGGCATCATTGGGGTCGAGATAGCCACTTTTGATCGAAAACTCGTTCCATACCCGCGTATCTACGTCTCGGCGTCATCTTCCGTGTCGCAGAAAGTTTTTATAGCTTCGGGAATTAGTTTTCGAATGAATGAATGCCGGTCACCTTCAAATTCGGCTACATACTCTTCGTAGAGCGGGTGGGCGCTCGAAAGGGCGGGCGTGTTATGCCTGGCCGCCGAAAACTGTTCCTGGAAAGCCTGGATGAGATCGACCAGGGGGACCTTCAGGAAGGGGTAATCATCGAGCCAGCCCAGCCGGTGCATTGCCTCGAAGCGAACGAGGTCGAGCAGGAACAGCGTGATGTCGGTCACATTCATTTTAGATTCGCTGTCGAGGTAATGGAACCGAGGAGCCAGGCCAAGTCCCTTCATTCCCATAATAAGCTCGTAGAGAGCCGAGGATGAATCCTCGTTGCCCCGGACCAGGTACTTGATTACCGGATTATCAAGCCGGCGGATGGACGTATTGTCGTCAAGCGAAATCCCGAAACGGCGCCCCCATGGACTGAATCCTTTTTTGGCGGCAATGCGCCGTTTGCATTCGCTGATGTAGAGTAACCTGCCCATTTAATCCCTCGAAACGATTCAAAAAACATCCGCCGAAAATACATATACCTCGACGTCTTTGTCTTTCCAGGCTTCTTCCGGGAGTCCGGCCTTGTGACAGGTCCACTTGAGAAACTGTTTCCGGTCCCAGTTGTGTTCGGTTGCAACCTGCGGCAGAAGAAGTCCTGAGCGCACTCCTCTGCGGATGAAGAGTCCATGCTTTCCGATTTCGATTTCAGAAAGATCGCCGATCCGCCGCATCGGGGTCAGAACGGATATCTCTATGTCGATCTTTTCAAGTTCATCCTCGGCGATGGCGCAAAATCGAGGGTCTCCAAAAGCGGCTTCAACCGCCATTCTCTTTATGGTTTCCCAAAGAGGAGCGCGGGCCTCGATCATTCCGATGCACCCGCGCAGGTCCTTGCCTTTGTGGATGCAGACGAAGGCCGCTCCAGGCTCTTTAAGCCTTGGGGCCTCCAGCGCAATATCGGGCATGGCTTCACCCATGCAGCGGCAGCGGATCGCCTGAAAAGCCACTTCACGAAGCGTTTCCTTTTCTTCGGCGCTCAATCCCAGATCCACCCCAGCTTTGCGGGCATCAGAGCTTTCGAGCTTCTTCATCGCTTAAATCTCGCTCCGGTAAATTGCGGCGGCGGCATACCCGACAACCTCGGACCTGTCACCAGTCACATCACCCGAATTAGCGTAGCTGAGCACTTTACATCGGTCCGCCCCGAGCCTTTTGGCTGCAAGCATCACGGTGATTAACGGCCCCGCCCCGCAAGCCTGGGTCCTCTGATTTTCCACTTCAGCGGCAAGCCCCTGCGGATCGAAGCAGTTCAGCCGATCCAGACAGACCCCGTCCAGCAGCATCGCTTTCTCGTAAGGGTAGTAATGCGACAAATCGCTGCTCGCGATAATCAATACTCGCTTGGGACCGCACGCCTCCGCAATTGCCTCGGCCAGCTCGAGGCAAAAATCGTAGTGCTGGCTCCCCATTATGACGGGCGTCAGACTGAAGGTGTCCAACACGACCTGGAGGAAGGGGAGTTGGATTTCCAGGGAATGCTCCCTGGAGTCTGCTTGCGGGACGTAGTGTATGATGGCGGTGTTCTTATAGAGCTCATCAATCAGATCGAGGTCCAGAGGGACAATGCCCAGAGGGGTGCGATATCCTCCCAGATTGTAGATGCTCGCTCCGGCAAAACTTGCCTGGTGGCTGGGGGCGAGTATGAGCACCCGGTCAAAGCGACTCTTCAAAAGGAGCTTATAAGACCAGGCAGCTACGCTTCCCGAATAGATATACCCCGCGTGCGGAACGACAAGACCGGTGAGTTCCCCCTCAGGATCGGACGGACGGGCCCCGTCAAGATACCTGACAAGCTCCTTTTTGAGCAGCGCAGGATCGGACGGGTACCAAGTCCCGGCAATTACCGACTCCCGGATTTTTGCGGCGCTCATGTTTGCCCTTGCCTCTTTTCCCACCGCCGTTCTCAGCGTCCACAGGAGACAACTGCGGTGAATGCTCTGAGAGTTATTCGATCCTGGGCGACAGGGTCCACTTTATGAACCACCACTGGGTGTCCGGGTCCTTGTCCACGCAGACGATCCCCCCGTTCTGGAACTTGAAAATAAGCCTTTCAGCCGACCCGGTAATAAGAAAACCCGTAAGCCGTTCCATGAAAGGCAAATGCCCTACGAGCATGAGATTATCGCCGGTTTTCAGCGTATTTGCAACTGCGGCGACATCATCGAGAGGACCAATGCCTGAAATCGGTTCGACTTTGCTCATTTCTCCCCGAAGCGCCTCGGCAAAGATTTCCGCTGTCTGCCGCGCTCTCTTCCTGCCGCTGTGCCTTATAGCCGTAGGCCGCACACCATAGCCCGCTGCGACCCCCGCTATGCGGTTTACATCTGCGTAGCCTTCCTTAGACAGGCCCTGCTCGGGGTCCTGTTCTTTCGAGAGACTTTTCCCATGCTGAACAAGGTAGAGAGCCATATTTTTTCCCCTTCTCTGAATTTAGATATTCAACGAGGCTGTTGCAAAAATCTGCCGGCAAGCAAACCGGGGGGATAAGTCGCTGACATCTTTGTCTAAGGAAATCGATGGGTTGCGCGGAGGTGTACCTGGGTACCGCCTCGCGGAGCGTCGAGATCATGTTTGTGCCGCCGCCTAAGGCAGCGGCCAAGCTGGCTGCGGCCCTGCCGCCCAGGACGGAAAAGGACCCTTTCCGGATGGAAACTAGTGTAGCTTCGGAGGCAAGACCTATTCGGAGGGCTGTGAAATCTGCTAAGCATCCAGGAAGTTAGGCGAACGGGTGAGTCGGCATATCGGTGAAAAGGTGAACCCGTGAATTGGTTTTTTCCTGCTAACCTTTGACCAATTCATCTTCTTTCATTGCCTGACAATGGTGCTTGATATTCACTCCCTTGACCATAAAAATCACGCTCTCAGCAATATTGGTCGTCTGGTCGGCGGCGCGTTCGAGACATCGGGCGGCGATAATGGTCTCGACCGACCTTTGCACGGCGGGCGCCTCGTTTGCCATGTAATCGAGAGCATCCCTCAGGATGCGGTAGTTGAGATCATCGGCAATATCGTCCATTTTGCAGACATCCGTGGCAAGGTCCGGATCCTGGTTCACAAAAGAAGATATTACAGTGCGCAGCATGTCAAGAGCGGTATCGCCGAGTTCCTCAATGGCGAGATTGCGGGGAAGAGGCGGGCGGCTGTTCAGGGCCAAGGCCCTTTGAGCGATGTTTACGGCCTGGTCCCCTATGCGCTCCAGTTCTACCGCGATCCGCAAGTTACCTATTATGAATCGCAAATCCCGCGCCATAGGTTGATCGAGAGCGAGAAGTCTCAGCGAGTGGCGGTCCACTTCCACTTCCAGAAGATCGATTTCCCGGTCCCCGTCCAACACTTCTTTTGCCAGGCCGTCGTCCCTTTCCACCAGAGCCTTTATAGATTTTTCCAAGGCTTTTTCGGCCAGGGTCGCCATCTGGAGGATTGTCATTTTGAGCTGTTCGAGATCGGAGTGGAATCTGTTTTCCATTTGTTAACGACTCCCGGAGCCACCCCTTCGTTTGAGTCCAGAGTCGTGAGTCCCAAGGTGATGGATCTTTACTTCTCGGCCCCTGACTCGCGACTCTCGACCCGGAAGGCTCCCCTATTTTCAGGCTATCCACATGCCAACTCGCAGGCTTCGATATCGATATCAATGAGTTTTGGATCGGTTTGGATTCTAATCTCAAGAAATGAGCGGATTCAACACAAATCTTAATAATCACTAAAAATAATACGATGTATCTTATCCTAAATTCCTGAATCCCATTTTCAATGTGTACTTTGGGGGACGATTCTGGTATTGAAGAATCCCGCAGTAGATAGATAGTTTCCATCCGGAAGTGTCGGAACGAAAACGTATAACCGGCAACGGACGCAGGTGCTACGCCCAGCTGCTGATACCAGGAGGATCTATGCCCAGACGTTTAATTATCGTACTCGCAGCTCTTTTTTTGGCTTTTGTTCTTTCGCCGTTAGCGCCTACCAAAACCATTTCAGCCGCTCAGGACGAGATGATCGTCGGCACCGTGGTCAAGCACGGGAAGGTGTTCGTAATCGAGACCGATGAAGGCGATTACATCGCCAAGGGCAAGGACCTTTCCAAAATGGAAGGCAAAATGGTCGAAATCACCGGCACGATAAGTGAAAGCGACAAAGGCGATACGATCGAGGTCAAATCGGTTGAGGAGATCGAGGAATAAATCCGTAGAACCTTTAACAAACAGTTGGAGCGCGCCGGCTCGATAGACCTGTGACTTCTTATCCCTGGGCAGCCTTGGTCCGCGCTCGACGTGCATATGTCGCCGCCTCGAGCCCGGCTACGCACCCCTCGCCCACCGCCTTGGCTATCTGCCATGGTGGACCACAGATGTCTCCTGCAGCATAAAGGCCCGGCACATTGGTTTGCTGTTTTTCATCGGCCGCCACGAAGCGCATTGTATCGCTGTCTAGCGCAACCCCAAGTCCCGCTGCAAGCTCTATGGCGCCTTTGGCCCCCAGTTCGATGAAAACTCCGCCGGTTTCTATTTTTGTCCCATCGTCGAGCAAAACGGCCCGGACCTCACTGTCTCCAAGAATCCGGCTCACATGTCGCCCCATATGGACTTCCATTCTGCTGCTCTCGATCTGATAACGAAGGTGCTCCGATATTTCCAGAGCGTCGCAAACCAGATGAGTTTCGCCGGCGATCAGCAGCAGCTTCAGGGCGCCGGAAGCGGCCGCGCTGCCATTGCCGACGACGGTGACCACCTGATTTCGGTAAAAATTGGCATCGCAATCAACGCAGTAGCTGACCCCTTTGCCGAGCAGTTCCTTTTCTCCCGGAACGTTCAGGCGGTTGCGCGATACTCCCATGGCGAGAATTATCGCCCAGGTAAGCAGGGAATCTCCCGATTCGAGTCTTACGCTGAATCGGCCGTTTACCTCCTGTTCGATGTGAAGAACGTCCTCGTCAAGGAGGACCGCCCCGAACTTTTTTGCCTGATTTTTCCCCGAGTTGAGCATCTGCTCCCCTGAAATCGTCTCATCCATGCAGCAGTAATTTTCAATGTGAGCTTTATACAAAGCGCTGCCATGCACTTTTCCCAAAACTGCCACCCTGGCCCTGGTCCTGGCCGCATGCACGGCGGCCTGCAACCCGGCAGGACCGCTGCCCAGAATTACAACGTCAAATTCCGTCTCCACCACTTCTCCTTTCAGTGCTGTTGCCGGTTGTACTATCGCGCCCGAAAATGTATTGTAATAACTGATAGTCACAGGTTCAATCGGTGGGACTCACCCGGTACGGGGCCTTTCTTGCCCGCCGGAGCATGGGGACCCGTCTAAAGGAGAGCTGTAGTGGCCCTATGATGGTAACCGCGGCCCTGATATCATCGCAGGGGCGGCTCTTTGTGGCACAGCGGCCGCCCTGGAAAAAATTCGGGCTCCTGTGGGAATTTCCTGGAGGCAAGGTGGAACCCGGAGAAGGTCTGGAACAGTCGCTCGTTCGTGAAATAAAGGAAGAACTGTGCCTGGATATACGCGTGTGCGGCCTGTTTAAGAAAGTCTCCCAGCTGGAGCCTGACTTTACAATCGACCTTCACGCTTACTGGTGCGCAATCTGCGGGGGGACCCTCTGCCTCGCTGAGCATATTGCGTTCATGTGGGCGAACTTATCCGAACTGAAACAAATCGATTTCACTAAAGCAGACCGTCTTTTGATCCCATTTCTGGAAGGCCTTCCGGTGTTTCGCGATTTCTAGAGCCTAAATCGTTAAATTCCCGGTTTCATGCCGATATCCTATTGTATGAAACAAGTATGTAGATTATTTATTAAGGCTTTATCTATCTCTAGAACCAGAAGGACAAAACATAGAATGTCGAAAGAAAAAAGCGCCCCCGGCGCCGCACTCGGCTGGCTATCATCCCTTAAGCTTACGCTGGTTCTCTTTTTTGCCCTGGCCGTCGCTTCTGTGATAGGGACCCTTCTACCCCAGGAGATAAGCCTTCCCGAACTCAGAGAGCATTTTAGTCCCGTAGCGGCCTCTTTGATAAACTTTTTGGCGCTCAACAATCTCTACCATTCCATGTGGTTCAGGATTTTGCTCCTGCTGCTGTGCACAAACCTTGTCGCCTGCACGATAGAGAGGCTCCCAAAGACAATCCGCCTGATTCGAAGGTTCCAGGATCCCTTCGATTCGCAGAAGCTGTCCAGGTTTGGTCTGAGCAGCTCGATTGCCGCCGCTCTCCCCATCGAGCAGGCGCAATCTGTCGTTGAAAGTGCTGTGCGCGAAGCTTTCGGCCGGATGTGCCGGATAGAATCGGGGCGGGCAGGCGGGCTCGGTCCCTTTTGCGCCGTAAGTGAAACGGGACGATGGAGCACCCTGATGGTCTACGCGGTCCATCTAAGCGTGCTGATAGTTCTGGTTGGCGCCATGGCGGGGTCTTTCCTGGGGTTCAAGGGTGCAATGAACCTCACTGAAGGCGAAACTTCGGATAAAGTGATGCTCGCAGGAGCCGAAAGCGTTACTGAGCTTCCATTCGCAATGCGGTGCGACAAGTTCGAGGTTTCTTTCTACGATACGGGCGCGCCAAAGGAGTTTAAAAGCGATGTGGCCGTAATTGAAAATGGCAGCGAGGTGTTGAAGCGATCCATAATAGTAAACGACCCTCTTACCTACGAGGGGATCACTTTTTACCAGGCTTCATACGGGACGTCTCTTAAGGAGGCCAAAATCGAGCTTACCGAACCTGACTCAGGCAAAAAGATCGCTATGACCCTGCCCTTCCGGCAGCCTGTGACCATTCCCGGCACAAGCGATCAGCTCATGATAGACGAATATGAGGAAAACCTGATGCAAGTCGGGCAGGCAATCGAACTCGTCTATGCAAAACAGGGGCGCCAATCTTCGGCCCAGTGGATTCTGATCGACCGGCCTTATCACGGCAACAAAATCGAAAATTACCTGGTCCGGGTTACTCAAACCGATAAAGCAAGGTTTACCGGACTCCAGGTAAAAAAAGACCCCGGGATCTGGCTGGTGTGGGCCGGTTTTACACTGATGACCCTGGCCATAGGCCTGACGTTCTATTCGAGCCACAGGAAACTATGGGTCTGTATCGAACCCGATAAAAAGAGCAGGAAAACGATTGTTACCTTTGCCGGAAGAGCGAGCCGCAACACACAGGCATTCGAAGAAGAGTTCGAGGCGCTGCGCAGGGATCTCGAAAACCGGCTGAAAAATCCCCATGCCTCCCATGAGATAAGGGGGCACAAAACAGATAAAAAGGGCACTGAATGACCAGTTCTTTTCTGCTAAGCTTGACTACTTTCGCCTATCTTCTGTGTACGGTGCTGTACCTGGCCGGAACGATCTTTCGCTTCAAGCCTCTGCTTGTCGCCGGCACGATTGCGGGTGCTGCGACCCTGCTGATGCAGACGGCGGGCATCGGGTTGCGCTGGGTGGAATCCTACCGGATGGGCTATGGGCATGCGCCGCTTTCCAACATGTACGAATCGCTTGTTTTTGCATCCTGGGCTATAATGATTATCTACCTCGTGTTCGAGTTGCGCGTCAGGCAACGGGCCCTTGGGGTCTTTCCTGCACTGTTTTCCTTTCTGGCAATGGCGTATGCTTCTTTTTCAAAAGACATCGATTCAAAGATTCAGCCTCTCGTCCCCGCTCTCAAGAGCAACTGGCTCATTGCTCACGTAATGACCTGTTTTCTTGGCTACGCCTCATTTGCGGTATCCTTCGGGATCAGTTTGCTATACCTGATTAGGAAAAGATTTCCCGAAGATCCGAATCAGGACGGCGGCTTTATCGCTTTTTTGCCCGGCGCTTCCCAGCTTGAGTGGTTCAATTACCAACTGGTGCTGTTCGGGTTCTTGTGGCTTTCAGTCGGAATAATAACGGGGTCCGTCTGGGCCAATTCGGCCTGGGGCGCCTACTGGAGCTGGGACCCCAAGGAAACCTGGTCCCTTATAACCTGGTTCATATACGCCGCCCTGCTCCACGCCCGCAATCTGAAGGGCTGGAAGGGAGAAAGAGTGGCCTGGCTGTCAGTGATCGGTTTTGGGTGTGTCCTATTTACATATTTTGGGGTAAACTTTCTGTTGAGCGGGTTGCATAGCTACGCAAGATAAACTCTGGAGGGTCCCATGCTGAATATGACCGAAATGCTGCTTTTGCTTCTTGGTGTTGTCATTCTGGTGGGCGGTAAGAAGCTGCCCGAACTTGGAAGCGGCCTGGGGAAGGGAATCAGCGAATTTAAAAAAGCCATAGCCGGCGACAAACCGGAAGAAGATCAGAAACAGATCAAGGAAGACGAGACCAAGTCGGCAGATACAAAGCCGGGTGAGTCTAAGTAAGGGATATCGGGTTCAAGGAAGCATTCAGGGAGCAGTACATGTTTGGATTCGGTTTTGAACACCTCCTTGTGATTATGGTTGTCATCCTTTTGGTGGTCGGGCCCGACAAGCTGCCCGGTGTGGCCAGAGCTCTTGGACGCGGGTACGCCGAGTTCAAACGAACGATGGACGACTTGAAGAATACGATGGATCAGGACGACACGGTTCGCGGACTAAAAGAGGAATTCCGCTCGGCCCAGCGGGAGGTGAAGCTGAGAAAACATTTGGTTCAAAACATCCTCATGGATGAGGGGACCGCAATCAAAGCGCAGGTCTATGATGAACCAAAGAAAGCATTCGAAGCCGCCACGGTTGAAGGAAGCCCAAAACAAGCCCCCGCAATTGATCCCGGTGAGGCAGAAGATTCAGCCGCCGAGACCTCTTCGCCCAAGGCCGGCGAAATCAAACAGGAAAACTCATAAGTCTTATGCGCCCGTAGGACTTATTGCTTGTTAATTGGAATAGCTAAATGCCGGACGAACAAAGCAAGATGCCCCTGTTTCAGCATCTGGAGGAACTACGAACCAGGTTATTGATTTGCTGCCTAGCCGTAGGGATAGGATTTGTCGGCTGCTATTTTTTCAGCAGCAGGATCTTCGAGATCCTTATGAGGCCCTGGATCAACGCAATGCCTCCAGGGCAGCCCGCCAAGCTAATCTACACAGCGCCCCATGAGGCTTTTTTCGTCTATATGAAGGTGTCCTTTATCGCGGGGACAATTCTTGCCGCTCCGATAATTCTGTGGCAAATATGGAAATTTGTAGCTCCCGGCCTGTATGAAAACGAAAAGAGGTACATGCTGCCGGTTATTTTATCTTCCAGCTTATGTTTTATTTCCGGCGTTCTGTTTGGTTATTTCGTGGTCATCCCGGTAGCGTTTAAATTCTTTGCCTCCTTCTCATCCGAATACATAACCCCCATGTTGCGCACCACTGAGTATCTGGCGTTTGCCAATAAAATGCTTTTGTGCTTCGGTATTGCATTTCAACTGCCCGTATTCGCCTTCTTTCTTGCCAAGATGGGCGTGCTCAGCGCGGACTATTTGAAACGTAAGCGCAAGTGGGCCATAGTACTGGTTTTTGTTGCCGCTGCGGTGCTTACCCCAAGTCCCGACATCGTATCTCAGCTCTTAATGGCGATGCCGCTGCTGGTCCTTTATGAGGCGAGCGTGTGGATCGTCCATTTCTTCGGAGGAAAACCATTTAACGCCGCTAAAGAAACAGGTGAGTAGATGTCAATCCCTGGAGTTGATCCGATTGTGGTAATCGCCACAAAAAACAGAGGAAAATCTGCGGAGATTAAAGGCATGCTCAAGGATTTCCCTGTTCTGCTCAAGGACTTGAACGATTTTGGCCCGATTGCCGAGCCGGTCGAAGACGGTGCTACCTTCGAAGAAAACGCCTACAAGAAATCGAGCTTTACGGCCAGGGTCCTCGGTCTGCCGGCCCTTGCCGACGATTCCGGGCTTGAGGTGCAGGCGCTGGCAGGCGCCCCCGGTATCCATTCCGCCCGTTATGCGGGGCCTGGGGCAACCGATTCAGACAATAACTTAAAACTTTTGAAAGCGCTCTCCGGCAAAGCAAACCGCAAAGCCAGGTTTTGCTGCGTATTGTCCCTGGCTGTGCCTTCCGGCGCCGCCCTGACCTATGAAGCCTTCTGTGAAGGGCTGGTTCTGGACTCGACGCGAGGCGATCACGGGTTCGGCTACGATCCGCTTTTCCTCTATCCTCAGATGGGTAAGACTTTTGCTGAAATGAGCACGGAGCAGAAGTTGACAGTCTCCCATAGAGGGCTCGCGCTGCGCGAACTTAAAAACGAGTTCGAAAAGATCCTCCAGTGGCTCCAGCTCAGACAGGCCGAAGAGGAGATGCGGCGAGGCGCCAACGTGATGTGCTGCGATAAGTGAATGGCGGATCATGTCCAATTCACGGTCGAAAGCCCGGGCACTCTCTCGAATTCGTTCAGATTATTTGTGACCAGCGTCAGCGACATGCTTCGTGCATGAGCAGCAATGAGCAGGTCCATTGCTCCAATCAAATTGCCGTTCCTCTTGAGGTGCGCTCTGATGTCGCCATAGTGGGAAGCGGCTTGATCATTGAAAGAGCATATTTCAAACGGGGCGAAAAATTTCACCAACGTCTGCCGATTCTTTTCCGGATTTCTGCTTTTCGAAGCCCCGTACTCCAGTTCACAAACGGTGATCGCAGAGATTACAAGATCAGAAGGACTGAACTCCTTCACCTTTTGGACGACCCCGGCAGGACGATTCTTAATGGTGTAAATACAGATGTTCGTATCCAACATGAAGAGCATCACCAATCCTCCCTGTCTGCCAGGGGGGGCTGGTGTCTTTTCCCTTCCATATAATCTTTAGTGAACTCTCCAAGGCTCTGCTCGAACATCTCCCATGGTTCATCCTTCGGAATAAGAATCACGCCGCGTCCAGCCTTTTTGATATAAACTTCATCCCCGCCAAACTGGAACTCCTTTGGAAGACGGACTGCCTGACTATTGCCGCTTTTAAAAACTTTCGCCGATTTCATGACACATCTCCTGCAAATATATACTTAAGGTATATACTAATCGGGAGAGGCGCCTCAGTCAAGCCGGATTTCATCCTGATCGCCCGAAGTACGCAGTGGGTTGTTTTATTTTCGTCGGAGGGAAGTCACTGTTGCTGCAACCCATGCCAGTTCATATAAAGTGTTTTCATCCGCTGGTACCGTTCGTATCCGAGCAGCTTTCTCACTTCCAGCGAATAGCTGAACCGGGTTGCGGCCAGAAGGGTCCGGGTGCTTTCCAGTTTTGTCATCTTGGTGATTGCAGATGTTTCGTTCAGGTGTTCCTGATCGACTGCCTTTAAGAGTTCGGCTCTCTCCTGTTCCATTAGCGTTTTAAGTTCGGCAAGCCTGTTGCGGTTGTAATCGAAGAGCTTGTCCAACTCGTCTTGCTCCTTCTCGGTAATGCTCAACTGATCCGCAAAATAGGGCAGGTGCCACCACCTCCCCGGGGGAATCTCCTTTGCCCGGCAAATCGCCGGAAAAAGAAAAAGCACAATCGCGGCCAGTATTGCCAATGACTTGTTAAGCATTTCGTGATCCGCCGTCATGGCCCACACTATCGTCATTCATCGCGCCAGGGGTCTGGATGTCCCTTTCGTCATCACCGGGGTCCCCGATACCCACATAGAAGCCGGGCAAAGGGTTTTCCTCGAGTTTTTCAATTTCGGTCATGAACTTTTCGTCCTGGAGCATCTCCCGGTAGACCACTTCCTGCGTATACAGCCTGTCCCTTTTAAGCGTCAGGGGGCTTAGAAGAAGGGCAAGGATCAGTGCGAAAGCCAGGCCCATACCGAATGCGGGACGGATTTTCCAAGCCGGCCTCAGTACGGCGGCGCCCTTTTGCCAGACCCTCGGCTTCCTGAAGTCTAAAGGCGCCTCGCCGCGTGAAATGTGTCCGAACCGCGCAAGCCTGCCTTGAAGCGCTTCCTTTTGAGCGCGGCAGTCGGGGCACTCTAACAGATGGCTGCGCAGTGCTCCATCCATGCCTCTTTCGTCTGTCACGGCCTCGATAATCTGTTTTTCATCAAGATGGCTGATTTTTTTCACCTGGCCGTTCTCCTTGCAAAAAATCGCTCAAGGCCGCATCCTCTTTAAATTTTGAGATCGCGCGGTAGAGGTGCGTCTTGACAGCGCTCTCGCTCCTTTTTAGTGTCTGAGCTATTTCCCTGAGATTGAGCTCCTCGACAAACTTCAGGAAAAAAACCTCTCTTTCCATCCGGGAAAACCGCTTAGATAACTGGTTGACGTGCGACCAGAATTCCTTTCGAAGAACTGTGTCAAGCGCTCCCGGATTGTGGTGCGGCTCAACGTCCGCCACATCGGTATCCTCCCTGTGCTCGGTTATTCCCAAAAAAGCCAGAAACTTGTTTTTCCGGCGAAAATCGTGCACCCGGTTTAGCGCTATTTTGTAAAGCCACGGCCGGAACCTGTCCGAATCCTTTAGCTGGGGCAGGTATTTGAACGCGGCCATGAAGATATCCTGCACCAGATCCTCAGAATCGATCTTGGACCTGATGCGAAAAAACACCAAACGGAAAATCTCGTCCTGATGGAGTACGATTATCTCGTCGAAGGCATTCCTGTCTCCCCCCCGGGCCCTTTCTACAAGCACCGAAACTTGAGCGGACTGCGTGGAGGAGACTCTTGGTTCAAGATCTTCCGTAGTATTCATTCTGAATAGAACACACCTTGTCGCCTATGAGATCTTATCGCCCTGTATTCTATTCATTATGATCTACTTTAAAGACTTATCAAACAGCCAAATCCAGGTAATCGACTTTCCATGTTCACTTAAGATAACGAATGAGACACGGAATTAGTTTACAAATCACGGTTTTTTATTCAAAAGGGGAAATGGACCAATGAGTGAGTGTGAGGCCTGTTGTTGCTTATCCGCTCTATGCGCACATGGGGCTGGATTTTTGCCCGGAAGGGATTGCATAACACAGCCTGGTATATCTGGTCTTTGTTGCGGAAGCTATAGGGCTTATCGTGCAGCAATGAAGACATCTCCATCACGGTAAACCCACGTCCGGTGTTAGGCGCTCTGTTGGATGTTCGGCCTCCAGCGTAGACATGATGGCTTCAGGTAGATTGACTATCCGGCAGGCTGTGACGGCTGCAGGATCACACGCCCGTTGCCCCGGCCGGGGGTTTTCCGTCCACATCCCGCTTACTCGTAGACCTTTTCCTCCCTGTCGGCAGCACACTGGGCGTCCATCTCGTGGTCGCGGAGGGCGCCGTTGGCCTTGAGTTCGGCGTATTCGCCGTACCACTCGTGGGCGGTGATCATGCTCATGACTTCGTTGGTGCCGGTCCAGATGCTGGCCAGTTGCAGGTCGCGCACGATGCGCTCCACCGGGAAGACGTTGGTGTAGCCTATGCCGCCCATCACCTGCATGGCGTGTCGGGCGGCCTGCTGGCAGGACTCGGTGACGAACTTCTTGGTCTGGCTCACCAGCCGGCGCAGGCGATTCATAGGGACGCCCGCGTCCACCGCCCTGGCCGTGGCATATACCATGGCCCGGCTGGCATCCAGCAGGGTTGCGGCCTCAGCCACCTGGAAGCTGACGCCTTGGAACTGGTTGATGGGCTGGCCGAAGGCCTTGCGCCGGGTGGTGTAGCCGGTGGCCACCTCCAGGGCGGGGCGCGCCGCGCCGATGGTCATGGCCGCGGTGCCAAGGCGCTCGGGGATCATCATGGTGTTGAAGACATCCAGTGCGCCGTTCAATCGGCCCACAATGTTGACCCCTGGCACACGGGCCTCGCGGAAGACAACGCGCCCGGCCCCGCCGCCCCGGCAGCCCATGAGGCCGTAGAGGTATTCCACGGTGACGCCAGGGCCCTTGTCCACGAGAAAGCAGGTCAGCCCCTGGTGGGGTTTGGCCTGGGAGTCGGTGCGGGCGTAGACCAGGAAGTAGTCCGCCGCCTCGGCGCCCACTATGAAGCGCTTCTGGCCGGTCAGTAGATAGTCGTCTCCGTCGGCTACGGCCTGGGTGGTGGTGCCGAAAAAGTCGCTGCCGCCCCGGGGCTCGGTCAGGCATTCGGCGGCGAAGATCTTGCCGGCCAATAGCGGCTTGACGTAGCGCTCCTTCTGCTCGTTGGTACCGTGCAGGACGATGGCGTCGCAGACCAGCTCCGCGCCCACACCGAAGACGCAGGCAAAGATATAGCCCAGCACGCCAACCTCCTCCATGACCATGCAGGTGCTAACCCAGTCCATGGCACGCCCGCCCCACTGTTCGGGATAGCGGCACCCCAGGAGGTTGCGGCGGCCGGCCTCGGTCAGGAACTCCTTGGGGAACTGGAGCTTGTCCTGGTCCATGTCCAGGATCATCTGGCGGGGGACCCACTTGACCAGCTCGCGCACCTCGTCGCACAGCTTGACCTGTTCCTTGCTCAGCAGAAAGTCGAACATAACATCTCCTCGCGCAGCTTGTACTTCATGACCTTGCCCGTGGGAGTGCGGGGCAACGCTTCCACCAGTTTGAACTCGCGGGGTATCTTGTATTTGGCCAGGCGGGCCGCCAGGTGCTCCTTGAGCGCTTCTTCGCTGAGGCTGGAGTCCTTGGCCGGCACCACCATGGCCACCACGGTCTGGCCCCACTCGGGATGCGGCTTGCCGATCACCGCCGCCTCCACCACCTGCGGGTGAGAGGCCAGGGCGTCCTCCACCTCCTTGGAATAGACGTTCTCGCCGCCGGTGATGATAATGTCCTTGGTCCGGTCGACGATGTAGAGATAGCCTGCCTCGTCCACTCTGGCCACGTCGCCCGTCTTGTACCAGTCGTCACTGAAAGCAGCTCGGGTGGCGGCCTCGTCCTTGAAGTAGCCCTCCATCATGCTGTCTGCCTTGAGCCATATTTCCCCAGTCTCGCCTGGGCCGGCCTGGGAGCCGTCGCTCTTGACCACCCGGATGTCGGCCCCGGGCAGGGCGGTGCGGCCGATGGAACCGGCGCGCTCGATCTGCTCCTCCGGAAAAAGGGTGGCGCCGGTGGGGCCGGACTCGGTCATGCCGTAAACTTGGTAGAACCTGTCGCTCTTGTAGGCGACTATGAGCCGCCGGGCCACGTCAGCTGCAATGGGTCCGCCGCCGTATATCCAGCAGCGCATGGATGAGAGATCGAAGTCGGCGAAGGTGGGGATCATCTGCAAGGGCGCCAGATAGGAGACGGGCGGGCCAAAGTAGACGGTACATCTCTCGTCCTGCACGGCGTGCAGTAAGTGCAGGGGGTGGTACTCGCGCAGGAGCACGGTGGTCGCGCCCATGTAGAGCGCCCCGATGAACCAGTTGTTGAGCGGCGAGGAGTGCCAGATGGGCATGGCCATGAGGAGGCGGTCGTGCTGGTCCATCTTCATGGCCATGGCCCCGGTGATGCCGGCCATGACCACATTCTGGTGGGTGTGCAGGCAGCCCTTGGGCTTGCCGGTGGTGCCGGAGGTATAGAGGATCTCGGCCAGATCATGCTCCTCCAGCGGCGCCGGCCGGGGCTGGGGCGCGTCGGCCAACAGGGCGTCGAAGTGAGGGACTCCTGCCACGGCGGTGTCCAGACTGGCCTTCTTGCCCGCATGGGCCAGCTTCTCGGCCACCGGGGCTAACGCGCCGTCGTAGAGGTAGACCTTGGCCTCGCTGTGGCCCAGGATGTAGTCCACCTCAGGGGCCATGAGCTTGTGGTTGATGGGCACCACCGCCGCGCCGCACAGTTGCCCTCCGAAGAAGGCGTAGACGAATGCCGGGGTATTCAAGCTCATGATGGCCACCTTGTCGCCCTTGGCTACTCCCCAGGACTGCAAAAGTCCCGCGGCGCGGACGGCGGCCTGGGCCACCTGGGCATAGGTGATGCCCTGGCCACCCTGGCGCAGGCAGTCACGGTCGGCGAATTTGTGGGCGTTGCGCTGAAGCAGATCCACCAGGTTCATAATTCACTCTCCCTTTCGAGTTGCCGCAACCTCGCCTGAAGTTTGAGCTTGACCATGTGCAGGTCGCGTTTGATCTCATTCAGTTCCGCCTGACGTTTGGCGATCTCCTTCAGAGTGCGCTCGCCATAGGCCAGCTCTCTTTCGATCTGCCCCACCTCGTCCGGGGGGTCGTCGGCGGGGCCGATCATCTCGGCGATCTCCTCCAGGGTGTAGCCAAGGCGCCGCCCGCGCAGGACCAGCTTGAGGCGGGCGCGGTCGCTATGGCTGTACAGGCGGTGGTTGCGGCTGGAGCGCCGGGGGTTGATGAGGAGCTTCTCCTCGTAGAAGCGAATGGTACGGGGAGTTATGTCCAGTTCGCCGGCAAGATCGGAGATGGTGTAGTGGCTCTCCCCCTCCTCGCCGCTTTTCTTATTGGTCATTGCCCGGCATTCCTGCAGTTGAAGTTAACGTTAAGAGTATGTGCCGGAGCCCATGCTGTCAAAACATTTTTACAACATTTATAGATAGGTTTCTGTTCCGATTTTTTGGCATTAGAGGTATTTTCTTCGCAGGAAGCAAATCGAGGGCGCGCGTGGAGGCTTACCCTAAAGTGTGAAGGGTGAAGTTCCGGGTAAACGCCTCGCGGAGCGTGGACAAAGGAACAGATTATTTTCACTCTTCACCCATACTTGTGCCGCCGGGGCGGATGACCTCAAAAACGATGTGTGCGGGAAGTCTAAGATGAGCGCTGCGTATATCAAAGCATATCGGAGCGGACGGCTTGAAGAAGCACTGAGGCGCGCCTCCCGATGGATGAAGAAGTGCACTCTGTGTCCGCGCATGTGCAGGGTTGACCGAATGGCCGGCGAAACAGGCTTTTGCAGGACGGGCAAACTTGCCGTGGTGGCCAGCTACGGGCCCCATTACGGCGAGGAACGGCCCCTTGTGGGCAGCCGTGGCTCAGGGACTATTTTTTTCTCGCACTGCAACCTTTTCTGTGATTTTTGCCAGAACTTCGACATAAGCCACGGCGGAGAGGGAAAGCCGGTTGGTCCGGAAGATCTGGCCGAAATCATGCTCACTCTTCAAAAAAATGGCTGCCACAACATAAATTTTGTCACCCCCTCGCATGTGATTCAGCCCATTATCGAGGCGGTTGCAATAGGTGTCGAAAAGGGGCTGCAAGTACCGCTTGTCTATAATTGCGGTGGATATGAGCGGGTTGCGGCGTTAAGACTTTTGGACGGAATTATCGATATTTATATGCCGGATTTCAAGTTCTGGGACCCCGGAGAGGCGAGGGAACTATGCAACGCGCCGGACTACCCCGAACGGGCGCGTGAAGCCATTCGGGAGATGCATAGGCAGGTGGGTGACCTGGTTTTGGATGGTAGAGGACTGGCTCAAAGGGGCCTTCTGGTGAGGCATCTCGTAATGCCAAAAGGCCTTTCCGGGACGGCTGAAATTGCCGATTTCATAGCCACGCGGATCTCGGCTCAGACCTACATAAACATTATGGACCAGTACCACCCCTGCGGCAGGGCTCTGTCGAACAACACGATAAACCGAAGAATCACTTCAGCAGAGTTCCGGCAGGCGCTGGATGCGGCCTTAAAAGCGGGCCTCACTCGCCTGGATGACCGGTACAAGTTGAAGGAATATATTAATTAGATTAGCATATGGCGCTCGGGAGCAAAATCCCATATCATACATTTTACGTATAGGACCTCCAGGCTCCGCCAAGTGCACCGTGCGCGCAACTCCATGCGCGCCGGGAAACCTGGACAACAGCGCCTGCGCCTTTGAGGGAGACACATCGATGGGGATGCCGCAATGATAATTGGTTTTTTGAGAATCTGTTTGATCTTTTTGCTCATATGTAGCATTCAGCCCTTCCCGGCCCTAGCCCAGGGACCGATGCATGTCGCCGTCAGTATTCTTCCTCAGCGGTATTTTGTGGAGAAGATTGGAGGACAATTCGTCGAAGTTGAGGTAATGGTCCCTCCCGGGGCAACGCCGGAAACATACGAACCCAGGCCCGGGCAAATGTCTGCGCTGAACAGGTCCGGGATTTACTTCGCCTGTGGAGTTCCGTTCGAAACTACTTGGCTCCCTAAAATCATTTCCGTAAACCCAAAAATTCTGGTGATACACACCGAAAAAGATATTAAAAAAAGGTCGCTTGAGGCCCATTGGCATCCCGGCGAGGATACCAAACCGCATAGCGGCAGCTCTCATGGAGAAACAGGCGACCCTCACATCTGGCTATCGCCGCCTCTGGTGATCCTCCAGGCTCGGACAATCTTTGAAGCCCTTGCCTCGTCCGATCCGCAGAACCGCGCCTCTTACGAGACCAATTACAAGGAATTCGTTTCCGAGTTGGTTGAGTTGGACCTTTACCTTTCCCGCCTGTTTGGTGCAGGGGCAAAATCTGGCTCTTTCATGGTTTTTCATCCCGCCTGGGGCTACTTTGCCGACGCATACGGGCTCGAGCAGATGCCGGTGGAAGTTGAAGGAAAGGAGCCGAAGGCAAGAGATCTCGATGATTTCATAAAACGCGCTCGCGAGCTTGGAGCAAAAGCCATATTCGTTCAGCCGCAATATTCGCCCAAGACCGCCCAGACCATAGCAGACGCGGTTGGGGGCACCTTGGTCCAGGCCGACGACCTGGCGCCCGACTGGGAGAAAAACCTCGTGCAGGTGGCCGGGCAGATTTCAGCCACTCTTGGCAGGCAATAGGGAGAGATCGGATATGCCCGTTTCGGCTATTGAGTTGCACAATATTTCGTTTTTCTATAACAGCGATCCCATCTTGACGGACGTCAACCTGAGCGTGGAGGAGCAGGATTTCCTGGCAATAATCGGACCTAACGGCAGTGGCAAGACCACCCTGCTAAAGATCATCCTGGGCATTTTGAACCCCGCGCAGGGAACCGTGAGAGTTTTCGGCAAGACTCCTATGGGAGCCGCCGGACTGCTTGGGTATGTCCCGCAGAATACGGGGCTTAACAAGGATTTCCCTATTTCCGTTCAGGATGTTGCGCTTATGGGCAGGCTCGGCCGCAGAGGACGTGACCGCCTATACACTTCCGAAGACAGGGCCCTTGCAAGACGGGTATTGGAACAAGTTGGAATGTGGGAGTACCGGGACCGGCCAATCGGCAAGCTCTCCGGCGGCCAGAGACAGCGGGTGCTGATTGCCCGGGCGCTTACCGTCGAACCGAAAATCCTGCTCATGGACGAGCCTACCGCCAGCGTGGACGCGCAGTTCCAAACCGACCTCTATGACCTGCTAAAAGAATTGAACACTGCGATCACCATTGTCGTGGTGAGCCACGACATGAGCGTACTATCCGGCTACATCAACTCGGTCGCCTGCCTCAATCGGACCCTTTACCATCACGAATCGGGCGAAATCACTGAAGAGGTGCTGCATTCAGCCTACCAATGCCCCGTTGATCTCATAGCCCATGGCGGGGTGCCTCATCGCGTTCTGCGCAAGCACGACCACGAGGACTGCTAAGAAATGCTCGATGCCTTCCAATCCGAATTCATGCGCAACGCTCTCCTTGCCGGATTGCTTGCCAGTGTGGCTTGCGGGATCATAGGAACGCTTGTCGTGGTAAACCGGATCGTTTTCATCTCGGGTGGAATCGCTCACGCCGCTTACGGCGGCATCGGATTGGCCATTTTTTTTGGGATTGCGCCGCTTGCCGGGGCGGTCGGGTTTGCACTGGTGATCGCGATGATCATGTCCGCCGTCACGCTGAAAAACAAGCAGAGGGCCGATACGGTCGTAGGGGTCTTGTGGGCCGTGGGGATGGCCCTGGGAATCATAATGATCGACCTCACGCCGGGATATAATGCGGACCTGATGAGCTACCTGTTCGGGAGCATTCTGGCCGTGCCGCGCGCCGATATAGTGATGATGGCCCTGGTTGACCTTGGGGTGCTGGTAATTGTGGGGTCGCTCTACAACAGCTTCCTTGCCATGTCCTTCGACGAGGAATTCGCGAAGGCCATGGGGGTCCGGGTTGCAGTGCTCTACTACGTTCTGCTCGGCATGATCGCGCTTTCGGTAATCATGCTAATTCGAATTGTGGGCCTGGTTTTGGTTATTGCTCTTCTAACCATCCCGCCATTCATAGCCGAAAAATTCTGCCGCTCCCTCAAAGCGATGATGATAACCTCGGTATTTCTTAACTTTTTCGTTTCACTTGTCGGCTTGTGGTTTTCTTACAGATTTAACCTTACCTCGGGAGCGACCATAATAATGGTTGCAGCAGCCTTTTTTTTCGCTTCGCTGGTCTATGAGCGGGTGCGGAGCCATCTCGGCGGGGCTTAGCTCCAACCAGCAGCCGGCATCTCCGTAGAGTCACCCAAGGTATGCAGCAATCATCCCCTCATCCAACAGTTAGTTACTCACAAGTTATATGCGTGTTTTCCTTAAATCAAGCTAACCTGCTCGGTAACAGATGCAATGGAGTTTTCATTGATTTCTGTAGATGTTGGTTCTAGAGGGAGTGGAATTATATATCGTGCGCTCAGGATGTCGGGCTTGCCGATGAGCGGAAAAGTGTGCGAGAGATCTTTGAGAATTCAGGGCCGCACTTCCTGAAATGTGAGTTCTTCATGCGCGCCCCTTCTCACGAGAACCTGGAAATCCTGGAACTGTTGCAGATAACGGTAACGCTGCTTAGGAACATTGCGAAGGCGGCTATCAGCGGATTTAGAATGCCTGCGGCTGCAAGTGGAATCCCAAAAAGATTATAGAAGAAGGAAAAGAAGAGATTCTGCCTGGTGATTTTGAAGGAAAAGCGGGAAAGATCGAGCAGTTCGGATATCTTTAGCAGATCGTCTCCCAGAACTGCCGCATCGGAGCATTCCCGGATCAGGTTTGCGCCTGCTCCAAGCGTTATTCCAATGTCTGAGCGGGCGAGGGCCGCCGCATCGTTTATTCCGTCGCCGGCCATTGCAACTCGTTTCCCCTCCGCCTGTAAGTCTTCAATTATCCTGACCTTATCCTGCGGGCGCCTTTGACCGGCGAACCTGTCCGCTCCCGCTTTAAGCGCGAGGGTCCGAGTGGTTTGCTCCGAATCCCCCGAGACTATCCATACCGAGATGCCCTGGGCGCGGAGCCGGGATACGATTTCGGGCGCATTGTCCCTGAGCCTGTCGCCAAAAACAAAAAACCCTCTGACGGCGCCGTCCCAGGCGAAAAAGACTATTGTCGATCCATCGGTTTCAAAAGCGTTCGCCTGGTCCTGGAACACATCCGAAAGTTGCAGCCCATAGTGGAGCATCAGCTGCCGGGAACCGGCGATCACCTCGCCGGACAGTGTCAGAGCGATTATCCCCAGCCCCTCCCTGGCTTCGAAAGACAGGACCTCATCGAGTTCCATAGCGCGAAGGCGCGCAACCTTCACGATCTCGCGAGCCAGGAAATGATCCGATTTGACTTCCGCCGAGGCGACCCGCCGCAGGGCTTCATCGGCGTTTGCGTCCAGTGTGACTGTCTCGCGCAAAATGTAGCTGCCTTCGGTCAGTGTCCCTGTTTTATCGAAAATCATCACGTCCAGGCGGTCGGCTCGTTCGAGGGCGGCCGGGTTGCGGATGAGTATGCCGGAGGCGCGCGCCCTGGCGATTGCTGCGACCCTGGCAAGAGGAGTGGCTATTCCGAGAGCGCAGGGACATGTTATGACGAGTACGGTTAACGCCCGCAAGACAGCTTCGCCCACCGGCGCAGAGGAGGCGAGAAGAAAGATCAGTATGCAAGCCGAGAGCGCCAGCACGGCCGGGACCAGTACCCGCATGAGGCGGTCTGCGAACAGTTCGAATCGGTTCTTGGTGGAAAGCGCTTCCTGAATCAATGTAATCAACTGGGTGAGGGAACTCTCGCTACCCGCACGGTCAGCCTGAAATTTCGCCTCTCCATTCAGCACGAGCGATCCGGCAGACACCTCGTCTCCGGGTCTCTTCGTTACCGGGCGTGATTCCCCGGTTATTACGGATTCGTCCAGAACGGCCTCCCCTGAAAGGATACGTCCGTCAACCGGTAAGCGCTCGCCGGGAAAGACCATGAACAAATCGCCCATGGAAACCTTGTCGGACGCCGTCCAGATTTCCCTGCCGTCCTTTGAGATTCGGGCCTTCCCTCTCGCCGCGTGAAAAAGCGCGGTGAGCGTACCGGAAATTTTCTCCTTTGCCCGAATTTCGATGAATCTTCCGAGCAAAACAAGTGTGACGAGCATCGAGGCAGTATCGAAATATACATGAAGGCTTCCCCGCAAAGTCGCCGCAACGCTGTAAAAATAAGCCGAGAGCACGCCGGCCGCTATGAGCGTGTCCATGGTGGCGCTCAGATGCCGGATGCTCCGAAAAGCATTGCACAGGATCGGCCAGCCTGCATAGAAAACGACGGGTGAGGCGATCACCCAGAGCGTATATGAAAAAAGCGCCGTTCCCTCTCGTCCGATCTGTTCGAAAAAACCGGCCCACAGAGCAAATGTGATCATCATTATGTTCATGCTGAGGATCGCTGAAATCCCCAGCCTGACGACAAGATTTCTGCTTTGGCCGGAATCGGGCGGGGATTCGGCCGGAGAGGCCCTGTAGCCCAGCCGGGAGATGCTCTCCATGATAGTTTCGGGCTGGACGAGATGGGGCATGTACCTGATGCGGGCTATGTCCGAAAAAAAGAAGATGCCGGCGCTCAGCACTCCGTCCATTTTGCGCACAAGATGCTCGATGAGCCACGCACAGGCTACGCACCACATTCCTTCGATCCGGATGGAAAGCTCCTCCGATAGTCCCTCCTCGATGAGGGCAGCGGTTGGACCGCCAGCCGGGTCGCCCGCTGCCATCGGTTGCGGACCGTCGAGGTGCTGACCCGGGCCGGTGGGCCCGGCGGGGTCAGGCCTGGATAACGGAGCGTTTTTGTCTTCGGCCTGTCCCGTTGGAATGAGGCCCGCTGAAACGCAAGCCCTGTAGAGATCGGTATTCCGGTAATCGTCGGTGATACCGCCGGGGGCGTTGTAGAGAACCTGGAAGACATACATGCAGCCCAGGCAGCAAAAATGCACCGTCATGCCCGCAACCGGCTGAGAAATATTCGAACTTCCCGCCGGAAGACCGCACAGGTGGCACATCTTTCTCCATCTGTAATTAGACACTCCGCGAGGTGTAGAGTTCATAATCCTGTGAATCCTGTCTACGCGGTTTTTGTCTCTGCGCGCTCTGCGTCTCTGGGGTTAATTCAAGTCATGGTGAGCCGGTTTGGACAATAACTCGACTACCGAACGATGTCAAAGAGTCGCAAGGTCAAAAAAAACCTAACAAAACGCGAATCATTGTTTCACCAGCTCGTCCAAACTTCCAGCCAGCCGTTGTAAATATCTTGGGTTATGCTATATTTGCCATCCACTACAGAACAGAAACCAAGAACTCAAGCAGAACGATCGAGGGGCGGTTGTGTTCCCCATCGACGGGAGCAAGAAGGTTTTCGAGCAGAGGAGTTCCCATGAGATTGCGTAAGATACTCATGTTGCCCGCCGTTGTCTCAATTTCGGCCGTTTTTGCATTCGGCTGCTTTGCCCAGCAGGACGACAGCCAGGTAAACGATAAAGTCCGCGAGCTCCAGGAACAATATCGCCGCCTGTTGAAAGACGAATACAATCCTTCGACCATCGAGCCGAAAGTGAACGGCAAGCCTTCGTTCGGCGCCGGGTCGAGCGGGCTGAAGAGTTCGAAAAAGAAGGGCAAAAAATCAGCACAGAGAAAATCCGGGAAGAAAAAATCAAGGCTCGCTTCAAAAAAAACCGGGAAAAAGAAAACTTCAGCTAAAACCTCGGCACCAAAGGGATCAAAGTCCTCCAAGGCTGCGACCGGCAAAGGCGCCAAGTCGTCCAAAAAAGGTGCAAAAGCTGCCGGGAAGAGCGCAAAAAAAGCGAGCAAGCCTTCGGGTTCGCAGAAAGAAAAAAAGTCTGGCAAGAAGAGCACCGCAAAGAAAAACTCAACGGCAAAGTCCGGCACAACCGGCAGCGAGAAAAAAAATAATAAAAAATGATTTTGAGCAAATTCTTGATTTGTATATTTTAAATTTTCTCCTTAGAATGGGTGGCGTGATTGACCCTTCTCTCAAGGGGGCGGCATTATTTTCGCAGGAGGAAAGGAGAATTAGAATATGAAAGGTAAGGTTCTTTCAATCATCACCGCTATTTTATTTGGGGCGACAATGATGGCATCCCCTATCGTGTTTGCGGCAGGGGACGACACGACGGGGGCAGCCGGCACGGAAGAAAAGGCGCCGGCGAAAAAGAAGTCAGCCAAGGCAAAGAAAACGACCAAAAAAGCAACTACTAAGAAAACCAGCAAGAAGAAAACCAGCAAGAAGAAAACCAGCAAGAAGAAGACCAGCAAGAAGAAGGAAGAAGCCGCACCTGAAACAACGGAATAATTTGGGGCAGGCAGCATGCCGCCTCCTTGAGAGATCGTCGAAAATCAGGGCTATGCAAAACCTGCCATTCGATTCGGAATCGAAGGCAGGTTTTGTTTTTTTGCTGCAAGGATTTGCCGCAGGCTCTATGAGGTGCTGCGACCTGTGGAGTGCAGCGCGCGCATAGCCTGCCCCGGACCCGATCCGGAGGCATGCTCCTAGAGTGGTTCCACCATGCGCCCGAATGCCGGTGCGATTATCTCAAATTGTTGGGGTATAAGGGTGCGCAGGTCCATAATGAAATGATCGGATTCGATTCTCCCTATGATGGGAGGATCGTTTTGGCGAAGGAATTCCTCGATTTGGTTCGGGCTGAAATCGCCGGATTGGACTGCCACAACAAAAGTTGGCAAGTCCTGGGCAGGAAGACAACCACCGCCCACCTGTGAAAAGCCCCGACGGACTTCGACCCGGAGCGCTGCTTTGCGGTCCGCCCCTCGAATGGCTGAGGCGAGCTGTTCTGCACGACCGTTCAATTCTTCTGGAGAAAGGGCTATCATCGCGAGCGTTGGAATTTTCTCCAATGCCTGCCGCTGGTCTCTGTATAGCCTCAAAGTCGCTTCGAGGGCGGCCAGCGTCATTTTGTCAACCCGCAGGGCGCGCGTGATTGGATTTTTCCTGCACCTTTCGATCAGGTCCTTCCTGCCGACTATGATGCCAGCCTGGGGACCTCCGAGCAACTTGTCGCCACTGAAGGTGACCAGATCGGCGCCTGCCCGGACGGTCTCCTGCACCGTTATTTCGCCGTGTAGTCCAAACGGGGTCAAATTGATGAAGCATCCGCTTCCGAGGTCTTCCACGACCGGCAGCTCGCGTTCGCGTCCCAGGGTTGCCAATTCGTTTAGCGGAACCTCTTTGGTAAAGCCCACTATCCTGTAATTGCTGGTATGCACCTTCATGAGCAGGGCGGTCTGGTCGGTAATGGCAGACACATAATCCTTGAGGTGCGTGCGGTTGGTTGTGCCCACCTCTCTTAGTATTGCGCCGCTTGAGTTCATTACGTCCGGAATCCGGAAAGATCCCCCGATTTCGACCAACTGCCCTCTGGAGACCACAACCTCGCGGCCCATGGCGAGCGTGTTTAGAACCAGGAAGACCGCTCCCGCGTTGTTATTTACGACCAGTGCGGCTTGAGCGCCGGTCAGTTCACGAAGGATCGCCTCGGCGTGAACGTGTCTGGATCCCCGTTCGCCCGACTGGAGATCGTATTCGAGGTTGCTGTAGCCACGGCAAATTGTCTGAAGTCTCGCGAGGGCTTCATCCGCAAGAAGGGAGCGGCCGAGGTTTGTGTGAATAACTATTCCGGTTGCGTTTACAACCGGGCGCAGGGTAAAAGCCGCAAGTCGATCCGCGCGCTCTGCTATCGAGCGGGCAAGCTCAGAGAGATCTATTGCTGATGCAGACCCTGGGGATTGCAATATCCGTTTTCTGGTCTCATCGAGTTCCTCGCGTATTGCATCCAGGACCAGTTTGCGTGGATGGCGGGAGAGCGCATCCCGGACAGCTTCCATTTCCAGGACGGCGTCTACGCCCGGTATTTGCCTTAGGTATTCTTGTGCCTGATTTTCGTCCATTATTTGCCTCGAAAGTTTTATTGTCTCATGGATGTTTGCGGATGGATACTAATTCGTGCAACATTGCGCAACCAGGGAGTTGATCGCGCGCATGGCGCGCTGCTAGAGTAAAGGCAATTTGTGTTTCCGGATCAAGAGTGAATCATGTGTGGTATAATTAAAATTTGATTAGATAATCGCGGGCGTGGCCCCGTTCCTGCGAGTTCCGCAGGGCCCCCTCGGGGTTAGCCCAATTCTTTTGTACCAGAATCTTTAAGGATTTTCGGCAAAATAATGACATTCCCCGAATCTCGAGAAGCGCATTTTGAATTATCTGAAGAGCGAATTGCCGGACCGGATTTCAAATCCGCATCCACAGAGGTCGTTTCGTTCTTGAGGAAGTCTGATGAGTCGGCGGTTATCAGAGGCGTCCAGCCTTCAGCTTTGGCCTACCTGGTCGCGATGGCCATGAGGCAGATTCGAAAACCTTTCGTGCTTGTGGCTCCGACTGACAGGGAAGCCGAAACATTCACCGAGATGATTTGTCTTTTCGCGGGCAGGGGACAGGAGGAAAACGGCGCCGCGCCGCTGGGACGGCGCGTCTGGTTTTTGCCCTCACGCACCGGTCACAAGGCCCAGGCACTCGGAAAAGCCGAAACAACCGCACGCAGGCTCGAAGGCCTCTACGCTTTGCGCGCCGCCCCCTCTCCCATGGTGGTGGTTACATCCGCTCTTGCTCTAATTGAGCGTGTTATCCCGCCGGAGGTCCTTGTTGCCAATATGGATCACAAGCTTGTCGGGCAAAACGCCGACCCGGAGGGTTTTATGCGAGGCCTGATCGAGCGCGGGTTCTTCCGGGTATCGCTCGTTGAGGATTACGGCGATTTGAGCCGCCGGGGCGGCGTGCTCGACGTATATGCGCCTCTTTACCGCTGGCCGTTGCGATTCGAGTTTTTCGAGGACCAACTGGAGTCCATCCGCCTCTTCCACCCGGTTACTCAGCGCTCTATGGGCGCATTGGAAGACGCGGTTATCCTGCCAGCAAGCGAAATCGTCCTGGATGCGGAAGCCAGGACACGTGCCCAGGAAGCTGTCTACGAGGACGTAAAGAAGGATCTGCTCTCGCCAGCCGCCGGGAACATATGGCTCGACAGGATTGCTGAGGGATACCATTTGGGCGCTTTTGAGTCCGTTTTTTCAGTTTTTTTTGAAAAGACGGCCTCCATTTGGGATTACCTTGACCGAAACGCAATCCTGATTTGGGCCGACGCGGTTCAGGTGCGCCGGGAGATGGAGGGGCAGTGGGCAAAGCTTTTACGGGCATGGGATGAGGGAGCTTCGGAAAACGAATGGAGAAGGCGCCCGAACGAACTCTACGACGAACCTGAAAAATCCTTTGAGGCCGCATGCCGCTTCCAACAGCTTCTTTGCAACTCGCTTTCGGAACCCCAGGACGCCACAACGGTATTCGACCTCGGAACGGTCCCTCACACCGAGCTTGCCGCAGCGGTCAAGGCGCACGAAAACAGGGAGCGACTGCTCGAACCCCTTGCCGCACGGTTCCGGAGGTGGATCGACGAAGGCACCTCGGTCTACCTGATCTGCTCCCACAAGGAGCGGGCTGCAAGAATCGCCGAGCTTCTGGAAAACTACGGGATAGAATCGGTGGTAAGCGGCCGTGGTTTCGGTGAGGAGTCATTCAGATCCAACCTCGTGAAGATAATACATGGGCCGCTTAGCAACGGGTTTTTCTGGCAGGCCGAGATGCTGGCCGTAGTAGCCGAAGATGAAATATTCGAGAGGCGGTCGCGCCAGCGGGGGCGCAAACCTGTTGCGGGCATTTTCCTCAATTCCTTTCAGGACTTGCACCATGGAGATTTCGTTGTTCACGTTGATCACGGGATCGGGGTTTATAAAGAGCTGGCGCATTTGAACGCAGGCGGTGCAGAAAACGATTTTCTGCTCATTGCCTACCAGGACGCCGACAAGCTCTACGTACCCGTGGATAAACTCGAGAAAGTCCAGAAATACATGGGCCTGGAGGGCCAGGAACCCCAAGTCGACAAGCTGGGCGGCAAATGCTGGGAAAGAGCCAAGAAGAAGGCAAGGGAATCAGCCGAGAAAATGGCCGAGGAGCTGTTGGATCTCTACGCGATTCGGCAGGTGGGGGATGGCTATTCTTTTACGGCCCCCGACCATTACTTTCAGGAATTTGAGACCACCTTCGCCTTCGAGGAAACCCCGGACCAGGTAAAGGCAATCGAGGATGTCCTGGATGACATGATCTCGAAGCGCCCGATGGATCGCCTGATTTGCGGTGATGTGGGCTACGGAAAGACAGAAGTCGCTCTGCGTGCGGCATTCAAGGCTGTCATGGATGGAAAGCAGGTGGCGATGCTGGTCCCGACAACGGTCCTGGCCGAACAACACCACGAGAGCTTCCACGAGCGATTCGAAGGGTTCCCGGTCAATGTTGCCTCTCTTAGCCGATTCAAGTCGGCCGTCCAGCAAAAGGCAATCCTCAACGGGCTCAAGAAAGGCTCGATCGATATTGTGATCGGCACGCATCGCCTCCTGCAGCAGGATGTCGTTTTCAAGGACCTCGGGCTGTTGATAATCGATGAGGAGCATAGATTCGGGGTCCGGCATAAGGAAAGGTTGAAAAAGCTGCGAACATCGGTGGACGTCCTGACGCTTACCGCGACCCCAATTCCGAGGACGCTGCACATGGCTCTTGCCGGAATTCGGGACCTCAGCACCATTGAAACGCCTCCTCAGGATAGGCGCGCTATTGAAACCTACGTGACAAATTACGACGAGTTCGCTATCCGCGAGGCGATCCATCGGGAGATCAACCGCTGCGGTCAGGTCTTTTTTGTGCACAATCACGTCCAGACTATTCAGCAGATGGCGGCCAGGCTCGCGGTCCTGGTCCCGGGGGCGCGGATTTCCGTGGCCCACGGGCAGATGAGGGAGCGGGACCTGGAAAGCGTCATGCTTGACTTCATTCACAAAAAAATTGATGTCCTGGTATGTACCACGATCATAGAATCGGGTCTCGACATTCCGGCCGCAAACACAATCATAATCAATCGGGCCGACAAGTTCGGCCTTGCCCAGATTTACCAGCTCAGGGGGCGGGTGGGCCGATCGAGCGAGCAGGCCTACGCCTATCTCATCATTCCAGGCGAAACCTTAATTAGCCGTGATGCTCAGAAGAGACTGCGCGCACTTCTCGACTTCAGCGAACTGGGCGCCGGCTTCAAGATCGCGCTGAACGACCTTCAAATTCGCGGGGGTGGCGCCATTCTGGGCTCATCGCAGTCGGGGCATATCGCGGCGATCGGCTACGAGCTTTACCTGGAGCTGCTCGAAAAAGCTATAAAGAGCATGAGGGGTGGCCAATCACAAGCCGAGGCAATCGAAACGGAGATAAATCTCCCGGTTTCCGCCTTTTTGCCCGAAGACTACATTTGCGATACGGACCAGAGGCTTATCGCGTACAAACGGCTCGCTACGCTGGCCGACGAGCAGTCCATAGAAGACCTCGCAGGTGAATGGAGAGACCGTTACGGTCCATTGCCTGAAACGGTCAAAAGCCTCATTTTGATGGCGATGATGCGGCTCCTTCTCAAACGGCTCAAAGTTGTCCGCCTGGATGGAGACCAGGAGAACTTCATTCTATCCTTCGCGCAAGGTGTAGATATCTGGCCGGCGATCTCTTTTTTCGAGAAAAAGAAGCTAAACTTCGCCACGGAATCGGAACGCAAGTTAAAGGTGGAAATTTGGGGCCGCAACTTTCCACAAAGAATCCTCAGACTTAAAAGAATCTTGCAAGAACTGAATGAATGTGCTACAGGCAGCGAATCTCATTAACAAAAAAATCAGCCTCGGCGTCCTTTCGTGCTGCTCTGCTCGGGCAGGCCGCCTCTGCCCGTGGGAAATGTCGAAGGAGCCTCTGGATGTATACAGGGAGCAAGTCGGGAGGTAGTATGAGTCTTAATAGAGTTTCAACTTTTACGTTTTGCATAATTCTCGTCGGCGCTCTTTCATGTGCAACGGCGCGAGCCGAAACGGTTGACCGCATCGTAGCCAACGTCAACGGAGAGATAATTCTTTACAGCGAACTGCAGCAGCAGATTAAAGTTATGGAAAAAAACATGCAGCTGCCGGATGCTGCCGATCCAGCAAATAAGGCGAAAGTTGAACGCGAGGTCCTGACCCAGTTGATCCGGCAGAAACTCGCCGATATGGAAGCAGAGCGGCTTAAGGTTACGGCCACCAATTCCGAGGTGGAAGGTAGAATCCAACAAATTCTGACGCAAGGCCATGGAACCATGGCACAGCTCGAGGCCAATCTGAAAGCTAACGGGCAGACCCTCGATGCATTTCGCTTGCAGGTAAAAAAAGACATGGAACGCCAGCGTCTCGTGGATCAGGTCTGCAAGTCGAAGGTGCTGATCGGCGATCAGCAGGTCGACGCCTTTCTCAAGGGCGATAATGCAGCGTCGGCTGTGGCCACTCCGAAGGTCCATCTGGGTTTGATCATACTTCCGGTCGGCGATAAGGTCGCAACAAAGCCCGAAGAGGCTGAGAAAACAGGCCGTGAAATACTTGAAAAGCTCAAAGGCGGGGCCGATTTTCAGAGTATGGCCAAACAGTATTCGAAGGGATCCAGCGCACAGGATGGGGGGGACGTCGGATATCTGGGAGCCGATGAAATCGCCCCCTTTATCGCCCAAGGGATCCACAATCTGGGAAAGAACCAGGTATCCGGTCTGATACAGGGACCTGGCGGATATTACATTGTCAAACTATATGACTTCGGCAGCGAACCGGTTGCAAAATCAGACCCGGATTTCCGCGAAAAAGTTCGAAGAAGTCTGTACGAGAAGGAATGTAACCGCAAGTTTGAAGAGTGGGTCCGTGACCTTGAATCAAGGGCTTTCATCCAGATAAGTCTTTAGAAGAACATAATTAGATGAAAAAGCTGGCAGAGTTTCTCAAGACTGAAAGGCTGAATCGAAATTTGACGCTGGAAACCGTTTCCGAGCGGAGCGGAATCAATATGCGTATGCTCGTTTCCCTTGAGGCATGCACCTTTGAACGATTCGGCGCCTCTACTCTTTTCATCCGGAATATGGTCCGCGCCTACTGCCGGGTTCTCGAGATAGAACCTGAGCCTGTGATCCGAAGGTTCTCCTATGATATTGAAAGATACAATATCCAGGATGCAGGAATAAGAAAATACGGGCAGCAGATGAAGCTGATGAAGCTGATGCACAAGAAGCGCAGGATGATCAGCCTGCCGCTTTTCGCCCTGTTTTTGATCTCTGCAGCCCTTTTCTACGGCGGTATGTGGGTAGCAGAAAGACGCTCAAAGCTTTTTGCCACGCCGGATGCAGACAGGGTTTTCACCCAGGAGGAGATCCCTGCCGACTTGCAGGAGCGTCTGGCGCCCGGCCCGAGCGCCCGGATCAAGAAGCCCGGAGCTGATATGCAGAAAGCCGATGAGGCGATAAGAAAGGCCGAGATTCACATAAGGGAATCACAAATGGCGGTCGACGGGGCCGCAGTGCCCGAAAACAGGGGGGAACAGGCCGGCGAAGCAGTGGAAAAAGATTTCATACCGGGTGCCGCTGCTACGGCCCAACTTGCTTTTAGCAACTCCACTGAGGCCGTAGCGGACGACGAGCCGGTCCAGGGCACGGAGGAGGAAAACCGCCTCCCGAATAAGTTCGCTGTGGAAACCGACGATGATGTTTGGATTGAGGTAACAATCGACGATAAGGAAACCCAAAGAGCGGTGCTTCACGCGGGAGATCGGATGGAGTGGGCTGCCGATAAGGATTTACAGGTCGTAATCGGCAACGCCGGGGGCATTCACATGACATGGAACGAGCATCCGTTGAAGGCCCCGCGTGATCCAGGGCGAGTCCTGAGGTTCCGCCTGCCTGATTATGCAAAGGCGGAGTAGCGTTATATACGGTGTCTCAAAGTGTAGCCTTTTTCCATAGATTTTCATTTACTCAAGGATCTGGTTGAGGAAATCCCTGGTCCTCTGGTGTTTGGGATTCGTAAAGAACTCCTCATCGGTCCCGCGTTCGACTATACGCCCTCCGTCCATGAAGATTATCTCATCGGCGACCTCCCGGGCAAATCCCATCTCATGGCTCACCACAAGCATAGTCATGCCCTCTTTTGCCAGATCGATCATGACCTCAAGAACTTCGTGGATCATCTCGGGGTCCAGTGCGGAAGTCGGTTCGTCGAACATCATGTATTCGGGCTCCATCGCCAGCGCCCTGGCAATGGCTACACGCTGCTGCTGGCCTCCGGAAAGATTTGCCGGGTAGGCGTGGGCCTTATCCGGAATGCCTACCCTATCGAGCAGTTCCATCGTTTTGGCCTGGGCTTCGCGCTTCGATTTCTTTTTCACTTTCATCGGAGCCAGGGTGACCATATCCATGACGGTCATATGGGGATATAGTTCGAAGCGCTGGAAAACCATCCCTATTTTTTGGCGAAGTTTGTATAGGTTGGTCTTGGGGTCTGTGACCGAAATGCCGTCTACAAGGATCTCACCTTTCTGAAAAGGCTCCAGGCCGTTGACACATCGAAGAAGAGTGCTCTTTCCCGAACCGCTTGGACCGCAAATCACCACTGTTTGCCCGCGGCCTATTACCTCGTTTATGTCGCAAAGCACCTGAAAATCGCCGTACCACTTGGTCACATTTTTAATCTGTATCATTAGACGTTGGTATTATCACTTGCCTGAGCGTGCCGCTGGAAGCCTGGACCCTGGACGGCGGCCAAAGGTCTGGCGGCCGCCCGCGCCTGGTTTTTTGCCTGCGCCGTTATGGCCCGCCTTTGGCTTACCGGAGCTAATCAATCCGTGAGATGGCTCCATACCGGGAATTACGTGAATTGTCAAATTTTGCCCGATGTAGCGCTCGATGCGGTCCAGGTAAGGGAGATCGGCGCGTGAGGCAAGGGAGATCGCGATGCCTGACTCTTCGGCCCGTCCCGTCCTGCCTATGCGGTTTACGTAATCTTCGGCACAGCGCGGCAGATCGAAGTTAATGACGTGACTGACGCCGGTTATGTCAATCCCGCGCCCGGCAACGTCGGTGGCCACCAGTACCCTGATCTTGCCCCGCCTCATATTCTCCATGGTACGGTTGCGGGCGCTCTGAGTCATGTCCCCGTGCAGAGCGGCCACAGAGTACCCCTGGGCGCCCAGTTGCCGGGCCAGGCTGTCGGCGTCTCGCTTTGTGGCCGAGAAGACAATGGCCCTTGTAACATTTGTGTCAGCGCAAAGATGCTTAAGCAGCCGGTTCTTGTGCTGCAGGCCGTCCGCCAAATGCAACCGTTGTTCGATCTTGTCGAGAGTTATCTTGCCCTGGGCAATTTCAATGCGATCAGGATTTTTCATAAATTTTCGCGCCAGCCTTGTTGGCGCCTCGCCCATTGTGGCGGCGAACAGCAGGGTCTGGCAGCCTTCCGGCATGGCGTCCGATATGAATTCCACATCATCGATAAATCCCATATCGAGCATGCGGTCGGCTTCGTCAAGGACCAGGATCTCGACATTCGACAGATCGATTCGGCCGCGCCAAATGTGGTCGATAAGTCTTCCCGGAGTGGCAATGATCATGGCCGGCAACTGGGACAGCGCCCTTATCTGATCGCCGAACGGCATTCCGCCGTAAATAGCTATACTGTGTACTTTGAGATATCTCGAGTAGGTCCGCGCGGCCTGCAGAATCTGGGTGGCAAGTTCGCGCGTCGGTGTTAGCACCAGGGCGCGCAGTCCCTTTCCCGGAACGGCCTGAGGGGCGGATAGGCGCTGGAGCATTGGCAGAACGAACGCGGCTGTTTTACCGGTTCCAGTATTGGCCGAAGCGATAACGTCACGCCCGGCAAGTACTTTCGGAATTGTCTGTTCCTGCACTGGAGTGGGAGTGTGGTGACCGCATTGCGACAGAGCTTTCAAGATGGGTTGGGTCAGATGTAAACTGTCAAAAGTCATATTAAGCTGAAATCCTTGATGTTTCCGGATCTGTAGGTGTTGGATCCAAAGGTGGCTGCCGGCAGTGGCCTTTTCTTGCAAAATGCAGGAAAACCCCGATTCGGAAACTCGGTTAAAGTATTTAATTTGTTTCAAAACTGCAAGTGTCTCATCGGACGTTTCCGAATGGACGCTAATCCAGGGCGCACCTCACGACAGGGCTTGCACTAAGTGCACCTGTGCGGCCGGCGCCAAAATCATCGTCGCCAACCAGGTTGCTGTCGCAGATGTAATCTTTGCAGGGGCAGTGGGTCAGTGACCGATGGGGATTTGATGGCAGGGAAGATCGAAGACATCGAATTCGATCCACCAAATCTTGTTGAAATGTACTATACATCTATTAGTTTATTAAAGCAACCTCCCATGACACGATTTCGCAGCACTTGATTTCCGGGCCGGTTTTTACTCCGGGTCTCACGGCCACCAGTGTATGGGATAAAATGGAAGCATAGGAACAGAGAATCGCTCGCGCGCCGTATCCTTTCTTTTCGCAATCTGATATAGTTTATCCGTCGTTTTGCAGCCTGGGGGTACCCGTTGTGGGCCATCTTTTCACATAGGCCGAACAATTTGTCACACTTTGACACGGAGAGATATCATGTCTGCTATCAGAGCCAAGCGAGGGCCTTTCGCTAATAACAGAGTCAATCCTCACGAACAGAATGAGCTCAAATATTGGTGTCAGAAGTTCACTTGCAACGAGTTTCAACTCAAAAATGCAGTTACGGCAGTTGGGACTTCTCCCGAAGCCGTGCGGCATTTCCTGAAAGATAAGACCTCAAGCTGATGCTACACAGGTTTGACCTGAGCACAGATGAGGATTGGACCATCCAAAATCCACCCGGTCCCCTTTAAGGAGGTCAGTTGTGAAGACAAAATATTGTGTCGTAGCCGTAACCGGAGGGGCTTCAGGGTTAGGAGAGGCCACCGTGCGTGAGTTGGTTGAACATGGGGCTAAGGTTTCCATCCTGGATCTTGACGGCCAAAAAGGGGGAAAGCTTGCCTCAGAATTGGGAGACGGCATCATCTTCTGCAAGACTGACGTAACCGTTGAAAGTAACGTCCGGGAAGCCTTGGATAAAACAATGGACGCTTTTGGGGCCATCCATGTGGCGGTCAATTGCGCGGGTGTTGGAACACCGATGAAAGTACTCGGCAAGAATGGCCCCATGCCTATAGATAGCTTCAACAAAGTGCTGCAGGTAAATTTGGTGGGCACCATGAATGTTATTCGGTTGGCTGCCGAAAATATGGCAAGAAACACTCCCAATGAAGATGGTGAAAAAGGGGTGGTGATAAATGTCGCGTCTGCCGCCGCCTTTGAAGGCCAAATCGGACAAGCGGCCTACAGCGCCTCCAAGGGTGCGATCGTGAGCATGACGCTTCCAATTGCCCGCGAATTTGCCGAGTACGGCATCAGAGTGATGACTGTAGCGCCAGGGCTTTTCTATACGCCAATGATGGCTTCCTTACCTGAGAAGGTCCAAGAGGCCCTGGCTAAAACGGTCCCCTTCCCTAAAAGACTGGGACATCCGTACGAATTTGCCATGCTGGTCCGGCATATTATTGAAAACCGCATGCTCAACGGAGAAACCATAAGATTGGATGGGGCCATCAGAATGCAGCCCCGTTAGCAAAGTGTGTGTTCCTGGCACATGGGTATCCTGTATTTCAACTCCTCGTATGATAAACTTATATAATACCTTGCTCGAAAAAAATGCGCCTGACATGATAAGAGCGGCGACCGTAATTTCTGGAAAGCTTTATGGTTACTGAAACTCGGCTTTCTCATCTTCGATATCGGTCGTCAACAAAAATCGAATTACAAAATCGAGTTGAGATGTTGAAATAAATCGGTACTTTAAAATACTCTTGTAAACTCTTATATAAAGTGTGATTACATTAAAGCACCGGCAAACTGCCGCTCCCCTCTCATAAGGGGGGGGTCGCACAGATTGAGACGGTCTGTAATTTGCCTCATGGATCTGATCCGGAAAAAGACATTTGCAAATGGCCGATAGGAAGCTGGGTAACAATAGGAGACAAACGGAGCGATTCAAAGTCGCATGGACCGGTACGCTCACCTGTCTTTTCCCGAACCATGAAGAAAATGTTGAGGTCAAAGTTACGGAGGTTTCGACAACAGGTGCCCGGCTCGAATTAAAAACTCTGACATTCGGCCCTTATCATATAGTGGCCGTAAGCGAATCGAGCCGGTTTACTTTGAAGGTCAGCCTGCCCGAAGCCGCCATCTGGACACCGGTCAGAATAGTTTGGTATAGCACTGACCAGGAGAAAGATTTGTTCAATTTGGGTGTGATGTTTCTACACGTATCCGATAAGCTCCGAGCGGCAATCAAGAGGCTATTGGCGGACGTTGCGGCCGGAAACATTCCTCCATGAGGAGCAGAAAGAAGGCATCCCGCGCCCGCCCAACGCGTCCGATAGACACGCGATGCAGTCGCCTTCCGCGCTCCGCGATGTTAAGCTATTTAAGTGATATATAAGTCTATCTTGCGAGGATTGTATCGACGCTAGAAATTTTCAGGCCATACTTCTGGATGTTGACGGCACGCTCCTGGATACTCTCCAGGACTTGGCCGATTCAATGAACAGCACTCTCCGCCATTTCGGATTTCCCGTCCATGATTTGGAAAAATACAAGTATTTCGTCGGGGACGGCATGGAGAACCTTGTTAGGCGCTCCCTGCCGAATTCGGTAAAAACCGACCCCAGGCTGATATCCCGATGCATTGAGATGATGCGGCGGATATACGAACGTAACTGGAATGTGAAAAGCCGGCCCTATCCCGGAATCCCGGAACTTCTTGACGCGTTGAGCGCGTGCGGCCTGAAGATGGCCGTGCTTTCCAACAAGCCCCATATTTTGACGCAGCGGGTGATAGAGGGGCTTCTACCCGCATGGCGCTTCGAGGTCGTCATGGGCGAGTGCCCGCCAGTCCCCCGCAAGCCTGACCCTTCTTCAGCACTGGGAATTGCGAGCCGGCTCGGAGTTGAGCCTGCCGGCTTCCTCTTCCTCGGCGATACAGCCACTGACATGAAAACCTCAAATGCCGCCGGCATGTACGCCGTTGGCGCGCTGTGGGGATTTCGAAACGCCGAAGAGCTTATCCTGGGCGGCGCCAAAAAGCTCATCGCCAAGCCCGCCGAATTGCTTGAGCTGCTTTGATGGAAACACGGGGACAATGCTGTTGGAAAATTTGTTCTTATGAAATAAGCAGTAATGTATTGTCCTTAGTCGAGGAATGAGATTAAATTGCCCTTAATTGCAGGCTCTTGCGCCCGGCCGTAGTGCCGGGCCTCTTTTTGTGCTTGACGCGCGAGGATTTCGGTATCAAAAAGGACTTGATCTGAAATCCGAGAATCTTTATTGTACGGCAACTGGTGCGAGACCGTTCAAAACTACCGCATCTTGGGGAAACAGCTCATGAGATTGAAAAGGGTTGCAGCGCTAACGTTTTTTCTCGTATTCACTATCCTGTTCTCTTACTTTGCCCTTGCCGACGAAGAAAAAGAAGAAGAATTCACAGCAGGCGTTCAAAAATTCGACTATCGCATCCCGGACTTGACCGTTGTGGGGTCTCCGAGGTGGTACAATATCAAAGCGAAGGACACTCTCCTGGACATAGCGAGGCGAAACGGCCTGGGCTACAATTCCGTTGAGCTGCTTTTTCCAAAAATGGATGCGTGGATTCCACCCAGGGGCAAAAGGATTTTTCTCCCTACTTTCTGGGTGCTTCCGCCCAGCCAGCATTATCAACTGGTAATAAATGTACCCGAGTTGAGGATCTACTTTTTCGACCAGCGCTGTTCAACCGTTCAGACCTATCCGATCGGGATAGGCGACGAAGGATGGGAAAGTCCGCTTGGGAGCTTTTATATAAATGAGAAAAGACCCAATCCGTACTGGTATGTTCCTGCTTCGCTGCAGGAAAAATACGGCATGGCGGTAATGCCGCCCGGCCCGGAGAACCCTCTGGGGGAATTCGTCATGAAGTTTTCCGCAGGCGCCTACGGAGTTCACGGGACTGCCATGCCCTGGGGGGTCGGACGACTCGTAAGCCACGGCTGCATTCGCTGCTACCCTGAGCACATACGCATCTTGTATCCTCAGGTAGCGATTGGAACAAAGATCGAGATCATCTACGAACCGGTCAAATTCGGCCGAAAGAACGGGCGGATCTTTGTGCAGGCTTTTCCGGATGTCTATAAGAAAATCCCTGATTATGCCAAATATGCATTCGACAAATTGGCGCAGTACCCCCTTGCAAAAGATGTGGACCAAAGAAAATTCATGGTGGCGATGAGCCTGCAAAATGGGGTCCCCACCGACGTGACGCGAAACGCTTATGAGGACGACTCACTCAAGGTCACCGAAATGACCCAGTAAGAGGTGAGGCCGGACTAACTCAACCGCGCACTTCATTTCGGGCAGCAAAAGGAGCATCTGATTTCCCGTCGCCTCCGCTGCGTATGTGGTACTGGGAGAAAGAAAAATTCCTTGCATTTATAAAACAGGTGTCTTACAGTTAAGCCGTTTTCCGCTAGGAAAGCCGCACTAGGTGGTCTAATGGACTGTAAAAAAAGATCGGTTTCGTGAATTTTGGATTTGAGAGGAGGTGGAATACCGCACACAGCAAGAGGAGGGTTTTGAAAACGTCACGGTAGTTAATCTAATCGGTTTTTTAAGGAGGAAAGAGAATGAAGAGAATATTAGCGGTATTGTTTGTTGTAGCATTGGCTTTCACGACGATTTCCGGTTGTTGCGGCCTCAACGATGATTGCTGTAAATGCAAGGAACTTTGCCAGTCGGCTCTGGATAAGGCTCAGTCAGTTGAAGCATCATGCACGGCCAGCGCCAAAGCAGCCGGCGATGCCGCAATGAGGGCTGAGAACGCCGCTCGCAGAGCTGAAGCAGCCGCTGAAAAGTGCGAAGCGATGTTCAAGAAACACATGAAGAAGTAACTACCGCATTTATCTTTTTGGAATGAACGGCCGGGGGACTTCCACCGGCCATTTTTTTTGTGGGTGTCAGCGCTGATTCGGCGCAGCCATTCTTTTCCTGAGCAGAATTTCATTCCAGCCCGGCTTTATCAACTCCTCCAGAATCGCCGTTTTCTCGAAACCTGCGCTGCTGTAGAATTTTTGTGCCTTTAGATTGAAAGAGGATACCGTAGCCCATAGGTTGGCCGATTTATACCGGTCGCAGACCCAGTCGATGATCCGGCCCCCAATTCCTTTGCCCCGGAATCCATCAAAGAGGGCCATGAGCTCAATGAACGGCCCAAAAAGCCACGGAGACCTCACGGACAGAACCCCGCACACATTTCCGGAAATCATTACACAATAGCGGCTGAGCGCCGGGTCTGCGTGCAGCAGATAAAAGTCGAAAGCCTCCGGCCGGTATTCCAGGGTCAGCCAGGGGTCCATCGAACATAGTATGATGCTCATCGCGTTCACATATTCCGGTCTGAGAGGCAAAAGAGAAAACTGTTGTTTGCCGCCGATCTCTTCCATGCCATTCCCCTTTGAATTCACCCGTAAAAAGGATATGTTTACCTCACTGTTCTTCCGGCTGTGGCCGCCAGCTTCCGCCGGCTCTTTTTTATCAACTCACCGTTCAAACGCAAGGGATTCCCTGCCGGAATGCCCAACCGGAACATTATTCGGCAAATTGCCGCCGCCCTGGTGCTGGTAGGTTTTCTTGCCCTCGTTGAGCAAGGCCTGGCTACGACAAGGTTCAACGTGGCGATAGATATCGGCCATACGCCAGGGGAGAAAGGAACTCTTAGCGCCAGAAACAGGGCCGAGTATGATTTTAACCGAAAGATGGCCATGGAAGTCTTTCGAAAGCTCAAAAAGAACCCCCGCTTCGAGGTCTTCGTAATAAATCCGGAAGGAGAAGAGATTTCGCTGGAAAGCAGGACCAAAATGATCAATGCGACCTTACCAGACCTGCTCATTTCCATTCATCACGATTCCGTGCAGCCGATTTACCTCTCCGAATGGACTTGGAAGGGTGCGCCGGCATTGTTTTGCGACAAATACCGAGGCTATTCGATTTTCACCTCTGATAAAAACGTAAAGCGGGGTCGGAGCAGGTCTTTTGCAATCACCCTCGGAAATGAGATGAGAAAATCGGGCTTTATACCGTCCGTTCACCATTCGGAGCCGATCAGCGGCGAGGGGAAGAAGCTCATTGACAAAGATGCGGGGGTTTACCGCTTCGATGAGCTTGCCGTGTTAAAGAACGTCAAATGTCCCGCTGTTCTGCTGGAGTGCGGAATAATCAGGAACAGGAGCGAGGAGACTCTGCTTCGCAACCGGGCATACCGGCAGCGAATCGCAGCAGCAATCGTCTCGGCCGTTTCAACATTCCTCGACACCCGCGCAGGGAGGCGGTCCGGCAGAAGCTTTTTTTGAAATGCCTTTGAAAGGCATTAGCTTGATATTTTTATGTGCAACCGGGAACCACAAACAGCGGACAAAGACTATTTGAAACTAAGGAGATAGTCGGCAAGCGCTTCCTTGTCCCCGTCCGGCAGGGCCTTTATCTTTTCGAGCTGCGCGCGCATCATACCCCACTTTTCGCTCTCTATGAGCGGCTTCTTCTCTCCTTTGAAGAAGGAGACCAGCTTGGCCTTATCCGAATATGTTTGGACAATCTCTGCCAGTGATATGGCCGCGGTCTTTTTGTCAGGTTTGTGGCACATGCCGCATTTTAGCGTCGCAAATATCTCTGCGCCGTCCGAAGCCCACGATCCTCCGCCGGCCGCCAACACAATCACCAGGACCAGTGAGGATAATATCAGCCGCATTTAGTTCTCCTCCATTTAGTGTTCCTGTCGTTTCAGGCCTGGCACTATTGGTGCGGCCTCGGATGGTTCTGGAACATCAAGATGATCGCCCTCCCCGGGGCCGGGTTGGTTCGCGTGGGTCCCTACCGGTTCCTCAAACACACCATTTATGTCGTGGTTCTGCCAGGAGCGTAGAGCTTGAACCCCTGCGTTCTTATCCGGTATCCGCCGGCCAATACCCGGGAAATTACCTCTTCGGCAACTGATCCAGATACCAATCCATCGGGTCTAGCAGTGTAAAACCCAGCTCACGCAGGCGGTTTTTTACTTTAGAGATGTTGCTGGTAAGAAGATAGGGGAAAACGGCTCTTTTGCCTTCGTCCCACACACGGGAAACCAGGATGCTCCCGAACGAAACGCCCTGTTCCGTTATGGCGTCGACGATCTTTTTCATCTGCCCCTGTTCGTTTTCGACCACAATACCGATGAGGGCGCCAGGCTCCTGGAGCCCGAGCACGTTAACAAACGCCCGGGTCAGGTCCCGCATGGATATTATTCCTTTGAGCTTTCCCTCCGGATCGACGACCGGGAAGGCCCCGACTTTCAGGTTCTGCATCATCAGGAGCGCGTCTTCCAGCGTCTGGGCCGGGGAGACGGTTACAGGGTTGGCGGTCATAATGTCTTTGACCTTCATGAACGCCAGCCGTCTTTCCTCGGACGCTTTTTCAGCTTCGGAAAGAATCGACGCAGGCATGGCGCTTCTTATGTCCCGGTCGGTAACGATCCCGACGAGGATATCATCTTCGACAACGACCGGCAGGTGCCTGATCCTGTTCTGGGCCATTAGGGTCTGAGCTGCAAGTATTCCCGTCTCCGGTCTGACAGTTAAAACATCCCTGGTCATCGACTTATCAATGAACATATGGCCCCCCTTCAAGCTGAGTGTGACTGCTTACAGGTCCAGAAGTATTTGCACATGATTTCTGATGAGCTCCGGAAGCACATCCAACGAATATCCCCCTTCGAGGACAGAAATGAGACGCCCGTCGGCATACTGGACTGCCATTCGAAAAAGCCTTTTCATGATCCAGGAAAAACCCTCCGTCGAAAGCTTAATGTCAGACATGTCATCTGCTACGTGCGCGTCAAAACCTGCAGATAAAAGGACAACTTCGGGCATGAATTCATCGAACGCCGGAATCAAGTCCCGCATTATCTTGCGTCTGTATTCCTCATCGCCCTGTCCGGGAAGGATAGTAGAATTAAGAGTAGTTTCCAATCCGGAGCATGAACCCTTTTCGAATTCGCGGCCCGTGCCCGGATACGCGAACGACGGATGTTCGTGAATTGAATAGTAGAAGACGTTAGGGTCCCCCTCGAATATGTGCTGCGTTCCGTTGCCGTGGTGGACGTCGAAATCGACGATGCCGACTCGCCCGACTTTCCACCGGATCTGCAGATAACGGGCCGCGATCGCTACATTGTTGAAAAAGCAGAAACCGAGGGCCTCGCTCCTTTCAGCATGGTGACCCGGCGGACGCACAGCGCAGAAGGCGTTATCGATCTTCCCCTCCATGAGCATATCGACTGCATTGAGAATGCCGCCCACAGCGAGCAGGGCCGTCTCGTAGGTTTGCGGGCAGATCTGGTTGTCGGCGCTGTCCAGTTCGCCAAGATCGAGCAGGCAGGCTTGCTCGAACCTGTGTATGTACTCGGGCGAATGGACCGTCTCCACCCATCTCATTTCGGCGGCAGTGGCCGGAATAGGGATGAGTTTGGGGAGAAGGTCTGCCGCCTCCAGGCCGTGCAGGATAACTGTCAGCCTTTCAGGAGCTTCCGGGTGCCCCGGCCCGGTTTTGTGCAGCTTGAATCTTTCGTCATACACCAACCCCGTTCTTCTCATCCTGTTTCCCTCATATCTGATGTCCATCCGAAAACACCGGATGAACGTAGGAGAATTTCCCTTATCAGACACCGGAGGTTTCCGGTTCGGATTTCTTGACCCAAAGATAGGGGGGCGCTCCTATGGCCTGTCCCGGACCCAGGCAAGGGAATCGAGATACTCTCCCCTTTACTAAAGGGTGCTTGGACCGGAGACATGGAGGCCCTGGGGGAGAATGTGACTCGAAGGCGTACATCCCACCGCCCGAACCGGGGCCCGCAAAAGCCGGTAGCGGAAAGGAAAAAGATTCTTGCTCCCTGGTGCTGCTAAATCAGCTCACGGAATCCGCAATTTCTGTCCTGGTTTCAGGTCGTTTGATTTCAGCTTATTGGCGGATTTCAGCTCCTGCGTACTTACTTGGTAACGCTGGGCAATAGCCGAGAGGCTATCCCCCTTCTTGACCAGGTAAATCTTCTCCCGGGCCTTTTGTTTCGCCTTGGGTGACCCTTCCTTCGCCGGTGCAACGGCCACAGCGGCAGGAGCAGGTAAATCCTGTCCCTGTACCGTCGAGTTTTCCGGGCTTACCTTCGCGACAGCGATGTCATTTCCGGCCCTGAAGTTCTGTTCGAATATCTTGCCTGTCCCCATCGGGAGATTGATTTCATGATTGCCCGCAGGAATATCGTCCGACCGGAAAATCGGATTCAGGCGCTTGATTTCGCGGTATGTTGTGCCGGCCGCGTTCGCTATCGTCTGAATCGGCACGGGCCTGGACAGCGATACGCTCACCCGGTCCAGCCTGAATTCCACGTATCCCCACCCTTTGGGCAGGTCGTACCCATACTGATTCGGATTACTCAGCACCGCTTTTACCGCAAGAATTCGAAAAACGTAGCGCTCGGTTTCATTAGGGAGCTTCAGGTCATAGTAGTCGCGAGAGCCCTGGACGCGAGATTCGTCAAGGATGCGCCTGTCCCCGCAGTTATAGGCCGCAATGGCCAGAGACCAGCTATGATATTTTTTGTAGAGGTCGTCTAATAAGAGAAAAGCGCTCTCGGTAGAGTGTTCAAAATCGTACCTTTTATCGACCGATCCACTCCGCCACAACCCGTAAGCCGCTCCCGTGCCAGGCATAAACTGCCACGGCCCGGCCGCCCCCTTGGGAGAGCACGCCTCCGGAAGCAGGTCACTTTCCACAATGGCCACGTACTTCAAGTCCTCAGGCAAATTGTAGTGATGGAGCCGCTCCTCGATCATCGGAAAATAACGCTCCATCCTCTTCAACCAAAGATAGACCTGAGCGTGATTATAGACAACCAGCGTGAATTCCTTGTCGAAACGCTCATACACATCCTGCCTTTCGAGGGGGACCGGCTCGCCGCAAAGGTCTATGCTGTTTGGCGGAGGAATGAAGGGAACGCTCATAGGCGCGGAAGCAACACCGGCCGGGGCAGACGCCTTATGGCTTTCCATGACTTGGCCCGCCACAGGCTGTTGAACTGTATCGGTCTTTTGCACTGACGCGCAGCCGCACACCCCAAGGATTAATCCCACCGCGGCCGCAGCAGCTCCCAATCTCTTTGTTTGACGCCGGCCTTTCATCTATAAACCTCTCCTCGCCTGTTTCTGATGCATGCCTTCAGTGTTGGATTTCAAGATCGTTGAAGAAGAATTTTATTTCCTGAGCAGCCGTCTCGGGGCCGTCAGAACCATGGACGATGTTTTTTTCGACATCGCTTGCAAAATCGCGCCTGATCGTACCCGGTAAGGCTTCTTTCGGATTGGTGGCCCCCATCAGCTCCCGGTTTCTCTGGATGACATTTTCCCCTTCGAGCACCATCGCAACGATCGGCCCCGATGTCATAAATTCCGTAAGCGAGCTGTAAAACGGCCGCTCCCGGTGGACTGCGTAGAACATTCCGGCCTGGTCCGGGGTGAGCCGTACCATCTTCATAGCGCAAATCCTGATACCGGCCTGCTCCAGACGCCTCATGACCTCTCCAGCCAGCCCCTTGCGGACTCCATCGGGCTTGATTATCGAAAGCGTCCTTTCCATTGAACCCCCTTCCTGGTATCGCGAGTAAAAATCATGAAAAGCAGAAACCGAGGCGCCAAGAATGTCCTGCTCCGTGTTTACTGCTTCTATTCTTTGCTTCGCAACCCCACTCATCGAACTTTATATGTTTACATCACAGCAGACAAAGATGTCCAACCGAAATCGGAGAGGACAATTCAATGACGATGCCCTGCTCTCACAGAGCTGCTGACCGCGGCTTAGACGCTGCCTGGAGCGCACGCTGTTGACGAGTGGTTGACGAGCAGTATTCCCGGTCAAGACAGCGGCTGATACTAGCATCCAGGAGGGAAAATAGCAAAAGATCAGTCTAAGTAACTGTAGTAACTACACAAAACATTATGTGCGGCGCCGCATTGCAACCTGGTGAGAAAAATTATTGCATAAAGTGCAAAGTAACACTTGACACTTTGCGCATCTTATTCTATTCTGCCTTTACCATCGATGGAGAGTCTATGACTTCGAAGCAAAAAGAAACAACGACAGAATCACAAGAGGCGACACGGCCCGGGCTCAGGATGCAGGACATGGTTAACGCAACCGGCGTGCCCAAGGGCACCATCCTTCACTATCTTCGTGAAGGTCTTTTGCCCGAACCGGTCAGGACAAGCACCAACATGGCTTATTATGACCAGCTTAGCGTGGCGCGCATACGCCTCATTCGCCAGCTTCAGCATCACCACCGGTTGAAGCTCTCTGAAATCCGGCAGATACTTGAGGGTAGCACTGATGAGGAAGAGTTGTCCATGCGGGCTTCCCTCAATGAACTCATCTTCGGTCCTTTGCAATCAGAGGGCGACCTGGATCTTCCCGCATTCTGCGAGGCAACAGGCTTAAGCCGGGAGCAGGTGTCGCAATTCCTGCGCGCGAAGATGCTTCTGCCCGCCCAGGAGGGCCGCTTTGACCTGGGGGATGTTGCAATGGGCCGGCTGCTTGTCAGTGGAATGGCTGTCGGTATGCAGTTGGAGGACATGACCTATTATGTGGAGCTTGGAGAGAAGATAGTTGACCATGAAATGGCCCTGCGCGGCAGACTGACGCGCCATCTTCCGAGCCTCCAGAACGCATCCTTGACCATGGAACTTGTAAAGGCGGCCCGCATGACCCGCGCCTATATCATCGACCGGTTATTCCAGCAAAGGATCTCCGCCATGCGGGACTTAAAAGAAGGAGAGACAGCGTGATGATCCCGGTTCTCAATGCGATTCCTTTTGCCGCTGTTGCAGCCCTTCTTGTTCTATTCGGGATAGGGCGTTCGGACTTGAGTTTCCTTCGTGAAGCAAGTGTCGTTATCCTGGCGATCGATTCCTGCGCCATCTTCTATCTCCGCCGCAGGAAATTGGCCTCCCCGATCCACTGGGGCATGTCCATTTTCCTTGCCCTGGCTGCCGCGGCCCTGTGCATCCTGCCCGAGGACGCGGGCCGGTTCATGGTCTCTCATGCGGCCACACTCCTCTATATAATTCTTTTGGCTGTTGCCGTCGTGCCGCCCCTGCTGGGCAAAGAGGTTTTCACGATGTTTTTTGCCAGGAAGGGAACGCCCGAAACGCTTTGGGGCACATCCGTATTTATTAAGATTAATCATCATCTGACCGGCGTCTGGGCAATACTTTTTTTCTTAAGCTCCCTCTTAGCCCTTGTGCCAGACGTGTTTAGCCTTCATGGGCCGTTTTATGAAATGTTTTTTCAGGGCCTTCTTCCCAACGCCGTTATGTTAGGCATCGGTGTGCCTGTAACCAGGCGCTACCCTGGGTACTATCAACGGAAACTGGGAATAATACCATTTGGAGAAAGCCACTCGGATGGAGCGGCACGGCAGGATTCGTTCCAAGCCACCCCGCAATACACAATAACAAGATCCGACATCGAGGAAAAGGAGACAGAGAAAATGAGTGATAACGCTGTAATAGTAGCCCTGAACGGTTCACCCCACGCCGGGATCGGCAGCACGAATATGATGCTTGAAATGCTTCGAGCGCCGCTCACGGAGAACGGATTTGATCTTGAGATCATCAATCTGAGTGAGCACGACATAAAATACTGCACCGGTTGCGCTCTCTGCATGGAAAAGGGCGCCTGCTGGATCAACGACGATCACCGCACGATCGTAAATAAGCTGCTGGATGCTCCCGGGATCATCATGGCATCCCCCGTCTATTTCTTGCACGTGACGGCACAAATGAAGACTTTCATCGACCGAAGCCTGGCTTACGGGCACAAACCTCGCCCCACATGGAAGCCCGGTATGGCCGTATGCGTCTCGGCAGGTTACGGTGAAACCGATACCGCCGGTTATCTCGGTTTCTCCCTGCGCAGCTACGGCGCGTTTTCGGTGGGCAGCCTCACGGCGATGGCCGCGGGGCCGGGCGAGTTTATCGGCAAGGAAGCCGTTGAGGCGAGGGCGGCCGACCTGGCGGGGGACCTGGCTGCGGCAATACGTGAGAAGCGGCGTTACCCGGCAACGGACCGGGACCTTCACTATTATCAGTTTATGGGCCGCCTCGTGCAAAGCCGGAAAGATTCGATAATGCGAGACGACCACGAGCACTGGCAGGAACACGGCTTATATGAGGGATTTGAAGCATATATTCAGCAGAAAGAAACCAGGGTTGAGGTCAATAGTGAACTCAGGAAGGCATGGATCGCGGAGATGATCGCAGAAAGCAAGAAGGCAAAACCCGCAAAGGACAGGAACAAGCCGGACAGTTCAGGTCCTCAAGCGGCCCGGACTTGTGAGGATTTGCTGCGCTCGATGCCCTACGGCTACAATCCGGACGCAGCCGGGGGGCTGGAGGCAGTCTACCAATTCGAGGTCACCGGAAGCGAGAGCTTTACGGCCCATTTGCAAATAGCCGGCGGTATTTGCACTTATCACCCCGGCCCTGCCGCAAAGCCCGATGTGATCGTCAAAACTCCTGCGGACGTCTGGCTTGCGGTCTCCAAAGGTGAGATGGACGGGCAGCAAGCTTTCATGACCGGCAAATACAAGGTCGACGGGGATATAAGTTTGCTCCTCAGGCTAAAATCCATTTTCTCAGGCTGAAAGCCCTCGGGTGGGAGAGGGAGTCACCCAAGACTGTTGACTTAAGCATAGGAGAAAAATAATGGAAGAAGAACTCTATTTGAAATTGGCCCGAGTCCTGGATACATTGCCGAATGGATTCCCGGCTACGGAAAGCGGCGTGGAACTCAAGTTACTCAAAAAGATTTTCACCCCGGACCAGGCCGACCTTTTTTGCGATATGAGACTTTCCTTTGAAACGGTCGAGCAGGTGGCCAAGAGAACCGGACGCCCTCTGGAGGGTCTGGAGGATAGGTTGAAAGCCATGGGCAAGGCCGGGCAGCTCTTTGCCATCGACTTGGGCGGCACATGGCTCTTTAAGATGATGCCCTGGGTTTTTGGGATTTATGAGTTTCAAAATGAACGGCTGGACAAGGATTTCGCCAAACTCAACGAGGAATTCGAACCGGTCTATGGGAAGCAGTTTTTTTCCAAGACACCCCAATTGATGCAAGTGCTGCCTATTGAAAAAGAGATCGTCGTACAGCAGGAGGCACTATCCTATGAGAGGGTTTCCACCCTTATTGAACAGAATCAATCCTTTTGGGTCCAAGATTGCATCTGCAAAAAGGAGCAAGGATTGTTAGGCCACCCCTGCGACCGGCCGATGCAGGTTTGTTTGGCCATTGCCCCGGTGCCCGGGGTTTTTGATAAATACTCCCATGGTCGTGTGCTGAACAAAGAGGAGGCTTATGCCTTGCTGAAGGAAACGGAAGAACAGGGGCTGGTGCACCTTACGGCTAATCAACAGAGGGGGAATATCTATATCTGTAACTGTTGCGGCTGTTGCTGCGGAGTATTAGGGGCCATCAATAAATTGGGCATCCCGGCCTCCAAAGTGATCAATTCCCATTATTACGCCGAGATCGATCCGGAAAAATGTCTCAGTTGCGGGATCTGCGCCGAAACACGTTGCCAGGTGAAGGCCATCGAAGAAGGGGAAGAGGCTTACCAGATCGATCCGGAAAAGTGCATTGGTTGTGGCCTTTGCATCAGCACTTGCTCCGGCGAGGCCATCCGGCTGATTCGTAAAGATCATGAAAAGATTGTTCCTCCGCCGATAAATGAAGATGCATGGCTTGAAGAGAGGGGCAAGGAAAGGGGCGTGGACTTCTCGGCCTATAAATGATTCGCCCTAAGGCACTCTCAGGCAGACAACACCGAACCCTGTTTTGGCGCCCACCTCACCCTGTGGACGTATGAACAAAATGAACCATTAAAAGCCGGGAACAGTTAATGCATGAAATGGGGATTGTCCAGAGTATTTTGGACATTGTGGAACAGGAAATGGCCCGTCAAGGGGCGACCAAGTTGAGCACCATTCGCCTGGTGGTCGGGGAATTCAGGGCCGTGGTCCCCCACAGTCTGACCTTTTGTTTTGAGATCATCACCAAAGACACGCCCTTTGAAGGGGTCAACCTGGAGATCGAGCAGGTGCTCCTGACCGGGCGTTGCATCGATTGCGGGGAGGAATTCATCATCAAGGAGTATCGTTTTATATGCCCCAAGTGCGGCTCCAGGGAGATAGAAACAATCGCGGGCAAAGAATTGTTTATCAAAGAAATCGAGGTACAATAAAAACAGCGTCCACCCACCTTTCTTTCTAATTAACGCACCTTAAAAAAACCTATTTCAAGCCCCCAGGCGGCATAACCCGCGCCGGCCCACATTGGATTCACGACGCCCCGCGAGGCGGGGCCGGAGGCGGGTGGCCGGGTCTTATTTTTCCGGCGTTTTTCCTTCCGATGGCGAGGAGACCTGCAGGTCGGCCAACCGGGCGCTTACCACCGTGTCCTTAATGGTCCAGTAGATGCTCCGGAATTTCTCGTCGAAATTCATAGGCGAAACAGTTCCCATTTCTATGAATTTTATCAGCACTTCCTTTGTCACCTTTAGGATTTTCTCATCGTCCTCGTTCATCGAAATCCTCGCTTCAGCTTGAGTCAAAAAGCCCCTGCTCCATGGAAGGAAGGCCATTAAGGTTCAAGCAGAGGCTTTTCTGGGCAGGTGAAATACCCTTCGAAGGCATCCCGGCGCCCGTATAAAATTTAGCATAAAGAGCGCAGTTTAGGAATTAAGGAATTGCTACATTAAGACACTGATCCTTAAATCCCTCATGACATCCAATTATTTTTGGGAATTTTTCCAATGAGAACGCAAAAATAACTTGACAAACCCGGATTTGGGGGATACAGAATTGCCCTAAGTGGTTAATTGTGGGCAAAAGGGGCAAAAAGTGGGTATTTTGAACTCACCCAACTTTAGAGGACGCTCAGCCGCCAGGCTCGACGCCAAAGGGCGCCTGCGAATACCCGCAAAATTCAGGGAAGTCTTGCAAAACAATTACACCGACGCTCTCATTATCTCCCAATACGGGGAATGCCTCGTTGCCTACCCGCCCGAGAAGTGGGATGAGATGGAAGCCAAAACATTGGAGCTTTCCCAGGTTCGTCACGAGCATCGATCCTTCGTGCGGCTTTTCATTTCGGGCGCTGAGATATGCGAGTTCGACAATCAGGGGCGAATACTGATACCTCCCCTTCTTCGTGAAGATGCTCACCTAGACCAGGAGGTGATCATTGTCGGAATGCTCGCGAATTTCGAAATCTGGAACAAGGCTACGTATGACCTCCAGGTTGTGCGGGATAAACAGAACGAGCAAATGATAATGGAAACAATCGCCAATTCCGGGCTCTAGTATGGATGAAAGCCCAAATGAAAGTCAACATATTCCGGTTATGCTCGGACCGGTGCTTGAACTTCTTAATTGCAAACGTGCCGGCATTTACGTTGACGGCACGATCGGGGGAGGGGGATATGCCCGGTCCATTCTGGAAGAAAGCGCGGCGGAGGGGGTCGTGCTCGGAATGGACTGGGACGAGGACGCGATAGCACGTGTGCGCGAAAGACTCGGCGGCTATGGAGAAAGACTCATTCTGGAGAAGGCTGACTTTGCCGATATACGCCGGGTTCTTCGCAAGCACGGCATCCAGGAGGTCGATGGAATCGTAATCGATCTCGGCCTCTCGAGTTTGCAGATCGAGGACGCGCAACGAGGATTTAGTTTCTTGAGAGAAGGGCCGTTGGACATGCGGATGAATCGCGATTTGCCTCAGACGGCGGCAGACCTTGTCAATACGCTGCCCGAAAGTGACCTGGCCGACTTGATCTACCGGTACGGCGAGGAGAGGCTGTCGAGAAGAATCGCGCGCGCGATTGTGGCGGTACGGCGAAAGGGCGGCATTGAGAACACGCGGGAACTTGCCGAACTGATACGAAAAACCGTCCCGAAGACCAGGGACTCTTTTCGTATTCACCCAGCCACACGCACTTTTCAAGCCCTGCGGATAGCGGTCAACCGGGAGATCGATTCTTTGGATCGATTTCTGCCCGAAGCCCTGGACGTTCTCAAACCCGGAGGCAGGATCTGCGTGGTCGCCTTCCATTCACTTGAGGACAGGATCGTAAAAGAGGCGTTCAGGAACTGGGCACGGTCGTGCCGCTGTCCCCGCGAGCGCGCTGCGTGCGAGTGCGAAGGTAGACCGCTCGTTCGGCTACTTACAAAAAAAGCTCTCCGGCCTTCGCTGGATGAAGTTGAGCACAACCCGCGCGCGCGCAGCGCAAAGCTCAGGGCAGCCGAGAAATTAAGCCGGTGTCCATCGGAAACACCGGACTGCGTGTAGATTGTCAAAAGGTTAGATTGGCAGTGCACCACGGCTTTTTTCCTTCCGGGTTTGAGGGAACCCGCAGGGGAATCTAGCCGGATTCACCCTGAAAGGGGATAGTTAGTGGTTTCCGGGGAAAAGGGGGGGGAAAGAGGGAAGCTTTTCCGGACGGCTGCGGGGGTGACCGTCCGGAGAGCTTCTTCCCGCGAAAGAAGGGACCAAAGGTCAGGATGGGGGAATAAAAGATACGTAAGGATGACTCCGATCAGATCGGAGGTTTAGAGAATTTCACCTGATAATTTAGCAGAAGGGGGTGCAATTATGCAGCCTATCACCTCAAAGAAAAGGTTTTCAAGAAGCGGCCGCCCTTCAACACATTTTCTTTTCAAGCGCGACCTTGCGGATCATCTCGGGCCTCAAAGTTCTTACGGGATGGCCATGGCAGATATGTTCTGCATGTTAACCGAGCGCAGATTTGCGCGAGACTTCCATTGCGCCGGTCCTGGTCACGGGCGGCCGCATTGGGAAATTTGACGAGCAACACATGAACAGAGCTATTAAAAACGCCCCTGCATTCAGCATGAAGCCGTTGCGTGATCCCAGTTTCCGGCAAAGGGCCCCTGCCCCTGTGCGCATGTGGGCCTGGCTTGCGTCGTCAATATTTCTGGGCGTTGTTTTCGTCGCATGTGCGATTTTTTACGTTTGGCTCTACGTTCAGCAAATTCAAAACGGCTATCGGATTTCAAAAACCTACGAAGAAAGCGAACTCCTCAGCACTGTTCATCGGAAGCTGACAATTGAGTGGTCTCGATTTCAAGACCCGCAACGGTTGGGGGAGATTGGCCAAAATCAGTTCAGCCTGGGGCCGCCCAGGCCAGATCAGAAAGTGGTGATGCGCTAACAGCTTGAAACTAGTAACCGTTCACCATACTATTCTCACCACGAAGAGGGAGCGCAGCGCGCACGATAGGCACATCCAGCGGTCGGCCTTCCGCGCTCCGCGAAGTGCATGGCTCGGGGGCGTCCACAAGCGATTTGGTATCTTCTTATTTAATGTTGTATGTAAGTGTATCTTACGTGGAGGTTGCCATGTTTTGGGCCGGTTTAGTAGTTGGACTGATGCTGGGGGGATCGCTCGGCATGTTCGTCTTAGCTTTGATGATCTACGCAAAGCGCAGCCAGGATGAATTGGACGGGGCCGTCTCGGTCATGGAACCGAAGCCTGTGCGTTGATTATTTGACTGCTCAGCCACACCGCTGAACTCTTACTGAAACTAAACCGGGCGCAGTTGAATTCGGGAGACAAGCATGGAAAGGCGCGAGCAGCGGAAATCTCTGAACTCCCGCTACTGGTCATGCCGCGTGATCTTCAACTTTTTGGTGATTGCGGGGTTGTGCGCCATAGTGTTCAAAGCCTTTCGTCTCCAGGTGATCGAACACTCGTTCTGGGTGGGCCGCGCCAATGCCTGTTTGAACACCAAGTTTACAGTCCCCGCATATAGAGGCACCATCTATGACAGGCAGGGGCGAGTGTTGTCCTACTCTGTTCCGCAACGTTCGCTTTATGCTTTTGGAAGCCAAATCGAAAACCCATCAAAGACTGCGGCACTTCTCGGTCAAATCCTGGACAAGCCGGCCAGATCGATCGAAAAAAAGTTCGCTTGCCGCCATTTCGTCTGGATAAAGCGCCACCTCTCAGATCAGCAGGCCATCGAAATAGAGAAGCTAAAAGCTCCTGGTCTTAACCTCACCGATGAATACAAGAGGTTCTACCCGTACCGCGAGGTGGGCGGCCAAGTCGTGGGGTTCGTCAATATCGACGGCGCCGGTATGGAGGGCATAGAAAAATCTTTCGATGACGTGCTGCGATGCAGGCCAATCCCCGTATGTCAACAGAGGGACGGTGGGCGCAAGCCTATGTGGCTCAATTCAGCGGCGCCTCCCGCGCCTGCCGAGAGTTGCGGGGTAAGGCTCACACTGGACGCATTCATTGAATACGTTGCTGAATGTGAACTGGAGAAGGCGGTTCATACATACAGGGCTAAAGGGGCTGAGGTAGTGGTCATGGATGCCGGCACCCGCGAAGTGCTCGCCATGACAAGTTGGCCTTTTTTCGACCCGAACATTATTCCGAAAAAAAAGGACCCCAATGAGACGTTTGGGCGCAACCACGCCATCTCGGACGCCTTTGAGCCCGGCTCGGCCTTTAAGGTGTTCCTTATGAGCGCCGCTCTCGATCAGAATATGGTCCGGGCGCACGACCGAGTATACTGCGAAGGCGGCAAATGCTTCCTGGCGGGCCATTTCATAAAGGACGTTCACCCGCACGGCTGGCTCACCATGCAGGAGGTAATAAAATATTCGAGCAATATCGGGGCCGCCAAAATTGCGCTGCATTTCGGCAGCGAAAAATTCGCCCGCTACATTAACGACTTTGGCTTCGGATCTCCGTGCGGTATCGATCTGCCGGGAGAATCCAAGGGGCTTGTAAGGCCCCAAAAGAGGTGGAGACCGATCGACCTGGCCACGACCGGCTTTGGACAAAGCATTGGAGTTACAAGCCTTCAGCTCACCAACGCCGTTGCCGTGATAGCCGGAGGCGGACAATACGGCCAGCCAATAATCGCCAGCACTGTACTTGACGCGGAGGGACGATCTGTCAAGCAATTCCAGTCGCTAAAAACACGAACAGTGATTCAAAAGAGGACATCCGAGCAGATTCGTGCTATGATGGCGTCAGTAACTGAGGAAGGAGGGACAGGGGCCAATGCGGCGCCCGAAGGTTACACGGCGGCAGGCAAGACTGGAACGGCTCAGGTCATGGACAAAACCTCGAAGCATTACTCTTCGGACAAGTATACCTCAGTCTTTACAGGGTATATCCCGGCTGAGCAGCCTAAACTGGTAATTACCGTAGTTGTCCACGAACCACAGGGGGCTATTTATGGGGGGGTTGTAGCGATGCCGGTATTCCGGAATATTGCGGCAAAAGTCCTGCCTTACCTGGGTGTAACGCCCTCTGTGCCAAATTCAACACCTGGTCCCAACATCCGCACTGCCAACGCCTCATCGGCTGATGTCAAACAGGCCTCTGGCAGCAAAAAACCTGCGGCCCAAAACCCCGGCGCCAAATCCGCTCATAAAACAGCTTTGAAAAAATCGGCTTCTATAAAAAGCTCAGGGGGCGCTCCGATTGTTGCGAAGAAAATTCAGCCGGCTCCGCAGAGCGAAGCGCCTGATAAGTACTCGCTAAAGATTGATGAGCGGGAACCCGGGGTTTATTAGCCAAGCTGCTTAATGCCTCTTTCGGATGACAGATAGAAGCCGCTTTTCTGTAAAAATGTTATTGGTTCTAAAAGAAGTTTGTTAAATAAATAAAAATATAGCGATACGAATCTGATGAAGACGCTCAAACAACTCATAGACGGTCTGGAAGTTATCGGCCCAAGCGGCAAGCTGGACGTTCCCGTGTCCAGTGTGTGCTATGACAGCAGGCAAGCCGAAAAAGGCAGCCTGTTTGTCTGCGTTTCGGGAAATCGTGCAGATGGGCATGATTTCATTGGCGACGCCGTATCGCGCGGCGCCGTTGCGATCGTTGCCCAAACCGAGATGCCGGCCGGCTTTCCAATGGGTTTTGTACGCGTCCCGGACTCCCGCGCAGCGCTTGCCGCAATATCTGCGAATTTCTACGCTCACCCGGCTTCCAGGCTTGAGCTCATTGGAATAACGGGAACCAATGGAAAGACCACAACCTCACTGCTCATCGAGAGCATTCTACGGAGCCGGGGATTAAGTCCGGCAGTCCTCGGCACTCTTGTCTACAGGTGGGCGGGAAAGCAAATTCCCGCTCCCATGACCACGCCCGAATCCCTGGACCTCCAGAGACTCTTTTACAGTATGCTCCAGGACGGAGTTTCACACGTTGTCATGGAGGTCTCATCTCATGCGCTCGCGCTTGGCAGGATTGCCGGATGCGAGTTCCGGACAGGGGTTTTTACCAATCTGTCCCAGGACCATCTTGATTTTCACTCGACCATGGAAGAGTATTTTGCGGCCAAGAAGCTTCTTTTCTCGTCCCATCTCGACCCGCATCTTTCTGTGGCAGTAGTCAACGAAGACGATGATTACGGCAGAAGAATAATTGAAAACGGGACCCACGCAGCCAAAATCATCCGTTACTCCGGCACAATTTCCCCCGGCCCCCGTTTGGAAAAGGGGGCAAATGGCGTTTTCGTCGAAGAAGCCCGGTTCAGTCCCATGGGTATCACCGCGAAAGTCCATACATCTCAAGGGGAAATCAGCGTTGATTCCCCGCTCATGGGCAGGCTGAACCTCTATAACATTCTGGCGGCGATATCTGCGGCAGTGTCTCTGGGTATTGCGTCAAACACCATCGAAGAGGGGATCCGAAACCTTTCGAGCGTGGACGGGAGGCTCGAGCGCGTTGCGATACCGAGCCGGCGCGGCTTTCAGGTAGTTGTGGATTACGCGCATACACCCGACGCAATGGAAAAGGCGCTTGCCTGTCTTCGCGAAATGACTGAAAACAGGGTTATCGCCGTATTCGGCTGCGGCGGCGACCGCGACAGGGGAAAGCGCCCAATCATGGGTAGAGTAGCCGCAGAGCTGGCGGACATTGTAATAGCCACAAGCGACAATCCCCGGTCCGAGCCGCCTGATGATATCATCGACGAAATCGAGACAGGAGTTAAACAGACGGGGATCTCGGCATTGGGATCTGCCGGAGGACTGTCAGCCGGCAAGGGCTACATTCGGGAAGTTGACAGGCGAAAAGCCATCGAGTTTGCCCTTTCGCTGGGTCTTCCCGGAGACACGATTTTTATTGGGGGCAAGGGACACGAAACCTACCAGATCGTTGGAAACATCAGACATTCATTTGACGACAGGCTGGTGGTGAGGGAGTATTTTAACAGAAATGTTCAGGACTGTAGCGACACTGGCTGAGGCTGCGGGGGGCGAGATACTTTCCGGGGACCCCGGAGCGCAAGTCCGGGCGATTTCCACAGACACTCGGCAGATTGCGCCGGGAGACTGCTTCATTGCCCTGCCCGGAGAAAACCACGACGGGCACGCCTTCATTTTGGACGCCCTTAGTAAGGGAGCGGGCGCGGTAATCGTATCGGGACCCACCGCCTTTGCCGGGGACACTTCCGCCGCCGTCATCAGAGTAGGCGACACCCTTTACGCGCTCGGCGAACTGGCTCGGCGCCACCGCATGAAGTTCGACATCCCGGTAATCGCCGTCTCCGGCAGCAACGGCAAGACCAGCACGAAAGAGATGATCGCGGCCATTTTCAGCCGAACTCGCAAAGTGCTGAAGAACAAGGGCAATTTCAATAACCTGATTGGCCTTCCGCTCACGCTGCTCGGCCTGACAAAAGAGCACGGCGTCGCTGTCGTGGAAATGGGAATAAACGTTCCGGGAGAAATGGAGCGGTTGGCGCAGATCGGCGCTCCCACAACCGCGATCATCACCAATATTCACCCGGCCCACCTTGAGGGACTCGAATCGATCGAGCGCATCATGGAACAGAAGGGCAAGCTCTGGGAATCACTGGATTCGGACGGCATTGCCGTGGTGAACGTGGATGACCCCATGCTTTCGCATTTCGCCCAACGGATCAAAGCCCGAAAAGTCACCTGCTCTCTCAGAAATGGCGCCGCCGATGTGTCCGTGTGCTCGAAGATCATAGTTTCCCCAGGAAACACATCATTTCGAATAAACGCAGGCGGCTCCGAGATACCTGTGTCGCTTCAGGTTATGGGCATCCACCATGCCCAAAATGCCCTTGCAGCAGCAGCAGCAGCCCTGAGTACCGGGGCTTCAGCCGAGGAGGTCGGAGCCGGACTGTCCGGCTGCGCGCCGGTACGTCAGCGCATGAATTGCCTCAAGCTCCGCAACGGCGGGGTCCTGGTGGACGATACCTATAATGCCAATCCCTGCTCAATGATTGCCTCCTTGGAAGCGGTCCTTTCCGCAAGCGCAGGCAGTCCTTTTGTAGCGGTCCTTGGAGAGATGCGCGAACTCGGTCGGGACAGCCCTCTTCTTCACTTCGAGATCGGCAGAAAAGTGGGCGCTGCAAAACCGGGCAGGCTGATCACTCTCGGGCCGCTGGGCATCGAGATACTCAAGGGAGCTCAGGCCGCCGGGCTCGATGAGTCCCTCTGTTTTCATGCAGCCGATCATGCCGAAGCATCGGATTTCTTACGGCGGGTTGTGCCCGAGGGGGCATGGATCCTGGTCAAAGGCTCCCGCGGGATGACAATGGAAAAAATCGTCGAGGCAATGGCCGGGGAGTGTGCGTGAGAGGCAAAGAGACCTCCGAAAAAACCCTCGTGGTTGGGCTTGGCGCCTCAGGCCGGGCCGTATGCGCTTTGCTCCGAAGCCGGGGGGCCAAAGTGACCGCGACGGACCTGCGCTCCCGCTCTGAATTCAAGGACGCACTGAACAGTATCGAGCAGGCGGGCTGCTTGCTGCGCCTGGGGTCACACCGTCTCGAAGATTTTCTCGATGCGGACCGGATAATCGTAAGCCCCGGCGTCCCACTGGATATCGAGCCGCTTAAAGAAGCGAGAAGCCGGGGAATAGAAATAGCCGGTGAACTCGAGTGGTCCTGGCGCCAAGTCAGCCTCCCGGTGATCGCCGTAACCGGCACCAATGGGAAGACGACCACAACCGCCCTGATCGGCCAAATGCTCGAGCAGGCCGGAAGGCATCCCTTCGTTGGCGGGAATATCGGTACACCCCTCAGCCAGTGGATACTTTCCGGCGATCATGCCGACACTCTGGTGCTCGAGGTTAGCAGTTTCCAACTGGATACCGCTTCCACCTTCCGCCCGGACATAGGCGTCTTGCTGAACGTAACGGAAGATCACCTGGACCGCTACGAAAGCTTCAAAGCTTACACCGATTCAAAGCTGTCTATTTTCCGAAGGCAAAACAGCGCAGATTTCGCCATAATCAACGGCTACGACCCGATTTGCAGCAAGCGCATCGATGAGATTCCGGGTAAGGTGCTGTCCTTTAGCAGTTCGGACTCAACCGCGAACGCCCTGGTTGAAGGCCGCGCCATCAAAGTGGCCGTCCCGGGCAAAGGGAACTGTGAGATCAGCCTGGAAAAAACCAGGCTGCCGGGTTCCCATAACCGTGAAAACATAATGGCTGCGGCACTGGGCGCCATGTGCATGGAAGTCTGTGCCGGAGCAATTCAGGCGGCGGTTGACGGGTTCGGCGGCTTTGCCCACAGGGTAGAGTGGGTGCGCAACTGGAAGGGGATCGGTTTCTACGACGACTCCAAGGGGACCAATGTCGGTGCGGTGGTCAAAGCACTGGAGGGGTTCGACCGGCCCGTGATGCTACTGCTTGGTGGAAGGGATAAACTCGGCAGCTACGAACCGTTGCTCGCGCCGCTCCTTGCCAGGGGCAAGGCGATTTTCGCCTTTGGGGAAGCCGGTCCGAGAATTTACGGCCAATTACACGGGAAGGTCCCGGCCGGAATTTATCCGGATTTGGGCTCAGCCTTCCGGGATGCGATCAGCCGGGCCTCGCAGGGAGACGTTGTCCTGCTCTCTCCCGCGTGCGCCTCTTTCGACCAGTATGAGAGCTACGGGCACAGGGGGGATCATTTTAAAAAGCTTGTGGCGGAGCTCGGGGATTAGATAATCTCGATTGGAGAATGGATTGCTCAGAACGGCATCAGACGCACCTTCGGCTATAATGCCTGACTCGACTGAAAAGCAGCGCCTCGCCTGGAAGCCTCTCCCCCTGGAGGTCCAGCTCTGGGTCGAAGTGTCCCTGCTGATTGCCTTCGGATTAATAATGATCTACAGCGCCAGCTCCATTCCAGCCTTGACGAGATTCTCCGACCCGAATCATTATCTCAAGCGCCAGCTTTTGTACGTTGCGCTGGGGATCCCGATTATCTACATAGTGAGCCGCACGTCCTACCGCTCGTACAAAGAATATTCCGGCCTCATGCTGCTCTGTGCGATTGCGCTGCTCGTTATGGTCCTGATTCCGGGACTCGGGGCAAAGTACAACAACGCCCGGCGCTGGTTCGGCTTCGGCAGCCTGCACATCCAGCCGGCCGAGTACGCCAAGGTTGTCTGGGTTTTATTCCTCAGCAACGCTCTGGTCAAAAAACAGGACCGCATCAAAGAAGCTCGCGTGAGCTTCTGGCCCTTCATAGTCCTTTGCGCCATATTCAGCGCCCTGCTGCTCAAAGAGCCCGACTTCGGCACTGTCCTCATGTTCGTGATCCTCATGCTCGTCATGCTGGCGACGGCAGGGGTCCCGTGCCGTTATTTCTGTCTCATGGCCCCCATTGCCGCCTTTGGACTCTATCGGTTCGTTTACCTCGTCCCGTACCGGCGCGTCCGCTGGGAGACTTTCCTCAATCCCTGGGCCGATCCCCTTTATTCGGGATATCAGCTCATTCAGGGATGGATCGCGATAGGCTCGGGCGGTATTTTCGGAAAGGGCCTGGGAGCCGGACAGCAAAAACTTCTTTATTTACCCGAATCCTACACTGATTTTATCATGGCCGTAATTGGAGAGGAGTTGGGATTTGTCGGCATTGTGCTGACCTGTCTGCTATTCTATTTTCCTTTCCGCACCGGCCTTCAGATTTCAAGGGAAGCTCCCGACTTTCTGGGAAGCATGCTTGCGCTCGGACTTACTATGCTGCTCGCCCTCCAGGCTTTGCTCAATATGGGAGTCGTACTGGGGCTGGTCCCGACAAAGGGCATGCCGCTTCCTTTTATTTCTTACGGGGGCAGCGCATACACCGCGAACTGCTTAATTGTCGGTCTGCTGATGAGCATAGCCAGGAGCTGTGAAAAAAGAACGGACAACTATGCCGGCTAAACGCCTCTGGTCATAGACAGGCCACGGAGAGCGTGGAGATACACAGATTATGTTTAAACGTTATCAACATATACATTTCATCGGGATTGGCGGGATAGGAATGAGCGGCATAGCCGAGCTTATGCTCAACCTCGGCTACAAGGTGAGCGGTTCGGACCAGAAAGTCTCGGATTTGACGAAACGCCTTGAGAAATCAGGCGCTGCAGTCTATTCAGGTCACGATCCCCGTAACGTCATGGGCGCCGATGTCGTGGTGGTATCATCGGCCATCTCCCAGGATAATCCCGAGTTCCAGGCGGCACGAAAGCTCCCGAAGGTGCCTCTGATCCGCCGCGCTGAAATGCTGGCCGAGCTGATGCGCCTCAAATACTCCGTGCTGGTGGCCGGAGCCCACGGAAAAACCACAACTACTTCGATGGTTTCCACGGTGCTCGCGCGGGGCGGTCTTGACCCCACGGTGGTCATCGGAGGAAAGCTAAATGCCTGGGGCGCCAACGCCAAACTGGGAAGCGGCGAATTCATGGTGGCCGAAGCAGATGAGAGTGACGGCACTTTTCTCCTGTTGCCCCCGACCATCGCTGTTGTCACCAATATAGATCTTGAACATCTCGACTACTACCGGGACATCGATCACATACGCGATACTTTCCTGCAGTTCATAAACAAAGTCCCTTTTTACGGGCAGGCGATTTTGTGCCTCGAAGACGAAAACATCCAGGCCATTTTGCCTTGCGTCGAAAAGCGGTTCGCAACCTACGGGTTTTCTTCGCAAGCGGATTTCCAGGCCAGAGAGGTGAAGACCGGTGGACATTGCAGCGCTTACCGGGTCTTTCATGACGGAGAGGAACTGGGTGAGATGGAAATCCCAATTCCCGGCCGCCATAACGTGCTCAATTCGCTGGCAGCGGTCGCGGTGGCCCACGAGCTGGAAATACCCTGGCCCGCCGTACAGGCCGGGCTCCATGACATGACGGGCGTCCAACGCCGCTTTCAAATAAAGGGAGAAGCCCGGGGCGTGCTGGTTCTGGACGACTACGGTCACCACCCGACCGAAATCAGGGCGGTCCTTGAAACCCTCGAGGGCTGCTACCCCGATCGGCGCCGGATAATAGCGTTCCAGCCACATCGCTTTACCCGGACTCAGGCCCTCCTGGAGCAGTTTTCGAGGTGTTTCCATCATTGCGACGCGCTGCTCGTATCCGAGATTTACGCGGCGAGCGAAAAACCTATACCCGGCGTAACGGGGCGCGCGCTCGTCGAAGCGATAGCGGCGCACGGGCCCAATGACCTGCATTTCTGCCCGACCTTGGAAGAGATGCACGATAAACTGTTCTCGATTGTGCAGCCCGGAGACGTGGTTATGACCCTTGGGGCCGGCAACATCTTGCAGGTTGGCGAATCGCTTCTCAAGACCATCGAGCAGCGAGGTCCGAGTGAGTAAGGGGAGCTGTGAATGGGCGATAGTTCACCAGGGCGATCTCGGAAAACGCGAATGAACATCAGCTCAGCTCTTGCATCGATCCCGGATGTTGAATTTCGGTTCGATGAGCCGCTCGCATGGCATACCACCTTCCGGGTTGGAGGGCCGGTGCGGTTGCTTGCGCGCCCTCGAAGCGAAAAGGCGCTTTTTGCCCTTCTGGATCCCATCCGGGAGTTTGACATTCCGTTCATCGTTCTTGGCGAAGGCAGTAACGTCCTGGCGCCGGACGGACCATGGGAGATGTCGGTCATTCAGCTTCACCTGGCATGCAACAGATTGCTCCGCAGCGAGCAGAGGGCAGGAGGTGAAAAGGTTCTCTACGCAGGGGCGGGAACGAGGCTCCAACAGCTTATCCCATACTGTATCGAAAATGGCCTGGAAGGGCTTGAATCGCTTGCCGGGATTCCCGCAACGGTGGGTGGAGCGATCGTGATGAACGCATCAACATCTTTGGGCGCCATCTCAGACTCCCTCGTTGACATCGATCTGCTGGGCCCCAGTGGCGAAAGGCGGTCAATCCCCAGGGACCAGCTCACCCCCGGCTACCGCACAATGGGTATTCCGGAAAGCAGCATCGTCCTGGGCGCCCGCTTCAAGCTCAGACCGTGCTCCACAGACATCGTGAAGGCGCGCGTGGAGCAGATTATTAAAAACCGCAGGCAGACTCAGCCTCTGCGCTTCCACTCCGCAGGATCGATTTTCAAAAATCCTGTGGGCCGGTTCGCCGGATCTCTTATAGAAAAGGCCGGGCTTAAAGGCTATCGAATAGGGGACGCCGAGGTTTCAAGGAAACACGCGAACTGGATCGTCAATCGAGGGCACGCCCTCGCCCGGGATATTATAGAGTTGGTAGAAAGGATAGAAAATGAAGTTTACGGAATTTTTGGCGTGCGTTTGGAACGAGAAATCCGTATACTGGAACCGTTTTATAGAAACCCGACCCAATGATAAAACCCAGGAAAAAGAGAAAAAACAAATATGAAGAAGGCACTTTCAGGCGTCTTAAGGGGAATTTACGCACTTTTCATGATTTTTTGATTGTTTTTACTTTATTTTGCTTTGTAGTTCTGTTCGCCGCCGGTCTTTCGAGGCTCTATCATGAGATGATCAGCGCACCATGGCTCAAGCTGGAGGAAATCGAAATTACCGGGATCAAACAAATCGACCGGGGCGACATTTTAAATGCGATGGGCCTAAAAAGAGGCCAATGTACACTGGGCATCAACACCGAACAGGCCGCCGAGCGACTGAGGAAGCTCCCGGCGGTCAGGGAAGCCTGCCTGAGGCTCGAATTAAGCGGACGCATAGTGGTGGAGATAGTTGAGCGCGAGCCTGCGGCCATTGTCAAGTGCGGCGACAAGAATATGCAGATGGACCTTGACGGCATACTGTTCTCTGATGCGACTCCTGATGCAAAGGGGACGCTGCCCCTCATAACCGGGCTTTGCGGCTCCAATCCCAATAAGGGAGACCCTATTGCGGCCCGCAGCCTGGAACAGATACGGGAACTCCTGTCGGCTATCGATAGTTCCAAAAACTGGCTATCGGGAACCGCCATAGCCGAATGCCGGTGGAGCGCAAGCGGATTCACCCTTGTTTTTGGCGAAAGGGCCGTGTTGGTAGACATCGGGAAGGGCGCCTTCGAGCAAAAGATGACAAAACTCAGGAAGGTGATAAATACCCTGAACGAGCGGGATTGGACCGATCTTGTGACCCGGATCGATCTCGATTATCCGGGCAAGGCGTATCTGGAGGGACAATTTCCAGTCCCCCAGCCGGCTCAGGGGCGGGCAAAGCAGCCGGGCTGACCGGGTATCGTGCATCGGCACTGCGCCTGTTTCCCTGCACAGACCCGGCTTTAAGGGAATTTAAAAGGATCCCCATGGCAAAAAAAGAGGAACTGATCGTCGGTCTGGACCTTGGAACTACCAAAGTCTGCGTCGTGGTCGGAGAAGTCACCACGGAGGGGATGGATATAGTAGGCGTGGGGACCTATCCATCGGCCGGGCTGAGGGGAGGCGTCGTCGTAAACATAGACCAGACGGTCAATTCCATAAAAAAAGCGGTCGAAGAAGCTGAGCTCATGGCCGGGTGCAATATCTCTTCGGTCTTCGCGGGTGTTGCCGGAACTCACGTCCAGAGCTTGAACAGTCACGGGGTGATCGCCATAAAAAGCCGTGAGGTCACCCCGGCGGATGTGGCAAGAGTTCTGGACGCGGCAAAGACGATCGCCCTTCCCTTCGACAGACAGATACTGCACGTTCTGCCCCAGCAATATATTGTCGACGACCAGAACGGCATTCACTATCCGATCGGAATGGCGGGAGTTCGACTGGAAGCAAAGGTACACATCATTACCGCCATGACAAGCGCGGTTCAAAACATTATGAAATGCTGCGAGCGGGCTGGACTGCAAGTTCAGGACGTTGTTCTGGAGTCGTTGGCCTCGAGCGGCGCCGTGTTGGACTCTGACGAAAAGCACCTTGGCGTCGCTCTGATAGACATCGGCGGGGGGACAAGCGAGATAGCGGTCTTCCAGAACAATGCAATCCGGCATTCGACTGTTGTCGGACTGGGTGGAAACCATATTACCTCGGATATCTCCGTGGGCCTGCGGTGTGCGATGGACGAGGCGGAAAAGATCAAGAAAAAGTATGGCTGCGCCCTGGCTGAGCTGGTCAACCAGGAGGACTTCATCGAGGTCGGATCGGTTGGCGGCCAAAAGCCGCGCCAGCTTGCCCAGTCGATTCTCACCCAGATTATCGAGGCGCGGGTCAAGGAAATTTTGGACATCATCGAATGGGAACTGGTCCGGTCGGGGTTCATCGAATCTTTGCACGCCGGGGTGGTCCTTACAGGCGGCGTCTCGCTGTTGCCGGGAATTCGCGAGCTTGCTGAAAGAGTGTTCGACATGCCGGTGAGAATCGGGGTCCCATGCAATTTCGGAGGACTGGGCGACGTAGTGAAAAACCCGATCTACTCTACGGCAGCCGGACTTCTGCTTTACGGAAAAGATCGCGGAGGCGGGATGCCGATGCGGGATTCGCACAGCAAAGTCGTATCAATTTTGGAAACTATCAAACGTTGGTGGAGGGACTTTTGGTAGTCTGCCACCTTTCCCGAAGGAGGGCGGGTGAGGATTTTAGGCGGAATTACCCAATGGAAGGACGGACCCCCTGATCTGGAGCCGGTTTGAACGGCGGAACGCCCGGCTGCTTTGATTAGGGAGAGCTTTCATGCGGAGAGATTATGGAAAGGAAAGCGACCAAGAGGGGGAAGCGCGCGATGGAGCAGATGACGATGGAGCAAACCGGAGTCAGCAACAGAGCCAAGATTACCGTTCTGGGAATAGGGGGCGGTGGCGGCAATGCTATTAACAACATGATAAACGCTGAACTTGAGGGAGTTCACTTTATCGCCGCCAATACCGACTGGCAGGTGCTCGAGAAAAATCTCGCACCGACCAAAATTCAGCTTGGAACCAATTTGACAAAGGGCCTGGGCGCAGGTGGACAGCCTGAAATGGGGGCCAAGGCGACACAGGAGGACATCGACAAGATTCGTCAAGCACTCACCGGAAGCGACATGGTTTTCATAACAGCCGGGTTGGGCGGGGGCACCGGGACCGGCGGCGCTCCGATCGTGGCGCAGATTTGCAAGGAGATTGGCGCACTCACTGTGGCGGTTGTAACCAAACCTTTCCTGGTCGAAGGAAAAGTCCGGCTTCGCCATGCGGATGAGGGTCTCAAAGCGCTCCAGGATACCGTGGACACTCTTATCACCATCCCTAACAACCGGCTCCTGTGCCTGGCGGACAAGCGAGCCACTTTCCTCGACATGATTAAGCGGGCGGACGACGTGCTGCTCTACGCCGTAAAGGGCGTCTCCGATCTGATAATTAAACAGGGCTACATTAACGTTGACTTCAACGACGTTAAAACAGTCATGGGAGAAATGGGCCTTGCCCTGATGGGCACCGGCGTCGGGCGCGGCGAGAACAGGGCCGCGCAAGCCGTACAGCAGGCGATTTCAAGCCCGCTTCTCGAAGATATTTCGATTCACGGCGCCCGCGCAGCCCTTATCAATATCTCGGCCAGCCCTGACCTGGGCATGCATGAATTCGAAGAAGCCCTCTCAATCATTCAAAAAGAGGTTACCGACGAAGCCAATATCATATTGGGCATGGTTATCGACGATAAGATGGAGGATGAGATTCGCGTAACTGTAATTGCTACCGGAATTGGAAAAGTCGGGCAGAAAAAACCCGCCGAGGCATCAACGGTCCGGCCCATAAGAAGAATGCGGCCCGAGGGGGTAATGCCGGTGATCGACTACGACCTTCTCCAGGTGCCCACGGGCGTCAGGCAGAAACTTAAAATGGGTGAGACGGCTAATGTAGAGCAAGTGGTCGAACTCGAAGACGAACAACAAGAGCCGCCGAAAAGAAGGACCCTGCTCCAGATGCTCACCGGAGGAAGCGGCCGCAGTCACGAAGAAGAAGATTTGAACATTCCCACTTTTATCAGGAGGCAGGCTGATTAGTTTCGGTCCGGGGCGATGGGACCGTAGGCCGTGATCTCGACTCTCCTCGAGACGGCCGGCACAGGCAGGATATCGACGCTCCATGAGGCGGCGCCCGCATGTACGCCTTCGCGCAACCCCTCGATTTCCTTGCCCGAGCCTTCCCCTGACTCCGGATCAAGTCCAAGGCGGACCTCGCAGGGTGTGGAGTTCTTATCCGGCGTTTCCGGATGAACACTGATTAAAAAATCCTGCTTCGATCTTGAGGCAGAACACAATGATTGGGTAACTCCCAATAAAAATGACCGGGGTTTTGCCGGTCATTTTTATTTTCGCAAAATCAAATGAACGAAGCGGCAGTCGTGGATACCTTTCCCGTGGGGATCGCCGCGGTAACCGGGTCGGCCTTTTTGCCCCCAGCGTCTCCGCGTGAGATCCCCATCACCTCTTAAAGAGATATTCGTATAAATCACACCACCATCGGCATAACCAGGCTCAAATACCCCGGATCTTCGGGGGACAGGAATATGCCGCCGTGGAACTCGTCCACCCACTCAAACCTGATTGTAGGGCTTTCCATGACTGAAATGCAGTCCATGACGTACTTGACATTAAAAGCTACGCTGAAATCTTTGCCGTCATAATCGATGTCTATAATGTCGTTGGCGTTTCCGAGTTCCGGATTTCCGGATTCGAGTTCGAGGGAGTTCTTGGTGATGTTGAATTTTACGTGCCTGTAGGTGATGTCGGTTACGACCGCAACCCTTTTGAGGGCCGGATAGAGGACCTCGCTTGGCACTGTAATTCCAAACGGCCTCTCGGCGGGAATAATCATTTCATATTCCGGGAATTCCGCATCAAGCAACAGAGTACTGAGAAATGTGGTCGGGGTCCTGATCACGAGCGAATTCTCATCTACTCCGATGGATGCCTCGGTCTCTTTTTCAAGCAATCGGTTCATTTCCTGGACAGCCTTTCGGGGCACAATGATCTCTCTGGTCATTTCAAGCCCCGGAAACGCCGCTGCGGGGACCTCATAATAGGCAAGCCTGTGCCCATCGGATGATACGAACCGGAAATCGTTCTCTTCGGTTGAATGCCACAGAAGCCCGGGCGCGGTAAATGTTTCCTCTTCCATCGGAATGCTGTAGAGTGTCTTTTGAAGCGCACGTCTTAAGGCGGCAACATCGCAACTTGTGAGCGTTAAATCCTGGTAAAGATTTATGTTTGGAAAATCTTCGGCGGGAATGGTGGAAAGCTCGAATCGGGAGCGTCCGGCTTTGATGATCAGTCTGCTGTTGGCCGTTGCTTCGAGAGATATCCTATCCTGGGGTATTTCGCGGACTATTTCCAAAAGCTTTCTCGCCGAAGCCGTAGTTTTACCCTCTGTCTTTACCTGGGCTCCTATTTTTGTCCACAGATTCAGCTCCAGGTCGGTTGCCGAAAACTCTACGGCGCCATCCTCAGTCGCCTTTATCAGGCAGTTATTCAAAATGGGCATCGTGGTTTTTTTTTCGGTCGCGCTTTGGATTCTTTGGAGCACCTGGACAAGGCTTGCCTTTTCCACCTGGAATTTCATGATATCCCTCGATTCGATGTTTTTATTGTTTTTCTTTTTTTACATAAGAAAGAATCATAATATTAATAAGGGGTCTTGGGATTGTCAAAAAGTTTGTTAACCAATTGAAATTTAAGTAGATACGAGTTAACAATCCGTTGACGGTTCCTGTTAAAAGTAGGACGATGTTTTCCTGGTGGAATGGTTTTATACATTTTCCCAACAATTTGTTAACAGTATATTTACGGAACCTGACGGAGTTTTGAATAATCGGTGTGAGGCTCGCGTCATTTTTGGAAACTCCGTGCTCTCGGGCGTTGAGATTACCCTTGCCCGGATGTAGACTGCAGGACTTATAACATGACGGTCTCGGAAGACGAAAGGGATATACTTTTAAACGACCTTTTGCGTGCCCGGTTAGAAGGGGCTTTCGTGTCTCCGTGTGGAACCGAAGGCGCCCTATGGGAAGGTTTTCCCGAGGAGCCTGACGAATATCCTTACGACGCCTTTGCGGATGGGGATAAGGAAACGGACGAATCACAGCTTGAAAAAAGTCCTGCATGAACATAGAATCCTGCGCGATTTCGGCGTGAGTTTTCCGGTGTTCGATTTGGGAGATCTTTTATGAAAAAGATCCAGGAAATTCTCCTGGAGTTCAAAAATGGCGGCAAGGGCATGCAGGAAGTGCTCGAATACCTCGAGAAGCTGCCGTTCGAAGATCTTTGTTTCGCGAAGGTGGACCATCATCGCTGCCTGCGCCGCGGGTTTGCCGAGGTCATCTACGGGGAGGGCAAAACGGCGGATCAGATCGCCGCAATTGCCCAATCCATGATAGAATTCGGCAGCAACGTACTTATTACGAGGGTGGATACGCAGAAGGCTCAGGCGATTATGGCCATGATCGGCCCAATGGAGTACCACCCGCAGGCTCGAGCGCTAACCCTCAAGCAGGAGGCGCCCCATGTGGCTGTTCCGGAAGGAACGGTTCACGTAATTTGCGCCGGGTCCTCCGACATGGACGTTGCCGAAGAGGCGGCGCTGACCGCCGAGTTCATGGGCAATAAGGTGAAGCGGAACTACGATGTGGGAATCGCGGGAATCCACCGGTTGCTCAGCGCGTTGGAGGACTTGCGCAAAGGCAGCGTTTACATAGTTGTCGCAGGGATGGAAGGCGCCCTGCCCGGCGTTGTGGCGGGCCTGGTCAAGGGGCCGGTGATCGGCGTTCCGACCAGTGTGGGATACGGGGCGAGTTTTGGCGGTGTCGCAGCCCTGCTGGGGATGCTTAATTCCTGTTCTCCGGGTGTCTGCGTTGTAAACATTGACAATGGTTTCGGGGCTGGATATCTGGCTGCGATAATCAACCGGCAGTCAAGCGGGCGTGAAGAGCCATAAGTCCGGTTTAAACGAAATGAAAGGAAATGGCGTGGGAAGAGAATACAGGCCAAACGTAAGAGAAGCCGCGGTGATATCAAAACTGGATCATCAGAAAGAATCCCAGCGGTATCACGCCATGAATCAGCTTCGTCACAATATTGACGAGCTGGCCGATAGGATTTCGATGAAGCTGATCGAAGAACGTCTGATCGAGACCATCAGCAAGGGGGACCTGCAGGACCAGATTCAATTGGCCCTTCAAAAGATCCTGGACTCGGAGGAATTCGAAATTCAGTTCCAGACGGCTAACATTCGGACCCTGGTGCCTCGCCCCAATTTTGTGAGCCTGTTCGTTACGGCTTACATTGTGGAAAAGCTTATCGACCATAAGTGCATCGTGGATATTTTCGGGACGGACGAGGAAATTTACGCCAGCGTCAACAGGCAGGTAAACCGGTTCATTCAGATGGACTAACCCTGGGATCGGCATCAATATTTTTGAATCTTTCGGATTTTTCTAATAATCATACGCGAGAGAAAATTAAGATGAGCGGTCTGGAAACGAAAGTCCCGCCAAATTTTATTCGCAGCATAGTCGCCGAGGATGTGAAGAGCGGAAAAAGCGGGGGGAAAGTCCTGACCCGCTTTCCACCCGAACCAAACGGTTATCTGCACATCGGGCACGCTAAATCCATATGCCTCAATTTCGGTCTTGCAGCCGAATTCGGGGGGCTTTGCAATTTCCGGTTTGATGACACCAATCCAGGCAAAGAGGAACTGGAATACGTCGATTCGATCATGAATGACGTTCGTTGGCTGGGGTTCGACTGGGACGACCGGCTCTACCACGCATCCGATTACTTCGAGCAGTTATACGAGTGGGCAATCGACCTTATAAAGGCCGGCAAGGCCTACGTGGACAGCCTGGGCGCAGATGAGGTGCGCGAATACCGGGGGACGCTCACCGAGCCGGGAAAGCAGAGTCCGTTCAGGGACCGGCCGGCCGCTGAAAACCTGGACCTCTTTAAGCGGATGCGTGCGGGTGAGTTCGGTGACGGAGAATACGTGCTTCGGGCAAAAATCGATATGGCCTCGCCGAACCTGAATCTGCGAGACCCGGTGATGTACCGCATACGTCATCTGACGCACTGGCGGACCGGCGATAAATGGTGCATCTACCCTATGTATGACTACGCACACGGCCAATCGGACTCGCTCGAGGGCATCACCCATTCTATCTGCACGATGGAGTATGAGGACCACAGGGCGCTCTACGACTGGTATCTGGACAACCTGGACGTGCCCTGCCATCCTCAGCAGATCGAGTTTGCGCGCCTGAACCTGAGCTACACGGTCATGAGCAAGCGAAAGCTCCTCCAGCTCGTTCAGGAACATTATGTGACCGGGTGGGACGACCCGAGGATGCCGACCCTTGCGGGCATGAGGCGGCGCGGATACACGCCCGAGGCGATCAGAAACTTCTGCGAACGGATCGGAGTAGGCAAACGCGAGAGCCTGGTTGACTACGGCATGCTGGAGTACTGCGTCCGGGAAGATTTGAACAGGAGTGCCCAGCGTGTCATGGGAGTTTTGCGGCCCCTGAAAGTAGTGATCGAAAACTACCCTGAACACCATGTCGAGCAGCTCGAGGCGATAAACAACCCGGAAGATGCTTCCGCCGGCGCCCGGATGACGCCTTTCTCCAGGGTTATTTATATCGAGCGCGATGATTTCATGGAAAATCCGCCCAAGCAGTTCTTCCGGCTCTCTCCCGGGCGTGAGGTAAGGCTTCGCTATGCCTATTTCATGAAATGCGTCGACGCTATCAAGGATGAAAAGGGCGAAGTGGTCGAGCTGCGCTGCACTTATGACCCTGCCACCCGAGGAGGAGATTCGCCCCCGGATGGCCGCAAAGTCAAAGCGACGCTCCACTGGGTTTCCGCCGCTCATGCGATAGACGCCGAAGTCCGGCTCTACGATATGCTGCTCAATCGGGCCGACCCCTCAGAAGGAAAGGATGGATCGACTTTTAAGGACTTCATAAATCCCGATTCCCTCGAAGTGATCCAAGCGGCAAAACTGGAGCCAAGCGTTGCAGGAGCGCCTGCAGGGAGCCGTTATCAGTTTGAGCGGCTTGGCTACTTTTGCGTCGATCCGGATTCCACACCCGAAAAAATGGTGTTTAACCGCACGGTCACGCTTCGCGATACCTGGGCAAAGGTTGCCAAAGCTGAAGGAATAAAGCAGGCATAATTGGCTGCGCGGTGTTCAAAACTAAGCGGACTCTCGATACACTCGCGTTGTATAAGTTATTTACTTTAATGTATACGCCTGATCCGGCCGATAGCTCTATTAGAGACTTAACATAGGAGAAGGCCATGAATATAGTAATAGGCGAGACCGTTAAAATTGGCCCAGCGGCCCAATACAGGCCGGAGGGCGAACAACTTGCGGTGGAGGCAATGCTTTTGGAAATCAGGGATAGAAGGGAAACCTCTGACGCCGGCAACGTGACTTCCGGCCGCGTCATAACGCTTCTGGTCCCCGAAGGCCAAAAGATTCCCCGTGGGGTAGAATCCGGGGACTACCGCATCTACCTTAGATTCGTGCATCGCCGCCAGGCAAGAGCGTAATCGGAGGTTAGCGATACCGGTGATCCAGGAACCCCCGTGCCCGAAACCGAACGTTAGTTTCTTGCCGAACATGGCTTTCGGCCCAGATAGCCGGTGGACTCTTGCGGTACGGCGCGCCGGTCCCTGCCCGTCTTGCCTGGCGCCAACCCCCGCTTAATCCCTCCACACTTTGTTTTTCTAACATAGACTATAAATAAACTGAGTAACCTATCCCTTAGAAAGCAAATGAATTCCTTGAATTTTCCGGAGTAGAATGTATTGTATAAACGTGTTATGAGGTTCAACACTAACCGGAGAGGCAGGGTCCCCTTATGGCCGTCCAACGAATAGGCGCTGTGGCAAGAAGCACCAAAGAAACTCAAATTTCCGCAGAAATTACACTTGATGGAACAGGCAGGGCAGAACTGAATACGGGGGTCCCCTTTCTTGATCACATGCTGACTCTTTTCGCCGTCCACGGGCTCTTCGACCTCAAGATCAAGGCAACCGGTGACCTGAAAGTCGACGCCCACCACACGGTCGAAGACATCGGCATCTGTCTTGGCCTTGCGCTATCAAAAGCGCTGGGTGAACGCAAAGCCATTGTCCGCTATGGGCATTTTACAGTTCCAATGGATGAGGCGCTTGCTTCAGTTAGCCTGGATCTGTCAAACCGCCCGTTCCTGGTCTATGATATCCCGCCGATGGCCGACCGGACCGGGGAATTTGAAACCCAGCTTGCGCCCGAGTTCTTCAGGGCCTTTAGTCTGAACGGCGGACTCACTTTGCATATCCGGGTTTTTTACGGCGCGAACACTCATCACATGCTTGAAGCGACGTTCAAGGCATTTGCCCGCGCGCTGAGCATGGCCGTATCATTGGATCCTCGCCGCAGCGGCATACCTTCATCCAAAGGGGCGCTTTAGCGATTGGCCGCATGGCGTTCTGCGTACTCCCCCCCCAAATTGTTGCCGTATTGCACCTCCCGGGGTCACTCGGAAAGCTGCTCTTGCTGTTGGCCGGCTTTTCCGGGGCGGGGTTTTGGTGCCGGTTGATGAGCCGGGGCCACCTTGATGACGCTCGTATTGCTCAACCCCTGTATTCTCATCTGTTCCTGGAGGGTATAGGCATGGCTAGCCGGGCTTGCGCTTGTAGTCACCAAATAGCCGGAGCCATCGGCAGAGACGCGAACCACTGCGCTGTAGCCCTTGGCTGCAAGGTTCGCTCGAACTTTTTCAGCTTGCGGCCTGTCTTTGAAGATCGATCCTACCTGAACCGCATGATCTGCCACTTTCGTCGAAGGGGCCGGTTTTGCCGGAGTGGCCGGGCCTAGGGCTTTTGCTTGCGGTTTGGCGGGCGCCTTTAGTGCTGCCGACGCTGGTGTTGTGGATGGAGCGCCCTTTTTTGGGAACAGGTCTTTTGGCGCAGGTTCCTGGGACGTGGCCGATGGGGCGGGAGGGGCTTTGCTTTCCGGTGGCGCTTCCGGCATGTATAGTCTTTGAGAAGCGGCCGAGCCTGGCGCCGGTGGTTTGGGCATAGGCATTACCTGTGAGGGCTTTGTGCCCTCAGGTTCCGTTGCGGCTCCGTGTGATCTGGGCTCGGGAGGTCTTACCGGTTCAGAGGGCTTCGTGAGGTCTGAAAGACCCTCAGGTGCGGATTGCTCCGGCTGTTTTGGGAGCTCTTTTGTAATCGTTCCCTTCTCAGGAAAGGGTATTTTGAGGACATCTTTGCTTTTGCCTTTGAAAAAGTGCTCCGCTATGAGCACCAGGATAATGAGGCACACTGCGGCAATCACCAAATACTTCTGATACGGGGGCCTCGCGCCTCCACCTCTGTTTGGATTTCTTTGTGAATTTGGGTTATTTCGCATCCTTGCCCTCCTGAATGCCGTGCTTGATGCACTGACAACTTAGTCCCAGCCAGGGGCGGCGGGATCCTCGTGCGCCCTTCGGGTATCAAAGGGCCAACGGCTGACATCTAAAAGTTAGTGGGCAGTGCGCTAAATGCCTCTGGAACGTTTCATGGCCCGTTCGAATCCCGGCAACGCCCCTTCAATCGTAGAGTCATCGACGCAGTAGGCAATCCGGATGTGGCCTGGCCCTGCAAATCCGCTTCCGGGTACGCACAGGATGTTTTCTTCCCGGAGGAGTCCAACGAACTGGATGTCGTCGGGAAGCGGGCTTTTTGGGAAAAGATAAAATGCCCCCTTCGGGACCGTCAGTTCGTAGCCGAACTCCGTGAGAGCGCTAACGAGCCTGTCTCTTTTGGCCTTGTAGATATTGACGTCCACACAGATTCCCTGGAGCTCCACTACGAGCCGCTGCATGAGGGCGGGCGCGTTGACGAAGCCGAGAATCCGGTTTGCCAGCGTGAGCGCATCGATGATTTTAGCCCCATCCACTGCGGAAGGACTCAGTGCTACGAAGCCGATGCGCTCGCCGGGCAGCGAAAGGTCCTTGGAGTATGAACTTGTGATCAGCGAATCAGGGTAGTGCACAAAAACGCACGGGACGCAGCAGTTGTCGTAAACGATCTTCCGGTACGGCTCATCGGAGACCAGATAAATTACATGGCCGAACTCGCTGCTTTTTGCCTTGAGAATCTGCCCCAGCCGCGCGATGGACTCCTCCGAATACACCTGGCCGGTCGGGTTATTGGGAGAATTAATTAGCACGATCTTGGTGCGCGGACCGATCTCTTCTTGCATGCGATCCAGGTCAAGATTGAAGTCCGGAGCGCTTGTCGGCGCTGTTTTGAGCACCCCGCCGTGATTGTCCGCATAAAACGCGTATTCCACGAAATAGGGGGCTGGACAGAGCACTTCGTCGCCGGGATCGAGCAGCGCCTTGAAAATTATGTTGAGGCCGCCCGCAGCCCCGCATGTCACGACCACCTGTTCTTGTGCCAGGGAGATGCAGAACTCCCCGCAAAAATAAGCGGACATGGCCGAACGGGTGGCAAGAAGGCCCGCGTTTGGCATATATGCGTGCATTCCAGGTTCTTCGGTTTCGACCAACTCGATCAGTTTTTCGCGAACTATGTCAGGAGGCGGAACATTAGGGTTTCCCAGGCTGAAATCGAAGACTTTGTCCGCCCCATGGATTTTTTTCAGGCGCGCGCCCTCCTCGAACATCTTGCGAATCCACGAGGATTTTTCCATAAACTGGCTCATCTTTGCGGCAATCGCCATATTGTGATCGAGACCTCCCCGCAAATCGAAATAAAAGCCTCATTCGGGCTGTGTGTTGCAAAGTAATCTAGTTTCCATCCGGAAAGGGTCCTTTGCCGTCCTGGCGGCGTCAATCTTCGGGCTTGCTTGTGCGGCGTACCCAGGTACGCCTCCGCGCAACCCCTCGATTTCCTTGCCAGTACGAAAAATGCCTCCTTTTCGAATCGAAAACTGCTGGCGTTCCATCCGGAGCTTCCGGATGGACGCTAATCTAAGGCACTATAAGAGAGATTTGCGTTCTTATGCAAGCATTCTGTCGGTTCGATGTGAGCTTTTTCAATGTGTCCCGCAAAAACTGACATTTCATTTGCTTGCTACATTCCCGGACAGTTCCGCTTGACAGGTTATCCTGCCAGGGTTATAAATTAGCGCTTTTTTTAAAAATATTTAAGACCGTCTGGAAGGTATTTCAATTCTGAACGGATCCCACCAATCCGGTTTGGAGCCTCCCTAAATTTCCATCAGGAGGAAGTATGACAGGCAAAGCGTCAGACAAGGGTACGGTCGGTTCGGTCCTGGTCGTCGGCGGTGGAATAGCCGGCATGCAGGCCGCACTGGACCTGGCCAATTCAGGATATTTCGTCCACCTGCTCGAGAAGGGGCCGGCGATCGGCGGAGGCATGTCCCAACTGGACAAGACCTTCCCCACAAACGAATGCGCGATGTGAATCATTTCTCCCAAGCTGGTCGAGGTCGGCCGGCATCTCAACATCAGCCTTCTCACCAATTCTGAGGTTGACGGCATCGAAGGCGAGGAAGGGCGCTTTGAGGTAAAAGTCCGCAGGCAGCCTCGCTACGTCAGCCTGGATAAGTGTATCTCCTGTGGGGCTTGCGCGGAAAAATGCCCGAGCCCGGCGATAGATGACTACAACGCGGGAATAGGCAAGCGCAAAGCCATATACAAGTATTACGCTCAGGCGATTCCCTCGGCGTACAGCATTGATGCGAAAAGCTGCCGCCAACTGGGGCAGGGCAAAAGATGCGGCGTGTGCGCAAAAGTGTGTCCTGTGGATGCGATCGACTACGACCAGAAAGAGGAGATGCTAAGCCTCGAGGTCGGGGCCGTGATCGTCTCCAGCGGCTTCAAGGCTTTCGATCCTACCAAGCTGGATACCTACAATTACGCGAACCATCCCAATGTTGTGACTGCACTCGAATTCGAGCGGCTTCTCAGTGCGGGTGGTCCCACCAGGGGGCATGTGGTAAGGCCCTCCGAGTTGCTTCGGGATGCGCAGATCGAGTCGGCGGAAAAGGAGCTGAAAAAGCTCGAAAAGCAGGCCCGGCCGGAAGATGCGGAAAAGATCGAAAATCTGCATGTTGAAATCGCGGAAATGGGTAAGCTCCAGACACACGAACATCCCAAGCGCGTCGCCTGGCTCCAGTGCGTAGGGTCCCGCGACACGCAGCATTGCGATAACGGCTATTGCTCCGCTGTATGTTGCATGTACGCGATAAAAGAGGCCGTCATAGCCAAGGAACACGCCAAGGGCGAACTCGATGCGGCGATCTTTTTTATGGACATGCGGACTTTCGGCAAGGAGTTCGAGCAGTATTACACACGTGCAAAAAATAACGGAATCAGGTTCATACGGTCCCGCATTCACACGATTGACCCGGTTCCGGGCTCCGATAATCTCCAGTTGAATTATGTGACCGAAGCCGGACACATAATGTCCGAAGAATTCGATATGGTGGTCCTTTCCGTCGGCCTTGAATCCTCGCCCGATGCGAGGGAACTTGCCGACAAGATCGGCTTCGATCTGGACCACTACCGTTTCGCCAAGACGTCGAGCTTTACTCCTGTGGCGGCCACCAGGCCCGGAATTTACGTGTGCGGCGTTCTACAGGGCCCCAAGGACATCCCTCTTTCGGTTATGGAAGCTTCGGCTGCCGCAGGGGCCGCCGCGAGCAGACTTTCCGGGTCGAGAAACACGCTGGTGCGGGAAAAAACTTTCCCACAGGAGCGCGACGTAAGTTCCGAGCCCCCCAGGGTCGGCGTATTCGTCTGCAATTGCGGCATAAACATATCGAGCGTTGTAAGGGTTCCGGAGGTCGTCGAATACGCAAAGACACTTCCCAATGTCGTCTACGTCCAGGAAAACCTCTTCTCCTGTTCCCAGGATGCCCAGGATAGGCTGGTGCAAGTCATAAATGAGCAAAAGCTCAACCGGGTGGTCATTGCCGCCTGCTCGCCGCGTACGCACGAGCCGCTCTTTCAGGAGACGGTGCGAAACTCCGGCCTCAACAAGTACCTCTTCGAGCAGGCCAATATCCGCGACCAGTGTTCGTGGGTGCATGCAGAAGAACCCGATGCGGCAACCGAAAAAGCCAAGGACCTGGTTCGGATGGGCGTCTCCCGTGCGCAACTCATCGAACCGCTTGCCATGCCTTCGGTCCCTGTCACCCCGGCGGCGCTGGTGGTCGGTGGCGGAGTGGCCGGGATGGTTAGCGCCCTCACGCTGGCAAATCAGGGCTTCGAGGCGTATATCGTCGAGGCGCAGGACAAGCTTGGCGGGCAGGCCCTGAAGCTGCACCATACGTGGAAGGGCGAGAACGTCCCCGAGTATGTCCGAAATCTGGTCAGGGAAGTCGGCCAAAGCGAAAATATCAAGGTTTTTCTCAACTCAACTGTCAGGGCGACCTCGGGTTTCATAGGCAACTTTAGCACCACGGTGGCGTCGAACGGGCAGGAGAGCGAGATCGCTCACGGCGTGACCATTCTTGCAACCGGGGCGCAATCGCTGGAACCTCAGGAGTACCTCTACGGAAAGAACAGCCGCGTCTTCCGGTGGCATGAACTCGATGACGCCTGGGATACCGATACGGTAAAGAACGCCCGGAGCGCGGTGTTCATCCAGTGCGTCGGCTCCCGCGAGGAGGGGCGGCCGCATTGCAGCAAGATATGCTGCACGTTCTCGGTTCAGAAGGCCGTGGAGCTTAAAAAACGCAGCCCCGAAATGGACGTTTACATCATTTACCGTGACGTTCGTACATACGGGGAGCGCGAGGATTTATACAAGGAAGCCCGCCAGATCGGGGTCATTTTCATCCGCTACGACCTGGAAAACAAACCCGTTGTCACCGAAACGCCCGACGGCAAGCTCGAGGTGAACGTTATGGACCACGTGCTTCGCCGCCCGATTGTCCTCAGGCCGGATTTCATCAACCTGGCAACAGCCATAATCACCAATGGGGCCGAGGAACTGGGGTCCCTATTCAAAGTCCCGGTCAGCCAGGACAAGTTCTTCCTCGAAGTGCACATGAAGCTGCGCCCGGTGGACTTTGCAACCGACGGCATCTATATGTGCGGGCTTGCGCACTACCCGAAGCCGATCAACGAGAGCATCGCCCAGGCTCAGGCCGCAGCGGCCCGCGCCGCAACCGTTCTGTCGCGCAAGAGCATCGAGGTCGAAGGGGTGGTGTCGAGCGTGAACGAGTCGCTTTGCCGCGGGTGCGGCAAATGCGTTGAGGTTTGTCCTTATGGCGCCCCGCTGCTAGTGGAAAAAGCTGGAGGCGTGCAGAGTTCTACGATCCAGGAGGCGCTTTGCAAAGGGTGCGGGGCCTGCGCGGTGGTATGCCCTACCGGTGCGGCCTCTATCAGGCATTTCAATGACCAGGAAGTTCTCACCATGGTCGATGCGGCGCTGAGACAATAAAAAAACACAAGGAAGATGAAATGAGTGCGGATTTCGAGCCGAGAATAATCGCTTTTTGCTGCAACTGGTGTGCTTACGCGGGCGCGGATCTTGCCGGGGTTAGCCGTATCCAGTACCCGCCCAATATACGGATCATCCGGGTGATGTGTTCAGGGCGGGTCTCCCCCGACTTCATCCTGAAGGCCTTCCAGAAGGGGGCTGACGGCGTCCTTGTGAGCGGCTGACACATCGGCGACTGCCATTACCTGGACGGTAATGAAAAGGCTTCCCGAGTAATTGAAATGACCCGCGAACTGCTCGATCTGCTCGGGATCGACCGTAGACGGCTCGATCTGCAATGGGTTTCCTCAGCCGAAGGCGCCCGCTTTGCCGAAATAGTGACCACGTTCACCAACTGCATATTGGAGCTCGGAAAATCGTCTCTTGGAGTGGCTGCATGAATATAGCCGAATCAGTAAAGCTGCACAGGACTTATTATTGCCTCGACTGCGGTGTCTGCACCGGGAGCTGCCCGGTATCGCGGGTGCTGCCGGCCTTTTCTCCGCGCCTCATCGTCGAAAAGGCTCTGCTTGAGCTGGGAGATGAACTGCTCAAGGACAAGGACCTCTGGTCGTGCCTCACCTGCGGGCGTTGTTACGAACGATGCCCAACCAGCATCGATTTCCCGGAGTTTATGCGAAATCTCAGAGAAGAGGCGATCAAACGGGGCCTTGCGCCCACGCTTACTCACCACGGGATGCTCCAGACGGTCATGGAACTCCAGGCCGGGGGATTGAAGCAGAAAAAGACCGACTGGGCGAGAGAAGCGGGAAAAATCGCCGATACGGGTGATCTATTTTTCTTCGTGGGTTGCATGCCCTATTTTAACGTGATTTTCCGAGACTTGGGTGTGGACAGCCTGTCAATCGGAAAGAACGTGATAAAAATACTGAACGCGGCGGGGATCGTGCCGGTTGTATCCGACGAAGAAACCTGCTGCGGGCACGATATGCTCTGGAACGGCAAACCCGATGTCTTCATGAAGCTCGGGGCCAAGAACATCGATCTCATCCGGAGCAGCGGCGCAAAGAAGGTTGTATTCAGTTGTCCGGAAGGCTATTACACTTTCAAGCATCATTACCCGCAATACTTTGGGGACCTCGGTTTTGAAGTGGTCCATTTCTACGACTACCTGGAGAAGATGATCGCCGAGGGCGCCCTGAAGCTGACAAACGGGGCCAAAGCATATACTTACCACGACCCCTGCCGTCTCGGGCGTATGGCCAAGGTCTATGAAAGCCCGCGTTCGATCCTGAAAAGCCTTCTGGGCGGCGAATTCAAAGAGATGGAACGAAACCGGGAAAATGCGGTCTGCTGCGGTACGACCGGTTGGGCAAACTGCTCGAGCTGCTCCAAGCAAATCCAGGTCGAGCGTCTAAAGGAAGCAGAGGCCACAGGCGCGCAAACGTTGGTTACCGCCTGCCCGAAGTGCCAGATTCACCTGAGTTGCGCGCTCGCAAATCTGGATATGAAGCTGGAGATAAAGGACCTGACCGCTTTGATTACGGAGAGTATGGCCACTCCCTAGGCGTAGCTCTCGCCAAATTGCCCCTTTTCTAAAGGGGGGCTGGGGGAATTTTTAGTCTAGACGAGGTGAATCGTGAATAAAGACGTATTGGTTATCGGCGGCGGGATTGCCGGGATTCAGGCTTCCCTGGACCTGGCGGAAATGGGAATCCAGGTGCATATGGTGGAAAGGCTCCCGAGCATTGGCGGCAGGATGGCCCAGCTCGACAAGACGTTTCCCACCAATGATTGCGCTATCTGAATTCTTTCGCCGAAGCTGCTGGATGTCGGTCGGCATCCCAAAATCAATCTTCTCGCCTACAGCGAAATCGAGGGAATCAGTGGCGAAGCGGGCAATTTCAAAGTTAGCGTGAAGAGGAAAGCCCGCTACGTGAACGAAGATCTGTGCACCGGCTGCGGGTCGTGTGCAGAAAAATGCCCGACCATGGCCGTTGACGTGTTTAACGCTGGAATCGGAAAGCGCAAGGCCATATATAAATATTTCGCCCAGGGCATCCCATCGGTTTTCACTATTGATGCGCCCAACTGCCGCCAACTGGGGCAGGGTAAGAAGTGCGGCGTATGCGCAAAGACCTGCCAGGCCAAGGCGATTGATTTCGAGCAGAAAGACGGGACAGTCGAAATCCAGGCCGGGGCGATAGTGATAGCTTCGGGCTATGACGTTTTTGACCCGTCGGTCATTCCCGAGTACGGTTACGGGCGCATTGACAATGTGGTTACGGCCCTTGAATTCGAAAGGCTTCTGAGCGCCTCAGGCCCCACTGCGGGTCATCTGGATCGGCCGTCCGAGCTTGCCCTGGAAATAGAAATAGAAGAGACCGAAAAAGAAGTCAGGAAGCTATCAGGGAAGGTCAAGCTGCTCGAGGAAAAACAGGGCAAAAATTCAGCTCAGGTAATAGAAGAAGTAAAGGCGGGCGCGTCCGACCCTGCGCTCCTCGAATGGGCGAAGCAGGCCGAGTCGCTGGCGGAACTTGAAGCGCGGCTCGATCCCATGCATCACAAAAAAGCCGCCGCGACAACCGCCAAGAAGCTGGCTTTCATTCAATGCGTGGGTTCGAGGGATTTCAGGTTCAATAAATTCTGCTCTTCCTACTGCTGCATGCACTCGGTAAAAGAGGCGATGATCGCCAACGAGCACGACCGGGAAGTCCAGTCTTCAATTTTCTGTATGGACCTTCGCGCGGTTGGCCGCGGCTTCGAGGAATATAAGCTTCGAGGCGGGCTGCAGGCCAATATTGAATACGTTCGCGGCCGCGTGGCCGAAATCACCGAAGACGACGCGAAAAACCCTGTTGTCTGGTATGAGTGCACTACCGACCGGCAAGTCAAAAGCCAGGTCTTCGACATGGTCGTGCTTGCGTCGGCTTGCGTGCCGAGCGCCGGGACGGGGAAGCTCGCGCAGCTTACCGGCGTGAAGTTGGACGCAAACGGGTTCATCAAAACAGACTCGCTCATGCCGCTTGCGACAACCAGGCCGGGAATTTTTGTGTGCGGGTGCGCGCAGGGGCCGATGGACATTCCCGAATCGGTCGCCCAGGCGAGCAGTGCCGCCGCCTGCGCCGCCGAAGTCGTTATCGGCTCTCCGGAGGCGTTGAAGGCAACGGCCTGAACGCGGGGTAGGCGCAGCAGCCATGTTGCCCCGCTCGCGGAGCGTCGATATTTGGGTTGGCGGTCCCACCGCCTCTGGCTGCGGCCCCTAAGCCGCTTTGTATATGTCTTTCGCCCGCCGTCGCAGACAGCGGGCAACTCTGTTGCGGCGCCTACGCCGCAGAGGTGCTCAATTGACAGAAGAAATCCGAATAGGAGTTTTTGTTTGCGACTGTGGCAGCAACATCGCCGGCTACCTTGACGTCAAGTCGCTGGCCGAGTACGCGAAAACCCTGCCCAATGTCGTCTTCGTAAAGGAAAACCTCTACACCTGCTCGGAGGGCGGCATAAACGAAATCAAGGCCGCAATCAAAGGGCAGAACCTTAACCGGGTGGTGGTCGCATCCTGCACGCCTCGCACGCACGAGCCGCTTTTCCGTGGGACTTGCGCGGAGGGTGGACTGAACCCGTATCTGTTCGAGATGGTGAACATTCGCGACCAGTGTTCGTGGGTCCACATGCAGGAGCGGGAGACAGGCACCAACAAGGCCAGGGACCTCATTCGGATGGGTGTCGCCAAGGCTGCACTGCTAAAGCCTCAGGAACCGATCCAGTCCCCAATGGACCACAGGGCGATGGTAATAGGCGGCGGGATCGCCGGTATGACCGCTGCGCTTGCAATTGCCAATCGTGGCTATGAAGTCACTCTGGTAGAAAAATCGGCCGACCTTGGAGGTCTTCTGCTGCAGCTCGACAAGCTCGCCCCCTCCGGGGCCGATGCTGCCGAAATCGTCCGGAGGCAGGCCGGCGCTGTCCGCAGCCATCCCAATATTCGCCTGTTCACTTCCACAGTTATCGATGAAGTAAAGGGCTATATCGGTAACTTCAAGGTGAGCGCTTCAACAAACGGTTCGAAGGCTCAGTTCGACACAGGCGTCATCGTGGTGGCCACCGGGGCCCAGGTCTTCAAGCCGGCAGGATTGTACGGCTATGACGGCCGTAAGGTCATCACCCAACTCGAGTTCGAAGCGGTCCTTAAGTCTAAGACATTTGCCGCCAAAAACGTCGTCATGATTCAGTGCGTGGGCGCCCGCAATGAGGAGCGCAAATACTGCTCGCGTATATGCTGCATGGTGGCCATAAAAAATGCCATCGAAATAAAGCAGACTAACCCCGAAGCGGGCGTTCGCATCCTCTACCGCGATATCCAGGCTTACGGGACGGAAAACGAAGCCCTATTCCAGCACGCCAAAGAGCTTGGCGTAATTTTTATAAAATACGACCCCGCCCGCCCGCCCAAAGTGGAGGAGGGAAAGGTGATCGTATATCATGATCTGCTCGGGCGTGAAATCTCGCTGCCGCAGGACCTGGTCGTCCTTTCCACCCCGCTTGTGGCAGGCGAGGACAACGAAACAATATCCCAGTTGCTTCGGGTATCGCTCGATGGGAACAAGTTCTTTCTGGAAGCACACGTAAAGCTCAAACCGCTCGACTTCGCAACCGACGGCATTTATCTGTGCGGAAACGCGCACTATCCGGCCAACGTTCGCGAAGCGGTATCGCAGGCGCTGGGCGCAGCATCGCGCGCATCCATTCCCCTGTCCAAGGGAGTGATGTCGGTCGAGCCGATCGTCTCAACGCTGGCCGACGAAGATGCGTGCCGGGGTTGCGGGCTTTGCGCCGCGCTCTGTCCCTATGGCGCCCTGGAGATCGTTCGGGGCGAGAAAGGCCGCAAGGTCAGGGTAATTCCGGTCGCCTGCAAGGGATGCGGAGTTTGCGCCGCCACTTGCTATCAGCACGCGCTTAGCGTCAATTCCTACACTGACCGGCAGATAGGCGAGCAGATAAAAGCGTTTTTGGATGAATCGGCATAACAGTTTTGATCTGACGGTTTTGAGTTTTTGGTAAACTCAAAACTCATGACTCAAAACTCAAAACTAAACAAGGGGGCTGATAAATGCCGGATTTTATTCCCAGAATTCTGGTAATGTGCTGCACTTGGTGAGGCTACGCAGCGGCTGACTTCGCTGGAGTTTCCAGGATGCAATATACGGCGGATGTGCGAATCATCCGCCTCATGTGTACGGGCCGGGTGGACCCGACCATGGTGGTCGACGCCTTCATCGAAGGGGCGGACGGAATCATGGTGGTCGGCTGCCACTTCGGAGACTGCCACTACATTTCCGGCAATTACCAGGCTAAGGTCAAGATCGGCCTTGCATCGAGGACCCTCGGCTACGTGGGTCTCAATGCGGGGCGAGTTGCTTTTAACCAGTGCTCATCGGCAGAGGGTGAGCGGTTTGTCAGCCAGGTTACCGCCTTCGACGGCAGTATCCGCGAAATGGGCCCGCTTGGTTCGGCCGAACGATTCTCCCTTCCGGAGCTCAAGGCCAGGCTCGAAACCGCCAGGGCCGCACTGGGCAGCGAAAAGCTGCGCTGGGTGGTGGGTAAGTTCACCGAGTTCGAGAACCTCGGCAACAAGTACGGCGAGAAGTTTACCGAACACGAAATGTGGCGGACCCTTGATGCCATTGTGATTGACGAAATTGCTTCCCATGGCATTTTGAAAGAAATGCACAAAGGCGCGGTTTCGGTCAGGGAGGTCTCCGAGAGGCTCGATATAGCCCCTCCAGACGCTCTCAAGTACGTTCTGGCCCTGCAGAGGCGCGGCATGGTGGGACTGGCCGGCATAGACGGCGCCACGCCAAAGTACAAGATCTTGGTACGGGCGGAAGCCGCCGCCTGACCGAATAACACTCAGGTTGAGAGTCCTCCCCCCTCTTCTAAAGGGGGGCAGGAGAGGTTTTTATCCCGGAGGCGTAATGAAGTGGAGCCTTGCGGGGGCGTAGATTGAAACAAACCTGGAGAACGCAAGTGTCAGATAAACAGGTAATCATTTTCGGAGGCGATCCGGCAGGAGTTGCGGCGGCAATCGAACAGGCGGAAGCGGGCAAGCGCGTCGTACTGGTGGAATCCTCCCCAGCCCTGGGTGCCGAACGCATCCCGCAAACACACCTTTTGAACGGGAACCCGGCATGGGTGGACCCGAACCTCGAAGCGGCGAAAAAACACCCCAACATCCGCATCATTACAAACGCTCAGGTGGAAAAAGCTGCCGGTAAAGACGGATCGTACACTTTTCGCATCCGGCGCAAAACCTCCCGCGTAGATATCGAAAAATGCGACGGTTGCCGCGAGTGCATACGGGTATGCCCGATCAATATGTATGATGACTTCAACGAGGGCATCGGGTTCCGTACGGCGATCGACTTCTTTAACCCGAATACAGGCGATTTCAACATCTTCAAGGAAGATATGCCGGTTTGCCAGGCGACCTGCCCTGCGAACCTGGATATCCGTTCTTACGTGGGACTCATAGCTGACGGCGAATATGAAAAGTCGCTTGCAAAAATAAGGGAGCGCCTCCCCTTTGCGCTCTCCATCGGCCGTGTGTGCCCGCATCCCTGCGAGACCGCCTGCAACCGGGGATATATGGACGAGCCGATTTCCATCTGCACTCTCAAGCGCTATGTTGCCGACGATGAAATGAAGAACCGGATTACTGCTCCGGTCGAAGTTCCCGATGAGTTCCATAAGGAAAAGATCGCAATCATCGGCGCCGGACCTGCGGGTCTTTCCTGCGCCTGTTTTCTCGGCAGGGCCGGGTACCATTCGGTGGTTTTCGAAGCCCTGCCCGAGCCGGGAGGCATGTTTCGATACGGCATACCCGAGTACAGGCTCCCGACCCCAACTCTTATGCACGAAATAAACTGGATTCTTGCCCATGGGGCGGAGTTGCGCTGCAATACCAGGATTGGCGCGGACATCTCTTTCAAAGAGATCATGGACCAATTCGATGCCGTGTTTATCGGCGTCGGGGCCCATAAGGGAATGAAGCTCCAGATCAAGGGCGAGGATATGGAAGGCGTGGTCGACGGTGTCGATTTCCTGAGAGAAGTGAACTCGGGCAAAAAGTGGCCCGCCAAGGGCAAGGTAATAGTAATCGGCGGCGGAAACGTTGCGATGGACGCTGCGCGGGTGAGTTGGCGCGAAGGTTTCGATGAGGTCCACATCCTCTACCGCAGGACGAAAAAGGAGATGCCCGCCAGTCCGTGGGAAATTGACGCGGCGGAACACGAGGGCGTGAAGATCCAGTACCTGGTGGCCCCTGTTGAGGTTGTAGGCAATGGCGGCAGGATGAGCGGCCTCAAGTGCCTCCGGATGCAGCTCGGAGAACCCGATGCCAGTGGAAGGCGGCGCCCGGTGCCCATCGAAGGCTCCGAATTCGTCGTAGAAGCCGAGACCCTGATCCCGGCAATCGGACAGCGTGCGGATTTGAGCTTTATCCCTGAAGGCAGCGGTCTGAACATAACCAGGTGGGACACTTTCGCGGTGGACAAGAGCAATTATATGACCAACGTTGAGGGTGTGTTCTCGGCGGGTGACGTCGAAACCGGTCCGGACATCGCGATTCGCGCCTGCGCCGGGGGCCGGAAGGCCGCAGAGGGTATAATGCGGTACATTGAGGCCAAACGCGAGGGGAAGACCCCAGTTTTGAGATGACAGTTTTTAATTTTTAGTCTGAAAACTCAAAACTAAGAACTAATAAAGAGGAAACGATGCAATACGAAAACAAAGGCCGATTCATAGTAAAATTCGGGGACATTCCCTCCCCGCGCCAGCACCTTGTTGAAATCGGGGTGGAAGAGCGCCGGAACAACTACCTCGAGGTGGAACTGGGATTCGACGAGCAAAGGGCCTTAAGGGAAGCGAAAAGATGCCTCAGTTGCCGGCGCTGCCTGGGGTGCGCCCTGTGCTGGGCCGAGTGCAAGCCCGAAGCTATCCGGTTTGATATGCAGGACGAAATAATCGAACTTGCGGCCGATTCCGTGATCATCTCGCCGGGGGTCGAACGCGCGCTCGACCGGATCGACCGGCGTTTCGGTCTGGCCAAAGATACCAATATTATAACGGACCTCCAACTCGAACGCATGCTTAGCGAATCCGGTCCAAGCGCCGGGCTGGTCATCCGCCCCTATGACGGTGAAATTCCGGCAAGCGTCTCCTTTGTACAGGCATATGAAAAGGCGGCCCCCGGCATGCATCAGGCGGCCCTCACCTTCGCTGTAAATGAGGCCTCTCTGCTCCGGCGAAAACTTCCCAGGGCCGAGGTCGTAATGTTTGCCGGCGGTCTGGATGATTTTCCGGAAGGCAAGAAAGTTCTCGATCTGGCCGGAGTTGAAGTGCTGAGCGCCCCGGTCCAATCGGTTGCGCCCAACGGCGGGTCTTCGGTCAAGGTAGCCTTTGGGTCCGAAGGGCAAGCCAGGGAATTCGACCTGGTCGTTCTCATTACGCAGCCGCAACTGTCCAAGGATAGCCGCGACCTCGCCAAGGGCTTGGGTTTGGGCCTAGCCTACGCGGATTTCCTGTCGGGCGAAGGAGATGGTCTGTTAAAGACCGAAAAGCAGGAAGTGCAGTTGGCCCGGCAGGCCTGATATCAGTTTTTAGTTGTTAGTTCACAGGTTTTGGTTCTGAAAACTCAAAACTATTTTGCAGTTGCAAAGCCCCGTAAGGGGCTTTTGCTTTTTCAGGCAGAATGTATATCATTGGCCGGCGGATAGTCGGACGTTTTCGACTCGATTGCCCAAAAGATACATTTGGGTATTTGACCTCACTGTCTGGAAGCCGTGTAAATATCGCAAGTGAAGCAGCTTTGGTGAAATACCGAAGGGAGAATGACTTCGTACGAGCGGCGTATCATGAATATATCGCCGATCATGACAATGCATTGAGTGAGCCGCAGGGATCGCTGCCAAAATGTTGATCGATGAATTCTTGCCACGCTACGATGTAAACGCGCGGTATCAAATCGATGTTCACGCTGCTATATCAGAAGTGTATTTGGCAGCACGGTTTCTAAACATGAGTAGTTCCAAGGCAGTTCGTTGGCTTTATCGGTTGCGGGGACTTCCCCAAGGCAATCTTACCCTTGATGGTATGTTGAAATGGGGGTTTGTTCTGCTCGCGGATAAACCCTGCAATGAACTGGTTTTGGGATTGATCGGACGCTTCTGGGCCGCTTCTCCTCAGATTCAGCGCGTCAACGCCGATGCCTTTATCAAATTCGACCAACCCGGATTTGCCAAAGCGGTAGGGAACATGGCATTTATCGCCCAGGGCGACGGGAGTGTTCGAGTCACAACAGAAACGCGGGTCCTTTGTCCGGATGATGCAAGTCGACGTTGTTTCCGCCTGTATTGGCTGTTTATTGGACCATTCAGCGGCATAATCCGCAAGGAGTGGCTGCGGTTGATCAAGCAAGGGGCGGAAGCTTGAATGCGGCTGCGATATCTGTACGGTGCAGGAACTTCCTGTTTACATCATTGATAGATAGGAGTTCCGGGTAATTGGTAAGGCGGATTCCCGGCTAAACCAAGGATGATCGAGTCATGGAGCAAAATGATTTTGATGTAATCATCATCGGCTCAGGGATGGGCGCGCTCAGCGCCGCAGCGATCCTCGCGCAAATGAATGATAAACGTGTTCTCGTCATCGAACGGCATTTTGAAATCGGCGGGTTCACCCATTCGTTCAGACGAAAGGGATACAGTTGGGATGTCGGACTCCACTATGTCGGGGAGATGTTCGAAGGCAGCCTGATGAGAAAAACTCTGGACTATGTCACCGGCGGCAAGATTAAATGGGAAAAGATGCCGGAGGACTTCGAGAGATTTGTCTATCCAGGCCTTGTGTTCGATGTGCCGAGCAATTCCAGCGCCTACCGTTACCGGCTGGTTGCGGCGTTTCCCCATGAGCGAAGGGCCATTGACAAATATTTCAAGGACATCCGTTCTGCCTCGCAGTGGCATAAACGTGAATTCATGACGCGTTTTATGCCTCGGCCCCTTTCATGGCCCATCCGGATGGTTAATCGGATTGGACGGAAAACTGCTTGCATGACAACCTCACAATACCTTCTCTCGCACATCGGCGACGAGAAGCTACGCACTCTGCTCACAAGCCAATGGGGTGATTATGGATTGCCAGCCGACCAAAGCGCCTTTGCGGTGCATGCGCTAATCGTTTCGCATTATCTGAACGGCGGTTACTATCCGCACGGCGGCGCCGAACACATCGCCCGTGTGGTGGAAGAGATCGTTGAACGTCACGGCGGCGCTTTTCTGATTAACAGCGAAGTTACGGAAATCATCACCCGCGACGATCGTGTGGAGGGTGTTCGAGTGCGCCATTTGCCACAGATGACGACGGCTGAATACCACGCGAAAAAGGTTATTTCCGATGTCGGGGCCGTCGCCACATACAACCGGCTTCTCGCGGGAAGCTCGCATAAGCTTGTTCGTGCGAACGCGCGCGAACTGGCGGTGCTGGACAGCGGCATGAGCGCTGTCATACTGTTTCTGGGGTTGAGTTCGTCCCCCGAACGGCTGGGTATTCGCGGTGAGAACTGGTGGATCAACGAAACCACCGAAGCTGTTGACGCGCTGGAGTTTAGTGAGCGGTTGTTGCGCGGCGCCCCCTCCAGCGTCTATCTTTCATTCCCATCGATGAAGGCGGGTGACGACCGACCTCCGACTGCTGAAATCATTGCGCTCGTCGCCCCGGCATGCTTTGAAGCATGGCGCGGACAGCCATGGCGCAAACGTGCCCCGGAATACTATGCGCTCAAGGATACTATCGCCAGCGGGCTTCTCGCCATAGTCGAACGCCATATCCCCGGCTTCAGTGAGCTTGTTGCCTATCAGGAACTAGCCACGCCGCTAACGATCGAGCACTTTAGCGGCCGCGCATACGGCCGGATGTACGGCGTCGCCGACGTTCCCGGAAAGTTCAAAAGCAACGCGCTCCGGGCGAAAACGCCCATTCGCGGTCTGTACCTCACGGGCTCCGACGTCTGCGCACTCGGCATAGGTGGAGCGCTCATGGGCGGGGTGGGCGCCGCAGGTTGTCTCAACGGCCCGCTGGGTTTTTTTCGCATCATGGGGCGGGAAGTCATGAGGCCGCCCAAGAAATCCGTGGAGCATGAATCGAACCAAACCAACGGGCCAGGCTATCGGGTGACCACCTCTCATCAGCCGCTTCCCAACCAAAAGCTGCGGGCAGTGCTGATCGAAAAAGTCGCTGTGACGGACACGGTCTACGAACTCGTGTTCGAACTCCCCCTGGAGCTTGGATTCGAACCCGGACAGTACGCAAGGGTCTCCGTGGGGAATTACGAGTGGCGTGACTATTCGATTGTCGAGTTACGCGGCCGGCGAGCTGCCTTTCTTGTCGACACGCGCTTCAATGGCCGCGGGAGTCAGTTTGTATCGGAGCTTGCACCGGGCGACGAGACCTTCGTGCGTCTTCCGGTGGGCGATTTCACGATTGCCAACAAGAAAGCCGCGCATTGTTTCATTGCGACCGGCACCGGCATAACCCCCTTCATTCCCATGATTCGATTGCTCCTGAGCCAAGAGGACCCGCCTCCAATAGAATTGTACTTTGGCTGTCCATTTCAGCGCGATGCCGTGCTTGTGGAAAAAATCAAAAATCATATGGCGGCTCATATGATAAACACAACTGTTTGCGTAAGCCGTGAAACGCCGTCAAACGGCATGAATCGGGGCAGGGTGACTGATGCGATACTCGCCCGGAATTTCAATACGGAGACGACGGATTTCTACATCTGCGGCAATCCGTCGATGGTTTGCGATACGGTAGAGATTCTTCTGCAAAAAGGTGCAAGACGCGTATTTCGAGAACAGTATTGATCTTCTGCATTTGAAGAAGCTCAAGACAATGCAAGACTGTATTTGAGCGCTCGATCAACCTAGGCCATGGCAGCGTCCGGCAGATTTGCAATTCAAAGGTTCTCAGCATCGGTGTGCTTGAACTCTTCAACTGCGACCAGGTTCTCTTCGGCCATTTCAACATAAGCCTCGCGCATTTTCTCTTCGAATAGCTCCCGTTCCGATCTGGCAAGCTTTTCCTCAATAGATTCACGCACGAGCGCTGAGACCTTCTCTCCTTTCGCTGCGGCGGTTTTAACTAGCCTGCGCTTGAGATCCAACGGAACGACCAGATTGAGTCTGGCATCTTTTACAGACGAGTTTTGCGCCATTTTGCGCTCCTCTATTGCACATTGCTACTACACAATGGTTTTTATCATGAATGGGATCTCAAGCAAGGTTAAAGCGAGAAGCTTTTGCTCCCTGGCTCCCCACTCCGGCCCCTCTTGTCATTTTTCGCTTTTCGTCGCTTTTCCAATGATTTACTATTACCGGCGTTTAGGACTATGATGCCCTTGGGCCCGGCCTGGTGCTCATTCTCGACGCTCTGCGAGGTGTGGACTTATTAAGCCGATGAAGATAAAAATTGGAATACTGGTCAAGCTTTTTGCCTGGTACCTTTTAGCCTGCCTTATTTTCTACGGGACCATCCTGTCTCTTTTCGTCCACATTCAGGCATTCGGCAAAACGTCCGAGGATATCGCCAACCGAAAATACCGCATTGCAACCGCGTCCAAGAAGATGATCGACACGCTCTGGTGGATGGCGGAGAATGAAAAAAAATACGACCTTCTGAAAAAAGAAGAGTATAAGGAATATTTTGCAAGCGGCCAGAAAGAATACGAAACTAACCTGTTCGAAATCCTATGGCTGGGTGCGGACGGAGGTAATGAAAATCCCTGGGACAGTCTTTACCGGGAATACCAGGAGCAGATCGAATCCGGCAAGCAGCAGGCCGATGAGGAGCATTCGGACGTTCCCTGGCTCAAGGAAGAGGTGATAAACGAATGGGTCGAGAGGATACAGAAGGCCAGGGCAGCCAACGAACAACAGATCGAAAGGATGGTCAAGAGTCTCAACGCCCAGGGTCGAACAGCGATGGAATGGGGGGCTGTCGGCGTGTCGGCCTCTCTGTTGATCGGGCTGTTCGGGGTCATTGGTTTCAGTTTCGGGATGATCCGCCCGCTCCGCGAGTTGAGGCGGGGGATAAAGTCTATGTCTCGATCGGGGCTTACTGCCCCCATCCGGATTTATTCTAACGACGAATTCGGCGAGCTTGCGCGTACTTTCAACGACATGGCGGCCCGCCTCAGTGAAGAAGAGCGCATGAGGTCGGATTTCATATCGATGCTCAGCCACGAAATCCGAACGCCCCTGACCTCTATCCGCGAATCGGTGAATTTGATTGCCGAAGAGGTCATGGGGGACATAAATGAAAGGCAGAGGCGGTTTCTGCTGATAGCCAGCAATGAATTGGATCGCATTACGACGCTGCTCAACCATCTCATGCAGATATCGCGTCTGGAGGCAGGAGCGGTCGAAATCCATCCTCGCCAGATCGATCTTGGCGAATTCGTCCAGGGCGCTATATCGCGATTGATTCCCGCAGCGGAGGCAAAAGATATCTCGATCCATTCGGAAATCGGACCCGGAACATCGAATTTTTACTGTGATCCGGATAATTTGCAGCAGGTTTTGCTCAATTTGATCGGAAATGCTATAAAGTTCTCGCCGCACGGGAGCGCAATTCTTGTTTCCGTAAGACGGGACGACTCGGCTAAAGCGCCCCATCTGGTGTTCTCGGTCACAGACAAGGGGCCGGGGATTCCTGAGGCTGAGCAAACCCTTGTCTTTCATAAATATTACAGGGCATCCGGTGTTCGGGACCAGGTTGACGGAGTTGGCCTTGGGCTGAGCATTTCCAAGTACATCGTCGAGGCGCACGGAGGCGAAATTGGCATTAGCAGCAAGCTGGGCTACGGCAGCACCTTCAGCTTCACCCTTCCTCTAAATTGGAAAGAATGAACGATGGTTCTGAAGATGCGGATTGAGCGGGGATTTTTGGGGATCGTCATTTTCCTTTTGATTTCCGGGTCTTTTGCATGCTCGTTGGCTGCCGGGGAAAAATCGACCTGCGCTGAGTCCATACGGCGTGATGTCGAGCAGGAAGCCCTTGCGGACGCAATGAAAGCTTTCAACGCGGGCGACTACAAGAGGGCGAAAATCGGATTCGAGATGGTGAGCGAAAGCACGCAGAATCCTGAAATTGCCCGCCAGGCCCTCTTTGGGCTTTCATCAGTCAAGCTTGTTCTCGCCAATACCGCCGACGAATACGAGGACGCGATATCAAGCTGGGAGAAATGGAGCTCGCAGGTTAATTCATGGCAAGGGTGCGAGGACCCGAGAATGATAACCCCCTTCCTGCTGCGGCTCCAAACCTCAATTACGGGCGCTGCCGGAATAAAAGGCCGCAGGGCCGCTAAAGAGATAGATTTCAGGGTGGTTCTCCAGACAAAGGAGAAGGAGATGCAGGCTCTGAGGTCCAGGTTGGAGCTGCGCGAGCGTGAAATCCGGCGGCTGCGGCACCAGCTTGAATCTCTTGAGGAAATACATCGCAAATATCAGGAGAAGAAGCAGGAAGCCACCCCGTGATCTGCTGTATCCGGAGATGAAGTTGTCCACCAAGCCGATAATTCTCGTAGTCGATGATGACCTGAATATCCTGGCTGTTCTGGAAGCCAGGCTTGCCTCGATCGACTACCGGGTCCTGACCGCCTCAGGGGCCGAGGAAGCCCTTGAGCTGCTCAAAAACAAGCCGGTGGACCTGATGATCACTGACGTAAAGATGCCGGGCATGGGAGGCATGGACCTTTTTTCCGCTGCCCATGAGATCCGTCCGGGGCTTCCCGTCATGTTTCTGACAGCCTATGGGACAATCCCGGATGCGGTACAAGCCCTTAAAGCGGGGGCCATTGATTACCTGACAAAACCCTTCGATGGACGAGAGCTGATCTCGAAAGTCCAGGAGGTGCTCAAAAAAAGCGCGCCAAAACCCACGCTCGATACACTTCCTCCGGTGAGCCAATCGCTCTGGGGCGGGAAAAGCCCGGCAATGCGCGAATTGTACGGTCTGGTTGACCGCATTGCCAGAAGCGACGTAAACGTGTTGCTACTTGGCGAGAGCGGGGTGGGCAAGGAGCGAGTCGCGCGCCTCCTGCACCAGCGAGGTCCCCGCCGCGAGCAGCCATTTATTGTTGTGGACTGCGGTTCCACTCCGAGCGGATTGCTCGAAAGTGAGCTTTTCGGACACGTTCGCGGCGCATTTACCCACGCTATCAAGGACAAGAAAGGCCTGATCGAGGCGGCCGACAAAGGCACCCTTTTTCTCGACGAGATTGGAAATATTTCCCATGACATGCAGGTGAGGCTCCTGAGGTTCCTGGAAGACAGGAAAATCAGAAGGATCGGGGATCTTAAAGAAATCCCGGTGAACTGCCGGGTAATTTCGGCAACCAATGTTAACCTCTCAGAAGATGTCGCCGCAGGGAATTTTCGCGAGGACCTCTACTACCGGCTTCGCGTAGTGACCCTGAAGATTCCGCCCCTGCGGGACCGACGAGAGGATATACCCGTCCTTGCGCAGCAGTTTGTGGAAAACTTCTGCAAAAACCAGAACCTCCCGCTGGTCAGGCTGCCTGCAGAAACGATCAAATGGCTCTGCGAATATCCCTGGCCCGGGAACGTGAGAGAACTTAAAAATGCCCTGGAAGGCGGCGTGGTTCTTTGTAGCGACGGGACCCTGCACAAAAGCGACCTGAGCCTTTCCGGGCTTCCCGATACGCCGCAGAAGTCCCCGGGAGCCACCGGCGACACTTCCGCGCTGTCTCTTGACCAAAGCGAACGAAATGCGATTTTGCGGGCTTTGCAGCAGGCGGGCTTCGTTCAGAAGGAAGCCGCTCATCTCCTGGGAATAAGCCGAAGGGCTATCCACTACAAAATCAAAAAATACGGAATCGAATGCGGAAAGCGCTCAAGCATCGGTCATGAGGATGATTGATCCGCTTACAAAAATATTGAATCTCTAAAGGCCTTGTGCTAAAAATAACAAAACGCTCTTTTGCATCCTCATATTCGGAGAGATACTGATGAACTGGGCATGGCGCTTTGGTATTATAGTTCTTTCGGGAGTTCCTGCGATTGTTGGCGGCGGAATCACTTATGGGCTGACGGAGAGCTGGACTGCAGTTATTGTCTGGGAAGCCATCGTCTTTTGTTTGCTGGTTGCAGTTCTCCTGAAGGGCGGGAAAGCAGGTTCAAGCCATCATAAGGTTGCGGTCCACTGATGGAATGCAGGAAAGAACAAAACAGCAGCAAATGTGCGTGCACCTATAGGGGATGCTCCAGGTCGGGTGTTTGCTGTGAGTGTATTGAGTACCACGTGCAGAGCAGACAACTGCCGGGATGTTGTTTCCCACCGGATGCTGAAAGAACCTATGATCGTTCATTCGAGCATTTCGCCCGGCTGGTCGCAGCGAAAAAAGTCTAATCTGCTGAAAATCCCTATGCGCATTGCTCGCGATAGCGAGCTTTGAAAATAATGGCGTGAGAGTCCCCGTGAAGAGACTGCACGCCTTTTTTTTCACTGAACCGGTTCATACCGGAATTGCTTCATCCTTCGAGTAACCCATTTTTTCACTGCACGGTGTGCAGTATCCGGCTTCGTTGAGGCACTCATCGCAATGCAGAGCGCCGCAAAGGCCGCATGTCCGTTTGGAGCGCTCTTTCGTCTTCGGAGCGCACCTCTTGCAATCTATCCACGTACTTTCCATCAGATACTCCTCTATGTTCATCTAGTAAAAATACTAAGCACTGGGCTGGGCTTTTCAACGGATTAGCAAATGTTTCTGTGCGTTCGCAACAGCTGCTCGAAAAAACGGCGAGTACAGCCCGGTATCGAGCGGCACATTCGTGGACAGGGAAGGAAAGTCCACCCGGCAGTCCGCGTAACCTACCGGGAAGGAAGTGTTATACCAAGTGGGATTAGAGATGAAGGCCCCGGGGCACAGGGCCGGGCCGGGATGGGAGAGGGCTACTTCGAGTTGACCGGGTATGCCGGCTCGGTAGAGTTCTGAGGCCGGGGGGCCCAGTACTTCAGCGCACTTTTTTTTGCTCTCCGGATTTTTCAGCGCCGTTGTTTTTCTCTGCTTTATACATCTTGTAGTTGATACTGTCTACGAGGGCCTGCCAGCTTGCTTCGATGATGTCGTGGGAGACGCCGACCGTACCCCATTGGTCTTGTCCGTCAGTGGATTCGATGAGCACGCGCACCTTGGACCCGGTACCGGCAATGCCTGGCAGGACGCGCACTTTATAGTCAATGAGTTCCATGTTTTTCAGCTCGGGATAGAATTTTTCCAGAGACTTTCGCAGGGCTTTATCCAGGGCGTTCACCGGGCCGTTGCCAAAGGCGGCGGTATGTTCGATCTGGCCTCCAACCCGGATCTGGATGGTCGCCTCGGCCACAGGGTCCTTATTTTCGCTCTGCTTCTGATCGATTACGCGGAAGCCGACAAGGTCGAAATATTTCTTGCTCTTGCCCATCGTCTTGTTGATAAGAAGCTCAAAACTCGCTTCCGCCGCCTCGAACTGAAATCCCTGGTTTTCGAGGTCCTTTAGCTCTTCGAGCACCTGCATGGCTACCGGGTCGCCCTTTGAAAGCTCAAGGCCGAATTCCTCGGCTTTTCGCGTCACGGCGGCTCGTCCGGCAAGATCCGAGACGAGAATTCTGCGTTTATTGCCAACCAGGTTAGGTTCGATGTGCTCGTATGTCTTCGGGTTTTTTTCGACCGCGCTGATGTGAACTCCACCTTTGTGCGCAAAGGCGCTTCGACCGACATAAGGCTGGTAGCGGTTCGGCGGGATGTTTGCCATCTCCATTATGAACCGGCTTACCTGCCGCAATCTCGCAAGGTGCTCGGGCCCAAGGCAGGCGAGTCCCATTTTCAGGCAAAGGTTGGCTATTATGGAGCAAAGGTTTGCGTTTCCACATCTTTCCCCGATCCCGTTGATCGTTCCCTGGACCTGCACAGCGCCCATCTCGACGGCTATCAGGGAGTTTGCGACGGCAAGGTCCGAGTCATTGTGAGCGTGAATTCCGAACGTAATACCGGGGAATTTCTCCTTGACGGCTTCTATTGCGCTACGGATTCGACTGGGCAGGGACCCTCCGTTGGTGTCGCACAGGATCACGCACTCGGCCCCGGCTTCCATCGCCTTTCCAACGGTGGCCAGGGCGTATTGCGGGTCGTCTTTGAACCCATCAAAGAAATGTTCCGCGTCGTAAAAGACGGTTTTTCCCTGCTGACGCAGAAATTCAATGCTCCCGGAAATGAGAGCGAGGTTGCGTTCGAGGGTCGTGCGCAGGGCTTCTTTTACATGCACCGTCCAGCTTTTTCCAAATATCGTAACCAACTCGGTATCTGCTTCGAGCAGGGCCTTGAGATTGGGATCGGAAGCAGGGGTGGAACCCGGATGGTGAGTTGAGCCGAAAGCCGCGATTTTGGCCTGCTTTATGTGGTAGTTGCGGATTTCCCGGAAAAACTCCACATCCTTCGGGTTTGATCCGGGCCATCCTCCCTCGATGTAATGAATGCCGATGTCATCGAGCTTGAGAGCTATGCGGACCTTATCGTCCGCCGAAAAACAAAAATCCTCGGCCTGCGTGCCGTCACGGAGTGTTGTGTCGTAGATTTTCACTTCCATCGCCGGTTCTCCCGATTAATTTGCACATTTTTACAATCCCCGTGATTCATTGTGGCCGTGAGACCAGAGGTAGCAGCAGAAGTTTGAAAACCGGGGCAGCGCTCGAAGGGAATTGTTTGCGTTAAACGTTGAGCCATCTGCCGGGGCATACGGCAGTGGCTTTTAACAGGCTTGTTGCCGGTCTACTGTTTTTCTTCCTGAATCTGAATGTGTCCGCTCCCTTGCAATTTTCTGTCCAGCTCGAAGGCGTCATGCAGCACTCTTACCGCCAATTCGGTATACTTTTCGTCGATTACGCACGAGATCTTTATCTCCGAGGTGGCAATCATCTTGATATTGATGTTTTCTCTGGCGAGCGTTTCGAACATCCTGGACGCCACTCCGCTGTTGCTCCTCATTCCAAGCCCGATGATGGAAACCTTGGCGATGCCTGGATCACCCGTCACCAGGCAGTCGCCCAGTTCCGGCGCAAGTGAGCCCAGGATGGCAAGCGTCTGATCGTAAGAGGTCTTGGGAACCGTAAATGAAATATTTGCCCTGCCCGGAACACCGCTTGCCCCCTGGACAATCAGGTCAACGTTGATATTTGCAGCCGAGATCGGCTGGAAAACCTTCGCTGCGATTCCCGGCTCGTCGGGGACGTTGGTGATCGTTACTCGGCCTTCGTTTTTATTGAAGGTGATTCCGGAAACCGCCGGCTTTTCCATTGTATCATCCTCCCGTGTAACAAGGGTGCCCGGGCCATCGGTGAGCGAGGAAAGCACCCTGACGGGCACATCGTACTTCATGGCGAATTCCACCGAACGATGATGGAGGACCTTGGCCCCCATGCTGGCCATCTCCATCATTTCTTCGTAGCTTATTTTATCCAGCTTGCGCGCTTTGGAGCATACTCTGGGGTCTGCGGTGAACACCCCTTCCACGTCCGTGTATATTTCGCATACGCTGGCATGAAGCGCCGCAGCAAGCGCTACCGCCGTAGTATCGGACCCTCCACGCCCAAGCGTGGTGATGTTCCCATCGTCGTCATATCCCTGGAACCCGGCCACAACTACGATCTTGCCATCCTGCAGACTTTCGATGATGGGCTGGGTCTGTATCCAGCTTATGCGGGCCTGGCCGAATTGGCCGTCTGTCATGATGCCAGCCTGGTATCCGGTCATGGAAACAGCCTCGGACCCCATGGCCTTCACAGCAATGCAAAACAGGGCTATGGTGGTCTGCTCGCCTGTGGCAAGCAGAACGTCCATCTCACGGGGGTCGGGATGCTCGGCAATCTCGTACCCCAACTTTATCAGCCGGTCGGTTTCACCCGCACGCGCCGAAAGGACCACAACCAACTGGTCGCCATCTTTCTGCCTCGCGAGGACCCGTCCTGCCACCGAATTGATTCTTTCCGCATCGGCAACCGAGGTTCCGCCGTACTTCTGCACAACAAGAGCCATCTCTTTGAGTGTCTCCATATTGAAGAAACTGAACGCTAAAATACTCTAGGCAAGTAACCAAAATGTGCGGAATTGTCTACCAGAAAACAATAAGGGACAGTATAATCTGTTAGTTATGCGGATCTCCTGTTGACCTGTGAGATGGCAGGCTGTAAACTCAGAGCCAGCAATTCCTACTTATCCGCTTGCAGTTTCCCTTCAAAATAAAGGGTTTAAATGAAGATCCTTCTCGTCTATCCAGAGGTTTCCGAAACCTTCTGGAGCTTTAAGCACGCTCTTAGAGTGGTGCGAAGAAAATCGGCCTTTCCCCCACTCGGAGCCTTGACCGTAGCCGCAATGCTCCCGGGTTCCTGGGAAAAAAGACTTGTCGATCTTAACGTAAGGGCGCTCCGGGACGAGGAACTGCTGTGGGCGGATTACGTCTTCGTCAGCGCCATGGTCGCCCAGAAAAATTCAGCTCGGCAGGTCGTGGACCGTTGCCGCGCGCTTGGCGCCAAGGTGGTCGGGGGCGGCCCTCTATTCAGGGTATATCCAGACGACTTCGCCGATATTGACCATCTGGTCCTGGGAGAAGCCGAGTCGATAATTTCCGAAGTCGTAAGGGACATGGAGGCGGGGCAGCCCAAGAGGTCTTACCGTGCCTCCGACTTCCCTGCTCTGGACGATATCCCTGTTCCTCTGTGGGAACTCATTAATCTGAACGACTATGCAGCGATGGCCATTCAGTATTCCAGGGGGTGTCCATTCAACTGCGAATTCTGTGACGTGATAGTCATGAATGGGCGGGTCCCCAGGGTTAAGCGGAACGAACAGGTGTTGGCCGAGTTGGAGGCTCTCTACTCCCGCGGCTGGCGCGGGTCGGTCTTTATTGTCGATGACAATTTTATCGGCAACAAACAGAAGGTAAAAGGCCTTCTCAGAACCATCATCTCGTGGCAGCAAGGCAAGCTGCGGCGCTTTAACTTCTTAACGGAAGCTTCCGTAAATCTCGCGGAAGATCCGGAATTGATGAACCTGATGGTGGAGGCCGGATTCAACAAGGTGTTTCTCGGCCTGGAGACGCCCGTTGAAGAAGGTTTAAAAGAATGCGGCAAGGCGCAGAATCTCAAAGGCAACCTCTCCGAATCGGTCGCAACGATACAAAGGCACGGCCTGGCTGTCATGGGAGGGTTCATAATCGGCTTCGACAGCGACCCGCCTGACGTTTTCCAGAGGCAGGTAAACTTCATCCAAAAAAACGGAATCGTAACCGCCATGGTCGGGTTGCTTACCGCAATCCCGGGAACTCGGCTTTATTCGCGTCTGGAGGGCGAAGGAAGAATGCTCTTCAAATCTTCGGGCGACAACACGGATGCGAGCGGATCTCTGAACTTCATCACCCGGATGGACCGGGATAAAATAATCGAGGGCTACCGCTGGGTCATGAACAGCGTTTATTCTCCGGAAATGTATTATAACCGGATGCTTGCGTTTCTTCGGGCCTACCGCCCCTTGACCAGGACTTACCTCGCCAGAAATGACCTGCTGACCCTTGTCCGCTCACTCTGGTATTTGGGGATTGTCGACCATAAATCCAGAAACTATTACTGGAAGATCATGAGGAAAAGTATCTCCCATTACCAGGGCGCTTTCAGTGAAGTAGTCACCATGGCCATATACGGCTATCACTTTCGCAAGCTTTTCTGGTCCCCTAAGCTTCCGATGAAATTGGAAGAATGGCTGAGCGGGGTGTCCTTACCGCGCATCGTTTCGGGCCCTGCTTCGGAAAAGTTAAGGGTTTGAAGGCATCCCGCGCCCGCCCGACGCGTCCGATAGACACGCGATGCGGTCGCCTTCCGTGCTCCGCGATGTGAAGCTGTTTAAGTGATATATGTAAGTCCATCATACGAGGGCTAAGGGAACAATTCCTCCGGATGGACGCTACTCTGTCCCGAGGCTGATCGAAAGTCCGCCCCCACGTTTTCGAACGGCGAAGAATCAATAAGGTAATTACCTGTCAGGCATGCAGGCAAAAGGGAACCATCCAGGACGGTGGTTCCCTTTTTGATTTTGGCGGCAAAAAGCAGGCTCGTTTAGAAGTTTTTCGGGGCTCCAAGAGCAACTTCACCCAGCGCTTTGTCCACATCCAGGATTATTTTAATACCGCTGTTTGTTTTGGCCATCCCGAGCATGCAGTCGCTGTTGGCCTTAAGCAAGTAGTCGTTGACATCCTCGATATCGGAGCCTTGTATGTTAAGGACCTCTGAAACCGAATCTACAACCACACCTATCAGGACCGGCCTCCCGTTATTGGAGAGGTCAAGGACGATTATGCAACTGCGATCCGTGTATTCGGAACCCTGCATACCCAGTTTAGTGCGCAGGTCTGCGACGGGAACAATTTTGCCTCGAAGATTTATAACGCCTTTCACGAATGGAGGGGCCTGGGGCATGGGAGTAATCGACATTACCTCTATGATTTCCTTCACCTTCATTATGGAAATCCCATAATCTTCTGTGGCTAGCGAAAAGGTCAGATATTTCCCGGTTTTGCGCTCGCAATTCAACCGCAGCAGCTCCCGCTGCTTCTCTTCGGTGATGTCCATGATAATGCCGGTGACGAATTCGATCTGGCCATCCTCCGCGCAGACAATCTGGCCCCACTCTCTGATCCAGAGGATCTCGCCGTTTCTGGCCCGGACCCTGTACTCTCTCATATAGGTCTTGTCGCCCTTGAGCGCCTGTTTGAAGACTTGCTTTATACGCTCCTTGTCTTCTTCTAAAACCAAATCCGTCCATATAACGGATTTTGAATCAAAGTCGCAACGCCTATAGCCTGTCAGGCCCTCGATCTGGTCTCCGAGGAATTCACTGGTGCCATCTTTGTAGCCTTTAAAAGCTGCGTTCCAAACTTTGGATGTTTTCCCTGACTCCACAACTGCCGGTTTTTCCATTGTCCCAAGTCCCCCTGCTTGCGTTGCACCATTGTGATACATCGATTTCCTTATATACTTTTGTTCGGCAAGTAATGCTGAAAACTTTAATCGTAAAAGTTTAATATCCGTTTTCCGCATCGCTGATTCATGGGCAACAACTAACTTGCCGGTCCTTCCATTATCGTTTACTATATATCGGCAGACTTTTGTGCATTAGGATGTTGTTTCCGATCTGCGCACTATTGCCGCCCGGATTCCCAATCATAGATTGGCCTTGGTTCGCCTTGGGGCGCACTCTGTTTTTGTCTTTGTCCTGTTTGGAGGATAAGACCGATGGCTGACGCAGAACAAAAAGACAAATCTTTTGCCATTCTCATGATTGACGACGACGAGGAAGATTTTATGCTCGTTAATGAGGCCCTCAAATCGAAGGGGATTAAAGTGGACCTCTACTGGGCCCAAGATGGCGATGAAGCAATGAATTTCCTGTTCCATAGGGGCGAATATGCGAATGTTCCAACTCCGAATTTGATTCTGCTGGATTTAAACATGCCAGGAAAAGATGGCTTCGAGGTGCTCAGGGATCTGAAAGCGAACGCGGGGCTTCGAAAAATTCCCGTCGTAATACTTACCTCTTCCAGGGACCAAAGAAACGTCTCGCACGGATATAACATCGGAGCCAGCTCGTTTATGTTGAAGCCCTTGTCCTTTGACGAGATGGCCAGTGCGATGGAGTCTCTGTGCGAATACTGGTTCGCTTTGGTCCAACTGCCCAAAAGCCCTTCCGGCCGGGCCCGCAAAGCGGTAAAAAAAGCTCCGGCCGCGCCGGATTCACCCGGTTTTGAGCCACTTCAATAGAATTTTCTCTCTGACTCCACGCCCCGCGTGGCGGGTGGCCTGCTCCTTTGCTGTGATCCTTTCACTATCTTGGTTTTTCCGCATTCCCCTATCTCGTGTCTCCCATCACCGCATATCTTTGTCTGCGGCCTCTTTGGGCATGCACTCGGGATCGTGGGGCAGGCTGCCCCGACTGGAGCGCAGGAAGGCGGTCGGGGTAAGGTGCAGGAAATTTGAAACGCGTGCGGTGTAGATATCGGCATAGCGCTCGATCTGTCTTGCCAGATGGCTCTTGTCTATGCCGGTTCGCATGAGCAACCCCCAATTCCTGTTGAGAAGCTGCCCGGAAGCCTGTGCGATTGGGGCGATCCTGGAATCGATTTGCACTATCCTGCTATGCAGCGCTGACATTTGCCGCTGGAGGTCCCTGATTTTCACGTTCTCACGCGGCCCATATCCGTGCGAAATACGTTGAGCGGCCAGCCGGAGCGAGCAGTATTGGGCCTCCAAGCGCTCCTTGGTCTCCATCAGCACGCTCAATTCCGCCTGTTTGGGCAGAAATTCGTCAACCGCCGCGATCTCATCCTCAAGCTCTCGAACCACCAGGGCGGTTCGCCACCTCGAAATGCTCTTCGAAATATTTACGTCCGTAAATATGTGGTCCCCAACATACATAAGTTCTTCGCCGGAAAGACCCAGGCTTTCTTCAACGAGCGGGGCGTTCGCACCCAGGTAGATGTGGCCCGGACTCAGAGGGCCTCGGTGCTCGCGAAGAAGGCCCTCGGCATTGACCACCTCGAAGGCCGGCATTGAGAGGGTGAAAAAATCGGGCTTTCTCGCCCCGATAATTATTATATCGAACAGGTCGCGCCAATTAAGGGATTTTGGCAGGAAAGGGTCGAACGCGCAACTCAGTATCGGTTGGACGTAAGACCATTCGGAATTGGTTATAAGAAGCAGCTTCTTGCCGGACTTTTTTTGGTCAAGAAGGGCCAGGGGGATTTCTTCGTCAGGTTCGACGAACTCAGCCGGGTTGGCGAGGATTTCGGCCTTGAGCCGACCTTCCATGTGAGCCTCATCAGACGCACGGCTCACTCTCCTGAAGATCTCCTCGTAGCCAATGCAGCCGTGCAGTTCCCCGGAATCAAGCAAATCGACAAGCTGCATGAAGATGCTTGCCTCAGAGATGGAGAAAAGTGTGTTAAGAAACTGCCACCGGGGCTCGCTGAGGTCCACGAGTGTGCGCTGATAGACCCTGCGCAGCTCTTCGAATTCAAGCGGTTTTGTCCCGTGGAATGCCCGTTTTATGTAACCGAACCGGTTTGCCTTGACAATGTTACCCATGTGCGTGTCGATCACAAGTCCGCGCATCGCAAGATCCGGGTCGAATTCCAGGGTTTCCAGACTCCATCCCGTCAGGCGGATCCCCTCTCTTATATAGTTATAAGCGCGGTGCTCCCAGGACCTCATACGATAATGGACGAGCGTATAGTCCATATCGTATCCGATTGCGCGGATCGCGTTCAGATTTAGCGTTCGATTGCAGAAGATTCCGCGAATATTGAGATTGCAGTTCATTCACGATCCATTCATGATGAGTTGCCGGGGATGCCGGAGTGTCCGAATTGCCGCCAGTCAATAGTGTGGGACCGCAAAGTTTTCCGTTCCTCCGGACGCATGAATGTAGTTAATCCGGCCGGTTTTGTAAACAGGCGGGATAAACTAAATCGATCGATAAACCGCTGCGGTCGTAAAATACGCAAAGGACGCTGGAAAAGAGCAATTGCACGCGGTACAATTAACATTCGTGTTGTGAAGCAAGGATATATCGAGCATTGCCGGATTGTTTTTACCTGGATTTATTCTAACCGGAAACCGGGACTAGATGAAGAATTCGTCTGAAAAAAAATACGTTTGTGTCCATGCACATTTCTATCAACCTCCGCGCGAAAATCCCTGGACCGAGGAAATCGAGCGTGAGGATTCCGCAGCCCCTTATCATGACTGGAACCAGCGCATCAACCTCGAATGCTATCGGGCAAACACGGCGGCGCGCCTTGTCGATCACCAGAATCGAATTCTGGGTTTGATGAACAATTACAGGTATCTCAGCTTCAATTTCGGCCCCACCCTCATGAACTGGCTCGATCGCCACGATCCCTGGGTTTACCAGGCTATTCTGGAAGCCGACCGTCAAAGCCTGGAGGCGCGCGGGAGTCACGGCAACGCCATAGCGCAGGTCTATAACCACATCATAATGCCTTTGGCAAATCAGCGAGACAAGCTCACCCAGATCCAATGGGGGATTCGCGATTTCGAGCACCGCTTCGGCAGGCGTCCCGAGGGGATGTGGCTGGCCGAAACGGCCGTTGACAGGGCCACGCTTTTGCTCCTGGCAGAGGCTGGAATAAAATTCACCATCCTGTCTCCCCAACAGGCGGCGCGGTGGCGTTTTCGTAAGGACGACACTAAGTGGAGGGATGCCGCCGGCGGAACGATTCCCAGCGGACGCGCCTATCGTTATTCCTGCGGCGGGAGCAAACATATCAACATTTTTTTCTATGACTCCTCCCTGGCGCACGGTGTGGCTTTTGGCAGGTTACTCGAGCACAGCTCCATGTTCCTCGAACAGATCGACAGGACATGGTCCTTGCGCGACCCCCTCAGCGGGGAACCCTGGCTGGTTAACGTAGCCACGGACGGAGAATCCTACGGGCATCATTTCAAATTCGGCGACATGGCTCTTGCCGCCGGTTTTGAGGAACTGAAGCGGGATAGCTCGGCTGAGATAGTCAATTATGGGTGGTTCCTGTCCCGGTTCCCGGTCGTCGCCGAGGTTGAAATACTCGAACGAACGGCTTGGAGCTGCGCTCATGGACTTGGGCGGTGGAGCAGCGACTGCGGCTGCCATCTTGCAGGCGAACCTGGCTGGACTCAAAAATGGAGAGCACCTCTGCGCAGAGCGCTCGAATATGTTCGAGACAATCTGGCCGTTCATTTCGAAACTCAGATGGCAAACCTGTGCGCAGACCCTTGGGGCGCCAGGGACGAATATATCGATTTAATACTGGACAGAAAGAATCACCTGGCCCCGTTTTTGGAAAAACACCTCAGGGGCGGGTCGCGCTCATCCAATGTCTCACGATTCCTGGAGCTTTTGGAGATGCAGCGGTTTTCGCTGTTGATGTTCACATCCTGCGGTTGGTTTTTCGATGAAATCAGCCAGCTTGAGTCGGTCCTGATTCTCAAGTACGCCGCCATGGCGATCCGGCTTGCCGAAAAGACGGGATCAACACCGCTTGACCCGGAGTTTCTCAGGTTGTTGGAGCTGGCGCCCAGCAACCTGCCCGAATACGGAAACGGCGCAAACGTTTTTCTCCGCGAGGTCAAGCCCAAGGTGTTCGGCAGGGCAAAGGCGGCGGCGAATTACGCCATACAGTCTCTCGCCAGGTCCGCTCAGCGAGAGTTCAGGATATGTGCATACAGCATCCTGCCCCAAAAGGAGGAGGATTTAGGGACGAGTCCGGTGAGGTGCCTCTACGGCCTGGTTTCAATTAAGGACGACAGAACGCTGGACACAGAGGATTTCCTTTACGCGGTCACACATTTCGGCGGGCTGGATTTCCGCTGTTCTGTGAAGCCCTATCTGAATGAGGGCGAGTATGAATCCGTTCTTGCCGCCCTGCAGGATTCCATCGAAGAGCAAAATACGATCAAGATCGTGCGAGTGCTGGATGAAAAATTCGGTACCGGTTACTTCGGACTCGAAGACGTTCTGAAGGACTTGAGGGCCTCGATTGCGTTGGACATAAGCCGCAAGACATTTGGCAGCTACACAGATCTTCAACGGAGCCTGTTCAATACATACAAGCCACTCCTCTTGTCACTCAGGCAATGGGGAATAGAAATTCCGGGCGATCTTCGGGTTTCAATCCAGCGGGTCCTTAGCGAAGAGGTGGAAAGCCTGGTGGAAAACATCCTGATGCATGACGCTGAGCACGTCTCTACGGATGCGCCATGGGATTCTGCCGACTTTTTTTTCCGCGTGCACATGGCCAGGCTCAACTCCCTTCAGGAAGAGGCAAAATCATGGGGCGTTTCGCTCAATCTGGTGGAAATTTCCGAAAGGCTGGGGTTGTTCATGGTGAGGATCTTGTCCAGGCTGATCCGAATCTTCGACGAGGCGGATGCGGGGCGATTTTTCCGGCTGCTTACGCTTTGCCGCGCATTGGCGATCTGGCCGAAGACCTGGAAGCTGCAGACGCTCTTTTTCCAGTTTGTAACCAAAGGAATTGAAAACCCGACCCTCTTAACAAACTTTGACCGGATTGAAGATTTTGTAGATGAACTCGACGGAATGCTCAATTGCCGGTTTTCGCGAATTTTGCGCCGCAGCTCCCTGCCGCTTACGCGCGCGGCACATCTGAGCTGAAAGAAGGGTGAAGGGTGCGTTTTTTCCCTTTTCTCTCTTTTCCCTTGACTCTTTCAACGGTATTGAATATCGCCCCGGAACCGTATTAGTATTACAGATGGTTCGAGATATGCCTGGAATCCAACTCATCAGGAGCTGACTAATGTGTGAAGCAAATGCTTACTTGGTAAAGGAAGGGAAAGAGCAACTCATCATGGAGGCGGTTGACAAAGTCGAAAACGAGGGGGACCATATCAAGATCGAAAATATTTTCGGTGAGCAAAAAATGGTCCACGGGCGAATTCTCAGCATGTCCCTCGTGAATCACAGGATAGTGATCGAAGCTTAAGGCTGGGCAAAAGGCCCAAGGTCCGTTCAGGACCTTTATTTCTCTTCTTGCGGGGCGCTTGGAGTTTTTCGAAAACAGTACCAGTCTATCTGCCTGCAAATGCCCCGAATCAGGTGCACATCACGCCCGCGGAGCTGCATTCTGCTGAAAAACCGCCTGATGCTCTTCATCCAGTAATCGGGATTTTCACGGTTTATGAAATTTATCTTCGTCAGCGTATCCTTGAGCTGCACGTACATGGCTTCGAGTTCGCCGCGGGTTGCAAGGCGCGGAGTAAACCCCTCCTTTTTTTCGGATGCGGCGGTGAAAACCTCATAAACCATTATCATGACGGCCTGCGCCAGGTTTATGGAAGAAAATTCGGCTGTCGGTATGGTAACCAGAGCATCGCAGTACCTGATATGTTCATTGGCCAGTCCGCTTGCCTCGGGGCCGAAAACCAGCGCGACATGGTTTTTCCGGCTGATGGGTATAAGTTCCATGGCAAGTTGCCGGGGATTTTTCACGAACTGGCGCTGGGAACCCGTTCGGGCGGTACTTCCAACCACGTACTGAAATGTTTTAAGCGCATCTTCGAGCCGGTCGTGGACCTCGATGCCCAAAACGAGGTCTTCTGCATGGTGAGTGGCCATCTTTAAAATTCGCGTAAGATCGCAGTCAGCCGGATTTACGAGCAGGAATCGCGAGATTCCCATATTCTTGGCCGCCCGAACCGCTGCGCCTATGTTTTCCGCATAATGAGGCTCGTTGAGCACAACGGCTATATGTTCGAGGTCGATTTTCATTCCGGACTATTACGAATGAGAAGTTTTTGAGAAAACCAGGCCATAATCGATTGAGGCCCGCTTCATCCAATTCAGAAACGGGCCATACTGTGAGTTATCCTTACTCAGCCTTGCGCCCTTCGTACTCCGTCGTCAGTTGTCCACCTAATCTTCTTCCATGCGCATAAGCTTTTTTGCCATCTTCTTTTTGGACTCAAAGTCGGTGAGGTAGGAAATCATTACACGCTGAGTCTGAGGGGCCCCCGCTCCGTGCCAGGTGCCCGGACCGTGCAGGCCGGCGGTCCAATGCTGCAGGAATTTTGCCACCCTGAACCGTTTGTCCGCAGGTGCTGCGCTCTGAAAGAATTTCTTTAGCAGAGGCCCGACCTCGGGGTGATCGAGGTCTTTTAGCCGCGGCATTGTCACAACCAGGCCGCCGCCGATATCGCCGGCAATCTTCATGATTTCCCAGAAGCCGTGGGCTATGCTCAGCTTGGCTACGTTGCCGAAGAGGTCGTCGGGCATGAAAACGCCCGAGCCTTCGGGTTCCTCCCTGCCTTTCACCGCCGCTGCTATTGCGCACGCGTGGGAGGTTTCGCTAAGGCGCACCATTTCGATCAGCTTGTCCTGGATGTGAGGTATCTTCTCTACCCCGCTGAATTCGGCTGCTAAGAGCGTCGCGCCGATGATGAGGTCGGCGAACCCCACCTTGCAGGCCCCTCCGCAGTTCATACGGTGTGTTTTGGCGAATCTGGAGATCAGCCTTCCGCAGTACTTCGTTTCACCGCAAAGAAAAACCCTGTCCCAGGGGATGAAAACATTGTCGAAAACCATGGTAGAGGTCTCTCTCTGGCCGAATACGGGGTTGCCAAGCTCCGATTCGTCTTCGGCCGCCTCCCTTTCGGCCGAGTATGCGTTGTACTGGCAGATGTAGGTCAGGCCGGGAGAGCCGTTCGGGACGGCAAAGGCTACCGCGAAGTCCTCCTCGCCTTCCTTGAGCGCCCCGCCGGGAAGAACGAGCGTTTCGTGCGCCCCTATCGCCCCGCTTTGGCTGACCTTTGCGCCACTGACCACGATCCCGTCGCTGCGCCTTTCGGTGATGTGCACGTACACGTCCGGTTCGTCCTGCTGGGACGGGCGTTTTTTTCTGTCGCCCTTGGCGTCGGTTATGGCCCCGGAAACTGCGAGATCGTCCTTCTGAATGGAGGCAAGCCATCTATTGAAGCGCTCGCTGTAGTTCGTTCCCAGGGCGCGGTCCATTTCCCATGTTGTCGAGGCGAGGCCGTTTATTGCGTCGCAGCCGACGCAGCGGTAGTTGCAGGTGCCAACCGTCTGGCTGGTAAGAAGGGCCATTTCCTGCCGCATGTCCAGATCGTGATTGTTGCCGGAAACGTGAACGTTCCGGTTGACCGGGTTTGCGGTGAGCTTAGAGCCGGCAACCATGACGCTTTTGTGTCGCTCGTCCTGCGCCAGGTCGTAAATGGCCGCATTGGCCATTACCATCGACCTGGTTACCGGATGGTCCAGCAGGTCCGAAACCCATTTGCCGCCCACGTAAACCTTAGGGGTGAGCTTCTTTACGCTTTCCAGGTATTCCTGAGAGGTCTTGAGCGCCATAAGGAGATCCTTTCGTTTGGAGGTGTGCTTCTGCTCGTCACTCGCCGCACATGGATAGTAAATGATTTATCATATGGGAAAAAGAGTATTTTTGAGGTTCGGCTGCAAAACATCGTATGAGATGCTATATACAACACTAAGCAGAAGAATATCATTTCTCTTGAGCACTCCTTAGCGATGTATCCCGCGTAGCGCGGAAGGCGCCCGCTCATTTTCGACGCTCTGCGAGACGGGGCTGGCGGCGTGGCGCCTTCCGGCAGCGCCGGTCTTTTCGGATAAGGCGGTAACATATAAACTGGTTGAGGTCCAGGTTTACGGGGGAACCACTCATATTTATGAACTTCCGCTTCTGTCCCCATTGCGGCGCTTCGCTCATAAGGAAAGCGGCAAAAAAGGGTGTAAGGTCTTCTTGTCCTGATTGCGGCGAGGTTTTTTATCGTAACCCTACCGTAGGTGTCGCGGTCCTGCTGGTCGAAGGAGGCAAGATCCTTCTGGTCAGGCGCAGGGGCTCATACCGCGGGCTGTGGTGCGTTCCGTGCGGCCACCTCGAGTGGGACGAGGAAGTGCGGGAAGCCGCCGGGCGTGAATTCTTCGAGGAAACCGGGATAACGGTGCGGGTTGGGCGGGTTTTTTCGGTTCATTCCAACTTCCACGATCCCGAATCACAAACGGTTGGGATCTGGTTTTGGGGAACGCGGACGGGAGGAGAAATCCACCCGGGCTCGGATGCCAGTGAAGCCGCTTTCTTCAGCCTGGACGATTTGCCTGACATGGCCTTTCCCACGGACAGAATTGTGTGCAGGGAGTTGGAGGCCTACTTTGAATCCGGCTTGTTTGAAGAAGAGTAATGCGCGAAGGCGAGCGGATTTCAGGGGTCGATCCGGTAAGGACTTTATTCTTCAAATCAGCTCTAATTTCAGCCGCTTTGCTCATCGATCTTCAACCACTTATCCAAATCCACCGTGTTCGTGTATTCTTTGTATTTGAACAGATCGTCCATTATCTCTTTGATGGAGCCGGTCTGCTTGAGGGACACCACGGCCCTATGTACGGCTTTCATTGCGGCGAAGAGCGGGAGGTACCAGTAGAGGACCATCTTCACACCGGTTTTCTTCCATTGATCCAGGGTGAAATCAGGTTGTAGGGAGAAGTGTTCGGGGTCGGCGGCACAGACGACCAAAGGGGCTTTTACTTCCCGGACAAGCCGCACATATTGGTCAAAAGTATATAAGTCACCGACCATTGCCATGTCGGCCCCGTGTTCAATATACATATTCAGCCTTCTTATGGCTTCATCAATTCCTCCCGCCACTTTGGAGTCGGTCCTGGCTATTATTACAAAGTCCTCAATTTTTCTCGCATCGGCTGCGGTCTTGATTCTTTTTGCAAATTGTTCCGCATCGACTAGCCGTTTGCCCCGAATCGCCGCACACCTCTTGGGAAAGCTCTGGTCCTCGATGTGGATACCGCTAATGCCGGCAGTCTCAAACATCCGGACAGTCCGGCAGATGTTTAGTGCTCCCCCAAAACCGGTATCGGCGTCACAGACAACCGGGACATTGACGACTCCTGCTATATTGCCGGCCCGCCTGACAATTTCGGTAACAGTAGTCAGCCCCAGGTCGGGATACCCGAGATCGCTGGCTTCGTTACCAAGCCCGCCCAGATACGCGAGCGGGAACCCCGCTTTCTCAATGATCTTAGCGGACAACACGTCATAGGCGGCCGGGGCGATAATGATCTCTTCTTTATCCAGCAGTTCTCTGAATCTCATTTATCTCCTCCGTCGATTGTGCCATCATTTTTTTCGTTAGATTCATGAATGCGCTTAAGGCCGGTGAAATCCACCGGTCCCTATACCAGACCATCAGCAGGGCAACTTCTATCCCCCCCTCCGGCCATGGCAGAATTATAACTTCTCTTCGAGCGGCTTCCGCAGCCACTGCTGTCTCGGGAAGGACTGCAATACCCACTGCGGCCATGACACAGCGCTTTATGGCCTCGACACTGTAGAATTCAAGCTTTTTGACGCCGCGCACCCCTTCCTGGTCCAGCATCTGCTCGAAAACCTTTCTGTAACTGCAGTCCACCCTGGACAGAAGGATGGTTTGTCCCTCCAGATCTTGGGTGTGCAGTGCGCGCTTTGCTCCCAGGGGATGATTGGGGGCGGCCACGAGCACTATGGTCTCAAACCCCAGGGTTTCCACCATGAGATCTGATGCGCTTACCGACTCCGCAAGCAGAAAGGCTAAGTCGGTTATTCCCTTTCGAAGGTCTTTTTCCAACCCCTCATGGGCGCAGGTTATGAAGTTCAGTTGCACACCGGGAAACCGGGAATGAAATTCGCCAATCACCGGCGGCAGCCGATGGACTGCGAAACTTTCCGGAACTCTTACCGTGAGTGAACCCGCCGGTTCCTTATCAGAAGTCATCTGGGAGTGTGTCTCGTCAACCATGTCCAATATCTTGTCAGCATACTTGAGCAGCCGGGCCCCGGCTTCGGTGATCTGCACTTTTTTCCCCAGGCGGTCGAATAGCTGAACGCCAAGTTCCTCCTCCAGCGCGTGAATCTGAGCTGATATGCTCGATTGAGCATAATGAAGCCGGTCTGCGGCCTTGTTGAAGCTCATGAGATTCGCAACTGTTTGAAAAGACCTGAGCTGTCGGATTTCCACTGGTCACCATCCTATCACTTTTGTTGATAAGACCGTTCGAAACAAATCGTTTGATTCGATTTAAAATAGTTTGTAATCATAATTAACGATCAGTCAACTAAAAAACGAAAGGAACTCAAAATGAATGCAGCACAAAAAGCGATGGACCTGTTCGAAAGTGGCTTGAACTGCTCCCAGGCGATATTGACAGCTTTTGGCGAGCCATACGGAATCGACTCCGAGATCGCTAAAAAGCTGGGCCGTCCCTGGGGAGGCGGCGTAGGACGCATGGGGCGGATATGCGGGGCTGTTACCGGAGCCATCATGGTCCTGGGGCTTGCGCAGAGTGGAAGGCAGGATGAGGCCGAGGCCAGGAATGACATTTGTCTAACTATCCAGGAACTGGTTAGACGTTTTGAACAACGGCACGGGACCTCCGTTTGCAAAGATCTTTTGGGAGCGGATTTCAGCACTGAAGAGGGGCAGCGCAAAATTAAAGAGGAGATGCTCGTAAAAAAACTCTGCCCGAAATTTGTTGAGGATGCAGGCTGCATCCTGGCTGAGCTTGTTGTATGATAAGTGCCGCGTAGTACCGATAATGTCAATATCAAACGAGGATTGCCATAGATGAAGCAGACCCCGGGATTACCCGCCGCTGCAGAATTCATGAATGCGTTTGCCTCACTCACCGGACTGGCGCCGGCGAGTGAGGCGCCAAGACGCTACCTGTGGACCGATGCTTTTGCGGTTTGCAATTTCCTGGGGCTGTACAAGCAAACGAATAATGAAGAATACAAAAACCTTGCACTCCTGCTCGTCGATCAGGTCCATCAGATTCTTGGACGGCATCGTGACGACGACAGGCGAAAGGGCTGGATCAGCGGCCTCGATGAGCAACAAGGGGAACTGCACCCCACTGTGGGAGGCCTGAGAATTGGCAAGAAGATGAACGAACGAGGCCCGGGCGATCCCTTTGACGAGCAGCTTGAATGGGATCGTGACGGCCAGTATTATCACTACCTCACTAAATGGATGCACGCCCTTAACTGCGTCAGTTCGATCACGGGGGACCCGGTCTTCAGAAGGTGGGCCGTTGAGCTTGCAAAAACGGCTTACGCCAAATTCACCTACGGCCCTTCTTCCGGAGATCACAGGCAAATGTATTGGAAGATGAGCATCGACCTGACGTATCCTCTCGTAGCATCCATGGGGCATCACGACCCTCTCGATGGACTCATCACCTATCGTGAGCTTAAGGCAGGCCCGGCCGGAGGTTCGGAAGGACCTGCGGACCTAAGCGGGGAAATCCAAGGTCTGGCTACCATGTGCAAGGGAAAAGATTGGACCACCGATGACCCGCTCGGTATTGGCGGCCTTTTATCGGATGCCTATAGAGTGGCCCAAATGATGACGAGTGGGACTTTTCCGCAGGCCGATCTTCTAGCGGACCTGTTGGACGCATGCCGGCTCGGATTGCATGCCTATGTAAGTATGGACTCGCTGGAAGCCCCGGCTCAGTATCGGCTCGCGTTCAGGGAACTGGGGCTTTCCATCGGGCTTCATGCTCTTGAAAGATTGGAGCGGCTTATTGAAGGAAGGCCGGGCGTTTTCGACAAGGCACAATCACTGGCCAGGCAAGTTGAAATCCTGATGCGGTATGAAGCTCTGGCGGAAATCATCGAAGACTTCTGGCTCGATCCGGCTAACAGAGAAGCTCCTGGTTTTACCGGCCATTGCGATATCAACACAGTCATGCTCGCAACCAGTTTGGCGCCCGATGGGTACCTGAAGCTGCCTTACCTGTAATAGTTGTGAAAATACTCCAGCACCATCCTGTGGGTATTGAACCGAGGGGTTATGTCGGAGATGGACCGCCTTATTATTGAGAGCCATTTTCTGGGGTTGGCGTAGTAGGTCGTAACCATGTCTTCAAGGTCCCTGTAGAGATCGGCGGTGGCCGCTTCATCGTCCTGATCTTCGTCGTCGCCGATGGCCCACCCATTTACCCGGTCTTTGCAGGCTTCCCGCCACCATCCGTCCAGAACGCTCATATTCACTCCGCCGTTAAAGCAAACTTTCATGCCGCTCGTGCCGCTCGCCTCTCTTGGACGGCGGGGAGTATTGAGCCAGACATCCGCCCCCGAAGTCATCAGGCCCGCCACCCAGATGTTATAATTTGGGACAAAGACCAGCCGAAGCTGGTTTTCGTATTGCTTCCCGATATTTACTATCTGCCTGATCAGATCTTTTCCCGCGTGGTCCTGCGGGTGAGATTTGCCGGCGAATACGAACTGCACCCGGTCATAGGACAGATTGAAAAGAAATTCCAGATCGCTGAAAATCAGGGTTGCCCGCTTGTAGGCTGCTGCGCGCCGCGCAAAGCAGATCGTCAGCCGTTCGTCTGTAAACCCTGCGCCGGACAGGGAATTTATGTATCTTATGAGCCGCTTTTTGGCATTCTTTTTTGCCTCGACTATATCGCTGTCCGGTATTACCGAAATGTCTCCGAGTTGTTGAGGGTCCTGCCGCCAGGCCGGGATGTATTTGTCGTATAGCTCCTTGAATTCAGGGCCGGTCCAGCTCAGGTGGTGCACGCCGTTTGTGATGTGGCCGATGTCGAACCCTGAAAACATCTGCCTGGATATTTCCCCGTGCAGTTGGCTCACCCCGTTTGCGGCGCGCGACAGATTGAGGGCCAGAAGGGTGGTGTTTAGAACCTCGTCGCCCGCAAGCTTCCTGATATTTGAAGGCAGGTATTCCCCGATAACCTTCGATGCGAGGTCGTAGCTGAATTTATCGTGGCCGGCGGCAACCGGGGTATGCGTGGTGAGTATGCACCTGGATCTTACCTGCTCCTCGTCTCCTCCCAAGTCCTTCAACATGGCGAGAGTGAGGAAAACCGAGTGACCTTCGTTCATGTGATAGGTGGTGATTTTCGGCTCGAGGCGCTTAAACGCAAGATATCCGCCGATTCCGAGAATCACTTCCTGTGATATCCGGGTATGCTGGTCTCCACCGTAAAGATACTGGGTTATGAGCCGGTCTTCGGGCGCATTTCCCGGAAGATCGGTGTCGAGAAAATAGACCGGGACCCTTCCCGCCCCGGTCCCGTTATGTATCCCAACCACGTTATGCTTCCATACGCCCACCTGGACGTCTCGACCTTCGAGCTTTACGGTTACCTTGAGTGGCAGAGGTTCCATGAACGCGCGCGGGTCGAAGTAAGGGTAGATCTCTTCCTGCTGCCCAAAAGGGTTTATATTCTGGATGAAGTAGCCGCGCTTGTAGAGAAGCGTCACGGCGACCAGCGGGATGTTCAGGTCGGCAGCCGATTTGATGTGGTCCCCGGCCAGAATGCCAAGCCCTCCGCTATAGGTCGGAATGCTTTCATTTAGCCCTATTTCCATGCTGAAGTATGCGACTTTCATCGGGTGGGCTTAGCTCCTTTTACTGATTTCCGATAAGTATTATAATTGCGCCCCATTCAGGAATTTTGAATCCGAACTTATATCACACCACCAGCAGTTATAAAAAAAAACATGCCGCCATAACGGATGCGTTTTTGCTTCGTATGATAAACTTATGAACAACCCTGTGAGATGTCCGCCGCTTAGCGCGTAAGGCATCCCCTCATTCAGGACGCTCCGCGAGACGGGGCGGTCGCGGGATGCCTTGTGTTTATCTTTGCTCCTAAAATTTGCGGTAAAATGTTACCATGAACACCTTGAAAAAACCGGGGGAAAAACCATGCGCGCGCTGCTGATTTCAGCCAACACGGAACAACTCCAGATGCCTGTGCTGCCGATGGGTCTGGCCTGCGTCGCTGCGACGGCCGAACATGCCGGCCATGAAGTCAGGTTTTTAAACCTCATGACGAAAGACGACCTTCAGGAACAAAAACTTGAAGACGCCGTTTCGGGTTTTAATCCTGAAGTTATCGGCATTTCGGTAAGAAACATCGACGATCAGTGCATGGAGTCTCCCAGGTTTCTTCTGGATGCGGTAAAAAATGTCGTGACTTCCTGCCGTAGGCTCACGCCGGTCCCGATCGTTCTGGGAGGAGCGGGATACAGCATTTATCCTCGAAGCGCCCTGGCCTACCTTGGAGCTGACATGGGGATAAAAGGCGAGGGAGAAGCCGCATTTGTGAAGCTGTTGGACGCACTTTCCCGAAAAGAGGGCCTCGACGGCGTTCCGAACCTGGTTTTGGCTGAGTCTTCGCGAGAAATTAAGACCGAGGTCCTTAAACGTCTCGACGACTCCGTATTGCCTGATCCTAACGGCCTGTTTTCGTTTCCCACGGAATTTAAAAATCAAAAAATCTGGCTCCCCTTCCAAACCCGCAGGGGCTGCCCGATGGAATGCAGTTTCTGTTCGACCGCAACCATAGAGGGGCGGATTTTGCGGAAAAGGTCCCCCGAAATAGTTGCCGATTCGATCTCACGGTTCGCTCACGCGGGGTTTAAGAATTTTTTCTTTGTAGACAATACTTTTAATTTTCCTCCCTCATATGCCCGTGAGCTTTGCGGCGCGCTGAGCCGGAGAAATCTCGAAATCCAGTGGCGCAGCATAATTTATCCCTGGAAAGTCGATGAAGGCCTTATCGAAATGATGGCCGGGGCCGGGTGCGTCGAAGTGGCCTTCGGATTTGAGAGTGGTTCGAAGAAAATATTGCGTTCGCTCAACAAGAGGTTTCAGCCTGAAGAAGTCCGCAGGATTTCAGAAATGCTTGACAGGTACGGAATCGGGAGATTGGGGTTTCTGCTGCTCGGAGGGCCTGGCGAGACCAGGGAAACTGTTGAGGAGAGCCTGGAGTTTGCGGCTTCTCTCGAATTGGAAGCAATGAAGATCACCACCGGAATCCGGATTTATCCATATACGGCCCTGGCAGCGACCGCAGTCGCAGAGGGGGTCGTTTCGCCCATGGACGATTTGCTGCGTCCGGCATTTTACCTGGCCGGGGGGCTTGAGGGCTGGATAGAGCAAACGGTTTCCGATTGGCTGAGCAAAAGACCTAACTGGCACACTTAAATGGTGGCAAAAAGCAGGAAGCAAGAAGCAGGAAGCAAGAAGCAGGAAGCAAGAGCTTACTTCCCTGGACCGGAACAAAGGGAGACCCATATGCCGAAAGTCATGATCCACCCTGCAAGCTATGAAACTATCCGTGAGGCGGTTGACCGGGCGTTCGATCTTTTCCCGCTTGAAATAAAGGGCAGGAAAGTTTTGATAAAACCCAATGTGCTGAGGATATCCGAGGCAAAGGAAGGTATTGTCACCCATCCATCGATGCTCCGCGCGGTTGTTGACAAAGTCGAAACCCTGGCCCCTGCTTCCCTGGTCGTAGGCGACAATCCGGGGCTTTTCAATTACGGCGATAACGAAGAGAGCTTTATAAAAACGGGCCTGATGGAGGCGGCGAAAGGTTACTATCGGAACATAGGCACCGATTCGCAAAAGGTCGATTTCAATCCCGATTTTATGCCGATGGTAAGTGTCTCCCGAATGATTTTGGAGGCCGACGTCGTCATCAGTCTTCCGAAGTTCAAAACCCATGGTCTGACAGTAATGACGGGGGCAATCAAGAACAGCTACGGCATCTTGCCCGGCGCCCAGAAAGCGGTGCTCCACAAGGCGGCCGGCAGTCCCGAGCGGTTTCATGAAATGCTTGTAGATGTCTTCCGGCTTCGGGTCCCGGACCTTTTCCTCGTGGATGCCGTAGTGGGCATGGAGGGAAATGGGCCGGCCTCGCCGGAGCTTAGAGATATAGGTTTGGTTTTGGCTTCCGATAACGCCGTAGCTATGGACTCGGTGATGGCTACGATGATGGGTTGTGACCCGGCCCGGTTGCGGTTCCTGCAAAAAGCCAGGGAATTTGGCCTGGGAGACTTCGATATCAAAGGGATCGACGTCATAGGGGAGCTGCAACCAATACCTGATTTCAAGCTTCCGCCGCTCGGAGGCGAAGCGTTAATGAATAACGATCACGTTCAGTCAATTATTCACAGCCGAACTGTCCTGCGCCCACAGGCGGACCCTGACCTGTGTACGGGCTGCGGCACATGTGCCGATCAGTGTCCGGTTTCGGCCCTGTCCATGGGTGAGATCGTCCCGAGTGTTAATCCCGATATTTGCATTACATGTTTTTGTTGCCAGGAGATCTGCCCGGAGAAAGCTATCATGCTTAAATAACAACTGTTGTCTCACGCGTTCTTTGTCCTCGAAAAACGCGGAGAGCGCGGAGTGGCAAAAAGAACTTTGACAGGATTTACAGGATTAGCAGGATTAACAGGATTGAAGAATTGCCGAATTGAGGAATTAAATCCGCAAGATCCGTTAATTCCTAAATCCCTGAATCCATGAATTAGAGATTTTTTAATCCTGTTAATCCTGTCAAAATATCTCTTCGAATTCAAACCCTTCCATGCAGGAGGATAAAAGTTGAACGGTGTTCTTATAAGATGGCTGGTCCTGACGATTTCAATTATACTTACCTCCTACCTGGTCGACGGCATATACGTTGAGAGCTTCTTCTCGGCCCTTTTCGCCGCGTTGGTCCTCGGCATATTGAATGCCCTGTTCCGCCCGGTGCTGCTCGTCATCACTCTTCCGATCAATATCCTCACTCTTGGCCTTTTTACATTCGTTATAAACGCCCTGCTTTTAAAGATGGTTTCCGGGGTAGTTCCCGGCTTTTACGTCTATGGGTTCTGGTCGGCGGTTTTCGGCTCTCTCATCATCAGCCTCGTGAGCTGGCTGCTCAGTTCTTTTGTAAGCGACAGGGGCGGGATCAGCTATATCGAGCTGAAGAAAAGATAACCGTTCACCACTATAATTTCATTGGCCGATTAAGGAGCGCTATGAACGATTCGACATGTACGACCCAAATCGATGACCGCTGCCTTGAGGACTTTGTGATTGGTTCTGTGAGCGAGTTCGGTTCCATCGCCGTGGATGAGGCCCAGATCATTGACTTCGCGCGCCGATTTGACCCGCAGGTCTTTCACACCGATCCTGAAGCTGCGAAAAAAAGCATTTACGGAGGATTGATCGCGAGCGGCTGGCACACAGCCAGCATTATGATGCGCCTTATTGTGGAACATTATCTCCCAGGGGCGAGGAGCCTGGGCTCTCCGGGTATCGACGAACTGCGCTGGACCAGGCCGGTGCGCCCGGGCGATGAACTCTCTGTCCGCGTGACCGTTTTGGAAGCCAACCGGTCACGTTCCAAACCGGATAGGGGCGTTGTCCGTTCATTCGTCGAGGTGCTCAACCAGAACCATGAGGTGGTGTTGACCGTGAAAGCAGTCAACCTCATGCTCTGCCGGGAAGCCAAATAACTATGAGTCAACCAAAACCGACGCTGTTCCGGCTGAGCATTCCCGATAACGTGCTCCAGGACCTCTATGAGAGGCTGTCCCGCGCGCGGTTGCCCGATGAGCCGCCGATCGAGCCGTGGGCCACCGGCGCAAGTGTTGCCTACATGCAGCGGCTGATCGGCTACTGGCGCAATGGTTTTGACTGGCGCGCCCAAGAGGCGATGCTAAACGGCTTCCGCCAGTTCATCGTGCCGCTGGCGGGCATCGAGGTGCACTTTATCCACGAGCACGGCAAGGGACCTGACCCGATGCCGCTGTTGCTGTCCCACGGCTGGCCGGGATCTGTGGTGGAGTTTTACAAGCTCATTCCCATGCTTACCGACCCGGTGCGCTACGGGGGCGACCCGGCCGACGCCTTCACTGTGGTGGCGCCCTCGCTGCCCGGCTACACACTGTCTTTTAGATCCGGGCAGAAGCGCTTCAGCGTTGAGGAGATCGCGGATGTCTTTGCCGAATTGATGAGCGATGTGTTGGGCTACCAGCGCTTCGGCGCGCAGGGCGGCGACTGGGGGGCCTTCGTAACATCGCGCCTGGGTTACCGTTTTGCGGAGCGCTTGACCGGAATTCACCTCAATATGCTGGCGGTGCGGCACCACCGGAAGATGCTTGAAAACCCGACCAGTGAGGAGAAGGTGTTTCTTGCGCAAATGAACGAATGGGCCAGGGAGGGGACAGGGTACCAGTGGATACAGGGCACGCGGCCGACTACTCTTGCTTTTGGGCTGACCGATTCCCCGGTCGGCCTTGCGGCGTGGATTGTGGAAAAATTCCGCGCCTGGACTGATAACAGTGGCGAGCCGGACAGCGCCGTTAGCCTGGACGAGATGCTGACCAACATCACTCTCTATTGGGTCACAGGCGCCATAGGGTCTTCCTTCTGGCCCTACTACGCACTCAGGCACGGCGCCTGGCCGATCCCGGAGGGCGCCAAAATCACCGTGCCAACGGGCTATGTCGAGTTCCCGCGCGAGATCATGCGCCCCCCTCGCTCGGTGGCACAAAACGTTTACGCCAATATCAAGCGGTGGACCGTCATGCCCGAAGGCGGCCACTTCGCCGCACTCGAGCAGCCCGAGGTGCTGGCGCGGGAGATCCGGGAGTTCTTCAGGCCACTGAGGAGCGGGACTGAGGACTGAGGACGGAAAAGCTGTTTCACGCGATCAGGCCCCTGATTTATGAGACCCTCGTTTTCAGGTGAACCATTACGCTTGTGGAAAGCGCGATCGGAGGTGGCAAAACCATGGGCATGATTCCGCTTGACTTGGGCCGAATAGGTGTGTATACACTCTTTGAAGCGAGAAGCGAGAAGCGAGAAGCGAGAAGCGAGAAGCGAGAAGCGAGAAGCGAGAAGCGAGAAGCGAGAAGCGAGAAGCGAGAAGCGAGAAGCGAGAAGCGAGAAGC
>Ga0116126_1000010_pt1 | contig 188028 bp, 148 predicted proteins | sample June2015DPH_16_5_FD_89730 | JGI IMG/M metagenome (GOLD analysis project Ga0116126, IMG submission 89730) | Peatland microbial communities from SPRUCE experiment site at the Marcell Experimental Forest, Minnesota, USA - June2015DPH_16_40 | ecosystem: Environmental > Terrestrial > Soil >...
GCTCTTTCATGAGCAAGCTGACAACGGGCGCTGCTGTCGTATTCATGATAACATGCCTGATGCTCTCTTTTATGTACAGGCCAGGGGTCCGCGCGGGCCGGTCGGTAATGACCGATATTCCCGTGGAACACCCCCAGCCGCCACCTGTGCAGCCGCAGCCGGTAATTCCCGAAGCCCGTCCGGTACAGCCCGAGGCCCCCGAGGCTGCGCAAAAAGCCGCTGAAACGCCTCAGCCTGTGACCAAAGCCAAGCCGCCCGCTAAAGAGCAGCCTCCACAGGGACAAAAAAAGCAGGACAAAGCCCCTGCCAAACAATAGTAAGGTTTCCGACCGGCATTAGCTGTGGCCGGAAAGCGGCACGACCGTTTTCCGGCTTTTTCTATTGTCCGCCAATGAAATGCAAAAGACTTCAAAAAGCCGGCATCATTGTCTATACCTCTAAAGGATTGATTCTCTCATACAACAAAAGTCATGAATATCAGTAAGGCAACCCCTTATAAAGGGGGTTATCTATCAGATAACAGGAGACAAAACATTTCTTCACTGCATCCTCAACAGACGTAGAGACATGCAGAGCCAACTGGAGACAAGGTTTGGCGGCCACTACGTGGTTTACTTGTGAAGAAGATCTTGCCCCCTGTATTTAACGCCGCCTTAACAGCTATCCCATCCATTTTTCTGCGGCCAGTTTCTGCTGCATGTTGAATTCAGATTGAACGGCCTGCACACACGATTCGCCTTCAATCGCGATAATGACCTTATCGCCCCAAATGTCCTGCACACGCTCCTTGATCTCGAGGAGTTCAATCCACCGCTTGAAGGTACCGACGATGACGATCACCATCATGACCATAACAGCGGTGGCTAGTGTGGCCAGGAGATAGAGCTGTCGCGGCAGATAGACAGCCGTGATGTTTAAATAACCGGCATACATCGTTACGAATCCCAGGAAGAGGCCCGGAACCGCCGTTACCCACATATACCTGGCCTTCCCCATACGAATCAACATTGCCGTTACAATTATCAGGGCGCTTGAGGCGAGAAGCTGGTTACTCATGCCGAACAGGGGCCACAGCGTCGAGATATTTCCGGTATACACAAGATATCCCCATAGGAAGCTGAAGATGCCGCCGGTTATGACTATTCCAGGTATCCACTGCGTCTCGTTGAATTTTGGGATAATTTTGCCGAACATTTCCTGCAGGAGGAATCTGCCGACCCTGGTGCCTGCGTCAACGGCGGTGAGAATAAAAACCGCTTCAAACATGATCGCAAAGTGATACCAGTACTTCATCAAGTTCTTCATATAGGGAATCGAATCGAAGATAAAAGCCATGCCGACGGCGAGAGATACGGCGCCACCCGGCCTGCCCTGGATTTTTTCCTGAACCTCCGTAGCGAGCCTGGTGAGGTCTACGGTAGCCAAACCAAGTTTGGCAAACTCCGCTGGCGCTGAGTTTATGGCAAAATAGTCCGCCGGAATAAGGACGCAGGCTGCGATCAGGGCCATAATGGCTACAAAACCCTCCAAGAGCATGGCGCCGTAGCCGACAAATGGGATATCCCTTTCATCACCGAGCATTTTGGGCGTTGTGCCTGTTGCAATGATGGCGTGAAAACCGGATATGGCGCCGCAGGCGATGGTGATAAAGATGAAGGGGAAGACATTGCCGGGGATGACGGGTCCGCCGCCGCCCGTAAATTGCGTGAGCGCCGGCATTTTTAGTTCGGGATGGACGAAAAGAATTCCAACCGCCAGGGTAGTGATGGTGGCTATCTTCAGATATGTTGACAGATAGTCTCGCGGCGCCAGAAGAAACCATACAGGCAGTACGGATGCAATGAATGCATAAAGAGGAATGGCAATGGCAATCTGATGCTTGCTCAGTCTCAGATACTCGGCCAGCGTCGATGTCGGTTCGATTGCTCCTCCGACGTAGATGGCTGCGGCGAGCAGGGCAACACCAAATATACTGGCCGTCTTAACGTCGCCGGGGCGAATCTTGTACATCCAAAGACCCATCAAAATGGCGATGGGGATGGTGGCGCCCACAACGAAGACGCCCCAGAAGCTTTCAAAAAGGGCGTTCAGAACGGCAATCGACAGACCCGCCAGCGTGAGAATGAGAATAAAGAGAAAAGCAAATGATGCGACAATCCCGACGGCCTTGCTGACTTCGCTCTCGGCGATTTTGGCAAGGCTTCGCCCCTTGTGGCGTATGGAAGCAAAGAGGACCACCATATCATGGACCCCCCCTCCCAGAACGCAGCCGATAATGATCCAAAGGGCTCCGGGAAGAAAACCGAATTGCGCCGCCAATACCGGACCGAGAAGAGGCCCCGCGGCAGCAATGGCGGCAAAATGGTGCCCAAATAGAACGAACTTATTTGTTTTCACATAATCGATGCCGTCCGCGCAGGTTTTTGCAGGCGTCGGCCGATCCGACCTTATCCCCAGAACCTTGTGCGCAATGAAGAGCCCATAAAACCTATAGGCGATAGCAAATGTGCACAATGCAACAAACACAAGCGTCAGAGCATTCATCGAAAAAACCCCCCTTTCTTAGGCTTGTCACTGTTAAACCCAAATAATGCGTGAATCCCTATTTGAATATCCTTAATTATGCGAATATTTATTCAAATAACTACATGATGTTTAACGAAAAAGCCTCCTTTTCAGGCAATATGCGTTTACCGAACGACCCTGAAAAGGATGCGCCTGGTAAGTGAATACGAATGTAGCACAAGAACAGCAAAAAGAACAGGATTTGACCCCTCAAGAGCAATTCTCCGCGAAGAATTTAACCGGATTTGGTGGCGTGGGTTTGCTCCGCTGGTTCTTTGAAAAACGCAAGCTGCGCAAACAGTTGGAGACGGTGAGCGTGCGTGATCGGCGTAACTCGGAATACGGCCCGGCTCAGATGTGTATGGGCATGCTTTATGCCCTGATGCTCGGGAGATTCAGGCCCAGTCATATGATGGAGCTTGTTCGGGACAAGGTATTTCAGAGTGTCGCCAAACTCAGGAAATTCCCTTGGAACAGCCCCAGGGGCAGCCGCTTGTGCAGCCGCAGCCGGTAATTCCTGAAGCCCGCCCGGTACAGCCCGAGTCCCCAGGCCCCGCATCGCAGCCCCCCGAGGCTGCGCGAAAAGCCGATGAAACACCTCAGCCTGAGACCAAAGCCAAGCCGTCCGCTAAAGAACAGCCTCAGCAGGGACAAAAAAAACAGGAGAAAACCCCTGCCAAAAAACAGTAAGGTCCCAGATCGGCATTCGCTGTAGCCGGATAGCGGCGCGACCGTTTTCCGGCTTTTTCTATTGTTTGCCAATGAGAAGCAATCTCGGCGGGCAGTCCAAGCTTTGCGCAAACCGAAGAATTTTTCAATATACCTGCTCAAATTGCTTGACTTACCGGGTCGAGGAGAGTTTCATTTATCACATCAGCCAGTTATCAACGAATTGATTTGGCCAAACCCGGCCTCGTTGGAATTTATATATATATTCCGGGAGTTTGCCATTTCAGGCAGAGCAGTTTCAAGCAGATCATTATTACAATCTTCGGCAAAGAGAAGGAAACTTTAATGAATGCGCTGACCCTTGTATTCGTGGCCCTGTGTGTCTTTGCCCTGGCCTACCGTTACTACGGCATGTTCATAGCGAACAGGGTCCTGGGAGTGGACCCGGACAGGCCCACTCCGGCCCACAGGCTCGAGGACGGCCTCGATTACCACCCGACCAACAAGTATGTACTTTTTGGACATCATTTTGCGGCCATCGCGGCGGCAGGCCCCCTGCTCGGACCGGTCCTGGCAGCTCAGTTCGGCTATCTGCCGGGCGCCCTCTGGATCATCGTCGGAGCGGTAGTTGCCGGGGCGGTGCATGACATGGTCATTCTTTTCGCTTCTATTCGCCATGACGGGAAAAGTATCTCTCTCATCGCCGAATCGGAGATAGGAAAGACTGCCGGGGTCGTCGCCAGCTTCGCCGTATTGTTCATTCTTATCCTTGCCCTTGCCGGGCTTTCCCTGGCTGTCGTAAATGCCATGATGAAGAGCCCCTGGAGCGCTTACACCGTCATCTGCACTCTGCCCATCGCCGTAATCATGGGTATCTGGATGCACAAGATCAGGCCTGGAGACGTGCTGGGTGGAAGTATCATCGGCGTTGTGCTCCTTGCCCTGGTAATTGTAACCGGCCCTTTTGTAGCCGCTCATCCCGTGCTCTCACAATGGTTTTATCTGTCCCAAAATCAATGCGCCATTTTGATTCCGGTTTATGGTTTCGTGGCGTCAGCCTTGCCGGTCTGGCTGCTCCTGGTTCCCCGCGATTACCTTTCAACATATCTTAAGCTGGGCACCATCTTAGCACTTGCAATAGGAATCCTCATAGTCCATCCGTACCTTGAGATGGCGCCTTTAACCAAGTTCATCAGCGGCGGCGGCCCCCTTGTCGCTGCCCCCGGTTCGCTTTTCCCATTCCTTTTCATCACTATTGCGTGCGGCGCGTTATCGGGCTTTCACGCGATAATCGGCAGCGGGACAACGCCGAAAATGCTAAACAACGAGAAGGACATCATTTTCGTAGGGTATGGAGCGATGCTTGTCGAAGGCTTCGTGGCGATTATGGCCCTTATTGCCGCCTGCGTGCTCGTTCCTTCCGATTATTTCGCGATCAATGCCTCTGCTGAAGCCTATAAGACCCTAGGCATGTCGCCTGTGCACCTTCCACAGTTGGCCCAGGCGGTTCAGGAAAATATTCAGGCCAGGCCTGGAGGCGCTGTTTCGCTGGCGGTTGGCATGGCCTATATATTCAGCTCCATTTCCTTCATGAAAGGGCTTATGTCATACTGGTACCATTTCGCCATCATGTTCGAGGCCGTATTCATCCTGACCGCAGTTGACACCGGAACACGGGTGGGAAGATATCTCCTCCAGGAAATTATCGGGAGGGTCATTCCCAAGTTTTCCGAGAAGAGATGGATACCCGGCATTGTCTTCACAAGCGCCCTGTTCGCCCTCATTTGGGGATACCTGGTTTACACCGGGGATATCAGAACGATCTGGCCGCTGTTAGGCATGAGCAACCAACTGCTTGCTTCGTGCGGCCTGATCATCGGAACGACCATGATTATGGGTATGGGGAAAATGAAATACGCATGGATTACCGCCGTGCCAGGAATTCTTATGCTGCCCGTCACAATGACCGCAGGCTACTACCTGGTAATAACCAACTTTGTTCAGGGCAACTACCTGCTCGTTGGCCTTGCAGTATCACTCACGGTTCTCATGGCAATCGTTTTTGTCCTGGCTTTCAGAAAATGGTTTCTACTGGGGCAGCAACAGCCCAAGGTAACCGAAAAGCTGATGCCAACCACCTCATAAAGATCAATTAAACTCCGGCTCGAAGCTTATGGCTGCGGGCCGGGGCTGTCTCAAAGGATTTTCCCCCGCCCTGACAGTTCAAAAAAAAGTGAAGAGTGAAAATTTCAGTACCCGTTCACAGCAGTTCATCATCTCCCGCGTGACCGAATTCTAATCCTGTGTTTCAGGACGGGCACTGACTCGACAGGACCGGGACCCATTCTTATAAAAGAAACGCCATAGAATGAATATTGTGTTCTTAACTTTTATTGAAGGGAGATAGAAATGAAAGCCAATGGTTCCGGACTCCTTGAACTTATGTGCACAGCGGTCGAAATAAAGGAGAAAATGAAATCTTTTTACGCCGACGCAGCGGGAAAATGCGGTGACCCTGTCGGCTCGGAAACTTTCGAGATGTTGCGGGATATGGAGCAAAAGCATCTGGACCGGCTTAACTCAATATATGCCGGCCTCGCCAAAGGCTCAAAAGATCTCGACGCCTGCCGCTTTTATGACTTCGAAACCCTGGGCAGGAGCGAAGTCATCCACAAGCTAAAGCAAAACCGGGAAACGATTTCAAAGGCATGCCTGGACGATGTTGCCGCAATTGAGAGCGGAATGGACCTGGAGAACAAGGGCATAGAATTTTTTCTGGGCAGGCTCAAAGAAGCTACCGAGCCAATCGAGCGTGAATTCCTGAACCACATGCTCGCCGAGGAGAGGTCTCATTACATAATGCTTGCAGATTTGAGATTTTACTACGTCGATACCGGACACTGGTTTATGGAAAAAGCCAAAACGGGCCTGGACGGGGCATGATCTGGAAACAGTCACATCGACTCTCTCGTGTTTACGTGATTGAAATTAGCGTTTATAATGACTTTGGTTAGATAGTCAAACCGGGATGCGGTTATTTTTGCTCTGAGGTCAGGCATTTAACATCCCAGCACCAAAGCGAGGGAGTTCAGATGGATTTGATCGTTTATCAGGTCATGGCTGGGCTGTTCTGCGTGATGGTCGTGTTTTCAGTCAGCTATTTCGTCGGATACCGCACCTATGGCCGAAAATTCAAAGCACGGGCAGCCTGCGAGCGCGAGGAGATGCTAACTATCGAGCATGCGCTCAAGGCCTTTTGGGATACGGAAAAACAGAAGCTCGAAAATGTCAAGGCGGAGCTCGAACAACGCATTCGGTTTCTCGAAAGCAAACTGGAACAGTACCGGAGGAAAGCTGCCGGAATCGGGATGTTGGGACTGCGCAAAAACAAGCTCAGCGACATGCTGATATCGCTGCTTATCGAAAACGAATCCCTTGAAGAAAAACTTTTCCTGCAGAACCTGAAGTTCAAGCATGAGAGGGACGAATTTCTGGAAAACGAGCTCCGCAGTATCAGCTATAAACGTGTCCTGCTCTCGGAACTTATGACCCAGACCGAAGTGAGGCGCGAAATGGAGAAGATCGTAAGCGACAGGTCACGCCTCAAACGGTTGGAACTCCGGCAAAAAGACCTGGGGACTCTCGACTACGCCCCGGCTGACGATGATGAAGACGAAGATAAGACCACCCTGTCCTGACCCGCCATCACCCTTTGTCTCCCACCTTTGGCGAGATCGGCTTCTCCGAAACAGCAGATTGATTTATTATAATATCAAAGGATTATGGCATTGCAGCGCGTGCTGCACCCGAGGGAAACCGCGTTCAGAATGAAACCTTTCGAGCTGAGAAGCCAGTTTGAGCCAACCGGGGACCAGCCTCAGGCCATAGAAAAGCTGGCGTCGAATATACTTGACGGTGCGCAAGAACAAACCCTGCTCGGAGTAACGGGGTCCGGTAAGACTTTCACTATGGCCCACGTAATAGCGAGGCTACGAAGACCCAGTCTGGTCATAGCCCCCAACAAGACGCTGGGGGCACAGCTCTACGGTGAGTTCAAATCGTTTTTCCCCGAAAACGCGGTGGAATATTTCGTATCCTATTACGATTATTACCAGCCAGAAGCTTATATCCCTCAGACCGATACATATATCGCTAAAGACTCCTCCATCAACGAAACCATTGACAAAATGCGCCATTCTGCGACTCGCTCGCTTCTGGAGCGCCGCGACGTCATAATTGTGGCAAGCGTATCGTGCATATACGGCTTGGGTTCTCCCCAAAAATACCAGGAGATGCTGCTACAGCTCAAAACAGGGCAGGAAATTCCGAGAGAAGACGTTCTGCGCAAGTTGGTGGATATCCAGTACGAACGAAACGACTATGATTTTCATCGTGGCGTTTTCCGCGTAAGGGGAGATGTAATCGAGGTTTTTCCCTCCTATGAGGAAGACCGGGCGGTACGTATAGAGTTTTTTGGGGACCAGGTCGATTCGATAAAGGAAATCGACCCTCTGACCGGAAGAACTTTCCGGCGCCTGGACAGAGCGGACATCTATCCCGGGACCCACTACGTAACCTCCCCGGATACCCTTGAGCGTGCGGTAAACTCAATCAAACAGGAGCTGAACGAAAGGCTTGAGTTCTTCTACCGGGAGCGCAAACTCCTGGAGGCGCAGCGCATCGAGGAACGCACCCGCTATGATCTCGAAATGCTCATCGAACTCGGTTTCTGCCATGGTATCGAAAACTACTCCAGACACCTGGACGGCCGTTCGCCGGGAACACCCCCATACACTCTGCTGGACTATTTTCCGAAAGACTGGCTCCTGTTCATAGACGAAAGCCATATTTCGATTCCGCAGATTCGAGGCATGTACAATGGCGACAGAGCCAGGAAGGAAACTCTGGTCCGGTACGGGTTTCGATTGCCTTCGGCGCTCGATAACAGGCCACTCAATTTCGATGAATTCGAAAACCGGGCAAAACAGGTTGTGTATGTATCTGCAACCCCAGGTCCCTACGAGCTTGCCAATACGAGAGGGCGTGTCATTGAGCAGATCATCAGGCCCACCGGCCTTGTTGACCCCCCCATCGAGGTGCGCCGCGCCGATTTCCAGGTTGACGATCTGATCGGCGAAATACGAAAGCAGGTGAAGGACGGCCATCGCGTCCTGGTCACCACTCTCACCAAGAGAATGGCCGAGGACCTCACCGAATATCTTGCCGATCTCAACATCCGGGTCCGCTATATGCACTCGGACATAAACACAATCGAGCGGATCGAAACGGTGCGCGATCTGCGGCTTGGCAATTTCGACGTCCTGGTTGGGATAAACCTGCTGCGGGAAGGCCTGGACATCCCGGAAGTATCGCTTGTAGCCGTTTTGGACGCAGACAACGAGGGTTTCCTGAGGTCGGATAGATCGCTTATACAGACCGCCGGCCGCGCCTCACGAAATATAATGGGGACCGTGATTCTCTACGCTAATAAAATGACCGACTCAATGCGCCGCGCCATCCAGGAGACTGACAGGCGGCGAAAAAAGCAACTCGAATACAACGCCGCAAACAACATCGTGCCGAAGTCGGTGCAAAGAGACGTCGCTGACATTCTAGCAGAGTACCGTCTGAAGCCTTCTGATTCGCAGTTTGTGTTAGAACCGCAGGCTGAGTTCGATCAGTCGGGTGGGCTTATCTCCCCCGAGGAACACATCCAGGCTATCGAGAAAGAAATGAAGGAAGCCGCCTCCCGCCTCGAATTCGAAAGGGCGGCTGCTCTGCGCGATGAAATCAAGAGGCTTCGAGAAAAGCAGTTGCTGTTGCAGTAGGGATCGGGTAGAGCCCGGCAAAAACGATGTGCGAACCCCATACAACCCATTCCGTAGCGGCCCGGCATCTAAATTACGATACTGAAAAATATCACGACAAACATCGCCACAGGATAATAACTGGCCCGGTTGAACAGCGCCGAAGCGAGGTCGGCGGTCCTCTCGGTGTATAGCCTCCATGCGGGCAGGAGCAGGAGAAATATTCCGGCCGGAATCGCCGCGGCAAAATAGAGGGCGCTCAGCTTGGCAGGTGTCAGCCAGAAAAGAGCGATGCTTATCACGACAGAGACCGTCAGGGCGCTAAGAATGATCCGGGCCGATCCTTGTGGCCCAAATTTGACCGGAATGGTTTCAGCCCCCATTCGCATGTCTTCCTGCATGTCGCTCCAATCGTTTGGAACGTTCTGCCCCCCTATTTCCCAGAAAAAAAACCACAGGAAAAACCCGATCAAAAAAAGAGGTGGACAATTGGGCGCAACGGCGTAAATAGCCGCAAGCCCGCCGGCGCTCTTAACCCCGCCGCTTATCAGCGCTCTCATCCAGCTAAGCCTCAACATCAGGCAGTAAACGGCTTCTGCAGCGCATCCAAGTATGAATATGACGGCGCAGGCCGGATTAAGGGCCCAGGCGCCGAGCAGGGCAATCGTGCCCCATCCGGCTGTCCACAGGATTCCGTCCCTCAGGCTGAGTAAGCCCTGTGCCATTGGGTGGCGGGCATAGATGGCGTCCAAGTCCCCGGCGGAACACTTGAGACCGCACTCGCGGATTTTGCGCCGGTCTGTTCTGAAGTCAACGACATCGTTCAGCGCGTAAACGGCTGTGTACCCGGAAAATGCAGTCACAAAGCCGAGGATGATCACATGAATCGGCGGAATCGCGCCAAGCCAGAGAAGGGCCGCAAGCGCCGGGGTAGCCATATCGAGCAGCCCGTGCGGCGTGCGGGACAATGCCATGAAGAATTTCATTCGGGGTGGAAGCGAAATCGTAGAGGTACTCAATCCCATTTACGTCTCATTTATTTCTATAACGTATTATTCCGGTCGCCATATTCTGCCTGCAGCCAACAAGGGCGTGGCGGCGACTCCGCCAACCCAGCGCCAATCGGCCCCTACCCTCCTATTACTATCGTCTTTATATTTACGAACTCCTTTAGCCCGAAATGAGAAAGCTCCCTGCCAAATCCCGATTTCTTAACGCCCCCAAAGGGAAGGCACGGGTCGGACTTTACGATACCGTTTATCGCGATAAATCCGGAAGCAATTTCCCCGGCGAGTTTCTGAGCCTTCGAGATGTCCCTGGTCCAGATCGCAGCGCCAAGGCCGAATTCAGTCGCGTTGGCAATCCGGATCATCTCTTGTTCGCTTCGCGCCGTGATCACGGGGGCTATGGGGCCAAAGACCTCCTCCCTTAACACCAGCATCTCCTCACTAAGCTCTGTCAAAACAACAGGCTGGAAGAAATAGCCCTGGTTCGGCGGCTTAGGTCCCCGGTATGCTCTGGCGCCCTTTTCCAAAGCGTCATCGAGCTGTCTGCCCAGAGTTTCCACGAACTGCTTCTTGGCAACCGGCCCCAAATCGGTAGACTCATCCATCGGGTCACCAATCCTGAGGCCGTTCATCACCTCGACGAATTTTTCTGTGAAGGCCTCGCAGATAGATTCCATCACTATCAGCCGTTTGGCTGCGATGCAGCTTTGACCTGCATTTGCCGTTCTCGACCTGACTGCGGCGCGGGCGGCTTTTTCAAGGTCCGCGTCCTCGAGGACCATAAATGGGTCAGAGCCGCCGAGTTCGAGTACGGTTTTTTTCAGGTTTTTTCCCGCCAGCGCACCAACCTCAGATCCGGCGCTCACACTTCCAGTCAGCGAAACCGCGTCGATTTGGTCTTGTTCTATCAACCGTTGAGCACCTTGCGGTCCAATGAGAAGCGTCTGGAAAGAGTGCTCTGGAAAACCTGCCTCGAGGAAAATCTTCTCTATCTCGATCGCCGTTATGGGAACATTGGATGCGTGTTTTAACAGGCAGACATTGCCAGCCATAAGGGTCGGCACCGCCCAACGCGCCACCTGCCAGAAAGGAAAATTCCAGGGCATTATTCCAAGGATAACGCCAAGGGGGTCAAACACCACATAGCTCTTTGCAGCCCCGGTTTCGATAACTTCGCTCTTGAGGAACTCTTCTGCGTTTTGGTGATAATAGTCGCAAAGCAGAGCGCATTTTTCGATTTCAGCTACAGCGTCCCTTATAGGCTTGCCCATTTCAGATGTAATTATGCGGGCGTATTCCCTTTTTTTCTGCCTGAAAATGGAGGCAAGTCCGGCGAGGGGCTTTAACCTATCTGAAACGGGAAGCTTTCTCCATTTTTCGAACGCTTCTTTCCCTTTGAGGGCAGCTTCACTACAGGACTCATCCGGCAGTGTATCGAACTCGGCAGTTACTTCACCCGAAAAAGGATTTATCGACTTGAGCTTCATGAAACTTCCTCCGCAGCCAATCACGATTAATAGAGGAAGTTTACAGGGAAAACAGGCTTATGTGCAACACAGTTATCATTTGCCCTGTCCCGGAAGCTGTTTTTTTATTTCCCGCTTCATGAGGTTGATGGATTTGGTAATCGGTATATTTTTGGGACACACGCGCGTGCATTCGAAATAATTCTCGCAAGGCCATACGCTATTCGGTTCATTGAGCTTATCCAGCCTGCTCATAAACCGGCCGTCCCGCGTATCGTAGAGATACCTGTAAGCCCAGACAAGGGCAGCCGGGCCGACGTAGTCCGGATTGTCTTTCATGACGGGGCAGGCGCCCGTGCAGCAGGCGCATAGAATACACCGGATCACCTCCTCCACTTTCTTATGGTCTTCCGGGCTTTGCAGCCGTTCCTTCTCGGGGGGGACTTTGTCCTGCATCAGATAGGGGCGCATGGAATCGATCCTGGCCAGGAAATCATCCATATCGACTATGAGGTCCCTGCGGACATCAAAAAAGGGCAGCGGTTCCAGAGTGATTTCCTCAGAGCCGGTGTAATCCTTGACCAGCTTCTGGCATGCCAGCGCGCAGACACCGTTTATTCGCATGCCATCGGAGCCGCACACGCCATGAGCGCAGGACATCCGGTAGCCAAGGGTTCCGTCCTGTTCCCATTTAATCCGGTTGAGGCAGTCCAGAATACGCTCCTCCGGCCTGGCTGCCACAATATATGTCCTGTAGTAAGCCTCTTTGCCGGACTCGGGGTCGAACCGCAATATCTTGAATCTAACGTCCATATCAGTATGCCCTCGGTTTAGGTGGAAAGAGGGTGATAGTAACCGGTTGGTAAGTAATCGACAGGCCGGAGTCCGTCCTTTGTACAAGGGTATGTTTGAGCCAATGTTCGTCATCTCTATCGGGAAAGTCCTCGCGCGAGTGCGCTCCCCGGCTTTCGGTTCTGTTCAAGGCTGAAGCCACTACTGCTTCAGCCAGAGGGAGCATATTTTGGAGTTCAAGAGCGTCGATCAAATCGGTGTTAAAGCGATTTCCCAAGTTGTCGATCGAGATGTTCCGGGCCCTTTGTTCCAGCTCCCTTACGGCTTCAAGGGTCTTTTTCAAACCCTGCTCGTGGCGAAATACCGAGCAACCGGCCATCATGACTTCCTGGAGAGACTGCCGGATGCTCACAGACCGTTCACCCGTCCTGTTTTCCTTGATCTGTCTAATCCGGTTCAGCGTCTCCCGCTCCGGTGCGGCAGGCGGCTCTACCCAGGATAGCCGGCTCAGATTTTCCATAATATGCAGCCCGGCCCTTCTGCCAAAAACGACAAGATCGAGCAGCGAGTTACAACCGAGCCGATTTGCCCCGTGAAGCGAGATACACGAACACTCGCCGGCCGCATAAAGCCCCGGCACGGGGTTATTATTCACATCAGTTACTTTGCCGTCGACATTTACGGCGATGCCTCCCATCATGTAGTGGCAAGTGGGATGAATTGGAATCAGGTCTGTTGCCGGGTTGAGGCCGAGGTAGATTTTTACGAAAGAAGAAATATCCGAAAGCCTTTCGGCCAGTTTTTTTTCACCAAGATGGGTGAGGTCAAGATGGACATAATCCTGTCCATTTATTCCCCTGCCCTCTTGAATCTCGGTATAGATCGCGCGGGAAACCATGTCCCTTGGGGCCAGGTCCTTGATAGTGGGAGCGTACCTTTCCATGAACCGCTCGCCCTCGCCATTGCGGAGAACCCCGCCCTCACCTCTTGCCGCCTCGGTTATGAGGACCCCAAGCCCCCATATTCCGGTTGGATGGAACTGGACAAATTCCATGTCCTTCAGCGGAAATCCCCGCCCGTAGGTTAGAGCAACACCGTCCCCGGTGCTGGCGAAGGCGTTGGAGGTCACCTTGTATAGTTTTCCGTATCCGCCTGTTGCAATCAGCACTGCCCTGCTATGGAAGAAGTGCACTTCACCGGTTGCAAGCTCATAGGCAACAAGCCCCGCAACCTGTCCGTCCCGAATGATGAGATCGAGCACGTGAAACTCCGGGTATATCTTGATGCCCTTTTTTACTGCATCAAAATAGAGCGTATCCATCATGACCCGCCCGGAGCGGTCAGCGGCGTAGCATATACGCTTCACGGGAGCTTCGCCGAAATTCCTGGTGTGCCCTCCAAAGAAACGCTGGGCGATTTTGCCGTCCGGCGTACGATTGAAAGGAACGCCCATGTGTTCCAGTTCATAAACCGCCCTTATGGCGTGTTTGGCCAGAATCTCAGCCGCGTCCTGGTCGCTAAGATAATCTCCGCCTTTGACCGTATCGTACATATGCCATTCCCAGAAATCAGGCTCTTCGTTTTCGAGCGCTGCGGCTATCCCCCCCTGCGCCGCCCCGGAATGAGACCTGGTGGGATATACTTTGCTGAGAAGCGCGACATCAGTCTTTCCCGCCACCTCGGCCGCCGCCCTCAACCCGGCAAGTCCTGCCCCGACAATCAGCACATCGTGCTCAAAAACCATGGAGGGTCTCCTCGGACATATTTGCGTTCTCAATATGAAAGATAGAAAGGAAAGTTAATAACGCAGCCGTATCTCGCCTGGAGCGCGATGCAACTGCGCAGCATAAATCAAGGGATCGGCATGGACGGCAAAGATCTATCCCCTGGCCTTTGCGGGTTCATAGGTACATCCAACAGCCCCGCAATAGTGGCCGACATATTCCGCTTCCGGTCTGTACAGCGCGGGTTTCTCCTGGGCTTCGGCAAACTTCTCCTCGATAACGTGCGCACACCACCCTGCGATTCGGGAGATAGCAAAGACAGGCGTCATAATGTCAATTGGTATTCCCAACATGGCATAGACAGATCCGCTGTAGAAATCGACATTGGTCCTGATTCCGGGTCTGCCGCGAGCCAAAAATTCCTTGTGGCCTTCCTCTTCGATGCGGTCGAGATACTCATACCAATGTGCGTGGCCGGTTTCTTCGGCCAGACGGCGCGACATCATTTTGAGAATTTTTGCGCGGGGATCGTCGGTCTTGTAAACAGCATGCCCCATCCCCATTATTATTCGGCCGCTTTCGATCATGTTCTTGACCCAGGCGCCGATCTCATCGGCCGATTTAATTTCGGATTCGATCTTGAGCAGCATCTTCATAACCCGCGCATTGGCGCCGCCATGCAGACTTCCGGAAAGAGCGCCCACTCCTGCGGAGACTCCCGCGTACAAATGCGCCCGTGTTGATACGACCTCGCGGCATGCGAAAGTCGAAGCGTTGAAGGTATGGTCGGCGTGCAGGATCAGGCAGACATCGAGGTCACGAGCGATCTCCCCGCTCGGTTTCTTCCCGGTGAGCTGCCAGAGGAAATTGCCGGCGTGAGACAGCCCATTGTCCGGCGGAAGCGGCTTCTCCCCGTTTCCTATCCGATGCCACGCAGCGACCACAGCGGGGAAACGCGCTATTAACCGGACAGACTTCCTGATATTGGCCTCCTTAGAGTCGTCATAGAGTTCAGGGTCATCGATAGCCAGCATCGGGACGCAAGCCTGAAGCACATCCATCGGATCGGCGTGCCTTGGGAATTTCTCAAGACTCTCCAGAACGAACCCGGGCAACTCCCGCCACTGCACAACCTGCCTTTCGAACTCCTCAAGTTCGCTATGCTTCGGCAGGTATCCGTTCAGCAGCAGAAAGGCCGTTTCCATAAATGTTGACTGTTCGGCCAGTTCTTCGATCCTGTAGCCGCGATAGATCAGAACCCCGTTTTCGCCATCGATGTAGCTGATCTTGGTATCGGCCACTGTAACTCCTCGGAGACCGATATTTTTGACGTGGACTGTCTCGGTGGCCATTTTCCCCTCCGGATGGACACTAGTTATATAAACGGCTCCATTTCGAACCAGGGCGTTCCTGACTCAAAACCTCCCTGTTTTGACCATATTCAATGCGCCGCCATCGAGCAGCATGCGGCGCATTCTTTCCGACACACGCAGAAAAACGCGTATTTGCCTGCCGTCAATTTCGACCGGCAACTCCAGGGCGCCACTCATGAGATGGCGTCGAATGTCCCGATATAAGATCGTCGCTCCGGGATTAAGGGCATTGTAGTCATCGGGGTTGGCGAACACCAGCGGGAGTATCCCGTAATTGCAAAGATTGGCCAAGTGGATCCTGGCGAAGCTTTTCGCCATTACAGCCCGGACGCCAAGATAGCGGGGCGCCAGGGCCGCGTGCTCACGGCTCGACCCTTGGCCGTAGTTTTCTCCGCCGATGACTGTAACAGCGCCGGCTTCTTTGCATTTTTGCGCAAATTCCGTATCGAGGATCGAAAATACAAACTCGCTTATCGCCGGGATATTAGATCTGAGTGGAAGGACTTTGCTGCCGGCGGGCATGATCGTATCAGTCGATATGTTATCACCGACAACCAGTACCACTTTGGTTTCGAGCGACTCGGGCAGCGGAGTGAGTGTGGGCAGTGGAACGATGTTCGGCCCGCGGACGACTTGAGTTTTTCTGAGCTCTTCATTTGGTACGATAATCGAAACCTCATCTACGAGGTACTCTTTTGGATCTTCGATTCTCGGGTATTCCATTTCCCGGCCCAGGTCCCGCGGATCTGTTATTACGCCCTTGAGCGCGGCCGCAGCACCTGTCTCGGGCGAACACAGATAGACGCGATCATCTTTGGCGCCGGAGCGTCCGGGGAAATTGCGGGGCATGGTCCGAAGGCTGATCTGGCCTGTTCCAGGCGCCTGTCCCATACCAATGCAGCCCAGACACCCAGGTTCGTGTATTCGCGCCCCCGCCCGCAGCAGCGGAAACATCCCTCCCCGGGCTGCCACATTCTCGATTACCTGCCTGCTGCCGGGGTTCACATTAAAAGAGATCCAGGGGGATACATGTCTGCCCTCAAGAATCCGGGCCACCACCATCAAATCCCTGAAGGAAGAATTTACACTGCTCCCCACGATAACCTGATCCACTTTCAATCCAGCGACTTCAAGCACCGGGACCACATTCCCCGGAGAGTGCGGCGTGGCTATGAGAGGTTCGATTTTGGAGAGATCGATTTCATCATATTCGTCGTATTCGGCCGACGGGTCAGCGCTGAGCTCAACCCAGGCATCTCCCCTCCCCTGTGCATCCAGATAGGCTCGAGTGTTTCCATCCGATGGGAATATCGAGGTAGTCGCGCCCAGTTCAGTCCCCATATTGCCAATCGTTTCGCGGTCGGTCGCAGACAGGCTCGCGACTCCAGGGCCGTAATATTCGACTATCTTCCCAACACAACCTTTCACGTCATAGCGTCGAAGCATCTCGAGAATAAGGTCTTTCGCGCTGACCCATTCCGGGAGTTTTCCGGTTAGCTTAACCCCCAGGACTCTTGGGCAGGGAAGATGATAAGGGTGTCCGGCCATGGCCAGGGCAACGTCGAGCCCACCGGCGCCTATTCCAAGCACCGAGACACCGGCGGCCCCCGGAGTATGGCTGTCGGAGCCAAGCAGGGTCCGCCCTGGAATTCCAAACCTTTCCATATGAACCTGGTGGGAAACGCCGTTGCCCGCAGGACTGAAATGAATTCCATACCTGGCGGAAGCACTCTGAAGATATCGGTGGTCGTCGGCATTCTTGTTGTCTGTCTGGATGATGTTGTGATCGACGTATTGAACGGCAAGTTCCGCCTTTATGCTGTCCATCCCAAGGGCCTCGAACTCCAGCATGGCGATGGTTCCTGTGGCGTCCTGAAGGAGGATCTGGTCGATTCTGATACCGATTTCCTCCCCGGCAATCAGCTTTCCTTCAACCAAGTGGGCTTCAAGTATTTTGTGGGTCAAATTCTGCGCCACCGTCTGAACTCCTATATTTTTTGTCACAACTTTTCGTTCGATTCCCATCGGACTTGCCCGCACGGCGTATGCTTCCCCTGGCTCACGGCTCAGACATCAAAGCCACGCGCAATCACGGGCATTTTTTGACCTCGAAGAACCGGGCCCGAAGGACCTTCGCTCCCTGATCTGTGACCCGAGCGCAAGAGGCCGCTACGCAACCTTCCTGGAGACAAACAGAACGTAAGATTATGGCTGGGTATTGTCAATCAAGGACCCGAATGGACCGAGGTTGGGACGGAAAAAATGAAAGGGACTGCACTAATGGTCTTAGGGCTTACAGTCCCTTTCAAAATTCCTATTGAAAGTGAGGTTATGGTCGCAATTTGAAAGTGAGGCTATACTCGCTATTTAACTTTTTCGCTGAGCGTCTTACCGGCTTTGAACTTTACAACTTTTGACGCTGGAATTTTGATCTTTTCGCCGGTCCGGGGATTGCGGCCTTCACGCTGAGACCTGGAGCCGACACTAAAAGTGCCGAAGCCTACCAGAGTGATCTTGTCACCACCTGCCAGAGCGCCGGAAACAGCGGCAACGAACCCGTCCACTGCTTTTTCAGCCTGCGATTTGGTAATCCCACCTTCACTTGCGATCTTTCCAACCAGTTCGGCCTTCGTCATTTTCTTTCCTCCTCGGCGTAATTTAGGTAATAGAAAACCCCTCCTCCTGAATCGCTCGGTACTGCGTGTTGCAAACACCCCTCGGCACAGAGCCAAAACAAAACCGGAAACCGACCGGCAGTTTATCTGGTCCCACGGGCAAAAAGTCTTACAATCGGCTCCTGTTCGAGTCTTGACCAGATTTGGTTCTTATATCTGGAAAAATGCTTTTGTCCATCAAAATCGACATCAGAGACGAGAAAAAATGGCCTCAGCCCTCATATTGGAAGAATATGGCCTGACAATGAAAAGTGCAAGGGAAAATATTGCCGTCGAACACCGATTTCTTCGAGTTATTGTTTTTTCGCAGGTTGCAACTTATAAAGGGGTCAATCAGGTTTTAGGATATGTTGCAATAAGAAGCTTTCAAAGGAGACCCTCATGACCGTGAGAGTTATCATCGAACGGGAAGTTAAACCGGGCCGGGAAGCCGACTTGCAGCATTTAATGATTCAAGCTCGATCAAAAGCGCTCAAGGTAAATGGCTACATCTCCGGCGAAACCCTCAGGGCGGTGGATAACCCCAAGAAATTCCTCGTACTCAGCAACTGGAACAGCGTGGAAGATTGGAAGGCCTGGGAAAGTGATCCGGAACGAGCCAAGCTGCAGATGGAAATGGCGCCCCTGCTTCTGGGCAGTGAAAAATGCACCATATACATGCATTCTTAGTTTCACTGTTTCCGTGATCATTCCATAGATCTGTGGACCTTGTGGACACCTCTTTCGTTCCTGAGGGCGGACATTACTCGCTGGAGATGTTTCGAGTCTCTCACCTCTATTCGCAGGTGGCAGACGCTTGAGGTATCCGCCTGGTTCTCGACCTTCAGACTTATTACCTTTACATCCATTTGACCGAGCACCCCGTTAAGGGCCGCGAGGATACCTCTCTCCCCGGAGTGGATGATGTGGATATCTACAGGGAAAAGCTGTTCTTTCCCCGAATTCCACTGTACATCTATCTTTCTGCCTTCGTCGCTCCCTCTTTCGAGGTTTTTGCACGAAAGCCGGTGCACTGTTATCCCACGGCCCCTGGTTATGTATCCCATGACCGGCTCTCCGGGAACGGGATTACAGCATTGAGCCATTCGGATCAAAATGTCTTCGAGCCCTTCCACCTTAATTCCGTCTTTTGAAGCTACCGGCTTCCGCTTCTCGACGAGGATCTCTTCCCGCGGGTGTTCCTCTTCGGGCGGAAGAACCGTCAGTTTACCGATCACCTGCTTTGCCGTAACCTTGTGATAGCCAATGCCGGCGAGAAGATCATCTACACTTTTCAAGGAAAAGGCCTTCGCCGCTTCGGCGAGCTCGGGTGAATTCAGATAGTTGTTGAAATTCAAACCCTTCTTTCTGAATTCCCTTTCGCAGATTTCTCTGCCCTGCGAGATCGAACGCTCTCTTTCCTCGGTTTTGAACCAATGCTTGATGCGGCTTATCGCCTTGGGGGACTTGACCTGTTTTAGCCAGTCTTTGCTGGGCCGATGATTGGCGGAGGTGAGCACTTCAACCGTATCGCCGTTCACCAGTTCATACCTCAGGGGCGCCAATTTCCCGTTGACTCTTGCACCGACACACCTGTGCCCCACTTCCGTATGCACATCGTAAGCAAAGTCGACCGGCGTGGACCCTTTCGGAAAGGCTTTGACATCCCCATTAGGCGTGAAGACGTACACCTCATCGGGGTAAAAATCGACTTTCAAGGCGTTAATGACGGATTTGGGATCACTCCAGTCCCTACTCAGTTCCATGATCTGGCGGAACCACGAAAAGCGCTGGGTCTCCTGCCGGTCGATTTCGGTAACCGGCTTTCTTTCCTTGTAGAGCCAGTGAGCGGCAATACCTTGATTTGCGATCCGGTCCATCTCTTCGGTCCGAATCTGCACTTCCATGCGTTCTCCGTAAGGGCCGATGACAGTTGTATGGAGTGACTGATACATATTGGACTTTGGTCTTGCGATATAGTCCTTATACCTGCCTTCCACCGGGGCCCACAGTGCGTGGACAAGAGCGAGCGTTTCATAGGAGGACTTGACCGAATCCACTATGATCCTGAATGCAATCAGGTCATAGATAAGCGTCATATCCAGCTTCTGTCTCTCCATCTTCTGATAGATGCTGTAGATATGTTTGGGACGGCCGCGTATACGGCCTTTAAGCCCAAATTCAGCCATCCGCTCCTCGAGTATCTGCTCCACCTCTCTAATGTAGCGAATCCGGTCCTCTTCGGTTTTAGCAAGCCCTGTAGATATTTCCTCATAGGCTTCGGGATGAAGACACCTGAAGGAGAGGTTTTCCAGTTCCTGCTTCATCCAATCGACACCGAGCCTGCCCGCGAGCGGCGCGTAGATATCAAGAGTTTCCTGGGCGTAATTGACGCTAAATCCATCCGTCCGGCAGGATATTCCTCTAATGCCGTCAAGCCGGTCAGCGAGCTTGACGAGGACCACCCGGACGTCCCGGGAAATCGCCATAATCATCTTGCGGATATATTCGGCCTGACGCTCTTTTCGGCTGCTGAAGACGATTTGGGTCAACTTGGTAACGCCCTGTACTATCAGGGCAACCTCTGGACCGAACATCTCAGGGAGATCTTCCGGGGTAATGTATTCTTTTTCCAGGCAATCGTGAAGCAGACCGGCAGCGACACTCTCCTCATCGAGGCGCATCCCTGCGAGAATCGACGCAACTGCTAATGGGTGATCCAGATAAGCTTCACCGGGCAGGGAGCTTTTACCCCTGTATGCTTTGGAGATAAAAACATAGGCTTTTTCCAGGAGCTGGACATTCGCCCTTGGAAGGTAATCCAGCATGAGATCCAATAATTCAAAGAAGCGCAACCCACGCCTCCCTCAAAACGCCGGCAGGAAGCAGGAATGGCTTTTGACTCTTGCTTCCTGCCGGCTGCTTCGAAAAATTCATCGCGCGCATGGCCGCCTCCCCGAGAGTGGGGATTGTGGGGCGTCCATTGGGGTCATGATTCACTGCTTTTAATTTTCTCGCCAGTCATCCGCTCTAACTCAGCCAGGAGCCGTTCAAGCAGCTCTGACTCGGGGACCTTTTCCACCCGTTCGCCCTTCTTGAACAGGATGCCGCTCCCTCTTCCGCCCGCGATGCCCACGTCTGCCTCTTTGGCCTCACCGGGGCCGTTCACCACACATCCCATTATGGCAACTCTAAGCGGGGTCTTGACATTCTTCAGCAATGCCTCCGCCTTTTGGACCATCGGGATGAGGTCAATCTCCGTACGTCCGCAGGTAGGACAGCTCACAAGCTCCACTCCCCTCTGCCGCAGCTTCAACGCCCTCAGAATCGACCAGGCGACAAACATCTCCTCTTCGGGGTCGGCGGTAAGAGAAACCCTCATCGTATCCCCGATTCCCTCGAGCAGTAAAAAACCAATCCCGAGGGCCGATTTTATGGCGCCGCTCACTAGAGTCCCGGCTTCCGTCACTCCAAGGTGAAAAGGGTAGTCCGTTTTTTCGGCGAGGAGCCTGTAGGACTGTATCGTTGTGATAACGTCGCTTGATTTGAGCGATATCTTTATCAGCCCGAAATCGTTGTCTTCAAAAAACCGGATGTGCCTCAGAGCGCTCTCTACCAAGGCCTCGTGGGTGGGATGCCCGTATTTGGCCAGCAGGTCCTTTTCCACCGATCCGCTGTTTACGCCGATGCGCACGGGGATCTTCCTCTCCCTGGCCAGATCTATGACTTTTTTCACCTTCTCGGGACCGCCGATATTTCCCGGGTTGATGCGAATAGCGTCCGCACCGGCCCGCATGGCCCTGATCGCGAGGCGGTAGTCGAAGTGTATGTCAGCGATTATCGGAATTCGAATCGACTTCTTTATCGTCGCCAGGACGTCGGCTGCCTGCTCATCAGGAATCGCCACCCTTATAATTTCACACCCTGCCTCCTCGAGCCTTCTTATCTGCTCTGAGGTGGAGCGCCAGTCACGCGTATCGGTGTTGGTCATCGACTGGACTGAAACGGGAGCGCCGCCGCCAATGGCAACGTTACCTATATGGATTTGCCTGCTTACCCGGCGTTTGTTTTCCAAAATCGGACCTCTGCTTTCATCATGCCGCTACGTAGTCATATTCATTTCGAGACGGTATATTCAGGTTTAATTTTAAAGGACTTGCAAATAATTTCCAATTATCCAAACCAACTGCGCCAGGTGCTGTTTGGCGACTGGGCGGCCGCCTTTCCCGGCGGCGCAAAACTTCAATAACCCAAAGCTCCGGAGTTGAGTATTTAAATATGAACCTGAAATGGTGTAAATGGAAGACCGAAACTGAAACTAATCGTGCAGATCCCCCGGCAGTTGCGGAATAGCCGCTAAGATAGCGTCCATCCGGAAACTCCGGATGGAACGCTGGCTGTTTCCAATTCGAAAAGGACCCTTCCCGGATGGAAACTAAGATAGTCTTTACATAACATGACATCACAAGCATTATATCAGGGTAAAATGGCTGCGGTGCACGTATGTTCGAGAAACAGCGCTCAAAAGCATTAATTACTTTTACCTCGAAAGCAGAGTGTTCTAATGCAAGTTCTTTTCTGCGCCTCGGAAGTGACGCCTTTTGCAAAGAGCGGCGGTCTTGCCGACGTGGCCGGTTCTCTGCCTGAATCGCTCCACAAATTTGGCTGCGACGTCCGGATCTTTATGCCCCTTTACCGCTCCGTACGGGAGAAGACTCGGGATCTCGATCCTCTGGCTCAGGACATAATCATTCCTATCGGAACACATGATTACCACATTCATTTGTGGAAAAGCCGGACCGCATCAGGCATTCCAATCTATTTCCTGGAAAAGGACGAACTCTACGACAGGTCATACCTTTATGGCAGCCCTGTTCGCGGCGATTATGAAGACAACGCTGAAAGGTTCATCGTCCTTAGTCTGGCGGTGAGGCAACTTTGCGCGGCCATCGACTGGTATCCGTCGATTTTTCATCTCCATGATTGGCAAACCGGGCTGGTTGCGGCATATTTCCAGACCAACTGGCGCTATGACCATAAATTCGGCGGCTCGGGGACCGTTTTCACTATTCACAACCTTGCTTACCAGGGTGTTTTCCCCTCTGGTTTTTTCAGCCTGACCAACCTTCCACCCAGCGTCTGGTCGCCTCAGGGGATCGAATTCTGGGGGAATTGCAATTTTCTGAAAGCTGGGCTCGTTTACAGCGATTTCATCACCACCGTCAGTCCCCGGTACGCTTCAGAAATCACAACCAGTGACTTCGGCTTCGGACTCGATGGGGTCCTGAAAGATCGAAAAGACAGCCTGCGGGGAATACTGAACGGAATTGATATAAACACATGGGACCCGCAGACAGACCCCTATCTTCCCTGCAATTACAGCGCCGATGATCTTGCCGGAAAGAAAGTCTGCAAAGAAGCTCTCTGCAAACAAACAGGTTTTGTGGGAAAAAGCTGTGACCTCCCGTTGCTCGGCATGATAAGCCGGCTTGCAGCCCAAAAGGGCTTCGACCTGCTCGAAGAAATCCTGCCCACTTTGCTGAAACTGCCGGTGAACCTGGTAATCCTCGCAACAGGGGATGCAGCTATCGAGGCAAACATCCGCGATATGGCAAAGCTTTACCCGAAACGGTTGAAACTCGTCGGCCGCTATGACGAGGAAATGGCGCACCTCATTGAAGCGGGGGCCGACATTTTCCTGATGCCTTCCCGGTACGAGCCCTGCGGGCTCAACCAGATGTATAGCCTGCGCTACGGTACGATCCCGGTGGTACACGCGACCGGGGGGCTCGATGACTCGGTGGCCGACGTTCTCACCTGCCCGGATTCGGGTACCGGCTTCAAATTCTCCAAATACGAACCGAAGGCTTTTCTTAAAACAATAAAATCGGCACTGGAATTGTTAAAAGACCCACTCAAATGGGTCGAGATTCAAAAAAGAGCCATGACCCTGGATTTTTCCTGGGACAGGTCTGCACGGCAGTACGTCGAGGTATACGAGACGGTGCTGGCGGCAAAAAAAAGATTGGCCCCACGACCGGGACTAAAACCCGGTCCCGCCGGGGATGTCTTTTGCTGAGAGGCTTTTTCTATTTAGTTTCCGTCCGGTGTTTCCGGATGGACGTTATTTAACAGATTTAACAGATTTAACCTATCGGGCCTAAGAGCTTCTCGCCTTGCGGGCCAATTGTGACACCTCTTGGCATGACAGAGGATAATAGTGGTGGAAATGAGGCCAGAAAAACGCTTTTCTAAGCGCCCTGCTGATGTCTTTTCGGAGAACATCTATGGCGAACTGTTGCCTGGGCATCTGCATCTCATTCCAGGGCTTAGCGACGTTTACGAACTGGAACTCGCGTTCTATGAAAGTAAACTCCTTGCCGACGACGAGATTATCCGTCGCGGTGCTTACTTTGCACAGGTAGGCGAAACTTCGACTTACCACGCCCTGATTTGCAGCGGGGAGGCGTTGCGACTGCCTCGTTTCTCTTCGGCAAGGTTGAGATCATTTTTTGAATCGAAGCAGTTCAAAACCGGTTATGCCACGCACGGCTTATTTCCTTATCGAGGTAAGTTTCACCCGCAGATGGTCAAGGCATTGCTCAATGTCATGGGGCTGAAACCTGGAGACACGGTTCTCGACCCCATGATGGGCTCAGGAACTGTGCTCATTGAGGCGAGCCTGATGGAAATCAAATCCGTCGGCATAGACGCGAGCCCGTTTTGCCAATTCATGGCTCAAACGAAGCTAGCCGGTTTGACCGTGCCTCTTGAGCCCATTCGCGCTGCTCTAATAAACTGCAAAGCGGTTTTCAGCTACTTTCAACAACATGTCGGACATTCGAAGCCTGGCTCCAAAATCCAGTCACGATCTTCGCCCTCCTTTTTTCAAGAACCTGACGCGGATTACACGGCTTCACTCGGAACGTTGCCCGAACTGCCGGAAGGCCTCATGTCTGAACCGGTTCGTGGTTTCCTCCTGCTCGCATATTTAGACGGCGCTGGCTACTCCGAAAGGAGCACACGCAATTCCCCTTACGAACAGTTTCGCGCCATCCTTCAGCGATATCTGTCTGTAGCCGAAAAGATTCAAAGAGTCCTCGCACAAGTGGACTTAGAACTGGCATCGGCCATTGCTTTGCAAGGGGACGCACGATTTCTTCCACTGGAGGACTCTAGCGTTGACGGCGTCATTTTCTCTCCGCCATACAGTTTTGCCATTGATTACTTGAAAAACGATTCTTTTCACCTTGAGTTCCTCGGTGCTGACATAGATGCCTTGCTAGAAAAAATGGTTGGCCTTCGCGGGAGAACGCCTCGGCAGAGATTTGACTTTTACAAATCTGATATGAAAATAGTGCTTTCCGAATGTTCACGTGTTCTGCGTCCGGGTCGATGCTGTACTATCGTGGTGGGCACCAATGACAATCAGATCGGAAGAATGTTAGGAATCCCGGCGAGCAGTGTTCCGGGTATCGATGAACTGCTCCTTGATATGAGCGCAGTATGCGGGTTCCACCCGATTCTGAAACTGGGTCGGCAAATCACCGGAATGGCAAATACTATGCGCACGGAATACATAACGATCTTGGAGCGCAAGTGAGGTGCTGAACTACTGGAGGGCTCTGCCGTCGGTACCTTTCGGAATGCGTGGAGCGGAAGCACTCACTCCATCATGCTCTATCGCAATTACCGCCAAAAGGCCCTCTTGAACCCTCAGTGCTCCCCAGAGCCCGAAATACGGTTCGATTTCAGCGAAGTTGCCAACCCGATCTGTGAGATATCTGTACATGGCACGGGTCGGGAGGACTAAAGCTCCACCGATGAAGATACCCCGCAGTATTCCGAGAGCCATTTTATTGAGCGCACGATGGCTTGAAGAGATGTTACCCGTCTCCCATTCCATGCAAAACAGCCGGTTTCCAACCTGTATAGTCGCGTCAACAGGCCCCGGACGTCTAAGTGTAGCGACATCAACACGGGTTTCCAGCTCCCAGCCGAGTGACTTCAGATGTTGCATGCAAGCATCTTTTATAGGTTTGACTCCGCTGCCCTCGCCACGCTTTTTGCCCGGCTCGTCACGAAGCGTGAAGGAGCCTGAGTGAGGGGGCCATTGGATGGATTGGATGGCGCTCTTGATATGGTTCTCGATTGCCTTCCATTCTCGCGAAGAGGAGAACCCACCGATATCAATCAGATGCTCTATCCGGATTATCTTCATTAGTCTGTTGACCCAATTGCCCAGGGTTTTGCCCTGATCCGATTAAGGCGCGCTCAACACACAAGACGATTTCCGAAGGCAATGCCTTCAGAGCCGCGGCCAACTGGAAGATCGTTTTCAGGGACGGGCTCTTGTGCCCTCGCTCAAGTTGGCTGATGTATGTACGGTGATACCCGCTCTCAAAGCCCAACTCTTCCTGCGATATCTTCCGTGCTTTACGCAGCTCCTGTAATGTCAGTCCGAATGCTTCTTCAACGGTCAATGGCATCCCCCAGAATTTTTCGGCTTCCCCATGGCTTTGGCGTGTATTATGATGTAGACTAAAAATCTACAGACTATAGTATTCGCATTCCGATACAAATCGTTCGGGGACGATGCCGATGAGCTATTCTGACTTCTTTAAGGCCTTGGGGATAAACGCCACTGACAGATTTGCGGTAAAACGATTCGCTGACGCCTCGGGCGTATCGGTGGACCGACTCCAGCATTACAATGACAGCAATACGGCGCCAACAGGATGTGATTTGGACCGAATTTGCTCTGCCTCAGGGCTATCGCCGATCGAGTTGATGCTGAGTATGGGAGTGTTGGACCGCCGGATACTGGAAGCGCTGAAGGCCAATGCGGGAAAGGTCTTCGAACTTATCCAAGACAATATCAAGTGTCCGGAAAATCAAATGGAACCTCCACCTGTCGTTTTTCAGACGAACTTTGGGCGACTCCATCAGGGGGATTGTTTAGCCCTCATGCAGCATATGGAAAGCGACACCATCGATGTGATCTTTGCAGATCCTCCGTTCAATCTCAAAAAGCTCTATCCTTCTGGAGTCAATGACGATCTGAAGGGAGCAAAATACCTGGAGTGGTGTGAGAGTTGGGCTGCTGAATGCGCTCGTTTGTTGAAGCCAGGCGGCAGTCTGTTCTTTTGGAATATCCCCAAGTGGAGTACCCACATCTCCGGATACCTGAACGGTCGCCTTACATTTCGGCATTGGATAGCTGTAGATATCAAGTACAGCCTCCCAATTCCCGGCCGGCTTTATCCATCTCATTACTCCCTGCTATATTACTGCAAGGGCGAAAAACCGAACACTTTTCACCCAGACCGTTTGCCGATGGAAATTTGTCCCGCATGCAAGGGGGACTTGCGCGACTATGGTGGGTACAAGGACAAAATGAACCCTCTGGGAGTCAATCTGACTGATGTCTGGATGGATATCGCTCCCGTGCGTCATTCCAAATACAAGAAGCGCAAAGGTTCCAATGAGCTGCCGGTTAGGCTGATGGACAGAATTATCCAGATGGCTTCCGAAGAGGGAGATGTCATTTTTGACCCGTTCGGTGGTTCGGGAACCACGTACGTGGTTGCTGAAATCAAGCGGCGTCGGTGGATTGGAATAGAGTTAGGACCTGTAGACGATATTGTCAGTCGCTTCGAAGAAATCAGCACCGAGGTGGATCACGTTGAAAGAATCCGTCGCAACTGCAACTGCCTTTTCACCGGAGAGACGCTGGGCGCCCGTCGACAGTTGGGGCTGTGGACGTGCGAATCCGTGCGAAAGACAAGCAGTGCCGGCCGGTAGCACAAGTGCGTTTTATTGTTCGTGCAGCAGGCCCAACCGGGCGTTGAACTCGACGAGCCGCCGCATGAGCGCTTTCCCGGACTCCAACGTCCTCGTATGACAGACTTATATAATACCTTGTTCGAAAAAATGCGCCTGACATGATAAGAGCGACGAGCGCTGGGCGTATCTATCGTCCGAGTTGGGTGTTCGCGGGATGCCTTGCCGGCGGTTTGTTGCAAGTTAACCTTGCCGTTAAATCTCGATCATGCTCTCCTGGAGCAGGTCAATGTCTTCGATTTCCTCTTCGAGGTAGGCCTTGAGCTTCTTTTTGAGCCGGCTTTCGATCTGGCGCACTCGCTCGCGGCTGATCCCGAACTTGTCTCCGATTTCCTGCAGGGTCATGGGATCTTCGGTCAGAAGTCTCTTATCGAATATTACGGCTTCCTTGCCCTTGAGCTGGTCTTTGAACAGCATCAGCTTGTCATGAAGAATAGCCTTGGCTTCCTGGTCCGCTATCTGATCGTCAACGGGCAGATCGTCCGAGGGCAGAAAAGATTTGTGTGTATCCTCGGAGTCCTCCTTAAGCGGGCTGTCGAGAGATATCTCCCAGCTATTGAGCCTCTGGTCCATCTCAATGACCTCCGACTCCTTCACATCGAGCCGGTGACTGAGCAGCTTGGGGGAAGCCTCGATGCCCTGGGCTTCCAGTCTCTCTTTTTCCTTGCGCAAGTTGAAGAAGAGTTTTCGCTGTGCCTGGGTCGTACCGATCTTGACCAGTTTCCAGTTGTCCATGATGAACTTGATTATGTAGGCCTTGATCCAGAACGAGGCATAGTAGGAAAACTTGTATCCCCGGTAGGGATCGAATTTCTTTACCGCCTGCATCAACCCGACGTTGCCCTCCTGGATGAGGTCCATCAGGTTTTGCATCCAGTATCGTTGAAAATCCATGGCGATCTTGACAACAAGCCTGAGATTCGCGGTGATCAGCTTATAGGCGGAATCTATATCGCCTTTTTCGCGATAGCGGATAGCCAGGTCCATTTCATCCTCCCTGCTGAGGAGCGGATACCGCTTGATCTCGTCGAGGTATAGGCGGAATGGATCGAAGGACACCGGCTGATGCCTGTCCTGAACGTCCCCAGGTCGAGCTTCTTCGTTTTCCGGGGCCTCCGCTGAAGTTGGCCGCTCAGCGGCTGAATTCTTCTTTATTTTTGAGTTCTTAACCATGTATCGGTTATCCCTTACCGTGGGTACACATAGCATTCTCTGACGTGTGTCCGGCCGATGCCTGCACTGGAAGCTATTTGCTAAGTCTGACTCATATTAATATACCTGAATCGAAAGGAAAGCAATTTTTTCCCCGGAATCCTTGATTTTTACGCACCCTTCTATTATATGTCTGCGGATAATAATTCAGAAGGGACTGTTGACCCGGCAACCTGACATGAGACCCTGCGCCCCAAAACATATCGCGAGCATCATTCCCTATCCTCCGGGCAAACCGATCGAAGAACTGGAACGCGAATACGGAATAAGCGGCTCAATCAAGCTCGCAAGCAACGAGAATCCTCTTGGCCCATCCCCCAAGGCGATCGAGGCCGTTCTGGCCGCGTTGTCCAAACTGAATCGTTATCCGGACGGAAGCGGTTTTTATCTGCGAAAAAAGCTTTCGGAAAAATATTCCATTCCCTTCGATGGCATTGTGTTGGGCAACGGTTCAAATGAAATCATAGAATTGGTTATCCGGGCCTTTTTGACCCCGGGTGACGAAGTGATAATGCCTGCGCCTTCTTTCCTTCTCTACAGGCTTGTCGTCCAGTGGATGGGTGGCAAACCGATTCCCGTGCCCCTGAAGATAAATCTGGGAATCGACCTGGAAAAGATGGCGCAAGCGGTAACGCCGAAAACGAAGGTAATTTTTCTCACCAATCCGAATAACCCCACGGGCACAGTCATCAGCAAGAGCGATTTTGACGCCTTCCTCTCAAATGTCCCCCCTGAGGTGCTGGTCGTGCTTGATGAGGCTTACATAGAATTCAACAAAAACCCGGATACCCCGTCGGGCTTTGATTATATATGCAAGAACGGGCCTGGCGTCGTCGTTTTGAGGACATTTTCCAAGGCCTACGGATTGGCCGGCCTGCGAATCGGCTTCGGTGCGATGGATCCCGATATTGCAAGTTTTTTGAATCGCGTGCGGCAGCCTTTCAATACGGGGTCTGTTGCCCAGGCAGCCGCTTTAGCTGCCCTCGATGACGAGGAGTTTCTGCGCCTGACGCAGCAAACCATATGGGACGGGCTGCAATATCTCTACAACGAAGTTGAGAAAATGGGCCTGGAATACATCACTTCAGAAGCCAATTTCTTTCTGATTGAGGTTGCCTGCGAGGCTAAACGATTATTCGAAGCCATGCTGCGCCACGGAGTGATCATCAGGTCCATGGCCTCCTACGGCATGGAACGATTCATTCGAGTGAATGCGGGGCTTCCGGAGGAAAACAGGCGATTCGTCCGCACTCTGGGCCTCGTGTTGGCAGAAATGGACCTGACTGATGCGAATCGCGGGCAGGACCTACCACGGACCGGAGCTTGCCCCGGACTTGATCCGGGGTCCCAGGCAGGCCCTAGCGGAAAGTTGAACCGGTGATAATAGCTGTGGACGGCCCGGCTGGCGCTGGAAAGAGCACTGTTTGCAAAATCCTGGCAAGAAGGCTTGGCTTTGTGTACCTGGATACCGGGGCCATGTATCGGGCACTGGCGTGGGCATTAAACACCGGTTCCGATGAGCGCGGCCGGCAGTCGGAAGCAAATCCGGACCAGGATCACACCCGAGAGTTGCTGGAGCGAATACCGCTTTTGTTTTTCATAAAAGAGAACAGGCTGGAGATTTGCTACGGCGAAAGGCTTCTCTCGGAGGAGCTTCGCGGCCCGCAGATCAGCGAGGCGGCCTCCAGGATTTCTCAACTGCCTGTGGTAAGAGAATTTCTCGTGACGTGGCAAAGAAAGCTTGCCGGGCAGGGAGTCAGTATCGTCGCAGAGGGGCGCGACACGGCGACGGTCGTCTTTCCGAAGGCCGATCTGAAGGTATTCCTCACGGCGGATTTGCATGCACGAGCCAAGAGACGGTTTGCAGAATATACTGAGAAGGGGATAAGCCTGTCTTTGGAACAAATCCAGGAGCGCATTCGACAACGCGACGAGGCGGATTCCAACCGCGACCATTCTCCCATGCGGCCCGCCGAACGGGCAATTTTGCTTGATACATCCCACCTCAGCGTTGAGCAAGTAGTTGATCGGCTTAGCGGGCAGGCTCAAGAGATGATCGAAGCCGGTTCTCCAGCATAGAGATGACAACTTTAAGATTGCTAATTTATCCGCTGTTTGTTAGAGTTCAGCTTTGATATGGCGCAAAGAGCCAAAAATCAGGTAAGGGGGCAAATAGGATCGATGACCGTAAAAGATGAACAAAAAGAACAAACCCTTGAACTGGAGACTCTTTCTTCTTCGGACGAACATGAGCCTGATGAAGAAACGGATTCCATGCACGACCTTTATGAGCAAAGCTTCCGAAATATCCAAGAGGGCGAGGTAATCCGCGGACGGATCGTCCAGCTCAGTGATGATTTTGTGATGGTTGACATCGGGTACAAATCGGAAGGCCAGATCTCGATTCACGAATTCAAAGATGAACAGGGCATAGTGCAGGCCGACATTGGAGATGAAATCGATGTTCTGCTCGAGTTCCATGATGACGACGACGGAACTATTCATTTGTCCAAGGAGAAGGCCGCCAAGATCAAGGTCTGGGACGATATAAGCCGAATCTACAGCGATGACGGCATGATCGAGGGCAAGATCATCGCAAAGGTCAAGGGCGGTCTGGCCGTCGACATCGGAGTACAGGCCTTTTTGCCCGGATCTCAGGTTGATCTGCGGCCGGTCAGGAACCTCGAATCGCTTATCGGGCATACCTTTCCATTCAAAGTTCTCAAATATAACAAGAAAAGAAGAAACGTCGTGCTCTCTCGACGCGCCCTGCTTGAAAAAGAGCGCGAGCAGATGAAATCCTTTACCCTGGCTACCCTCCAAGACAACAAGCATGTTGACGGAATAGTAAAGAATATCACCGATTACGGTGTTTTCGTGGACCTTGGCGGGATCGACGGGTTGTTGCACATTACCGACATGAGCTGGGGCCGGGTGGGACATCCTTCGGAAATGTTTCAGATCGGTGACAAGATACAGGTTAAGATCCTCAGTTTCGATCGTGACAGCGAGAGAGTGTCCCTTGGCCTCAAGCAGCTTGTGGATGATCCGTGGAGCAAGGCCGAGGAGAAGTACCCGGTTGAGACCAAGGTGCGGGGCAAGGTTGTCAGCCTGACCGATTACGGCGCATTCGTTGAAATCGAGGAAGGCGTCGAGGGGCTCATTCATGTCTCCGAGATGTCCTGGACAAAGAAGATACGACATCCCTCAAAGATTCTTTCAGTCGGCGACGAAGTCGAAGCGGTCGTGCTCAGTATCAATCCCGAGAACAAGCGCATTTCGCTAGGCATGAAACAGCTTGAATCAAATCCCTGGGACGTTATAGCGCAGAAATACCCCGTGGGGACCACAATTGCAGGCAAGATAAAGAACATAACCGATTTCGGCATTTTTATCGGGATCGATGAAGGCATTGACGGTCTCGTTCATATTTCGGATATCTCGTGGACAAAGCGGGTCAAGCACCCGTCGGAGGTTTTTCGCAAAAATCAGGAAGTCCAGGCAATCGTGCTCAACATAGACAAGGACAACGAACGGTTCTCGCTCGGCATAAAGCAGCTCGAGTCCGATCCATGGGAAAGCATTCCGCAGCGTTACCCGATGGGCAGCGTTGTGTCTGGTCCGATCACAAACGTCACCGATTTCGGTCTCTTTGTGGAACTCGAAGAAGGAATCGAAGGCCTGGTCCATGTCTCCGAAATCAGCAAGGATAAGATCAAGTCTCCCGTCGGACAGTTCAAACCCGGTGACACAATCTCCGCCAAGGTGATCAACATCTCTGCGAAAGACAGAAAGATCGGTCTCTCAGTAAAGAAAATCGAAGAACACGATGAACGATCCAATTATGACGAGTACATGAGCACCAGCAAAGCCGCCACCTCGAACTTTGGCGAGCTGCTCAAGGAAGAGCTTGAAGCAAAGGCGCAAAGTTCGGCCAATAACACTATAAACAATGATAAATCCTAACTCGCATGCACTTTTCGCCTTCTCCATGAATCCCCCGGTCAGGCGCCTCAAGTGCCTGACCGTTTTTTTTAACCTGTCTGGATGAATGTCAACCAATGAAAACACGTGGATGTCTTCTCGGAGTGCTGATCGGTGTCGTATTGACCGGACTGATCGTCTGGTTTTTTTCTGACGTTGAATTCTCGCTAAAGGACAACCGGGTGGGGCTGATTGAGCTAAAAGGTGTTATTGTCAGCTCCCAGGAGACCTTGAAACAGATAACCGATTTCAGAAAAGATGCATCAATCAAGGCGATTGTGCTAAGGATCGATTCTCCCGGAGGGTCCGTGGGACCTTCCCAGGAAATATACAGAGAAATCCGGCGCACTGCTCAGAGCAAGCCTGTGGTCGCCTCACTGGGGAGCGTTGCGGCCTCCGGGGGCTATTATATCGCATCGGCTGCAAGCCATATCGTGTCCAATCCGGGGACGATCACGGGAAGCATAGGCGTTATAATCCATTTCCCCAACCTGCGGGAGCTCTTCGCCAAAATCGGCTACCAGAGCACCACGATCAAGAGCGGGCAATTCAAAGACATTGGAAATCCGGCGCGCGATATGACCCCCGAAGAGAAACAACTGCTCCAGGCGACCATTGATGAGACCTACCGTCAATTCGTCCGGGACGTAGCGCTGGCGCGCAATTTGCCTGAAGACCATGTACGCGGGATCGCAGACGGCAGGATAATCATGGGCGAAAAAGCTCTTGAGCTAAAGCTCGTGGATCAGCTCGGTAACTTCGAAGACGCTGTAGCCAAAGCAGGTGAGCTTGCAAAGATTACGGGCGAGCCTGAGGTGATAAAGCCCAAGAAGAGCAAACTCTCGCTTTTGGACTTAGTCCTGGGAAGCGATGTGGGCGAGAAGATGGGTGATATTATTTACGATTCATCGGCCTTCGTGAGGTACCAGCTCCAGGATTTCGAGCGATAGCGCTGCGCCTGTCAAGTTCATAAGGTTATGTAACACCCACATTTTTTATGTTCTAAAAGGGGATATGTCTCCTGCCCCCTCCCGCAGGATTTCCGGTGAATCGTCTATGAGTGAAATGACGCTGGAGGGCACACCGGGCACAATTCCCCCGTCCACGATCAGGTCGATTGCATGGCCGATCTTATCTTGAATTTCCCGCGGGGTGGATAAAACCCCCTGGGTTACGGGGTCCGCAGCGCTTGTACTGATTATGGGGTGTCCCAGCGCTTCAACAATGGCCAGGCAGATCGGATGGTCGGGGACGCGGATTCCAACGGTTTGCCTTTTGGTCAGCATGATACGGGGCACCATGCGGGAGCCTTCCAGCACGAAAGTATAAGGCCCCGGCAAGAGCCGCTTCATGGTTTTATAGGCGTAATTCGTCACCTGGGCGTACTCGCTTATGTTCTTCAGGTTGCTGCAAATAAAACTGAAAGGCTGGTGTTGTGAACGGCGCTTCAGATGATAAATCTTCTCTATGGAAGCTTTATTGAACAGGTCGCAGCCGATGCCGTAAAATGTGTCCGTGGGATAGGCTATTATCCCCCCGTTTGCCAGGACCTCGACAACTTTCTTGATTTTTCTCGGCTCCGGATGCTTCGGGTTTATCTCCTGGATCATTCGCAATAACCTCCTCAAATGAATCAGACAATAATGGCGGTTGAAAGGCAATGTCAAGTGAACAAAGGGGCAGAGTCGGACCAATCAATTTCTGATAACTGTTTCGCGGGCTTGGATATTGGATCTCATAGCACCCGTATGCTGATTGCGCGAAAAAACGGGACTCAATTGGCGCCTGTCCGCGTGGAAAGAAGGGTAACGCGGCTCGCTCAGGATTTTCAGCAAGACGGCGCGATCACGGAAAAAGCTCAGCAAAGAAACATTTCAGCCATAAAGGAATATATTTCCATTTTGAGGGAATTCCGGGTCGCAAAGATCGCCTGCGGCGCTACCGGGGTTGTCAGGCGCGCGAAAAACTCCCACGCCGTACTTGACAGAATTGCGGCCGAGACGGGAATCGATTGCAGGGTCCTTTCGGAGGAAACCGAGGCGCTGCTTTCCGCAAAGGGCATTCTGAGTGCGCTGCCCGCAATTGGGACCGACCTGCTAACCTTTGACATTGGAGGGGGAAGCACCGAATTTGTGCTGATGGGAAAAGAGACTGCTATCAGGAACGCAAGCCGGCCTATTGGGGCCGCAACGCTAACCGAGGCATATCTTAAAGCCGACCCGCCGGGGTCCGAGGCCGTCCAAGAGGCGGCGCTCTACGCCGGAAGTGAAATCATTTCCGCTAAAGAGCAGCTATATGAAAATCCGAGCAACACCGGTATAATACCTTCTTTGGGGCTGCGGCTTATCGGGACCGCTGGAACGGTTACCACTCTGGCCGGCATGTATTTAAAAATGGAGCACTATGTCCCTTACAGGGTTAACGGAGTTGTCCTGACTAAAGAGTGGCTTTCCCAAACGATAGAATCCCTGGCGCAAATGCCCCTGGCTCAAAGAGAGCTGATTGCGGGCCTGGAGCCCGGACGGGAAGACATAATCCTTGGCGGGGCCGTTATAGTTTCTGAAATTCTCTCCTGTTTTGGCCGGCAGCGCTTTGTAGTGACCGACGCGGGCCTGATCGAAGGCCTTCTCATCGAACTTGTGGAGAAAGAATCGGAGCCTTCCGGCGGCGAGGCCGCCGGACTAAGAACGGGCTTGACATGGCGGCTCCAAAAGGGATAAAGCCCCACTATATTGACTCAAGCCGGAGATATAAGACTCGGAGAAAATAGATGGAGCAAAAGACGAGTTCTCAGCTACCCGAAGCACTGACATTCGATGATATCCTTCTTCTGCCGAACTTCTCGGAAGTTTTGCCGCTTGAAACCGACGTCGGCACTATGCTGACCAGGGAGATCAAGATGAGAATCCCTCTGGTGAGCGCCGCCATGGATACGGTAACCGAATCCGATACGGCGATCAGTATGGCGCGCGAAGGCGGAATCGGAATAATTCACCGCAACATGAGCGTCGCGGTACAGGCACAGGAAGTAAACAAGGTCAAGAAATCAGAGAGCGGCATGATAGTCGATCCGGTCACCGTGAATCCCGACCAGCAGATCGGCGATGTTTTCGACCTGATGTCCAAATACCGTATTTCCGGGGTGCCGGTGGTAAGAGGAGACCAACTCGTCGGGATCATAACCAACAGGGACCTCAGGTTTGAAACCGACACAACAATCAGGGTAGCGGATATAATGACCAAAGATAATCTTGTTACCGCCCCCCTTGGCATTTCACTCGAGGATTCGAAAAGGCTGCTCCAGAAAAACCGGATCGAAAAACTGCTGGTGGTCGATGAGGCCGGCCGGCTAAAAGGGCTTATCACCATAAAGGACATACTGAAGATAAAGAAATATCCAAACGCCAGCAAAGACCATCTCGGAAGACTTCGGGTCGGCGCCGCCATCGGGATCGGCAAAGACATGCTCGCCAGGGCGACCGCTTTACGCAACGCCGGCGCCGATGTGATTGTTGTGGACAGCGCGCACGGTCACTCCCACAACGTTGTGGAGGCGGTGAGAACAATCACGGCCGAGTTAGAGTCCATTCAGGTGATAGCGGGCAATGTGGCTACCGCTGAAGGGGCGCAAGCCCTTATAGACGCCGGTGCGGACGGTATCAAGGTAGGGGTCGGGCCCGGTTCGATCTGCACGACAAGAATCGTGGCCGGGGTCGGCGTTCCGCAGGTAAGCGCCATCATCGAGTGCGCCAGGGTGGCCCGCGCAAAGGGGATACCGATCATTGCCGACGGTGGAGTCAAGTACAGCGGCGACATCGTTAAGGCCCTGGCCGCCGGAGGTGACAGCGTAATGATCGGCAGCCTGTTTGCCGGGACCGACGAAAGTCCCGGTGAAACTATTCTTTTCCAGGGCCGCAGCTACAAGGTTTACCGAGGAATGGGGTCTCTTGGCGCCATGCGTGAAGGAAGCAAGGACCGCTATTTTCAGGATGACGTGTTCGAACCCAAAAAGCTGGTTCCCGAAGGAATCGAAGGAAGGGTGCCCTACCGTGGGCAGATTTCCGATATCGTGCACCAACTGATCGGAGGGCTTCGCGCCGGCATGGGCTATCTCGGGTGCGCCACCCTGGGCGAGCTTCGCGTGAAAACGAAAATGGTTCGGATCACGAGCGCCGGACTTCGTGAAAGCCATGTACACGACGTCATCATCACTAAAGAAGCGCCCAACTACCAGGTGGATTTGAATTAAGCCCGCAGGGGGAGCCAAAGAACATGTCCGGCCAACTACACCAGGAACGGGTGCTGATCCTCGATTTCGGCTCCCAGACCACCCAGTTGATTGCCCGCCGGGTCAGGGAAAGCCACGTCTTCTGTGAGATCCATCCCTTCAATATGAAGCTGGAGGCGATCAAAAACTTCAAGCCCAAGGGAATTATCCTCTCCGGAGGACCATCGAGCGTGCATGACCAAGGCGCTCCTCTGGCCGATCCGCAAATATTCGAACTCGGAATTCCCATGCTTGGCATTTGCTACGGCATGCAACTGCTCGCTCACCAGCTTGGAGGGGCCGTCGAAAGAGCGCCAAACCGTGAATACGGCCCCGCTGCGATAGACATAGACACGCCTGGAGATATTTTCTACGGCATTGAAAAACACGGGGTGCGGGTCTGGATGAGTCACGGCGACCGAATCCTCCAGCTCCCGCCTTCTTTCAAGACAATGGCCCACAGCGATAATTCTCCCGCCGCTGCGATGGGCGACTCGAAACGTAATCTCTACGGGGTGCAGTTTCATCCCGAAGTGGCGCACACGCCCTGCGGCAAGGACATTCTGGAAAATTTTCTCTTCCGCATCTGCCACTGCCGCCCGTCCTGGACCATGAAATCTTTCGTGGAATCGGCCATTGACTCTATTCGCCAACAAGTCGGCAACGATCAGGTAATCTGCGCTTTGAGCGGCGGCGTGGACTCCTCGGTCGTTGCGGTCCTTCTTCACAAGGCCATAGGTGAGCGGCTTCACTGTATTTTCGTCGATAACGGGCTTCTGCGAAAAGGCGAAGCCGAGACCGTTCAGAGAGTGTTCCACGATCATTTCGAAATTAATCTCATTTACATCGACGCGTCCGCCGAGTTTCTCGATCGTTTGCGGGGAGTCTCTGACCCGGAGCGCAAACGAAAGATAATCGGCAATCTTTTTATTGCGATCTTCGAGCGGGAGGCCGCGCAAATCAGGGATGCACGCTATTTGGCGCAAGGCACCCTCTACCCGGACGTGATCGAAAGCGTCTCATTCAAGGGCCCCTCAGCCACCATAAAGACCCACCACAATGTCGGCGGCTTGCCCGAAGGGATGAAGCTGGAGCTGATCGAACCGCTGCGCGAGCTTTTCAAGGACGAAGTGCGGCTGGTTGGTAGAGAACTCGGCCTTCCCGAGAGAATCATCATGCGGCATCCTTTTCCCGGTCCGGGCCTGGCGATCAGGATCATTGGAGAGCTGACCCCGGCAAACCTGGCGATTCTGCGCGAGGCAGACGCCGTGATCCAGGAGGAAATCGAGGCCTCCGGCTGGTACGAACATGTATGGCAGTCCTTCGCCGTGCTGCTTCCGATCAGGTCGGTCGGGGTCATGGGCGATGAGCGCACCTATGAGCAGGTAATCGCCCTGCGTGCGGTGGAAAGCGTGGACGCCATGACTGCGGACTGGGCAAGACTTCCTTACGAGGTGCTGGCAAGGATTTCAAACCGGATCATAAACGAAGTAAAAGGCGTAAACCGCGTCGTCTACGACATTTCATCAAAGCCGCCAAGTACGATTGAATGGGAATAGATTGGCCTTATTCATGCCGGATCTTGCGCAGCAACGCAATTCTATACGACTTGCGGAGTCTGGAAATTTTTTCACGCGAAGACGCGAAGCTTGAGTGCTTGCTTAAATACAATCTGGCGCCTTGTATCCGGCCACAACCTCACAGGCGGTTTTCCTAACCTCCGGGCGCTTTTTCTTTCTTCGCGCCTTCGCGTCTTCGCGTGAACCAGGTCCCTGATTTATTAAACCCGCGTCTTCCGGTTAACCATTACGCCATGTATACCGAAACCCACCGCTTCTACCGCTATCAACATAATGCCCCAAAAGGCTGGGAAAGCTTCCGGGTAAAGTACCGCGAGACCGATCTCTGGATACGGGCGAGGCTAAACCTCGAACGCGAAGCGATGCAGGCGGTTCTGAGCTGCCGTCTTCAACTGGAGCAGTATATCGCCTCGCATGGAAACTTCCTGCGGTCCCTTGCGCCTCTCCCCGACGATCCTCTGGCGCCTTTCCTGGTCAACCGCATGCTTAAGGCGGCAATTACCGCCGGGGTGGGGCCGATGGCCAGCGTGGCCGGCGCTATTGCACAGGCGGTCGGGGTCTCACTTGAACCGTTTTCCGATTCGGTGATAGTTGAAAACGGAGGAGACTGCTACCTTCAGTTACAACAGGAAACCACCGTGGGAATTTTCGCCGGACCCGATTCGCCGTTCACAGGTAAAATAGCCGTTAAACTCGGCCCCGAGCGCTTCCCGGTCGGAATTTGCACTTCATCTGGAACAGTCGGCCACTCTTTGAGCTTTGGCAAGGCGGATGCCGTGACGATCGTTTCGCGTGACGCCGCCCTGGCGGACGCGGCTGCGACCCGGCTTGGCAACATGGTGAAAACCACGGCCGATATTGACGCAGCCCTGGCGCTTGCTCCCCTGATTCCATCGATCGAAGCGGTTTTGATCCTGATTAAGGACAAAATGGGGATCTGGGGGAACGTGGAAGTAGTCCCGCTCTAGAGCCCATCCGACGACTTCGGCGGGACCGCGATGCCTATTGCCGAACGCGGGCTTTCGTCTAGTATCCTGAGTCAGAGACACACTACATAAGTCCCGAGTACTTAGGCCGTCATTCCGGCGAAGCCTGCCCCGGAAGTGTCTAGTCCGGGGGCCGGAATCCAGTATTGTTAATAAAATTCAATCACTTCTGGACCCCCGGCGAACCCTGCCCCGGAAGTGTCTAGTCCGGGGGCCGGGGTGACGAAGGCGTTGGCTCAATTCCCAGGCTTGAATTATGTTATGAACTTTAGACTCAGGACACTAGCTGCCAATGCAGCGCGACGGCGACGGCCCTTCGGGTCTCATGCTGCACGCGGCACAATTGCTGGCGAGCAAAAAAAGCTATTAAAAACAGCGGGCGAAACTGGAAACTTGACAAAACTACGGATAATCGGTACTCTAGATGACAGAGTTTGTATGGGATAACGACAAGGCTGCCGCAAATTGGCGTGACCATGGAGTCACCTTCCAGCAAGCCGTTAAGGCGCTCAACGATTACTTTTTTGTTGAGTGGATTGACGACCGTGAAAACTACGGGGAGGAGCGCGTTAACCTGCTTGGCATGTGTGATGGGATAATCCTCCATGTGACCTACACAGAGCGTGGCGAATGTATTCGAATTATATCAGCACGACGGGCAGAGAAAGATGAGCAAGAACACTACTACCGCGAAAATTCGTCCTGACGGCACGGTTGTTGAGGTTTTGAAAAACGGCGAAGAACAGCCCTTTCCAGAAACCCCCATGCGCCCGATGACGGAAGAAGAAATCAAGGCTGCTGCTGCCGCCGATCCGGACGCACGCCCCATGACCGCCCAAGAATTGCGGACAGCGCGACGTGTGCCGCGCACAAAGGGATTGCGCCGTATACTTGGCCTCACACAGCAAGAGTTTGCAGCCCGCTATCATATCCCCCTTGGCACGTTGCGCGATTGGGAACAGGGACGCACGGAACCCGATCAACCAGCTCGGGCTTACCTCACAGTGATTGCTCGTGATCCTGAAGGAGTCCGGCGAGCCTTGGCAGCGCAGCCCGCATAGCCGTTCTATCCCGAGTGCCATAAATCAGGCTTTTTGGCACAAGGAAAGCGGGAGTTTGCTGGCGAAGGCACAACAGCGGAAAAGAAATAAACCCTTTCACGATCACAGGCTATGGCTCCTCCGCAAACGATCCAACCGCATCAAGTCCTGTATCATTATTAAGGACAAAATGGGGATCTGGGGGAACGTGGAAGTAGTTCCAATCTAGAGCCCATCCGACAACTTCGGCGAGGCCACGACGCTTATTACCGAACGCGGGCTTTCGTCTCGCCGCCGATGCGGCGCGACGACGAAGGCACTCCGCGTCTCATGCCGCAAGCGGCACAATTGCAGGCGGGCCGAAAAATCTAGCAAAAACAGCGGGCGAAACTGGGCAGAGTGTAAATTGTTTAGTTTAAGAAGCTATAAAGGTGTTTCTCTTTGAGTGTTCTGGCGCTGCACAACAAGGGGGTCTCACATGAGTCAGAAATCAACCGCAGAAACGACAGCCACAACGAACACGATTTCTATCGTTTGGGCATGGATGGGAGTAGCCGCCCACGTGATCATTTGTCTCATGTTCTCCGACACCAGAGGCATAGCTCCGCCAGTCAACTTTGCTGGCGCTCTTGTACGTGCCGTGGGTTTTTCCATACCGGTCATCGGCCTGTCAATTCTCGTCTTGGCTCCCATTGTGGGAATGGCTAACAAGGCTCTAACCTATAGACATCAGCCGTTGTATTGCCGCTTCAATGTGACAATAGCGGTATGGGTTGGGCTGATTTTCGAAAGGTGGACAAGTACTTTATGAAAGAAGAAAAAAGGAAGCTATACAGATGAATGAAGCTGAACACGAAAATAAACTTTCACAAAGAAGGAGCACAGTCGCCAAAGAGGAACTCATTAGCTTGGGAAAACCACACACATGGAGCATGACGTGCCAATCATAACCAAACAAGAACTAAATCGTTACTTTATATCAGATCAAGATTTTGAAAAAGCGATAGCGTTTTTAAAGGAAGCAGAAACTCAGCGACACGATACGCTGGCTTATGAAGCGTTCCTTACGTGCGCCGTAATTTATTATTATCGACCATTTTCAAAGAATGAAAAAAGCGACAAGGCTGAGGCTACACGACGCCTGTCTATTGATGACTTTGCTGATTTGACCGAGGCTGACAAAGAGGTTCATCAACGATGCAAGGACATCCGAAACACAGCCATTGCTCACGCTGAATACTCACATTATCCAACCAAACTGCATGAGGATACGAAAGTATTCTTCAGTTCAAGGTATGATATCCTAAGAGAAGAATCAATATTTTGGAAAAATCTATGTTCACTTGCGCAAAAGTTAAAATATCAATGCACTAATTTAAGGGCTGATTATGCAAATCGAGATATGATTTTTCGACCCGAAACAAATCAATAGCAAATAACTGGACAGTTGAGCGTAAATTGTCCATCTTCTAATAACACCCTTTAATACTGGCCCGGCTTTGCGCCCTGTTAAAAACTCCGGAAACTGGACAAAGACGAACGTCAGAAAACATACCACCACGCGCGAGGCTGAAAAGCTTTTGGTGGTCGTTACGTTTCATCTTTCTCAATCCAGTAATCCGGCCTCCGATGTTGATGAGCTACAGCTACTATGAAAATATGGTTTTTTTCAATGGAGTACATCAGTTTTTATGGGAACTTGTGAAGCAGGCATTTTCTTATGTCACCACGCTCAATCGACCACGCTTCAGGATATTCGGTAATCCTGAGAGCCGCTTTTTTTTGACTTCTTCCTTGAATCTTCTTCCGAGACCCGGATATTCGAGTTCGTACTAGTGAAAGGCATCATCAAACTCTTGTTTGGCAAGTCTCGAGGAGATGACCTTCATGCCTCTTCCTCGAATATGTCCTCCATGGGAATACCCTTCAGTCTTCCTTCCCTATATGCTCTAAGCCTTTTCTCCGCCTCTTCCGCCCATATGGCATCAAGAACTTGGTCAGGCTCATCGAGGCTTTTCAACAAGCCTTCAACCACCAGAAACCGCTCTTCGGGCTTCAGCCGCAATGCTTGTTCAAGAATATCTCTACTGTCCATAAAAACCTCCATGCGTTGGGACCCCGTCGTTCAGGAAGGGGAGGAGCACTATCGAAATCATCGTAACAAGCACCACATGCTCGTTCAACCGAAATCGCCGGAATGACAAACAGTAAAAAACATATTATCTTCCGCAAGGTTAAAAAGCTCATGGCGGCTGCGAGGTGCAGCCGCTTTGAAGCCAGGCTTCCAAGGTCACCCAATCAACTCTTGCCAACCTTTTAGCGCTAAAGAGAGAGCTATCGAATGCGGACTTCCGTCAGGCGGCTTCTTGGATTTTTGCTGGCTGCTGTTGTTCTTTGCAGCATATTTTTCGGCTTTTACCTGTGGAAGGCCGCTCTCGTTGCCTCGGGCTACAAGGCCAAATGTCTGTGCTCGGACGTCTTTGTATCCCGGCGGGAGTCCGCATCGGTGCTCGCGGAGGACCTGCTGCCTGTTGGCGCGTTATATCCGCTGCGGTTTGTCGATGCCCAAATCGACTATACGGCACGGACCGTCAAGACATCCATCATGGGTTTTGCCGAACGCAAGGCGGTTTTCCGGGAAGGGCTGGGATGCACCCTGGCAATAGGAACTACGGAGGAGCAATTAAGGTCCGGCGGCAATCCTGCGCCCGTAAGGGATACTCACGGCGATGAAAACGGGACATGGCCCGATGGTGAGACAGTCGATACCGGACATCCGCTGCCCGCCGTGGACGCCGATAAGCTCAACCAGGCGGTGGAATGGGCTTTCAGGGAACCCGACCCCGGCCGTCTTCGAAGAACCAGGGCGCTGGTCGTCGTCTACGACGGCCGCATAGCGGCTGAACGGTATGCGCCGGGTTTTACCGCCGGCACGCCTTTGCCGGGCTGGTCAATGAACAAGTCCGTTTTCGCCGCACTGACCGGCATCCTTATCCATCAGGGAAAGATGTCTCTCGAATCGGGCGGCCTTTTGCCCCTGTGGCGGGAGGGGCAGGACCCGCGAAGGACCATAACGCTCGATAATCTCCTCCACATGAGCAGCGGCCTGGCTTTCCAGGAAATGTATTCCTCCCCTCTCGCCGATGTGGCGGTAATGCTCTTCGGGACACGCGATACGGCCCTTTTTGCCGCAAGCAAGTCTTTGGTGGCAGATCCGGGCGTCAAATGGCACTATTCCAGCGGGACAACGAACATCATTTCAAAAGTCATGCGGAATACGTTCGGCACGGCGGAGGGCGACTATCTCGCATTTCCGCGCCGGGCGCTGTTTGACCCGATCGGAATGCAGAGCGCGGTCGTGGAACCGGATCCTTCTGGCACCCTGGTGGGTTCTTCCTTCATGTACGCAACGGCCAGGGACTGGGCCCGCTTTGGCCTTCTTTTCCTCCGGGACGGCGTGTGGGGCAAGGAGCGGATTCTTCCCGAAGGCTGGACGCAATATTGCACAACCCCTGCGCCGGCTTCCGTCGGGAAGGAATACGGCGCGCACTTCTGGCTGCGCGTACCCCGCGAGTTCAGAAGCACAGACGAGCCAAGCGGTCGTATTCCCCGCGACGCATATCACGCGGTTGGATACGACGGTCAATTCGTGTCAATCATTCCCTCGCGGAAGCTGCTCGTGGTCCGCCTCGGGCTGACTCGTTCCCATGGGGCATGGGACCAGGAAGAGCTGATCAATCGAATACTGGACGCAATACGATAAGGCCTCCCGCCCCCGCCCCGTCAAACGGAGCATCGATAATGAGCGGTCCGCCCCCGCGCTACGCGCTCACATGTCGCTACGGGAGGCCGGGCAAGCCCACTTCACGAAGTGAAGTTGGGCGATGCCCCCGAAGCGAAACCTTGACGCCAAATTCACTTGAGTTTCTGATGCGCTTAACAATTGGCCTGCCTTCAAACGCACCACGTTTAATGTCTGTAAGTTCTGCATGGCTGCGCCTCCGCAGCTCTTATCATGTCAGGCCCATTTTTTTCGTGAGGGGTATTATATCAGTCTATTCTATGAGGCACAGGCATGGACCCCAACAGGGTGCTGAAAAATGATTGAAATTCCCACTTTACAGTAAAAGACCCGTGTAGCCGTCACCCCGGCGAAGGCCGGGGTCCAGTGTTTTGCCTTAAAAATCAAATAGTTCATAAAAGCTCTGGATTCCGGCCTTCGCCGGAATGACGAAATAACCCGTCTTTTTGAGGTTCTTTTCCCACCATCAGACCTTTTTTCATCACCCTGCTAGTGCATCATAGTGCCTTGATAAATGTAGTAACCCAGTCCTATTGTGAAAACGAAATCGCCGTAAAGGGCATGTTCCAACGAAGAAAACCATAGAGATTTGCTTGTAAGGTAAGTATGGGCAAATATAATCCCCCCGACCAGTGTCAGAAGGAGTGAGACAGGGTTCAGAAAAATGATGTGCGCAAAGCAGAACATGAGTCCGCTCGCGCCTATCATGCCCCAGCCCTTCCCGAACAGGCATTTGTACCTGCGGAAAAAGAATGCGCGGAAGACAATCCCCTGAGGTAAAACGGAAAATATGGGATATACCACCATGACGATCAGCCACAGCACCGGCGTTGTTCTCGGAAAAGTCAGGAACCTGGCGGGGTCATGGAAAAGCGTGAACAGCACAATGAGCATTGCCATAAATGCAAATCTTCCAAGCATGAACAGAGTTTGCTTTCTGCTTGGACTTTCACCCAGGAATCCTCGCCCCGCAGCAAAGCCGTCGTGCTTGAGCAAAAATGTGCTGCCGGCGGCAAGGCACAATATGACAGGGATCGGATGAAGCAAATCCCGAAAGCACAGGTAAAGCAAAGGCAGACCGATAAACACGGCTGTAAACTCCAGCGCCCTAAAGACTCGCATTCTTCCCGAAGTCTCATCCTTCTCGACTCCAGCGTCATGAATGTTTGGTGCCTCCATTCGACCTGTTCCCTCCTGTTCGCGACTAAAACCCGGATAGTTTTCATCCGGAAATGCCGGATGTGGCACTGGCAGTTTTCGCTTTTGGCTGCCTTCAATCTAGAAACTACATGAGAGTTGTCAAGGAAGCGCTGCTCAGGCCCTCTTCATCGCTCCATTTCAAGAAACGGAAAAACTGGAACACTTGCGGCATCCGCTGCGGTCTTCAAAACACTTGTTTTTTCAGTGCTTATTGCTATAGTTGCACTTTAAATCAAGGCAGGGTCGAGCTGCGGCGTCCTGCGCGCCGGCCCGCGAAACCATCGAGGATGGCATGCCAGGCGCGATAAAAATTGTCGTAATGTCCGACACCCACCTCAACACGGCAACAGACGAATTCAAGGCTTTATGCTCCCAATTCTGCGATGACGCCGATATGGTGATTCATCTGGGGGACTTGGAAAGAGTCGAGATATTGAACTACCTGGAGCAGTATCCGCTTGAGGCCGTCGCCGGAAATATGGATGATTATTCTATTAAGCAGCGTCTGCCGGCCCGGAAGATCGTGAAGGCCGGTTCCTTTCGCCTGGGGATCACTCATGGGTGGGGATCACCAGTTGAAATCCGTAAAAGGCTCAAGGAGGAGTTCACCGGTGTTGACGCCATCATTTTCGGGCATACTCATCAACCACTGATATTGCGGGAAGACGGGCTGCTCTGGTTCAATCCGGGGTCCCTGTTCCTCGGGCGGAGATCTTCCGGGAAAAGCATCGGGGTGCTTAGAATTCTGGACAAAATCGAAGCCGAAATATTTCAGATCTAGGAGCGGTCGGGGTGCGCAATCTCTGGGCGCCATGGCGCATTGAATATATTCTTGGCAAGAGGCCGCCGGGCTGTATTTTCTGTCCGCAAGACCAGGGCCGGTCCGATGAGGAACTTCTTATCCTTTACCGGGGCAGCCTCGTAATGGTGATGATGAACAGGTTCCCTTACAACAACGGGCATCTGCTCGTTTTTCCCGGGCGCCACATATCAAGTCTGGACAAACTAACCGCCGGCGAGGACCGCGACCTCATGGATTGGATCAAAAGGTCCACACGCGCGCTGCAAAAGGTAATGCACCCGGATGGATTCAATATTGGCCTGAATCTCGGCCGGGAAGCCGGGGCAGGCTACGAGGAACATCTGCACTTTCATATCGTGCCCAGGTGGCGGGGCGATACGAATTTCATGGCTGCTGTCGCCGAAATACGCAGTATTCCTGAACATATACAGCAATCATATTCCAAACTTTTACCCTACTTCAGGAAGGAGAGCGCCGATGAGGCTCTTTAAGGAGCTCGTAACTCTGCTCATACTTTGTGTGGCTGCCATTTCCATTTATCAGAACATACAAACCTGGACACAACCTGTCGGCTTCAAGCTTAATCTTTACCTCTATCAGATAAATCCTGAGCTCGAGCTATATCAGGTCATTTTGCTTTCGGCCCTGGGCGGATTTATTGTCGGCCTGGCGCTCATGTTAAAACCTTATTTCAAGACTCGCCGCCTGCTCAAGCGCGAAAGGCAGGAGAAAAAACAGGCACAAGAGGAGTTCACACTGAGGTTGGCCAGAGTTGAATCTCATGCCCAGGCGCCTACCCCTGCCCCGGCCGGCCATACAAATCAGGTGGCGGAGACCGAAGCACAAGAAGCAGCAGAAAAAGAAGAAGAGTGAAGCGGAACTGAGATGTCTTATCCGGAAAATTTACCCACCGGAAATGACGGAGTTAAATGGAATATTTGTCCAGGTAGCCCCTTGGGGTAACCATCCAACCGTTCCAGACATAAGTCCGGCTGTTTCCAACGATTACGATCGACTGCATGTCCACCTCTTCGACCGGGAGGCCCCCCACAGTAGTCACGCATTTCCACTGCCCTTTGCGCATTGCCTGGCGCACAATTGCCGCCGGAACTTCGGGGGAACGATGGCGAAGAATGATCTGCCGGGCTTTTTCAAGCGAATCCGGCCGGCTCTTGCTCCGGGGATTGTATATCGCGAGGACGAAATCAGCCTGGACTGCGGCGGAGAGTCTTTTTTCAATGACCTCCCATGGAGTCAGATGATCGCTGAGGCTCACCGCAGCAAAATCGTGCATCAGGGGCGCTCCTAAAAGGGAAGCCGCCGCGTTGAAAGCAGGAATTCCCGGAATTATCCGCAGAAAAAAACCCGGCGACCCGTTCACGTCTTTTCCATCCCACTCCAAAACATTGAGCCGTTTTTTTCTACAGATATCCAAAACCAGCCCTGCCATGCCATAAATCCCGGCATCGCCGCTGGAGATCAAAGCGACATTTCGGCCACACAAAGCATGCTCTATAGCCGCCTGGCAACGCTCCACCTCTTTTCTCATTCCGCTGGAAATGACGGTCTTGTTCTGCAAGAGGCCGGAAATGAGGTCCAGGTAGGTCTTATACCCAAGCGCGATTTCTGCTGACTCGAGCGCGTCAAGCGCTTCCCGGGCCATGTAAGAACTGTATCCCGGTCCAAGGCTGATTATGGAGAGCTTACCCTGGCTACCGCCAGGGTGCAGTTTCGCGCTTTCAGTTTGGGCACGAGCAATTCCTGCGTCCCTGCGCTCCAAAGGGCGCTTGCTTCGCATACGCTTTTCGCTCCTACATGCCGGGCAACCGTTTCCGATGGGTTCGGAACGGCAATACCCTCTATCTCTTTGCGGGCGCAAAAGTGAATCGGCCTGTTGAATGCTCTTGCCGCATCCAGAAGTCCGCTCTCGTTCGACTTAATATCCAATGTTGCGAAACGCTTTATCGAAAGAGGCGCAAGCCTGTTTTCCTTAAGTTTTTTACCGATAAATCCGACGATTTCCTCCGAGGCGGTCCCCCTGTTGCAGCCGATTCCGATCACGAGGTTCGCAGGCCGAAGCTTGAGGCATCTTACACTTCGAGGAGAGAGTAATTCCGAAACCCATATGCCAAGACCTGCTCGAAGAGCGCCCGGTTCCTCGAAGTCGCTGATCACCCGCAAACCGTGATCCGCCGGCAGGTGCTTCAACAGAAGCTCATCGGGATCGAATATCCACAGGGGCTCCTCGTCCAGAATTGCAGCCTGGATTCTGCTCAGTATGCCACTGTTTTCTATCAGAAGGCCCGCACTCTTTGCGGCCAGGTCTATGGCGGGCCTGTCCTGGAGATCGGAAGCCGTAGTTATGACGGCCTGGCCTCCGGTGATCCGGGCAACCTTTCTCGCCAGCTCGTTGGCCCCGCCGATATGACCCGAAACAAGGCTTATCGCAAATCGGCCATCCTGATCCAGAACAACAACCGCCGGGTCTACCGTCTTGTCTTCAAGCAGACCAGAAACCATTCGGACCGCTATTCCACAACTCATTATGCAGACGATCGAGTCACACTCGCGCCACGCTGATGGGAAAACCTCGGATATATGCTCGAAAAAAGTCATCCCCGGCAAAGCGCAACGATAATTGCAAAGGCATGCGCTGCCAGGGACTTGCGCGCTTATCCGGGCCGCGAGTTCAGCACCCTTCCGGGTCAGGGCGAAAATCGCCGCCTTTTGATTGCTCGGACTTTGCCCCGTCCCTGAATTGATGATCGAACGTTTCGTCATAGAGCTTTGACCTTGTGTTCTTTTTGCCGGACAAACCTTTTATCTTGAATACCTCGCCAATAAGGATGATCGCCTGGCGCTCGATTTTCTCGGTCCGCACCATCCCGGCTATGTTTTCCAGAGTCCCACGGATCAGTTTCTGGTCCGGCCACCCTACCCTGTAGGCAACTATCGCGGGCGTATCAACCGGATAATGCACCTTGAGTTCAGCAACCACCTTTTCGATGCTCTGAACGCTAAGATAAATGACCATAGAGGCGCGGTGTGAAGCAAGAGCTTCCAGTTTCTCCTTTCCCGGCACTGCCGTCCTGCCGCCGAGCCGGGTCAGGATCACGGTTTGACAGACCTCGGGAATAGTAAGTTCCTGTTTCATTGCCGCAGCGGCAGCAAAAGCAGCCGAGACCCCAGGCACCACCTCATGGGCAATCTTGTCACGGTCCAGAAGAACCATTTGTTCATGGATCGCGCCATAAAGGCTCGGGTCCCCGGTATGAAGACGAACGACGTGTTCTCCGGCCTCATACCCCTCCTTGAGCAGTGCGTGTGTCTGTGCAAGCGTCAAAGAGGCGCTGTCATAAGTCTTAACGTCTTTTCTGCAATATTCGAGCAGGGTCTTCGGAACCAGAGAGCCGGTATAGACCACTCGGTCGGCCTCCTGAAGCAAGCGCATCCCCTTCACCGTAATAAGCTCGGGGTCGCCGGGACCTGCGCCGACGAATCTGACAGGTTCTTTCATTTTACAAGCCCCACCTGGGAAATCTGTTCGGTAATCAGCACATAAAAACGCTAAATAGTAAACGATTTTCTTTTTCCCATCTCAACGCGCACCTGTCAAGATGTGAGGCCTATTTAAGCAAAGATTCTTATTGCCCACTATTTTAATATGACACACGTTTTTTTCTACGTTTTTCTCTTTCCCAATCACGACTTTTGAACTATAACTACGGCGCCCAAATGGGAGTGCATCGAGATCGATTCAGCGTTAGTCTTTAATTCCTGCTCAGGTTCGCATGGCCCCAATCCCTGCCAGGTTGTCGACTGCGAAGCATTCGTTTGCCTTTGGAGCGTTTTTGTCGTTATTTCGGTAAATCATAAAAACTCAGAGGTGTAGATTCATGGAGATCAAGAAGGATGGACCGGTTGGTTCCGTTATGGTCGTTGGCGGCGGGATCGCCGGCATGCAGGCGGCGATCGATCTTGCCAACACCGGCTTTTATGTTTATCTGGTCGAAAAATCCTCCGCCGTCGGCGGGGTGATGTCGCAACTCGACAAGACCTTCCCCACTAACGACTGCGCGATGTGAGTTATCTCGCCCAAGCTGGTCGAGGTCGGCCGGCACATGAACATCGAGATTCTGCCCCTGTCCGAAGTTCAGCAGGTTAGCGGAGAGCCGGGAAATTTCACGGTAGAGGTCCTTCAAAAACCCCGCTACATCGACATTTCAAAGTGCACCGGCTGCGGCGAATGCGCCAAAGTCTGTCCGGTTGCATGCGGCAATGAATACAATCAGGGTCTAGACACCCGGCAAGCGGCATTCCGCAAGTACCCCCAGGCAGTACCCGGAGCATTCGCCATTGAAAAGCGCGGTACTTCCCCGTGCAAGGCTACCTGCCCGGCGCACATTTCCGTCCAGGGGTATGTGGCTTTGACTGCTCAGGGCAAGTATCAGGAAGCCTTGAAGCTTATCAAGGAAGAAAACCCCCTGCCCGCCATCTGCGGCCGTGTCTGCCATCATCCCTGCGAGACAGCCTGTATGCGAGGCGAACTTGACGAGCCGGTGGCTATCGATTCGATCAAGCGCTTTCTGGCCGATCTGGATTTGAGCGCGGAAACCAGGTTCGTCCCACAGATAAAGGAAAAACGCAACGAGAAGGCCGCAATCATCGGTTCGGGTCCTGCCGGCTTATCGTGCGCCTATTACCTGGCTGTCGAAGGTTACCAGGTAACGGTTTTTGAAAAGCTCCCGGTGCTTGGAGGCATGCTGAGCGTTGGCATTCCTTCTTACAGGCTGCCGAAAAACACAATCGAAGCCGAAATCCAGGTCATACGGGATATGGGCGTTGAGTTCAAAATGGGGGTGGAGATCGGCAAGGACTTTACCATCTCCCAACTGAGAAGCCAGGGTTACAAGGCCTTCTTCATGGGCATAGGCGCCCAGGAGTGCAAGGCGCTCGGCATCCCGGGCGAAGAGTTCGAAGGGGTGGTCCCCGGTGTTGAATACCTAAGAGACATAAATCTCGGGAAAATGGTCCCCCTGGGAGATCGCGTCGCTGTGATAGGCGGTGGCAACGTTGCGATGGACACGGTGCGAACGGCCCTTCGCAACGGATCGAGCAAGCCCTTTCTGATCTATCGGCGAAGCGAGAAGGAAATGCCCGCCAACGAGGAAGAGATCCAAGAGTGCCGCGAAGAAGGCATCGAGATCATGACCCTCACCAACCCCAAGCGGATTATCGGAGAAAACGGCCGGGTTAAGGCTGTTGAATGCATGAGGATGGAGCTCGGAGAGCCGGATGCAAGCGGACGAAGGCGCCCGGTGGCAGTTGTTGGCTCGGAGTTCATCCTGGAAGTTGACGCCGTCGTTCCGGCCATCGGCCAGGAATCCGACTGGGCGTGTCTTACCGAAGAGTGCGCGTGCCAGCTTAGCGATTGGGGCACGATGAGAATCGACCCGCTCACCCTGCAGACCCACGATCCCGACATTTTTGCAGGCGGCGATGCGGTGACCGGCCCAAGGACGGTAATCGAAGCAATTGCAGCCGGCAAGCAGGCGGCAATTTCGATCGGCAGGTACATGCGCGGGGAGGAACTGAGCACCGGGCGCGAAAAGGAATGGCAGGCGGTCCAGCAGGTTGCGACCGAAGGCTATGACAGAATGCCGCGCGCGCATATGCCTGTTATGTCTCCTGAGATCCGCGTCGGTAATTTCGAAGAAGTGCAGCTCGGGTTGACCGAAGAGCAGGTTAGGGCCGAAGCGTCGCGCTGTCTTAGCTGCGGCGTGTGTTCCGAATGCTACCAGTGCGTCGAGGCCTGTCTTGCAAAGGCTATCGATCACGAACAGCCGGCAAAATCGCTGGAGCTAAACGTGGGCGCAATCATCGCCGCGCCCGGCTTTACAGCTTTCGATCCTTCGAAGCTCGATACCCACGGATATAAACGATTCCCCAATGTGATGACTTCGATGGAGTTCGAGCGCATCCTTTCGCCCTCCGGACCTACTCAGGGGCACCTCGTGCGCCCATCAGACCACCAGGAACCTAAAAAGATAGCCTGGATACAATGCGTGGGATCCAGAGACCGCCAGCACGGCGCCCATACCTACTGCTCGGGCGTTTGCTGCATGTACGCCATAAAGGAGTCCATGGTCGCCAAGGAGCATTGTCCCGACGGCCTCGACACTGCCATCTTCTATATGGACATGCGCACTTACGGGAAGGACTTCGAGAAATATTACAACAGGGCGCGGGACAAATATGGAGTCCGGTTCATCCGTTCGCGTGTGCATACGGTAGACCCCGTTGCCGACAGCGACAACTTGTTGATCCAGTATACCACTGAGGCCGGAGAGCAGCTCTCGGAACAGTTCGATATGATTGTTCTCTCGGTGGGTGTTGAAACGACGCCCGAGACCGTCGAGCTGGCGCAGCGGCTGGGCATTGATGTAACCGATCACAAATTCGCCCAAACCGGCGGGTTTGAGCCGGTAAACAGCTCTCGTCCGGGAATGTACGTCTGCGGTCTTTTCCAGGGCCCCAAAGATATTCCCGCCTCAGTTATGGAAGCGAGCGCGGCGGCTTGCGCTGCAGCAATCGATCTTGCCTCGGCAAGGGGTTCACAGGTCGAGATAAAGGAAGTCCCTGTCGAGCAGGACGTCTCGGAGCAGGAGCCAAGGATCGGCGTCTTTGTTTGCAACTGCGGCATAAATATCGCCTCGGTGGTAAATGTTCCGGAAGTTACAAAGTACGCCGCAACTCTGCCGAACGTGGTCTACACCACCAACTATCTTTTCACCTGCTCGCAGGACAGCCAGGAGAAGGTGAAGGAGATCATAAAGGAGAACAGGCTAAACCGGGTCGTCGTCGCCGCCTGCTCGCCCCGCACGCACGAGCCGCTCTTCCAGGAGACCCTGAAGGACTGCGGCCTTAATAAATACTTGTTTGAGATGGCCAATATCCGCGACCAGGATTCCTGGGTCCACCAGCAGGAACCCGGGCCTGCAACGGAAAAGGCCAAAGACCTTATTCGCATGTCCGTGGCCCGCGCTTCTCTTCTCAAACCGCTGATCGAGAAGTCTCTGACTGTTAACCCACGCGCTCTCGTAGTCGGCGGCGGCATAGCCGGCATGAATGCCGCCTTGGGCCTTGCCCGGCAGGGCTTCGAAACCATAATCGTCGAAAAGAATGCTGAGCTGGGCGGAATGGCCAGGAATATTCCGCACACCATTGAGGGTCTCAACGTCTCCGAGTACCTGGAGAAGCTCATCGCCGAAGTCCGGGAGAACACCTTGATCGAAGTATTGACCGGAGCACGCCTGACCGGGCTTTCTGGATACAAGGGAAATTTCGTTTCGCGGATCGAAAACGGCAATGGAGGCCCAAAGGAAGTCAGCCATGGCGCCATAATTGTGGCCACCGGCGCTCGCGAATACAAACCAAAGGAATACCTGTATGGCCAGACCGACCGTGTCATGACGCAAGTCGAGCTGGGGCAGTTGGTCAAGAATAATCCGGCTGAGGCTTCGAAATGGAGCCGGGCGATCATGATTCAGTGCGTAGGCTCCCGCAACGAGGAGAACCCCAATTGCAGCAGGATCTGCTGCCAGGGCGCCGTGAAACACGCTCTGGAGCTAAAGCAGTTAAATCCTGAGATGGACGTCGTCGTCCTCTATCGGGATATGCGCACCTACGGGATACTCGAGGACTATTACACCAAAGCCAGGCAGAGCGGCGTTCTTTTCGTCAGGTTCGATCAAGACAAACCGCCGGAAGTAGCCCAGGACAGCAAGTGGCCGCTCAGCGTCTCATTTATGGACCATGTGTTGCGAAGACCGGTACAGATGAGCGCCGACGTAGTGATCCTCAGCGCAGCCACGCTGCCCGAAGACAACGAAGAGCTTGCCGGGATCCTGAAAGTTCCTCGCAACCCCGAGGGGTTCTTCATGGAGGCACATGTCAAGTTGAGACCGGTCGATTTTGCCTCTGAGGGTATTTACCTGTGCGGGACCGCCCACAGTCCGAAGCTGATGCCCGAGAGCATAGCTCAGGCAATGGCGGCAGCCGCAAGGGCAGCTTCCTTCCTGTCCTCAAAGGACGTGACTGTTGGAGGCGTTGTCGCCCAGGTCGAACCGGGTCTTTGCGCCGCATGTCTTGTTTGCGTGCGCGCCTGCCCATATGGAGTTCCGCATATCAACGAAAATGACGTTTCTGAGATAAACGAAGCGCTTTGCCAGGGATGCGGCATCTGCGCTTCTGAGTGTCCGGCCAAAGCGATCCGGCTGGGCCACTATACTGACGACCAGATCATGATAAAGGTGGATGCCCTTCTGGAAGGAGCGATCTGATGGAAAACTTTGAACCGATCATAGTTGCCTTCTGCTGCACGTATTGAGCGTATTCTGCGGCGGACCTGGCAGGTTCGATGAGATTGACGTACCCGAGCAACATCCGAATAGTTAAAGTGCCGTGCACCGGCAGAGTTGCGATCATCCACCTGATGAAAGCAATCGAGAAGGGTGCTGATGGCGTTTTCGTGGCTGGGTGTATGGAAGGCGATTGCCATTTTCAGGCAGGCAATCTTAGGGCGAATAAACGGGTTGCATACGTCCGGGAGCTTCTCCAAAGCATAGGCATGGAACCCGACCGGGTTGCCATGTATAACCTATCCTCCGGTGAGGGACCTCGGTTTGCGGAAATATGCCGCGAGATGACCGATAAAATCCGGCAGCTTGGCCCCAACCCCGTCAGAGTTCAAGGGGCAAGAAAGGCGGAAGCTGCATGATAATGGCCAAACCCAAACCAACTGAAGAAATAATCCGCGAAATCAAGGATTTCGATAATATCCTGGTAGCGGGTTGCAACGGATGTGTCGCAGTTTGCGAAGCGGGCGGTCTGAAAGAGGTGGAGATCCTTGCCTCGGCTTTGCGCATGTATTTCGCCAATCAGCAGAAGAAAATCGAAATCGGCGAAGTCAGCCTGACGAGGCAGTGCGATAAGGAATATCTGGCTGAAATAAAGGACCGCATCGGCGGCTATGATGCCGTGGTTTCCATAGCCTGTGGCGCCGGAGTGCAGTTCATGGCCGAGATGTACAGCAAGATGCGTGTTTTCCCAGGTGTAGATACCTGCTTTATCGGCGCAACCGAGGAAAAGGGCGTGTGGTCAGAGCGATGCCAGGCATGCGGCACATGTATTCTCGCCAGCACCGGTGGTATCTGCCCGGTCGCCAGGTGTTCCAAGCGCATTCTCAATGGCCCATGCGGCGGCTCTTCTAATGGAAAATGCGAGATCGACAAGGAAGTCCCCTGTGGATGGCAACTGATATACGAACGGCTCAAAGAACTCGGAGAACTCAAGCGCTTTGAGGAACCTACACCCGCAAAAGATTGGTTGACAAGCAGGGACGGGGGACCCCGCAGGTTGATAAAGGAGGTCTCGCAGATATGATTACCACAACACCGAGTAAATTGGAGAGTATCCTCGCAGCCGGACACTTCGCAGTCACCTCCGAATGCGGTCCCCCTCGAAGCTGTGAAGGAACCGTAGTTGACGAAAAAGCCAGACTTGTCGGTCCGTATGTGGATGTCATAAACGTCACGGACAACCAGACTGCCGTCGTACGCATGTCCAGCCTGGCTTCCTGTATCCGTATAAAACAACTGGGATTCGAGCCCGTGCTCCAGATGACGACACGGGATCGAAACCGTATCGGTCTGCAGAGTGACCTTCTTGGAGCAGGCGCGTTCGGTATCAATAACGTGCTCTGCTTAACGGGCGATCATCAAAGATTCGGTGACCACCCCAGCGCAGCCAATGTTTTTGACCTTGATTCGACTCAATTAATTCAGACGGTCAGGCAAATGCGCGATGAAGGAAAGCTGCTGAGCGGATATGAGATGAATGTGCCGCCCAAAATGTTCATCGGAGCGGCGGAAAACCCATTCGCAGACCCCTTTGAAATCCGCGTGCTGCGCCTGGCCAAAAAAGTGGCCGCCGGCGCCCAGTTTATTCAGACCCAGTGCATCTATAACATGGACAAATTCAAACTGTGGATGCAACAGATCGTCGAGCGTGGACTCCATGAAAAGGTGTCGATCCTGGCCGGAATCACGCCAATGAAATCCATTGGTATGGCCAGGTACATGAAGGCCAAGGTCCCCGGCATGGACGTGCCAGACGATGTCATCAAGCGGCTCCAGGGAGTACCCAAGGACAAAGTGGCTGCGGAAGGAATTAACATTGCAGTCGAACAGATCCAGGAACTCAAGGAGTGTCCGGGGGTTCGCGGCTTCCACGTTATGGCCATCGAATGGGAAGAAAAGGTACCCGAGATCGTGGAGCGTGCAGGCCTTTATCCACGGCCCAAAGTTGATTAACCGACCGGATTGAAACCCGTTTGGCAATACCTCCATTTTTAACATTCCGGATACCCCTGTGCATCCTCGCATTAGGGGTATTTTTTTGTTTTCTCCCTGAGCTTGTTTCGCCGTGAAGCCCTGCTCTTCTGTCCACTTATTGTTTCAGTTTGTCGTATTTTAGTTTCACTGGAAGTGCGGCCCCTCTGTAACTGCCTCCAGATGAATTTTGTAACTTATCGATATCTCTTATATTATATTTACTACACCTGCATAGCCCGCTGGCACGCGGATTGCTTAATCCGCATCGGACAAATCTACTTCATTGGCCACAACTATTTGGTATTAGAGACCTCTTTTTTAGAGGCAGTCTGGCAGAACTTTACCCCCACAACGAGGAGTTACTCGTTCGCAAGACTTTAATTAGAGTCTGTTACTGCGAAAATACCCCGCTTTGCCTTGTTGCGGGTTTTTTCATAAGCTCGCTAGTGATTCGCGTCAGCCCTGGCCGGAGGCCAGGGGCTGTCAATCGTTTGCCGAAGTCGTCACAAGGAGAGCAGTAATGGCCAAGACCCAAGAATATCCAGTCATTTGGCTCCAGGGGGCTACCTGCACTGGGTGCCCTGTTTCAGTCCTCAACTCGGTAAGCCCTACCATTAAGAATTTGCTCATTGATGAAATCCTCCCCGGCAAACATGTGAGCCTGAAATTCCTGGCCACGGTGATGGCGGGTTCCGGGGAGCAAGTCATCACCGCCATGGAAGACACATGCAAGCAACATAAAGGTGGGTACATACTGGTTGCAGAAGGGGCGATACCGACCCGGAGCAATGGGAGATACTGCAGCCTTGGCGAGAGGAACGGCGCTCTGGTTCCTATCGCCGACAGGGCCGCGGAGCTTGGATCTGACGCCCTGGCAGTAATTGCCCTGGGAACTTGCGCCGCTTACGGCGGCATCGCTGCTGCAGCCCCAAATGCTTCCCAAGCGGTCAGCGTACCGGAGTTGTTCCGTTCGAAAGGGATCAATACTCCCCTGATAAACGTCCCGGGATGTCCCCCTCATCCCGATTGGTTCATGGGAACCGTGGCAAGTGTTTTGCTCATGGGATTGCCCAAGTCTGAGGATGTGGATGAGTTCGGGCGTCTCAAGTCGTTCTATGGCAGTCTCATACACGAGAATTGCCAGCGCCGGGCGTACTATGATGAGAAAAAATTCGCCAAGAAGCTTAGCGACGAGGGATGCCTTTACGAGTTAGGCTGTAAGGGGCCGCTAACTCACGCTGACTGCCCAAACAGGCTTTGGAACGGAGGCGCCAACTGGTGCGTGGGGTGCGGCGGAATGTGTATCGGCTGCACGAGCCCCGGCTTCCCCGACCTGGTCTCACCTATATATCAGAAGGCCCCGGACGTCGGTTTACCCAACATAGGCGCCAGCAAGTAGAGGAGGTTTGGACAGATGAGCCGCATTTTGTTAGACCCCGTTACTCGTATAGAAGGACACCTTAAGGTTGAAGCATACCTGGAGAATGGCACGGTAAAAGAGGCCAAGAGCACAGGCACTCTTTTCCGGGGCATTGAGCTTATTCTCCAGGGAAGGGACCCGCGTGACGCGCAGCACATAACTCAACGCATTTGCGGCGTATGTCCTACAAGCCACGCTATGGCCGCCACCTTCAACCTGGACAGTGCTTTCGGCATAGCTGACAAGATACCGGACAACGGCAGGATTCTCCGCAATTTGATTCTGGGCGCAGCTCACCTCTCAGATCACATCCTTCATTTTTATCACCTCGCCGCTTTGGACTACGTGGATGTGACCAAGGTAGCCGCATATAATGGCAAAGACAGCGCCTTGAACACCGTGAAGGCGTTCATAGAGCGGGGAGAGCTTGGACCTTTCGTTCCCCGTTACGAGGGCGACTACCGCTTTCCGGCCGATATAGACCAGGAACTGGTAGGCCACTACGTACAAGCGCTTGCCGTCCGGCGCAAGGGCCAGGAGATGTTGGCGATTTTCGGAGGCAGGATTCCACACAACCCGGCGGTGGTTCCCGGTGGCGTCACCGAACCGCCCACAGTGGACAAAATAACTTCATTCCTGTGGCGGCTTAACGAAATAAAGGACTTCATCGACAATGTCTATCTACCCGATGTCTTCGCCGTCGCCAAGACCTATAGCGACTACTTCGAAATAGGGCGCGGCTGCGGCAACCTGCTCTCCTACGGCAACTACGACCTCGACGGGACCGGCTCAGACTACCTCGCGAGAAACCGCCTGATGAAACAGGGAACCGTCTCCGCCGATCTGAGGTTGGAGCCGGTTGATCCGGACAAGATCGCCGAGTACGTTGCTAATTCCTGGTATGAGGATTCCACTACCGGTCGCAAGCCGGCCGAAGGATTGACCGTGCCCACCGAGAATTGGGGCAAGGGCTACTCGTGGGTCAAGGCGCCTAGATACGACGGCAAGGTTTACGAAGTCGGACCACTGGCAAGGGTGCTTGCAAGCTACCTTTCCGGCCAGCCTGCAATCAAAGCGCTTGTTGATTCGGCCCTGTCAGCGGCCGCCATCCAGCCCCAGGCGTTGTTCTCCGTTCTTGGACGGCACTTGGCGCGTGCCCTCTGTGCAAAGGTATTGGCCGATTCCATGGGCGAGTGGCTACTCCAGCTCAAACCTGGAGAACCGGTATATGTCCCCTACGAAATCCCCGATGAGTCCAAGGGGATGGGCCTGGTTGACGGCGCCCGGGGCGCCCTGGGCCATTGGATAGAGATCAAGGACAAGAGGATAAGCCGGTATCAGTGCGTAGTACCCAGCACATGGAATATGTCGCCGCAGGATGACCAGGGCCAGCCGGGACCTCTCGAACAGGCCCTTATCGGGACCCGGGTCAGGGATGAGGCCAATCCTTTTGAGCTGGTGCGAATCGTCAGGTCCTTCGACCCCTGCCTTGCGTGCGCTATTCATGTAATGACGCCTAAGGGGAGAACCCTGGCCAAGTTTCAAGTGGGGTAGCTCAAATGAGTAAAGGGCGCAGAGGCAGGGTGGTGGTTCTGGGAGTAGGCAACGAGTTGCTCAGGGATGAAGGGATCGGAGTGCACGTAGCTCGGGAATTGGCCAGACAGACCTTGAGCTTTCCGGTAGAAATCATCGAAGCCGGAACCGTCCCCGATTGCTGGCAGGGCGATGAGCCGGTTAGCAGGCTGGTGGTGATAGATGCCGTCTACGGGGGCAGTGAGCCTGGAGCTATCTACAAGTTCAGCCCGCAGGACGTTGAGTTCGAAACATGCCTGATGACCTCAATCCACCAGCTCAGCTTTGTGGATAGCCTTAAGCTAAGCGAAATTGCCGGCAACAAGCCCGAAAGGACCGTCATCATCGGAGTTGAGCCAAAAGAGGTCGCATGGGGGATTGAGCTTTCGGAGAAACTCCGGGACCGCATCCCCGATGTCGTTAAGACAGTATTGAAAGAGATTACTCCAGACCAGGAAACTGGCGAGATGAGGGATGGACATGCTTATCAGTGAACAGAAACCCATGGAAGAGATCCTCTCGTACCTCAGCGGCGAAGAAAAAGTGTTCATTGTGGGGTGCAAGGGTTGTGCTGAGGGATGTCAAACCGGCGGCGAGCAACAGGCGCTGGAGATGAAACTCAAACTGGAGGGAGAAGGCAAAAAAATTACCGGTATCTCCCTCATTGACTTCGCCTGCAACGAGCAGCTCACAAGGATGACCTTGCAGGCGCACGAGAGCAAGATCGTTGACTCCGACTCCCTGTTGATGCTCTGCTGCGGCATCGGCGTCCAGGCTGCTGCATCGGTAGTGGACCGGGTGGTGCACCCCGGCTGCAATACTGTCTCCCTTGGCGGTCGTCATGGGGAATGGCGAGATGGGGAACGGTGCCAGGAGTGCGGCCAGTGCATGCTCGAATATACCGGCGGAATCTGCCCTATCGCCAGGTGCGCCAAGCAGATTATCCATGGACCGTGCGGCGGGTCGGTGGATGGCAAGTGCGAAGTCTCAGCCGACTTGCCCTGCGGATGGCAACTGATAATAGACCAGCTCACCAGAATCGGCAGACTGGACCGGCTGACAGATGTCGTACCGCCCAAAAACTGGGGTGTCAGTCTTACCGGCGGCCCTCCGACCAAGCCGATAAAAAAGCAGTAAGGGAGGAGTGGATTGCCAACCGCAGCTATCAGAAAAACGCTCGGGGAATCCAGTCTCTTCAGTGACCTGAGCGATGAACAGAGGGACAAGATTGCCCAGCTCAGCCGCGAGATGACCTTCGAGACCGGCGATGTCCTGTTCCGCGAGGGTGACCCGGCTGACAATATATACATCGTGCTTCAAGGAAGGGTAGCGGTGGAGGTGGGGCTTCTGGGCCGCCAAAGGCGGCGCTGCGCTACTATAGCGACGGCGCGCCGGGGTGAGTTCGTAGGGTGGTCGGCGGCCATTGGTTCAGCGAAATATCTTGCTTCAGCTTATGCCGTGGAAAAAACTGCAGCAGTGGTTGTCGATCGACGGGCCCTCCACAGTCTCTTCGTTGATAATCCCGCTTCAGGGCTTCGCGTGATGGAGAAGCTGATTGATCTGGCGCGTTCCCGGCTGTCCCGCACCACTGAGATACTGGCCAATATGCTGTCGACGGCGTCCCACGATCTGAAGGCCCCGCTGGCTGCCATACAAAGCCTGCATCAGGTGATTCAGGGCGGCTATGCAGGGGCAATAAGCGAACAACAGGAAAAATTGCTGATTAGAGCCGGGGATAGGGTCAAGGGGCTGGTATCCCAGATCGATGACATCTTTGACATCATCCGCACCGACTCCAATGACATGCAACGCGAGCCGGTCTCTATTGTAGAGATAGCGAACAATTCCCTTGAGAACGTGAGAGCCCTGGCTGCCGGGAAGAACATAGAGCTGGTGGCTGCCTGGAACACGGAACCGCCGGCTGTTCCGGGAGAAAAGACCCGGTTGCAGCAGGCGCTGATCAATCTGCTCGGTAACGCAATCAAGTTCACACAGACTGACGGCAAGGTCACCCTGAGAATCACGGATGACGATGAGGGTCAAAAGATAGTTATAGAGGTTATGGATAACGGGCCGGGGATAGCTGGTGAGGAGCTTCACAGGATCTTCGACGACTTCTATCGGGGAAAGGACGCCCCGATAGGAGGGGGAGCCGGCGTAGGGCTATCCAATGCCAAACGGATTATTGAGGCTCATGGTGGGCGCATATGGGCTGAAAGCCCTTACCCTGAATCCGAAAAAGGCGCCAAGTTTACCTTTACTTTGCCCAAGGGGACAGCTAAGCCCGACACTGGGAAGAAAAGAGGAGATGTCCAGCCATGAAAGCAGGAACTAATCTTGAGAAAGTGCTGGAGGCCAAGAGGTTCGCTGTTACTGCCGAAGTGGGTCCTCCCAAGGGAGCAGGGACTTCGGGGGTGTTGAAGAAAGGCGAAAAACTGAAGGATTTTACCGACGCCATAAATGTAACCGACAATCAAACTGCTATAGTCAGGATGTGCAGCCTGGCCGGATGTACACTGCTTAAACGGGTTGGCGTGGACCCGGTATTGCAGATGGTAGTCCGCGACCGTAACCGCATCGCCATACAAAGCGATATCCTGGGAGCAGTGGCGATGGGCATAGGCAATATTCTCTGCCTGTCGGGGGATTACCAGTCCTTTGGCAACCATCCAACCGCCAAGGGGGTCTACGACCTGGATTCGATACAACTCATCGATACATTGAAAAAAATGCGCGACGAGCATAAATTCATCTGCGGAGAGGCCGTCAACGGAGAGCTTCCTGTCTTTATCGGGGCCGTCGAAAACCCCTTCGCAGACCCTTTTGAATATCGCGTTCTCAGGCTGGCGAGAAAGGTCAAGGCCGGTGTCGATTTCATCCAGACTCAGGCAGTGTTCGATGTCGCAAAGTTCGAGAAGTGGATGAAGTCGATTAAAGAGCACGGTCTCGACGGGCAGGTACACATTATGGCAGGAATCATACCGGTGAAATCGGCAGGTATGGCCCGCTATATGAGAGACTACGTCTCAGGGGTTACCGTCCCCGATCAGGTTGTCAGCAGGTTGGAGCAGACCGGCGACGTTAAGGAAGAGGGGTTGAAGATAAGCCTGGAGATCATTGAGCAGATTATGGAGATCCCGGAGGTTCATGGAATCCATATAATGGCGGTAGGCTGGGAAGATATAGTACCGATTATCGTAGAGAAAGCGGGCCTTTTGCCAAGACCTGAAGTCTAAGAGATGGGGGATAAGATGGAGCAGAAATCAAAGATATTGCTCGTCGATGACGACCCGGATATCCTGGAAGCAATGAGTGTGGTGCTGACGACGCATGGTTATACCGTGGTCACCGCCAGGGACGGTCAGGAAGGGCTGGCCAAGCTCAGGTCGGAGAAGCCGGACTTGATGGTCCTTGATCTGATGATGCCCAGGATGGATGGTTTTGCGGTATGCGAGGAGCTTCTGGATCCCAGATGGGCCAAACTCAGCAACATTCCCATAATCATACTGACATCGGTAAGGGAGGATGCCGGCCGCCGCCGCTACGAGCTGGGCACCGGTTTACAGCTAAGGGTCAGTGACTACATAGAAAAACCCGTCGATCCCGGTACTTTGCTTTCGAGAGTGGGGACTTACCTCAAGAAAAACGTGTGAGGGCGGTAAGCCGATCATCTCCTCTTGCCGCTGGGGGTTTGAAAACGAGTGCTCAAAACCTCTATGGCTTTATCGGGGTCATTGCCCGCAATGATTGCGGAAATGGACGAAACCGCACAACTCAGCGCGAGGATGGGGATGTCCCCGTTTCGCAGGGCCGTAACAAAAGCATCGGCAATTCCGTAGCGGTCACCAAAATGCGGACCGTGTAGAAAAAGTACAGACACCGGGCCGCGACAAAATCTGTCACGGCCCGGCAGATGTTTATCGAGAGCCTGCCCTGCCCTTTCACGCCGATCTGCTCCCAGAGCGAACGAAAACTGAATGGTCTTTGCCCCGGGAGCTGAGTTGGAAATCAGGAAAGGCAGATTGAAACCAAGTTCACCCAATTCTGACAAAAACGCCCCAAAACCGCTCATGTACTCGATAGGCAGAGAAACGTTCCACAAATCCAAACCCGTTTGGCGTGTAAAACCATAAATCGTGATTATCTGCTCGCTGTATGAGCACTTCACCTCACTGAGCTGTTGTTCGTCCAATCGGCAGACGGCCTGCCATTCGCTATAAGACCCGCAGGCAGGAAACTCGAAAGACTCAAAAACTCTTCCCATCGCGATTTCGAAATCCGATGAAGAGATGACGACCGTAACAGCCGACGGTGAGCTGGCAAACCCGTGTGGTTTTATTGCCGCAGCGCCCAGGGCCTTGATCAGTGCAGCTGTTATCTCAGGCCTTTGAGCATGCGGAAATATAGATATTCTGGAAATATCGCTCTCTATTTCCGCTGTTTCACACTCGCCTGAACCGACCACCTCAAGAATATAGCCGGAAAAACGAAGTGCGCTCAGTGCACTCGCAGCCGTTATCGATTCCCCGGTCCCATTGTCGGCCACATGGGTCAGCAGACCCATATTTATCCGGCCGGCGGCAAGAATCGAGCAAATGTTCCCCAGGAGGTCCGCCCCCCTTCGACATGATGAATAGAGGTAGGCCCGCTTTTCAACGACTTTAATGCCGCCAAGTCTGATCTTGGACATGAGGGCTTTCTGATTCCTATGAAACTAACCTCTCTATGCTCTCGATGAGCACCTGAGCATCGACCGGCTTTGGAATATAATCTTCGGCCTCAGTGGCCATGCCGTCAGCGTGCGAGTAAGTGGTGGCAGGCACAGCTTCCCCTACTGCGGTAAGCAGAATTATGGGGATATCTTTCGTTTTAGCGTTCTTTTTCAGTTCCGCGCAAAGGACGTACCCATTCTTGCGGGGCATCATTACGTCCAGGACCACCAGGTCCGGCCGCCTCTTCCCGATGGACGCCTCACCCTCGACGCCATCGTAAGCTTTCCCCACTTCGTAGCCTTTGCTCTCAAGCATCATGCCCACGGTGTCAACCATATCCGGGTCATCATCGACTATCAAAACATACTTACCCATTTGCAGCCTCCTGAGCTATGTTGGATAAAGGTTGGTAATTAGTACCATAGAGTTCTATGTCGCCGACCGGAAACCAGTCCAAACTACCTGCCTGTGGGCAGGAGTACACGGAAAGTGGTCCCCAAACCGGGCCTGCTCTTAACCTCCAAAGTTCCACAGTGTGATTCGACAATTTCCTTCACAAGGGCAAGCCCAAGACCACTGCCTCTCACGTGCCTTGTTCTCTGGTCCTTAATCCGGTAGAACTTATCGAAAATTTTTGGAATCTCTTCCGGTTCGATACCTACCCCGGTATCGCTGACGCAGACCTCCACAAAATTGCCGCTCGGAGCGAGCGATACGACTATTTCCCCACCGTCGGGGGAATAGTTGACAGCATTGCTGATCAGGTTTGAAAAAAGTTCCTCCATGCATCTGGGATCGGCCTCAATGAGAGGCAGGTCCTCAGGAATTTCGAGCCTCAACAAAATATTCTGGCCCTCCGCCCTGGGTCTCGTCAGTTCGATGATATGACCGATGACTTCAGGCAGATTGACAGGCGTATGTTGCTGAAAAGCTTGACCGCTTTCGATTTTAGTAACATCCAGCAAGTCAGTGATGAGATCGAGCAAATCCTGAATCTTCTGTCGAGAACGGCCCAGAAGTTCTTTTTGCTTATCCCCCAGTTCGCCGGCCAGGCCATCGAGCACGACAGTCAAAAGTTGTTTGATCGACGCCAGAGGGGACCGCAGTTCGTGAGAAACCAACTGCACAAAATTGGACTTCATCTCATTTAGCTGTTTGTAAATGGTGACGTCCTTAAGAAGGGTTACAGTACCCAGGACCTGGTTGTCCAGTCCGGGGATTGGAGCGGACACTGCATGGATATATTTACCCCCTCTGCAGAATTCTCGTGAAATCTGCCCGGCCTCTTCCCAACATGAATCCACAATGGCTCTGAGATCTTTCTCCAGGCCGTCAGATGCCATGTCCTCCGGCAGAGCATAGGGTTCCTGCAAAGATGCCGGGAACTCGAACATCCTCATCAAAGCAGGATTATGAAGCACTATTTCCAAAGAGCGATTTGTAACAAGGACTCCATCCGCCATACAGTTAGTTATCGTCCTGATTCGGCTTTTTTCCACAGACAGGTCATAAAGGTTTTGGGCCTGGGTCTCCTGTAGTTGACGGGCACAGCGCTCCAGCGCCCGTTTCTCCATTGCTCTTTTTACTATCAGGATCATGTGGTCGGCCGTGAAAGGCTTGGTGATAAAATCGTATGCGCCTTTCCTCATTGCCTCTACCGCGGTAGCTACCGTACCATGGCCGGTGATAACTATCAGCGGCAGATCGGGATATTTGACCCTGACTTCCTCGATAACCTCAAAGGCGCCCATTACCGGCATAAGGAGATCGCAAAGAATCACGTCCGGACATTCTGTCAAAAGTAAATCCAGCGCCTCCCTGCCGTTTTCCGCAGTCAGGACTGCATACCCTTCGGGCGCCAGGACCCGGCGACAGCCTTCTCTTATAACCCTCTCGTCGTCGACAACTAAAACGGTTTGCATACCGTCACCCTTAATGATCTCTGATTCTATCCTGCTGACCTTAGTTTCAACAGACGAACTCAATTGTATTTTCAGGACATTCCAATGGCAACACGACCGTGAAGAGTGCGCCGCCCGAAGGAACGTTCCTGACCGACATACTGCCGCCATGCTGCTGAATTATTCCGTATGCAACGGAAAGCCCTAGTCCCGTGCCTTCCCCGGGCCCCTTTGTGGTAAAAAACGGCTCAAACACCTTGCTGATGATTTCATCCCGAATTCCCGGGCCAGTATCCTCAAATTGCAGGCTAACCTTATCGAAAACCGGATCGAACCTGCTGGTAATAGTCATCCTCCCCCTGCCGTTCATGGCCGTACCGGCATTGATTATCAAATTGATGAAAACCTGCTGAAGCTGGCCCGCATCGCCGATCATCGCCGGGATATCGGCCTGAAGGTCGAATACGAAGTTTACATTGTGAAAAAGCGCCTGATGAGTCAACAGTTCTGCTGAACGTTGAATGACGGAGTTTATGTCGTAGTTAAATCTCTGGTTCACTGACTCCCTGCTGAATTCCAGCAGACGCGCCACAATTTCTTTGCAGCGCATAGTTTGATTGAGGATTTCCTGAAGGTCCTGATACTGTTGCGTATCGGAGGCAGACAAATCTCTCATGAGTATCTCGGCAAATATAAGGATGCCGGAAAGAGGGTTATTGATTTCGTGAGCAATGCCCGCCGCCAGCCTTCCGATGGAAGCGATCTTTTCGGTCTGCGTCAACTGCATTCGGGTCTCTTCCAACTCTTTGCGCATCCGCAAGTGTTCACGAAGGTCGGAAAATATGCCTACAGTCCCTATCTCACGGCCGCCTTCAAATATGATTGCCGCTGAAAAATTTGACGGTACCTCTTCACCGTCTTTGCTGAGCAGGGTTTTTCGGGTGGAGGTGAGTTTTCCAGGCGGGCCATGCTCGGCGCTGCGCAATTGCCGCATATTTTCTTTTGCTATTTCAGGGTTGACAAGCTTATACAGAGAACCAGGAACGCCCACCAACTCATCAGCGCTGTATCCCAGAATCCGCTCGGCCGCATCGTTGTAAATAAGTACGGTGCCTTTAAAATCGGATACAACGATACCGTCCGCCGAACTCTTGATTATGTTGTGCAGAAAGCTGTTGGCGCTCAACAGTTCCCGCTCCATTTGAATATGCTTGGTCAGGTCCTGGAAATACATACATGTAATAAAGCCCTTACCAAACTTGGCGACTACAATGCAGGTTTCAAATACGCGATCCTTATGGTTTGAGCTGGCAGCAGGCTGGATTGTACTGCAGAAACGCACCTGCTGGTAATGTTCTTTGCCTACCTTCAGGGCCAGGTCGCGCGTAATGCTAAGCAACTGGGGTGGAAGGAGTCCGCCGACGTCTTCTCCTACCAGATCATCTTTATGCTGCTCGAGAATTTCAGCCATCCTGGAGTTGGCGTAAATTACCCGGTCACTTTCATCAACCATCAGGATACCCTCCTGGGTAATTTCCACGAGCATCCTGATTTTCTGTTCGGCTTCGAACAGCGGGGTTATGTCTCTGAGTGCCTTAAATCCACCAATCACCCTGTTTTCCGAATCCGTAATCATGGCACAGTGCGCCGCCACATGGCGTTCTCTTCCCTCACGATCGTGAACGGTGCGCCGCAACCCGGCGAGAGACGTCCTCTTTTCCATCGCCTGCTTCAACAAGCAATGATCCGTATGGCACAAAGAACTTCGCAGCACTTCGGCGCAACTCATGCGGTTGACCACCTCACTGCTGTCGTAGCCTGTGAGTTTCTCAAAGTGGTTGTTCATGTACGTAATCGTCAAGTTCGTATCCACGATAAAAAAGGGCATCGGGAAATGGTCGATTACGCTGGCAAATATATGATGATCCTGCGCCTTGTCTCCCAACCCCAGGGCAACTGATGAGGAAGGCCGCAGCATGAACACGCATCCCGCAGGGTTGCCCTCGCTGTCATTTACCAACCGCGCGGATAGTAAAAAAGGCAGCCAGCGGCCTGCGTAATTCCTGACATCGACCTTAAACTCATCCAGCCTCCCTCGACTGATACACTCCTCGATCACGGATTGCTGTCCATCGTGAGCGCTGCGCAAAACATCGGAACAGATCAGGGGGCCTCCCCCGCTTAATTCACAGCCGGTAAAAGTTTGCGCAGAGTCATTGAGAAACAGGATAGACTGATGCAAATCCGTAACTATCACGGAATCGGGCAAACAGTTGAAGCAGGCCCGGAAGAATGTCGAATCAGGCAGACCGGTGCTGTCTCCGGTTAATGGACGCCGGTCAGTTTCTCCAGTTTCAACAGCTTTGGAACCCATCTTCCTAGTCCTCTCTGGCTGAATACCTTTTCTAGCTCAGGGCCTTGACGAAAAGCGCCTGGGAAACCGGATAAGCCGAGATCAAGACTGAAGCCATGATGAATCAAGGCTCAGCTCATCTCTTATACAGCAAATCTCATGGGAAACAAAGTTCAATATGGCTGCGCGTACAGGGAGGCGGAATGGTTCAAAAACCCGTCAACGGTTCACAGCAGCCCACCATCCGCCGGGGACACCCGATGCCAATCTATGCGAGGCTCGTGGTAGCATGCCAAGCCATGCGGGAAAATACGCCGAAGGCCCTCTGGCAGGGTGCTGAAAAAGGGTTCTCCGGTGGGAAAAGAGCCTTAAAAAGACGGGTGATTTCGTCATTCCGGCGAAGGCCGGAATCCAGAGCTTTTTTGAACTATTTGATATTTAAAGCAAAACACTGGACCCCGACCTTCGTCGGGGTGACGGCCCCACGGGGTTTTTACTGCAAAGTGGGAACTTCAATCCTTTTCATCACTCTGCTCGGGCCAAAGAGGTGATATTTGCATCGGTTTTCAAAAGACGCCAATCATATCCCACAAGGGTTCTTCCATCGGGTCCAGGCTTCCAAAACCTCAGACCGGCAAGGCTTAGAAAGCCCATGCCTATAACAGAATAGCAACTACGATTATAATTTGCCGATTGATAGTTTTTCATATTCAATCGACCCTTAGTCAGGTTTGGGAGTCACAATGCACCAATGCCTTTAGACACACTGCGTCCTTGCCTTCAATATAACTCTTTAAGTAGTGTGGACTTTCGGACTTTTCTAGATCTTCTGAAAAATCATCAACTGAGACTTCTATAATCTCATTTAATGTTCCGAGATCTTCATTTCGATATGCCCAATCATCGGCAACAGTACCCCAATCACTCTTAACCTTATTTTTATAAAAAGTTTCCGGTTCGCGCCAACCAACACGCCGGGGCGGCAGAACTGGACCATGCACTGCGGGGAAAGAGGTCTTTCCTTAATTTGCAAAAACCTGTCTCATTGACCTACAACCGGTGGCCACGCGCTTGCCCGTAGCAAGCGATTGTGCTATGAACACCCTGCCATGCCGCCGTCCATGAGCATTATCGGCGTTGACGCGATATGGCAGTCCGTAAAAGTAACCGCCGTCTCCGAGGTCAACCTGTTTATGGAAATCGGATCGAACTTTCCGACGTCCCCATCCGGAACATCCCGTCCCAAAGGAAGTGATCTGCTGGCGTTCGTGGTGGTGCTGACAATAAGCGTGGTGTTCGCCGCTCACCTGTTTAGCCTCAGTTGGCCAAACCCACGCTGGCACTGGACCATCCTGGATCATGACCGCAACGGTCATTACGAGTACGGTCTGAACATGGGCCTGGCGTTGCGCCAGGGCAATCTGCCGCAATTCTTTGCTAACCTGGAGAAGGGAAAGGTGTGGCCGCCGGTGCACGGCCTGCTTGTTGCTGCCGTGGTCGCGGCGGCCGGACCGGACTATAGACTTGCGGTGCTCCCCAGTCTGGCCGGCTGGATCATGACCGTCGTTTTCGGGTGCCTGGCAGCGAGAAGGCTCTTGCCAAGCCCCGGCGGGGGCATCCTGGCAATGGCACTGACCGCAACATTCATAGCCGCCAGCCCGGCATATCGCATATACGCCACTGACGTAATGCTCGAGAGCCTTGGGGCCGGCCTGACGATGCTGACACTCTACCTGTACCTACGGATGGTCCAGACCCCTGGTGTTCGGTGGCAGTACACGGCCCTGGCTGTCACGATGACTGTCCTGTTCTTCGAAAAGTACAATTATTGGGTCCTCGTGGTCCTGGCCCTCTTGGGCGACCAGCTCATCTGCGAATGGCCCCGCAATCTCGGCTGGCTCCGAACCATGGGCAACTGGCCGTGGCGCGCGTGGCTGAAACGACAGTGGTATGAACCACTGAATTACCTGTTCGCAGGCTTGGTGGGTGCTGTAATTGCGATCCAAATGCACGGTCCCGCGTCCATTGAACTCCTGGGACGTCAAGTATCTCTCTATCCACCGCAGAACCTGACCACGGTGGCATACGCCATTTTTTTAATACGCGTGCTCAGGGAGATGTTTAAACGCCGGCCGGCCATCATGGCCTGGCTGGGCGTCCCGGGCCGCCGGTTGTTGTGGGGGCTGATGGCGCCGATTGCGGTCTCGTTCCTGTTGCCTCAGCGTTTGTCGATATTCCTCTGGTACAGCAGCCCGCAGAATAAAGGCGGGGCATCCTCGCTGCCGTTGGACAAAGCATTCGGTTTCTATGTCCAGTCGCTCATCCATGAATACCACCCTGCGGCGTGGTGCCTGGTGTTGGTCGTGGTGCTTGCGACAGTCGCGGTACTACTGCACAGGCATTTGCAGCGTGGCTGGTTGGCGCTCGCGCTTCTGGCAGGGCTCAGCATGGTGCTGGTGACGGTGCACCCCAATCAGCAGACCCGGTTTCTTCATTCGTGGTTGCCGGCGCTGTGGGTCCTGGCTGGAGCGGGTGCCGACGCCCTGCTCTACCATGGGTCGCTTGATCGCCTCGGTCGGGTCAGACCCCTACTGGCGGCGGCAGTAGTCATCGCCTTGCTCCTCGCGATAGGTCCTGCCTGGCGTGGACCAGGATTTGCGGCAGGTTGCGGCACCCCCTCCTCCCCGAGCACACTGGACATCTCCGATGCTTACCTGCCATACCTCGACGATGCGAACCGCACTGCCGTTTTTATAGCCCAGGGTCAGCCTGAGCCATTCGCCAATTGGACCTATTGCGAGCGCTTCCACAGCAGCCGGGGCCTCGAGGACACCACGTGGTGGGTGCGATTGACGCCGGCTGGCGACGTTCAGCGGCAACTGCCTGCGTGGCTGGCAGCCAAACGTGTGGATTCGGTGGTAGTCATCGAATTTTCGCCTGACTCCCCACACTATCGCCCCGGTATCGAACAGCAGGTTACCGCTGCCGTCGCCTCCGAGATGCTGCTACAAAAGGACTTCACGCTTTTTCACCGATCTTACCTGGGCCGCCATGGGTGCACCGTCACGCTCTGGAAACGTGGTTGAACCCCATCAGGCGAGGGCTTAATCTGAGCCCCGTCCAACACCATGGGGTGGGGAAACGAACTCAGCAACTTCGGGGAAGGAAGTGTGTCCTAAACTCGAAAAAACCGGCCTCGCTGACATATCCTTGCATGTTAGATTGGTAAATCGTATGATTTGCGACCAAGGGATTGTTCCAGAAGTTTTGCGCCGGAATCCGATCCGCAAAATGCGATTTGGCATCTGTTGGCTGCCAAGTTGATGCATTATTCAGGGTAAATCAAGTTGGTGTCCGCCCGCGAGCAAATCAGGTCAAACAGGCTGGAAGAATGGAGCAGAAAACTATTGCTGGCAAGGCCGAAGGAGACCCGGATACGCGAGCAATGGGTGGATTGGTCCTTGTGGTCCTTGTGGCCCTTGCTCTGTTCGTCACTCTGCTAAATGCCGCCAAGCCTCTCACTGTGGACGACTCCGTTTATTACTCCTTTGCGGCCCACATTTCGAAGAATCCCCTTGATCCGTACGGCTTTCGGGCCTGGGGGGTGCAGGACGCCAACACCATTCTCGTTCCTCCCGTTTTCCTCTATTGGTGGGCCTCGGCAGTGCACCTGTTCGGGCAGGAACCGACATGGTGGAAGCTTTGGCTTCTACCTTTCAACCTCCTGTTAGTGTTCATGCTGTATAGTCTGGGACATCGTTTCGCCCGCGGAATGGAGATGCTATACGTCTGTGTTGTCACCTTGTCTGGCGCTGTTCTTCCATGCGTGAACCTGATGCTGGACATCCCGGCTCTGGCATTGAGTTTGCTGGCTGTGGTGCTGTTCCTGCGAGCCTGCTCCGCAGATTCGCTTTCCGGAGCGGTGGCCGCAGGCATTGTCGCGGCGCTCGCCACGCAGACAAAGTATACGGCCTTCGTCGTACCTGGAGTTATGATCCTTTATGGCTTGCTGCTCGGCAAGTGGCGTTTAGGGTTGCTTGCCTCTGCTTTGACCGGGCTATTGTTTGGCGCCTGGGAACTGCTTATAGCCTGGCGATACGGCCACTCGCACTTCTGGCTCGCATGCATGCAGTATCAGACGCCGCCCTTGGCGAGACTCAGGCTGGTTCAGCCGCTATTCGGCTACTTGGGCAGCACGATGGCTGCGGCTCTCCCACTGGCTCTCGCCGCTTTGGGGCAACGGGCGCGTTTGGTTTGGACCGTAATGGGGCTCGTGGCTCTAGTTTTCGTCTTCGTCGCCTTCCCACCTGGAGCGGCTCTCGATTTTTTGCGCGACTCCCTGCATGTCTATCCTTATCCGAAGTTGACCGGTGTGCTGTTCGGGCTAATCGGCTTGTCCCTCGCTGGAGCCGTTACGGCTATCGCTTGTCGCTTGAAGCGCAGACCGCTCACCGTTGAAGGGCTGCCGGCCCGAAGGTGGTGTTTCTCCGTCGATGGTTTCCTGATCTTGTGGCTGCTGTTGGAAATCGGCGGGTATTTCGCCCTGAGTCCTTACCCCGCTACCAGGCGTGTGTTAGGGATTGTGGCAGTTGGAACCCTACTCACTTGCCGACTCGCGAAGCTGACCTGCAGGAACAGACCGGGACTGATCTGGGGAATTGCGGGAATCAATTTCCTGCTCGGGCTTTTTTTGTTTGCCGTAGATTATAATTTCTATTACGGACAACAGCGTATGGCTCGCAACCTCGCCAGTGAGTGTCGGATGCAAGATCATGGAGCGAACATCTGGTATTTCGGCAACGGGACGTTCGAGTTCTACGGGGAGCAGCTTGGCATGAGCGGCCTGATCACACCGGATGCGGTGGTCTCATCCGGGGATTGGGTCATTGTCGTCAACGGATTCGAGGCCTTGTATTCCCGCCATCCAATCTCCTCCCGCTGCGTACTGCAGGGTACCCGCGAATGGAACTCTATCTTACCCCTGAGAAGTCAGTACCAATATGGTCATGCGGCATTGGCGCGTCTGGACGAACCGCTCATCCGGGTTAGCCTTTACCGCGTTCGATAAAGGGGCCCACGGTGATCACCCGAACCGGTATCCTGCCACACCTTAGAATCCTGGCACCTTTGAGCAATCATCCTGAATGATCATCTCAAAATCGCTAAAACTCTGATGTATCAACGGCTCGATCGCGAAAGGTCGAATGCGATCGAAGCCGGCATTATGACGCTGATAACCGGCATGGATGACATACGTGAAGTCAGATTCAGCCAGTTTTGTCATGGAAATACGTCCTTTGCTGTATTATACCGCGCAAAAAAGGGTTGAGTCTTCGGGCGCTTATTTGTTTCGGGGTCTCAAACCCTTGTTTCCGTTAAGATCGGGAAGAACCGACTCTCGCTCCATCAGAGGCAAAAAAGATGGACTCAGTTTCCTGTACGGCCAGTCCGTTACTTTTAAGAACAGCCTGAAAAACGGTTTTATAAGCTTATAAAGCGGATATGCCAAAAAAAACCGGCGAACCGGAAAGCAAGCCCCGATCCCGTCCATGGCCCGTTTACGATCTATTTTACCTTTTTTAGCCAATCTCCAGAATTGATACACCGCATCGATAATGATGTAGTGTTTAACGGCCCGCCATCCGAGAATGTTGGGCCGCCAAACATAATCCTGGAGCAAAAGAACATTATCGTGTAGAGCGATCAGGTTTGCCACATTCTCGTTTGTTTTCTGCCGCGGATGAACCCTATACGATGTGAGCGTCTCATCAATAAAAACGAACCTTCCACTCTCGAGAAGATGGAACCAAAATTCCACATCGAGAGCGTGGGCATATCTTGGGCTGAATCCCCTGCCGGAATCGGCCCTTCTGAACATGACCCCCGAAGGCTCGCCGATAAAGTTTGTCAGTCTCAAAAGGCAGTAAGAGATAATCTTGTGCCCATCGGCGGTAAAGGACCCTCTCCCAAAGTCAGAAAGGACATGCACAAGACGGGATTGTGAATCGATGATATTTCGCGCCGAACTGACAAGGGAAACCGATCGGTCGCGGTCCAGTACTGAAACCATTTTGGCCAGACAATCCGGTGAGGCAAGCAGATCGTCGGCAAAAATGAACTTGATGTATTGCCCTCTCGCCTTTGACAGGCAGAGGTTCCAGTTGCCGGCAAGGCCAAGGTTTCGCTCGTTTGTTTCGAATATCAGCCTCCGGTCGGAAAGATATCTCTCCACTACCTCGGCCGTATTATCACTTGAGCAATCATCCTGAATTATCAACTCAAAATCGGTAAAACTCTGATGCAGCACCGACTCTATCGCGAAAGGAAGGTAATCGGCGTAGTTATAGGTCGGTATACACACGCTGACTTTGGGCTGGGCCTGCATCTTTTCCATCAAACTTCATTCGAGGACGAATTGGCCAGCGACCAGACTCGGCCGGCAAAGTCGTTCGAGAAATCTTGCCAGCTCCGCGGGCGGAAATGAGACCTGATCCATTCCGATTCCGAGACCGGCACAGATGGATCTTCGAACCGCCGGATAATCTCCTGGCGCCATGTCATGAAATCGAGCGGATCCAGGTGTGTTGCCAGTCCCTGACTGGCTTCCGGCATGGATGACGTGTTTGAAGCCAGACAAGGCTTGCTATGCTGAAAGCTTTCGACTATCGGTAGCCCCCAGCCTTCGTAGAACGACGGATAGAGCGTGAATTTCGCATGCCCGTAGAGCCAGCTAAGCTCCGCATCGTCTACACTGTTAAGAACAATGATAGAATCCCGCACCTTGAGGTCCGTACGAATTTGAATCAGGAGGTCGTCGGTGAGCCACCCGTGGGATCCGGCCAGTACCAACCGGGGAATCCTATCCCTTCCTTCTTCCGCAAAGCGGCGCCAGAGCTGGTAGAGCAACTGGTGGTTCTTACGCACTTGTATGGTGCCGACGCTGAGCACATAGCCGCGTGACAACAGATCTTCGGGCATTCCGGCCGGCTGTCTGGCCTGAGGTGCAGGTGAGCTGGCGCCTAGGTGAATGATTTCCATTCGGCCGGGTTTGACCCCCACCTCGGAGGCGAACTCCGCGAAGTCTTCACTCGTAGTCCGCGAAATGCTCAGCACCAGCGAAGCACGCCGAGCTGCCAGTTCGGCCAAACGCAGAAAGCGAGAGACGGATTGCTCGCTTTGGTACTGATGGGGAAAACGCCAGGGAATCATATCGGCGATCAGGACCACCAGACAGACTCCATCCCGATTGATCATCTTCTCGAGGACCGGGGCATCCACCATGTCCCACGTCGCGCCGCTGAGCACGAAGATATCCCCGGGGTTAAACCGGACCAGTTTGGTATCCCACGGAGCCCACTGTCTGGCATGTCCCAGGGTCTTCCGCGAACCGACGCGAATGCCGCGTTCGATCTCCCGTAAAGCGCGAAGCAGCAGGTTCTTTTGAGGCCGGCGCGCCCCGTGACCATGCCCGCCTGATTGACCGTAGCCTGCCAATAGCGCCTCCACCCTGGATCTTGCCAGCTTCTCCATGACATTTTGATAGCGATTATAGCAACTGAAACCGACTCGTTCAGCATCGAGCTTCAATGCACCGATCAGTACGTGCGCTTCCACTCGGGACAAACCGACCGGGGATTGGCTGCGCAGTCGCATGATCGTGGTGGCATCGAACCAGATTACGGGAGACCCCATCGTTTACTGACTCCTCAAAAGACTATACACAAGGTCGTTATAGCATAGCCGGATTGCTTTGTTGAACCTACTATAAATGCACCATCGATACCGGGGCGTGAAGGCGACCGGGACTGACAATCCGGCCGGGGGGACCGCAGATCGCCTGCCATACGCTGTTTCCGATTCTATCGAGGAAATTATCTGAGGTTATAATAATGTTGAGTGAGACTCTTTAATCTAAAGTTACCGTAATTGGCAAGGGCAAAACTGAAGGCTGGCAAAGTGAGGCACATAGTCAAACGGGCAATCCTAATGCACTTTCCAGATCGCCGGTGACATTAAGAGGCGGATTGGGTCCAAAGTCAAAGTAACGAGACCCTCTCTCAAGATGCCGGAGCATCCATTCTCACGATGTTGACAACACTCTGTCCCACGGAGTATGATTCTTTAATGAATCGAATTGAGGCTGCCTGAAATTTATGAGATAGACTCAATCGTGTGCCCCGAAAAACGGAGGCAGCATGGCTTTGCGCTGCCTGCCCACAATTACGGCGGGAATCGGATCAAATGAGACAGGTAGTATGGGATTTTGTATCCATCGTAGCTGCTGTTCTTCCGATCGAAGAGCCGATCTACGAGTTTGGTTCTCTGCAGGTTGGACATGCCGGCTCCGGAGATCTACGACCCTTGTTTCCTGGTAGAGAATACGTTGGGGCTGACTTTCGTGAAGGACCTGGGGTTGACAGGGTACTTGACCTGCACGGCATCGACCTGCCCTCGGAATCAGTGAGGACAGTGCTCTGCGTGGAGACTCTTGAGCATGTAGAATATCCTGCCAAGGCATTGGAGGAAATCCATCGTATTCTGAAGCCTGGTGGAATTACTGTGATCAGCAGCACGATGTGTTTCCCGATTCACGACTTTCCACATGACTATTGGCGATTTACTCCGGAAGCATTCAGATCTATTTTGAAGCCTTTTTCTCAATCTTTCGTGGGCTTTGCAGGAAATAAGGATTTCCCTCACACGGTTGTCGGCATAGGATCAAAGGGAAACTGCCCGCAACTATACGAATTTGATGACATGTATAGACAGTGGCAGTCGCGAAGTATTCGTGGGGGCCTATCGAAATTCACGTGGACACGCAGGCTTCTCACTCCTCCAATCTTTTCCGGCAGTGGCAGGAGACTTTTTGGGCTGACAAAGCACTTCAGTTGAAAGCGTTCGGCCTGGTTAGCCGGTCATCAACCCCGGCAATCTCCTGATCTAGGCTTTGCAATTTGAGGTATCCCCTCGCAGTTCCTTACTTATGCGAATCAGGATTTACCCAACTTACCTAACCAACTTAGGGCGTATATATAAATAACACCCATTTTTCTCAAAGCGATTATGGGGCAGCAAGATGCGGTAGAGCCTGGTATGTTTCAACCAGCTTTTCGTGCCGAACAAGAAGCTTTCTGACACAGACCTGATTAACTATTTCCAGTTAAGATTTGCTCTGGGAATTAAAGACGCTGGCTTTTGGCAATCTGTTTCCAGGTAGCGAGCGGCTTCCGCACAGTTCACCATTTCTTTTCCCGGTTGACATTGCTTTAGTTCGCGTATGCTGCAAGTCGTTCGGAAGAATACGCTTGGCATAAGGGGGCTCAGCTCACATGCATAGGACTGCAACGCACGGCCCGATGGGCATCCCGTGGTTGCACGTGGTGGCCGCAGGCCTGCTGCTGATTGCGCTCAACGCCATCAAGCCTGTCCATGTGGATGACCCGGTTTATTTGTCGTATGGCGCCGAGTTTGTCAGACACCCGTTAGACCCCTACGCTTTCCGCTTCGGCTCGCCCTATATTATGCCGGCCAACAACACACTGGTCCCTCCCGTCCTCCCCTACTGGCTGGGAACAGGCACCTTGCTTTTCGGGGACCACCCTGCGCTGCTCAAATTCTGGCTACTCCCCTTCGGCCTGGCCCTTGCCTGGGCAGTTGACTTTCTCGCAACGCGCGTGGCCCCGTCCCTCCGTGTGCCGCTGATTTGGCTCTGCGTACTCTCTCCCACTACACTGCCGGGTTTTAACTTCATGCTCGATGTGCCGGCACTGGCACTCGGGTTGACTGCTCTAGCCATCGCCATGCGATCCGTGGAGCAAAACTCTTGGGGCCTGACTCTGCTGGCGGGTTTGGTGGCGGCGTTGGCGATCCAGACCAAGTACACGGGAATCACCTCGTGCGCGGCCATCCTGGTGTGGTGCGCACTCCAGGGGCAGTCGAAACGCGGCGTAGTCGCGGTTGCTCTTGCCCTCTCACTCGTGGTGGGTTGGGAGTGTATGCTGGCGTGGTCTCAAGGGGAGTCGCATTTTCTGGTGCAACTGAGGATGAGGCAGGGCGCATTTTTCTGGCGGTGCCTACACTTGGTGTTACCCCTTTTGAGCCTTATGGCAGGCCTGGCGCCGGCGGTCGCCCTGCTCGGCCTTATGGCGCTGGGGTGGACCGACCGTTGCGTTTTGGCGGCTGGGCTGGGAATGTTGGCTGGATTCGCGATACTGGCGATAGTTCCCTCCCAGGCGCCCCTGCTCATTGGGGCGAACGGCAGGCCTATTCTCACCTTCTCGAACCTCGTTTACTTTTTGCTGGCGGCGCCTGTATGGTATGTCTTCATGCGCGGCTGCCTGCAATTAGTGCGGCAGACTCGCGGCCCGGACGGTCCCGACCGGTTGGTGGGATTGTTCCTTCTGGCCTGGCTTGCATTGGAAATCGGGGGCTACTTTGCGCTGTCGCCTTTCCCTGCCGCCCGCAGGGTGGTAGGCCTCCTGCTGGTCTTCACTTTTCTTGTGGGTCGGATGGCGCACCAGCGAGGAATCAGCCCGCGGGCCGCGGGCCGGGTGGCCGCTTGCGGTGCCGCGCTGGCCCTGCTCATCTTCGTCACCGACTCGTTCGATGCGTTCGCGGAAAGGGCTGCTGCGCTTGAGGTGACTAGGCGCGCTTACCCTCTGGCCAAGAGTTGCACCTTCTGGCACCTGAGTTGGTGGGGATTCAGCTATTATGCCGACCGCGAAGGACTACTGCCTCTGCAGCTAAACCGGCAAACGCCGCGTCCGGGCGACCTGATCGCACTGCACGATATTCGCGAACTCGATGAGGCCATGGCCCACCACCCAGAGATTGGCCTGGAGTTGATCGACATGGTAAAAGTGGGCGACGGCTTTCCCCTAAAGGCCCCGGGGTGCAAACTGGGCCGCACCCCCTTGGAGAGCCAACACGGCGAACGGATACGCGTGCTGATCTACCGGGTAACCTCCCTGGATCCGCCGTAGTTGCAGAATAAGCGCTTAGTCGTACACTGCTGTATTTTATCGCGCAGAAAGGGCTTGAGCCTCCGGGAGCTTAATTGCTTCAGGGCTCAGACTCTCGTCTCTGCTAAAATCGTGAAAAACCGGCCCTCGCTCCATCAGAGGCAAAAACGATGGCCTCAGTTTCTTGGCCGGCCGTGAAATGAAATGCGGCTCCATTAAGTATTTGCCGGCTGTTTGCGGGATAATAATCCGGACTGCACATAAAGTCTCAGTGCCTTAAGGTATCGGAACCCGGCCAACTTTCTCATAGCATCCCTGGAATGCCGGCGCGCCCCTTCGTAGTCCTTTTGGGCAAAAAGCTGCTTGGCGATCTTATATTGCAAATTCGCGATTTCCTTCTGCACTATGTCGTCGTAAGACAAATTCAGAGCGGCATGCATTTTTTGAACGGCAAATATTCTTCTCTCCAAAGTATCGATTCGGTCCAACTTCGCCCAATCGCTTTGGGGGTGAATCCGATAGGTAGACAGTACCTCGTCGATATACCCCGCCGGCCCGAACTGCGCGTTCAATAAATAAAGCGGCCAATCCTGCATTAACATGGTGTAGTACCATTCGGGGAAATCCTTGAACAGACCGGCTCGAAAAACCATTGAACCGGAACAGATCGGATTGGCCCCTACCAGGTCCTTCAAATAAAGAAAAGGCTTCGGCGGCCTTGAATAGTACCGGCGCGTTAGCCCGGGATCTGCCTCATACAGGATATTAACGTTATGGTAACAACCGGAGCATTCCGGGTGAGAATCCAGAAAATCCACCTGCTTCTGAAGCTTTAGCGGGGAGTTCCAGAAATCGTCCCCATCGAGCATTGCAATATATCGGCCTCGACAGGCCCGGACCGTTTCCGCGAAATTTCTTACCATCCCAAGGTTTTTTTCGCGAAAAATCGGCCGCATCAGGTTTGGATATCTCCTGTGATAATCGGCAATTATTTCCCTGGTTGAATCTTGCGAAAGGTCTTCTCCGACCACCACTTCAAAGGCGAAGTTCGTCCGCTGGGCCAAAGCCGTGTCCAGGGCCTGGGCGATAAAAGCTTCTACATTGTAGGCGATAATGCAAACGCTTGCTTTCACATTGCCACCGGCCCCGGAATCATGCTCCTGTTTCCCGAGTGGCGTAAATGATGCGGTTACCCCAAGCTCGTTCACTTCGCGTTCTACTGGTCCTTCCTGGATGGTTGGCTGTGGACACGAATTCACGAAACACTGAATTTGCTGGATTATACTTAATGCCATCACAGCTTCAAGAGGTTTCTAGCCCAGCCTTGATCCTCGACTCTTGTACATGGCATTGTCCGAGTTGTCCTGGCGGGAAATCAGGACATGAAAGTTCTTGACCTAACCATTGGGCAGGTGTTATCCCTACACCTTCCTGGGGTCTAGTAGCAGCCATCTGTATCTTGCTCGTTATTGCCACCTTTCAGGATAAGTTCTAGCGGTTTAGTTGGCGAGCTTTGCATGAAGATCATACCACCCGACTCTTCTCACCAGTGAGTATAGCTTATAAAACATAGTTCCAGTTAATTTCTTACCATCTCCGAAATATTTTTGCTCCATTAGTATAAACTTATATTCTAGTAATGTTTTTTCAACGGACATCCATGGCCCAAGGGTTTCTTCTCCAAAGGGTCCACTGCAGAAACCATCAAAATCATAATCGACATATTTTCCTTCAAGAGGCGGATTTGGACATTTCACCTTGTGATTTAATGCCTGATTAATAATCTTGAACTGCCTGTAACCAAGGCTCCATAAAGTCGAAAGCTCAGCAAATGCCCCTTCAAATGAGCTGACATCTGCCTCTATTGATATGTATCGTGGTCGCTCTTCATATTCCTTAAGAGCTTCAAGGCATAGTATATCTGATCCCTCAATATCTATTTTCAAATAATATGAAATTCCATAAATATCTAATAATGTCTTGAAACGATTACAAGGAACTCTAATTACTGTGTTGGTTATACCAAATAGCTCATTTCGCATAGCAAATTAATATGAAGTCGTTACCCAGTCAGATTTACTATCATTAATATAAAAATCTATTTCGCCATCATTAGCAGCAATTGCAGTATTACAAATTATCAATCTACCGCCTAACACGTAGTCATTGAAATAGGACAGAGCGCGCGTTACAAGGTGTGGATTAGCTTCAACAGCAACAACATCAAACCCTTTTTTTAAATAAAAGTCAGTGTCTCTGCCAGTATGCATTCCAACATCAATAATCAGTGATTCTTTCATAAGGCTCTATCCTCCTACACTTTGCGGGGCGTTCGACCATGGAAAGAAATTCTGAGCTTTGTTGAACTCTAGTAAAACCCGCATGGTTCGTGCTTATTTTCCCGCAATTCCGTGGCTATCCCCACATGGATTAAGCACATTGAAGTCCGGCTTAGCAATTCGAAAAACGCAACGAATTTCACCACCAAAGGGATCGGGCCAGCGCAATGAAGGCTTAAGAACCAAAAAGCGAGGAGCCAAACCCGGCTCTTTGCCTTCCTATTTGCTACAGGCTTCAGCCGAGTACCTGAACCCGATCACATGCGGCTAAGCAGGAATTAGCCGTGGCCAGATGCGGCCCCAGCAATCGGGCGAGGGTTAGGCGCTTTTCGGCCGCTAGTTCGGGCCGTCCCGACTGGCCTAATTCATGCAACCACGATCCGCACCACTGCATGGCCCCTTCATTTATAACCAATCCCGGCTTGAAAGGGAAAATAGAGTACGCGGGTTCACGCAGTTTGGCCCGGTCGACGTGACGATAAAGTACCTCCCAATTGCCGCCCCCGGTGTCTAGTCCCACAAACCAATCCTGGCTGAAATCCAGCGGCTTGTGCCTTACACTATCGAACTTGAACACGCAAAAGCCAGCCCACAGGAACCAGCGGGAACCGGCTGTACGGGTGAGTCCGTAGTAGTCCTGCATGGACAACATTGCGAAAGGGTCGTCGGGCGCCGTCGGGAACAGGTCGTGGTCTAGAAATCCGAATGCCTCCGGTTCACCCGGGAGTATGACGTTTCGCCAGAGCCAATTCATTGCGATTCCGTGCGACCTGCTGCCGCAACCCCACGGATTTGCCGGAAGCCGAATATAGGCGACACCGTGCTGTTCGGCAATCCTCGCTATAGCGCCCGCAGACCGATCATCGGGCGAATTATCGGCAATGAGGTAAAATGATTCGGGCACGTAAGTGCGCATCAATTGGGCCTGCCATTCTATTAGCTGCGGATCGGAGTAGGCGATGGTCACAAGTACCTTCCTGCCGCAGATGGAGCGCGCCAGAGCCCCCGGATCGCCCTTGCGGGCCTTACGGAGCATGTGGACGGCATTGACAAGCCGGTAACGGAGCGTCTTATACTTTTGGGTTAGCGGCCTCAGACGTTGCCAATCTGAAAGGGTGTATTCCGCAAAGCGCTTTGGCATAAAAGCCCTCATGGTTCGAGCAGCATTAATAGTGGGTGATAAACCAGAATAATGCGTGAACTTGACCCCAACTGGAGCCTAACCGCATTTCCGGGTCCGATTCCATCCGAAAAAGCTCTTGGAATGACGAATCTCCGTAAATCATACGATATTCCGATCAAAAGCCGCAAGAAAAAATGCCGATCAGACCGATTTGGGCAATTTCAGGACATACCACCAGCTCCTCAGTTAGTAGCTCGCATCCCGCCCCCCATGGTCTTGTGCAGGCTCCGGCGAAAACTCCACACCTCGCGGAGCGTCGAGATCACGTCCGTGCCACCGCCGAAGGCAGTGGCCAAGTCGGCCGGCGGTCCCATCGCCCCAAGGCGGAAAAGGACTTTTTTGAGGTCAAAGAATCCGGACGGAAACTAGGCAATCCTTCACCGTGGAAGCCCGGTATCCATGGTGACTGTTTCAGAAAGAATACTTGTATATTCCCCGATCATCCTACCTAGTGAGAACCTGTCGCACGCCGACTGCCTTGCCCTTCCCCCCATACTGCTTCTTAGAGCCGGATCGGATAAAACCTTCAGGTATTTGGCCAGGTTATCGATATCTCCGGATCTATACAAAAAACCGGTCACTCCATGCTCGATCTGCTCGGGTGTGCCTCCCACTTCGGAAGAGATAACCGGCTTGCCCATGGCCATCCCTTCAATTATTGAAAGGGGGAAAGCTTCCCCTTGAGATGTAAGGGCGATGCAATCGGAGACTGATATAAAGGGCCGGATGTCTTTCTGAAACCCGGTGATAACGACGTGTTGCTCCAACCCCTTTGATTTTATAAATGACTCAATATTTGCCCTCTCAGGCCCATCTCCTACTATGAGGATTTTGGCGTCGATCCCCGCTCTCCTGATCGTATCCAGGGCCGCGATCAACTCAGTGTGTTTTTTCCCCGAGTGCAACCGGGCGCAGATTCCCACAACATAGGCCGTTTCAGTGAACCCGAGCTTGCGGCGGAATTCGAGCCTTTCCTCGCCGGAGTAGTGGTCTTTATAATGATCGACATCAATACCGTTATATATGCATTTTGTCTTATCGGCTTTCATGAAGCCGCCTGAGAGCCAATACCTCCGTTGCCCCTCGCTGACAAAAATCACCCGATCGCAGCGATTGAACAGTGGTCTATACAACAGAAAATTCTTCAGCCGCTGGTACAAGGTGACAAGTGTGGTCACGTGGATCGCCTGGATTATTCGAAATTTGTGTCGAGTAAGCCGGCGCGCAAGAAAAGCGTAAAGCATCGGACGCTGGTTGATGCAGACCACGGTATCTATCTTTTCCCTTTCAATGTGGCGGGCAAGATAGAAAGGGAGTCGAAATTCCAGGCTGTTTGTTCCTTCATAGCAGGAAACGGAGTTCAACCTGCTTTGGTTCAGTTCGTCAAGCATAGCTTCTTTCTTGCGTAAATAAAGCAAGGAGAGCGAGAACTTGGATGTGTCCAACTCATTGAGCAGCGTCACTGCCAGCTTTTCCGCACCACCGAAGGTTAGAGAATTCAGAATGAACAGAATGTTCCTGGGGTTACTCATATTCCGGTTCCCCTCCCACCTTCGACACCCTTCGTTGCCTCGGGACAGCCCTCAGGGCGAACGGCTGTATCCCAATCCGTTCGTACAGAGGAAACCAGCCTCGGACGCAGCAGACCAAGGCCCAGAACAAGAACCTCAAAAGTAGTAAGAAGTGCAATTCCTCGCAAAGGCCACGGGCATATCTTATAGAACATCCGCACAAAAATGAGCAGCAGGGCCGTTCCAAACGCGACACGGCGGTCGAACGCCCCGGTGACCGGGTCAAACGCGACAGCCGTGCAAAGAATGGCGCCCGGCAACAATGGAACTGCGTGATAAGGCTCAAGCCAGGGGCTGAAAGGCAGCGGTGCAAGCATCAGCACCGTCCAATCCGCAAGGCTGGCAAACGATGGCTTAAGACCGTTGCGAGCGTGCAGGCCGCGGCGAAGATACCATGCGAGCGACAGGGCCCACACGGCCCAAAGCATATCCAGTATCCAGACTGTGAACACTGCGTCCGGGGCCCTGCCGCTAAGGGCAGCCGCGGCCTTCCTCAGGCAGATCACAGGCGCCGCCGGGAAATGTAGGTAGGACGCCGAATCGCCGATGAGCTTCAACTGCTCGAACCAGCCGTGATAGAGCCCGAGGGTCCCGTCAATCCCGAAGATACAGACCGGTGCGATAACCCCAAGAAAAGCACCGGTTGCAATGCCTGCGATGCCTGCCAAGCGGGGGCCTCGCCACAGAAGCCAGAGGATTATGAGTATGCTGTAGGGCTTAAGACACGCGCTAGCGCCTACCAGTATGCCGCACAAAACCGGCAGCCGGCCAAGCACCCCATATCCTGCAAGCACAAGGCCCAGACAAACGAGATTGCTGTTCGCATTGTGCAGGTCCCAACTGATCGGGTACTCGGCAAGAAGAAGACCGATTGCGCCGAAAAGCATCCAGGCCGACCGGATCTCGGCATCCGCCCCGGCTACGCTCATGCGCATGGATATGAGAAACCCCATGACCATCAGGACAAGCCAGCCTGACATGAAGGCCGCTCCGCCACCCTGGGATAGCAGGTGAAAAATCAGCACAGCCGAAGGCGGATATGGATAAATAAGGTTGGAATAGTCGCTGGTCTGCCAAACATGCAGAGAACTGGAGAAAAAAATTTGCGCGTCACCGAAGGGAGCGGGTATCGGCCATGACTCGCCAAGGTGGGTCAGCACAAGGTTATATGTCAAGTAAAGGCAAAAACCCAGCCCGAGAATAGCCATCACAAAACGATTGCGGGACAATGCCGGCAGCTTGCCGAAGAGTGTCAGGAGCATTTCCCGGGACCCTCCAACCCGGTCCCCATGCATTGCAGGCAGAGCAATGCACCCGGCGCAACGAATGTACGGTAAGGTGCTCCGCAAGCAGGGCATTGCCGCTCGGCCCCCTGGGGAATCCCGAGTGGTACGGCTGGACGCCGGTCCAAAGCAAGCCGAAGAAGACTGAGTATCGCCTCCGCCACGGCAGCCCTCGGCATTTTGGAAGATCCACGCAGACGGTCGTGGAAGTGGATGGGAACCTCCTTGATGACCAGTCCCTCGCGAGCAAGAAGGGTTATGCAGGTCATGAAAAAACTATAGCCATTGGCGTTCACCGACTCGACCAAACCCGGCGTAACGCGGCCCAGCCGGACAGCACGAAGAGAAGTCGTATGCTCGGCTACAGGGAGCCGCAAAACCAGGCGGGCAAGGCAGTTAGCCATCAGGCTCAAAAAACGCCGCCAGCCCTGGTAGTCGGTTCGTCCGCCGGGGCAGAACCGGGAACCCACCGCAACGTCGGCGCCTGCGCCGGCGTCCAATGCAGCGAGAAGGCGCACCACATCCTGTGGGTCGTGGGACAGGTCTGCATCCAGTGTGACAAGGCGCAAATAGCCGTACATCCTAGCATAGAGCCACCCGAGCTTATGTGCGGACCCGACGCCGAGCTTGCCCGGTCTGACTATAACATGAACCCTTGGCTCGGCCGCGGCAACCGAACGCAGATACTCAGTAGTGCCGTCGGTGGAGCTGTCGTCCACAAACAATAAATCGGATCGTACCGGCAGCGCCAGGAGCGCATCGATAAGCGTGCCGACGGTTCCTTGTTCGTTATAGGTTGGGGCGAAAATAAGCGTATTGTTGTGTGCCATTAAAACAGCCTGCGGTCGGAGGCCTTATTTTCATGATTTCGCATTCTTTAACTTTTCGAAATCCTCATCGACCATTGTGCGTATAAGCTGATCGAAGGACATTGCAGGCTCCCAACCGAGTTCCCTGCCGGCTTTGGAATGGTCTCCCCTGAGGTCGTGTATCTCCGAGGGCCGATAAAGCTGTTCATCGACAGCCACCCAGTCCTTCCAGTCCAACTGGAGCTGCGAGAAGGCCAGTTCGATCAAATCCTTGACGCTGTGAGTCTTTCCGGTGGCTATTACGTAGTCGTCCGGCCTGTCTTGCTGAAGCATCAGCCACATGGCCTGAACATAGTCACCGGAATACCCCCAGTCTCTTCTTGCTTCAAGGTTTCCCACCCGCAGCTCTTTCGCCAGTCCCAACTTGATCCTTGCTGCGGTATGACATACCTTTCTGGTCACAAATTCAAGACCTCTCCTGGGGGACTCATGGTTGAAAAGAATCCCGCTCACTGCATTAATACCGTAGGCTTCACGGTAGTTCCTGGTTAGGTGGAACCCCGCGAGCTTCGATATCCCGTACGAAGAACGTGGGAAAAACGGGGTACGCTCGTTTTGAGGGCTATGCTCAGCGTTGCCGAACATTTCACTCGAACCGGCAAAATAGAGCCTGCATTTCGGGCACACTTCCTTAATTGCAGCCAATACGTAGTGGGTCCCGCTTATGTTCGTATTGATCGTCGAGAACTCATCCTCAAAAGAGTAGCTGACAAAGCTCTGAGCAGCCAGATGGTAGCACTCGTCGGGCTGCACCAGGTTGAACACCTTGAAAATGCTCGCAAAGCTTTCGAGCGATCCTGCATGAAGAATAAGCTTGTCCTGGATGTGCCTGATGCGCCAAAGCCTGTGCTCCGGGACTTCAATGGCTACTCTTCTGATAATTCCATGCACTTCATAGCCACGGCTCAACAATAGTTCCGCCAGGTAGGAACCGTCTTGACCGGTTATGCCTGTGATGAGCGCACGCTTCATTTTGTATCCTCAGCCGCAATAATCCATCAAGTTGTGTGTTATGCATCCTGCCCGCATTTTCGGGCCCAATCCTGCCTGAATAATTCTTGAGACACGCTGAAGGCCCGTCGGATAATCGAATATCCCACTAAAAAAGGCAATAGAAAGCTCCGCGAAACTTATTATTTTATTCCACTTTTCATAATCAGGCTATACTGTTTTTATTAGATACACCCATCACGTGGAGACTCAACATGGAACAAATGCACTATGAGGGCCTTATCATCCGGCCTCCCAGCGAAGCGGACAGCCTATTGCTTCAGGTTACCCTCGGGTGTTCCCACAACAAGTGCACCTTTTGCGGCACCTATAAGGACAAGCGGTTTACGATAAAAGAGGACGCCATAATCGATGCGGATATCGATTACGCTTCCACCAACCTCGGTTTTTTCCGAAGGGTTTTTTTGATGGACGGCGACGCCTTGATTATACCGCAGCAAAGGCTCGTAAGGATATTGTCACGCATAAGAGAAAAGATGCCGTGGATCCAGCGGATCGGAATCTACGGCAACGCCAAGGGGATTCTCCGCAAAACCGAGGAGGAACTTGCAATATTGCGCGGCCTTGGGTTGGGGATCGTTTATTTCGGCCTGGAGAGCGGGGATGCGCAGGTATTGCAGGACGTGGGGAAGGGGCACACGCCTGAGCGGATGATCGAGGCCGGACGAAAAATCCGGGCTGCGGGAATGAAACTCTCGACAATGGTCATTCTTGGGATTGCCGGCCGCGAAAGGTCCTTTGAACATGCGCGCGCAACAGGCAAGGCGCTTTCAGCAATCGATCCCAACTATATCGGGGTGCTCACGCTAATGATTACCCCAGGTACTCGTTTGGCCGCACAGGTCAGCGATGGCCGATTCGAGCTGCTCACCCCTCACGAAATGCTCAGAGAACTGCGGGAATTGCTCACTCACACCGACATTACACGCGGCCTTTTCTTTGCCAACCACGCGTCCAATTACATTCCGCTCAGGGTTAAAATGCCTGCTGACAAGCAGAAGGCCATCCAGTCGCTGGACAGTGCGCTTAGGGGACAAACGGCGTTGAAACCCGAATGGATGAGGGGGCTCTAGTGTCCTGAGTCTAAAGTTCATAACATAAGTCAAGCTTGGGAACTGGGCCAACGCCTTCGTCACCCCGGCGAAAGCCGGGGTCCAGAACTGATTGAATTTTATTAAAAATACTGGATTCCGGCCTTCGCCGGAATGACGGCCTAAGTACTCGGGACTGATGTAGTGGATCTCTGACTCAGGATACTAGAATCTCAAATCGGCGGAGCGATTGTCACGAGCACTCGCATGTCCGTCTTCGCCCTCAAGCCATGGGGTTCGGAAATCTCGGAGATCAATACGTTTCCGGGCTTCGCAGGCAAAAGCACCCCCTGGTCTCCCAGAAACTCACCCTCGCCCTCCAGTATGGCAATGCTGACCTGGCCCTCGATATCGTGTGAATGAATTGGGAGTTCCTGCCCGGCTTTGAAATTGAAGTTGAGTATCTTGAAATAAGGCGAATCTTGTACCAGAAAATTGCGGAAGTTGAGATCCGAGAACCCGTTTTCGAATAAGTCTACTCGTTTCATGTCCGCCTCCTTTTTTACTGACAGCAAACCGCTTCTTGATGGTTTTTGGCTAACAGCACCCGCTCTCTTTGGCGGGGCTTTTTTCATTCAATTCGTACTGGTCGATGGAACAGCAGCAGCCGGAAGTTTTTATTCCCAGCATGCTGTTTATTATTGCTGTCGCGCAGCCCACGCCGGCCCGAACGGAAACGGCCCCCGCCGGGCAATTGAGGGCGCATGCGCCACATTCGATACAGGAATCCCTATCGGCAACCCGGGCCTTGCTGTTAGAGATCTCAAAAACCCCTCGGGGGCAGACGGTCGCACACATAGCGCATCCGGTGCACGCCTCGCCATCCAGTTGCAGAGTCACTACATCCTTAAGATAAACCAGCTTACCCATAGTTCCTCGTCAGACGAAAATGGAAGTTATCCAGAAAATAGTCCCCAGGGCCACCGCCGCGATTTGAGCCGGGACCGCCAGCTTCATCTCCTTTTTAACACCGGAAAGAGATGTATAGGTGGAGCAACCGGTAAAATTCATGGCCAGGTAACCTGAGACGCCGGGAATTATCAGTGCCCAGGCGGCAGTCTCCAGCCGGCCCGATGCGGGCAGTGCCCCAACGGCATTGCGCAGGGTCAGAAAAAGGAGCGCGCAAGCGATGCCCGGCCATATGCCCTTGAGCGAAAAAGCCCTTCCGGGGAGCCAGGGCAGGAGCGCAGGCGTTAAAAGGCAGCCGGCTGCTATCGCCATGATAAGCCCCAGGGCCGCGAAACCGCCGGACCTCAATGCGTTGGGTAAAAAGCCGCCGTGCCCGCTAAATCCGCTAAGCAAAAACACTAACGGCAGGACCGTTAGAAGGGTCTTGAAAGCGTGAACCATCTCGACGGGAACCAGCGATAGCCTCTCGCCGGTTGTGAACGTCTTCATTCGCATGCCGGGTCCGGCTTTCATGCCTGCGTCCATAAATTCCGGAAGGTCCGCTGCCCGGACAGGGCCGTAGACGACTTTGAATCCGGAAAGTTTTTGTACCTGGTGCGCAGAAATTCCCGCAGCGCCAAGCTGTGGGACGATGACCCTTCGATGGTTCACAACCATTGCAAGTCCGCTGGATTCGACCATGCGCGTCAGTTCGTCAGTCCCGAAAATCCCCTTTCCCGCTGCGCACCACACGTTTATCCCGTCGGTGTCGAGGACCAGGATCCAACCGTTTCTGCCGGGCAGGGCCTCCCGCAGCAGATCGAAGCTCATTTTGAAATTAGCCGATATCATGACCGGCGAATCTGCATCCGGGGCCCCCAATGCATAAAGGCCGGGATCGACCCTGTAGCGCATGCGTCCGATGGCCCAGCGGACTTTATAAGTACCTGACCTGTCCCGGAAATTAAGCTTTGATTCGACCCTGGGCACTTTTCCGGCGGGGGTTTCGACGGAACCGCAAACAAACCGCTGAGTCAGACTGGGAAGACCCTGCCGGGCCTTTGTGGTCTTGGACGGTCAGCATTGAGGCTTGCCCGCCTGGAGCGATACCTGCGGCGCACAAATATTACCTGGACTTTCCGGCGCCACCGTTACGGCCAGGTCACTGCAGCAAGTTTTCTCTTCTGTTTGGTTCAAATCAGTTCCCTTCGCATGTAAGAAAGGGTCAACAAAGCAGGTGCTCGTTGCCGAGGCGGATCCGCGTGAGGCCGGCCTGTTTTGCGGCTTCCAGACACGCACTGGCATGAGCGGCGGAGGTGGTTGGCGAGTCGTCCATCAGGAATTGCGGAGCGTAGGCGAGCAGGGCATAAGGTATATCGGGATTTATTCGAGCGATAAAGGAAGCCAGCCCGTACACCTCATCCTCGTTAATATATCCCGGAATAAGAGGGGTGCTGGCTACCAGCGCCGGTGGAGACGGACGCTCCGAGGACCACTCGGCGGCCCTGGCGAAATTGTCCAGTATTTTTGAGTTTTCGCATCCGCAAAGAGCGCGGTGCGTTCCGGGGTTCCAGGCTTTCAGGTCGATCTTGACGCACCCGCCTGACTGCATGGACAACCTGGTCATCTCCTTTAGTCCGGAAGGATTCAAAGCACCGTTGGTTTCCCAGCAGATTCGAAGAATTCGGTCAGGGTTTCTCTTCCGAACCGCACGGCTGAGACGAAGGGCATACGGGAGTTGCGGGCCGGGGTCCCCTCCGAAAAAGCATATACAGCTTGTAGTATCCTTTACTGCCTTTTCCAGGGTCTCGACCTTAGACCATCTGGGCGACAGATGGCCTTTTTTGAATGACCAGTTCTGGCAATAGAGGCAGTTGAGGTTGCAGGCCTCAAAGAAAACGGCCAGATTGTAGAAGCCCACCTCCGGGCCGCAATCATGGGTGAACCGGGGATATCCCGCGCCGGTGCCTCCCGCGCAAACCCAGTCGGCAACGCAGTTGGTAGGCAGAGGATCGTAGTAAAAGGAGACAAGAGCGCGCGAGCGGCCATCGGTTCGCATGCTCGACTTGCTCCCCGATCTCACACCGCAGTACCCTTTCTGATTCTCTCCCATCCGGCAGCGCAGAAAGCAGAGTTTGCACTCGATTCCATCAGGATTGTCTGCGGGGCGGGAAGGCAGACCGAACATCTCTCTGGATTCGGCGTGAACCTGGTCGATTCGGCCCCGGCTCGCATCCGGCCTATTTCGGGCGCAGGAGGGACAAATCCATATGCAGCCGGCAATGTAGTCCAGACCGTTACCGCACAGGAGGCATTTGGCCTCTTTCCTGGCTGATATGGATTTTGCTCTTATAAGCATCGGTTATTCCAAATTCTAAGCGTTTACCCCAGTAATGCGTGTCCCGTTGGGACACCCTTAACCATGGAAAGATCTGCAGGTGGGGTGCCGGCCTAAGCGGAGCGCAGCCCACCAGATCTTTTCGACAGAGAGCGGTAAAAAGTTTGAGTCAGCAGATACGCGGGAGCTGTTCGCCCCGGAGCATGTCCACCAGCCGGTGACCTCCAATCCGGGTGCGCAGAAAGACCCTGCCCGGATCATCCGAAACGATCTCCCCTATTAGGCATGAAGCTCGCCCCAGCGGATGGGACTGCATCGCCCGAAGCACGGCGTCGGCGCCCTGTGCCGGTACGACTGCCAGGACCTTCCCCTCATTGGCCACATAAAGCGGATCGAGTCCCAGCACTTCACACGCACCCACGACGTCTTCCCGAACGGGAAGCGCCTCCTCGAACAGCCGGATGCCCACCCCGGACTGTTCGGCTATCTCATTTAGGGTCGTCGCCACGCCACCCCGGGTGGGATCGCGAAGGACGTGGATGCCGGCAAAGGCGTCGAGCATCAGGTCAACCAACCCGTTAAGGGCTGCAGCGTCGCTTTGAATCTCGTTTTCGAATGCAAGACCTTCCCGTTTGCAAAGTACCGCCATGCCGTGGTCGCCTATCGTGCCGTTAATCAGCACCAGGTCGCCCGGCCTGGCGTTCTGGCCGCCTATGTCGATTCCCGCCGGGACGACCCCGATCCCGGAAGTGTTGATGAACACCTTGTCGGCCTTCCCTCTCGGGACCACCTTGGTATCGCCCGCAATCACCTGCACGCCGGCTTCTCGAGCGGCCTGCGCCATCGACATGACTATTTTCTTCAGATCGCTGAAAACAAGCCCCTCTTCCAGGATGAAGCCGGCTGTAATGTAGAGCGGCTTTGCGCCACGCATGGCAAGGTCGTTCACTGTACCGTGCACGGCAAGGCTCCCGATGTTGCCTCCAGGGAAAAAAATAGGGTCAACCACGTATGAATCCGTGGTCATGGCTAAACGCCCGCCCTGGATTTCAAAAACGGCGCTATCATTTCTTTCGGCGAGGAGCGGATTTTCAAAGGCGCTTACGAAAAGGCTGTCGATCAGTTCGTGCATCGCGCGCCCTCCGCTTCCCTGGTCGAGCTGAATGAGTCCTGAGTCCATAACGTTAAAACTCCACCGCAGAGGCGCAGAGAACTAAATTATTCTCTTTCGATTTTTCTTGTTTTATCATTTTGTCCCTCGCAATACTAAACATCCAATCTTTTGTTCAATTCTTCCTCTCAGCATCCTCTTCTTGTCCGGACCATGTCCCGTCTCAGCGGTGAATCCGTTTGCCGATCATTGGTTATGATATCTGTAGTACGCCCCGCAGGTTCCCTCGCTTGATACCATGCAAGGTCCTTTCGGGTCCTGAGGCGAGCAGACTTTGCGGAAAAGGCCGCATTCCGGCGGGGTCATGACTCCCCGCAGGACCTCTCCGCACTTGCACCCCGGATGCTCTTTCACTGCGATCTCAGGCATCGAAAACCGCTCGGCCGCGTCGAACTTCTTCCAGCCCGGACGAAAAGCGAGGCCGCTTTTCGCAATAATCCCGATCCCGCGCCAGGTGGAATCCGCAGGTTCGAAGATCTCGTAAATGAGTTTGCGCGCCGTAGCGTTTCCCTCCCAGGAAACAGCCCGGCGGTACTGGTTCACAACTTCGGCCCGCCCGCTTTCGACCTGGTCGATCAGAAGGGAGATGCCTTGCAGAATGTCCACAGGCTCGAAGCCGGTAATCACACAGGGCACCTTATAATTATCTACGACTTCCTGGTATGCGCCCGCGCCGATTATCGTACTGACGTGACCGGGGCATATAAACCCGTCCAGATTGACCTCGCGGGCATCGAGGAGCGTTCTCATCGCTGGTGGAAGCAGCTTGTGGGCCGAGAAGACCGAGAAGTTATTCACCCCCAGCTTCGAAGCCTGCTGGATCGCAGCAGCGCTGGTCGGCGCCGTGGTCTCAAACCCAATGCCTATGAATACGACCTGGCGGTCCGGGTTGTCGCGGGCGATCTGGAGCGCGTCAAGCGTTGCATAAACTATCCGGACGTCAGCCCCCCGGCTTCTCTCGATATGTAGCGATGAAGACGAACCGGGCACACGCAACAGGTCTCCGAAAGTTGTCGTAATTACCCCGGGTTGCTGAGCAAGCCATATCGCCCTGTCTATGTCTTCGTTGGCCGTCACGCACACAGGGCAGCCCGGACCGCTGATCAGTTTTATCTCCACCGGCAGAAGCTGTCTCATGCCGGACCTGAAGATGGCCACCGTGTGCGTGCCGCAGATTTCCATCAGCCTGATCTCTCCCTTTGGGAAAGGTCTGTGCCGAAGCCTTTCGATGATGCTTTTTGCCAGTTGAGGGTCCCTGTACTCATCGAGATATTTCATTTGGAAAGGCTCCTTGAACAATCTTCCATTCAAAATCGGACCAGCAATCAATGCTCCGCGAGCATCTTTTGAGCGCCAATCCACGCCTGGCCAAGAGAAATACACGCGTCGTTGGCTGGAACTTCGATATGGACGTAAACCTCCAGGCCCATCTTGACGAGATCTCCTTCCAACCGCTCCGAAAGATAGGCGTTCTGAAAAACTCCGCCGCTAAGGGCGATGCGATTGACGCCTGTTCTTTCCGCAGCGATCACTGCGGCCTCGCGAAGAATTTTAATTACGCCGTTGTGGAAGCGCGCGGCAATTCTACCCACCGGGACCCCGCGTCTCACGTCTTCGATCAGCGCCTCTATTATTGGGAACTGGTCGATTAGAATACAGTCCCGAGAGGTTTCCAGGCCCCCTTCGTAATGTCCGTCATCCGGTTCGATCGCCTGTTCGAGTTCGATTGCCGCCTGCCCTTCGTAATTGACGCACAACCGTATCCCGCAAAGAGCTGCTGCGGCGTCGAAAAGCCTGCCGCACGAGGAGGTTTCCGGACAATTCAACCGCCGCGACAGCATCTGCAAAATTATTCTCGCATTCCCCGATCCCCGATCCCCACTCCCCGCTTCCTGCTTCCTGCTTCCTGCTCCCTGCAGTAACTCGGCATACCTGCTCTCGACATCATCCGGGCCGATGCTCCAAAGATAGCTCAGCGCCGTGCGCCAGGGTTCTTTTATGGCCTTTGAGCCGCCCGGCAGAAGGACCTGCCGGAAATGGCCCAGCCGTTCAAATCCGAGCTTATCCACGCGAAGGATTTCACCGCCCCAGATCGTCCCGTCAGTGCCAAAACCGCTCCCGTCGAGCGCAAGACCGATCACCGGCCCCTCAAGCCCGCGCTCCGCCATTACTGCAGCAATATGCGCGTGATGGTGTTGGACGGCCATCTTTGGGAGGTCCTGCCGTTTCAGCGCCCATTGGGTGTTCAGGTAGTCGGGATGCAGGTCGTGAACAATGAGTCGCGGTTCGATCTCCAGTATCCGTTCCAGGTGGGCGATTGAATGCTCAAACGAGCGCAGTGTTTCTAGGTTTTCCAGGTCCCCTATATGCTGGCTGAGAAAGGCTTCCCTGCCTCGCGTAAGACACACGGTGTTCTTAAGCTCGGCCCCGGCGCCGAGGACCGGAGGGACCGGGTCTCGAAGAAAAACCGGCAGCGGCGCGTATCCTCTTGCCCGGCGCATCGGACGCGCGTGACCCCCGAGCACACGGGTCACCGAATCGTCGCACCGCATGTAAATCTCGCGGTCGTGAAAAAGGAAATAGTCGGCAATCCCGTTCAGGCGCGACCGCGCGTCTGTATTGCTCATTACAATTGGTTCATCGCTCTGGTTCCCGCTGGTCATCACCAGCGCACGGTATGGCGCGTTCTCAAACAGGAGAAAATGAAGGGGCGTATAAGGTAGAAAGACCCCCAGGTTCCTGTTTTTTGGCGCGACGCTCTCAGCGATAACAGGCGCGGCGCCGTCCGGGCGTTTCGCCAGGACCACGATGGGCCTTGCCGGGCTCGTCAGCAGGTCTTCTTCCTCGCGGTTCAGGTAACAGTACCGCCTGATCTCTTCGAGTTCCGGGAACATCACCGCAAAAGGCTTTTCCTCGCGTATCTTGCGGCTTCTCAGCCGGCTCACAGCCGCCTGGTCCGTTGCTTTTACCGCCAGGTGAAAGCCGCCAAGTCCCTTGATCGATATAATAGACCCTGAATCGAGCAGCGTCGCTGTTTTGACAAGGGCGTCACCGCGAGCGGCGATAATGTTTCGCTGCGCGTCTTCGAGCCATATCTGCGGGCCGCACTCCCGGCAACCGTTGGGCTGAGCGTGAAATCGCCGGTCAAGGGGATTGTCGTACTCACGGCGGCATTCCGGGCACATTTTGAATTGCGCCATGGTGGTCTTGTCCCGGTCGTACGGAATGTCCTTTATTATCGTGTACCGCGGACCGCAGTTGGTGCAGTTGATAAAGGGATGGCGGAACCTTCGGTCCTGTGAATCGAAAAGCTCGCGCAGACAGTCCCGGCAGGTGCACACGTCAGGTGAAATCAGGGTCGAGCGGGACTGAAGCGCCCGGCTGCTGATTATCCTGAACCCTTCGAGGTCCTGATATGGCAGCTCGGTCGTTTCGACCTTGACGATTCTGGCCAGGGGAGGATGCTCGCTCGAAATTGAGCCGATAAAATTCCGGACCGAGCCGGCAGGACCTGCGACCTCGATTTCCACGCCGTCCGACTGGTTTCGGACCCAGCCATTGAGCCCGAAGCGCCCGGCCAACTGGTAAATAAAGGGCCGAAAGCCGACGCCCTGCACGATCCCACGGACCTTCACAAGAACGCGGCTGCCCGTTTCTGCGGCCTGGGCACATGGAGGCTGAAGAAGGCGTGTTTCTTCCGATAAGGATGTCACTAGCTGTGTTTACCCGCCCGGAGCGCCCGGTGCTCGCCGACCTTCTCCTCGATCCAGGAAAGCCAGGGAGCAAAACCTTCTCCGGTCCTGCATGAAAGTTCAAAAATCTTTCCCCTGGCGTTCAACTGTCCCACCCTTTCCCGAATCTTTGACACATCGCAGTCCGTATAGGGCAGAAGGTCGATTTTATTGACCAGCAGGACGGAACAAATCTGGAACATGAGCGGATATTTAATGGGCTTGTCGTCCCCCTCGGCAACGCTCAGTATCATGATCTTCTCGTGCTCCCCGAGGTTGAATTCAGCCGGGCAGACGAGGTTTCCGACGTTCTCGATTATCAGCAGGTCAACTCCCGACAGGTCAAGGGATTCCAGCGCGATCTGAATCATATTGCCGTCGAGGTGGCATCCCCCATCGGTGTTGATCTGCACGGCCTGTACGCCTTTTTTTTGTATGCGCTCGGCGTCGTATGACGATTGGAGGTCGCCTTCGATGACCGCGATTCCGGTCCGGCCGGCGAGCGCGTCTATGGTCTTTTCCAATAGAGACGTTTTCCCGGCGCCGGGCGAACTCATGAGGTTAACCACAAAGATCCCCGCTTCGTCGAAGCGCCTCCGGTTTTCCGCAGCAAGCCTATCGTTGGCCTGAAGAATGTTACGAACAACTGGGACTTTGATTTCCGCCATCGTCTTCTCCCGTTTCACCTTCTATGCTCATCACGGTAAGCTCACGTCCGCTGAGCAGTTCCAACGCCGCCTCACCGCACCGGGGACACCGGAATACCTGGTCATTAACGTCAAAGGAAAAATCGCACTTCTCGCACCGGGCGCTAACGCCCACCGTCTCGATTTCGATCAGCGCCCCGGAGGCCACAGTATCGCGGCTTACCAGCTCGAAGCAAAACGTGAGCGACTCCGGTACCACGGCGGCAAATTTGCCTATTTGAAGTCTTACCTTGTTGATGCGCTCCAGCCCATGCCTTTTCGACTCATCGACTATGATCTCGAGCAAACTTTGGGCAATAGAGAGTTCGTGCATCGGGCTTCCGGATCCAGTTGAATTCAAGGGCGCAATCGCCACACTGTGCAGGCTGTGCCGAAAATACGAGACGTTCCCATATCCGGCCGATAACAGCAGATTCAATCGCTGCCATTTAACATACCGCCACTATAAGGGTCAATAGACGCCGGCCGTCCATACCGTTGCGGAGACTAAATACTTCCCGCTTTCCGCTTCTCTTTGCCTTCGAGTCTTCCGGGCCGGCGTAAGGAATTATTTAATTTTCTCTTTCTGCTCACTGCTCACTGTTCACTGCAGTGCCCGCTTCCCGCTTCCTGAATTTGTCTTGCCGGTTTTGATTCGATAACGTATGATTTATGCGCATTCGGCATTCTAGGAGCTTTTTGGGATGGAATCCGGCCCGGCAATGAGGCCCGCCTCCAGTTGGCGGTTAAATTCGCTCTCTATCTTTTCCTTACAATAGTATTCCCGCTCACTGGGGTTCAGCCCGCCACGGATTTCCTGAACCTCGTTATTTGCCTCACTTTTGACGAAAGGATAATCGAATGGCAACGTTATCAACTGGTAAGAGCATCTTGCGCCATCGGTGGCAAATCGTTTTTGTGTTCGCCTTTATTTTGGGCGCCTTTCTACCAGCCTCCACAGCGTGGTCTGCCGACAAGAAAAGTTCGGCCGTTGATTTGCGAGGGACTTGGGAACTATCATGGAAGGGCGCCAGGGATACATATACCGGTACTTTGAAAGTATCGGAAAAGTTAGATGTTAACGTATTCAGTGGAACTATTACAATCATTAACAGTAAAGGTGAAATAGTCAAGCAGGATGCGACATTGCATGTTGATGGCACATCTATAACTATTAATTGTAGTAATGCATCCAAGTCCCCCTACTACAGCGACAATTTCTATGTTAATCTTAACGGCAAGGTGATGACGGGACATTCTGTGGATTCTGCTGGGCAGATGGGTTCATTAATTACGTTCAAGAAGAGGTAATGCAAAGAGATGATAAACCCCAGGGAATCCGGCCCGGCAGCAAGCCGTATTCCATGTAATTCTCAGGTTGGCATCCTGGTTAGTTCCATGCTCATAGGGGCCGTTATAATGGCCCTTGAAATGGTGTGGAGCAGATATCTCATTCCATATTTCGGCGATACGATTTTCACATGGGCTTCGTTGATATCTACAGTCCTGATAGCTTTGATGACAGGATACTTTGGCGGAGGATATTTCTCTGATAGGTATTTAAATCAGAAAGGAATGCTTTTAATTCTATTTTTTTCCTCTGCTTATATTTTATGTATACCGCTCTACAGTGATGCGCTGATGGTATGTATTTCGCGTACCATAATAGATGTGAGATACGGCAGCCTGTTAACATCATTCATAGTTATATTTATACCTATTACAATATTAGGCATGTTTACCCCTTATGCCACCAAGATAAGCATAGCTAATATATCATCATCCGGAAGAGGGTCTGGTTTAATCTATGGTTTTTCGACATTAGGAAGTGTTGCAGGAACACTGCTGGTAGCCTTCTTTCTGATACCATCGATTGGAAGCAGAAAAATAACCTTCATAGTATCTTTGGTCAACTTGTCAGTGGTAATAATACTCATTATGGATAATTTAGTTCGATCACACTTTAAACGCAAAGCCATCCCGGCCCTCGGCGTCATATATTATCTACCATTGCCGTTCATATACATTACCCTGATGTATATGAGCATTAGTGGTGTTACCTTTGCAAGCTCGGATTTATTTGCTCCAACAAAAGACTATGCTTATACTGCGCAAAACGAATCTCTTCTATCGTCTCAGTATGTCGGGTTGCTGGAAAGTGTCGAATCGCAATATAATAATATTAAAGTTTATAAGAGTGGAAGCTATGTGACAATGAAATTTTCAAGGGCCAATTCGGAATTCAGCGAAAGTACGATCAATACATCTAACAGCATGGAACTTCCATTGTCGTATAATAGAACTATTATGGCTGCTCTTGCATATTCTCCTGATTCTAAAAAGATCCTGATGGTTGGATTGGGCGGCGGCGCCATAACACGATACATAAACACGTTTATGCCAAGTGTGGATATTACCAATGTCGAACTGGACAGGGATGTGATTAAACTTGCAAACAAATATTTCGGAATTAAAGAAGGTGCAAACTTTAGAATCATAGAATCCGATGGACGTATATACCTGAAGCAGAATATGAATACAAAATACGATATCATTATCCTGGATGCTTTTAGGGGCGGATATATTCCTTTTCACCTGCTTACAAAGGAATATTTTTCATTGATAAAAGAGCACCTGAATACCAATGGGTGCGTAGTATTAAATTTACATACCAATTCCGAATTATATGATAGCACCATAGTTACATTGAAAGATACATTCGCAAACATAGATTCCTATATTGATGGGATAACTATCGTTTATGATGGACAAAAGCGGAGTAGGGACAGCCTTGCTGCTAATGCAAAAACGATCCAGGATAAATATGGCTTCTATTATGACATGAATAAGATCATACACTTAACGAGCGATTTAACATACAATCCGGATGCAAAACTTCTAACGGATGACTTCGCCCCGGTGAACTTTCTGGATGCGATAGCGCGCCACAATAGAAAACAATAGTAAAAACTTAGGCTGAAGGCTGAAGGCTATTCAGGCCACAATAGAAAACAATAGCAAACACGATAATAAACTCTCTTTGACCACAAACTCATTTACGGCTTCGAACAGGTCACCCGCCGCACGCCTCGTCTCGCGCTGGGCTGTTAGCCTGATGCGAAAGTGGACATTGTGTCGTCAGGTCTTTCAACGGGCTGGCAGGAGGGAATAGCGACCAATACCTACACTACGCCGGGCATTACTTCTGCGGCGATCAAGGCCGCGCAAACCGGACCCATTCAGCTTGTCACTTCGGATGCAGGCGGCGATCTCGCGACCGCCTCTCTTTCAAGCCTCGGCCTCGCTTCCTCGGCAGACATCAGCGCACTCAACGCGAGCATTAATAACGTCGCAAGCCGCGCCCACAGCGGCGTCGCCATGGCCTTCGCCCATGGCCGGCGTGCCGACGGTCCTGCCGGGCGAGAGGTTTGTTACGACCATGAACTACGGCACTTTCGAGGGCGCCAACGCCCTTTCCTTTAATGGCGCCATCCACGTGATCGACCACATCCAATTCGATGCCGGTATCGGCTACGCACCGGACCAGGGGATCGTGGGCGGCCGCGCCGGCGTGCGCTTTGGATGGTAGAAACAGACGATCCGGCCCAATGTTGCGCGTTCATGACATGAAGGGTCAGAAACGCAGGTGGTTTTATATGAGTCCCAAGTGAAAGTCATCGGCATTGACGAGTTCAGCTTCAGGGAGGGCCATCATTATATGACCGTGATTGCCGACCTGGATACCGGCAGGGTCCTGCTCGCCGTCGAAGGAAAGAGCAAAGAGGACATTCGGCCCTTTCTGGAAAGTCTGGCCTGGAAAGGGAAAAAGCTACAAGCCGTGGCGATGGACATGAGCAGCACTTATTTCTGGGCCGTTCGTGAAATATTGCCCCACGCAAAAGTTGTTTTCGACCGGTTCCATGTCATCTCGCTTATGAACCAGGCTATCGATGAACTCAGGCGGGTCCATCAAGCCGAACTCGATTCTCTGGGTGAGCAAACCCTTAAAGGAAGCCGTTTCTTGCTCCTGCGTAATTACGATTCCCTTGAATCTGACCGCAAAGCCAGGCTCGATGCCCTGCTCAGCGTCAACCGCCTTCTTTTTGAGATTCACTCAACGATTGGGATAGAACGTATAATCATTACATATCCGTTAATTACGATCATCCATCCCAATACGTGCAGGGGTACGCACTAATACCATCGCACCGTAAATTCGTCCCCTGCCTGACCCCTCTCGTCCAGTCCTAAAGCTAAGAGAGGAGTTTGTTAGGGGTTACGAATGTACGATGCAAAGATCCAGTAATTCTCTATCATTCGAAGAACGCAGTCGCTGTCGGGCGCTCGGAATCTTAAAGCTCATCCATCATAACCCCTTTGTAGAATTCACAGAGACGGCAGTTACCGAGCTTTTCTGCGGCTGTTCCCTGAACTTTGCCGCCGCACAGAGTTCCGGCAACAGACCAGCAATCGCGGCCGTGGTCTGGAGATGCAGAACACAAACCCAGTTCTTGCTCCTTGGCTCCGCCCTTCTGTCTTCCACAGTTCTTGAATTCCCAGCAATTTTGCTTTTCCATAACCTTTCTCCTTATGTTGTCGACGTTTCCAATACTTGCAAGGAGCCCCTCTCCTCGATCCAGTTAAGAATGCGATCTGCATCAATAATCACAGTCGCACTGGAATCCATTTTTGCGATGCCTTCAATGTAGTCAATCTTGGCATCGATCCCAATATTGTGCCATGGTTCGACGTACTTGGAGGGGATGGTGACGACCCCGTTTACTTGGTCTACCAGAAGTCCGAAGTTTCTTCTTTGGCCGTCGATCCATTTTTCGATAATGACGACAGATTCCCGCTCGGAACTTGTTGCTCCCTCCAGCGCCAACATTTTCTTTATGTCCAGTATGGGGATGGTTGTTCCCCAGAGGTTGATGACGCCTAAAAGCCATGCAGGTGTAGCTGGTAATTTTGTGATTGCTGAGGAAGATGTAATGTGCTGGATTGCCTTGATGTTCAGAGCATATTCCTGCTTGGAAAGGTTGAACGTTAGGTATTTTCGCATACTTTGATCAATCACTTCAGTGAAAATCAAAAAACCGCCGAGCACCGCGCCCGATGCAAGATCAAGCATAGGGATTGCATCGACAGTCAATTTATAAGGCATCTCCGATGGGCTTACAAAATAGATCTTCTTATCTATGATCGGTACTTTCTTCTCGAACAATTCTCTTAGCAAGGATTGGAAGGCTTCACATTTGAGGGGAATTTCCGTTAAAGGATGATCTTTGAGTATATCCTTCGAGACCTCGGAAAAAGTGCAAAAAGCACTATTGACGTATTGAATCTGCAAATTTGTGCCCACCACAAGAATGGGAATAGGCAGGTCCAATCTATCAAAGCAGTCTATATAACTATTTGCGACGGTCAACGCCCGATTGAGTCGGTCTCCGTCGCCCTCCAAATTGGCAATATAGTTCTTGAGTTTCTCAATCTTCCTGCCTTGCTCGACGATTTGTTGTGTTAACTCTTCTATTCGATCCATAGAATATTCACCTCGTTGAATGCCTGGACTTTGCGCCTGATTTCTTCAAGCACTCCTGGGATTACTGCCTAATGGCTAAGTACCTATGTGGAAGCCTCCTGACAAAACACCCTTCCAGGCTCGATACTGTTGAATTAAGGTCCCCTATCCCTCAGGATAGGCTATGGGATCATCTGCCGGTTCAAAGCCACAAAAACCCGCTACACCTGCCAAGGCAAGGCCTGGACGCGCAAACAGCCATGGCATGAAGTGGCAAGACGCCGTCTTCAAACCGTATCGAACCGGAACATTAAGGCAACGGTTCTTAACGTGAGCCTCTCCCTTTCGGGAATCGTCCGGCTGGTCTTTGTGCGTTGGTCCAATAAACAATGGCATTGTTTTCTCTGCACCGAAACCGATCTTTTGGCTGAAGAGATCCTCAATTACTATGCCCGCCGTCGGGCCCCTGAAGTCTATTTTCGCTACGCTAAGCAGCTCCTCGCTTTGGGACAAGGCCAAAGCGAGTGCTTCGGTGGACCTCCATCGTGATGATCCCCTGTCTTCTTCTGATTTACATTCTCTCTCGCAAACAAGGGATGCTACAATCTATATCGGTAACGTTGAGAGAAGAGTTTAATAATCTTTATTGGGTCTTCCGGCAAATGCGTACCTGTGGTTTGGGTTTTGCCCAGAAGGGCTGCATATAATAGCCCACGATCTCTACGCTCCGCGAGGTGCCCCCTGGGGTTGTGACGTCAACAAGAACCAGTTTTTACCCTGTAGGGGTTTCATAGCCAATCCCTTGCTGTTTAAGCGCGCCGAGATTTCATTCTAAATATTCTTTTATGTAACCCTTTCAGGATATTACAAATAATTTGTGCTCCTATTCTCCCCAAGGTGGCGCTCCGCTTACCCTGGGCTACCATATGCAGCCCTTTCAGGGCAGAAAGTCAAAAAGCCCCCACAGGGCGAGTTGACAGTAGACAGATACTGTCCTTTCTCGTCGTGCAGATACTCGTTTGCCGGATGATCCAAAATTAAGGGATTGCGGACTGAAGGATTCAAGGGTTAATTCCCCAATCCATAGCTATTTCTGTTAATTCTGTTAATCCTGCTAATCCTGCTAATCCTGTTAATCCTGTCTCATAAAGCTTTTCTCTCCTTGACCGGACTATGCCCCGCCTCTGCGCCTCTGCGGTGAAGCTTGCCTTCCCGCTTCCGCTTTTCTGCCCGGCGTGTTATACAAAATGTTTCGTTTTTGAGATGGCAAGCCAATGAAAAGAAATTAACTCCCAGCATTTTTTTGAAAGATAGATACCGGAGACCTCGATGGATTACAAAGAAACGCTCAATCTTCCCCAGACCGACTTTCCGATGAAGGCCAACCTTGCGGTCCGGGAGCCCGAACTGCTCAAGCGATGGGATGAAATGGGTCTTTACCAGCGGCTGCGCGAAAAAAGCAACGGCCGTCCCAAATATATCCTCCACGATGGCCCGCCCTATGCGAACGGCCATATCCACCTTGGAACGGCCCTTAATAAAATCCTTAAAGACATGATCATAAAATCGCGCCAGATGAGCGGTATGGATGGTGTCTACGTACCGGGCTGGGACTGCCACGGCCTGCCGATAGAGCACCAGGTGGACAAGGAGCTGGGAAAAAAGAAAGAGACCATGTCGCTTAACGAAATCCGCCTCCATTGCCGCCGCTACGCTCAGAAGTTCATCGAAATCCAGCGAAACGAGTTCAAAAGACTCGGGGTGCTTGGCGACTGGGGTAACCCCTACCTGACGATGTCATACCACTATGAGGCGACTACTGCGCGCGAACTCGGCCGGTTTTTCCAAAAAGGAAGTGTAATTCGCAGCAAAAAACCCATCTACTGGTGCACCAGTTGCCTGACCGCCCTGGCGGAAGCCGAAGTTGAGTACCACGACCACAAATCGCCGTCCATTTACGTCAAGTTCCCGCTCACGCCCGAAAGCACGGCGAAGTTTCCCGAACTGTCCGGAAAAAAGGCTTACGTCCTGATCTGGACGACGACTCCCTGGACCCTCCCGGCGAACCTGGCCATTGCGCTGCATCCCGATTTCACCTATGCGGCCGCCGAGGTTGACGGCGAGGTATGGATACTGGCCCAGGGACTTCTGGAAAACGTCATGGGAACCATGGGCGTGCAGAACTACAAAGTAATCCGCACCTTCCAGGCCGCAGAGTTAAGAGGCCTGAAGGCCCGCCACCCGTTCGCGGACCGCGATTCGCTCATAATCCTTGCAACTCATGTCACCCTTGAAGCCGGAACGGGCGCAGTCCACACCGCCCCCGGCCACGGACGCGAGGACTACGAAGCTGCGCTGGAATACGGCCTTGACATTTATTCTCCAGTGGACGACAGGGGGCGGTTTACAAAGGATGTGGAGTTTTTTGCAGGCCAGTTCGTCTTCGACGCAAATAAATCGGTGATCGCCAAACTCAAAGAAGACGGCAAGCTCATGTTGGAAGCCGAGATCGTCCACAGCTATCCCCACTGCTGGCGCTGCAAGAACCCGGTAATTTTCCGCGCCACACCCCAGTGGTTCATCTCTATGGATAAAACCGGCCTGCGCACCAAGGCGCTCGAATGGATCGACCGGGTGCATTGGATTCCCAACTGGGGACGGGAGCGTATCTACAACATGGTCGCAAACAGGCCCGACTGGTGCATCTCGAGGCAGCGATCCTGGGGAGTGCCCATCACCGTGTTCCGATGCCCGCAGTGTGAGACCTACATTACCTCCGGTGAAGTCTTCGATCACGTTGTGGCGATGTTCGAGAAGGAAGGCGCGGACGCCTGGTTTTCTCACCCGGTCGAGGAGCTGCTGCCCGACGGTGTTGCCTGCCCCGGATGCGGAACCAGACAATTGGAAAAGGAGATGGATATCCTGGACGTCTGGTTCGATTCAGGGACCTCCTTTGCCGCCGTTTTGGAGAGGCGGCCCGAACTGAACATGCCGGCCGACATGTATCTGGAGGGCAGCGATCAACACAGGGGATGGTTTCATTCCTCGCTTCTCGCGGCGGTCGGGACCAGGGACACGGCCCCTTACAAAACGGTTCTCACCCACGGCTTCGTCGTTGACGGCCAGGGATACAAGATGTCCAAATCGCTCGGAAACGTTATAGCTCCCGAGGAAATAATTCGCCAGTACGGGGCCGAGATACTCCGGTTGTGGGTCTCAGCAGAAGATTACCGGGACGACATCCGCATTTCCCAGGATATCCTTAAAAGGCTGAGCGAAGCCTACCGCAGAATCCGAAATACCTGCCGGTTTCTGCTGGGGAACCTCTATGATTTCAACCCGCAGACCGATTCAGTCCCGCACGCGCAAATGGACGAACTGGACCGGTTCGCCCTCCACCAGCTCCGGGACCTGATTCAAAAAGTCCTCCAGGGATACGACCGATTCGAGTTCCACCGCGTCTATCACGCACTCCACAACTATTGCGTGGTCGATTTGAGCTCGTTTTACCTCGACATACTCAAAGACCGTCTCTACACGTCTGCGGCAACGAGTCCGGCCAGACGCTCGGCCCAGACCGTGATTTATACGGTCCTCAAGACCATTGTCCAGTTGATGGCGCCTATACTCTCGTTTACATCAGAGGAAGTTTGGCTCCGAATGCCGCACGTAACGGAACCGTCCGTGCATCTGGGGGCTTTTCCGCAACTCGACTCGCACCCCGGGGACGAAGAACTAAACGGTCGGTGGGAAAAAATCTTAGCGCTTAGAAACGAAGTCCTTCGCGTTCTGGAAGCGGCCCGGCGCGACAAGGTGATCGGGCACCCGCTGGACGCCAGGGTGCGCATGTCGCTTCCACCCGAACTCCATAAAGAGTTCGCCGACATGGAGGAGCTTTTCAGGACGGTTTTTATCGTATCCGAGGTGTCAATCGAGCCCGAATCAGCACTGAGCGCTCCGATCGAGGCAGCTGAGCTGCCCGGTTTGAAAATCCAGGTCGAAACCGCTTCCGGTGAAAAATGCGAGCGGTGCTGGGTCAGGTCTGAGAAGGTCGGACAGTTCCCCGATCAGCCAAAGATATGCGACCGGTGTTACAGCGTGGTCGCGTGACGGAGGACAGAGGACAGATGACGGAGGACGGATGACGGAAAAAAACTTGAACCACGGATGATGGATATCGGAGGCCGGGAAAAAAGCCTTGACCCACGGATGAAGGAGCGTAGCGGGGCGGATAAACACGGATGGAGGAGCGTAGCGGGGTGGATGAACATTCGGTGCTCAGGCAAGGGATATCGGAGGCCGGATAGTGAAGTTATTTTTTGCCGTTCACTGCGGACCTGCCCTCAGTGGCGCGCACAGCCGGGCGAAACAGCACTTTCAGATTGCCCAGCGCCGGGCCGAAGGCCCTCAGACGCCGGTGACGTTTCGCCGCCGCTTTGTTTTACGATACGAATGTCTTGAGGATCTTTTCTTATCAGATACTTAATATATAGAAGAGATCTGGAGCTTCAAGGCCTTACATATCCCCATAGCGCAGCAAAGACATGGAGTCTCACGAAGACCATAGTGAAGACTGTGCGCCTGCCTTGTCAGGGCTGTTTCTCATCAACAACCTTGCGCATCACCTCAGCAATACTCCAACGTTTGAGCGGTTTCATGCTGAACTCCCGGATTCCATACTTCTTGGCCTGTTCCTTGGTGATGCTCTCACTGTACCCCGTGCAGATAATAATGGGGATGTCAGGCCGGATCTTCAGGGCTTGCTTGGCCCGATCAACACACCTCATCTCCGGCACGGCGTAGTCTGTGATGATAAGATCAAACGCGTCCGGTTGGGCGGGGAACAAAGCAAGGGCATCGAGGCTGCTGGTCATGGCGGCTACCCGGCAGCCGAGCGGCGCCCGTAGCCCGCGCGAGGCAGCCTCCTCAGCCGCTCATCAGACGAGGGACTGTTGGATGTAGGAGCCGTCGCGAATCGGGTTGTACCCGAGCAGCTCTCCGGCCTTCGCCACGCTGATGAGCGACTCGTTTCCCTTCGAGAAGTTGGGCACCGTCCGCCAGCGACTACGGATGAACTGCTGCACGTCGACGATCTTCTCGTCGACGTGGCCGTCGACGAGATTGAACGTCTCGAACCGGAAGTCGGCCGAGTTCTCCAGCGCACAGACGACGCCTGAGACGAGATTCTCCACCGACGTGCTGACGTAGAAGTTGCCGGGGGTGTCGGACTGGAAGCCGGGGTACTCCAGGCGCAGTGAAATTCCCTGGGTGTCTCCGGCGGCGCACGCGCCGGCTAGGTACTGCTCGAACTTGAGCTTGAGGAGCCCGTACATGTGCTGCCCATCGGCGAGCGTGGGACAGTAGTTGGACTCGAGGATGGGGAACTGGTCAATGCGGGTCGGATTGTTGATGCCGTAGACCTGCCCGGACGACGCGAATAGGAACTTTGGGACGCCGATGCTCTTCGCTGCTTCGAAGACGTTCACGGAGCCGTCGTAGTTGATCCGCTGGAAGTCTGCGTCGATGGCGCCGGACAGGAAGGGGTGGGGAATGCCGGCCAGGTGCACGACGGCATAAGCGTCGCGGAACCGTGCCGCCAGCACGCTGCGCAGGTCGAGTATGTTGTCACTCGTCGGTCTCAGGAGCGGCCCGCCGAGCAGCCGGATCGAGACCTTGCGCTGCAGCTTCCTAATCTGTCGTGCCGTGGCCCGGCCCAGCGGCGAGCGGGAGGCGCCTAGGTAGCGGCGTCTCAGGAGTGTGATCGCGATCCCCCGGTATTGATCGAACAGGCGCACGCCGTAGCCGCGCTGGCTGAGACCCACCTGCAGCAGTTGGCCGACGAACCCGCTGCCGCCGGTCAACATGATGATCTTCTCGCTCATTATAGCCCGTCTCCTTAACTGAACAGCTTGCACCACTCGAGTATGGCGCGTCCCCAACGTTGAACGTACGCCCCGCCGGTCTCGTGCCCGCCGAGCGCGGCGCCCATTTCGCGCATGCACGTGAGCGGATCGCGCCCCCGGAGCTCGACCGCGTCGACCATCTCCCACATGCTTTCGTTGGCACGGATCCCCGGCGCTTCCTTGACGAGGTTCACGAACGGGTCACTCGCACGACGGTGCTCCACCACGGGCTGGCCGCAAACGATGCCGTAGCGCAGGTGCCGGCAGATGCGCTGGACGACCAACCCGGCCCAGATGTCATCAAACCGGGCATAGGGTGAGTTCTCCCCCATGGGCGGGAAGTACATCAGGCAGGCGACCTCTCGGCGAAACGCCAGGTTCATTCCGCAGAGCGGAAAGTACTGTTCGCTGGGCATCACACGGGACGACACGCCGCGGTCCAACACGGGATCGCCGCTCTGGGAGCCCTTCGTCAGGAGTTGAACGGCGTCCAGGTCCGGATGCCCCACCCAGAGGCCCATGCTTACGCAGATGTTCCGCAGCGTTCCGGTGTTCGCGTACGGCAGCCCCCGTACCCGCAAGTGCGGCACCGTGCTGTGCCAGACGGGTGTCGCCTCCAGATTCTGAAGGTGCTGCCGGATGTACTCTTGGTCCAAGGGGAAGCAGTCATCGTCAAGCGTGAAAATGACGTTGGCCCCCATCGTCCAGGCTCGCCAGAACCCGAAGGCCCGGATGGCGCTGTCGCGCCGGGAGATGATCCCGGGGTCCGGGAGGCTCGTGTAGATGTCGCGCCAGGAGTACCGGTGAATCCGCTCGCCATCGCCGGCGGGTCCGGACGATTCAGGCGCATCTTCGACGATCAGGATTCTGTCCCACGGCCAGGGACGCCAGGCGTCAAGAAATTCTCCCACGCAGTCCGGGCGATTCGTTGGAACGACAAGCGCGTTCATAGCAGCGGCTTCAGGTGTTCAGGTATGCGCTCGCGCGCGCCGTTGTCCAGACCCCGGAAGAACCACGTCTTGAACGCGTCGTCTCCTTCGATGAGACGATTCTGCAGGCCGTATCCCTCCTGGACGTCGCGCGGATTCCAGTTGCGCCCCGCCGTCTGACGATGGCGCGCGACGCACGTGGCGTAGTCGATCCGGTGCAGATGGACGAGGAAGAGGTTCGGATCCGGCCGCAGCTCCGGGAAGCCGGGTGCCTCATGGAACCCGAGCGACCACGACAGGGGCACGGCGGAGAGCAGCGGCTTGCAGTACGAGCGTGAGGCGTGCCAGTACCGGCGCTGCGCGAGCACCGGCTGATCGAAGCGCAATGCCGACTCCTCATCCGGATAGTGGACCACCTCAAAGCCAGTGCAGCGGGCCACGCGATCCCGGAATTGATCGATGTAGTCATCCAGCCCCCGAAACAGTGCCGGATCGGCGACGACGATCTCGTCGGATTCGGCGAAGAGCACGTGCTCGTAGGAGCGGAGCAGAAAGGCGTGAAACGCCGTGACCGTGCCGTTCAGCCAGGCATGGTCGAAGCTATGGTCCCGGTGCACGCGCACCAGGTTGCAGCGCGTGCCGAGGCCGTCGGTGCTCCCGTCGCTACTGTCGTGATCCAGGACGTATAGATCGGCGGCATCGAAATATCGACCGTAGTAGCGAAGCCAGAGCGGCAGGAACACCGGCTCGTTCTGGACAATCGTGAACGCAGCGCGCCGTCGCATGCCGAATGTCATCTTCTACCACCGGTCCGCTGGAGCAGATCGCGAATCTCGGTCAGCAGCTTGAATTCCGGAGCAGGCGGAGGAAGGCCGGCCTTAATGGCCGAGAAGTCGGGTTGTCCGCCGATGAGGCCGATGATGGACTTGATGAAGTACCTGAAGCCAGCCATGAAGATCTCCTTCCCCCGGCAGAATGCCTAGAGGACGCCAGTCTACAACACGCGCGCCAACGCGTATTCGCCAGCCCAGGCCCAAACGCCTCCCGCCGCCGCCCCATTACGAGGGCAAGGCGGAGGTGTCGTTCATGGGGGGCTGATAAAAAATCGCTTTTCGGGATTTCTAAATATCACATCGTGTTGGGGAACATCAATGGATTACGTTTATACATTTTTGGCAATTGGTGAAAAATATATGTCACTGGATGTTGTTGCGAGGTGTTTGAGTGATGTTGAAATCGGTTGGAATAGTTTTCGGGCACCTTTCCTTGCTTCCGGAGGTTTTGCAGGAGAGTCTTTAGCCGGATTTGAGGGCGAACTTCTCCTGTGTGGATGGCGGGGTCTGTCTCCAGCGCGCAAGTTCAGAGGAGCATCATGGCTGGTTCTTCATAATCGGACCAGCCGTCGTCAAAACCAGCCACAACAACTGGCCCGGGAGCAGGCACTTTCGGTTTTCTCGCGCCCGGATAGGGGTGTGGTTCCCACGGTCTCAGATGTTCCAGAATCTTTCGTATTAGATTTGGATCATTGATGAGGCTGATAATTTTCATCTCATGGCCACATCGAGTACAGCTCAGAGGGTCCACTTCCCAGATCTTGCCATCGTACGTAAAAAGCCCCGTGAATGCCAGCCAACCCGTCCTATGGAAGGTTGCTGTGTCTTGCCAGCCCTTTAACTCCACAAAAGATTAATGTATGAAATGTATATTGCGGTTGTCTTATGTAAAGCCCAAACTCGCGGGTTAGGCTGAGGGGCTATAGGAACAACGCCGCCGTGGAAGGCGGCGCTACCACATTAGAACAGTTGTGAGTATTCAGTTTTTGGTTTCGAGTTATTAAAAACTTACAACCAGAAACGAAAAACATTTCAGCTTCCGTCTTACGTCCTTCCTGCTTCCGTCCTCCGTCCTTCTCGCTCTCGGCTCTTTTTCTTGTTTTTTCTGTTCACTGCTCACTATTCACTGCTCACTATTCACTATTCACTGCTCACTGTCCTTTTTTATCCGGGCAAATCTTTCCGTCTCAATGAGCCGGCACGCTTCGGCTTCATCGGTGTCTTCGACGGTGAGGTGTATCTTCCCGCATTCCGGGCATGCGAAATTTATATTTTCCCCAAACGAGCGCTCTTTTATCTGGTCAACGGTCATATGGCCTATATAACCGCACTTGGTATCCATCCGCTCAGCCCGCACCTTCGGCCTTTTTTCCCTTTTATCCTGCCGCATCTTCACGTGCAGCTTCTCCGATCAGCATGCCGTTTGCGTCATATACACTCACTTCGATTGTCTTGCCGCCGTCCAGGCGGTGAGTCGCACAGGAGATTCAGGGGTCGTAGGCGCGCACCGCCATTTCGATCCGGTTAAGCGCCTCCCCGGTTACCTGGCCGTTCTTGATGACATCCCGCGCCACACGGTTCACGCTCATGTTGATAGGCGCCAGGTTGTGGGTTGTCCCAACGATCAGGTTCGCCCTGGTAATGAACCCGTTTTCATCAGTCGAATAGTCGTGAATGAGCGTTCCGCGTGGAGCTTCGACGCAACCCACCCCGCGGCCGGCTTTTGGGACGACATCGCTTCGAACCTGCTGGCCGGTTATGGCCGGGTCCTCCAGAAGCTCGATAACCCGTTCACAGGCATACAAAAGTTCGATCAGCCGCGCCCAGTGGTACAGAATTGTTGACTGTGCGGGACGGCCGAAAAGCGAACGGAACTCGAGGAGTTCTGCCTGTGCATGAGGGGTTCGAATAAAATCCGCCACGTTGATCCTGGCCAGGCAGTTCGTCCTGTAAATGCCGCGCGGGTCGTCGAGCAGCATCGAGAACCCCTCTTCCCAGCCTCGAGCGTATGGAAATTTCGCATAGGACCATGGTTCGACATGTTCTCCTATGAAGTCGGTGTATTCCCGGCCCGAAAACTCATGAAAGGACCCGTCCGGCTGCATAAGCCGCAGGATGCCGTCACTGAGCTCCAGGCTGCCGTCTTCAGCGTTGACCATGCCCAGAAAGCCCGTGGTAATTTCCCCAAGCTGCATGAGCCCGGCATCGAATCGAGAAAAAACGCGCTCCTTGGCAAAATCGAGCGCGAACCTGGCAAAGTCGAGCTGATCGAGGGCATCGGCGAGCAACTGCTCTCTTTCAGGCAGTGTCATCGGTTTTGAAAAACCCCCGGGGACAATCGCATCGGGATGGATTGACCTCCCGGCGAATTTCTCGAGCATCATCTGGCCCCGATATCGCATCTCGATGACTCTTTGCGCCAGTTCAGGGGCCTGGGCCGCTATTCTCAAGATGTTTCCGGCCCCACATTGGTGCGAATCGACGAAAAAATCGGGACCTGCCAGGAAAAAGAAATGAAGGACCTTGTCGCTTATATGCGCAAGGACCTGGGTAAGCTCGCGCAACAGACGTCCGGCGGGTGGAACTTCGGCCCCGAAGCACCCGTCAACTGCTTTGTTTGAAGCAAGATGATGCTGCCAGGGGCATATTCCGCAGATGCGTGTGACGATGCCCGGCACTTCTTCGGCTGCACGGCCCTCGAGAAATTTTTCGAACCCGCGCATCGACATTATATGGACGCGGGCCTCAGCTACATTGCCGCTCTCGTCCAGCCTGATACCGATCCGCGCGTGGCCTTCGATTCTGGTCACCGGCTCAATAGTTATCTCTCGGCCGGAAGCAGACGCTGGTTCCGCAACCGTTTGTCTCATAAAGACCCTCGTATGACAGAATTGTTAACAACACTAAACGATCATTTGGCGAGATGCTCTCGCAGCATCCCTTAGCGATGTACTTCGCGTAGCGCGGAAGGCTACCGCATTATGTGTCTATCATCAGCTATGGGCGTTCGCGGGATGCCTTCTTTTGCTGTTAAAATCTTCAATCAGCCTCTTACACAGACCGCCTGTTCAGCCTGCCGTGGGCCCCGGAAAACCGAAGCAGGGAAAGCCTGTCCGCGAGGTTCTTCGTATCGATTCCGTTGCTGACAAGCGCATTGAGCATGTCCATTATCTGATTGCCGCCCTTGCGCACAGGCCCGTGGCAACCCCGGCACGGCACCCTCGCCTCTATGCAGCGAGGCGGTCCTCCATTCATTCCGGCGCACCCGGCCAGGGTGACCGGCCCCATGCATAGAAATCCCTGATCGAGCAGGCAGCGCATCTCGGAAATCGGCTTGTCAGGCTGGTACCTGGCGTTTTTCACAAACCTTCTAATCCTCTGCACAGAACCTTTGCCCTCCCGCTTCGCCGGACAGGAATCGCAAACGCTCACCAGCGGCAATTGCGGGGATTTGCCCTCAAGAATTGATTCCAGGGCCGATGCGATGCTGTCGGGATGAGGCGGACAGCCTGGAACAACGAAATCCACACCAATTTTTTCGTCCAGTGCGAATGTTCGTTCGAGGAAAGGAGGAATTACCTGCAAAGGATCGGGCGCGGCGTCCGTGCCTTCGGCGGTCCGGTAATAGCGCCGGAAAAGATCTTCGTCTTCAAAAAGATTCATCATGGCCGGAATGCCGCCGTAGGCTGCGCAGGTCCCAAATGCCAGGATGATGTCGCATTGGCGGCGCATCTTTTCGGCAATACGCAACTGCTGCTCATTTCTGAGGCCCCCACTGATCAGTCCCACGCCGGCTTTTGGAATATCGATTTGCTGTGTGGGGCCGCCAACTCCGAAATACTTGTGGTCCATTAGAATCGGCATGTGAAGGATGTCAAATCCAGCGAGCAGGCTCAGCGACGGGCCTCCTGCATTCAAAAGCGACATTTCGCATCCGGAGCAGCCGCTCAGGGCCTCGGAGCAAAGAGTTAGAGACATAGGATCAGCTCACTTTTCGAGTATTTCGAAGCGTCTTTACGGCGGCTGGAAGGCCCGACGGCCCTCAGGGCCTCGTCGGTTTCCCGCACCAGGCATGCAAAAACTTCGGCTTCAGCCGAGGAACACCATGCGAGCCTGAAGCGTCCCCGCTCTATCCCCATCAGGGACAGGACCTCTTCGATCGCCACCGCCCTCGCTTTTGCCTTCTGATTGCCATCCTGGTAATGACACTCCCCGGGGTGGCAGCCCATCAGCAAAACACCATCCGCACCCCGCTCAAAGGCTTCGATAACCAGGTTCGGATGAACCATAGCAGAGCACATGACGCGAATGATCCGCAAACCGGCGGGGTACTGGACGCGCGTGGTGCCCGCAAGGTCAGCCGCCGCATAGGCACACCAGTTGCAAGTAAAGGCCAGGATCTTGGGTTCGAACCCTGGATAAATGTCAGACAAGTTCAAATCCTCCAAACTCACGGCAATTCATTCGAGCGCCGCACTGACCTGCGCGGCAAGCTGGGTGTAGGAAAAGCCCGTTACGCTGATTCCTTCCTTGGGGCATGCAGCCTGGCAGGCGCCGCAACCCTTGCATTTGACCGGCTGGACAACAAGTTTCTGTTTTCCGGTTTCATCCTCACCTGCCGTCCCTTCCCTTTCAATAGCCAGGGCCTCGTATGGACAAACATCGACGCAAAGGGCGCAGCAATCACACCTCGTCTCGTCGATTCGCGCTTTTACCTGGTCCAGCTCGACCCACCGGCTTGAGAGCACCGTCACGGCGCGGGAAACCGCCGCCTGCGCCTGGGCGATGGACTCCTCGACCGGTTTGGGGTAATGCGCCAATCCGGCAAGAAAAATGCCGTCAGTCGCGAAATCGACCGGCCGGAGCTTTACGTGCGCCTCCAGCAGAAAACCGTCCTTATTGACAGGGAGCTTGTATATCTTTGCAATCTCCCGTGTGTCGGCATTGGGAATGATCGCAGTTGCAAGCGTGACCACATCCGCAGGAATGCCGAAAGGCTCATTGAGCACATGGTCCCATGCTATGACCTCGATTCTGTCTTCGTTGACCACCACGTTGGGCTTCCTGTGCTCGTCGTAGTTGATAAAGACAACCCCGAGTTCACGGGCCCGGCGATAGAGGTTCTCCTTGAGACCGTAGGTCCTTATGTCTCTGTAAAGGATGAAAATCCGCCTTTCCGGGTTCTCTTCCTTGAGGGAAATAGCCGACTGGATCGAATGCGTACAACACACACGGGAGCAATAGTTCCGGTCAGGCTCCCTTGAACCGACGCACTGGATGAATACGAAATTGCGGCTTTTTCTTATCCGTTCGTCGCCTACCGCGTGCAACTTGTCAAATTCGAGGGTTGTGAAAATATTCCGCGGAAGGCCGTAACCATATTCGGCGGGTTTAAAGGGCTGACCGCCAGTGGCCAATATGGTCACGCCGTGATCGACGGTCATAATGCCCGTTGGCCTCTGAATCGTTGACCGGAAGCGGCCGACGTATCCTTCCGCATGTATGACGGCCGATTTGAGGTGTACGCTTATGAGATTGTGGTCCCTCACCCTGGAGGCGAGCATTTCAATGTGGGAAGGTATGTCCTCGCCTTTCCATGTCTTGAAGAGATGACGCGCGATTCCACCCAACTCGGCGGCCTTTTCCACCAGGTCCACAGGAAACCCTTGATCGGCGAGCGCCAGGGCGGCTGTCATGCCCGCCAGGCCACCCCCGATTACAAGTGCCTGGGGAGTAATACGCACCGAGACCGGCGCCGCCGGCTTCAACAGTGCCGCCTTCGCCACGGCCATCCGCACGAGATCTTTAGCCTTGAGGGTAGCTTGCTCGGGTTGAGCCGCATGAACCCAGGCCAGTTGATTGCGGATATTGGCCATCTCGAACAGGCATTCGTTCAGCCCTGATGCCCTGAGCGTTTGGCGAAAAAGCGGTTCATGAGTTCGGGGTGTGCATGCGGCGACTACAACTCTGTTGAGGTTTTCCTCCAGTATGCGCTTGCGAATCAGGTCCTGTGAATCCTGGGAACAGGCAAAAAGGGGCTTTTCAACGAAGACGACGTTTGGAAGCGATTGAGCATACCGCGCCACGTCGTGCACGTTTACGACCTCGGCAATGTTTGACCCGCAGTTGCACACAAAAACACCGATCCGAGGCGCCTCGCCGGATACATCCCGCTCCGGCGGAAACCACTTTTGCCTGGACATGCTGTAGCGTACTTCAGAGAGCGGGATGGCTGCTGCTGTGGCTGCGGCTGAGGCTTCTATGACCGAAAGAGCAATATCCATCGGCCCCACAAAGGGACCGCATGCGAAAATTCCAGGCCGGGATGTCGAAACAGGCGAAAAACACGAGGAAGCCGCAAAGCCTTCCGGGGTCAGCTCGATTCCGGTCCTCTTTGCAAGGGCTACCGCCTCAAAGGGCGGCTCCATTCCTACGGACAGCACAACCAGGTCGAAATCCTCATTTGTTTGCTTGCCGCTTTCGGCAATGAAGCGCAGATTGATGTCGTCTTTGGAGTCTCCGGGTTCTACCGCATGGATACGGCATCTCTGAAAACTGACCCCCTTCGCTTTCGCCCGGTCAAAGAACCGCTCGAAATCTTTCCCATGAGTCCGGACGTCCATGTGGAAGATAGTGACGCCCAGAGATCGGTTGTGATCCATTGCAAGTATCGCCTGTTTTATGGCGTACATGCAGCAGACGGCTGAACAGTAGTCCCTGAAAGGTTGCTTGTGGTCCCTGCTGCCGATGCACTGGAGGAAAGCCATTTTCATCACAGGCTTGCCGTCAGAGGGACGCAGCAGATGCCCGGACGTCGGTCCGGCCACCGCCAGATAGCGTTCCAGCTCCATTGCCGTTATGACATTGGGAAATCTTCCGTACCCCCACGCCGGGAGTCCGGAGGGATCGAACGGGCGGTATCCGGGGGATAGAATTATGGACCCGACTCTTAGCGAGATTTGCTTTTCGGAGTCGTTAAACGGAACAGCGCCGCACGGACATGCCTTTTCGCACTCCCTGCACCTGCCGCCCCTCATTTTGTTACAGGCCACCGGATCGATCTGGTATTTAAGCGGGACCGCCTGAGGGTATTTGACGAAAATCGCCTTTCGGGTATTTATCTTTTGATTGAATTCGTCTTTTGTCTCACTGGGACATCTCTGTGCACACTTGCCGCATGCGATGCATTTGTCCACGTCCACATACCGGGGATGCTGGCGCAAATGCACGGTGAAATTCCCCTGCTCACCCTCGACGCCCTCAAGCTCGGTCATCGTCATAAGTTGGATATTCAAGTGCCGACCGCACTCGACCAGCTTGGGCGACAGAATTCACATTGCACAGTCGGTTGTCGGAAAGGTCTTGTCCACCTGGGCCATAGCGCCGCCTATTGCGCCCGTCCGCTCGATCAGATAGACGTAGTAGCCGCTGTTTGCCAGGTCCAGGGCGGCCTGAACCCCGGCTATGCCGCCCCCTACAACCAATACGCTTCCTATTGTCTCTTCGAAATCAGCCATCAGGTCTCCCGACCCCTCCCGGCGGACGGGGCGCTTCCCCGGTTGCCGGGCAGCACAAGAGAATCAGCCACCAGTTCCCAGATGTATTTTACATTAACCTTGAGATCGTACTCCCTGCAAAGGCTTTTCATTATCTGGTCACGGCAATTATGACAGGCAGTAATCACCAGCTCCGCTCTGCAAGCTTGGATCTGGCGCGACTTGAAACGGCCGTGATAAACCCGTTCCTCTTTGAAGGGCATCGCCCAGCCACCACCCCCCGCACCGCAACAGTAGTTATCCGCGCCTGTCGGGTAGATATCTACAAAGTGCGGCGCGCATTTTCTTATAATCGTGCGGGCCTCTTCGAAATACCCGTGGCCGAACATCTTGAGAGACTTGCGCCCGTAGTGGCACGGATCAGTATAAGTGGTAAGCTTTCGGTGACGCGAAGGATCGACCTGAATGCGTCCTTCGTTGAGATAACTCATCAGAAGGTCGAAAATAGTCGTCACCCTGAAATTCTTCATGTCCTCTTTAAACCAGCGATCCAACCCGTACCGGGTGGCATAGTAAGCGTGTCCTCAGTCGGGCAGCAGGAGCGTCTTGCACTCCAGCGCGTACATGTTCCTGACTATGCGGCCGACAATTTTCCTCAGAGCATCATCATCGCCCGTAAAATATGCCCAGTTTACCCCTTCCCAGTTTTCCGATGGAATTGTCCACGATTCGCCTGCAGCGTAAAAAATTTTCCACCAATATTTCATGTCGTCAGGCTCGGCAAAGGGTTCTTTGGAATTAACCATCACGAGCAGGTTCGACCCCTTTCTGTCTATGGGGGAAGTAAAACCGGTATAACCCTCCTCGGCCATCTCCTTCGATAGCTCTTCGACAATGCCGAGGAAATCCTCCCTGGGAATGCCCAGGTTGTTTCCACTGGCGAGGCACGTAAGAACGCCCTTGTGCAGTGGGCCCGGGACCCTCGACCTGTCGCGAAAACTTCTGAGCCTATGAACCAGGGCGACAATCTCAACGTTCTGCGGGCAGGCCCTTTCACATTTGCCGCACATTGTGCACTTCCAGGGCCACTGCGAATCAATGATGTCCTCCTCAAGACCCAGCACGGCCATGCGCACCATCTTGCGGGGATCCATGCCGTCAACGCCGGATATAGGACATGCGCTGGCGCAACTGCCGCAGGTCATGCAGGAGCTTCCACTGGAAGGGTCCTCGAACAGCTTTCCCGATGGATTTCCAAGCCGGCGCACGTTTAGTTCGTGCAAACCCATTTCCCGGCTCATTAGCGGCGTACCGGGAACATGTTTGAGCTTCAGGGCCGAGCGGTCGATCCCAAATTCCTGGCAAATCCTGCCAAAATCGGCCTCGGAGACCAAGTATCGCTTTCCGGACATGGAGCGCGCCGGAAGCTTCCCGCTCCTTATCCAGTTACGGATCGTGTTCCTGTGGACCCCGAGCTGATCCCCCAGTTGGCCGATTCGGATAACTATCACTACAACTCCTCTAAGAGACCGTTGAGGTTTTCTCGATCTGGCGGAGCAGCCATTCGCAGGCCCCCGGAACAGCCGCTTTCACCGAATCCGAGAGACCCTGCCCGATTTTGTCGGGCATTTTCTCCGCCTGAACGGCCAGAACCCTTATTTTGACCCCTGCCCCTTTCTGAAGATCATTGAGCAGGTTGATTGAAGGAAACATGTGCAGCGAGAAATCGTTCGCCTTCTTTGGCGCGATCTGAGAGATCTCTATTTCGAAGATCTCGCCGGGCCGATTTCCCGATTCGAAAGCTGCGTCCACGATAAAGATAACTTTCGGCCTGTCGGCCATCAGCATGAGGTCGAAGAGAATCTCACGGATGCCGGCACCAACATCGAAGGCCGCCACGTCAGGCGGCAGATCGAAATTTGCCAGAAGATGCTCGATTACCGCAGGGCCAAAACCGTCGTCCCCGATGAGAATATTCCCGCAGCCGAATACCAGAACAGGTTTGGTAAAAAGGTCCTGAATCGTCCCTGAGTGATTTCCGGTCCCAGATTCGCCGCCTGTAATCAGCGGGTTGCAACTGGCGGTCCGAGGCATAGGATCGGAGCGCCCAGCGGAACCTCGTAATCGTCCTCCGATCTCCGGCATCGGCCTTTTGCCCTCCGTCCATAAAATTGCACATTTGCACAATGTGCATTTTCTTCCAAATATGCCGCAATTGTGAAATAGTCAACTTCTTTCTTTCCTTTCTTCTTTACACAAAAGGATCGAGTCATATATAAAGGACCATAATCCAGGAATTTTTGACCTTTCGCACCGACCTTACCTCTCGGTTACATTAAAAGCGCCGTTCAATGGACAAAAACTCGAAAATCTATGTGGCAGGACACCGGGGCCTTGTCGGGTCTGCGTTTCTGCGCCGCCTTGATGCCGAAGGCTACTCAAATATTGTGTTTCGGACACATTCCGAGCTCGATTTGGAAGACCCGCTGCACGTGCGGGACTTCTTTGCCGCCGAAAATCCGGAATTCGTTTTCCATGCCGCAGGCAAAGTTGGCGGAATTCTCGCCAACAGCACATATCCGGTGGACTTCCTGCTTCGAAACATCAGGATACAGACAAACGTAATCGAATCAGCATGGCTCTCTGGTGTAAAAGGGTTCTTATCTTTGGGCAGCTCCTGCATTTATCCCAAACTCGCCCCTCAACCCATGAAGGAGCAATATCTTCTCACCGGCTCTCTCGAACCGACCAACGAACCTTATGCGATTGCTAAAATAGCCGGAATCGAACTTTGTGAAGCCTACAACCGGCAGTACGGCGCACGATTCTTAAGTGTTATGCCCACAAACCTCTACGGCCTAAACGACACTTACGATCTGCAAAACTCCCACGTGCTTCCGGCATTCATACGAAAATTCCATCTGGCCAAGAGCGCCGCCCGTGGTGAGTGGGAAGCCGTAGCTCGAAGCGAAGCCGCCTATGGGCCGATTCCTGACGATTACGCCGCCAATCTCATGGCAATTTCCAAATTCAACGGACATGGCATTCCGGAAAGCTTTGCAACACGAGCTGAGGGCGCCGGGCCGCCCACTCCAGCCATAAAGCTTTGGGGAACGGGATCTCCGAGACGCGAATTTCTATATTCCAACGATCTCGCCGATGCCTGTATACTTCTCATGCAAAAGCTGGATCGGCTCTTCGGGGACCCTGCGCCTCGTGAGTTCACCGCATCGAACCACCTTATCAATATCGGATACGGCGAGGACACGACCATCCGCGCGCTTGCAGAACAAATCGCGGCCATCGTCGGTTTTGACGGCCCCCTCGATTGGGACGCCACAAAACCCGACGGCACGCCCCGGAAACTTCTTGATAGCCAAAAGATAAACAGCATCGGATGGCTGCCCTCCACCCCTCTCGGCCAGGGCGTCCGATTGGCCTATGCCGATTACCTGTCTAAGATTACAGATTACTCCGACCCGGAGAAGGTAAAATAAGAGAATCCGAAATGGCGCAAACCCCCTGGGAAACGCGCCAACACCGCCTTCATCACCCATCAGGATGAAAAGAGCCAGGAATTTAGGGATTCAGGGATTAATTCCTAAATCCATACATTCATTGTCATTTCTGTTAATCCAGCAAATCCTGTCTTACAAAGCTTTTCCCTCCTTGACCGGACTATGCCCCATAATCTGTTCCTTTCTCGACCCTTTCCTTGGCCTGCCCATAACAAGAACAATTTAGCCGGAAGCTTTGGGGTGAGAATTGTTTGTCCGGGCGTCTCTGTGGCCAACGCTTGCAATGCTGTTCATATTGCTGCTACTGTGCTATATTTGCATTCACGTTTTGGATGCCTCTTTTTCAGGGCCGTTAGGCAAGCGTATATTATCTGGAAGGGAGGCTTTTTGTTATAAATCACCCACTTATTCGAATAGATATTCGCATGGGCATAGAGAGCCTTTCTGAAAAGTTATAGTTGACAAATCCAGCATGCTTTGAGAAACCTGAATGTTGGTGGCGGCCTCTCGTTTCTGTGCAGTTCACGAGTGCGCATTGACCGGTGAGAGACTTGGGGATCCCTTTGATGACCAAGGGATTCTTAGACCAAAAAGGAAGAAATGAGCAACTGCATGAAAGACGATTTAAGCCATGGTAATCAGTGCAGGCCGGGATCAACGATCTGCACGCAAGGGCTGCCCAACAACCTGATGCACATGCTGCGCCGGAGGGTTCAAGAGCATAGAGACAAAACCGTCTACACCTATCTCACGGATGGAGAATCACAAGAAACCAGACTGACATATTGCGAACTGGAACGGAGGGCGCTCGCCATTGCGGCGCATCTCCAATCTCACCTCTCGCCTGGAGAAAGAGTCCTTTTGCTCTACCCTTCGGGCACCGAGTTTCCCACGGCATTCTTCGGGTGCCTGTGTGCGGGCATGGTCGCAGTGCCAACCTATCCCCCACATTCCACCCAGTTCCTGGCGAGCCTCGTAGCAACGGTATCCGACGCAGGACCGACAGTCGCGCTCACCACGGCTTCGACCCTGGAAGAGTACAGGCGCCAGATAGATCAGACTCCCCAGCTGACGGCGCTCAAATGGATACCAACCGACACCATTTCAGACGACCTGGCAGATGATTGGCAAGAACCGCCCATTGGTGCTGATTCCCTCGCTGTGCTCCAATACACGTCCGGTTCCACAGGAAGTCCCAAGGGCGTAATGGTCAGCCATGGAAACCTGCTACATAATTCATCCGTCATCCACAAGGTCTTTGGTACTTCACCGAGCAACCGAGGCGTAATCTGGCTTCCCCCTTACCACGACATGGGGTTGATCGGAGGGATCATTCAGCCCGTTTACGCAGGCGCAGATATGATCCTGATATCGCCTGTTCACTTCATCCAAAAACCGCTCCGCTGGCTTATGGCCATCTCACGCTATAAGGGCACGACAAGTGGCGGGCCCAATTTTGCCTACGATCTTTGCGTTCGAAAGATCTCGCCGGAGCAGAAGTCAGGACTTGATCTGAGCAGTTGGGAGGTCGCTTTCAACGGTGCCGAGCCTGTCAGGGGGGAGACGCTCCACCGCTTCGCCGCAGCTTTCGAATCCTGCGGCTTTCGGCAAAAAGCATATCTGCCCTGTTATGGTCTGGCGGAAACAACTCTTATCGCCTCCGGATCCAACAACAGATCCGGACCCACTTTGCTGCACGCGGACGCACAGGAGTTGAAAGCCGGCCGCCTTGCCCTGGCGCAGGAAGATATAGAGCACGACTTAACGCTGGTAGGAAACGGGGAAGCGACGCCGGACCATGAGATTGTTATAGTGGACCCGGAGAAGCAAACTCCCTGCAAGAGCGATAGGATTGGAGAAATATGGATCGCAGGGCCAAGCGTTGCACAAGGATATTGGAATCAGCCCGAAGATTCGGAGCAGACTTTCCGGGCAAGGCTAGCCGATAATGGCGGAGGTCCCTTTCTGCGCACGGGAGACCTCGGGTTTATCCATGCCGGCCAGCTCTTTGTCACCGGCCGCCTGAAGGATCTCATCATAATACGGGGCCGCAATCACTACCCTCAAGACATCGAGAGGACCGCGCAAAGAAGCCATGAGGCATTGCGGGCAGACTGCGGGGCTGCGTTTGCCGTTGAAGTCGGGGGCGAGGAACGGCTGGTGGTGGTCCAGGAGGTGGAACGGCGATACATCAGAAAACTTGACGCAGACGCGGTGATCGGAGCTATTCGGCAAAGTGTATCGCGAGAGCATGAAATCCAGGCATACGCTGTTGTCCTCATCAAGACCTCCAGTCTTCCCAAGACGACAAGCGGAAAGGTCCAACGCCACCTTTGCCGGGAACGTTTTATACAGGGTAGCTTGAAAGTTGTTGCCCAGTGCGTGGGGTATTCCCAGGAAGCTGATCTGGAGACACCCCTCCAGGCAGGGAAAGAATGCCGGCCGGGCCACATGATGGGGGACACCTCGGCTGCAGGCCGTCTCAAGTCATACACGCTCAAAGCCGGCGATTTGCAATCTGGTGACATGGGAACGGAAGACACGTTGGATCTCATCCGGGTCATCGAGTCTTACATTGCAAAAAAGGTGGCGGATCTTCTGAATATCTCGTCCTCCAGGGTGGATGTGCATGGTCCCTTGAATACACTGGGCATGGATTCTTTGATGGCAGTGGAGCTGAAGACGGCCATTGAAGAAGACCTGGGAATCGAGTTTCCCGTCGAGGCGCTGTTTCTGGGGGCGGGCATTTCCGATCTGACGGCGCATATTGTCTGGCAAAGGACGTCGGGAAGAGGGCTTGACGCCGAAGACGGACCTTTGGGAAAGGTGCTCTCATCCGGCCGTCAGTCCGGCGGAGAGCCGGCGGAAATGGTCTGTGCCCGTAGAAATGCCCCTGACATACAACCCGAGTGCCTGCCGTTTGAGGACTACCCCGAATACCGAAACCTTCAGCAGATCATACTGGGAATGAAAGCGCGAGGTATCGATAACCCTTACTTCAGGGTGCTCGAAGGCGCCAACTCCAATGGAGCCAATGCACAAGGTCGAGAGTACATCACCTTCTCCAGGTACAATTACCTGGGTATGTCCGGGGACCCGGTCGTATCTCAAGCCGCCAAAGACGCGATCGACCGTTACGGTACGTCCGTTTCGGCAAGCCGTCTTGCTTCAGGCGAAAGACCACTGCATCGTGAGATTGAAAAAGAAATTGCCGACCTCATTGGAACAGAGGACAGTCTTGTCTTTGTTAGCGGGCATGCCACCAACGTGACCACTGTCGGCCATCTGTTCGGCAAGCCCGACCTCATCGTTCATGATGCCTTGATCCACAACAGTGTTCTCCAGGGATGCCAACTCTCCCAAGCAACGCACCTTTCTTTTCCCCACAACAACTGGCAAGCCCTGGACATGATTCTCAGGGAGTCGCGATCCCGTTTCCGACGGGCCCTCGTCGTTATCGAAGGCGTTTACAGCATGGATGGCGATATCCCGGAACTGCCCGAATTCATTAAGATCAAGAAACGGCACGGAGCCTTTCTGATGGTGGACGAGGCTCATTCGATCGGCGTATTGGGGAAAAGCGGCGCGGGTATTGGCGAGCACTTTGGAATCAATCCTGCCGATGTGGAACTTTGGATGGGCACATTGAGCAAATCCTTTGCCAGTTGCGGAGGCTACATCGCAGGGTCGGGGGCACTCATCGAATACCTGAAATACACTGCACCGGGTTTTGTCTACAGCGTGGGAATGCCTCCGCCGAATGTCGCATCGGCCCTGGCCGCCATTCGATTGCTCAGGAAGGAGCCCCAACGGGTGACGCGCCTGCATGAGCTCTCAGAGCTTTTTCGCATGCTAGCCCGGGAAAGGGGTCTCAATACCGGCGCCAGCAGCAGCGGTTCCCCTGTCGTTCCAGTGATCGTAGGAGATTCCCTGAAGGCGGTAAGACTCTCTCAAGCCCTCATCCGGCAAGGGATCGATGCCCTGCCCATGGTCTATCCGGCAGTTCCTGACAACTCCGCCCGTCTGCGCTTTTTTGTCAATTGCACCCATACGCCAGAGCAGATTCGCTTTGCCCTGGATATCGTCGCCCCGGAGCTGGAAGCCCTGCAAAAGGTGGATGACGATAAACAGCGCTCTGCTTCTTCACTTTGGGCCCTTCTGCAAGAATCAGCTCCCCTCTGATATAAGAGATGGCTGTTATGTTTTAAAATCACTTGCTCTCTTCCCATCTGGTGGCATTTACGCCCAAGATAAAGACCATGGCCGCGAAAGTCCCTATTATGGCGGAGTAACGCAGCGCGGTCACATTGTCGTGAAACACCATGGATGCCCGGAGGCCCTCGTTGACGTAGTACAGAGGCAGCAGCTTGGCGAACATCTGCAAGCTGCGCGGCATCATCTCCAGAGGGAAAAAGCTCCCCGAGAGGAACATCATCGGAAATATGATGGCGTTGGCTGCTGCTGCGGCGCTCTGCGCCTCCTTCACGATGCGGGTGAGTATCATCCCTATTCCGACGAACGTAAAAACATCAAGCACAACGAACAGAGGGAGCCAGGCGTTTATCTGTAATTTAACGTCAAACACGGCGTAGCTCACCAGCAGCATTGCAGTGGTGGAAATGCCGGCGAGCACGAAGTGGTACGCAATGTTCGACAGTAGCCACTCGGTACGGGTGATTGGCGTGGTGGATAGTTTCTTGATGATGCCCTTCTGCCGCAGCTCCGTGTTCACGTTCACCGTGCCGAACAGGCTCGCCGTCATCACCGCCATCGCGATGATGCCGGGGATGAAAAAGTCGATGAACCGGTATTTTCTGGTGTGTATCGATGTTTCTGCCGTCCTGACGAACGCCGGCTTTCCCGATAGCCCCTGGTTCATTTTGGCGAATACCATGTTCAGGAACTGCATCTTCGTAAGCACCGAGCTGGAGCTGGGGTCGTAGACATACTTGATGGTAGCGAATGCGTTGGGGTCGTCTAATTGCAGGTACTGAGCGTAAGCTCTTTCATAGTCTTTGGGAATAACGAGGACAAGGTTCACCTTGTTGTTCCTGGCGTATTGAACGGCGTCGATGGCGGGATCGACCCCGATTATCCTGAACTTCCCGGTGAGAGCAAGGGCCTTGGCGATCTCAGCCGAGGTTGCGGTTTGGTCGAGGTCCTGCACGCAAAGGTCGAAGTTCACTTTATCCGGGTCTACGAAAATGGTGCCGAACACAAGTATCAGCAGTATCGGGAAGGTAGTCGTGAAGAACATTGTGGTCTTCACGCGGTAGAAGATCTTAAGGCTAACGACCAGACTTGCGCCGATGACGCGCAGTTTCATTCCGCCCCCTGTTCCCCTGAGGACCCTTCGTTGAGCGCCTCGCCGGTGAGTTTCAGAAAAACCTGTTCGAGGTTGGGCTTGCGGACGTCCATGCTGCGCACCGATGCCCCGGCATCTTTCATTGCGTTCAGTATCTTCCGGATGTCATCCGAGCGCTCCACCCTCACGTTGATGCCCTCGTGGTTGTTAAGCTCCGGCTCGAAACCCATCTTACCAACGACTTCAAAGGCTTTTCTATCACAGGACTGCAGCGTGAAGACAAGGCAATCCGCGTTGTTTTCTATGAGCTGCACGGGAGAGTCCATGGCGATGATCTTCCCCTTGGAGATAATTGCGACAGTGTCTGCAAGAAGCTCAGCTTCCTCCATGTAGTGCGTGGTGAGAAATACCGTCTTCCCCTGCGTCTTCAGGCCCAGCAGAACTTCCCACACCTCGCGCCTGGCGCGGGGGTCAAGACCTGTCGTCGGCTCGTCGAGAAATACGAGCTCGGGGTCGTTCACGAGTGCAATTGCTATTCCCAGGCGCTGCTTCAAACCCCCGGAGAGTTTCATGTATTGCTCTTTGGCTTTGTCCCTGAGGTTAACGATCTCTAAGAGCCCGTCGATATCGGCGTTCCTGCGACAGAAAAGCCGCGAGTAGTATTGCATCGTCTCCCTGACCGTTATCCGGTCGAACGAACTGAACCCCTGGGGGAGGACCCCGATGCGAGGGACTATGTCGCGCTTTCTATTCGTGACGTCCATCCCGAGAATGCGCACTTTCCCCGATGTGGGCCTGAGGATCGTGTCGGCTATCTCTACTGTGGTGGTCTTGCCTGCGCCGTTAGGGCCCAGGAACGCGAATACCTCGCCTCGCTTGACGTTGAACGATATGTCGTCAACGGCCGGCAGATTCCCGTAACACTTTGTCAGGTTCTCGACTTCGATTGCGTGCTCAACTTGCGTCGTCATGGATAGACATAGTACCTCTATAGGTCAATGTATAAGGGATCTGCGTCATCGTCCCTGTCAAGGATGCCAATTCAAGAGGGTGATGGAAAGCCACATCTTAACATGAGGAAACGAACGCACCCATATGGACCGGCCGGCGCCTTTTGGAAACCGCATCAGGGCCTTGCCTGATAAGCGCACTGGAAAGGTATATCCGCCGTCTCCCCCTGCCACCGATGGACAGACGTTGATTTGCAGAGGGTCCACGAGGTGGAACGCGCATCCCAGGGCCTTGACGACTGCTTCCTTGATAGACCAGAGCAGGGCCGATGCGTTTCCCAATTCTCCGCCCGCCAATCTCAAGGCATGTTGAAGTTCCTGGTCATTGAACACCCGGTGAAAGGGGTATTGGCTTTGGAATTCATCGCTACCCGCCACATCGATGCCTATATCGGACCGGTCCCAGCAGAGGGCGGCCCAGACGTTTCCTCCACCTTCACTGAAGGAGACGGCCGGGCCATGATATTCTCCCAACAGGAGATGTGGCCTGCCAAGCCGGCCGCGGACCACGCGAATGGGGAAATCATCTCTGCGGGAGGAATGAAAGCATTTCCAAAAAGGGCTTTCCATCGCCACCAGGTGATCCCACAGGAGAGATACCAGGCGGTGCTTATCTCCTGACCCGTTCGTCCGATGTCCTTTGAAGATTTCGGTGGAACATGGCATGGATGCATAAAAGATCGGTCCCCCGCGATGATCGAAACTCGCGGCATGGACGGTTATGTCTTGGCAATCCTCTGCCACCTCCACTCCAATCTTTCCCGAACCGCGTTCTCTGCGATCCCTGAAGGCTCACTCCGAAACCCAGTGCATCCGCATATTGGAAACCTGCATTATGGTGCGGCCTTGATCGTCAAGTCCCCTGGCGTCCCACGTGAGGCCTTGCTCGTTCTCAGTCCGCAGGCGGGCCTCCAGGGTGATCTGTTCCCCCTCCCGGCATCTTCGGCAAAACCGCATCTCTCCGATCTCCATGGGAATCAAGGATCGTTGCTCAGTCATCTCCATTGCCTCGCAGTAGAAGCCGGTCAACTGCAAAAGGGCCTCGAAAAGGTAGGGAGAGTATTGATACTGCGCATTGCGCAGATTTGCGAAATCACCGCTCTGCCGGTAGATTGTTCGTCCCCGCGCCAGTCCCGGTCCAGCACCGTCAAGGGACTCCAGCACGCAATACCTGCCTTTGAGACCGATGTTTTTCTCGTACCATTCAAGCATATCTTCATGAGCCATTGGGCGCGTCCGCAGTTCGTCCAGCCGGACGGGAAAATCCAGGAAACCCTCCCCTAAATATCCTTCGCCGCCGTCGAGAATGACCTGTCCCTTACAGTGGGGGGTAAAGCGGTCTGTCAATCTTCCTGTAGGGGAGATCTGCTGTGCTGCCAGAGTGACCTCGCACAACACCTCCGGAAGGCCGTTGCCGGTCCGGCGGCAGGAGATCATGGAAGACCGGGAGACCTCAGGAGGACATTGGATCATGTCCAAGAATCGCACCTGGCGGACACCTCGCACCTGCAAGTAAGGATACAGTATCCGGGCGGCTTCCATGAATGTCTCCAGAAACATGGCGGCTGAGACCATCGGATGCTTGACGAACGTCAAGGGCCTGTGATCCTCGATCCAAAGGTCCTTCTCCCGGGAAAAGGACCTCAATGCCTCGAGTTGTTCCCGGCGGATGTCCAGGCTCGAGATCCCGTCTATCATTGGAAAGTCCTCGGGGCTGAAGGACGCGAAGCCCCCATCCAGCTCTCCATTGGGCGAAGGCGGGGCCATGTCATTGAGCCTTACCGTCTTCACGGAGGGTAGTGTCCTCATGAACATTACCCAATCGTCGTCGGCCGGGGACACGAAGAGCTCCCGGCAGAAAAGCCCTGCCAGCTCATTTACATGGATGTAAGACGCGCCCTTCCACTTCATTAGCTCCCGCACATCCGGGTCCTCGGCCATGCCCGCCCCCTCGATAGGGGCAAGCATCAAAGCTTTGAACCGGATGGCGCCATTCGTCCGCCGGAGGGACCTGATCAACGCAGACATCATCCGGTTGGCTGCCGCGTAGTTGGTTTGGCCGGGATTCCCCTGGATAGCGGCCACCGACGAAAGGCCCACGAAAAACCTCAAGTCTGCCTTTTCGGCAGCCTGGAATAGATTCCACGCCCCGAGGAACTTGATGTCCGTAACCATGGAGAAGTCATCCGGGGTCATTTGGCTGAGGAAACCGTCCCTCAGGACTCCCGCGCCGTGGATGATCCCGCGGACCTTGCCATAACGCTTTGCCACTTCGTCCATAACTGCACGGACCGCCCCTGGGTCAGCGGCGTCGCAGGTATGGTAGAATGCCTCGATCCCTAAGGAGTGTAAATCCGCCAGCGTCCGAGTAATCTCATTAGCCCTGTCTTCGAAAGCCGAAGACCCCGAAGGCGGATTCGTGAGACTGGGTTTTACGGTATTCATGCCTGGATCGAGAGACGTCCTCCCCAGGAAGACCAGACGGGGCTTAAAGGCCGCAAGACTGCGCGCCAGATGAGCGCTGATCCCCGTGGCGCCCCCGGACATGACTATAACGTCTCCGGGGTTCAGTTCAAGAGTTAACGGGTCTTTGAAGACAGACGGTGAGACGCGTCCCTCAGAGGTGAAGACCTTTCCATCACGATGGGCCATCTCCACCGTCGGGTATCCTCTGTCCAGAGCATCGCGTAAGGCAGCGCGAAGATCGGTGTCACGACCGACTTCCAATGTGCGAAACTGGACCGCCGTGTATTCCTGCGCTGCGCTCAGAAATAGTCCCAGCATACCCTCCGCAGCCAGCCGGCCCGGTGTCTCGGTATCCTCCCGGGAGTGGACCAGCACGACGAATTTCCTGGCCGGTGATTGCAGAAATGTTTTCAGGAGGATAAAGAGTCCCTTGAGAAACCGCGAAACATCCTCCATGCTACTTAAACTTTCCGGCAAACCTCGAGGCAAAACAATAAGCATCCCAACCAGGGACTTCAGGCTCGCTATCTTATCGGAAGCCCCAAGGGCCCCTTCGGCAGTTCGAATGTCCTGGCACGTTTCGCCTGGACCGAAGCTCCCTTGCAAGCACGGCATGAGACATATGTCAACCCCGTGATCCAGGCGGAAGATCTCTCCCGCACTCGCTGCAATGCGGTCATCCCCATCCGGTGAGACAAGGAGTACTGACTCGCCAGGCTCCAGTTTCACGGGAATGGAAGCCGGCAGATCGAGAGGGACGTAATTGAATACGAGCCGCTTTAGGCTTGCCTCATCCTCTGAGGGCTTCAGGACTTCATCCCCCACTGCGCCGGAGTCAACAACCGCGCCGGCCGGCCTCGGCCCGGCGCCTTCCCCCCTCGCGACTATCTCGGAGATCTTCTGCGCGATGTCCCTCACGGTGCGGACATGGATAAAATCCTGCAATTCTATAGTGATCCCGAAGTGGCGTTCCGCGGCGTCCATGATGATCGGGAGACGACTTGAGCGGATGGAGAGATCTCTCTTGAGATCCATATCGGGTTGGATTTCGTCCCTTTCGAATCCAGTAGCATCCATGATAATTCGAATAAGGCTCTCCATGTGTTCCAGGCTCTCAGGCGTATCAGCAGGGGCGGGAGTCTCCATCGATACGGGTGAATCGCCTGGCTCGGGAAATCCCGCTGAATCCCCCGCTACGAAAGGAGGGCTCCCGGCAGCTTCCCTCTTTTCTAAAGGAGGGCCGGTAGAAATTCTACGGGCATCCGAATCACGATTGATCCTTAAAGCAACAGCATCGGGGGGATCCCTCCGGCCTTCCGGGGGCCAGGAGCCACCGAGCATGGATTGGATAACCGATGCCAGATCGTCTTCCCGGAATGCCGGGTCGACCTCCTGGCGGATGGCTTCCACGATATCGGGCTTAAGGAATCGGCCGAAGGTCTCCAGCACGAACCGGTTGATTTCCCTTTGAACTATCCCTCCCATCGGGTTGGACCCGGCAAGCCCGGGCGCCACGGATCGTAACGTGGGCGCCGGGGGTGAGCGGTAGGTCCCGGACACCTTTCCAACTCCATCGAGGGAAACAAATCCGGGTTCACTTTGAACCTTCAGGTGCCCTTGTACGAAAAGCTGAGCAAGGGCTGTCTTGCAGGTCAAGCTCTCTGCCCTGGGGAGGCATGTCTGGATGCATGCCGGGCCAGAGAGCGTGTCTGCGATGAGATTGCTCAATATATCGCCTGGGCCGACCTCCACAAAGGTCCTGACTCCGTAGTCGTTCCAAAGAGTCTGAACGTTATTCATCCAGTGGACGGGAGATTCCAGGTGGGCCATCAGAATTCGTCTGATCTCTGCTGGATCCGATGGATACGGGGCCATGGTGGTATTGGAGATGACGGGAATCTTCGGAGAATGAAACAGGATGGGGGCAATGAACGCTTCGAGTTCATCATGGATGACTCTCATGATAGGGGAGTGGAAGGCCATGCTGACTCGCAAAAGAGTGGCCCTGTATCCCATCTCCTTCAGTCTGTCGCCAAAATTTTTGACCGCCTCGGTCTTGCCGCTCAAAACGACCTGGCTCGGTGAATTGATATTGCTTATGTGGACATCTTCCTCCCCTCCCTGAATCAACTCTTTGAGCAGATCCAGGGGTGCGTCCACTGCCGCCATGACACCCGGGTCCAAGTGCATGCCACCAGCGTTGTCCATACAGCGGGCTCTCATGTTCACGATTCGAAATCCGTCCTCCATGGAATAGACTTCGGCCAGGCACAAAGCGGTCAGTTCGCCTAAACTGTGGCCGGCCGTCGCCACCGGGCGGATGCCAAGTGAGAGGAGGTATCGAGCCATGGCGTATTCCAAGACGAACAGGGCCGGCTGCTGCCACCGGGTCTTCTGAAGATTCTCCTCTCGATCGTGGAACAACAGGTTAAGGAGGTCGAAGTCCGCCACCGCCGCAGCCCGATCCATCCACTCCCTGATTACGGGAAAAGACTCGTAGAGCTCCCGCCCCATTCCTCCATAGTGGGTGCCCTGCCCGGGAAACACCAAGGCCAGCGGTGGCGCCGGCAGGTCCTCAGCACCCATAAAGACCCCCTGCTGCGCCATGGACCTCAAGGTCTTGGGTGTGAGGATTCCGCCCTCTGTAAGGTGACGCGATCTCTGGATGGCAGTAAGCGCCTCTTCTTCGGATTCCGCCACGACAGCCATCCGGCAGTCATGGCCACCCATCTTGGCTCGGAAGAAAGATACGCCCTGAATCTCAGAAAACCCACCACTTGCCTCCCCAGCAGAATCGGGCCCTTCCTTCAAATCCGAAGTCCGAAATCCGAAACCCGAAGCGCCGTCACCCTTGTCTCGGGCGAGGCCGGGCCCACCGCCCGGGGATACCAGGATAGTAGCTGTTTCATCCATCGCCTGCTCCAACTGCACCACGTAGTTTGTACCTCCAAACCCGAAAGCGTTGACCTGAAGCCTTCTTGGCCGGCCGGTCCTGCATTCCCAGTCAAGCGGCTCGGGGGCGATGAAGAACCCCGATCCCTCCAGGTCGATTTCCGGGTCTGGATTTATATAATTGAGGGTGGGGGGGAAAACACCCGCCTTCATGGCCATAACTCCTCGAATAAGGCTGATGAGGCCAGAGGCGCCGAGAGTGTGTCCGATCTGGGATTTGAATGAGGTGAGGACCGTGCGCCTTGAGGAATTGAAGATGGACTTCAGGGCGCGGACCTCCTCTACGTCACCTTGCCGGGTGCTCGTCGCATGGCATTCCACCAGGTCCACAGAATCCGGCCCATAGGGTGTCCCTTGGAAAGAGGCGCGGACGGCGATCTCCTGGGTGACACTGGAGGACTCCACCATACCCAGATGGTTGTTGCTCGCTCCCATGCCCGTGATAACTGCGTGTACAGGCGCCCCCCTTGCACGGGCCGAACTTTCCCGCTCGATGACAATTACCGCCCCGCCTTCGCCCAGGACCATCCCGTCTCTTTGGGCATCGAAGGGGCGGGAGGTTTCGTGAGCGGGCCTTTCCTGCCCGGACAGCCCGAAAAGGGCGCCCAGGGCTGAAAATTCCAGAAAATGTATGTGCCTGAGATTATCCTCGCCCCCTCCTATTATGGCTGCATCGATGACGCCGGTTCGGACCATCTGGATGGCGCTGTGAAGTGCGACCAGTGAGGTCGCGCAGGCTGCGGAAACAGAATGACTGGGGCCCATGAACCCATACCGGTTGCAAATGAAGCCGGCCGCTGCGGAATTGAGTCTGCCCAGGAGTGTGGTATCGTCCGTGACCAGGCGTCCGGATTTCATCTCACGTTCGACGGCGCTAACCTGATCCGGACTGAGTTGAAGGGCCCTGTTGATATCGGCAAGGATGTCGTTAGAGTACCCGGTTATGATCAAATCGGTGAGCGTCGTCGCCGCCTCTCCCGAGTTCTGGGAGATGAGGACCGCGATTCGCTCCCGTGGGATGTTCGACTCCAGGATGCCGGACGCCCGGATGGCTTTCTCCGCCAGCCACATGGTGATCTTGGTGGCTTCGGTCATGGAACGGAAATCATGTGGGGGGACCCCGATCTCGTTGCGGGATATATGAAAGTCCAGGAAGGCGCCAACCTTGCAGTAAGTCTTGCCCGGAACGAACGGCCGGGGATCATAAAAACGCTCATGATCCCACCGGGAAGACGGAACCAGAGTAATCCCGCTTTTCATCGCCAGGCATGAAGCCCATACCTCTTCCGGAGCCTTCCCCAAGGCACTGAGAACACCCATCCCGGTGATGGCAACCCTTTCATGGGCGACTCTATGCGGCGCTACCTGCTCCAGTCCATGGCCAATCCCTCTGGATAGGGTCTTTACGGGGTGCAGAGCGGGTGTCGAAGGTTCCGGCATTTTCTCGATGGACCCCTCAAATGGCTGATGCAGCATAAGAGGGCCTTCGGCCAGTTCGCGATGTAAGGACGGCAGATCCAGGACCTTACTGATAAGACCGGCGCAAGCCCCACTCATGAACTGCCCGCGTTCCAGGCAGGTTCGCTCGTCCAGGAGCGCCCCGCACGGCCTGTCGATACCTCGGGCCGCAGCGAACAGGCTCCCTGCTGTCATCTCTTCTATTCTCGTACGGAAGGAATGCTCGTCTTGCTCACCCGCTGCAAACTCCCTCTCCAGGGATAAAACAGCATCCGTTCTCGGGGTCCTCAAGGATCGCACCCGCAGTCCGGTTTCCTTGCCTGAAACGACCGTCCCGCCCGGAGGCGATTCCAGGATCATACGCTGATAGAGCTCCGTCAGTGCACACGTCTCAACGATCTCCCTGGTGGCCAGATACGCGGTGCCCATCTGGATGGCATCCGCTCCTAGCATGGCGGCTATGAATGCGGTCTCCCGATTGAAGATTCCACCGGCAAGAACAATGCGGCAATTTTGGAACAGGGATGGTTTCAGCCGTTTCAGATCCAACACTCTTTGAGCAAGGGTGAGTGTGCTATGGCGCCCCACGTGCCCGCCAGCCTCATATCCCTCGCAGATCACATACCGGACGCCGGCCTCAAGAGCGAGCATCAAAAGGGCCTCATCAGGGGCGATATATATTACCTCCAAACCGCATTCTATCAGTTCCCCTAAAGGTGAGAGATCTCCTCCTGCGATCACCGCAAAACGGGGCTTGTGTTTCTTTATCCAGGCCAGGTGGGTCTCCCGGAAAGGGTTCTCCGCCAGAGAAACGATATTCACTGCATAAGGGCGTCCTCTCATTATCTCCGGCAACCGTCCCAGCCTCCGATCAAGGGTCTCTGCGTCCGTCAGGCCAAGGGCGATGGTGGGTAATCCGCCGGCCTCGGCAACCCTTGAGGCAAACTCAGGCACATCCGTGATACAGGACATGCCCCCCTGAATAAAGGGATATTGGACTCCCATTTCTCCGGCTATAGGGCTGTCTAAAAAGCAATCCCTTTTCAGCTCAGCCATGCGGCATAAGTTGCGAATCTCGTCCATGAAGGACTCAACGGCCTGCTCGGTCTCCGTCCCAAAACGCTTGGCGAAAGATTCAGCAAAGGCTGTCTCGACACCCAGAGGGATGGCCTCGTCAGGGGTGAAATGGCTCTCAAGAGGGTGGAGGACCCCGGCACTCACTCGGCCTGCGAAGGAACGGCGGCTTTCCTCCGTGATCTTCGCGCCGCACAGCGAGTTCTCGAACTTTTTTATCTCCTTGAACGCGATAGAGTTTCCCTTGTTGAAAAGGCGACAGGGGACCTGCATGTCGAGGCCGACCAGATCGGTGGAGTCCAGGCGGAGGTTGGAGAGCCGCTGGCGTTGGAGATCGTCTACGGCAACCAGGTCTGTCAGCCAATGGACGCTCTCGAAGACGATCCCCGTGGCCCCGGTGGACAATAAGGCCGCTGCCGCCTCAGGAGTGCAGACGCTTCCCCAGATGAGAATGTCCTGCGACTTCGAGGGGTTGCGCAGCATTTCCTTGGCCGCTGAATATAGAGCCAAAGTCGTCTCACCGCTCACGAACCCGGATGCCTCGCATCCTTTCAGGACGACGCGCCCGATCCCCGAGCTATCTGTCAAAATAGCCGACAGCAGTTTCAGGTCCCCGATGATTGGGAAACAACGGTGGTCTTCCGACAATTCCTTCAATCTCTGCAGAAAGGCGGAAGGGTCCCCCGGGAAAAACTGGGGGTGGCATTCGACCCAGATGTTTTGGACCCCTGTTGCTTTCAACAACTGCCCCAAAGACTGGTCCATAAAGGCAGGGGCAGAAATCTTGATGTCCCTGACCTGGCCGGCAGGGTCAGTTTTTCGTAGGAAAGAAAGGAGTTCGTCCTCCCCCATCATGGAAGAATCGAAGATGGCCCTGCTCCCAGTTCGATGCGCCATTTGGGTCACCGGCGGGATCATATCTTCAGGCCGCCAGACAAAAGCAATGATTGGAACCCTATTTTCAGTCAATATGAACAGTCCCCCATTTTAACGCGATACCCTCGCCTTCAGTAGTTATAAAGACTTTCTAAATATGCGATATTTATTGTGTATTCTTCCGCCGCCTTCCTCTATCAACAAGTTGATCGACTCGTTGTCCTCCAGGGTCCAGCCCAGCTCCATATAGTGATATTGTTCTTTCTTCTTCACAAGCTCCAACAGGTGGCGTAAGGCCAGCATGGGGATTCCCAGTTGCCGATACTTCTCCTTGGTCCCGAAGAGCAAACCCCTCAATCCGATGATCTCCCGCCGATATAAGAGGACCTTCAGCAAACCCTGCAGGCCGATGCGCCCGTTGAGACGCTTGAGCAAAGGATTGATGTCGGGCAAGACCACGCAGATCCCTGCGGGTTCATCCTCATAATAGATGAAGAAAGCCAGGTCCGGGTCCCCGATTTTCACCATGCTCTTTCCCATCTCCAATGTCTCATTATCGCTCAAGGGGACATAACCCCAGTTGCCGGACCAGCAGTCGTTATATATATCCCTGACCAGAGCAAGCTCAGGGACCGGCTCTTTTAGGCGAAAACTCCGGATGCGGATGCCTTTTTTTTGGGCCAGCCGTTGGGCAAAACTATCCATCCACTCGGGAAGCTGGTAAGTGCTATCCACACGGAAGGAAAACAGGTCCTTCTCTTTGGTGAAACCGCACAATTCGGCCAACCTAGGGTAGTAAGAGGGATTGTAAGTCATCATCAGAGCAGGCGGATACTCGAACCCCTCAATGAGCAAGCCCACCTCGTAATTGATGGATGGGTTGAGCGGGCCTCTCAGGAAGGTCATCCCTTTCTGGCGGACCCACGTCTCCACGGAGGCGAAGAGGGACGCGGCGGCTTCCGGATCGTCAGCACATTCGAAGAATCCCCAAGCGCCCATCTGTTCGCCGTGGAACTCGTTATTATGGCGATCTATGATGCCCGCGATCCTTCCCACAGTCTCCGAGCCACGTCGGGCCAGAAAGAGAATGCGCTCGGAAAACTCCCAGAAAGGGTGTCTGCCTGGGTCGAGCAGATGGCGAACCTCTTTCTTAAGGGGGGGGACCCATTTGGGGTCCCCGGCATAGATTTTCCAGGGCAGGTCTATAAAGTCCTTGAGTTCCGATCTTCTTTCCGCAGTAATGATCTCAATGCCGGCCATGATTGCCCTTTTTTAGAGGTTATCACCGAAACATTCCGACAATATCGCTACAGCCAATTTTCTTTTTTGTACCAGGCGACTGTTAATTCAGCTCCCCGGACAAGAGAAATCCGTGGCTCGAAACCCAATAAGGCCCTGGCCTTTGTAATGTCACAGAGCCAACTTTTCCAAATCATTTCCTCTACCTTGCCTCTGCTCATGATGGAAGGCTTCCCGGAGACTCGGGACAAACATTCTGCAAAAAAGGCCATGCCGAACAGCAACTGTTTGGGAATGCGAAGCTTCAGAGCGCTTATCTCCATCGCTTGCACGAAGATATCACCAATTTCCTCCATCCGGTAGTCTTGACCATCAGACAGAAAAAATATTTCTCCACTCTCTGTCTGGGTCTCAGCAGCCAACAGGATCGCTCGTACAAGGTCCTGAACATAGCACATGCTGATGTGTTGATCATGGCCGATGAGACAGGGCTTGACGCCCTTCGAAAACCACTTCAAAAGATCATAAAAGCCTTTATCCCTGGGCCCATAGACGGCACAAGGCCGCAGGATGAGGAGAGGAATCTCTTGAGAGTGGGACAAGGCTAATCGCTCCCCCAGTAATTTGCTTTTCCCATAGGGCGAAACCGGGTGGCAGGGGTCGGATTCCTTTTTCTTCCCACCGCTCCGACATGGACCTGCTGCTGCCTGGCTCGAAAGATAGATGAATTTTTTGAGATGGGAATTGTTTTCGATGCAAGCGTGGACAATGTTCTCAGTACCCAGGGCATTCACTTCGAAAAAGTTTTTTTCTTTTACGGCCGCTATCGCGCCCGCAAGATGAAACACCTGATCGACGCCTTTCACACCCTCTATTAGGGAATTTTTCTCCTGGCAATTTCCCACTACAAACTCAACGGGGGCGTCCTTCACCCACCCTAAATGCCTCTTATCCCGAACGAGGCACCTGACTTGGACTCCTCGTTGAACGAGGGCTTCCACCAGGTGGCTCCCGATAAATCCTGTCGCTCCTGTAACCAAAGCCTTCAATTATCATTCCCGCGATAGATGATAAGAAATTGCTTACCGGCGTGTTTCCGATAACATTCACCCGGCTGGCTGTCAAGGAGGAAGGGGCCGCCTACTCCCGACCACTCCCGGTCATTGCGGCAAAGAACGTCAGGTTAAAGGTTTCGAGTTCGGGTTTGGGCATCTACACACCACATGTGTGGCCGCAGCCGTCATTTCTCCTCGAGAACCCGGCGGCAGACATTGGCGATGTCCAAAGCCGCCGAGCCGTTTTGAAGGGGCATGAGTCGCCGCAATTCGTCCATATCGAAGTCCGAATAAGTCTCCTTACCCAGCGCAACGCCAACGAAGGCAGTCGACGAAAACCGAGTGAGCAGAACATCGCAGTTGGCGATCATTTCTTCAGCGCTCCCAGTCGCGAACACCATGGCGCCCGGAGCCTGCGCCGTGATTTCCCTGGTGGCGCGCTCGACATTTTCGATCGGGTGAAGCTTGAAGATAAGCTGCCGGCCCCCGGCGATCTCCACAGCCCTTCGTATGAAAGCCTCACGGTCCTCGCGCCGGAACAACTCCCTCAGCGGCGACGTGCAGGCCAGCACGTAGCCCCTGTAGGGAAAATCGTTAGTGCAATATCGCCGGCAGTCATCGAAATTGGGTATTCCCGTAACGACTATCTTCTCGGGCCGCACGCCTTTTCGTATGAAAAAATCGCGATATCCCTCGCTTGCGACACAAAAAGCCCGGTATGCATCGCTAAGACCGGTCGTCGCCGTTCCCCCCATCCATCGTGGAAGGAATCGTAAGTGCTTGACGATATGAAACATAATGGATTCCGGGTCGGTAATCCCCTCCTGAACCAGTACGATCCTGTCGTCTCGAATGTTCTTCTGGAGGTATACGTCCGAGCAGGTAACCACAAGGTCGTAGGGCTGATTATTTCCCCGGTAGTCGATGAGAAGACCATGATTCTGCAGATACGTCCGGCAGCATCCCACCACCTTGTTGCCTGCGATCGTGAACTCGATCAACCCGAGTTTTCTAAGAATCTCGTCAAAGCCGTCGCAGTAATAAGGCGAGAAGGAATGCTCGTAGCCGGAAAGGTGCTTGGAAATCTGGTGCATTTGGGTTGTCTGATTCATCGAACCGCAGATGAAGAAGATCCTTTTTCTCATTCGCACCCTCCGCCGTCGCTTATTACAGGCCCACAAAATAAGGTGAACAAAACAGAAAGGATCTCTCATTCACATCATTCCGGCGGCAGTCGAAATGATCTGGTGGTTTTTGCACGCTTAATTCTGTAGCTGGGTACCTTCTTGCGGGCGCCAAGGCCAAGGAGTGTCACATTCCTCTATGCAGAATCGCCCACCTGGACCCTGAGACGGGGAAGCACTACGTTTTCCTTAGTCAGTTATCTTTTGATTTCAACTATTTATATCCGGACACCAGTGATTGCGCAACCACTCGTCTTCCGGCTTTCTTCCTGGTCACGAACCGGCAGGCAAGCCTGCCCTCCCTACTGCCCCAGCTTCTTCACATACTGTCCCAGCGCCATCAGTGGAAAGCAGTTCCGGTAATTGTGATATCTTATATAGAAATGTTTAGGGAACCCGGTCCCGGTGAAGTATATCTCATCCCAGGTCCCGTCGGGTTCTTGGTTCCTTAACAGGTACTGGATGCCCTTGCTTACCTCCGGGGATTTTTCTTCATTCCCTGCCAGAAGACCCATTATTGCCCAGGCGGTTTGAGATGCAGTGCTGGGACCCTGGCCGCGCAGTTCGGGCAGTCTATAGGAATCGCACGTCTCACCCCAGCCGCCATCCTCGTTCTGGTGGTCTTTTAGCCAGTGCATTGCCGCTCTGATGCAAGGTGACTTCGGGTCCTCCCCAATCGAGATCAGCCCCCGCAGAGCAGACCATGTGCCATAAATGTAGTTGACGCCCCAGCGCCCCCACCAGCACCCGTCCTTTTCCTGCAGGTTTTTAAGAAACCCGGCGCCGCGCTTGGCGGCAGGATGGCTGCAATCGTATCCGCAGATTCCCATAATCTCCAGCACCCTGCCGGTTACGTCCGCCGTCGGAGGGTCCACCATCGCTTCGGTATCGCCAAACGGTATACGATTAAGGATATCCATACCGTTGTCTCTGTCAAATGCCGCCCAGCCGCCGTTTGAACTTTGCATGCTGATGAGCCATTGCATCCCGCGCGAGTTGGCTGATTCCAGCCCATCGGATCTTTGCGGACTGAAGCGGTTGAGCACGTTCAAAACGACAGCCGAATCGTCAACATCAGGGTAGCGCGAGTTGAAAAATTCGAAGGCCCATCCACCAGGCGGAGAGCTATTCTTCAACTGCCAGTCGCCCCCTGTCAGTATCTGCTGGGAGATCAGCCATCGCGCCGTTTTTTCTAGGGCCGGATGTTCGGGACTAATCCCCGACTCGAGCAACGCCAGCGCCGTAAGCGCCGCATCCCAAACCGGGGATATACAGGACTGCATCCGCAGTCCATCCTCGTCCTCGATGCAGAAATCCTCAATGGCTTTGAGCCCCTTTGCCATAACCTCATTAGAAAGCGGAAATCCCAGGTAGTGGAGGGCTAGCATAGAATAGACCATGGGAGGTTGGATTCCGCCCCAGTCTCCGCTATCCTCCTGGTGATCGATGATCCAGTCCCTGGCGGCCGCAATCGCCCTGCGGCGAAGCTTCCTGATCGGCCTTTTCTCAAGTATTTTTGCAATACGGTCGAAAACAAAAAAGAGCTTGTTTATCCGGGAATCCAGTTTCTTGCCATGCACCGGGACGAAAAGCTCCTGAAGGCAAAGAGAACCGGGAAGTCTGAATTTTGGCCTGATGCAGAGCACGATCGAAAGGGGTACTGCCGTGCCCCTGGCCCAACTGGAAAACTCATAGATGTTGAAATAAAACTCAGGCGGGAGGAGCGAGAGTTCGACCGGCATAGAGGGAACTTTGTGCCAGTCATACTGGTCGAACTGCGCAAGCCACATTTTCGTGAAAACGCGAGAAGCTTCTATGCCGCCGTGCTGGAGAATGAAGGCCCTCGCTTTCGCCAAAGGCTCAGACCCCGGATCTTCCCCAAGGAGTTTAAGGGCGAAATAGGCTTCGATTGTTGTGCTGAGATCGCCGCCGTCGCCGTAACAAAGGCCCCAGGAGCCGTTTTCATTCTGATGCTTGAAAAGATACCTTGCTATTGCGCTCCGCTTCTCGGCAATGGGAATGTCAAGAAGGCGCGTGAGCATAACATACTCACTCGTTATAGTGACGTTTGACTCCAGTTCGGCCCACCAGTAGCCCTCAGGATACTGGACCCTGAAAAAATAATCGCTTGATTTCCTGATCGCTGCTTCTATCTGCGGTATCCAGGAACTACGGATAGTGGCGGCCGGTCTCGAACGAGGCCAACCGGCCTCTTCAGACAATTTCACCGGCTCAGGACAACCCGCGGCAGGCCCCCTTCCAACCCCAATGTCTAGGTCCCCCCGAACCTTTTGCCCATCGGCAGCGCGAGACATTGTGGCGCTATTGTCAAATGATTTCATGCTTGCCCCCCAAGCACTTATTTCCGCGATCCGTTGCTCCCGTCGGATGGCGGTGATTGTTGAGTTCGGAAACTGCAAGTTCATTATAAGATGTTTCCGGTTGGAGATTAATTAGTCATAAATACGTCTTATTGCAAGTTTTTTAAACGTTTGCGATTATGCTTCCCCGCGCGTCCTCGCATGCGGACCTTGAGTCTAAACCCCTTCAACCTCTTTTAGCGCCGCCCTCGCGCGTCAGCCCGTACGCCTGCAGATGTCCACTTCGTCAACCATGTCCATTGCGTCCACCGCGCGTCCGAGCGTGAGCTTGGCGAGGTCTGGAGGTCGAAGGGCATCTTTAAGTGAGAAAGCTTTCCCCCGCCTGGCAGAGCCTGGAGTTAAATGAAACTCTTCTATCCTCAAGAACTGCAAGTCCGCCTGTCGGGCCTAAAACCCCCGCTCAATATTTTACCAAGGATTTTCAAATGAGGTTCGGGAGCGCCGCAGCCGCCGATTCAGAATGACACGCCTTTGGGCTGATCCTCTTATCTCTTACATAGACCGCTTTGACTTCCCCCAGGGAATCCGGAAGACTGGAAGGCGGTCCGTCGACAATTAAAAAATTCGCAGGCATTCCCCGGCCAAGCCGCCCGAACTCATGCTCCAAACCAAGCAGCCGGGCGCCTTGCGATGTTGCGCAGCAGATGGCCTCTTCGACAGAAAATCCCGCCTCTATCATAAGTTTCAATTCCTCGGCCAGGGCTATGCCATGCCTGACCCCAAACGATCCTGCGTCAGTTCCCGCTGCAAGCCTTACCCCAAGTTCCCGGGCTCGACCCATCTGCTCAAGCTGATCTTCCAGCATTCTGGACGCTGCCACAGACTGCACGCTCCCGGCGGGCATATGCCTGCGCATAGCTTTCATGGTAAACGCCGTAGGCACCCAAAAGACCTGCCTGTCGGCCATCCTTTTCATATTGTCCTCGCCCATGAAGAAGCCATGTTCGATTGAATCGCATCCTGCCTCAACGCCAAATTGCACCGGAAGCTTGCCGTTCGCGTGGACCATTGTCTTAAGCCCGAGATCCCGCGCATCTTTAAAAGCCGCCTCGAGTTCATCCCGGTTGAATTGGGGCGGGGTCTCCCGGCCGAATTCATTCAGGCTGTTTATGCCCGAATTGATAATCTTTATGTGATCGATTACATCGAGGTTCGCTCTTATGCTCTGGGCAAGGGTTGAGCCGCTCTCCGGAACACGGCCTATGATCTTTCCATACCTGCCGGACGCGCGCCACCCTTTTCCTGCACATTTGACATCGACGCCCGAGGGACTGTTTTGTTTAATATACTTGAGAGTGTGCCCCCCGATATCCCCCCCATCTCTAAGCGCCATGATCCCAAGCGCAAGGCTTTTCTCTATCCTTTGACAAATGAGGGGGCTGTTTTGAGCGAACTCATTCATAAGCTGCCGAAAACGTAGTCTTTGATCGACCTTCCCGGACATGGACAGATGCACATGACAGTCAATTAGTCCGGGCAGTATGGTGCAGGTGGGATATGCTTCAACCGTGAGACCCAAGCCTTTCAATTCCACAAGATTTGCATTTTCAAGGGATGAACGTTTTTTCAGACTTGAAAGTTTTTCCAGAGATGAAAGTTTTTCCAGAGATGAAATTAAGCCGTTTTCCACGCGAATCAGGATATCCTGTTGCGCAGGACTTCCCGTCCCGTCGATGAGCCAGCCGGCAAAATAGGACGTCTGTTGCATGGGTTCCTTTCCGCCAGATCGGAAATTCCGCACGTCGCTAACGGTAAGCGTCATTACTCGAACTCACTCCTGGACAAACCGGACTGGCGGATGATGGATTGAAGTGTACCAATACGCAATTCATCATGGTTTGGAACCGGTACAGTGATCGTTGTGTCACCGATTTGCTTCTGCATCACGATATGGCTGCCTCGCTTACGCACCTCCAAGAACCCATGACGCGCAAGAATAGTGCAGACCTGTTTCCCAGAGTGGATACCGAGCTTACCCAACTGAAACCTCCACTCGGGTCACGTACACTTCCTCATGCAAACGTGTCTGAATCTCACTTTGTGAGGCGGTCTCAAAGAATAGCTCGATTGCCTCCCGTAGATTCTGTCGTGCTTCTTCGATTGTGTCGCCCTGACTGGCGATATCCAGTTCCGGGCAGAGCGACACATACCCGCCCCCCTCACGTTCGATAATTGCGGTAAGTTGTTTTTTCATGATGTCTACTCCAATTTTCAGGCACAATGTCGCCAAACTCCCGAGCTGTATCGATCCATAGCTGGATCGCCTCTTTGATGTTCTTCAACGCCAATTCCTCAGTCTCGCCATGAGCGATACAACCGGGCAGTTCCGGGGCTTCGGCCACAAATACCCGGTCCTCATTGCTCCAGTAAATGACTATTTCACATTTTTGCATCTACACATCACCTCCCAGTTTATACTTTTTTGTCTTGGAAGGAAGGCTCTTCCCTCTGGCGCCTGCCTGTTGCGCAGGAGTTCCCGTCCCGTCGATGAGCCAGCCGGCAAAATAGGAAGACTTTGACATAGACTACTTTCATCCACCTCGCGGAGCGTGGAGTTACCGCGACGGCACTCATTATAAACTGAACGGACTAGAGGGGTAAGAGGAAGATGTCTACGTGCCGCCCCATCTCCGCATCGCTGCGCCGCCCCATGGGCAGATCAAATCAGAACTTTTCCGCCCGCTGCCAGGGATTCCAATGATTTGAGGTCGAGTACCCTGATCTTTCGGCCATCTACTGAGATGATCCCCTGCTGAGCCAATTTTGTCAGGATCCGCGAAAGCGTCTCCGGGATTGTTCCAAGCAGGCTTGCCAGTTGCGCCTTCGTTATTTCGAGTTCGAGGGCTTGCCGGCTTTCGCCCCGCTCGCCAAGATAGATCAGGTATGCCGCAAGCCTGCCCGGAACTTCTTTCAGCGACAGGTCCTCGATCAGGTGAGTAAACCGGCGCAGGCGCTGAGAAAGTATACCCAGCATGTTAACGGCTATGGCAGGCTCCCTGCCTATCAGCTCCAAAAAGGACATCCTTGGAAACAACAGCGCCCGGCTGGGTTCGAGGGCCTCAGCGTTAGCCGGATAACTTCCCCCAGCAAAAACCGGGACTTCCCCCAAAATTTCACCGCTCCCGAATATATGGAGGATTTGCTCTTTTCCTTCCAGCGAGAGTTTATAGATTTTGATTTTTCCTGACACTACGAGATAGAATCCCCTTGCAAGTTCTCCCTCCGAAAAAAGCCCCCTGCCCTTTTCATACCTTTGATCCAGGCAGATTTGGGCCAGCTCTGCAATCTGCTCGGCCGGAAGCCCGTTGAAAAGCGAGGCCTTTGAAATTTCATCAGCAATTTTCATGTCAATCACCTTTACGGAGGACGGAGTTCGAAAGCAGGAAGCAGGAAGTAGGAAGTAGGAAGTAGGAAGTAGGAGAAAAGACGTTACGTCTTCCGCCCTCCGCCCTCCGATTTCCGTCTTCCGAAGAAAAATCCAAAGTTTTTTGATCTAAGTCAAGGACTCTTCTCGGCACAGGGATTAATTTACCTCCTGAACAGAGGGCACAAGTTACAATAAGTTAACCTTAAAAGGGATTTTATCAGGAGGCAAACGATGTTTTGTTACCAATGTGAACAGACGGCAAAGGGCCAGGGGTGCGATAAAATCGGAGTTTGCGGCAAGCAGCCTGAAGTTGCCGATCTCCATGATCTTCTGCTTTATGCTCTCCAGGGACTTTCGCTTTTTGCGGTCGAGGCCCGAAGAGTTGGAATAATCGATAAAGAGGCAAACGCTTTTACGTGCACATCTCTTTTTTCGACGCTTACAAATGTAAATTTCGATCAGAAATATTTTCTCGAAACGATACCGCGCGCGGTAAAGATACGCGAAAAGCTAAAGAGCAAAATTGAGACTGCCGGAGGCAAGACCGGCTTCGCGTCGCCGGCTGCCCTGTTCCAACCCGCCGGTACAATCGAAGGGCTTCTTGCTCAGGCTGCGGGCGTAGGGCTAAGAGCCGATCCTGAGGAAAATCCCGACCTGCTCTCGCTCAAACACACCCTTCTTTTCGGAATCAAAGGAGTTGCGGCCTACACGGACCACGCGCGGATTCTCGGCCGGGAGGATGACGCGGTTTACGCCTTCATCCATGAAGCTCTTGCATCTTTGACCAGGAACGACATCCCGGTAAATGACCGGATTGCGCTTGTCCTCAAATGCGGCGAAGTCAACCTTCGCGCGATGGAGCTTCTCGACGCGGGCAACACGGGCGCCTATGGCCATCCCGTTCCGACACCCGTCGCGCTCGGGCACAAAAAGGGTAAGGCGATACTCATCTCCGGCCACGACCTCGTGGACCTCGAAGGCCTGCTCAAGCAGACCGAGGGCAAGTCCATTTACGTCTATACCCACGGCGAGATGCTCCCAACCCACGGCTACCCGGAGCTGAAAAAATATCCGCATTTCTACGGACATTTCGGGACCGCCTGGCAGAATCAGCAAAAAGAATTCCCCAACTTTCCCGGCGCAATTCTCATGACCACCAATTGCATCCAGAGACCGGCCGCAGTATATGCGGACAACATTTTCACGAGCGGCTGCGTAGGTTGGCCGGGGGCAACCCGCATAGAAAACCGTGACTTTACACCCGTTATTGCAAAGGCGCTGGCGCTTCCCGGATTTGCGGAGGATGCCAACGGAAAGACCGTGACGGTGGGATTTGCAAGAAATACTGTAATGAGCGTTGCGGGCAAGGTGATTGAGGCGGTAAAGGGAAAGAAAATCCGCCACTTTTTCCTGGTCGCCGGCTGCGACGGCGCAAAACCGGGCCGCAATTACTACACGGAATTCGTGGAAAAAGTGCCACAGGACTGCATAGTGCTTACGCTTGCCTGCGGCAAGTACCGCTTTTTCGATAAGGACCTGGGGACAATCGAAGGGATCCCGCGCCTTCTGGACATCGGTCAGTGCAATGACGCATACTCGGCCATACAGATCGCGATTGCGCTTGCAAAAGCATTCGACGTTGGAGTAAACGATCTGCCGCTCTCGATGGTCCTGTCATGGTATGAACAAAAGGCGGTGGCCATTCTTCTGACCCTTTTCCACCTGGGCATAAAAAACATCCGGCTCGGTCCGTCGCTTCCGGCCTTCATCAGCCCCGGGGTTCTCGACGTGCTCGTTAAGAATTTCCAGATCAAGCCGATCACCACCCCGGATGAGGATTTGAAGGCTATTTTGGGCTAGACTTAAATAAGCTGTGAAGAGTGAAGTTATAATGGTGAAATCTTCACTCTTCACCTTTTCACTGGAGTAAACCATGAAGTGCCCTGGTCAGAACACCCGATTTTGGGGCCCGGAAGCCATTAGCGAATCCAATTGCCCCAACTGTGGCGGACCGGTTGAATTCTTCAAGGATGAGAGTTCGAGAAAGTGCCGCAAATGCGGCACAAAGGTCCTCAACCCCAATATGGATTTCGGCTGCGCCGCCTATTGCAGGTTCGCCGCTCAGTGCCTGGGGAGCGATATGTCACCGGAGCTTCTCGCCCGGAGGACCGATCTGCTCAAAGACCGGGTAGCGGCGGAAGTGAAGAAATTCCTTGGCCGAAATTTTAAGCGGATCGGGTGGGCCCTGAAAGTCGTCGAGTACGCCGGCAGGATTCAGCAATCCGAAGGAGGAGATCCGGCAGTTGTCACCCTGGCCGCTTACCTTTCAGCCATTGCTGGCGGAGCTTCTGCCGGACCTGACCGCAACGGGAGGCAGTTTTCTCAAGAAGACGTGACTGAGGCCCAATCCATTCTCTCACGAACCGGGGCCCCGGAAGAGTTGACCCGTGCAACTCTGTCTATCTTGAGCAATCTTGGCGCTGCAGGCGGGCCGGATAATTCAGTCAATTTCAAGTGTGTTTTTGACGCGATTCGAATCGCGGACCTGACCGAAGCGCTCAAGACCCGTCAACCCAAGGACGGAGGGAATGCAACCTTTGATGAATCTCTTCTCACCCAAACAGGCGAAAAGATCAGGCAACAGGTCCTGGACTAAAGTGCTGTCCGGCCGTGAAAGTGATTAAAGTATGAATGCACAGATCGAAATGACTTCGATCGGGAGTATAAGCAATGGGAAAAATGCGAAAAATAGTTGAAATAGACGAACAGCTCTGCGACGGCTGCGGGATGTGCGCAATTGCCTGTGCGGAGGGTGCTCTGGTGATTGAAGACGGCAAAGCCCGCCTGATAAAAGAATCTTATTGTGACGGGCTGGGCGCCTGCCTTTCAGGATGCCCGCAGGGGGCGGTTCGTGTAATCGAGCGGGAAGCAGACGATTTCGATCCGGAAGAGGTTGAAGAGCACCTCGAACGACAGAAGCTAGCAGAGCAGAAGCAGCCGGAGCGCATAGAACTCACAGCTCCCTGCGCCTGTCCTTCGGCCCGAATCGAGACCTTTGCCCAAGGACCGCTTTCACAAAAAGAACCTGCGCTGGAACAGAGTGACAAAAGCCGCTCCGAGCTTTCTCACTGGCCGATCCAGATAAGGCTCGTTCCGCCTGGCGCACCGTTTCTCAAAGGAGCGGACCTTCTGGTTGTGTCTGACTGCGCGCCGGTGGCATACCCCAATTTTCACCGCAAGTTCGTTGGAGGCAAAGCCGTCCTCCTCGGCTGCCCGAAATTCGACAATGCCGAGGAGTACGTAAAGAAGTTTGCCGAAATTTTTCGCACCGCCGACATCCACAGCGTTACGGTAATAGATATGGAAGTCCCCTGTTGTTCCGCCCTGCCGGCTATCGTTCGAAAAGGTATGCAGGAAGCCGGAAAGGCTATTCCGATTGAGGAGGTAGTCGTAAGCGTTCGCGGCAGAATTCTAAAGGGCAAGAAAAACTCGGTGTAGGGAGTCCGCTGCATGATGGCGGGTTGTTCCGGTGTACCTGACCTCCCGCATTCAACCCCGAAAGCAGCTTATCAGCGGGGTCTGGCCATACAAACTCGCCGCGTCGCCTGGCCTTCATCGCCTCAATGGTTTCAGCATTGGGAACGGTTTGCTTCTAAGAGTGGACAGGCAGCTAAAACCGGAACCAGCATCTAAGCATCAACAAGTTTGCAGTCACGGAGCAGAAATAATTCGGCTGGTTATGCAGGCCTTACAGGAACCGGAACGGATTTGCGCGGCGTCTGAGACAGATATTACGCCGTCGATACTGGCGCGTTGAGCGCCGCAAGGATGTCCCGGAAAAAATGATCGGTTTAGAAACCTCTCCAGGCCAGTGAATTCCTGATGACTCCAGAGTTTATCATAGCCGGCTCATAATTTTTATGATTCACCAGTTCCTGTTTGCTTCGCCGGATGCGGCCGCGAACGACATCGCAGGTGAAAATGCTGAACCACATCTCAATCTGATTTAGCCGGGAAGCGTAAACGGGCGTGAAGTGGATTGTGAGCCTTTTGCGTTTTGATGCCCATTACGTCACTTTGATGTTTGTGAGCGCTGTAATTGTCCACGATCACATTAAGTCCCTTATGGTGGTGTTTCCGGTAGAGATGTTTCAAGAAGCCAAGGAACTCCGCATGTGTGTGGGAATCGACTCATCGTCCCTCTTCTACCAGAAAAACGGCACCAGACGATAGCGAACCGTCTGACAATACGCCTTATACCCGGATAGATTTTTCGAAAGAAACGACTCCTCTTCTAGAATTCGCCACACGGGCATTGGGGTCATAGAGATACATATCAAAAGCCCCCACCACGACCCGAGCGCAAGAGGCGTACCGAAGATAATCAGAAGCCCCCCTGAATACATAGGATGGCGAACGATCGCATACGGCCCTGTTGAAATAACTTTTTGGCCGGGGGCCACTTCAATCGTCGCTGAGGCAAACGGATTCTCCTTGAGCACAATGAAGGTGATGAAAAACCCGAGCGCCACTAAAACGTCGCCCGCAATGACGACCCAAGGAGGAACATCCGACCACGAAAACCGACGATCCAGCGCAGGGAAAATAATGACGCCGGCAAATGCCAGTAAGACTAAGCGCATGATCAGCTCTTGGCTTTTTTCTTTCTCGGCTCCGGGACCCGCGTTTATTCGGCGCTCAAGGAGCCTCGGATCTTTGTTCCATAAATAGGCGGTAATCAGTGCGGTTGATGCGGCAAAGACGAAAAAGTAGACCCATGCCTGCCAGAAATCGAGAGTCCCTGCAGGAACCAAAACAAAAATTCCGAAACCGACGGGAAGTTTCGCAAATCCCAGGATGGTTTTTCTGGAAAGATTGTCCATGTTTTCGGTTTTCCTGTTCCAGCAACCTTGTGATGTCGCGGATTTCGCCATAAGTAAGACGCATGCTTGGCCCGTGAACCATTCTAGAACCGGGAAAGGATAGCTTCAAGAAGTTGTTGCGATGTTTCTGCATAATTTCCCGACTCGGAAACGTTCTCTTTTTTTCATAACCGCGCACTTTACAAATTGTCCAGTTGCAGAGGGATGATCCGGCATAAATGCAGAACCCAAAATCGTAGAATGAAAAGTGGAGAAACCATGCAATCCCTCAGATATGTTTTCTTGACAAACTCCGGCCCTTGGCTATACTGGCTGCCACTTAATGACTTGAGGTCATATTATGAATAATGGTCAAACACCTACTGCCGTCCGCCGCCAAAAAGAACAGGCCCAAAGAAGGAAATCCATTCTCAAAGCCGCAAGAGAGGTCTTTTTCCAGAGAGGTTTCATGGCCGCAACGATTGAAGAGATCGCCGGCAGGTGCGGTTTGGCAAAAGGTACGATCTATCTCTACTTTAAGTGCAAGGAAGAGCTCTACGTTTCCATAATGGGCGAAGGTATGGGCCTTCTAAAAAAAGAGTTTGCAAAGATCGCCGGTCTGCCCCTGCAAAGTGACGAGCTTCTGCTTCATGTGCTGCAAACCTACTTCGCCTTCTACAGGAAAAATCGCAAATATTTCAGGATCATGTTTCTGAGCTCTCAGCCCGATGTCAGGGAACTGGCGCCCGATAAGCTTCTCAGGGAATGCATGGATACGGGCAGGGATTGCATGCGGACCGTAAGCGACATTGTACAAAAAGGCATCGAGAGCGGCATTTTCAGAACTGTTAATCCATGGGCCGTTGCCAATATCCTCTGGTCCACCATCAATGGAATCATTATGAGCTGTGAGCAGGATTCCATTTATCGTGAAGAAATTCTGGGAATGGAGATCGAGCAAATCCTGCTGGAAAGTCTCGACCTGGCTTTGAATGGTTTGCGGAGAGCTACCTGATGTTCTGGCTGGCCTGGAAGACAATGCTTCGCGAGAAGGTGCGCCTGGCCCTCACGATTCTGGGAATAGTATTTGCCACTGTTCTTGTCTTGGCGCAGGTCGGCATATACCTGGGAATGGTCTGCAATGCCACGGCCGTTATCACGCATACGGACGCGGACATCTGGGCTGCTCCCAAAAATATCCGGAACTTCGACTTTGCTAACCCAATTCCCGAGGAGAGAATCAACAAGGTGCGAGCTATCGCCGAGGTCCTGTGGGCTGAAAAAATCATAGTAACCTGGGGGTTTTTCAAGATTGCAAACGGGGGCCTCGAGCAGGTCCAGATAATCGGATTTAATCCGGACACAAACGTGGGCGCTCCATGGGGCATGGTCGAAGGCAGGCCGTCCGACGTAAAAGGCGGGCGCTACATTATCATGGACAAGACATCGGAAAAAAGAGTCGGCAAGCTGCAAACCGGTACCCTGTGGGAGCTTACCGGAAATCGGTTTAAACTCGTGGGCCTTTCGCAGGGAATAAGGAGTTTTACCACGGCCCCGATTATCTTTATGGCCCACGATCAGTTGCAACACCTGTCGAGCGGAATTGTCCATCCTGGTCAAACGACCTACATCGTGGCGAAGCTCAGGGACAGGAACAAGACCGGGAAAGTCGCAGCCCTTTTGGCCGAATCCATGAAGGACAGCGACGTACTGACCAGAAACGGCTTTATTTACAGGACCGTGGAATACTGGACAATTCAGACCGGCGTGGGAATGAGCTTTTTTCTCACGGCGTTTCTGGGCCTCATGATCGGAGGCGCCATAGTCGGCCAGACCATTTACGCCAACACCTTGCAACACTTGAAGGAGTACGGCACTCTCAAGGCTATGGGCGCAACAAACGGAGACATCTATAAAACTATTTTCGCTCAGGCCGGCATTAGCGCTGTAGCCGGATATGCCGCCGGCGCAACACTCATGGTTACGGCGAGCGGCGTGATCGAAGAAATGGGGGTCCCACTCTTTCTTAGCGCCTGGCTCCTGCTTTCGGCATTTATAATAATTTGTTTGACCTGCATTTCTTCGGCCGTTTTTTCGGTGAGAAAGATAAAGACCCTTGACCCTGCCATGGTATTCAGGGGCTAGCATGGGCAAGATCCTCGAAATGACGGATGTGACCAAGGTCTATCATGAAGGCAGCGTGGATGTCACTGCAGTGGATTCGGTGTCACTCGAACTGCATAAGGGCGAAGTCCTGCTGCTCATAGGACCTTCCGGCTCCGGAAAGACTACCCTGCTTTCCATGATGGGTTGCATACTGCATCCGACAAAGGGAGAAATCAAGGTGGACGGGGAAGTTGTGAGCAATCTACTCGAAGACGAGCTTCCGAAAATACGCAAGCGCTATTTCGGTTTCGTCTTCCAGGCATTTAACCTTTTTCCCTCCCTTACCGCCATGGAGAACATCGAAATCTGCCTCAGACTCAAGCACTGGAAAAAGGAAAAGATACGGCCCGAGGCGCTAAAATTGCTTGATCGGGTCGGCCTGCACGACCGCACAAGTTTCTACCCTGGCGATCTCAGCGGAGGGGAGAAGCAGCGTGTTGCCTTTGCAAGGGCCATGGTGGGTGATCCGCCGATCATTTTGGCCGATGAGCCTACCGCAAATCTGGATTCCAAGCGGGGCATGGAATTACTGGGCCTTCTGAAGCAATACGCCAAAGAGTTTGAAAGGTCTGTTGCCGTGGTCAGTCATGACGCCAAAGCCGAGGCGGTCGCCGATAGGACCATGGTGCTCGAGGACGGGAGAATCAAGACATGAAAAAGAAAGGGCTTCTCGTCTGCCTGGTACTGGCGTCTTTCATCGGGGTGCTGTCGCTCTGGAAGCAGCCTGATGAAAACAAAGCATCTACTGTCGATGTGGAAAGGTATGTTTCGGCCGAAGGCAAAGTGGAAATCAGGCCTGGATTCGAGGTGGAGATAGGAAGCGAATTCGAAGGAAGAATAGCTGATTTTCCAGTAAAGGAAGGCGACTGGGTGAACAGGGGCGACACGATCGCCGTTATGGCAAACAAGGATATTTGCGCCAGGCTCGCAGAGGCTGAAGCAGGCCTTGCAGTCGAACAAGCGAGGCTGAGAGAAATACTCTCGGGTGCGCGGATGGAAGAAATAAAGAGCGCTGCAGCGGTTTTGGAAGCAGCTCGCGCCGACCTCGAATTCGAGCGGGCGTGCCTTGCGCGTTACCGGGCTCTCTATGAAAAAGGGGCCATATCGAAGCAATCGCTCGATGAAAAGGAAAATCACGAAAAAAATGCCAGGGCGAAAGTGACCAAAGCAGCCGAAGAAAAAGTCGTGTTGGAAAAAGGGCCCAAATCGGAGACCATAACGCTCCAGGAAAATGTCGTTGCACAGGCCAAAGCTTCGGTGGAGTTACAGCGAAGTCTTTTTGAAAAATCTCGGGTAACCGCTCCCATTGCGGGGAAAATTATCCGCAAGTATCTGGATCGGGGAGAGTCCGCAACAAAGGAAAGAGCGCTTGCCGTCATTGCCGATATAAGCCAGATCTGGGTCAATGCAGAGGTGGACGAAAGCGACATCGGCGCGCTTCAAGTTGGCGACCCCGTGGAGGTGCGGGCGGATGCGTTTGCTGGAAAGAGCTTCCCTGGAAAAGTAGAGGAGATCGCCGATTATGCCGGCCCCCGAAAAGTTCGACCTAATGATCAGACAAAGAACCTCGATATGAAAGTCGTCCAGGCCAAAATAGGACTGCTGGAGCCAACGTCACTCAAGCCCAATATGACTGTTGAAATAAAGATCAAGCAGAGATGAAAAAGATCTGAGCGGTTGGCAAATCTGCACTTTTCTCAATGCGGCGAGTATACCTTCCCGAGAACGGCTCGGGGAATTGACTACGTCAAACCAGAGAGTGACTCTGCTGCTCACCTTCTTAACGTTCTGCAAGCCTGGTCAACTGCTGTGACATGCCTCTACAGTCCCTGCCTGACCTTCCCCCGCCCCCAGAGCGCCCTTCCCGGTTTTGCCCCTGTGTGCTCTCCATTTTCGATTACACAAACACCATTCACCAGCACATGTTTCACGCCGGTTGCGTACTGGTGCGGGTTGTCATACGTTGCCCGGTCGGCGATAGTTTCGGGGTCAAACACCACCAGGTCCGCAAAATACCCCTGTTTGATCAATCCCCGGCGGTCAAGACCCAGGTTGGCGGCAGGAAGACCCGTCAAGCGGCGGACCGCTTCCTGAAGAGAAATCACCTTTTCCTCACGCACATACTTTCCAAGCAGTCTTGCGAAGTTTCCATAGGCGCGCGGGTGGGTTGACTGATGTAGAAACACGCCTTCCGCCGAAATTGAAACCGCGTCCGATCCCAGAGATACCCAAGGCTGGCGGATCTCTTTTTTGATGTTTTCTTCGCTCATGACGAATGTGGCCACGCGCGTGGCGGCGTTATCTTCCTCAACCAACTCGAGCACGGTTTCAACCTGGTCTTTTCCGCGAATCCGGGCGGCCTCTTCAAGGGTCTTGCCGGTGAGCGGGCGCAACCTTTCGGCATTGAAGCCGGCCAATATCGTTTTTGGCATCCTGCCCCGCAACCGCATTTCAGCGCCGATCTTCTTGCGCAGCACTGGGTCTCGAAGCCTGTCGAGCAGTGCCTCGTCTCCGCCTTCGTGCGCCCAGGCGGGCAGCCTCGAAGAAAGCCTGTTCGAACTGGCCGTGTAGAGGTACATGTCGGCGGTTATAAGTAAACCCTCCCTGCGAGCCGATTCGATCATCGAAATTACACGGTCGATTTTAGGCCAGTTTCTTTCTCCACCGGCTTTGAGGTGATAAATCTCCGCCGCAATCCCGGCCTCCCGGCTTATACAAAGGAGTTCTTCGACCGCTTCGATCAAAGCGTCCCCCTCGTTTCGCACGTGAGAGATATACATTCCGCCGTACTTCGCGGCAGTGCGGCACAGGGCGATAAGCTCATCGGTTGTCGCGAACATATCCGGAGCGTAACCCAGTGAGGAGCCGACTCCCAGCGCCCCAGCCTCCATCTCGAACCTGACCAGTTCGCACATCTTGTCGAGTTGAGCAGGGGTCGCCCTTTTGTTCTCCAGGCCGATGACATTTTCCCGTACAGTTCCAGCGCCTACAAAGGAGGCAACATTTGGGGAAATTCCCCGTTTCTCCAGGTAGCTCAGGTATTCACAAAGCGTGGTCCAGGCAATATCAAACTTGAGTTCACCCTGTGCGGAAATAGTCCGGCGCTTCATTTCCGGGCTGAGCGGACCCATCGATTCGCCCTCTCCGAAGATTTCGGTGGTAACCCCCTGGCGGAGTTCGCTCTGTGAACGGCCGTCTATTATCAGGGAAGCTGTCGACCAGGAAAGCATGTTAATAAAGCCGGGCGCAACGGCAAGGTCTTTTGCCTCGATGACGGTCCCGGCGGAAGCCCCGCTTATGGCGCCGACCGAGGCTATGCGGTCCCCCTTAACCCCCACGTCGGCCTTGAACGGGGCGCCCCCGGAGCCGTCATATATCAACCCGTTTTTTATGATTACATCGAAGTCAAATGACCCCTCGGCGGCGGTATGCAAGGGAACCGGAGAAAAAATAATCATCAGGGCGACTACAAGGGCAATTCTCATTTTGAGTGAACGGTGAGCAGTGAACATTGAGCAAAGCAACTGCTCAGAGTATCCTGAGTTATAAGCACCCCCTTGCTTTTCACTGCTCACTGTGCACTACTCCTCACGAAGCCATAAAACCAAGAGGAGTTATTTTCTCTTGCTTTTTCTGCTCACTATTCACTGTTCACTGCTCCAATAAGCCCGGGCAGCTTTTGCCTGACCAGCCCTTTAAGCTCTTCTCTTACTCTCCGGTAGGATCCGATATCCTGTCCAAAAGGGTCCCGGACCGGACAGAGGATCAGCTTTCCGCGAAAGACGGGGGGAATAAACGGGGCAACCTCAAAAGGGGTAAGGTTTACAAGGTAGTCTATATCAGCGAGCGGCGTCTCGGAAAGACCTTTCGAATAGAGTCCATCGGTCGAAATCCCCGCCTCTCGGAGTGCTTCCAACGTCTCGGACGGAATATACCCCAGGGGCATCAATCCTGCTGAACACGCTTCCATGCCCTCTCCCCAGAAATGGCGCGCAAGGGCTTCTGCCATTATGCTCCGGCAGGCATTCCCATAACACAGAAAAAGCACTCTCTTCATAGGCTTCTCGACTCCAAACCCCTTTTTTCACTGCTCACTGTTCACCGCTCCTCGCGTAGCGATAGAACCCAGAGGAATTATTTTCTTTTGCTTTTTCTGCTCACTGTTTCTACGCTTTTCCTGCTTCCCGCTTCCTGCTTCCCGCTTCTTGCTTCCCGCTTCTTGCTTCCTGCTTCTTGCTCACTACTCACTGCTCCAATAAAGCCGCACGTGCAACCTGCCGGCCCAGTTCAACGCACCTGTCCAGGTCCCCTTTTTTGGGAGAATATTTAACGCGGACCCCATCGCCAACCAGATTGATGTTCATGTCACGCATTGCTTCCGAGATGAGCTTTACCGCCTCCCCGCTCCAGCCATAGGAACCGAAGGCAGCTCCCACTTTGCCTGCCGGGCGCAAGCCCTTCATGTAGCTGAGCAGGTCGGCCATTGCGGGCATCATGCCGTTGTTTATCGTCGCAGAGCCCAGAACGAGGGCCTTTGAGTCGAGCACCTCAGTCATGATGTCGCTCCGGTGATTGAACTTTAAATTGAACATTTTAAAGTCCAGGCCACCCTCTTTTAGCCCTTCGCCAACGGCACAGGCCATCTTCTCGGTCGCCTGCCACATCGTATCGTAGATGACAAGGGCTTTTCGACGGCTTTCCTGCCTGCTCCATTTCTGATAAGCCTGGATTATCGCTCCGGGGTCCTTTCGCCAGATAAGGCCGTGATCGGGAGCTATCATATCTATGTCGAGCCCCAATTCAGCAACCTTTGCGATCAGCTTTTGAACGAGAGGCGAAAAGAGCAGCAGGATATTGGCGTAGTACTTGGCGGCGTGCTGAAAGAGTTCAGCCGCGTCAACTTCGTCGTCGAACCTCTGGCTGGTTGCCCAGTGCTGCCCAAAGCCGTCGCTGGACAGCAGCAGCCTGTCTTCCGGTATATATGACATCATACTGTCAGGCCAGTGGAGCATACGGGTTTCAAGAAAACTGACCGTTTTTTTCCCGAGCTTCAGGGTTTGTCCGGTCTCGACCACATGGTATGGCCAGTCCTCACGGCCGTAATGGTCCATGAGGGCCTTTTTGCCCATCGGCGAGCATATCAACTTCTCCGGCCGAACTAGTTCCACAATGTCGGGCACGCTCCCCGAATGGTCCATTTCCACGTGATTCACTATCAGGTAGTCGATCTGCCTGGGGTCGATTATCTTGCTTATGCACTCGATGAGGTCATTTTTGAAAGGCTTCTTGACCGTATCGAAAAGCGCGATTTTTTCGTCTATTGCCAGGTAGGCGTTATAAGTAGACCCATTCGGAGTGGAGTAACCGTGAAAGTCGCGAATGTTCCAGTCCAGGGCGCCAACCCAGTAAACGTCCCTTTTAATTTCCACCGGTCTCATCGAATTCTCTCCTCTGAATTTTTGCCTGTTTTCGCTTGAAAGCTTATAGTGTCCGGAACGTTTTCCATCTCGAATATGAACTTATATTCATTATCAAACCCTCGCGCAATGTCAATGCGCCTCGTCTGTTTGCGGCATGGACTTAAAGGTTGTTATTAGAATTATCTCCTGTCTCCGGGGTGCTGAAACTTCGATAAGTGCGTTCCGGAGGGAATTTCCAGCTCAAAACGAGGCAATAAATATGGAAAGCAGCGGACCCACACGCCAATATACCGAAGCTGAAATCAAGGCCTCCCGCGCCGCCCCGTCTCGCGGGGCCTCGGGAATGAGCGGTCGGCCCCCGCGCTACGCGCTCACACGTCGCAAAGGGAGGCCGGCAAACATGCTTCATCTTGTGAAGCAATGCGAAGCTCGCGAAGCGTGATCTATACACCGGAGGCACTTCAGTTTTCGGAGGCGCCTCACATTTGGCTTGCCTCCAACCGCACCACATTTAGTGTCTGCGCTCTCCGCATGGCTGCGCGGAAAGAGCCGAGTCGTTTTTTAAGACAGGGTATTATATATGTCTATCATACAACGAAAAGAACAAACGAATCAGACATCTCTGGAGGATATTCCCAGCTCAAAACGAGGCAATAAATATGGAAAGCAGCGAACCCACACGCCAATATACCGAAGCTGAAATCAAGGAAGAAAACAAACGAATCAGACATCTCAGTAGGCTGGTTGATTTCTCTCTTGCTCTTATCGCACAGTCGCCCATGCCGCTCGATGAGGCACAGCGGATCGTTCAAGCCGTGCGGCAACAGGCAATGCGCCTGTTTCCCGGAAAGGAGCAGACCTTCGAACTACTCTATACTCCTCGTTTCAGGCGGCTTATTGCGGAAAAATTCAAGCTGCTGTAACATGCCGGTCCGGCGCATCTGACCGGTCGTCCATCCGGCCCATGGATCAATGAAACCGGAATGGAAATTGCCAAAATAGATACCTGCTTTAGCATTATCAGGAAAGCTGACGGATGGAAAACGACACGATTACGGCTATAGAAGGAGTAAGGGTGGGCCACGCCCAACTGGAAGGGATCCCCAGCGGATGCACGATTATTTTGCCCGAAGGGGGCGCGGTGGCTGGAGTTGACATCAGGGGAGGGGCGCCGGGAACCTTTGGGGCCGATACATTGAACCCTCTCAATTTGGTTGAAAAAGCACACGGGATCTTCTTCTCAGGAGGAAGCGCCTTCGGGTTGAGCGCCGCCGACGGGGTGAGAAGATACCTGAAAGAACGCAATATCGGCTTTGTCACCGGCTACGGAGTGGTGCCTATAGTCGCAGGCGCTATCATCTTTGACCTGGGGGTCAACAGAACGGGGGTCTATCCCGGCGCGGAATTGGCCATCGAGGCTTGCCGGAACGCAACGTCGGGACCCGTCGAGGAAGGCAACGCCGGCGCCGGCGCCGGAGCGACAGTCGGAAAGCTCTTTGGGTTCGATCGCTGCATGAAGGGAGGCGTCGGGAGCAGTTTGCTCCACGGAGCGGCTGGACTCAAAGTTGGGGCGCTCATGGTTGTAAACGCATTCGGAGAGATAGTCGACCCGGATACGGGTATGAAAATTGCCGGCGCAAGAAAGAGCCCCGAGAGCCGCCAACTGGTCGATACCATCCCAGCGCTAATGAAGATGACCGGCTTCCTGGGGGGTTTTCCAGCCGGAGAAAGCACAGTTATCGGAGCTGTTGCGACCAACGCTCTATTAAATAAGGTCCAGTTGACCAAGGTAGCCCAGATGACCCACGATGGACTTGCCAGGACAATCTACCCGACACACACGCAATACGATGGGGACGCCGTTTTTGCCTTGAGCTGCGGCGCCCTGGAAGGCGTGGAAGTGAGCCTTATCGGCGCGCTGGCCGTCATAGCCGCAGGGCAAGCCATCCTCAGGGCGGTGCGAAAAGCGCACAGTCTCGACGGGATACCTGCCGTCAGCGAGTAGGGCAGCTACGCTTTCAGCGCATCCACAACCTTCGCGGAGTTCGGCCTCTGGCGGGATACACTTGCGCCCACCCGTAGATCTGCAATATCAAACCTTGTAAAAAGCCTTCATATTTGCGCCGCATACCGGGCACACGTCGGGAGTTTCCTTCTCTGCGGTGTACCCGCAGATTTTGCAGATCCAGTAATCCTGCACCGGAAATTTGTCGGGATCGGCAAGCGCCTTTCTGTACAGTTGCGCATGGACGGCTTCCACCTTGTTGGCGTAGTCAAAGCTGATTTCAGCCGACTTTTGCCCCTCCTCTTTCGCATCCGCTATCATTGTCGGATACATAGTCTTGAATTCATGTGTTTCACCGGCCAGAGCGTCCTCCAGGTTTTCCCTGGTGCTCTTCACCATACCTGCCGTGCGCAGGTGTTTGATAGCATGTATGGTTTCGGCCTCGGCGATGGCTCGGAAAAGCTTTGCCACTCCGTGCAGAAACTCGTCTTCGGCCCTCTGGCAATAGGCCAGATACTTTCTGTTTGCCTGAGATTCGCCTGCAAAAGCATCCATCAGGTCCTTTTGAGTCTTGGACATCTCTTCGCTCCATGGTTTGAGAAATTAGCAGACTAAAGGATACAGCCACACGCGCTTCCTGGCCACGGCCCAGGTGATTGGATTTTGAAAATAAGAAGCGGTTGACCCAAAGTCAAATAACTTGGCTTCAGTAGCGACACGGCCCAAGACCCATCGCTGAATTTTTGGTTTGACCGCAAAAAAGAAACGTGTAATGCTCCAAACTTTCAGGCGGTCCGGAAAAAGGGCAGGCAGTGCGCGCACCGCCTGCTGCGCTGAACCAGGGCCCCATGCTCCGCAGTTTCCGGACGAGCATCTTCAATCTATAACTTAACATTTGCAGCCGGGAGGGTTTAAGTTTATGAGTGCACCTTTTCAGCCGGGCATGAGCCGGGAATTGACTGTAGATTCCACTCAGGAAGATTCCGCTCGCCGTTTTTATCCCAATCTCCCCGACGTCTTCGCTACGCCGTGCCTGGGTGGCCTCATGGAACGCGTCTCGGCGGAGCTCATGAACGAACATATCAATCCGGGCGAACAATCCGTCGGGATTTCGATGAATCTCAAGCACACTGCCGCCACGCCCCTTGGAATGAAGATTCGGGTGCGGACCGAAGTCACCGCCGTCGAAGGGCGAAAGCTCACTTTCAGTCTGGAGGCCTTCGATGAGGTGGAAAAGATCGGAGAAGCCACCCATGAGCGGTTTATAATCGTTGCCGACAAGTTCAACGCCAGGGTGGCCGAAAAGGCTAAAAAGGCATAGCCGGCGTCCATCCGGAAACTCGGGATGGAACGCTGGCCGTTTCCGATTCGAAAAGGAGGCATTTTTCGTCCTGGCAAGGAAATCGAGGGGTTGCGCGGAGGCGTACTTGGGTACCGCCTCGCGGAGCGTCGAGATCAAGCTCTTGCCACCGCCGAAGGCAGTGGCCAACTCGGCTGGCGGTCCCACCGCCCTAGGGCGGAAAAGGACCCTTTCCGGATGGAAACTAGCCGGCAACCACGCAGATACGCAGCAATCCAGCTTTGGGGGATCTTGGCATCCCCATGGAGAGGCCCTCATGCCGTCAAAACTCGGATTCATATTCAATCCGGCAAGCATAGCCGTGATCGGGGCTTCGGACGATCCGCGAAAGTATGGTCACGAGATCTTGAAAAACCTCATAGAGGGCGGTTTTCCGGGCGCGCTTTATCCGATAAACCCCAAGACAGGCAGCATTCTTGGGCTAAACTGTTACAAGAATGTCAATGAAATCCCCGAACCGGTGGATTTGGCCCTGGTCATAGTCCCGGCGAAAATAGCGGTTCAGGCGCTGCAAGATTGCGGCGAACATGGCATACGGGGCGCGATCGTTATATCTGGAGGATTCAGCGAGGCCGGCCCGGAAGGTGAACAACTCCAGCGAAGACTGGCCGAGGTTGCCGCGCTAAAAGGGGTTCGCTTGCTAGGGCCGAATTGCCAGGGCGTGAACAATCCTTACCACCCGATGTGCGCCACATGGCCTCTTCTGACTCGAAAAGGCCGTATAGCCGTTATCAGCCAGAGCGGTACCGTCGGGGCGGCGATGCTCGACTGGTTCGAGGAGGACGAACTGGGAGTCTCCGGTTTTGCGGGCCTGGGAAATCGCGCGGACATAAATGAAGTCGATCTGATCGAGCACTACGAATCAGACCCCAATACGAAGGTGATCGCTTGCTACCTCGAAGGGATAAAAGAGCCGGAAGGGTTCCGCAGCTTGCTTGAAGCCGTAACGAAACCCGTTGTCATGCTTAAATCCGGCCGCACGCCGCGCGGCAGGATAGCCGCCGAGTCCCACACCCGGTCGCTTGCGGGCACCGATGCGGTCTATTCTTCGCTTCTTGCCCGCTACGGCATAAACCGGGCCGAAACCTTCGAAGATCTCTATGATTTCTCAAAGGCTTTCGCCTATCTCAAACCGCCCTCAGGCAACAGGATAGTTTTTGTGACGACCTCCGGTGGAGCGGCCATTCTTGCCACCGACGCGGCTGAAAGAGAAGGCCTAGACACGGCTCCGCTTCCAGCGCAACTGTTTGATTCGCTTGAAGGTGTTGTCCCCGGCCATGCAATACGTTCGAACCCGCTCGACCTTACGGGTGACGCTACCTCAAAAATGTTCAAAGAGGTGATCGATATGGCCCGCCCACATTTCGACACGGTTGGAGTTATATTCGGAGACCCGATCCTGAATGCTTCCGAATCGGTGACCCCGAACGAAAATGAGCTCGTCATATTTCTCGGCGGCGCAAAGGTCGAAAGGGCCGAGAGGCTGAAGATGCAGCGTAAGGGCGTCCCCGTTTTCCAGACCCCTGAGAGAGGCATTCGGGCCCTTTCACAGCTCATCCCGGCAGGGAAAAAGGGGGAGAAGGCCAAATACACGCTTCCCGAAACCTCCGGACGCTCGCAGATGGATACCATTGAGAGCTTCGAATTCCTTGAATCCATGGGTTTCGAGTGCATTTTCGCCCGCCCGGCTGCAAGTCCCGGCACAGCGGTCCATCTTGCACACCGGATGGGATTTCCGGTAGCCCTCAAAATCAATTCGCCCGACATCCTCCACAAGTCCGACTGGGGCGGCGTGCGCCTCAACCTTCAGACGCCCGGCCAGCTTCGGGATGCTTACGCCAAAATGATGGCAGATGCCGCACACAGGTTTCCGGCCGCCAGAGTGAGCGGCGTGGTGGTGTGCGCGATGGCCGCTCCAGGCCTGGAACTTCTTATCGGGCTGAGCAGGGACCCGCAGTTTGGGCCGGTAATAATGTTCGGACTGGGGGGAGTTACCGTCGAGCTGTTTCGAGACGTCTCGATGAATCTACTTCCGCTCACGCGCGAACACGCTCGCGCAATGCTTCGCCAAATCAGGGGGGCCCCTCTTCTCAAAGGTTTCCGGGGCCGTCTCCCAATAGATGAGAACGCCGTTGTTGACGGGCTGCTCCGAATTTCCGCTATCGCCCAAGAACACCCGGAAATCGTCGAAATAGACCTCAACCCGGTGATAGCATATCCCGACGGCATGCTGGTGGTTGATGCCAGGATAATCAAAGCCTGACAGATTTCATCACCCTGCCAAACGACGACGGCCGCAATCAAAGCCGGAAGCTGAGAAAGTTTCCGGCTTTTTTGCGTTTGTTTGTGCATCTTTGCTTGTGCATCTTTGCTCGTGCATCTTCAATTATTCTAAGTTCTTAAGAAAGTAAATTTTCTCACACAAAATCCTAAAGAAATTTTCACTCCCGTCCGAATCAACTCTTACCAACGTTAGTTATGCTTCTTCGATCTTTTGAGTTTATTAACATTGGAATCGTAGAGGGCTTACGCAATGTTGATGAGTGGGTATATCAATTCCCGGTTTATTTTGAGGTCATTCACAGATTGGGGGATCGGGTATGTATAAACACAAACTTATGCGTTCGATGATGGTCTTATTCGCCCTATGCTTTCTGTTTTCGCTTTCCGGTTGGAAGACAGAAAAGGCGCGGTGCGCTGAGCAGCCTAAGTATGTCGGCACTGATGCGTGCAAGGAATGCCATACAGACGAGTATCGCGCCTTCAAACAGTTCAACAAGAAGGCTCATTCATTCCAGAATCTCAGCCTCCTGAAAAAGGGCCTGGAAGAGGCCGAAGTGAAGAAGTGTTACGAATGCCACACCACGGGCTACGGCAAGGAAGGCGGCTTCCGGTCCGAGCAGGAAACCCCTCAGCTCAAGGACGCGGGTTGCGAAGCCTGTCACGGACCGGGCAGCATTCATGCTGAATCGGGCGACCCCAAAGACATCAAAGGCAAACTCACCGCAAAAGACTGCGAGGCCTGCCACAACCCGGAGCGCGTAAATGCATTCAACTATAAACCCCTGGTATATGGAGGCGCACACTGATGAAGAAAATTCAGATGAGCCTGCAGCTAAAAATTGTTCTGGGAGTCACTGCTCTGCTTCTGGTCGCGCTCACCTCGATCACCGGCGCAAATGTCTTCTATCAGCAGAAAGCAATGAGGCAGCAATTTCAAACCTCGACAAGTGTTTTGACCGATGCGGTCTACAACGAAATTCTCCGCCCTATGGCCATCGGAGGGGGCGACACCATCGTGCAACAGATGGCGGAATTAGAAAAGAATAGCAAAAATATAAAAGTCTATCTTTTCGGGTTCGATAAGCTCATCGCCTTCACTACGGAACCGGGCAAGGCCAATTCCCTAATATCCGGAAGCATCAAATCGCCAACCCTCATTCAGGGGCTCAATGACATGCTCGCAACCGGAAAAAGCTCCGAGACCGGTTTTGACGAGCAACTGGATGGAACGCACTACCTGGGCCTTCTGCGGCCGCTTCTGAATGAAAAGAGCTGCCAGCACTGCCATGGATCGAGCCGTTCGACGCTGGGCGGTCTGCTCGTGGAGCAGAATAGCGATAGCATGTTCACAAGCATTCAATCTATGCGCAACAAGAATATCTTTATAGGACTTCTTGGCAGCCTGGCGGTTGCCCTGGCTCTCATTTTAATAATCTCGAGGCTCGTAGACAGGCCGATCCGCCGCGTGATTTCGGGTCTTAACGAAACAGCGGGAAACGCATCGTCGGCTGCCGGGGCGCTGTCGGGCATGAGCATGCGAATGGCAGACGGTACGACCAGCCAGGCGTCAGCAATCGAGGAGACATCGGCTTCGCTTGAAGAAATGTCTGCAATGACAAGGCAGAACGCCGAAAATGCAACCCAGGCCGACAAACTGATGCACCAGGTTGAAGGAATTACTACGAGCGCCGGGGACTCGATGAACAGGCTGATGGAATTCATGCAGGAGATTTCGAACGCCAGCGACAAAACTCAAAAGATCATAAAATCCATCGACGAAATTGCCTTCCAGACCAACCTCCTGGCCCTTAACGCGGCAGTGGAAGCCGCGCGCGCCGGAGAGGCGGGAGCAGGGTTCGCCGTTGTGGCCGACGAAGTGAGAAACCTGGCCATGCGTGCGGCGGATGCAGCAAAGAACACTGCTGCCTTGATCGAGGGCAACGTAAAGATGATCCAGACCGGCGCCGATCTGGCAAAAAGCATGAGCGGGGAATTCTCGGAGGTCGTTTCAAGTGTCTTGAAAGCCAGCAGCCTGATAAAGGAGATTTCGGCAGCATCACAAGAACAGGCGCAGGGCGTGCAACAGATCAATTCCGCGGTTGGAGGGGTTGACAAAGTGGTGCAGGAAAATGCGGCAAACGCGGAGCAAGCCGCCGCCGCCTCAACCCAGTTGGAAGAGCAGTCCGAGCGTATGCTCCTTTTCGTAGGCCGTTTGGTGGCCCTGATTGAAGGGCGCCAAGGTGACGCAGCAACAGACGGCGGTCCGGGAGTGGACCTTTTACAGGGTTCTGCAGTGAAAAATCCTCAGGGCCGGGCAGGCGCCGGAACGCAGAAGCACAAAACGGCAAAGACAGCTTCACCACGGACTTTGCACGGGATTCCGCGTGGTTCGAAAGCTGCAGAAAAGCATGCCTCCCCTGCCAATGGCATGGGCGACTTCTAAACGAATTGAAACGAACCGAAGAAACCTTAACAATACCTCTCCGGAAGGGCGCAAACTAACCCGTTCTTCTCATTGGAGGCAGAATGGGCAGCCTTGCTCCCCCGGGAGGATGTGCCTCGCACAACCCTAAGACTTGTAATCGGCGATATTGCCCTTACACGCCGGGCAATACCCGTGAAGGACCACCTGCTGCCGCAGTACACGGAATCCGTTCTGCTCGGAAACCGGTATTTTAGGCGCTCCAACCATACCCTCAGCATCCTGGATCGATTGACATTCCAGGCAGACCATGTGGTGGTGTGAGCCAATTATCGCGTCGTACCGGGCAACTTCCGTTATCGGGCTCACCTTCTGAATGAGGCCGACCTCGTAGAACTTCTCGAGCGTCTTGTAGACGGTCCCCAGAGAAATCATTGGGAAGCGCTTCTTTACCTGCTGATAAATAGCCTCAGCGCTCGGATGCTCCTTGGTGAAATACAGCGCCTGATAGATGGCTAGCCGCTGGTAAGTTACCTGAAGGCCATGTTCTCTCAGGGTTGCAATGAAATCCTTGTCGTTTTTCACCTCCATGATCTCTTTCCCCCTTTTTTTAGAGCAGGAACGGGAGCAGCAATAGAAAAATCCCAGTTCATGCTATATGCAAACTCAAATTTACGCAACCAAAATCTACTAATAATGTGTATTCTTAAGCAGCACTTTCCGCTTTAGAAGACAACTCTCTGAAACGCTTGAGAAAAACAAGCAAAATGGAAATGGCCGCCGGGGTCATTCCAGGTATTCTCGATGCCTGTCCGATCGAAACCGGCTGCACTGCCCCCAGCTTCTGCCTGACCTCGTTCGATAGCCCTGGTACCTGATCGTAGGGAAAATCCGGTGCAATCATCATTTCTTCCATCTGTTTGAACCTGTTCACTTCGGCTTCCTGGCGCCGCAGATAGCCTTCGTACTTGCACTCGATTTCGACCTGTTCCTTGGTTCTTTGCGAAATCGTCGAATCTGCCCCGCAAAGGGCATCCAGATCGGCATAGGAAAGCTCCGGCCTTTTGAGCAGCTTTTCAAGCGAGACCGGCTCATCGAGCGGGTTCGAACCTCTGCGGATAAGTATTTCGCTCACATGGGAAGACGGCCGCACAAATGTCTTCCGAAGTCTTTCCAGTTCTGCGCCAACCGCGTCACGCCGGTCTAAAAGCTCCCTGTAGACTGAATAATCAAGAAGTCCAAGCTTGTATCCCTTCTCCAAAAGGCGCAAATCGGCGTTGTCCTCCCGCAATAGAAGCCGGTATTCGGACCGGGAGGTGAAAATTCTGTATGGCTCGTTGGTCCCTTTTGTGACCAGATCGTCGATCATGACGGCAATGTAGGCTTCGGAACGGTCCAGGAGAAATGGCGGCCTTTTCTGAGCCTTAAGGGCGGCGTTCAGGCCGGCCCACATTCCCTGTGCAGCCGCTTCTTCATAGCCGGAAGTCCCGTTTATCTGACCTGCGAGGAACAGGCCCTCCACCAGCTTCGTCTCAAGAGTGGGATAAAGTTGCGTAGGCTGGATGAAATCATATTCGATCGCGTAGGCAGGCCGCATTATCTCCGCGTATTCCAGCCCCGGGATCGAATGAATCAAACTGAGCTGAACTTCAACCGGAAGCGAATTGCCCGTGCCACTGGCATATATCTCCTCAGTATCCAAACCCTCAGGCTCCAGAATTATCTGATGAAAATCCTTCTGCGGAAACTTCATCACCTTGTCTTCCAGAGACGGGCAGTAGCGGGCCGAAACACCTTGGATGGCGCCGTTGTACAGTGGGGAAAGATGAATGTTGCGGCGAATGAAATCGTGGGTCCCTTCGGCGGTGCGCCCTATGTAGCATGGCATCTGTGGGAGAGGCAGCTTTTCGGTGAACAGCGAGAAAGGCCGGGGTTCGGGATCGCCCATCTGTTCGCGAAAAGACCCAAAATCGATGCTCCGGCGGAGGAGTCGGGCCGGAGTCCCCGTTTTCATCCTTCCAAAAACAAACCCGAGGTCCTGCAACTGGTCGGCAAGCGCGATGGACGGGAACTCGCCCGCCCTGCCCGACGGAATCCGGCTGTTCCCAATATGGATAAGCCCGTGTAGAAAAGTCCCTGTTGATACAACGACCGTCCCGGATTCGTAAAAACCCCCGAGTTGGTCGATTATTCCAGATATCTTTCCGTCCTCGACAAGCAGGGACTCGACCATGCACTGCTTTAAGTCCAGATTTGGCTGAAGCTCCAATCTGTGCTTCATCGCCGTCCTATAGCGCACTTTGTCGTTCTGGGTCCGAGTGCCGCGAACGGCAGGTCCTTTTTTTGTGTTGAGCAAGCGAAACTGTATCGCGCTCTGGTCGGAAACCTTGGCCATCTCTCCCCCAAGCGCGTCGATTTCCCTCACCAGATGGCCTTTGCCAATTCCTCCGATTGAAGGCGAACAGGGCATGTGGGCGATCGTATCCAGATAAATGGACATAACCAGGGTCTTGCAGCCCAGCCGCGCGGACGCAAGCCCCGCCTCACAGCCGGCATGGCCCGCCCCTATCACTATCACGTCGTATTTTCCCGCCATTTCAAGACCAGACCTTAGCTTCAGACAATCGGCAAAGATGGGCGAATAACTGACTCCTTTTCGAGCACTCCTTTGTCGATGAAAACCATTATGTTTTTCCTACCAATCTTATATGCGGCACAATGTGCGGTTTACTCTAACATAATTCGATTTACCATTGTGCACTATCATTGAAATTTTACAAACATTTATTTGCACTCCGGTTCAAAATAAAAGAAATTTCTTGTAGGACCTTCTACTGATTATTTCATACTGATTTACTATAGATAAAGACTGCGGGTATATTTTCTATTGATGGTATTGTGCAGGATCTATTCTGTTTGCCGGTTGCTTGCCTCCAGCAGCCTTGCCGCATTGCCGCCGGTAATCGCCTCTTTCTGTTCGCCGGTAAGGTTCATGCGCAGAATTTTTTGCAGCTCGAAGGCGGGATCTCCGAAGGGAAAATCGGAGCCGAACATCAACCTTTCACAACCATAGCGAGAGACATAGTCACTGATGTCGCCGGCCGGCGCAAGGGCGGTGTCCGCATAAATGCAGTCCATCTCCCATATACCCTCGCGGCGGAAAAGTTCATATCCGCCGTTAAGCATTCCGCAGTGGGGAATGATCACTTTTACCCCGGGGGCCAGTTCGTTTATAAAATAAAGCGTATTTTCAAATTCCTCTTCAAGGCAGACCGGCATGTTTCGCCTTCGGATTTCTGCGATCGCGGCCGCACACCTCGGGTCATTATAATTATAGACCGGCTCTTCGGGATGCCTGTGCCATTTGATCCCCTTGTGGGCTGCGCTCAACTGCTCCACGGCAAAGTCATTCCAGATGAAAAAATATGGATATACTTCGAACTCAGGCGTCGATACTGAAAGAAGATACTCGTTTGACTCGGCTCTTCTGCGCCTCCATTGCCCGGTATCCCTGAAATGCGGATCATACCTGTCGTAGATTTCCATAACCGGCGGGAACATCACCGCTCCTGCTATGCCGCTGCCTCCGATGTGCGCAACATAGTCACGAAGGTCCTGCGGCGGGAAGGTATCGAGGCGGCCGCAATGGGCGTGAGCGTCGATTATGTCAGGACTCATAGATCCTCGCATCTAGACCCGGGCGGAAACCGGGCATTCACCGCAGAGGCGCAGAGAGCGCAGAGAATTTGCATCTACATACGTGCTAAGACAGGAATTCCTGCTCCCCGCTTCCTGCTTCCTGCTTCTAGCTTCCCGCTCCCCGCTCCCCGCTTCCCTCCTCAGTCCTCAGTGGCGCGTACAACCCGGCGAAACACCACTCCAAGATTGCCTAGCGCCTGGCCGGAGGCCCTGCTTCTAGCTTCCTGCTACCTGCTTCTAGCTTCCCGCTCCCCGATTATAGGCCAGGCATTTTACCCAGTGGCCCGGCGATATCTCTTGCAGTTCGGGTGCAGTCGTTTCACACTCCGGCTTGGACTGGGTGCAGCGCGGCTGAAAAATACAGAACTCCGGAAGCGCCGGCCCGGAAGTTTCCATGGGCGCCGCCCATTTTTTTTTGGGGCGATTCGGGTCCAGCAGCGGGATAGCTTCGAGCAGCGCTCGAGTATAAGGATGGCCCGGGTTTCTGAACAGTTCCACGGCTTCTGCGAGTTCCACGACTTGCCCGAGGTACATAACTGCAACCCGGTCGCTGATGTGGCGCACGACCGAGAGATCGTGCGATATGAAAAGGTAGGTCAGGTTGAACTCCTGCTGCAAATCTTTGAGGAGGTTAATCACCTGTGCCTGTATCGAGACGTCGAGCGCGGAAAGCGGTTCGTCGCAGATGACCAGTTCAGGATGGAGGGCCAGGGCGCGCGCTATCCCGATCCTCTGGCGCTGGCCGCCGCTGAACTCATGTGGGTAGCGGTTGATCTGCTCGGGCCGAAGGCCGACCACCTCCATGATCTGACGCACCCTTTCCTTTTGCTCTACAGCGGTCCCTATGTTGTGTATGACAAGGCCTTCTCCGATAATGCGCCCCACCGTTTGCCTCGGATTAAGCGAAGAATAAGGGTCCTGGAATATGATCTGCATGCGTCTCCTGACCTGATGCAGCTCTTCGCCGCGAACCGAAGCCAGGTCCAGTCCGTCAAATAAAACCCGGCCTTCCGTTGGAGGTTCAAGACCAAGAATCACCCTGCCCAAGGTGGATTTTCCGCATCCGCTCTCTCCCACCAGACCCAGTGTTTGACCTCGGCCGATCTCCAGATCGACACCGTCCACGGCCTTGACAGTCCCGATTTCGCGGCGAAAAAGCCCCTCGGTTATCGGATAGTATTTCTTGACGCCGCTGATTCTTAGAAACTCAGATCCTTGAAGCAAGCTCAACCCTCCTGGTGTTCATCAACGAACACCGGATGAAAGACTTGGTGTTTCCGATTCGGAAAAGAGGCATAATCTGGTCCTAATCTGGTCATTCCTTTTACCGCCTTTAGGCGGAAGCGGTACCGCCTCGCAGAGCGTCCAGATCCTGCCTGTGCCGCCGCCGAAGGTTTGAGTGGCGAACCTGGCTGGCGGTCCCGCCGCCCTGCGAGGTTTCTGTTCGGAAAGGAGGCATTTTTAGTTCTGGCAAGGAAATCGATGGGTTGCGCGGAGGCGTACGTCCGTACGCCGCACAAGAAACCCTGAAGATTGACGCCGCTAGGACGGAAAAGGACCCTTTCCGAACAGAAACCCCCTAGTATAGCCAACAGCGCACCATATGCCCTCCCCCCGCTGGCGCGAGCAGCTCAGGTTCTTCTCGAAAGCAGCGGTCGAACGACCACTGGCATCGGGTGTTGAACTTGCACCCGGGCGGCAGCGCAAGCAGGCTGGGAACGACTCCCGGGATTGGTTCGAGCCTGCTCCTGTCCTCGCCGATCGAGCGGCCGGGAATCGAGTGCATGAGCCCCTGGGTGTAGGGATGGAGCGGATTTTCGAAAAGCTCTTTTACACCGGCATGCTCCACGACACGTCCGGTGTACATCACAAGGACCTCCTCGGCCATCTCGGCTATCACGCCAAGGTCATGGGTAATAAGCAAAATCGCCATACCGTGAGATTGGCGCAAATCATCGAGAAGCGAAAGTATCTGTGCCTGGATGGTTACGTCCAGGGCGGTCGTGGGTTCATCGGCGATAATGAGGCGAGGGCTACAGGCTACGGCTATCGCTATCACTACCCGCTGGCGCATACCGCCGCTCATTTGATGCGGATAGTCCCTCATCCTGATTTCCGGCAATGGGATACCAACCCGGTGCAGAAGATCGATAACCTGAAGGCGGGCCTCTTTTTTCGAGATCCCCTTGTGCCGCAAAAGCACCTCAGCGATCTGATCTTCGACACGGAAAACGGGGTTGAGCGCAGTCATAGGCTCCTGGAAAATCATCGATATTTCGTTTCCCCGTATCGATTGCATTACATTTTCCGGAACCGAAAGAAGCTCTTCCCCCCGAAGCAGGATCTCACCACCTGCCATCACGCCAGGGGGAGGAACAAGGCGCATAATGGAAAGGGCGCACACGCTTTTGCCGCATCCGGACTCGCCGACAATTCCCAGCACCTGTCTTTCGGACATCTTAAAGCTGACCGAATCAACCGCACGCGCTATCCCCGCCTCGGTCAAAAAATATGTTTTCAAGTCTTTTACTTCGAGAAGAGCCGGATTCATCACTCTCCAATGCCGGGTCATTTTGATGATGGGCGTTCAAACAATCCTATCAAGTATAGTTATCGCCGGTTTTTTTAACAAGTATCTGTTCCGAAAGCAAAAATGAGTTCATTGAATGAGGCCGTAAAACCGGTCGTAAAAATTCTCATATCAAGTTGCGTTAAAAGGTCGGCGAATAACCCCAAACTGAGCGGGGGAATGATTCCCCCGCTCCCCCGCAGGATTTCGGCCACGCGCGGACGCGCGAGGCCGAGCGCTCGGCGCTGGCGGCGGCAAGCCACCGCATTCGCGGGGCCGCCGCCGCAGCGCCAAACTAAGCCGCGAAGCGGCGAAGGGGGTGTGGGGGGCGTAGCTCCCCGCGCTTTTGAAAAACCTCACTTTATGCTTTCTTGAACGCAACTTGGTATCAGAACTGAGTCTTCCGTGGCGCGTACAACCCGGCGAAACGGCACTCCCAGATTGCCCAGCGCCGGGCCGGAGGTCCTCCCTCCTCCGCCATCCGTCCTCCGTAACGCGCACAAATCGTAACCAATGTGCGCAAAAATCGTAACCTGGACGTTCGACACTTTACCGATCTGCAGGATTTAGAAACAATATCAGTAGCTTAATTAATGGTACGCTTATTGCCATATGTAATGTGGGGTTCGCTCTGCAGCGAGCCGAATCTTTCCTTGGAGAGAAAAAAATGACAAGCAGGCTAAGTAATGCCGTATCCAATGCATCAACCGAGGATACCGAAGCCCCGCCAAACCTGGTGGGAGTCGCGGATTCGGCTCCCCCGGCCCCTGATAAAGATAGCAGGTTTTTGCGGCCCGGCGTCAAACAGAAGGGTGCAAAATCAAAGCAAGTTAAACAGCCCGGAGGTCTTCTCCGATTTCCGGAAGAAAAACCCGTCCTGCGGCCGTTTTTCGAAAAACCCAAGCCCAGCGGTATCGCCGAGTTCTACCTCAATCCTCCCAGGCAAATTGCAGTCCGGCAAGGCGTCAGGACTGTCATAAAAGGCAAGTTCATCTACGTCGGCGATGAAAAATTCTACATCCGCGGCGTAACTTACGGTCCTTTCAGGCCTGACGATGAGGGTTGTGAATACCACGATCCGGACACGGTTGACCGCGATTTCGCGCAAATGGCCGCAAACGGCATAAATGCCGTCCGGACCTACACCGTACCTCCCAGGTGGCTTCTTGATATAGCGCAGAAGCATAACCTGCGTGTCATGATTGGGCTGCCGTGGGAAGAACACATTACCTTCCTGGACGATAAGAAACTGGCAAAGGATATCGAGCGCCGGGTACGCGCAGGAGTCAAGGCCTGTGCCGGACATGCCGCCGTGCTTTGCTTTACGATTGGCAACGAGATTCCCTCATCGATTGTGCGCTGGCACGGACGAAGGCGTATTCAATCTTTCCTCGAACGGCTTTACAAAGCAGTAAAAAAGGTTGATCGGGAAGCCCTGGTTACTTACGTGAACTTTCCCACTACCGAATACCTCGATCTTCCCTTCATCGATTTCGTATCTTTCAACGTCTACCTGGAGACAAGGGAAAAGCTCGAAGGCTACCTCGCGCGTCTCCAGAACCTTGCGGGCGAAAAGCCGCTTGTCATGGCTGAAATCGGCCTGGACAGCATGCGCAACGGCCCGGAAGCTCAGGCTTCGACGCTTGAGTGGCAGATAAGGTCAACTTTTGCGACCGGGTGTTCCGGTATCTTCGTCTTTTCCTGGACCGATGAATGGCACAGGGGCGGCTTTGATATCGACGACTGGGGGTTCGGCCTGACGGACCGCAACCGCAACCCCAAGCCCTCGCTTGCAAGCGTAAGCAGAGCTTACGTTCAAGTGCCCTTCCCTGCCGATCTTAACTGGCCGAGTATTTCAGTTGTCGTCTGCACCTACAACGGGCATCGGACCATCCGCGACTGCCTCGAAGGCCTCAAAAAGGTCGATTATCCCAACTTCGAGGTAATAGTCGTAAACGACGGTTCCACCGACGGAACCGAGACAATAGCAAATGAGTACGGCTTCAAGGTGATTTCCATTCCTAACGGCGGCCTCAGCAATGCCCGCAATGTCGGAATGCGCGCCGCAAATGGTGAAATTATCGCATATACCGACGACGATGCCGTTCCCGACCCGCACTGGCTTACTTATCTTGCGGCGACTTTTCTTACTACGGACCACGTTGGGGTTGGCGGCCCGAATATCCCGCCAGTCGATGACGGCGCTAAAGCCGAATGCGTTGCAAACTCCCCCGGAGGACCAATTCACGTCCTTCTTACCGACCAGCAGGCCGAACACATTCCGGGCTGCAACATGGCTTTCCGAAAAGCCGCTTTGGAGGAGATCGGCGGTTTCGACCCTCAGTTCCGGATCGCCGGAGACGACGTCGATCTTTGCTGGCGGCTAATAGAGCGCGGATGGACACTCGGTTTTAATCCGGCTGCAATGGTCTGGCACCATCGCCGCAATTCCGTAAAAAGCTACTGGAAACAACAGTTGAACTACGGGAAGGCGGAAGGCTGCCTGGAGCGCAAATGGCCTGAAAAATACAATGCCGCCGGACATGTCCCCTGGGCCGGAAGGATCTATTTTAAAGGCTTTGAACAGCTTCTGGGCTGCTTTCGGGGCAGGATCTATCAGGGCACATGGGGCAGCGCCCTGTTTCAATCGATCTACCAGCCCGCCCCAAGTCTTCTGTGGTCCCTTCCCCTCATGCCCGAGTGGTTTGTCGTAGTGGCGGTCCTTGGCTTCTTTTCACTGCTCGGAATCGAGTGGCCCCCTCTTCTGCTGTCGCTTCCTCTTTTCCTTTTGGCCGCCGCCCTGCCGGTGGCGCATGCGGTATCGTGCGCCTCCAGGCTGCGTTTCCTCCAGTTCCCGGCAAAACAGCGGTTGAAGCTCAAGGCGCTTACCGCTTTTCTCCACCTGATGCAGCCGGTGGCGCGCCTGATAGGTAGAATCAAACTCGGTTTGACCCCCTGGCGCAGGTGCGGCTTCGCTTCCGGCATAGCGCTTCCTCTGCCGTTGCCCAAGACTTTCACGATCTGGAGCCAGGAGTGGCGCTCGCCGATCTCTTGGCTCGAATCGCTCGAGACGGGCGTAAAGACCCTGCGGACGGCCGTACTGCGCGGCGGCGACTATGACGGCTGGGACCTGGAACTGCGCGGAGGTCTGCTCGGTTCGGTTCGCGTGCTTATGGCCGTCGAAGAGCACGGAGGCGGAAATCAGTTCATCCGTTTAAAGGGCTGGCCCCGCTGCACTCCCGCCGGGATATTCATGACCCTGTTTTTTGCCGCCATGGGGGCCGCAGCAGCCGCCTCACACGCATGGTTCGCCTGCGGAGTGCTCAATGCAGTTGCCATTGCCCTCATGATGCGCGTTCTGATCGAGTGTTCCTTTGCAATGTCAACTTTGAGCGAGGTGCTCGACCATAAGGAATAGCACAGGATTTTCAAACCGGACATCATCCGACGCCGGCGGTGGTTTATCCCTGTATCAAGAAGAGAACGGCGCCCCATGATAATAAATTCCGGCACATTTGATGCTCTGCCGGTTAGGCCCAGGCCGGACTCCCCACGAGTTCGGCTTACCTAATTCTAAATACCGTGCTGCGTGCAATTACGATCTTTCCGTTGTCCTTCAAACCCTCATAAAGCATGTCCATAGCCCTCAAATATTTTCGGCATAGTTTTGCAAAGCGTGCAGATCGCTCTTATCCTCATCATGACGGAATCTTTTCGGGCCATCCACCTCACAGGGGATGATAAGCTATGAGGGAGCGATTGCTGTGAACTCCGAATGCGGTTTGGGGGCCACACCCCTGGGAGACGACACATGTGGGTTTCTCGTCTGGGCCCCTGCGATCGATCAGGTAGAGGTCCATATACTTTCTCCGGAAGAACGAATTGTGCCACTGGAAAAAATCTCGCGGGGCTACCACTATGCTGTGGTGCAGGGAGTCAAGCCGGGGACCCGATATTTTTATCGTCTCGACGGGAACAAAGAGCGTGCCGATCCCGCCTCAAAGTTCCAGCCTGAGGGCGTTCATGGGCCATCTCAGGTCATTGATCCCCATTTTGTTTGGGAAGAGCTCCACTGGTCCGGAATACCTCTCTCGAATTATGTGCTCTATGAACTCCATGTGGGAACTTTTACTGCTCAAGGCACCTTTGACGCTGTCGTCCCACATTTGGATGAACTGAAGGATCTGGGCATAACAACAATTGAGATCATGCCTGTCGCTCAATTCCCGGGGGATCGCAACTGGGGCTATGACGGCGTCTACCCTTTCGCTGTGCAAAATTCGTACGGCGGTCCTGAAGGCCTCAAAAGACTTGTCAATTCGTGCCACCAGCGTGGTCTCGCTGTGACTCTGGATGTTGTCTACAACCATCTCGGGCCGGAAGGAAACTATCTCAATGATTTTGGGCCCTACTTTACCGGCCGATACCGCACTCCGTGGGGTTCAGCCATCAATTTTGATGGGCCTGACAGCGACGAAGCCAGGCGGTTCTTTATTGAAAATGGACTCTATTGGGTGAGGGAATTTCGCGTAGACGCTTTGCGCCTCGATGCGGTTCACGGGATTTTCGACTTTTCGGCACTCCATTTTCTGCAGGAATTGGCTTGTGCGGTGCATGAGCAGGCAGAACGGCTCAATCGCCGGATCTATGTCATTGCCGAGAGTGATTTGAACGACGCACGGCTGGTTCGCTCTCAAGAACAGGGTGGTTATGGACTGGATGCCCAATGGAACGACGATTTTCATCATTCGCTCCACACGCTTCTCACCAGGGAACGAACCGGATACTATGAAGATTTCGGACGTATTCAAGACCTTGCCAAGGCCTTTGCCGAAGGCTTTGTCTATTCGGGGGCGTATTCCCCGGCGCGGCGGCGTCGACATGGGAACAGCTCCAAAACTATATCCGCGCGCAAGCTCGTGGTCTTTGCCCAGAACCACGATCAGGTGGGAAACCGTCTAAAAGGAGATCGGCTCAGCGCATTGGTCTCCTTTGAAGGTCTGAAGCTGGCGGCTGGTGTGGTGCTCCTTTCGCCTTTCATACCCCTTATATTCATGGGCGAAGAGTACGGAGAAACAGCGCCGTTTCCCTATTTCGTCAGCCATTCGGACCCGGACCTGAGGGAGGCGGTACGCCGCGGACGTCGTCAGGAGTTTGCATATTTGCAGGTTTCGGATGAACCGCCGGACCCTCAGGAAGAAGCGACCCGGCAGAGCGCAATACTGGATCACAGCCTGCGGCATCAGGGAAACCATCGCATCCTGTATGAATTGTACAAGGAACTGACAAAGCTCCGAAGTGAAATTCGAGCCTTCGCGGGATTAAGCAAAGATCGCATGGAGGTTGTTTGCCTGGAGAGGGAGAGTACCCTGGTCGTTCGGCGCTGGGGCCTCAAAGACCAGGTTGCCGCCATCTTTCATTTTGGTGACACAACTGTGTCTGTCAACGTCCCCTTGCCTTACGGACGCTGGCTGAAACGCCTGGCGTCGGGAGATGAACGATGGAACGGTCCAGGCCGCAACCTGCCCACAGAGCTGCATTCAGACGGAGAGGTCTCGGTGACTTTAACTCAAAATGCCTTTCTCATTGTAAGTCTTCAACCGGAGGATTAACTGATGGACCGATTTCTTTGTATCCATGGGCATTTTTATCAACCTCCCAGAGAAAACCCCTGGCTGGAGGCCATCGAGATCCAGGATTCGGCGTTCCCTTACCACGACTGGAACGAGCGGATTTCAGTCGAATGCTACGCGGCAAACGCCGTGTCGAGAATCTGGGATACGGAAGGGCGAATCGCCCAACTTGTGAACAATTATGCCAGCATAAGCTTCAACTTCGGTCCGACTGTCCTGCTCTGGATGCAGAAGTATGCCACCGAAGCGTATGAGGCTATTCTTGAGGCCGACCGCCAGAGTTTGGAGAAATTCTCCGGCCATGGGAATGCTTTGGCCCAGGCGTACAATCACATGATCCTGCCGCTTGCCAACAGCCGGGACAAGAACACCCAGATTATCTGGGGAATAAAGGATTTTGAATATCGCTTTGGACGTAAGCCTGAAGGGTTGTGGATCCCGGAGACGGCGGTAGATCTGGAAACCCTGGACCTTATGGCGCAACAAGGCATAGGCTTTGCCATACTTGCCCCCAGGCAGGCAAGCCGGGTTCGGCCCATTGATGGTGATGAATGGCAGGACGTGAGTGGTGGAAAAATCTATCCCGCCATAGCCTACCGGGTGTCGCTGCCGTCCGGCCGCGTCATGGCGCTTTTCTTTTACGACGGTCCCATTGCGCAGGCCCTTGCATTTGAAGGATTGCTCGACAACGGCGAGGCGTTCGCCAACCGGCTGCTGTCCGCGTTCGCCGACGACTCTCCTCGCCTCGTACATATCGCCACGGATGGCGAAAGCTATGGGCATCATCATCGCTACGGCGACATGGCCCTCGCTCACGCGCTCGATTACATCGAGTCCAACGGACTGGCACAGGTGACCAATTATGGCCGGTACCTGGAGGATCATCCACCGACGCACGAAGTGGAGATCTTTGAGAACAGCTCGTGGAGCTGCGAGCACGGCATAGAACGCTGGCGGTCCGATTGCGGGTGCAACAGCGGCGGCAACCCCGGTTGGAACCAGGCCTGGCGAGCCCCCCTGCGTGAGGCCCTGGACTGGCTCCGCGATGCCGTGAATCCGGCTTTTGAACAAACGGCCGGACAGTTTCTTACCGATCCCTGGGCGGCTCGAGACGACTACATAGACCTCATCGTAGATCGATCACCCGACCGCATCAGTGCGTTTTTGAACCGCCACGCAACCCACCCCTTAAACGGCGGGGACGAGATCACCGTCCTGAAGCTCATGGAGCTCCAACGCCACGCTATGCTCATGTACACCAGTTGCGGCTGGTTTTTTGACGAGCTTTCCGGGATCGAGACGGTTCAGGTTATACAATACGCCGGCAGGGTGCTGCAATTGGCCGACCAGCTTTTTAACGACCCCTTCGAACCCGGCTTTCTCGAACATCTTGAACGTGCCAAAAGCAACATACCTGAACATCATGACGGCCGCGCCGTTTATGAGAAATGGGTCAGGCCCGCCATGCTCGATATGAAAGATGTGGGCGCCCACTATGCCTTAAGCTCGCTGTTTCAGGATATCGGCGAACGCAGCTCGATCTATGCGTATTCAGCCACCAGGGAGGACTACCGCAGCTTTCAGGTAGGAACCTCAAGGCTTGTAATCGGGCGGGCCACGGTCACCTCAGAGGTTACGCGCGTATCCTCCAGCTTGTGCTTTGGCGTTCTCCATCTTGGTGACCACAACATCGCCTGCGGCACCGGTGAATATCAGGGCGCGCAAAAATATGAAGCGCTGGCCAAAGAGATTTCAGCGGCTTTCGCCGGGGCTGACTTCCCGAAGACCATACTTCTACTGGGTAAATACTTCGGGACGTCCACGTACTCTCTGACCTCACTCTTTGCCGATGCGCGCCGGAAAGTCCTGGACATGATCATGGGGCCGACTCTGCAAGAGGCCGAAGCTGCATATAGCTCGATTTATGAGCACCATGCTCCCCTGATCCGCTTTCTGGCCGGGTCCGGCACGCCGAGGCCCCAAGTCCTGTCGGTAGCAGCCGACTTGTGCCTGAATGCCAAGTTTCGCAGGGTGCTCCAAGGAGAGGGCCTTGACCCCGAGGTAGTTAGACCTCTTCTGGAAGAAGCTCGTTTGGCAGGCGCAACCCTGGACGCAACTGCCCTGGGATTGGCACTGGCAGCCAACATTGAGAGTCTGGCCGAACAACTTCTCGAAGAACCCGACGACCTTTCCCGCCTGGAGATGTTGAATAAGGCTGCACAACTGGTCCGGACCCTGCCGTTCGAGGTCAATCTCTGGAAAACCCAAAATATCTGCTACAAAATCCTTCATGCCCGCTGTTCCAACTCCAAGGAGAATGCCGGCCGGGGCGACCAAATCGCGCAGGAACAGCTACGCCATTACACGGCGTTGGCCGAGAATTTTTTGCTGCGGCTGCCCATATGCACAGTAAACAGCGATCCTGCAAATGGATAAAAGACTGGAAAGTCTCTCGTGAAAAAGTCTCTTATGAATATGCCAACCGCGACCTATCGGATTCAATTCAATCCTGCGTTCGGCTTTCGGGCCGCGCAAACGGTCATTTCCTATCTGGCGGACCTGGGTATATCCGACCTGTACGCTTCCCCCATATTCAAAGCCGTCAAGGGCAGCCTCCACGGCTATGATGTGGTTGACCCCAATCACCTGAATCCTGAGCTGGGAGAGCCCTCTGACTTGGAGGGGCTGACCGGGGAGCTAAAAACATACAATATGGGGTGGATTCAGGATATTGTCCCGAATCATATGGCGATAGATTCGGAAAATCGCCTGCTGATGGATATTTTGGAGAATGGTTCCAGCTCAAGGTACTTTCAGTTTTTCGACGTCAATTGGGATTATCCGGCCGCCAGCCTCAACAAGAGAATTCTGGCGCCATTTCTTGGCAGGTTCTATGGGGAGTGTCTCGAAGATGGAGAGATCGCCCTCCAATACGGTCCTGATGGCTTCAAGGTTGCTTACTATAATATCGCCTTCCCGTTACGAATCGAATCTTATCTAAATCTTTTTAACAACCTGTCCCGGTTAAAAAAGAAACTTGCCGAAGACAATCCCGACTTTATCAAACTTTTAGGCATCCTCTATGTCTTGAAGTCGCTCTCTTCGAGCGAAGAGCCGGAAGAGCGCAATAACCAGATAAAATTCATCCAGCACACTATGTGGGAAGCCTACAACAGCAACGCCGTAATAAAGGCGTTTGTTGATGGAAACGTGCGAACCTTCAATGGCGAAAAGGGGAAGGCCGAGACTTTTAATCTTCTTGATGACCTTCTTTCTCAACAAGTCTTCAGACTTTCATTTTGGAAAGTGGCTGCGGAAGAAATAAACTATCGCCGCTTTTTTTGTGTCAATGGGCTGATTTCACTCAAAGTTGAAGACAAGCACGTTCTAAACCACACTCACGGTCTGATTTTCGATCTGATTCAAAGACGAATCGTAACCGGTTTAAGAATTGATCATGTTGATGGGCTCTACGACCCGGCAAGCTATCTGCAAACAGTGAGAGAAAAAGCGCCGGCAACCTATACCGTCGTTGAAAAAATACTAAATCTTAACGAAGACCTGCCACGTTCTTGGCCGGTCCAGGGGACCACCGGCTATGATTTTACAAATTATGTAAATGAGTTGTTTTGCCAAAAGAAAAATGAGCGTCCATTTTCCAAAATTTATACCGGCGTAACCGGCTTGAAGAATTCTTATGAAGATGTCGTGCGCGACAACAAAAAACTGATGATCCAGGAAGATATGGCGAGCGACGTCCACAACCTCGCTCAACTACTGAAGAATATCTCCAGCCGGGACCGCCATGGAAGCGACATAACTCTAAATGCGCTGCGAAGAGCATTGACCGAAGTGCTGGCGGCATTTCCGGTATACAGGACCTACATCAGCCGGATTGTGGTCTCGGACGGCGACAGGAAATACATTTTGGCAGCGGTGGACCGGGCCAGGGCCAATCTTCCCGCACTATTACATGAATTTGCGTTCATACGAAGATTCCTTCTCCTGGACTTTCCCGATTATGTTTCTGAGGAAGAAAAGCGGGACTGGCTCTACTTTGCCATGAAGTTCCAGCAGCTTACCGGACCGGTAATGGCGAAGGGGGTCGAAGATACCTCACATTATGTATACAACAGGCTCTTGTCACTCAATGAAGTAGGTGGACGGCCGGATCGCTTCGGCTGCTCGCTCGAAGAATTCCACAACTTCAACACGAAGAAAAGAGACTTGTGGCCGGGTTCCTTAAATGCAACCTCGACTCACGATACAAAAAGAGGCGAAGACGCGCGCGCCAGAATAAATGTATTGTCTGAGATGCCGGACGAATGGCAAAAAAACCTCCGCAACTGGATCAGGATAAACGGGGGCAAAAGAAAGCGCGTCCAAGGCTTGGCCGTTCCGGATAGAAACGACGAGTATTTTTTATACCAGACGCTGATTGGCGCCTGGCCATTTTCAGATGCCGAGTATCCCGAGTTCGTTGCGAGAATTAAGAGATATATTGTCAAAGCTGTCCGGGAAGCCAAAGTCCATACCGCGTGGTTGAAACCCGACACTGAGTATGAAAACGCCTACGAATCATTTGCCGAAAGAATCCTGGCCCGCGCGGAATCCAACGCGTTTCTGAAAGAATTCATCCCGTTTTGCAGAAAAATTTCCCACTACGGGATACTCAACTCCCTCTCGCAGACACTGATCAAGATTACCTCGCCCGGTGTGCCTGATTTCTATCAGGGATCTGAACTATGGGACCTGAGCCTGGTGGACCCCGACAATCGCCGGCCGGTGGATTTTGAAAAAAGGCGCGCCATGCTGGCCGGCATCCGGGAACAGGATGGCGCCGGCATTGGCCGGCTGGTCCAGGATCTCCTCTCAACCAGAGAGGATGGAAAGATTAAACTTTTTCTCATTTATCGGACGCTGAAAGCAAAAAAAGCAAATCTGGAGATCTTTCGTTCCGGTGCCTATCTTCCCATCGAGCCGGCGGGAAGATTCAGGAGCCATATCATCGCCTTTGCCTGGAGATATGAGCAACACTGGGCGCTGGTCATCGCCCCGAGGTTTCTCAGCCACCTGGTTCAAGAGGGAGACTTTCCTCTGGGAAGACAAGTATGGCAGAACACAGAGGTGATAATGCCTGACGGGGCGCCTGCCGCCTGGCGTATGTTATCACGGGCGAGGAGATTTCTGCGGGCAGGGCGCTGTCTGTCGGCGATATATTGCTTAGTTTTCCAGTGGCGTTGCTCATGGGCGAAGGAATGAGGACCATGTCCAAACCTAGTACTTCTATGAACTTGTGGGGGTAAGATGTCTACAAATGCCAACGTTGAACCATTTTCCGTCAAAGACTGTGCGCTGGTGACCATAGCAACCGGCAAGAAGGCTCAAAACCTAAAGGAGATGAGAGAGCATTTGCTTAACATCCATCTCGGAAGCGTATACCACCATTTTTGGGGTGGGCTCTTGAGCCCCAGGTTCGATGAGCCTGAATACAAAAACGATTTTGCCCAATGGGCCCATTATGCCCTTCAAGACAATATCCTTGCGGAACGATTATCTGTTATCGACCCCGATCCTTTTGTGAATCTGGAATCCTTGCGCCAAAAGCTGATCGAGCTCATAGAACAGAGGCTCGATGAGGTCGAAACGGTTGGCTGGGCCAAGCCCGACATGCAGTTTCATTTTCTTCGCTCTCAAATGGTGGTTTTCGATACTCACGGCAAAATTGAAGAGCCGGAGGAATTGCTGGAGGCTGTGCCCAAAATGTCCGTGGGAAGCATATTTTATCATTTTATTGATGCGAGACGCCGCAGCCCTGAAATGCTGGACGATTTTCGCACCTGGTTGAGGTCTTTCGGTGATCATGACCTTTGCACACAATTGGCTGCAGTTGATCCCTATTTTGGACCCCTCGTGGAACTGCGCAGGCAACTGACGGATTTGTTCGCAAAATATTTTTTTCGGGGAGTGACCGGATGACATCTATTGAAGATTATGTGGCAGTGACCGGAGAAAACGTGATAGATCGGCTCCGTCAACTTGCCAGGCCATTAAGGGGCACAAAGGTGGTGCACGTCAACTCCACTTTTGTCGGTGGCGGCGTCGCGGAAATTCTGAGCAAGCTGGTTCCCCTCCAGAAGGATCTGGGCCTCGACGTGCAGTGGAAAGTAATTCGAGGTGAGGAGGCGTTTTTCAAGGTCACCAAGAGCTTCCACAACGCCTTACAAGGCGTGCCAGTCCAACTGCAGGACGGAGTTTTCAAGGTTTACGAGGAAACCGGCGCGCAAAATTCGGAAGAGCTCCGTTCGATCCTTGAGGAAGCCGACATAGTTATTATACATGATCCGCAGCCGCTGCCCCTTTTGAGGTCATGCCCGAATCGAAAAGGCAAGTGGATCTGGCGATGTCATATCGACCTGAGCCATCCTTATCGTCCGGTGTGGCAATACTTGCGTAATTATGTCATGGAATACGATGCGAGTATTTTTTCCCTGGCGGATTTTGCCCAACCCTTGCCGCACATCCAGTATCTGATGCCGCCCAGTATCGACCCTCTCAGCGAAAAAAACATGGATCTGACCCCGGAGCAAGTCCAGGCCGCCAAACTTCAATTCGGTTTGGACCCCGATAGACTGATAATGCTCCAGGTCTCAAGATTTGATCGGTTCAAAGACCCCCTGGGGGTGATTAAATCATATCGATTGGTCAAGTCTTTCGCTCCGTCACTGCAATTGGTCCTCGCAGGCGGTGAAGCCACCGATGACCCCGAAGGCGCCGCTGTCCTGGCCGAGGTTCGTAATGAGGCCGACGGCGATCAAGACATCCACGTACTGCTTTTACCTCCGGATGCCCATGTGACCATTAATGCCCTGCAGAGAGGCGCGGACCTGGTGCTGCAAAAGTCTCTCAAAGAAGGATTCGGCCTCACCGTGACTGAGGCCCTGTGGAAAGGAAAGCCTGTGATTGGCGGCGATGCGGGGGGAATTCGGCTTCAGATAGTGAACCATCACACGGGTTTTTTGGTTAAAACCCCGGAGGGAGCTGCTTTGCGCGCAAGATATCTCTTGCGTCACCCCGATGAAGCCTTGGAAATGGGTCGTATAGCAAAAGAATTGGTCCGGCAGAATTTTCTGCTGACCAGAAATTTACAGGAGTATTTGAGCATTTTGGTGGCCCTTATATACGGAGACCAGGAGCGGATAGAACTACAACTGAAATCCGCACCGTGACGGCCCACAGGACTTTCAAGGCTTGTACTATTTCCTTTAAAATTAATCTAACGAAAAGGAGTATGCGATGGCGTTCAATGTTCCTGACCTTCCGGCTATTGCAGGGCCAGTGATATCTTTAATTGCCGGCCTGTTGATCTTACTCATGCCAAGGCTCCTGAATTATGTTGTGGCGTTCTACTTGATCATTACAGGTATCTTGGGCTTGCTCCATCGATAACTGGAAATAATTTATCCCATAAGGCTTGGCTTATTCTTGCCTGGTATGAAGGTTTCAAAATTGATGTGATCTTTAGCGTTTTGGATGGCCTCACACATCGCTGCGTAGGCAGCCTGACCGTCAATGAGCAGGGTGACCTTGTTGCCGGCCGCTAAAAGACTCCCACTGACGGATTACATCAACTGAACCTGCTGCTATATGTTTGCCGGATGCCCCGAAGTTTAGTGTTTACGGTTGCCTGACTATGACGCCTAGTACTTACTTGTATAAATTGGCGTGCTTGATTCAACGGAACACCCCAATCTCGTCATTCCGGCGCAGGCCGGAATCCAGATGTCTTTTCCATCTCAAGAAATCTTCTGGCCCCCGGCTTTCGCCGAGGTGACGGACTTGAATTATTTACGCGCACTTATACAAGTAAGTACTAGGAAAGGCGGCGACTAAGTTTTGTTAATATATATATATATAAACGCTTACGACAGGGAGTGCTCGTCGAAGCTTGTGGACTTGGTTCTAAGAACTGTTGCACGCAACACACGCGTTGCGTATTTCATGTCACATCTTACACTTCAATGCCAAGGAATACCTTTTGACCCGAAATGGGCCAAGCCTAGAAATGTGTCCGGTGGTGAGTTGTATTTGAGGTTCTGCTGGAAAAAGTAAAGAACTGCGCTCTTACAATTCGTAACTATTGGATATGATAAGAACTGACTCGTTAATTTCAAGCCCAATCGAGCTTTTGCATTAGAACGTTAAGGTTCAGGTCGGGCGTTGATTCCCCTCAAATGATATGAAATGACCGGATTTGATCCGGTTTTGGGATTTTTTCAACCGCGGATGGAGAAGCGCAGCGGGGTGGATGGAGGAGCGTAGTGCGGTGGATGCTTGCCGCTGAGATGATTAGCCATCCGGCCCTTCTCCTACTTCGTAGTCCACTTTTAGCCCCCCACCTGACTGGTGGCTTTCTCTCTGATTTTGCAAGCACTTTCCCGCATTCGTTGGACATACTGACTTGTCCATGGAGACCACTTCTTTTAGGAGGCAGCAAAGCGGATTCTTTTACCAGACGGTACCAGCAGGCGATAGACGTGATTGAGTTCGCCCCGGACGTTCTGATCGAATCGAAAGAGGATCTGCAGAGGAAGCATTTTACTGTTCTGGCAAGACGGCCTTATTGATCTCGCCCCGAATATGGAAATACGGTTAGATAAACCAGGGTACCGCATACACATATGATCTTATTTTCGTGTCCTTTTGAAAGATGTACCTCATAACGCCATGTAGGAGAGGAATCTGGAATTTTAATGTGGCTTGGTGCAACACGCTTTTCCACCACGGCTATCCCC